>SCPO01000018.1_pt1:167500-731213 | contig 731213 bp, 825 predicted proteins | sample 6106821 | NCBI WGS metagenome assembly SCPO01 (sample SAMN10720448, study PRJNA508395) | human gut metagenome | isolation source: Participant 2 stool, 0 month | host: Homo sapiens | collected 2017
GACACGAGAAACCTTGCGGGAAGTCGGAGGGACCACCCTCCAAGGCTAAATACTCCTTAGTGACCGATAGCGCATAGTACTGTGAAGGAAAGGTGAAAAGGACCCCGGGAGGGGAGTGAAAGAGAACCTGAAACCCTGTGTTTACAAGCTGTGGGAGCACGTTAAGGTGCAACCGCGTACTTTTTGTAGAACGGTCCGGCGAGTTGTCGGTGCTGGCAAGGTTAAATGGTACAGCCATGGAGCCGAAGGGAAACCAAGTCTCAAATGGGCGTAAAGTCAGCACAGGCAGACCCGAAACCGGGTGACCTATCCATGTCCAGGATGAAGCGGAAGTAAAATTCCGTGGAGGTCCGGATCCACATCCGTTGAAAAGGGTGGGAATGAGGTGTGGATAGGGGAGAAATTCCAATCGAACCCGGAGATAGCTGGTTCTCCTCGAAATAGCTTTAGGGCTAGCCCCGTATTAGTTTAGCGGAGGTAGAGCACTGAATTCCTAAGGGGGCGTCAAAGCTTACCAAGGGATATCAAACTCCGAATGCCGCATAAATGATGTACGGGAGTCAGACTGCACGAGATAAGTTGGGCAGTCAAAAGGGAAAGAGCCCAGACCTACAGCTAAGGTCCCAAAGTGTGTGTTAAGTGGAAAAGGATGTGGGATTTCAGAGACAACTAGGATGTTGGCTTAGAAGCAGCCACACATTCAAAGAGTGCGTAATAGCTCACTAGTCGAGAGGTCCTGCGCCGAAAATGTCCGGGGCTAAAACACAACACCGAAGCTTAGGAATGTAGAAATACATTGGTAGAGGAGCATTCTTAAAGGAATGAAGCAGTACCGGTAAGGAGCTGTGGACTTTTAAGAAGAGAGAATGCCGGAATGAGTAGCGAGATGGAGGTGGGAATCCTCCAGGCCGAATATCCAAGGTTTCCAGAGTAAAGCTGATCTGCTCTGGGTAAGTCGGGGCCTAAGGTAAGGCTGAGAAGCGTAGCCGATGGACAACAGGTTGAGATTCCTGTACCGCGTATCATCAGAACTGTGGGGACACAGAAGGACAGCACATCCCGGGAATGGAAAGACCGGGGCAAGCAGGGTAGCAGTCAGACTGGCAAATCCGTCTGACAATGCGAAGCTGTGATGCGGAGCGAATTTAAGTAGCGAAGTGTGCGATTCCAGCTGTCAAGAAAAGCCGCTATTGTGTGATACGTGCCCGTACCGTAAACAGACACAGGTAGATGAGGAGAGAATCCTAAGGCCGGCGGGAGAAGCATTGTTAAGGAACTCGGCAAAATGACCCTGTAACTTCGGGAGAAAGGGTGCCTGGGAAACCAGGCCGCAGAGAATAGGCTCAAGCAACTGTTTAGCAAAAACACAGGTCTATGCAAAACCGTAAGGTGAGGTATATGGGCTGACGCCTGCCCGGTGCTGGAAGGTTAAGAGGAGGGGTTAGCGCAAGCGAAGCTCTGAATTGAAGCCCCAGTAAACGGCGGCCGTAACTATAACGGTCCTAAGGTAGCGAAATTCCTTGTCGGGTAAGTTCCGACCCGCACGAAAGGCGTAATGATTTGAGCGCTGTCTCGACAATGCACCCGGTGAAATTGAAATACCAGTGAAGATGCTGGTTACCTGCGCCAGGACGGAAAGACCCCATGGAGCTTTACTCCAGCTTGATACTGGGATTCGGTACTGCATGTACAGGATAGGTGGGAGACTGAGAACTATGAACGCCAGTTTGTAGGAGTCGCTGTTGGGATACCACCCTTGCGGTATTGGATTTCTAACCTGCAGCCGTGAACCGGCTGGGGGACAATGTCAGGCGGGGAGTTTGACTGGGGCGGTCGCCTCCGAAAGGGTATCGGAGGCGCTCAAAGGTTCCCTCATAATGGTTGGAAACCATTAGAAGAGTGCAAAGGCATAAGGGAGCTTGACTGCGACACCGACGGGTGGAGCAGGTAGGAAACTAGGACTTAGTGATCCGGTGGTATGAAAGTGGGATTGCCATCGCTCAACGGATAAAAGCTACCCTGGGGATAACAGGCTTATCACTCCCAAGAGTTCACATCGACGGAGTGGTTTGGCACCTCGATGTCGGCTCATCGCATCCTGGGGCTGTAGCAGGTCCCAAGGGTTGGGCTGTTCGCCCATTAAAGCGGTACGCGAGCTGGGTTCAGAACGTCGTGAGACAGTTCGGTCCCTATCCGGCGCGGGCGTAAGATATTTGAGAGGAGCTGTCCTTAGTACGAGAGGACCGGGATGGACGGGCCGCTGGTGTACCTGTTGGAGTGCCAACTCCATGGCAGGGTAGCCAAGCCCGGACGGGATAAACGCTGAAGGCATCTAAGCGTGAAGCCCCCCTCAAGATGAGATATCTCATACGCAAGTAGTAAGACCCCTTGAAGACGACGAGGTAGATAGGTCAGAGGTGGAAGTGTGGTAACACATGGAGCTGACTGATACTAATCGGTCGAGGGCTTGACCAAAAAGGTTTAGGGAAAAACAACAAAGGTTGTAAGTATTCGGAAGATCAACAGTTCAATATGTGGTTTTGAAGGTATGTATAATATAAATAATATTTTGCCTGGGCAGAAATGCTCAGGTTTTTTGTTTTTCTTAAATCATTACACTTGACCCTACAACTGTTGTAGAGTATAAACTGATACAAGCAAATAGATCAATTTGCAATAAGACAACACAGGAGAGACACATATCATGGAAAGAAACCTTACTGAAGGAAGCGTATTTAAAAACATCATCTATTTTTCCCTTCCGTATTTACTATCCTATTTCCTTCAAACCCTGTATGGAATGGCGGATCTGTTCATCATTGGTCAGTTTGAAGGCGTGGCAAGTACCACAGCTGTTTCCATTGGAAGCCAGGTAATGCATATGCTTACTGTTATGATCGTAGGCCTGGCAATGGGAGCAACTGTAAACATCGGACAGGCCATCGGCGCAAGAGATAAGAAAAGAGCAGCAATGGATACAGGAAATACAGCTACTTTATTTATGGTACTATCGGTTGTTCTGACGGTGGTTTTATTCCTTTCCGTAAACGCAATCGTATCCATTATGTCTACGCCGGAAGAGGCAATAGCAGGAACCGCTCTTTATTTAAAGATATGTTTCCTTGGCATTCCTTTTATTACAGCTTATAACATCATCAGCTCTATTTTCAGGGGAATGGGAGACTCTAAGAGTCCTATGTATTTTATCGCCATTGCCTGTGTTGTAAATATTGTACTGGATTACGTTTTTATGGGCGCATTGCATTTAGGACCTTCCGGAGCAGCGCTGGGAACTACCTTATCCCAGACTGTCAGTGTGATCGTGGCCCTGACCATGTTTATGAAGGGAAAAACAGGGATTACAGTAAAGAAAAGCGATTTTAAGCCCAGAAAAGAAACCATGGGCAGACTGTTAAAGATCGGTTTTCCTATTGCTATGCAGGACGGTCTGATCCAGGTGGCATTTATCATTATCACTATTATTGCAAACAGGAGAGGTCTTACAGATGCGGCAGCAGTAGGTATTGTGGAAAAAGTGATCAGCTTTCTGTTTTTAGTGCCGTCTTCCATGTTATCAACAGTATCTGCTTTAGGTGCACAGAATGTAGGAGCAGGAAAACCGGAGCGGGCGGCAGCTACTTTAAAATATGCCATCTGTATTGCCGGGGGATTTGGACTGATCATTGCTATTATCATCCAGTTTACAGCAGGAAATGTAGTGAACCTGTTTACCAATGACCAGGCAGTGGTCTATGCCGGTGCCCAGTATTTAAAAGGTTATATCTGGGACTGTATGTTTGCAGGGATCCATTTCAGTTTCAGTGGTTATTTTTGTGCCTGTGGACGGTCCGGGTATTCCTTTATTCACAATATTACCTCCATTGCTCTGGTGCGTGTCCCAGGAGTGTATCTTACCTCTAAGATATTCCCGGAAACATTATTTCCAATGGGACTGGCAACAGCGGGTGGTTCTTTTATGTCGGTTGTGTTCTGTACCGGGTTATTCCTTCTTTTGCAGAGACAGAAACGACAGGAGAAAGGTATATAGAAATACAAACATTGCAGTGTAATAAAAAGGTGTTGCGAAATCAGACAAAAAGTGATACCCTTTTAAAGGCTCAACTGAAAACTTGCAGCATCTGGAAAAAAGGCGGTCTGGTACAGAAAAATGAAAGACCGTCAGGGAAGTGGGGTGAAAATCCCCCGCAGCTGCCTCTACTGTAAAAACGGGGACAAAGGACAAAAAAGTCACTGCGAAAGCGGGAAGACGTCCGGAGGATGAACCATAAGCCAGGAGACCGGCCGGATGTCTGACAGAGGAATAGTCTGGGACAGGGACTATTACCTTTCAGTCTGCAAATACATATGCACTATATAAATGTGCAATTTTGTAATTTTGCGGAAGATATGGCTCTGTTATGCAATTTATGATGGAGAGCATATTTTATCCTTGTGCAAAAAGCTGTATATCAATAGATAAAAACAGTAAAAGGGAAACACACAGGATAGCAGACTGAAAGGAGACATAAAAATGAGAAACAGCAAGAGATGGCTGGCAGCGATCTTAGCAGGCGCAATGATCGCAGTAACTGGTTGCTCTGGTTCTGCTTCCAAGCAGGAGACCACAGCAGCTGAAACAACAGTAGCAGAGACTACAGCGGAGGAAACAACCGCAGCTGAAACTACTGCAGAAGCAAAAGAAGGGGAAACAACTACATTCGTAGATGACCTTGGAAGAGAAGTAGAACTGGAACTTCCGGTCACCCGCGCTTGTGTTGCAAACCGTTATAATAATGAGCTGATCCGTGCCGTAGGCGCTGGTGATGCAGTTGTTGGTGTAGATCAGTACACCTCCCAGGACCCTGTATACTGGCCACAGTTTGGCGAAGATGAGACCTTTGGAAAAGATGAGTACGATTATGAGAAGATCGTTGCATTAGATCCTCAGGTACTGGTAGTTCCAAAGAACGGTAAAGTAGAAGAGTCTGTTGAAAAATTAGAGTCCTTTGGTATCAAGGTAGTTGTTATCACAGGTTGGGATAACTCTGATGTTCCGAAGCAGATCCGTCTTTGCGGCGAGCTGTTTGGAAAGCAGGAGCAGGCAGAAGAACTGGTTGATTTCTACCAGAAACCAGTTGATTATATCAATGAGCAGTTAAAGCAGGTAACAGACCGTAAAAAAGTTTACTGGGAGTACGGCGATGATTACAGCACCTGTATCCCTGGAACTTCCAATGACGGCTGGCACAACATGATCCTGATGGCTGGCGGTATCAACATTTTTGGTGATGCTTCTTTAGCAGGTAAGGACATTGATCCAGAGCAGATCTTAACCGAAGATCCAGACCTGATCGTAAAGATCTACGCTGGTAAGAATGTAATCGGAAACAGCGGCGTATTTACAGCACCTCCACAGGAAGAGTTTGCAGAGAAAGCAGATGAAATGCTGAAGCGTCCAGGCTGGAAGGATTTAAAGGCTGTTAAGGAAGGAAACTTCTATCTGAATACAGCATTTATGAGCGGCGGCCTTGGAAAGATGATCGGTGCTGCTTACATGGCAAAATGGCTGTATCCGGATCTGATGACCGACTTAGACCCAGATGCAATCTTCACTCAGTGGATGAAGTATCAGGGATTTGAACCAAACGCACCTCATTACTATCACGTACCTGCACAGGGTTAATGACCATGAGGGCGGATGATAACCAGGAAAAAAGAGATTTAGCAGGTGATTATCTGCGAAGAGCCAGGAGAAAGAACATTCTCCTGGCTGTTCTTCTATTAGTGTTACTGGTAGCAGCTATATGGGCCGCCTGCCTGGGGGTAGCCCAGCTGACACCAGACCGTATGATCGTAACATGGCTCCCTTCTTTTAGCGGAATGTTTAAAGGAGTAGAGCCTTTAGATGCGAAAGAGCAGAACGTGCTCCTTATGTTAAGGCTCCCAAGAATTGCAGCAGCTGTGATCGCGGGAGCCGGACTGGGGATCGCAGGTTCCGGTATGCAGGCTATTACAGGAAACCCGATGGCCAGCCCCTTTACTACCGGTCTTTCCAGTGCAGCAGCTTTTGGAGCGGCTCTTATGATCTTGTTTGGCGGATTTCCTTTATGGATGCAGAAGGGAGCTACTGTAGCGGCCGCGTTTGTCATGTCTGTGATCTGCGCCGTTGTTGTTTATACAGTGGCAAGTTACAAACAGCTTCGTCCGGAAGCATTAGTTCTTACAGGAATTGCCTTAAACTACCTGTTTAATGCTTTAAACTCCACCATGCAGTTTATAGCGAATGAGCAGCAGCTTCCGGCCATTGTACACTGGTCTTTTGGAAGCCTTACAGCCGTAACATGGTCAGATATCGGGATCATGCTGTTTTTCTTTGCAGTATCTTTTCCTGTATTTATGAGTCAGGCATGGGCATTTAACCTGTTAGATGATGGTGGAGATGAAACAGCGAGAGCCTTAGGTGTAAATGTAAAGCGGACCAGACTGCTTTGCGGCGGAGCGGTAACTCTGCTTACAGCCTCTGTAGTCAGCTTCACCGGTATCATTGGTTTCGTTGGCCTGGTAGCGCCTCATATGGCACGTATGCTCATTGGCGGCGATTACCGTCATCTGCTTCCCTATTCCGCTGTAACAGGAGCATTCTTAGTGCTGGCGGCTGATACACTGGGAAGAAATGCATTTTCACCTACTACAGTACCGGTGGGAATTGTTGTTTCCTATGTAGGTGTTCCATTGTTCCTGTACCTCATCCTTCGTGAAAGGAGGAAGAGCCTGTGATGGAAAAGAAAAATGTGATTGGAAATGGAACCAAAACCGAAAATGGAAATGAAAATGGATCGGGAATTGGAATGGGAACTGCCAATGACCTGGAAGTTTCCGGAATTAAGTTCCATTATGGAAAACGTAAGATCTTAAAAGGAACCGGTTTCTGCGCCAGACGAGGGGAAGTATGCCTGCTGTTAGGTGCCAATGGAGCAGGAAAATCTACTTTATTAAAATGTATCAACGGTCTTTTAAAAGCCTCTGATGGAACTGTAAAATGGCTGGGACAGGACACAAAACCTCTTTCCCTCAGGGAAAAGGCAAAGATCTTCGGCTATGTTCCACAGAATACACAGGCCGGTTTAAGCCTTACTGTTATGGAAACAGTTATTTCCGGGCGGCTTCCATTTTCCGGCGGAAAAACAGGAAAAGAAGATGTGGAAAAAAGTGCCCAGGTATTAGAGCAGTTTGGACTGTCTGACTATGCTTTCCGCCAGATGGGACAGTTAAGCGGTGGAGAACGCCAGAGAATATTGATCGCCAGAGCCCTGGCAGGAGAGCCTCAGGTACTGCTTTTAGACGAACCTACCAGCAGCCTGGATCTTCGCTATCAGTATGAAGTTATGGAACTTCTGGTAAAAGTAAGCCGGGAAAAGAATCTGGCAGTAGCAGCCGTGATCCACGATCTAAACCTGGCTCTTGATTTTGCAGACCGGGTGGCATTGCTCCATGACGGTCATGTGCTGGCAGAAGGAGCCACCAAAGAGGTGATCACACCAGAGCGGATCGAAAAAGCCTATGGGATACGGGCTGCGATCCATAATCTGGAAGACAGATGGATCGTATTACCGGAAAAATCGTTGTAATAGTGTAGAATTTTGCAATATTTTGTAATATTCAGAAAAATCTTATTGAAAAAAATTCTAAGTTAGTGTAATATTAAAAAGTAGGAAATGGACACAGTACCATTTCTGCTTTGTGAACTGGGGGCACCACTTTTCACAAACTTAAAAGGCGCCGGAACATATTTTATGTGTATCCCGGCGATGAATAGAAGAATGTATAAAACGCTTGTGGATATAACATCTGCAGGCGTTTTTTGTTGTTATGTATCAGGAAGAAACTGCCGGTGGCAGGTTCTGCAGGTTGCTAAAAAACGTCTGCACAGATAACAGAAAGCACATTAGATCAGAAAGGAGGAACTGTTTTGGTAACAATCAACGGTGAAGAAAAAAACGCAGCTGGAAAAACAATCTATGCCTATTTATCAGAAGAAGGATACGATACAAGCCGTATAGTAGTAGAACAGAATTTACAGATCATTCCCCAGGATCAGCTTGAAAATACCCTGATCCAGGAAGGTGACCAGATCGAAATACTTTGTTTTGTAGGAGGAGGCTGAAAATGACAGCCATACAGGAAAAAATGCAGGCCCTTATTTCAAAAGAAGAACTGGAACGGGCTTTTGATGCCAGATTTCCACGGGAAATGAAGGAGAAATTCTCCAACGCCCGTGTGGCAGTAGCCGGACTTGGGGGACTGGGATCTAACATAGCTGTAATGCTTGCAAGAAGTGGGATAGGACATTTGCTTTTAGTGGATTTTGATACAGTGGATGTGACAAATTTAAACCGTCAGATGTATATGATTCCTCATTTAGGCAGACCCAAGGCAGAAGCATTGCCGGATATACTCTGCCAGATCAATCCATATCTGGAATATGAGTCTGTTTGTGTTAAAGTTACACCGGAAAATGTAAAGCAGCTATTTGAAATGTATCCCATTGTCTGTGAAGCCTTTGACAAACCAGATCAGAAAGCCATGCTGGTAAGAGAACTTTTAGGACAATGTCCGGAGACAATGGTCGTTTCAGGAAATGGAATGGCAGGTCTGGGAGATACCAATGACATACAGACAAGGAAGATGATGAGACGGCTTTATGTATGCGGGGATCAGAAAACAGATGTAGGAAACGGGATCGGCCTTATAGCGCCCAGAGTAGCAGCCTGCGCTGCCCATCAGGCCAATAAAGTACTGCAGCTGATCCTGCAGTCATAAACAGAAGAAGCCTGTAAACAGAAAAATATATAAATATGTACATATGTGAAAAGAGAGGAAAACAACATGGAAGATAAACTGGTTCTTGGGGGAAAAGAATTTAGCAGCCGTTTTATTTTAGGTTCCGGCAAATATAATATCAATCTGATCAAGGCAGCGGTAGAACAGGGCGGCGCCGAGATTATTACTCTGGCATTAAGAAGAGCAAATACCCAGGAAAAAGAAAATATTTTGGATCATATCCCGGAGGGAGTAACATTACTGCCCAATACTTCCGGTGCCAGAAACGCAGAAGAAGCAGTGCGTATTGCCAGACTGAGCCGGGCTATGGGCTGTGGGGATTTTGTCAAAGTAGAGATCATGCGTGATACAAAATATCTGTTCCCGGATAATTATGAGACAGTAAAAGCGACGGAGACCCTTGCAAAAGAGGGCTTTATCGTTCTGCCTTATATGAACCCGGACTTAAATGTGGCAAGAGATCTGCAAAGCGCCGGCGCAGCAGCCGTTATGCCTTTAGCAGCTCCGATTGGAAGCAACAAGGGTCTGGCAACCAAGGCCATGATCCAGGTACTGATCGACGAGATCGACCTGCCTATCATTGTAGATGCAGGTATTGGCAAGCCGTCCCAGGCATGTGAGGCAATGGAAATGGGTGCTGCGGCAGTTATGGCAAATACTGCTATTGCAACGGCCGGAGATGTGCCTGCTATGGCAAATGCCTTTAAGCTGGCCATTGAAGCAGGAAGAAAAGCATACCTTACAGGAATGGGAAGAGTCCTGGCAAGAGGCGGCAGCGCATCTGATCCGCTTACAGGCTTTTTACGTTAGGAGGCAGCGGACATGAACGAAGAAAACCAGGTCTATTTTGTAGACAGTGACAAGCTGCCTGAGGAAGCATTAAAGCGGAAGCACCGCTTAGAGCAGGATCCAACTTTCCGTACCAACCACATGGAATACATGGAAGGGATGGAAGTGATCCAGTCTGACATCAAGGACAAAGTGGAAGAGGCCATGAAAGCCTTTGATTATGATGCCTATACGGCAGGGGATGTAGAGCGGGCGCTGTCCCATGAAACATGTTCCATTGAAGATTTTAAGGCACTTTTATCCCCTGCAGCGGCTCCTTATCTGGAGGTAATGGCCAGAAAAGCTGAGGAGATCACAAAAAATCATTTTGGCAATACGGTATACATTTTTACCCCTCTTTATATTGCCAATTACTGCCAGAATTACTGCATTTACTGCGGTTTTAACTGCTACAACAACATCCGCCGCAAAAAACTTACATTTGAAGAGATCGAGCATGAAATGCAGGTGATCGCAAAGACCGGTATGGAAGAGATCCTGATCCTTACAGGGGAAAGCAGGGCCTATTCGGATGTAAAATATATCGGAGAAGCAGTGAAGATTGCCCGGAAATATTTCCGAAATATCGGTATTGAGATCTATCCTGTAAATGTAGATGAGTATAAATATCTTCATGAATGTGGCGTAGATTATGTAACGGTATTCCAGGAAACCTACAATACAGATAAGTATGAAACCCTGCATCTTATGGGACATAAACGTGTATGGCCATACCGCTTTGATGCCCAGGAGCGGGCTCTTATGGGAGGTATGAGAGGTGCAGGCTTTTCCGCGCTGTTAGGTCTGGATGATTTCCGAAAGGATGCTCTTGCAACGGCTCTTCATGTATATTATATCAACCGGAAATATCCACATGCAGAGCTTTCTTTAAGCTGTCCAAGACTGCGTCCTATCGTCAATAATGACAAGATCAATCCAAGGGATGTAGGGGAAAAAGAACTTTGCCAGGTTCTCTGTGCATACCGTATTTTCCTGCCATTTGCAGGTATTACTGTATCCAGCCGTGAAAGCGCTGCTTTCAGAAACGGCATTACCAAGATCTGTGCAACAAAGGTTTCTGCCGGTGTATCCACAGGAATTGGAGATCATGAGGAGAAATACGAAGGCAAGGAAGATGCAGACGTAGGAGATGAGCAGTTTGAGATCAATGACGGACGTTCTTTCGCCAGTATGTATAAGGATATGGAAAAAGGCGGTCTGCAGCCGGTCCTTAACGACTACATTTATGTATAATAGAAGAACTTGATAGACAAAAAACACACAGCTTGTCATCTTTAGGCTGCTTTTGTGGGGAAACATCAGAGATTGTAAAAAGTAAGACTGAAATCGTAATAGAAAAGTAATAAAAGGATGTGCTATACTAAAACTAAGTAAAAAACGTCTGAAAACAGATGTCTGGGGTAGGACGATAGGTTCGGGAAATCTGCAGGGACAGACGGAACAGAAGGAGAAGTTTTATGAAGAAGACGGGAAAAATATGGGTAGCACTTATTACAGCACTCAGTCTTGCCATGCCAATGAATGTGTGGGCAGACACGAAGATCACCAGCATCTCATTGAAGATCGATTCGTCCATTGAAGCAGGAGACAGCGACAGTGACGTGTATGTAACTACTTCCTCAAGATACTGCAGTGTAGATGATGTGGAAGTTACAAACGAGCCGTCCGACGAGTGGAAGAGCGGTGCAAGACCAAAGATCAAGGTTACATTATCCTCAGATGGTGATGCGTACTTTGGCACAGGTATTACAAAAAGTGATATTTCTGTCAGTGGAAATGATGCTACCGTTACATCAGTCAGTCGTTCCGGCAAGTATGAACTGAATGTCAGTCTTACTCTGGAAAAACTGGAACGTGACTCCAGTGATTATGATCTGGATGTAACAGGGTTAAACTGGGATGATTATGACGGAACTGCAAGCTGGGAAGAGCCGGAAGATGCAAAGCGCTATGAAGTACGTCTTTACAGAGACGGAAGCAGCGTTTCTTCTGCAATCTCTACTACAGACACCAGCTACAATTTCGCCAGCTATTTCACAAGAAGCGGTGATTACACATTTAAGGTACGTGCGATCTACAACACCTCCAACAAAGGTGACTGGGAAGAGTCAGACGAATTAAGCGTTTCCTCCAGCGAAGCAAAAGATATCCGTGACAATGGAAAATCCTCCGGAAATACACCTTCCAATTCCATAGATGATGACGGCGGCCCTGGAGACACAAACACTAGTCAGGGCGCATGGCTTAAAAATGACACCGGCTGGTGGTACTGCAACGCGGACCGCAGCTATCCGGTAAACCAGTGGCAGTATATCAACAATTACTGGTACTTCTTTAATGCATCCGGCTATATGGTAACTGGCTGGGTACAGTGGAATAACGTATGGTATTACTGCTGTGACAGTGGAGAGATGCTTACCAATACCCGTACACCGGATGGCTATTATGTAGATGGAAACGGGGCATGGATCCAGTAGAAAACTTAAAACGGTCAAATGAGGACATTCTAATTTTTCGGCGGGCAGCAACTATCCCTCTCTACCATATGATGAGGCACCAGGATCTTGGTGGCAGGAAGCCCGGGATCTTCAATGTGGTTGATCATCTGGGTAGCGGCTTCTGCGCCAAGCTGGAAAGAATTGATATCCACAGAAGTAAGCTGAGGCGAAGCAAGCCTTGCAAACAGTGAGTTATTAAAAGAGACAATGGAAAGATCTTCCGGTATGGAAAGACCCATTTCCAGGCAGACACGTTCTAAGGTTGCAGCCAGGATATCATCACTGACTACAACAGCAGTAGGAGGGTCCGGTAAAGAGAGAAGACAGCGTAAAGGTGCGCTGTCTTTTTCTGTTGCTGTAGATGACGCACTGGTGCCGCCTGCGTTTATGGCAGCAGTCATTTCCACGCAGTAATCCGCTCTTGGAAGGATATTGTGCTGTAAAAGGGCAGTCTGATAGCCGCTTTTACGGTCTGCGGAGAAGATCATGGAAGTATCACTTCCAATGTAGCCGATCCGTCTGTGTCCCATCTGGTACAGATACTCCGTTGCTTCCTGAGCAGCCAGGAGATTATCATTATCAATGTAGATCGTCTGGTTTGCATGGGAATAGGCTTTTCCTACCAGCACATAAAGAAATCCTTCATTATAGAGAAAATCAGCAATGGGGTCATCCTGGCGGGAATAAAGAACGATAAAACCGTCTACCTGTCCGCTGCGCGCCATGGTCTTGATCACCTGAAGGACTTCTTCTTCACTTTCACCTGTGATCACGGTGTTGATATACTGCCGCTTGTTGCACAGCTGGCTGATCCCGCGGATGGCTTCCAGATAAAAGGAGTTTTCGTATGCCTCTCTGGCGGAAACAGGCAGAATGATCCCGATGGTACGGGAATTCTGGGAAGCCAGATTGCTGGCCTGGAAGTTGGGCTCATATCCTAACTGCGCCATGGCCCGGCGAACTTTTTCTTTTGTTTCCTCACTGATAGAGGGATTGTTTTTACAGGTTCTGGATACAGTAGAAGAAGATACACCTGCCAGAGCTGCTACATCTTTTATGGTAACCGCCATGATAAAACCTCCTGGGATCATTAAAAATCGTCTGATATTATTTTAAAAGAGAATAAGAGCCTTGTCAATAAAGATTGCGCAAACTCAGTGCAAAAATTGCATAAAATATTGCAGGAAAGAAGAGACACCTCTGGAGTTGATAAAACAACTGGAAAATTGCACAAAACAGGGCAGAATAAATTGTGCAAAAAATAGAAAACCTGGAAAATATAGAAAATACACTTGAAAAAGCAATGCAAACTTATTATATTTAATGCAAGCGGTTGCACAATCTTGCAAAAACATGAGACGGGGCACAAAAGGAAAGCAGGCCGCAAAAGAATGTCCGGGAGGGAACAATTTATGAGCAGAGAAGAAGGTAAGAACGTGTTGATACTGTCACCACTGACAGGCAGGGCAGTACCGTTGGAAGAGGTTCCGGATCCTGTGTTTTCACAGAAGATCATAGGAGATGGAATGGCGGTCATTCCAACAGAGGGGAAGATCGTAAGCCCGGCAGACGCACAGATCGTATCCGTAGCAGACACAGGTCATGCCTATGGTCTGAAAACAGAAGAGGGTGTGGAACTTCTGATCCACGTTGGTCTTGAAACAGTATCATTAAAAGGGGAGTGTTTTAAGATACATGTAAAGCCAGGTGACACTGTAAAAGCGGGAGATCTGTTAGCAGAGGTGGATCTTGAATTTCTGGAAGAACGGAAGATCAACCCCATCACTCCTGTGCTGATCTGCGGCGGAATGGAAGGAAGAGTCCTGGTAAAGAGTCAGCCAGGACAGGTGGAAGCCGGAAAGAGCGTGCTTTTGACAGAAACAACCAAAGAGAACCTGAAAGATGAACAAAAAACACAGACAGATCCATCCGATAACCTGGAAAATTCAGCACCAGAGCCAAAATCAGAAAAGAAAAAGCTGTCCATTAACTTTGACTTTTTACAGAAACTGGGAAAAGTACTGATGGCAGTAATTGCAGTTATGCCTGCGGCAGGTCTGATGATCAGCCTTGGAAAACTGGTACAGATGGCAGGAGCCGATATGAGCATGATCTTCACAGTGGGGAGCACTATGGAGAGCATTGGCTGGGCCATCATCAATAACCTGCATATCCTTTTTGCAGTAGCTATTGGCGGTTCCTGGGCAAAAGAACGGGCCGGCGGTGCCTTTGCATCTGTGATCGCCTTTATCCTGATCAATGTAATTACAGGAGCGCTGTTTGGCATCTCTTCTGACATGCTGGCAGATCCAAACGCAGTTACCCATACACTGTTTGGAAAAGAGATCCTTGTAAATGGATACTTTACCTCTGTTTTAGGCGCGCCTGCATTGAATATGGGTGTGTTCGTAGGTATCATATCCGGTTTCGTAGGAGGTACTGTTTACAATAAGTATTACAATTACAGAAAACTTCCTGATGCACTGGCATTTTTCAATGGAAAACGTTTTGTACCTATGGTAGTGATCCTGTGGTCTGTGATCATTTCCGCTGTTTTAGCAGTTGTATGGCCGGTGATCCAGGGCGGTATCAATGCATTTGGCGTGTGGATCGCAGGTTCTTCCACCACTTCACCGGTACTGGCACCATTTATTTACGGTACCTTAGAGCGTCTGCTCCTGCCGTTTGGCCTTCATCATATGTTGACCATTCCTATGAATTATACTTCTTTTGGCGGTACTTATGAGATCATGACTGGCGTAAATGCAGGAAGCAAGGTATTTGGACAGGATCCTTTATGGCTTGCATGGGCCAATGACCTGATCAACTTTAAAAGCGCAGGAGACATGGCGGCATATACAAACCTTCTTACAACCGTTACACCGGCCCGCTTTAAGGTAGGACAGATGATCGGTGCTACCGGACTGATCTCCGGTATTGCTCTTGCAATGTATAAGAGAGTAGATCCGGATAAAAGGGACAAATACAGATCCATGTTTTTATCCACAGTACTTGCTGTATTTTTAACAGGCGTAACAGAGCCACTGGAATTTATGTTTATGTTCTGTGCCCTGCCGTTATATCTGGTTTATGCAGTACTTCAGGGATGTGCATTTGCAATGGCCGGTATTATCCACCTGCGTCTTCATTCCTTTGGTAACCTGGAATTTATCACCCGTATCCCCATGTCTGTAAAAGCAGGACTGACCGGGGATCTGATCAATTTTGTAATCTGCGTGGTAGCATTCTTTGTGATCGGATATGTGGTTGCCTATTTTATGATCGGAAAATTCCATTTTGCAACACCGGGACGTCTGGGAAATTATACAGATGACGGAGCAGAAGAGGAAGATCAGGGCAGTACACAAACTGGAAGCAAAGAAAAGAAGGACTCCCAGGCAGAGCGCATCATCGCTCTTTTAGGTGGCAGGGAAAATATTGTTTTAGTTGATGCCTGCATGACAAGACTTCGTGTGACTGTAAAAGATGTAGATAAAGTAGCAGAACTGCCTGCATGGAAGGCAGAGGGAGCATTAGGGCTTTTAAAGAAGGATGGCGGTATCCAGGCCGTTTATGGACCAAAGGCAGATGTGCTGAAATCCGATATTAATGATATTTTATAATAGAAAGGCTGTAAAATGAAGATCCTTACGTTAAATACACACAGTCTGGCAGAAGAAAATGCCACAGAAAAAATGGAACTGTTTGCCGGTATCCTGGAAAAAGAGCAGCCGGAGGTCATGGCATTTCAGGAAGTAAACCAGACCATGGCAGAACCATTTATAAATGAGAAAGAAGTTTGTGGTTATCAGCCGGTCAAAGGCTTTGAAGGGAAAATGCGCCGGGATAATTATGGTGCGTCTCTGGCAGAAGCGTTAAGGAAAAAAGGTCTTTCCTACTACTGGACCTGGATCCCTGTAAAAGTAGGATATGATAAATATGACGAAGGACTGGCAATCTTTTCCAAAAGTCCCATTCTTTCTTCCTGTGTATTTAACTTAAGTGCTTCTGATGATTACTATAACTGGAAAACCAGAAAAACTCTGGGAATACACACAGAAAAGGGCTGGTTTTTTACTGTGCATATGGGCTGGTGGAAGGATGAAGAAGAGCCTTTTAAAGCCCAGTGGGAAACATTTTTAAAGAATACAAAGAGCCTGATGGAGAAAAAAGAAACATCCCTGTGGGTCATGGGAGATTTTAACAGTCCTGCTTCTGTAAGGGGAGAAGGCTATGACCTTGTAAGAGTAAGCGGTTTTAAGGATACATGGGATCTGGCAGAGAAGAAAGATGCCGGATTTACAGCACCGCCAAAGATCGATGGCTGGAAGGAAGCAGAAGGAAAATCGCCTGAGCAGGGAATGCGCATCGACTACATCTGGCATTGGGGAGATATTAATATAGAAGAGTCCCGTGTTTTATGCAACGGGAAAAGAGAACCGGCAGTTTCGGATCACTATGCGGTGATGATCAAAACAGGTATATAGAACCGTTGCAACAGGCATTAAAAACAGGGAAAGAGGAGCGTAAATAAAGTGAACAGAACAGCAGGAATACTTTTATCTGTATCCAGTCTGCCATCAAAATACGGCATTGGCTGCTTTTCAAAAAGCGCCTATGAATTTGCAGACTGGTTAAAAGAAGCAGGTCAGAGCTACTGGCAGATCCTTCCTTTAGGACCTACCAGCTACGGCGACTCTCCGTACCAGTCATTTTCCACCTATGCAGGAAATCCTTATTTTATCAGCTTAGAAGACCTGATTGAAGAAGGTGTTCTTACAGAAAAGGAATGTGAAAAACTGGAAACAGAGTCCAAAGAAGGGACCATCGACTATAAAAAGCTGTATGAGGACCGGTATCCTATTTTGCGAAAGGCCTATGAGCGCAGCAATATCAGTGAAAATCCGGATTATCAGCAGTTTCTTGCAGAAAATGAATGGTGGCTTTCTGATTATGCCCTTTTTATGGCAGTAAAAGACCGGTTTGAGGGAAGACCATGGACGGAGTGGGCAGAAGATATCCGCCTGCGTTATGGCTATGCCATGGATTATTACAGAAGAGAACTGTATTTTGACATAGAATTTCAGAAATACCTGCAGTTTACCTTTTATAAACAGTGGAATAAATTAAAGGCCTATGTCAACAGTCTGGGGATCCGCATGATCGGGGATATTCCCATTTATGTAGCTATGGACAGCGCAGATGCCTGGGCGAATCCTTCTTTGTTCCAGTTAGATGAGAAAAATGTGCCTTATGCAGTAGCCGGCTGCCCGCCGGACGGATTTTCTGCTACAGGCCAGCTTTGGGGCAATCCTTTGTACCGCTGGGAATATCACAGACAGACCGGGTATGAATGGTGGTTAAAGCGGCTTTCCCACTGTTTTAAACTGTATGATGCAGTGCGCATTGACCATTTCAGAGGATTTGACCAGTATTATTCTATCCCTTATGGAGCGGAAGATGCTACCAGAGGCCACTGGGAACAGGGACCGGGGATCGATCTTTTTAACCGGGTACGTCAGGTGCTGGGAGAAAAGGAAGTCATTGCGGAAGATCTTGGCTATGTAACAGACTCTGTGCGCAAACTGGTTTATGACAGCGGTTTTCCAGGTATGAAGGTACTGGAATTTGCCTTTGACTCCAGAGATTCCGGTTGTGCCAACGATTACCTGCCTCACAATTATCCGGAAAATTCCGTAGCTTATACAGGAACCCATGATAATGAAACTCTGGCAGGCTGGTTTGACAGCATTACAAAAGAAGAACAGAATATGGTACGTGATTATCTGTGTGATCATTACACTCCAAAGAAATATTTATATAAGTCTTTAAACAGCCTGGTAATGCGTTCTAAAGCTGCCCTTTGTGTGATCCCAATGCAGGACTATCTGGGACTGGATAATCATTACCGTATGAACAAGCCTTCTACTGTAGGAGAAAACTGGAAATGGCGCCTGAAAAAAGGAGAGCTGACTGACTTGTTAAAAGAAGAGATCCGTGGTATGACCCGCAGATATGGACGTTTAAATGGTCAATAACCTGTAATTCGTTTGTTTTTTAACAGAAACATAAGCTATTGAGAAAGAAAATCACTTGCAATGTATTTCGTATATGCGTATAATAAAAACAGAAACAGCCCAAATGAGCTGTTTCTGTTATGTTAATAAAACTTTTTTGATCTATATGCAACTGTTAAAAAAATCACAACAAAGAGGAGAAAGCGAATGAGAGGAGTAGAAACCCGTATTCAGGAGATCCGCCACAGAATTTTCAGAGAAGTAGCCCGTATGGCTTATCATACCGAATGGCCGGTAGACAAGCGTATTGAAGAGCTTCCATATAAGATCATTCCGGGAGAAGTTGGAAACTTCCGTAATGACGTATTCTTAGAGAGAGCGATCGTAGGAGAGAGACTGCGTCTGGCAATGGGACTTCCATGCCGTAATGCATCTGAGCATGCACCGGTTTCTGACAATATCGAAGCAGCAGACAGAGCAGAGACCTACTACACACCGCCTCTGATCAATGTTATCAAATTTGCCTGCAACGCCTGCAAAGAGAAGAGAGTCCATGTAACAGACGGATGTCAGGGATGTTTAGCTCATCCTTGCGTAGAAGTCTGTCCAAAGGGAGCTGTTACCCTGGATCGTACTACAGGACGCTCCCATATTGACGAAGATAAATGTATCAAATGTGGAAAGTGCGCAACTGTATGTTCCTACAATGCTATCATCGTTCAGCAGAGACCATGTGCAGCAGCCTGCGGTATGGATGCTATCTCTTCTGATGAAAACGGTAAGGCAGACATTGACTATGATAAGTGCGTATCCTGCGGACAGTGCCTTGTAAACTGTCCATTCGGCGCTATCGCAGATAAGTCCCAGATCTTCCAGACCATCCGTGCCATCCAGTCCGGTGAACGTGTATACGCAGCAGTAGCTCCTGCATTCGTAGGCCAGTTCGGACCAAAGGTAACTCCTGGAAAACTGAGAGCAGCTATGAAGAAATTAGGCTTTGCCGATGTATTTGAGGTAGCAATCGGTGCTGACCTTTGTGCAGCCCAGGAAGCACAGGACTTCTTAGATGAAGTACCGGAGAAGATCCCATTTATGGCAACTTCCTGCTGTCCTGCATGGTCTGTAATGGCAAAGAAAGTATTCCCGAAATACGCAAACTGCATTTCCATGGCATTGACCCCTATGACCCTGACTGCAAGACTGATCAAGAAGCAGCATGAGTCTGCAAAGGTTGTATTTATCGGACCGTGTGCAGCTAAGAAGCTGGAAGCAATGCGTACCAGCATCCGAAGCGATGTGGATTTCGTACTGACCTTTGAGGAAATGGCCGGAATTTTCGATGCAAAGCATGTAGATATTGAAAATATTGAAGAAGATCCAAACGGTGTCAACGATGCTTCCACAGACGGAAGAAACTTCGCTGTTGCAGGCGGTGTGGCAACTTCTGTTAAGGATGTATTAAAAGAACTGAAGCCGGATATGGAAGTTAAAATCGCAAATGCAGAGGGCTTAAAAGAGTGCCGTCAGCTGTTAAAGCTTGCGACCTTAGGCAAGTATGACGGTTATCTGTTAGAGGGAATGGCATGTCCAGGCGGTTGTGTAGCCGGCGCCGGAACCATGCAGCCTGTTAAGAAATCCCAGGCAGCCGTTAATATTTATGCTTCCAAAGCAAACCACAAAAACTGTCATGAGACAGAATATGTAAAAGAGCTGGATAAACTGGTTGATTAGTGGTTGTTTTAAATTACATTTTCCTTTATAATAATATGTGATTTTGGTAACTCAAAACACTGCTTTCCTGATGGTGAAAGAAAGTCTATGTTTCAGGCTTCGTGTACCAGAAGGGGAGCAGTGTTTTTATATACCAGGAACTTCCGTTTTAGAGGTAATTGAAAATACATGGCAGATAAAAAACAAAAAATACTGATCGTAGACGATTCAGAGATGAACAGGGACATACTGGCTGTAATGTTAGGCAGTGATTATGAGATCCTGGAAGCTGAAAATGGTCTTGAAGCTATAGAGATCCTTCAACAGGGAATGACAGACATTGATCTGATCCTGTTGGATATTATGATGCCGGAGATGGATGGGTTTGACGTGCTTGGCTTTATGAAGCGCAGCCATATGACAGAAGTGATCCCGGTGATCATGATCTCATCTGAAAGTTCTTCTTCCTATATAGAGAAGGCATATGAGATGGGAGCAGCTGACTATATCAGCCGTCCTTTTAATGCCCTGATCGTAGGACGAAGAGTTATCAATACACTGATGCTTTATGCCAAGCAGAAGCGTCTGGTGCAGATGGTAGCAGACCAGGTCTACGAAAGAGAAAAAAACAACGATATGATGGTCAATATTTTAAGTCATATCGTAGAGTTCAGAAATGGAGAGAGCGGACAGCATGTGCGCCATATCCATATGATGACAGAGATACTTTTGCAGCATTTGCAAAAGAGGATCACAAAGTATCAGATCACACAGGAAGATATTGTCCGTATAGCAACGGCATCAGCTCTTCATGACATAGGAAAGATCAGTATACCGGATACCATCTTAAATAAACCGGGAAAACTGACTAAAGAAGAATATGAGATTGTGAAGACCCATTCTATGGCAGGTGCCCAGATGTTAGACGCACTGCCTGAATATAAGGATACGCCTTTTGTAAAGACTGCTTATGAGATCTGCAGGTGGCACCATGAGCGCTACGACGGAAAGGGATATCCGGACGGATTAAAGGGAGAAGAGATCCCTATTTCTGCCCAGATCGTTTCTGTTGCAGATGTATATGATGCTCTTACCAGTGAGCGATGTTATAAAAAGTCTTTTTCACATGAAAAGGCAATGGAGATGATCTTAAATGGAGAATGCGGGCAGTTCAGTCCGCTGATCTTAGAGTGTCTCCAGGACTCATCCCAGGAGATCCAGGAAAATCTTTGTGGAAATCCTACAGGAAAAACCAGTGATAAACAGGTTTACAGTGTGGTAGAAGAGATACTGGAACACAAGGACATTGGAGAAAGTTCCTATTCTGGAAACTGGATGGAACGGAACTGGGAAAAAGCAGCATTTTTCAATACCTGGAGCAATGAGCTGCAGTTTGATTACAACAGCAGTACAGGTATGATCTATTTTTCAGACTGGGGCGCTGCACTTTTGGGCCTGACGAAAAATAATATTGATCTGGGAAAAGAAAAACAGCTGTTAGAGCCTTGTGTGGATGTAGAACAGGTGATCAGCCGGATCAAAGAAACATGTCCGGAAAAACCTGAAGTCACTATGGATGTGGAACTGCATCGGCCGGATGGAAGTTTTATTTATGAATTACGTTTAAGATCTCTCTGGACAAAAGAGGAAACTTCGACTTATACAGGTACCATTGGAGTAGCCAAAATCAAAAGTGGCAAAAAAATGGGGGGGGGGGGCAAAATGAATTACCGGGAATTAGACGAACTGGTCGTTCAGTTAAAAAAGATATTTGACGTAGTCCGCCTTGTAGATGTAGATAAGACAGAAGTTGTCATGCCGGAACAGTCCCATGCCTGCTATGCAGTCTGGAACAGGCAGGAGCGGTGTGAAAACTGTATCTCTGCCAGAGTCGTTGCCCAGAGGTGCCAGCTGACAAAGATCGAATTTGTAGACTCCAAAATATATCTTGTGATCTCTCACTATGTGGAAATCGATGGAAAGGGATATGCTTTAGAGATGGTAACAGAGATCCGGGATGAGCTGCTTTTTGGAGCTTATGGACGGAGTGAGCTGATCGAGAAGATCGAGCAGTATAACAATAAGATATATCGTGATCCCCTTTCCGGTGCTTTTAACCGGAGATATTATGAAGAGCAGGCCTGCCATATGGTATATATGGACGGTGTTGCCATGATCGATGCAGATGATTTTAAGGAGATCAATGATAAATATGGACATATGGTAGGAGACCTGGCGCTGAAAGCCTATACAGAAGGTGTCTTCTCCGTGATCCGAAGTACAGACATACTGATCCGCTATGGCGGTGATGAGTTTGTCTTACTGATCAATCATGTTCTAAAAGATGTTTTTATTGATAAGCTGGAGAGAATATGCAAAGCTGTTTCTGCGAAAAAAGTAGAAGGATATCCGCAGATCCAGTTATCAGTGAGTATCGGAGGCGTCTATAAAGGCGGTCCGGTGAAAACAGCCATTGTCCTTGCGGACAGTGAAATGTATAAAATAAAAAAGTTAAAAAACAGTGTATCTGTTTATGAAGGAGGAGAGTAGTCGTGAGTTTAAAAGAGTGTTATGATAAGATGGGTGCTGATTATGAAGATGTATTATCCAGACTTAGAAGTGAAGTGCTGGTACGCAAGTTTGCTTTGAAATTTCTGGATGATGACAGTTATGCCAATTTAAAGGCAGCGATGGAAAGCGGAAACGCCCCGGAAGCATTTCGCGGCGCTCATACCTTAAAAGGTGTTGCCCAGAATTTAGGATTTGGACCTCTTTATAAGGCAGCAGCAGAAGTAACAGAGAGCCTGCGTCCATCAGAAACAAGCTCCGGTGATATGGAAAAAGCAGCTAAGTTGATGCCTGCAGTAGATGAAGAATATGCACGCACCATAGCTGCTATTAAAGAACTTTAAGTAGTGCAGTTTACAGGAAGTTTTACCGTAAATTTAGATCCAAGGTCCGGCTGGCTGGTCACCTCAATGGTGCCGTCACAGAGACTGAGGATCTTTTTTACTAATGTCAGTCCAAGGCCATTGCCTTCCATGCTGCGGCTGCCTTCTGCCTGGTAAAATTTGTCAAAAATATGTTTTTGCACCTCTTCGGTCATGCCAATGCCGTTGTCCGCAACGACCACATTTACAAAAGAGTCTTCTGCAGTCATTTTTACAGATACAAGACCGCCGGATGGAGTAAACTTAATTCCATTGGAGATCAGATTGGTCCAGATCTGAAAGATCAGGTCTTCGTTTCCATAGAAAGATATTTCCGGAAGATTCAGGTCAATATCAATATTTTTGGCAGACCAGATGGGCTCTAGGGAAAGGACTGCCTGACGGATCTGTTCATCTAAAGAGAAGGTTTTCTTTTCAGAGATGATGGACTGGTTTTCCAGTTTGGACAATTTTAAAATGTTTCCGGTAAGAGTAGAAAGCTGCCGGGAGCTTTTTAAGATCTGTTCTGCGTACAGCTTATTCTGTTCATCCCTGGTAGAAGCAGACAGAAGGGCAGCGTAGCCTTCAATGGCAGCAAGAGGGGTTTTTATCTCATGGGATACATTCTGGATAAAATCAGACTGCAAAGTTTCAATGGAATTTAACTCCTTCACCATTTTATTGAAGTTTAAATTCATCTCCCTGACTTCATACCAGATGTCATTTTCTTTTAACCGCACATCAAAATTTCCTGCAGATACCTGTTCTAAAGCATGGACCAGGTCCTGGATAGGGCGGAAAAAGTGGTGGGAGATGACTGTGGTAATGCACAGGGAGATCAGTGCGGAACTGCAGGTGTTGGTGAGAAAAGGAAACCAGCCCATAGGGGGATGATCCGGACTTAATATGCCTGCGTGGAATAAACACCAGGCAATGCCGGAAAATACGAAAAATCCCAGTGCCTGCACAACAATGATCAAACTGATAAAAATACCCCATAATTTCAGATCTTTCATTCTTTCATCACCGCCTTATATCCAAGTCCACGGACTGTTATGATCTCAAAATCCGGATTATTCTCAAAACGTCTGCGCAGCCGGTTGATATGTACATCAATGGTCTGTAGGTCTGACTCACTGTTGCGCCCCCAGATCTTATCCATTAACTGCATACGGGTAAAGATCTTATTTGGATAGGAGATCAGCTTAAATAGCAGGAAAAATTCCTTCTGGGGAAGCATCTGGGGATCATCTCCCCAGGTTACGGTCAGTGCATCATAATCCAAGATAGTATGAGGCAGAGTAAGCCGTTTATTACTGGCAATGTGTGAACGGCGAAGCAGTGCCCGCACCCTCAATACCATTTCATCTAAATTTACCGGTTTTGTCATATAATCGTCTGTTCCCAGGGAAAAGCCCTTATTTTTAGAAGGAAAATCATCTTTTGCAGTGATCATCAGTACCGGCATGCCGGGGTTGGAATGGCGCAGCAGTTTGGTAAATTCATAGCCGTCCATAACAGGCATTAAAATATCGGTGATCACCAGATCTACATGTTCGTTCTCGATCAGATCCCAGGCTTCCTGTCCATTGTGTACAGTTAAAACCTTAAAACCTTCTTTTTCCAGCACAATGCGGTAGAGCTGCAGCAGGGAGTCTTCGTCTTCTATTACAAGAATGGTCAATATCTGCATGGTAGTTTCTTTGCCTTTCTTCTTTATATATTTTATAGATTGATCCTATTTTGGGCCTGCATCTTCAGATCAGCCTCATTATCATATTCAGCATAGCACATTTTCATGAACATCAGGTGAAATATTGGGAACAAAATAAAAGAATAAGGAAAGAAAGTTCAAAAAGACCTGAATGGAAATGTGAAAAATATGTGATTTCATCTTCAGTTCATCTTCGATTAAGAAAGGGTTCATTAAGTAATGGTATCCTTAGGAAGAATGTTAATGAGAAAAGCAGCGTTTTTTGCTGCGTGGGGAAAGGATAAGAGAAAAGATGAAGAAAAAGATCATAATTGCAGGGATCTGTATTATTGCATTGTGTGCGGTCATCGTACCTAAATTTACGAAACCGAAACAATTTGCCCAGGCAGTGGCTCTTCCTGTTATGGATGCAGAAAAACCTGAGACAGGAGATATCCGGCTGACCACCAGTGTGATCGGTAAGATCGAGCCTTCTGATGTGGTTTATATTTATCCAAAAGCAGCCGGTGATGTAACAGAGGTAAATGTAAAGGCCGGTGATATAGTGACCAAGGGACAGGTTCTTTGCAACATTGATACCAAGCAGGTAGAATCAGCGAAAAATACCATGGATTCAGCGGCATTAACATTACGTCAGGCACAGGAAGAACTTTCACGCCAGCAGCTTTTATATGCAGGCGGCGGACTTTCTGATCAGCAGTACAGCCAGTACCAGAATGCAGTGTCCAGTGCCCAGATAAACTATGACCAGGCAAAATATAACTACGAAACACAGCTGGAATACAGCCAGATCACAGCACCTATGGAAGGTCTGGTAGAGATCTGTAATGTGGAAAATTATGACAATGTATCCCAGGGCAATCTGATCTTTGTTATTTCCGGACAGGGAAGCAGAGTGGTATCTTTCTCCACTACAGAGCGCATCAGAGGCTATCTGAAAGAAGGAGATACCATTGATGTGGAAAAGGACGGACAGACTTATGAAGGTACGGTTTATGAAGTAAGTACCATGGCGGATGAGACTACAGGACTTTACAAGGTAAAGGCTTCTGTGGACGCAGATGTGGTTCTTCCTACCGGTTCTGAAGTAAAGCTGTATGTAACTTCTGAAAAGGCAGAGGGAGTTATGACCATTCCGGTAGATGCTGTTTATTATGAAAATGGCGAACCTTATGTGTATACATATTCAGACGGAAAAGTATGGCAGAAATTTATTGAAGAGGGAATTTTTGACTCCGATATTTTAGAGGTAAAATCCGGTCTTTCTATGGATGACATGGTAGTTACTACCTGGAGCTCTGAGCTGTATGACGGAGCAGAGGTAAGATTAAAAGGGGAAACGACACAGGATGACAGCACCGGTGATGCAGCCGGAGCACCTGCAGGTGGACCAGAAGGGAATGCACCAGGCGGACCGGGAGCTCCCATGACAGGAAACAAGGCACAGTAAGGAGGACGACATAATGAATGGTTTAACAAGATTTGTCCTCAAACGGCCCATTACCACATTGATGGCAGTGCTCTGCCTGATCGTTTTCGGCTACACTTCTGTAACCAGCATGAGCCTGGAAAATATCCCGGATATGGAAATGCCGGTACTTATGGTCATGACCACTTATTCCGGTGCAAGCCCTGAGGACGTAAATGAGATCATTACAAAGCCCATTGAGGACCAGGTGGGAACCTTAAGCGGTCTTAAATCTGTTACATCTAATTCCAGTGAAGGCAGTTCCATGGTCATGCTGGAATATGAATATGGCACAGATACAGACGAGGCGTATGATGACCTGAAAAAGAAGGTAGATCTGGTAAAAAACAGTCTTCCTGACAGTGCAGGCGATCCTATGATCATGGAAATGGATATGAACTCCATGCCATGTGTTACTTTATCTATTGATAATACATCCCAGGAAAACCTGTATTCTTATGTAGAAGATAAGATCCAGCCGGAGTTTGAAAAAATTGCCCAGGTAGCAGATGTAAGTGTCCGCGGCGGTTCTGATGAATATATTAAGATCCAGATCATTCCGGAAAAATTAAGCCAGTATAAAATGACCATGTCTTCTGTTGCAGCAGATATTGCAGCAGCGGACATTTCCTATCCTTCCGGTGATACCCAGGTGGGAAGCTTAAAGCTTTCTGTTTCTACCCGTACCACCTATGATACAGTAGACCTGTTAAAAGAGATCCCCTTGACCAGTGCAGATGGAAGCACCATTTATCTGGAGGATGTGGCAGATGTATACACTGCACAGGAGGAAAATGACGGTATCGCCCGTTACAATGGAAATGATACAGTGTCGCTTTCTATTACCAAGCAGCAGAGTGAAACAGCAGTTTCTGTTTCCAATGCAGTAAAAAAGACAATTGCAAATCTGGAAGGAGCCGATGAAAACTTACATATCATCACAGTACGTGATGATGCAGACAGTATTATAAGCTCTTTAAAGGATGTAGCCCAGACACTGGTCCTGGCGATCATTATCTCCATGATCATTATCTGGCTGTTCTTTGGTGACTTAAAGGCGTCCCTGATCGTAGGTACTTCCATTCCTATTTCCATTTTGTCAGCACTGATCTTAATGAGTTTAATGGGCTTTACCTTAAATACCATTACCATGAGTGCCCTGACACTTGGCGTTGGCATGATGGTAGATAATTCCATCGTTGTTCTGGAAAGCTGTTTCCGTATGACAGCAAAGCGGCGGGGCGGATTTGTAGAATATATGCAGGATGCCTTAGAAGGTACCAGTCTGGTATGGGAGTCCGTACTCGGCGGTACAGCCACTACCTGTGTTGTATTCCTGCCACTGGCATTTTTACAGGGTATGACCGGACAGATGTTTAAGCCATTGGGCTTTACAATTGTATTCTGTATGGCAGCATCCCTGATCTCATCCATTACCATTGTGCCCCTGTGCTATATGGCTTATAAGCCAACAGAAAAGCTGTCAGCGCCATTTTCCAGACCTGTAAAGAGGCTGCAGGAAGGCTACAGAAAGCTGATGAGCACCCTTCTTTACAGATCTAAGCTGGTTATGTTTACCTCCATTGCACTTCTGGTTTTAGCTCTGTTCGTTGGAAAATCCCTGAAAATGGAGCTGATGGCTGCAGATGATGAAGGTGAGATCACAGTAACTGTAGATACAAGACCGGGGCTTCAGTCAGAAAAGGTAGATGAGATCTTAAAGCAGGTAGAAGCCATTATCAGTCAGGACGAAAACCTGGACTCTTATATGACTTCCTATGGCAGCTCCCGAAGGGGCGGCAGTTCTGCTACTGTGACCGGTTATCTGAAGGACGACCGTACCATGGCAACTGCAGATGTGGCAGCAAAATGGCAGCAGGAGCTTTCTGATATTACAAACTGCGATATTACCGCAGAGGCCGGTTCTTCCATGAGCATGATGTCTGCTACCAGACAGAGCTATGAGGTGATCTTAAAGGGAACGGATTATGACGAAGTAAAAGAAGTAACCAATTCCGTTGTAGAAGAGTTAAAAACAAGGGATGATGTGACAAAGATCCATTCTGACGTGGAAAACTCATCTCCTGTAGTAGAAGTAAGAGTTGATGCCTTAAAGGCAAAGTCAGCAGGTCTTACCCCATCCCAGATCGCGACTGCAGTAAGCAATTGTATTGACGGTGTAAAGGCAACCACCATCCAGGTAAACGGTGAAGATATTGATGTAAAAGTACAGTATGCAGAGGACGAATATAAGAGCATTGACCAGGTACGTGGCATTGTTCTTACCACCGGAAAAGGCGGTTCTGTGGCTTTGTCTGATGTGGCAGATGTAAAATTCGTAGACAGCCCTTCTTCTGTAGCAAGAGAAAATAAGGAATATACAGTGACCATCTCTGCAGAATATACAGAAAAGGCCACCCAGAATACCAGAAACCAGATCCAGGAGGAAGTAGTAAAGCCTCATCTGACCAGCACAGTAAGTATTGGCTTAAATTCCAGGGATCAGTCCAGGAACGAGGAGTTTGCATCCCTGTTTAAGGCACTTGCTATTGCAGTATTCTTGATCTTTGTTGTAATGGCAGCCCAGTTTGAGTCTATTAAGTTCTCCGGAATGGTCATGACCACTATCCCGTTCAGTCTGATCGGTGCATTTGGGCTGTTGTGGCTCACTGACTGTTCCATCAGCATGGTTTCCCTCATCGGTTTCCTGATGCTGATTGGTACTGTTGTAAATAATGGTATTTTGTTCGTGGATACTGCAAACCAGTACCGGGGAACCATGAATCGTGATACAGCTCTTATTGAGGCAGGCGCTACCCGTATCCGACCTATTCTGATGACAACGCTGACAACCGTTGTTTCCATGATCCCTATGGCATTTAGCGGAACCACTACAAAGAGTCTTGCTATTGTAGATATTGGTGGTCTGACAGCTTCCACCATCCTGTGCCTTTTGATGCTTCCTGTATATTACCGCCTCATGAGCGGCAGGGAAAAACCAGGAGACCTTGAGGCACCGGCAAAGAAGCGTAAACGTACCAGAGAGAATATTATGAACAAAATAAAAGGATTATTTGCAGGATTTAGCAAAAAAGGGAACAAAAAGGATGATCAGTAATAAAGATAGCAATGGATCAAAGGATAGAAAGAAGGATGACCATGAGGAAAAATAAATATGGTACATATGGTACATTTTCCAGATCATTCAGCCGTGTGCTGGCAGCCGCTTTTGTGGCGGCTGTGGCAGCGGGGACTATGCCTGTATACAGTGCCTATGCAGCAAGTCCCTCTTTTGCCAGGACCGAAGAGGAATGGGCAAAATTAAGGGATAATGTGATCGAATATGATGAACTGGAAGGGCTGATCCATGAGTACAACGCTACAGTGCAGAATAATCAGTATACTTACCAGAAATTCCGCCAGGACTATGGGGATACCAATGAGGAAGTGGCCCAGGAATATTATAAGCTGGCGCAGGACTATTACAACGATATGTCCGGGGATGATGATGCTTCTTCCCGTATGTCGGACCTGAATTTACAGATCCAGGGAGACAATATGCAAAAGCAGGGAGATGAAACTTTGGAGGACAGTAGGATTTATCTTCTTACCTATGAGCAGGCAGAAAAGAACCTGGTTGTTACGGCCCAGTCAGATATGATCTCTTATTATGAGAATTTGATCCAGAAGGAGCAGGCAGAGGCAACCCTTACAGAGGCAAAGGAAAATCTGGCTCTGGCACAGACAAAGCTTTCTGCAGGTACCATTACCCAGTTAGATCTGCTGACAGCCCAGGAAAATGTACAGACAGCAGAAAATAACTTGACCCAGCTGGAAAATACGATCAAGAACTTAAAAGAGAATTTCCAGGTGCTTTTAGGCTGGAGCTACAATGACTCACCGGAGATCGGAAGTCTGACGGATGTGGATGAAAATGAGATCGCGGCCATGAACCCGGATACAGACCTGGCACAGGCAATCGAGAACAACTATACCTTAAAGATCAATGAGCGGAAGCTGGAAAACGCAAAAAATGAGACAGTAAAGAACCAGCTGACTACAGCCATTGCCAATAATAAGAAGCAGATCGGCGCATCTTTATCCGGCGCTTACAAAAAGGTGCTTTCAGCCCAGATCTCTTTACAGCAGGCCCAGACAAAAGCACAGTTGGAGCAGACCAATCTTTCCAATGCAGCTTTAAAGATGGCAGCAGGAATGATGACTAAAAATGATTACGATGCCCAAGAACGGGCTGCGAAAACCAGTGAAAACTCAGTAAAAACAGCACAGATCAGTCTGTTAAGCGCAGTGGAAAATTATAAATGGGCGGTAAAAGGCCTGGCAGCAGCCCAGTAGGAAGGAGGCAGCTTGTATGTTTTTAAAGGATAAATATGGAAAAAAATGGAAACTACAGGCGGCAAAGGTTTTAAGGACAGGTGCGCTTTGTGTGGCGTTAGCTGGTGTCGGTACAGGCGTTATGGGCACTTTGGGAGAACTTGGAGCTGATCTGGGCCGGCTGGGGCTGATCACTGCCTATGCAGATGAATTTGCAGACCGGCCGGAAGAAGTGGAAGGCAGCTCCCAGATCCAGGTGGGAAATGCAGACGGCTCGGATGCGGAAAAAGAGGATACCAAAGGTTCTGATACTGCCCAGTGGATGGGGCAGGTGGAGACCGATGAGACAAAGCTGCAGGATAACCAGTTAGAATACAGTGAGCTGTATACACTGATCTCACGGTACAATCCTACTATTGAGCAGTCTTTAACCAGTTTTAACCAGTCTTTGGAAGATTATGTCAATGCATGGGATGAATTGAAGTTTGGACAGTCAAGCGCGTCTACGGATCTGCAAACTGCTAAAAGGGATGGCGATATGGAAAATTATGCTTACTACAGCCAGGAAAAAGCAGTTTACAAAGCTGCATCCAGCATGTATAAAAAAATGTATGACAGCATGAAAAAAGCCAGTGATAAAAGTTTAAGGACCATGACCCGCCAGCTGACAGTGGCAGCCCAGTCCCTGATGATGACTTATGAGACTTTAAGTCTTCAGAAGGATACACTGACAAAACAGGTGGAAGTATATGAAAAGGCTTTAAACCTGGAAAAAACAAAACAGGCAGCAGGAATGTCTACAGCAGCTGATGTGCTGGAAAAAGAAAATCAGTTGTTAAGTGCTAGGAGCAGCCTTTCTTCCCTGGAAGAGAGCTTAAACAGCACTTACAGCAGTCTCTGCCTTATGGTAGGACGGGATACGGACAGCGGCCTTGTGATCTGTGAGATCCCGGCAGCAGACCTTGCAAAGGCAGACAGTATGGATCTGGAAGCGGATACGAAAAAGGCTATAGGAAATAACAGCTCCCTGATCAGCAGCCGTGGCACGAAGGCAACTTCTACAGCAGCAAAAAATAACCGGAATGCTACCGTAGAAGAGGGGGAGCAGAACCTGACTATTCAGATGAACCAGCTTTATGAGAATGTATTGCTGAAAAAAAGTGAGCTTCAGGCAGCTCAGACTGCGTTCCGGAAGGCAGAAGGACAGAAGAAGAATGCGGATATTAAATACAGCGCCGGTTTATTAAGCCAGGAAGAATATCTCACAGAAGAAATGAACTATATTTCCCAGACAGCAAGCTACAAGGCAGCTGACCTGGCATTTACCCAGGCGGCTGATACTTATGGATGGGCAGTTATGGGAATTACACAGTAGGATTTAAGGATAAGAATTTAGGATATAAGATCGGGATACAGGCAGCGCCGGAGAGGGCGTTGAACTTGAAGGATATTTATGTTAAAATGCAGGCATGTGTATTGTGATGCCTGCATTTTTTGGAGTAAAAGCCGGTATTCCCGGCAGCGCGGGGAGCAGCCAGCCGGACATAGCCAGATGTCCATAAAATCCCCATGTTCCCCCGCAACGCGGGGGGAACAGTCACTCAGACTTTGACATGGGCGCAATACAACTGTTGTTGACACATCTCCGCCCCGCAGGGGGCGGTGATCCACTTTGCTTTAATAAGGAGGACTTGACCCATGGTACGTCTCATTCTCATTGGAAAACGTATCTACGATAAATTTTCAGAAGATGAGATGACGGTGTATGCGGCCCAGGTCTCTTTTTTTGTGATCCTTTCTTTTGTTCCCTTTCTGATGCTGCTTCTCACAGCGGTCCAGATGATCCCGGGAATTTCCAAGGCGGATTTTTTAGAGATCGCCATGGATATTGTACCGGCTGATTATAAATCTCTGGCATTTCGTGTAGTCAATGACCTGATGTTAAAATCCCCGGCAACCATGATCTCTGCTACAGCTGTAACCGCTCTCTGGTCTGCAGGAAGGGGTATGTTCAGCGTGGCAAGAGGCTTAAACCGGGTCAATGGAAGAGGAAGAAGGCACTGGTATGTGTTTAACCGCCTGATCTGCTGCGGTTATACCATTCTCTTTATTGCTGTCTGCCTTATGTCCATGGGCCTTCTGGTATTTGGACGGACGCTCCAGAATTTTATCCAGAGCCATTTTCCTCTTATCGCCCCATTTACCGGCTATGTGATCCAGCTGCGCCAGCTGTGGGGCGCAGCTATCCTTCTTATTTTCTTTTTAGGGATCTACTGTCTGGTGCCGGACCAGAAGGAGAGCGTAAAAGTAGCGTTGCCGGGAGCTGTATTTTCCACAACCGGCTGGATGCTGTTTTCTCTTGCATTTTCCCTGTATTTTAATTTTACAGGAGGGAAAAACTATTCTTATATGTACGGCAGCCTTGCAGCCATTGCTTTGTCATTTTTGTGGCTTTATATCTGTATGTGCATATTGTTTATGGGAGCGGAACTTAACTGGTTCTGGGATGAGATATAAGTAGTGGCTCCTTTGCTCAAGGAATTGCTACGTGCTTTGCACTTTCGCATCTCTGCTCCGCTTCGGTCGGTGCTGAACATGTTCCACTGGCACATAGCATCCTAGTTCGCAAAGTAGTTTGGAAAAAACTGGAAAAATTCTCTGGATACCCGGCTGACCATACCGTGTTTTCTGGCGATCAGCGCGATCCGGCTCATGACCCCCTGATCTTTCAGGGGGATTTTTAATAAGTCTTCGCCCCCTGCTTTTGCCATGGAAGAAGGCACAAGGGCAATTCCGGCGCCGCACTGGGCCCAGGTCATGCTGGTCCTGGCATCGTCATTGATACAAAGGTAATCCGGGGCAGTGCCAGGAAAGCAGTGGCTGATAAAAGGTTCCCATCTGCGGTAGACAATAAGAGGACAGGAAGCCAGGGAAGCTACCGATATGGAATTTGCTGCAGGATCCGGGAAAAATTCCGGCTTTCCTACTGCCATCATAGGTTCTGCCTCTAAAAAGTGGCACTGATAAGACTCTGTAGGAAGTGGAGTCCTTACCACTGCAACTTCAATGAGACCGGAATTTAGCTGATCCATCAGCTCATATGTATTTCCCTCACTGATGCGAAGGGTCACCTCCGGATGAAGACTGACAAAAGAGGAGAGTGCCCGGATCAGCCTGGGAGTCTGGACTGAAGAGATCATTCCAAGATGCAGAGGTCCTTTTAATCCCTGACCCATCTGCTGCAGTTCATCAGAAACAGCCGTAGTCAGATGTAAGATGTGCAAAGCTTTTTCGTAGAAAACCTTTCCTGCCTCTGTGAGAAAAATACTCCTGGAGCCCCGCTCAAAAAGCACCACGCCCAGTTCGTCTTCCAACAGTTTCATCTGGGCGCTTAAAGGAGGCTGGGAGATATGCAGAGATTTGGCAGCGGCAGAGATATTTCCCTCATTTACAATGGCTACAAAATATTCCATCTGTTTCAGGTTCATAAAAGTACCTCTTTTCCAAAAAAATATAGCAATACCTATACGATAAACATATAATTTCCATATTAAATCAATATTTTAAATATATATTTTCATGTGCTATAATACCAGATAGTTAAATAAAATACAATATTTCATAGGAGAAATGCATTATGAAGCGATTGCTCAGTTACATGTGTGCCTACAAAAAAGAGAGCATACTGGGACCGCTGTTTAAAATGCTGGAGGCCAGCTTTGAGCTGTTTGTGCCTCTGGTAGTGGCCAATATGGTAGACGTAGGTATTGCAAACGGAAGTGTATCTTATGTGGTGCGTATGGGAGGTCTTCTTTTGCTCCTTGCAATCATTGGACTGACCTGTTCCCTGACAGCCCAGTACTTTGCAGCCAAGGCAGCAACAGGAACAGCTACTGCACTGCGAAATAACCTGTTTTCCCATATTGGTACCTTATCTTATACAGAGATCGATACCATAGGAACCTCCACCCTGATCACACGAATGACCAGCGACATCAACCAGGTGCAGAACGGTATCAACATGACCTTGCGTCTGCTGTTACGTTCCCCATTCGTTGTATTCGGTGCCATGGTCATGGCATTTACAGTAGATGCCCATACAGCGATGGTATTCGCAGTGACCATTCCTGTACTCTGCGTGGTAGTATTTGGTATCATGTTGATAAGTATGCCATTATACCAGTCTGTACAGAGACAGCTGGATAAAGTTCTCTTGACTACGAGAGAAAATCTCATGGGTGTGCGCGTGATCCGCGCTTTTAACCGCCAGGAAAATGAGAGAGAGAAGTTTGAAGAAGAAAACGGCAGCCTGGTAAAGATGCAGGTATTTGTTGGAAAGATCTCCGCACTGTTAAATCCTGTTACTTATGTGATCATTAATATTGCTACCGTAGCTGTGATCTGGGTAGGTGCCGGAAGAGTAGATGCCGGTATCATCAGTCAGGGTAAAGTCATTGCCCTTGTAAACTATATGGCCCAGATCCTGGTTGAACTGATCAAGATGGCAAACCTGATCATCCTGATCTCCAAGGCAGTTGCCTGCATGAAGCGTGTGGACAGTGTATTTGAGATCAAGAGCAGCATTGAGGAAAAACCTCATGAGATAAAAACTCAAAATACTGAAAACGAAATGGAAACTACACAGAAGATCAGCCCAGAAACTGCAAAAGTGGAATTTGACCATGTGGATTTCGCCTATGCAGGAGCAAAATCTGACTCCCTTACAGACATTTCCTTTAAGGCAATGAAGGGACAGACCATTGGTGTCATCGGTGGTACAGGTTCAGGTAAGTCCACATTGGTAAACCTGATCCCAAGATTTTATGATGTAAGAGAAGGAAAGGTTCTTATTGACGGAGCAGATGTAAGAGATCTGCCTCTTACAGAATTAAGACATGCCATCGGTGCAGTACCTCAGAGAGCTGTCCTCTTTAAGGGAACGCTCCGTGACAATATGCGTTGGGGCAAGGAAGATGCTACCGATGAAGAGATCTGGCATGCACTGGATGTTGCCCAGGCAAGAGATTTTATTGAAGCCAAGGGCGAAGGTCTTGATCTGATGATCGACCAGGGCGGCCATAACTTATCTGGTGGACAGCGTCAGCGTCTTACCATTGCAAGAGCACTGGTACGGGATCCGCAGATCCTGATCATGGACGACAGTGCTTCTGCTCTTGACTTTGCAACCGATGCAAGACTGAGAAGGGCCATCCGGGAAAATACAAAGGATATGACTGTATTTATCGTATCCCAGAGAGCTACCACCATCCGCAATGCAGATACCATTCTGGTACTGGATGATGGAAAACTGGCAGGTATTGGAAATCACAAACAGCTTCTGAAGGAATGCGATGTTTACAGGGAGATCTGCCTGTCACAGCTGTCAAAAGAGGAGGTGGAACGGGATGAGCAGTAAAAAGCCAAAAATGAGCAAGGATAAGAGCATTGAAACATTAAAAAGAGTCCTTGATTACATTGCCGCTTACAGATGGGCCGTATGTTTATCCCTTCTGTTAGCATTAGTAACAGTTGCATTTACCCTTTATATCCCAATTCTTACAGGTAAAGCAGTAGATGAGATCGTAAGTCAGGGAAATGTAGATTTCTCGGCACTGATCAGTATTATTAAAAAGATCATCATGGCAATGGCAGCTACCGCCATCAGCCAGTGGCTTATGAACCATATTAACAACATTATCACCTACAGAGTTGTAAAAGATATCCGTACCAAAGCTTTCGGACATCTGGAAGTCCTTCCTTTAAGTTATATTGACTCCCACCCGTCAGGTGATATCATCAGCCGTATTATTGCAGATATCGACCAGTTCTCCGAAGGTCTGCTTATGGGATTTACCCAGTTTTTTACAGGACTGATGACTATTTTAGGAACCCTGCTTTTCATGGTTTCCATTAACCCGCTGATCACACTGGTAGTTGTAGTTTTAACACCTATCTCTCTGTTTGTGGCAAGTTTCATTGCAAAAAAGACTTATGTTATGTTTAAACATCAGTCTGAAACCAGAGGTGAGCTGACCACACTGACTGATGAAATGCTGGGAAATATGAAGGTAGTCCAGGCCTTTGGCTATCAGAAAGAAGCAGAGGAGCGTTTCCAGACGATCAATAACAAGCTGGCTGGCTACAGTCTGTGTGCTACCTTCTTCTCATCCATTACCAATCCGGCTACCCGTTTTGTAAACAGCCTGGTTTATGCTGCAGTTGGTATTACAGGCGCTTATGCAGCTATCCGTGGTTTTATGACTGTTGGACAGCTTACCAGTTTTTTAAGCTATGCAAACCAGTATACAAAGCCGTTTAACGAGATCTCCGGCGTTGTAACAGAGCTTCAGAACGCCCTTGCATCTGCAGCCAGAGTATTTGAGCTGATCGATGAAAAGACCATTCTGGAAGATAAGAAAGACGCCACAGTCCTTGAAAATGTAGAGGGCCAGGTGGAGATCGAGCATGTAAACTTCTCCTATACACCAGACAGACCGCTGATCGAAGATCTGAACCTTTCTGTAAAACCTGGTGAGAGAGTGGCCATTGTAGGACCTACCGGCTGTGGAAAGACTACCGTGATCAACCTGCTTATGCGTTTTTATGATGTAAATTCCGGTTCTATTAAAGTAGAAGGAAAGGACATCCGCGATGTGACCAGAAAGAGCCTTCGTACCAGCTATGGTATGGTGCTTCAGGAGACCTGGTTAAAATCCGGTACGATCCGGGACAATATCGCCTACGGAAGACCAGAAGCAACAGAAGAAGAGATCATAAATGCAGCTAAAGAGGCACATGCACACAGCTTTATCATGCGAATGCCTCAGGGTTATGACACAGTGATCAGTGAGGACGGCGGAAACCTGTCCCAGGGCCAGAAGCAGCTTTTGTGTATTGCCAGAGTTATGCTCTGCCTGCCGCCAATGCTGATCCTGGATGAGGCAACTTCCTCTATCGATACCCGTACAGAGATCCGCGTTCAGAAGGCCTTTGCCAAGATGATGGAAGGAAGGACCAGCTTTATTGTAGCCCACCGTCTTTCTACGATCCGTGAGGCAGATATGATCCTTGTTATGCGTGACGGACATATTGTAGAAAAAGGAAAGCATGAAGAACTTCTTGCAAAGAACGGCTTTTATGCTGAAATTTACAACAGCCAGTTTGCTGCTGTAGGATAAAAGAAATATTAAAAGTAAAAAAGTCAGTCCCTTTTTGAGAAAATAGGGGCTGACTTTTTTCGTGACTGTCTGTATAATAAAGTCTAAATGATAATCATACGGATGATAATTTGCGAAAATGCATACATCCAAAAGGAGGAATTTTTTATTATGGAAACCGATCCGCAATCGGCCAGTATTTTCACACAGCTTCTTATCTTGCTGGTACTTACTCTTATAAGAGGGTATTTTGCAGGAGCAGAGATGGCTGTGGCTTCTGTAAACAAAAACAAGATCCACAGGTTAAAAGAACAGGGAAATAAGAAAGCAGCCCTGATCGAGCGCCTGATGGAAGGATCAACAGCATTTTTATCTGCGATCCAGCTGATCGTCACATTGGCAGGTTTTCTTTCCAGCGCTGTGGCAGCAACGGGAATTTCAGGAATACTGGCTGTAAAGATGAATAGATGGGGAATACCAGGCAGTAAGATTGCTGCAGTGGTGGTCATTACCCTTATTCTTGTTTATGTGAATCTGGTATTCGGGGAACTGATCCCCAAACGAATGGCATTGCAGAATGCGGAAAAATTTAGTTTATCCTGCATTGGCCTGGTTTATTTTGTATCCTGTATCGTAAAGCCTTTTGTAGGCCTTTTAAATATTTCTACCAGCGGGATCTTAAAGCTTTTCGGTATGCACCATGAAAATCTGGAAACAGATGTATCTGAGGAGGAGATTAAATCCCTTCTGGAAACAGGAAGTGAGACCGGTGTATTTAATGAGATCGAGAAAGAGATGATCACTTCTATTTTCTCATTTGATGATAAAAAAGCAAAAGAAGTCATGGTACCGAGACAGGATATGGTAGCCATTGACATTGACGAACCGGTGGACTCTTATCTGGACGATATTTTACAGTCCATGCATTCCAAGATCCCGGTATATCAGGAAGATATTGATAATATCATCGGTATTCTTTCCACAAAGGCATTGACCATTGAGGCCAGAAAGAAGTCCTTTGAAAATCTGGATATCCGTTCCCTTTTAACACCTGCTTATTTCGTTCCGGAAAACAGGCGTACAGATGCCCTTTTCAGGGAAATGCAGCAGAAAAAAGAAAAACTGGCTATACTGATCGATGAATACGGCGGCGTATCCGGTATGGTCACTCTGGAAGACCTGATCGAGGTGATCGTAGGTGATATCCACGAAGAATACGAAGAAGTAGAACCGGAGATCATCGAATTGGAGCCGGGACATGTATACAGCCTTTCCGGAAGTATTGCACTGTCAGATTTAAAAGAGGAATTCCACCTGGATATGGACAGCGTATGTGATACCTTGTCCGGTTATCTCATGGAAGTTCTGGGATATATCCCTACTGAAAAGGCGCTGCCCCTTACAGTGACCACCCCAGAAGCAGATTACGAGATCTTAAAAATGGAAGACCGGGTGATCGACCGGGTAAAAATGACACTGAAAGAAGCGCAGACCTCAGAAACCGGGGATGCAACATAAAAATCTAAGCAGTCCTGCTTTACAATGGGGACTGCTTTTTTGCTGCCATACATTCGGAAAAGGCTGCCAGCGGCTTTCAATATCTATAGAAACAGCAAGTTGCTTTCCCAAAGCCTGTAATTCTGTTATGATCTATATAACGGAGGTAGATACCATGGAAACAAAAAATGTTATTTTTGAGCTTCGCACGAAAAAAGGGCTGTCTCAGGAAGAGTTAGCACAAAAGGTTATGGTTACACGGCAGGCGGTGTCACGCTGGGAAAATGGGGAGACCGTTCCCGATACGGAGACCTTAAAGTTGTTATCGAAGGAATTTGACGTGTCCATCAATACCCTTTTAGGCGACCCAAGGCAGCTTGTGTGTCAGTGCTGCGGAATGCCATTAGAGGATGGGATTATAAGCCATAACGGTGATGGCACATTGAATGAAGAGTATTGTAAATGGTGCTATGCCGATGGAACCTACACCTATAGTAATATGGATGATCTTATTGATGTCTGCGTAAAACATATGGTAAATGATAAATTCACAGAAGAACAGGCGCGTTCTTATATGAAGCAACTGCTCCCCAGTCTTGATTATTGGAAACGGTATGAAGAATTAAGTGATAATGGACAATTTGAGGCGTTTAAAGAACAATTGATAAAAGAGATCAATGATCTTCACATTGAAGGATTACCGAAAGTGGAAAAACTGAATGCCCTTGTGGGCAGCTATGTAAATCTGGGATATCCGCTGCCAAACGGAAAAACAGTAAAATTTTTAAATGATGAGATCACCTATCTGGGCAATCAGCTGGAGTCAGAATTTGGCGGTGACAGGTGTTTCGGCGTCCTTGCCAATATGGATTTCATTATGATCAGCACATACGGGCCAGAAGGGGAAACTCCGGAACTGGTTCTTTATAAGAAAAGATAACAAATCTATTGCTGTTTGATGGATTGAAAGATGCAGTAGTCCGTATGCTTGCAGGAGAAAGAGTTCAGGTCAATACGGGAACATTTTCCAATGATATGACAAACTTTCAGGGAAAAGATGATGTGCTGACATTACTGATCCATCTGGGATATCTCAGCTATCACTGGCCGGATAAGACAGTTACAATCCCAAATAAAGAAGTTTCCCAGGAATACATCAATGCTATCAGTACAATGAAGTGGTCCGAGGTGACTGCATCTGTTGAGGCTTCAAAAATATTGTTAGAAGCTCTTTGGAATCTGGATGAAAAGGCAGTAGCAGAAGGAATTGATAAAGCCCACAGGGAGATTTCAATCCTTCAATATAATAATAAAAATGCATTTTAATAAATCGGCAGTGATCATGGAATTAAAATGGGATAAAAGCGCAAAAGGCGCTATCAGTCAGATCAAAGAGAAGCAGTATGTGGATGCTTTAAAGGAATACCAGGGGAATTTACTTCTGGTGGGAATTAATTACGAGAAAGATACAAAGACACATACCTGCGTGATCGAACAGGCATATAAGAGTTGATTGACATAAAAGAAATGAAAAGATATCCCCTGGATTTTTGCTTGGCAGAAATTCAGGGGAACTTTTATGTTATATATTATTCAGCCTGGAATCCATCCACTCCCTTAAAGGAAGAGTAGCCATCATCGGCCATAATGGTAGTGCCGTTGATAGCACTGGCTTCCGGCAGAGACATGAGCCAGATGACATTGGCAATTTCTTCCGGCAAAATGATGCGGCCTTTCATATGCAGGCGGCTGCCGATCTCTTCAATTGGTTTATCGATCATTCCGGTCTTTACCCAGCCAGGTGCCACAGATAAAACGCGGATTCCGTATGGGGACAGTTCACGGGCCATGGCCTGGGTCAGCATTTTAACACCGCCTTTGCTGGCATGATAGCCGATGGATTCAGTGTTAGCCATAAATCCGTCAATAGAACCAACATTAATGATAACACCAGAACGTTGTCTGATCATTTCCCAGGAAGTCAGCTGGCTTAAATTAATGGTTCCCATAAGGTTGATGTTAATGGTGTTCTGGATATCAGAAAGATCCAGATCCACAAAATTCCCACGGGTGCCCACAACCCCGGCTGCATTGACGAGAACATCGATTCTTCCATATTTTTCCATAACTGCAGATACTACATGGCAGCAGTCATCCACCACAGAAACATCTGCTTTCATAAAAGTAACTTCTCCCTCTTTCTGAAGCTCTTTTACGGCATCCTCACATTCATGACGTCCAAGAATAATGACTTTGTCCTTGCAGGAGAGAAATTTTTTGGCAGTGGCAAAGCCGATCCCTTTGGTTCCACCTGTTACAATTACGATCCGATTCATAAGAAGATACCCCTTTCTTATTGCATTGTTTATTTTATAACAATATTTTATAACAAAATCAGAAGTTTTGGTTTATGGAAGATTTTTATAGGGCATTAAGGAAAAACTTTACGCAACAACTATCCCATGTTACTATAAAAGAAATATGGAATATAAAGAGGTGAAAATATGAACGACCGGCAGTTGCTTTCTTTTATAAAGATCGTGGAGACGGGAAGTTTTTCTAAAGCAGCAAAAGACAGTTTTATTTCAGTGCCAGCCATGGTGCAGCAGATCGACCGGTTGGAAGAGGACCTGGGATTTCGTCTGCTTTTAAGGAGCAATCAGGGTGTTCGATTGACGGATCAGGGAAAAATCTTTTATGATGCAGTTTTGGAAATGCAGAAGATCTATAAAGAAGCAGTAGCACAGATCAAAAGCGGGGAGACAAAGGAGATCAATATCGGTGTGGCCTTAAACCAGTGTCCCGGATTTCTGATGAACGGGTGCAGCTCCTTTCAGAAAAAATATCCCCAGACCGTTCTCCATTTTAAAGAACTGCCTTATGAACAGCATCTGGATATGATCCGCCAGGGAAAGATCGACCTGACGGTTATTGCAAAACCAAAAAATTCCAGACTGAATGAGCTTGTATATCAGGAACTCTGTATAGATACCTGTGCCTTTGGCGTTAATGGTGAGTCTGCACTGGCCAGGAAAAAGAAGATCAGACCACAGGATCTAAAGGATGTCAGGGTCCTGTGTGGAACCTATGAATATATGGAAGCCTCTTTTGAAGAAATGCTAAAAGATACCGGGGCGAAAATGCAGGACCTACACACAGAATATAATCTGGAATCCATGGTCCAGGCGAAATTTCAGGAGTCCCTGCTTGTATTTCACAGCCATTGGGAAAACTGTTATTCCCATATTTTGAAAGTGCTGCCCTCCCACATCATAGCCGGAAGTGTTGGTGTGGTAATGCGAAAAGGAGAAGAAAAAAGACTGGAAGACCTGGTAAATGAGATCCAAAAAGCAGTCTGAAAGCGTGTTGAACCTTGAAAAAGAGAAATCCTTATGCTATAATCAATGATTGCATTAGACTCTTAAAGAAATGGTACATAATTGGTACATAAAGAATACAAAGAAAGGCGAAAACCTTTGATCTATCCGGGGGTTTTTGAGCAGGTAAAGCAAAAATGAAATTAGGTATCGTAGGACTTCCAAACGTAGGAAAAAGTACACTTTTTAACTCTCTGACCAAGGCTGGTGCAGAGTCTGCAAACTATCCGTTCTGTACGATCGATCCAAACGTAGGTGTTGTACCGGTTCCAGATGAGCGTTTAAATAAGCTGACAGAGATGTATAACTCTGAAAAGACTACTCCTGCAGTGATCGAGTTCGTAGATATCGCAGGTCTGGTAAAGGGAGCTTCCAAGGGTGAAGGTCTGGGCAACCAGTTTTTATCCAATATCCGTGAAGTAGATGCGATTGTTCACGTTGTACGTTGCTTCGATGATCCTAATGTCATCCATGTAGACGGAAGCGTAGATCCTGTAAGAGATATTGAGACGATCAACTTAGAGCTGATCTTCTCTGATATTGAGATCCTGGAGCGTCGTATTGCAAAGCAGTCCAAGGGTGCTTTCAATAATAAGGATCTTGCAAAAGAAGTAGAACTGTTAAAGGCAATCAAGGCACATCTGGAAGACGGCAAACTGGCACGCAGCTTTGAAGTAGAAGACGAGGATGACAGAGAATTTATCAATTCCCTGAACCTGCTGACCTGGAAACCTGTTATCTTTGCTGCAAACGTAGCAGAAGGTGATCTGGCAGATGATGGCGCTTCCAATCACTATGTACAGGAAGTACGGGAATATGCAAAGGCAAATGACTGCGAAGTATTCGTGATCTGTGCTGAGATCGAACAGGAGATCGCAGAGTTAGATGATGATGAGAAGCAGATGTTCTTAGATGACTTAGGCTTAAAAGAGTCTGGTCTTGAGAAACTGATCGCAGCAAGTTACCGTATTTTAGGACTGATGAGCTATTTAACAGCAGGTCCTCAGGAGTCCAGAGCATGGACCATCAAAGTGGGAACCAAGGCTCCTCAGGCTGCAGGAAAGATCCACAGCGATTTCGAGCGTGGTTTCATCCGTGCAGAAGTAGTAAGCTATGATGACCTGATGGCATGCGGCAGCATGAACGCAGCAAAGGAAAAAGGTCTGGTACGTTCCGAAGGTAAGGAATATGTGATGAAGGACGGAGATGTTGTACTGTTCCGTTTCAATGTATAATGATTGAGAATTAATCGATAGTAAAAAACAAACTGCCTGCTCTGCAGGCACTTGTTTTATATGCAGATAGCCATTTAACAGGGCAGCTGCAAATAACGGAAAGGAACAGTATATTATGGAATTACTCACATCCACAGGTGCGGACTTAAGTTTCGTCCATCTTGGGATCACCATAGAACACCTGCGAAACAGCATCAGTATCTTTGGCTTTCGCATTGCATTTTATGGTATTATCATTGGCTGCGGTATGTTAGCCGGTATGGCGGTGGCTTTCTCTGATGCCAAAAGGCGGGGACAGGACCCGGATCTGTATATGGATTTTGCACTGTATGGGATCATTTTTTCCATTATCGGTGCCAGACTCTACTATGTGATCTTTGAGTGGGATAATTATAAAAATGATCTGCTGCAGATCTTTAACCTTCGCGCCGGCGGACTGGCTATTTACGGCGGTGTGATCGGAGCAGTACTGACCCTTCTTATTTTTACAAAAGTACGGAAACAGTCCTTCTTTTCCATGGCAGACAGCGGCGTATTAGGACTGATCACAGGACAGATCATTGGCCGCTGGGGTAACTTCTTTAACTGCGAGGCATTTGGCGGATACACCGATAACCTGTTTGCCATGCGCATTAAAGAAAGTATTGTAAACCCGTCTATGATCTCAGCCGGACTGTTAGAACATGAGATCGTGGAAAATGGTGTAAAATACATCCAGGTACACCCCACCTTTCTTTATGAGTCCTGCTGGAACCTGTGCGTATTGGCATTTATGCTCTGGTATAGGAAGAGAAAGAAATTTGACGGTGAAATGCTGTGGGTTTATTTCCTGGGATATGGTCTGGGAAGAGTGTGGATCGAAGGACTGCGTACGGATCAGCTGAAGCTTCCGGGAACAGGACTGGCAGTTTCCCAGCTGCTTTCCGCAGCTTTAGTGGGAGCAGCAGTAGGCATCCTCCACTACAAACACAGTAAATTAAAAAAGCAAAAAAATATCTAAAAATATCTAAAGAATTTCAAAGCTGCAGAAGACGATTTCTGCAGCTATTTTGTTGTTATTTTGAAAGAAAAACGTAAAAAATCCTTGTCATTTCCCTCTTTCTGTACTATTATAAACATACAAGTGGTAGAAAGTGGTGCAAAGTGGTAGAGGATGGTTGTTGCGTGGATGAAGTGGAGGTATAAGGAGCCTCTTCTGCATCCCGCCTTGCCATGTAATGTACAAGCAGGTGATAGCTATGTTCATGGGTGAATACAATCATACAGTGGATGCGAAGGGGCGCCTGATCGTTCCTTCCAAGTTCAGAGAGCAGTTAGGGGACGAATTCGTGATCACGAAGGGACTGGATAACTGCCTTTTTGTGTATGACAATTCCGAATGGGCTGCATTAGAAGAAAAGCTTCGTGCATTACCGATTACCAACACCGCAGGACGTAAGTTTTCACGTTTCCTGTTGGGAAGCGCCGCCACCTGTGAAGTAGACAAGCAGGGCCGTATCCTTCTCCCCTCTGTTTTAAGAGAATTTGCAGGGATCGGGAAAGACGCAGTGCTTGTAGGCGTTGGAAGCCGCATTGAAATCTGGAATAAGGATAAATGGATGGAAGCCAACACCTTTGATGATATGGAAGAAATTGCAGAACATATGGAAGGCTTGGGTATTTGATGGAGGAACATGGATTTGTACATAAGTCTGTACTGCTGTATGAAACAGTGGGCAGCCTGAATATAAAGCCGGGTGGCATTTACGTAGACGGCACCTTAGGCGGCGGCGGACATGCCTATGAGGTATGTAAGCGGTTGGGCGGCGGAAGGCTCATTGGAATTGACCAGGATGCAGATGCTATCCGTGCGGCGGGAGAGAGACTGGCTCCTTTTAAAGATAAGGTGACCATAGTCAGAAGCAATTATCAGAATATTGAAAATGTACTGAAAGAGTTAAATATAGAAAAAGTAGACGGTATTTATCTGGATCTGGGAGTGTCCTCCTATCAGTTAGATACAGCGTCCAGAGGATTTACCTACAGGGAAGATGCTCCTCTTGATATGCGTATGGATCAGAGAAATCCTACCACAGCAGCTGATATTGTAAATGGATACAGTGAAATGGAACTGTTCCACATTATCAGGGATTACGGGGAAGACAATTTTGCAAAAAACATTGCAAAGCACATTGTAAAGGCGAGAGCAGAAAAGCCCATCGAGACCACCGGTGAACTGTCTGAGATCATAAAAGCAGCCATCCCGGCAAAAGTACGTGCTACAGGAGGACATCCTGCAAAACGTACCTTCCAGGCTATCCGTATTGAATTAAATCATGAGCTGGATGTACTGGAAAATTCAATCGATACAATGATCCGTCTTTTAAATCCGGAGGGAAGATTAAGTATCATCACCTTCCACTCCTTGGAGGACAGGATCGTAAAAACAAGATTTCGTACCAATGAAAATCCATGCATCTGTCCACCGGATTTCCCGGTGTGCGTATGCGGAAGGAAGAGTATGGGCAAAGTGATCACACGAAAGCCGATCCTTCCATCAAAAGAAGAACTGGAGGAGAACAGCCGTTCAAAGAGCGCAAAACTTCGGGTATTTGAGCGTGCGGGAAAGGAGGAATAAGGTTATGGCTTCTTACATTCATGGAACCGGAGCAGAAAAGCTGGCGCCTTCCGAAAGAGAAGAAAGACTGCAAAGAAAGAGAAGGCAGGATGTTGGAAGAAGTGTAAAACGGCAGCACAGGATCCGCAGAAATCAGGAACGTGCCATGTACATGGACCTGCCATATGTTATCATGCTGACCCTGGCGTCGATCTGTACCTTATACCTTTGCGTTAATTATCTTCATCTTCAGTCTGCCATCACAGCCAGAATGCACAACATCGAGGCGATGGAAGAAAAGCTGGAAAAAATGCGTACAGAAAATGACGCATTGGAAACAAGCATCAATACCAGCATTGATTTAAACGAGATCTATGAGATCGCGACCAAGGAACTGGGTATGGTTTACGCAAAAAAGGACCAGGTTCTTTTATATGACAAGACGGAAAGTGAGTACGTAAGGCAATATGAAGACATCCCGGAACACTAAAAACGGTGCTCATAATAAAAAAGAAAATTTATTTCGACGAAGGACATTCGTTAAATACATGCAGGAAAAGCTGGCGATCACGATCATATTGATCTCGCTGGCTTTGTTTGCTCTTATTTTTGTTTTATACAGGATCGTAAATGAAAACAGCGAGCGGTACAACAAGATCGTTCTGTCCCAGAGACAGCAGGAGTATGCAAGCAGGACTATTCCTTACAGGCGCGGTGACATCGTTGACAGAAACGGCACCTATCTGGCAACCAGTGAAAAGGTATACAATCTGATCCTGGACCCAAGCCAGATCATGGATAAACCGGATTATTATTTAGAGCCTACCATCCAGGCATTAGTAGATGTGTTTGGCTTTGATGGGAATGAACTGCGCGGGCTGATCCAGGAACGTCCAAAACAGGCGTATCTGCGCTATAAAAATGGCCGTCAGCTTTCTTATGACCAGAAAACGGAATTTGAACAGACTGAGAAAGAGAGAAATGCTGCTTACAGAAAAAGCGATGATGACAATCAGTCAAGATTTCGCGTTACCGGCGTATGGTTTGAGGATGAATACCGAAGGATCTATCCATATGGTTCCACTGCCTGCAATGTGATCGGTTTTGCAAGCGGGGACGGCAGCAATGGTACCGGCGGCATTGAGCAGTATTATAATGACAGCCTGATCGGTGTAAACGGAAGAGAGTATGGCTATCTGGATGAAGATGCCAATCTGGAAGGTGTGGTAAAGTCTGCAGTAAATGGACGGACCGTTGTATCCACCATTGACGTAAATGTACAGAATATCCTTCAGAAATACATTGATGAATGGCAGACCAGTGTGGGAAGCCATGTAACGGCAGCCATTGCCATGAACCCTAATAACGGTGAGATCCTGGGAATGGCAACCAGCAATACATTTGACTTAAATAATCCAAGAAATACAGACGGATATACAGAAGATGAACTGCTGGCTCTTGGAAAGAAAGAGGCAGTTGGTGTATATCGCCGTGAAAATCCGGACCAGACCATTACAGAAGATCAGGTTTTAGACCACTATTCCAGAGAAGAAGTTATCTCCTATGGTAAACAGGTTGCCTGGAACCAGCTGTGGCGAAACTTCTGTGTCAGCGATACCTTTGAGCCAGGTTCCCCATCCAAGATCCTGACAGTTGCTGCGGGACTTGAAGAAGGGATTTTAAAGGGAAATGAGTACTTTGACTGCGGCGGATATCTTCACGTAGGTGACTGGGACATTAAGTGTACGGCCTACAGAAGAGGCGGTCACGGTTCCTTAAGCCTGACAGAGTCCATTATGCAGTCCTGTAACGTGGCTATGATGCGGATCGGTGCTATGATGGGCCGTGATATTTTTACCAAATATCAGACTATCTTTGGTATGGGACAGAAAACAGGAGTAGACCTGCCTGGTGAAGCAGATGCAGCAGGACTGGTTTATTCTGCTGACAAAATGGGCCCTACAGAACTTGCTACCAATGCGTTCGGACAGAACTACAACTGTACCATGATCCAGATGGCAGCAGCTCTTTGTTCTGTGATCAACGGCGGGTCCTACTATGAGCCTCATGTAGTACGCCAGATCTTAAATGAGCAGGGGTCTGTAGTAGAGCGAAAAGATCCTGTTCTGGTACGTGAAACTGTATCCCAGTCTACCTCTGATTTCTTAAAAGAAGCCATGTTCCAGACAGTAGAAAATGGTACCGGCGGCGCAGCAAAGGTAGCTGGCTATCAGGTAGGCGGTAAGACAGGTACAGCAGAGAAGCAGCCACGTTCCGCAAAGAACTATCTGGTATCTTTCGCAGGTTTTGCACCTGCAGATGATCCTCAGCTGTTTGTATATGTAGTAGTGGACGTACCTGGTTTCCCGCCAGGCGACCAGCAGGCACACAGCTCCTTTGCAAGCAATATCTTCTCAAAGATCATGTCAGAAGCCCTGCCTTATCTGAATGTATTTCCAACTGGAGATCTTCCGGAAGAGAGCCAGGATGCAAATGGACAGACACCATCTGAGGGAATTAATACACCAGCTCCATCTGAAACAGGTTCAGAAGAAAACGGAGAGTCCCAGCCGGAGAAAAGCCAGAAGGTATATGAAACCGATGAATATGTAGATACAGATGGCGGAAGCGGTATACCGGATGCAGTGCCGGGAGATCCTAATGCGCCGGAACTGCCGGCGGCTGATCCGGGTGGTGATACAGAGGCCGGGGCCCAGCTGCCTTCAGCAAATGAAAGCAGCAGTGAGGCAGGAAACTCTCAGGAAGGATCTTCGGAAAACAGTACAGAAAACAGTACAGAAGAAGAAACTTCCCAGTCACAAAGTGAATAAAGGTTCCAAAATGAATAAAAAGAGAAATTACACCGTATATATTTAGGAAAACAGCAGGAAAGAGGCTGTTATGGATCATAGCGGTGGAAATTTAACGAAACACAGAAAAAATATAGCCGTCCTGTGGCTTCTCATTGCGATCGCAGTGTTGGGGCTTTTGGGACGGCTTGTTTTTCTTATGATCTTCCGGTCGGAGCATTACAGCCAGATGGCCCTTGAACTGCATCAGAGGGAACGGTCCATTAAGGCGGCCAGAGGAAGGATCTTAGACGCAAAAGGAAAGGTGATCGCTGATAACCGGACAGTATGTACTGTTTCTGTGATCTATAACCAGGTAAAAGACAGGGAAAAAGTCACAGACGAATTAAGTGAAATTCTTGGGATCGACCGGGAAACAGTGCAAAAAAAGGTGGAGAAACGAAGTTCCAGGGAGATCATTAAAACCAATGTAGATAAGGAAACAGGGGATGCAGTGCGTAAATTGGAACTGCCTGGCGTAAAGGTGGATGAAGATTACAAACGGTATTATCCTTATGGAAGTCTTGCTTCTAAAGTTTTAGGTTTCACCGGGGGCGATAACCAGGGAGTGATCGGGCTGGAAGTACAGTATGATGCCTATTTAAAAGGAACCAATGGAAAGATCCTTACAATGACAGATGCCAGAGGTGTGGAAATGGAAAACGGGGCAGAGGACCGGATCGAACCTGTGGCTGGAAATGATCTAAGGATCAGTCTGGATATGGAAATCCAGCAGTATGCAGAGCAGCTGGCATACCAGACATTAGAGAAGAAAAACGCGAAAAAAGTATCCATCATCGTGATGAACCCGCAAAATGGGGAGATCTATGCCATGGTCAATGTGCCGGAGTTTGATCTGAATGATCCTTTTACCCCGGACCAGAACCTGCGAAGCGAGAGCCTGCGCAATCAGGCGGCAGAAAGGGATAAAACTGTAAAACAGCAGGAGCTTTTAAATGCCATGTGGCGCAATACCTGTATCAATGATACCTATGAACCAGGTTCTACTTTTAAGATCATAACAGCGGCTGCAGGACTGGAAGAAGGAGTAGTTAAGCTGACGGATCCATTCAGCTGTCCTGGTTTCAGGGTAGTGGAAGATCGGCGGATCCGTTGTCATAAAGCAGGAGGACATGGAGCAGAAACTTTTTTACAGGGAGTCATGAATTCCTGTAATCCCGTATTTATTGATGTGGGACAGAGACTTGGCAGTGATAATTATTATAAATATTTTGTGCAGTTCGGGTTAAAACAAAAAACAGGCATTGATCTTCCGGGAGAGGCAGCTACGATCATGCACAAGAAAGAAAATATAGGCCCTGTAGAACTGGCGACTATTTCCTTTGGACAGTCTTTTCAGATCACCCCCATCCAGCTGATCACGACAGCCGCCTCTATCGTCAATGGAGGAAGACGGATCACGCCTCATTTCGCTCTGGGGACAGTCAGTCCTGATGGGAAAAATTACCGGGAATTTTCCTGGCCATTGGGAAAAAGGATCCTGTCAGAAGAGACCAGTGCTACCATGCGCTATGTGTTAGAGCAGGTAGTAGCAGAAGGAAGTGGGAGAAAGGCAGCAGTGGAAGGATTTTCCATTGGCGGGAAGACCGCAACTTCCGAAAAACTGCCAAGAAGCAGGAAAAAATATATTTCTTCTTTTTTAGGTTTTGCCCCTGCAAATGATCCAAAAGTGATCGCTCTGATCACTATTGATGAGCCGGAAGGGATCTATTATGGAGGTACCATAGCAGCTCCGGTGATCGGAACACTTTTTGAAAATATTCTTCCCTGCATGGATACTTCCAAACCTTTAAGTTGATTATTCTGCAAAAAAGACGTATACTATTTACCAAATAAGACATACATATGAGATTGAGGTGCTTTATGATTCGTGAAACAATATTAGCTATTATTATCGCATTTGCTGTCAGCGCGCTGCTGTGCCCGGTTATCATACCGTTTCTTCACAAACTGAAATTTGGCCAGCAGGTAAGAGATGACGGTCCACAGAGCCATTTAAAGAAGCAGGGAACTCCTACAATGGGTGGCCTGATCATCCTGACCAGCATTATCATTACATCTGTTTTTTACATCCCGTCATATCCAAGGATCATTCCGGTGCTGTTTATGACCGTTGGATTTGGTATCATCGGATTTTTAGATGATTATATCAAGATCATCATGAAACGGTCCGAAGGCTTAAATCCGATCCAGAAACTGATCGGTCAGTTTATCATTACCGGTATTTTTGCCTGGTATCTGCTGCACAGCGGAGAAGTGGGCATTGATATGCTGATCCCCTTTACAGGCGGTTTTGAAAATGGTAAATTCTTATCCCTTGGTATTTTATTTGTACCAGCTCTGTTTTTTATCACTCTTGGTACAGATAATGGTGTAAATTTTACAGACGGACTGGATGGCCTCTGTACCAGCGTTACCATTCTGGTAGCTACTTTCCTGACGATCGTAGCCATCGGGGAAAATATGGGGATCAGTCCTATTACAGGAGCAGTGGTAGGAAGCTTACTGGGCTTTCTGCTTTTTAATGTTTATCCGGCAAAGGTATTTATGGGAGATACAGGTTCCCTGGCTCTTGGCGGTTTTGTGGCTTCCGCAGCTTATATGATGCGTCTGCCTCTGTTTATCCCGATCATTGGACTGATCTACCTGGTAGAAGTGCTTTCCGTTATCATCCAGGTTACTTATTTTAAGAAAACAGGGGGAAAGCGTATCTTTAAAATGGCTCCGATCCATCATCATTTTGAACTGTGCGGCTGGTCTGAAACACGGGTAGTAGCTGTATTTTCTATCGTAACAGCGCTTCTGTGCATGATCGCTTACCTGGGGCTGTAAGATAAAAGAGGCGTAGCAAAAACTCCGAGAGAACATCAAAAGAACAGGAGGTTAAAAGCAACATGAACCAGAGCAAGGTATTGGTTGCAGGAACCGGCATCAGCGGCATTGCGGCTGCAAAGCTGGTTCTTGAAAGAGGCGGCGAAGTGGTGCTTTATGACGGCAACACAGCGTTAAATACAGATGAGATCCGGGCAAAGTTCGGAAAAGATGCGAAAGTGGGGATCGTCCTTGGTGAGATCAAGCGCTCGGATCTTTTAGGGGTGGAACTTTGTATCATCAGTCCGGGAATTCCTTTAAACAGTGGGTTTGTGGCAGTGGTAGATGAAGCAGGGATCCCTGTTTTGGGAGAGATCGAGTTAGCATATCAGTGTGGTCTGGGAAAACTGGCTGCTATTACAGGAACCAATGGAAAGACCACTACAACAGCTCTTACAGGCGCGATCTTAAGATCCCAGTATGAGGAAACCTTTGTAGTAGGAAATATCGGCGAGCCTTATACATCCAAAGTTTCAGAGATGACAGACCAGTCTGTGACTGTAGCGGAAGTGAGCAGCTTCCAGTTGGAGACTATTATGGATTTCCACCCGGATGTAAGCGCGATCTTAAATATCACCCCGGATCATCTGGACCGTCACGGATCTATGGAAAATTATATCCGCATCAAAGAATGTATCACCATGAACCAGACTGCAAAAGACGCAGTGGTCTTAAATTATGATGATCCTGTTTTAAGGGAATTTGGAGAAAGCCGGATCGAAGAGCCGGAACCTGCAGAGGATGCAGCGGATACAGAAACAGAAGCTGTGGCCCGGGAAGACGGACTAGATGGTGCAGAAGATCTTAGGGAGCCAGATGAGACTGCAGGTGAAGAGCCAGAGCAGTCAGAGACAGAAGTTACAGAAACTGTTTCTGAGTCAGAAGCTGAAGAAACGGATCCGGAGGAAGTTCTTTCCGGTCTTAAGGCCCGGGTATTCTGGTTTTCCAGCCGTGAGCGTCTGAAAGAGGGATTTTTCTTAGATGGAGACAATATTGTCTATGCAGACGGAACAAAAGAGCAGATCCTTGTAAATGTAAAGGAACTGCAGCTTTTAGGACGCCACAATTATGAAAATGTAATGGCAGCTGCCTACATCGGCCTGTTAATGGGAGTACCTTTTGAAAAGATCCGGGAAACAGTCCGGAAATTCAAACCGGTTGAGCACAGGATCGAATTTGTAAGGGAGCGTACAGGTGTGCGCTATTACAATGACTCCAAGGGAACCAATCCGGATGCGGCGATCCAGGCACTTAGAGCTATGCCGGGGCCTGTTCTTCTGATCGCAGGTGGCTATGACAAAAACAGCACCTATGATGAGTGGGCAAAAGAGTTTGCCGGCAGGGTGAAGTATTTAGTCCTGATCGGAAAGACCAGGGATAAGATCGCAGCCTGCGCGAAAAAATATGGTTTCACAGAGATCATGTATGCAGAGGACTTAAAAGAAGCGGTGCAGGTATGCGCTGTGTATGCAGATGCAGGAGATTATGTGCTGTTAAGTCCGGCCTGCGCAAGCTGGGATATGTTTAAAAATTATGAAGAACGCGGGCGCGTCTTTAAAGAATGCGTCATGGCGCTTTAGGAGGTAAAAGACAATGGCGGGAAAGAAACGGCGAAAGAACCGCCCCGCCCCTGCGCAGCAGGCAGTTCCTGTAAGGAGGGGCAATGAGCAGGTGCGTTATGTACAGCCGGGACGGCCTGCTTCTTATCCGGGAGCCGGGCAGGCTTATGAGCAGCCGGTTGCCCAGGAGGGAAAGAAAAGAAAACCCCGTCATTTTTATGATTACAGTCTTCTTTTCATCATTATTTTCCTTACTGTATTTGGGCTGGTCATGATCTACAGTGCCAGTTCTTATACTGCGCAGTTAAGCTCCAAATACAATGGAAACAGTGCCTATTTTATGCAGAGACAGGCGATGATCGCAGCAATCGGATTTTTCATTATGCTGGTGATCTCAAAACTGGATTATCATTTGCTGGCAAAGGTAGCAGTTCCTTCCTATGCACTGTCATATGCTTTGATGATAGCAGTTTCACTGGTGGGAAGAGCTGTAAACGGAAAGAGAAGATGGCTGGGTGTGGGACCTTTCAGTTTCCAGCCTACAGAGTTTGCAAAGATCGCCCTGATCATTATGCTGGCGTCCTATATCACCGTGAAAGGTGATAAGATCAACCAGTGGAAGTATATGAGGAACGTGACTTTTATGACGCTCCCGATTGCCGGACTGGTTGCTGCCAACAACTTGAGTTCCGGTATCATCCTGGTAGGTATTGGCTTTGTCATGCTGTTTGTGGCATGTAAGATCAAGTGGCCGTTTTACAGTCTGGCAGCATTAGCAATGGGCATTTTAGCAGGTGCCGGACCCATCGGTAAAGCGCTGATGCAGATCAAATTGCTGCAGCCTTACCAGTACCGCCGTATTGAGGCATGGCTAAATCCGGAGCTTGACCCGGAAGGAAAAAGTTTCCAGGTGCTTCAGGGATTATATGCCATTGGTTCCGGCGGCCTTTTCGGACAGGGCTTAGGACAGAGTATCCAGAAGTTAGGTTTCCTTCCTGAGTCACAGAATGATATGATCTTTGCTATCATCTGTGAGGAACTGGGGCTGTTTGGCGCCATATCCATTATTCTGGTGTTCTTATTTATGATCTTCCGTTTTATGGTCATTGCAAATAATGCACCGGATCTGTTTGGAGCTCTTTTAGTAGTGGGTGTTATGGGGCACATTGCCATTCAGGTAGTTTTAAATATTGCCGTAGTAACCAATACCATTCCCAATACAGGTATCACCCTTCCTTTTATCAGTTATGGAGGTACATCGGTGTTGTTTATCATGATGGAAATGGGAATTGTTTTAAGCGTATCCAACCGGATCCGGCTGGAAAAATAAGGGTCAGAAATCAGCTGGCCATGCACATAAGCAGCCATCAGGGCATATGATCAAAGTAGATACACATTTTCTGCGGAGGTGCCTTTTTGGCTGCAATTCAGGTTTATGGGATGAATCCACTGGAAGGGGAGATTTCTGTACAGGGCTCAAAAAACGGCGCACTCCCCATTATGGCCGGGGCTCTGCTCCACAAAGGGACTACAGTGCTTTATAATGTGCCGGATATTGAAGATACCCGGTGTATGACAGATATTTTAAGGGAGATAGGGTGCCGCTGCGAGAAAACGGGTTCCCGTCTGGTGATCGATGCTGCTTTTGTGGACCGTACAGAGGTTCCGGGAAAGTATGTAAAAGCAATGCGTTCTTCCATTATCCTTTTGGGAGCTCTCCTTGGAAGGATGAAAGAGGGAAGGTGCAGCTTTCCCGGCGGCTGTCTGATCGGTGCAAGACCGGTAGATCTGCATCTGATGGTCCTTGAAAAACTGGGAGCTATAATAGAAGAAGAGGACGGACAGTATAAGGCAGAAGCCTTTAACGGTCTTAAGGGCTGTGAAATAGAACTTTCCTATCCCAGTGTAGGCGCTACGGAACAGGCCGTGTTGGCAGCTGTTCTGGCAGATGGGGTGACAGTGATCCACAATGCGGCAAAAGAACCGGAGATCAGCCAGTTATGTCATTTCTTAAATGGCATGGGTGCTGTGATCTGTGGGATGGAAACCGAGCATCTGATGGTCCAGGGAGTAAAAAGACTTCACGACAGTGTATGGAAAATAGAAGGGGACCGGATCGTGGCCGGGACTTACAGTACGGCAGTTATGGCAGCCGGGGGAAATATTTCTTTAAAAGAAGTAAACACAAAACAGCTGAAACTTCCTCTTGAACTTTTGAGAAAAGCAGGAGCAAATGTACGGGAAGAAGAGTTTTCTCTTCATATTTCCATGAAAGACCGTCCAAAAGCCCTTTCTGTGTGCACAGGACCTTATCCGGAGTTCCCTACGGATCTTCAATCCCCTTTTATGGCTTTTCTTGCATGTGCCAAAGGAGAGAGCAGGATCCGGGAGCAGGTGTTTGAGGACCGTTTCGGAACAGCGGCAGCTTTAAGAAAAATGGGAGCCGATATCACCTGTAAAGGAAAAGATGCCTGGGTCAGGGGAGTATATCCCTTAAAAGGAGCAAGAGTAAAGGCACTGGATCTAAGAGGCGGGGCAGCGTTAGCAGTGGCTGCCCTGGGGGCAGAAGGAAAAACTGTGATAGAAGATTGCAGCCATATTGTCAGGGGATACGAAGACATCTGCCGGGATATAAATGCCCTGGGAGGAAAGATAAGCTGGATGGAGAGTGATACGGGATGATAAGAAGAGCAGAGAGAAAAAGCTATAAATGGGTAGGGATCGCCGCAGCTGTTCTGCTGCTTGCGGCGGTCCTGGTGTTTGGTCTGCGCATAAAAGAAGTAAGCGTGTCAGGAAGTAACCGCTATACGCCGGAGCAGATTGAAAATATCCTGTTTTCCGGACGGTGGGGAAACAATACGATCCTGGCTTTTATCAGGGATAAAACACAGCCCCACAGACAGATCCCTTTTGTGGAGAAATATAAGATCGTTTTTCATGGTCCCTTTAAGGCAGAGGTGATCATTTATGACAAAAGCATTGTAGGCTATGTGTCTTATATGAGCAGTTACATGTATTTTGACAGGGATGGTATTATAGTAGAAAGTTCACCGGACTGCCTTCCGGGTGTGCCCTGGATCACAGGCCTGGAATTTGGCCGTATTGTTTTGTATCAGCATCTTCCTGTAAAAGATCCCAAAATATTCGAGGAGATCTTAAATCTGACCCAGCAGCTTTCAGTCTATCATATCCAGGTAGACCGGATCCGCTTTGGTTCTTCAGGACAACCTTCCCTTACCATTGGCCAGATGGAGGTAACACTGGGAGACGGAGGAGATGTTGACGGAAAACTGTCTCTTTTAAATGATATTCTAAGAGACCACCCGGAATTAAAGGATAAAAAGGGAACCCTGGAACTGGATGGATATTCAGATACGGGAAATGACGGGACCATTCCTTTTAAATTAAAATAAAGTCAACTGTCTAACCGTGCTTATGTGCAAGCACAACGCTCGGTTAAACGCTTGACAATGCTTAAAAAAGTAAATTCAGGGTTGATTTTTTCTGGAAAATAAAATATAGTATTAGTTAGGCTAGAAATCAGAAACATTAATTATAGAAAAAACACAGTCCCATGTTCTGTGAGCAGGGTTTTAAGAAGGAGGACAAGTATCTTGTTAGAGATTAAAATAAATGAGTCAGAGAATGCTGCAAGAATTATCGTAGTAGGTGTAGGTGGCGCAGGAAACAACGCTGTAAACCGCATGATCGATGAAAATATCGCAGGTGTTGAATTTATCGGTATCAATACTGATAAGCAGGCACTGCAGTTCTGTAAGGCTCCTACCGCTATGCAGATTGGTGAGAAGCTGACCAAGGGATTAGGTGCAGGTGCACGTCCGGAAGTTGGTGAAAAGGCAGCAGAAGAGAGCTCTGAGGAGATCTCCCAGGCATTAAAGGGCGCTGACATGGTATTCGTTACCTGTGGTATGGGTGGCGGTACCGGTACTGGTGCAGCTCCTGTTGTTGCAAAGATCGCAAAGGATATGGGTATCCTTACTGTCGGTGTTGTAACAAAGCCTTTCCGTTTTGAAGCAAAAGCACGTATGCAGAATGCGTTAAATGGTATTGAATGTTTAAAGCAGGCAGTAGATACTCTGATCGTTATTCCAAATGACCGTCTTCTTGAGATCGTAGACCGCCGTACCACGATGCCGGATGCTCTTAAGAAAGCAGATGAAGTTCTTCAGCAGGCAGTTCAGGGTATTACCGACCTGATCAATGTTCCTGGTCTGATCAACCTTGACTTTGCAGATATCCAGACTGTTATGATCGATAAGGGTATTGCCCATATCGGTATTGGTAAGGCAAAAGGTGATGACAAGGCCATCGAGGCTGTTAAGCAGGCTGTATCCAGTCCTCTTCTGGAGACCACTATTGAGGGTGCAAGCCATGTGATCATCAATATTTCCGGTGACATCAGCCTGATCGAAGCAAATGACGCAGCAAGCTATGTTCAGGAACTGGCTGGTGATGATGCAAACATTATCTTCGGTGCTATGTATGATGAAAATGCACAGGATGAAGCAAGCATTACTGTTATTGCTACCGGACTGGACGAGCATAATGCAACTTCTTCTGTCAGCAAGGTTATGAGCGGACTTAACAGCTACAAGGCACAGCCAGCAGAGAAGAGTGCTTCAAACGAAGCAGCAGCAACTGAAACTGCAGCTCCAACCTTTACAAAGCCGACACAGCCAGCATTTAACCGCACATTTACACCAAATACTCAGCAGACAACCGGATATACCATCCCTAAATTCAACGCTGCTCCAACTTTCAATGCAGGAAATGCAGGAAGCCAGCCAGCAGAAAAGCCAGCAGCTCCGGCACAGGAAAGAACCACTCCTTCCTTCCGCCCGGCAGCAAACAAAGAGATGCAGATCAATATCCCGGATTTCTTAAAGAATAAGAGATAATTTGGATCCACAAATATAAAACTTCAAAAAGAATTTTAAAAGACCTTTCCTACAGGAAAAAAGCCTGTGGGAGAGGTCTTTTTTTGTCGAAAAAAACAACCATTTCTCCCCCTTACTTCGACAGCTTTTGCACTTGAGAATGATTATAATGTACCTCAGATGAAAACACAGGAGGTGGAAAAAAGCCAGGAAAGATGGTGTACAGAGTTTACATAGATGTCATATTTGCAGTGAACCTGTTTATGGATCTGGCGGTACTTGCCATGTTAAACCGACTTTTTTCTTACCGCGCAGACCTTAAACATATGATAAGAGGAGCCGTTTTAGGAGCTGTATGGGCCTGTGTCCTGGCTGTGTTTCCAGAGACTCCTCTGCTTTTGCAGATGTTTGGAACCTACGTGGCAGTTGGAAGCCTTATGGCAGTAACTGCTTATGGGATCCGAAGCAGGAAAGAGCTGATCCGGGCAGTAGGAGGGATCTATCTAATATCCGTAGTCTTAGGAGGTGTTATGCTGGCGCTTTCTGAGAGCAGTCTGGGAAGGGAAGTTGCAAACTGGATGCCTGGAAGATTTTCCATCCGCTTTTTCCTGGCAGCAGGAGCTTTTTGTTTCTGCTTCTGGGTAGGAGATCTTTTAAGGATCACAGGAAACAGAAAAACGGAGCAGAAATATCTGCGGAATGTCACATTGCTTTATGAGGGCCAGAAAATAAAGACCAGGGGACTGATCGATACAGGAAACCATCTTACAGCTCCTGCAAGCGGTATTCCGGTCCATGTGGCAACTGCAGAGCTGATGAAACGGCTCTGTCCTGTTGTAAAAGGGGTCATGTATGTACCTTACCGCTGCGTAGGAAGCAGCGGGATCCTTCCGGCTGTAAGGATCGATGAAATGAAGGTAGAAGGGGAGAAAGACAGTTTTGTGATCCCGAAACCCTGGATCGCCATTACAAAAGGAAGTCTGTCTCCCTGTGACGAATATGAAGTGCTGATACAGAAGAATGATGAAGGCATGCAAGTGTAGGAGGAATGGATCATGATGATAAAAGTGGCTGTACCAAATCGTTTTCAGTTAAAGACTGTTTCCAGGTTCAGGACGGTTCTTATGCCGGGACAGGGGGAAGTACATTATATTGGAGGGGCTGACATTTTACCGCCACCTTTGGATGCAAGAGAAGAAGGAAAAATGATCGGGATGCTGGGAACAGAAGAGGACGGGAAAGCCCGTTCTGCCCTGATCGAGCATAATCTCCGCCTGGTTGTATACATTGCAAAGAAATTTGACAATACCAGCGTAGGAGTGGAAGACCTGATCTCCATTGGGACCATTGGACTGATCAAGGCGATCAATACCTTTAAGCCGGATAAGAACATAAAACTGGCTACCTATGCGTCAAGATGTATTGAAAATGAGATCCTCATGTATTTAAGGCGGAATAATAAAACCAAGCTGGAAGTTTCCATTGATGAGCCTTTAAATGTAGACTGGGATGGAAATGAGCTTCTGCTTTCCGATATTTTAGGAACAGATGAAGATGTGATCTATCACGGGATCGAAGATGAGATCGAGAAAAATCTGTTAAATACAGCTATCAGCCGACTGGCTCCAAGAGAGCGCAAGATCGTGGAACTGCGCTACGGGCTTACGAATGAAGACGGGGAAGAGATGACACAGAAAGAAGTGGCAGACCTGATGGGGATTTCCCAGTCCTACATATCCAGGCTGGAGAAAAGATCATGAAGCGGTTGAAAAAGAAATTGTCCGCTTTGAGTAATAAAGTTGTTTTATAAAAATGTGGTGCAGAGGCGGATCAACGCATCTGCACCACATTGTCTTTGATCTTAAAAGTATTGAAACTGCGGATAAAGCTGGATAAGCGGCTGAAACCGTACTGCTTTACATCAAAGGAAGGAAATGTTTTTCAAGTCTTCATGGATAATGCTTAAGTTATCCACACGTCCCTTATTGTTTTGATCAGACGGCAGATCTCTTTTTCAATTTCTGATTTTGGAACAGAAGCGGTCTTTTCCTGGACGAAATATCCATTATGTAGTTTTACCACATGGAAATCATTGCTGTTTAAACTTTCCAAAAATGTGGAAAGTTTGGAATAACCGTAATTGCGCACATCAAAATCGGAAAAGCGTTTGGTAAGGAAGTTTCCGACTTTGCCAGGTTTACAGGCTGGTTCTGGCTGTTGTTTTCAATAAGTAGTTTGGTGATGACTTTTTCAATCTCATCTGTACTTACTTTTACAGGGACAACATCCTCCGGCGTGTCTTCGGAAGAAATGATCTCTAGGATCTTAAAAGCGTCGCAGGCAGCGCGGAACGGCTTTGGCGTTTTCTGCTCACCGATCCCCATAACAAACATCCCTGCTTCTCTTAAACGCTGTGCCAGACGGGTAAAGTCAGAGTCACTGGATACCAGGCAGAAACCGTCTACATTTCCGGAATAGAGGATATCCATAGCGTCAATGATCATGGCAGAGTCTGTAGAATTTTTCCGGTAGTATAGCTGTACTGCTGGATCGGGTTTACAGACCAGTCTAAGAGTACATTTTTCCAGCTTTTCTTTTCTGTATCTGTCCAGTCGCCGTAGATCCTCTTGTAAGTAGCCACTCCCAGATCGGAAACCTCGTTCAGAATGTATTTAATATATTTAGGTGAAACATTGTCAGCGTCAATAAGGACCGCAAATCTTCGATCATTCAGTTCCATAGGTTAAATTCTTCACTTTCTGTGGGTAATTATAATGTCAGCGATAAAATGTATGTTATTTTAAACATGATAGTACCAGTTTATCATACTTAAAGAAGAGGGGCAAGATGAGAAAATACGTGAATAAAATATCAATTCTTGCATTTATCTTAAAAAGTGCTACAATTCAACAATGCGAAGAATGAATGTATAAATGTAAATACAAAGGAGGAGATTATTTTGAAGAAGTTGGTTTCGTTGCTGGAAGCCATACTGCTTATGGTTATGGCATTTCCACTGACAGCGTTAGCCGGACAGGAAGGAACGCAGATCATTTCACCTGTGTTCTGTATTCCTTTGCAGGTCTTTTGCTGTGTGTAGCCATTATGCCTCTTGTAAAGGCAGAATGGTGGGAAAGCCACCAGCCTCATGCAGTGGTATTCTGGTCTGTTTTATTTGTCATTCCATTTGCAATCTTTTTTGGCGCAGGAGAAGCAACTGAAAAAGTGCTGGAATGCATTATAGATGATTATCTTACATTTATTGTATTGCTGTTTGGCCTGTTCTGCGTAGCAGGTAATATTACCCTGGAAGGAGATCTGGCAGGTTCTCCAAGGATCAATGTAGGACTTCTGCTTTTGGGAACCATGCTTTCCAGCTGGGTAGGAACTACAGGTGCCAGTATGTTAATGGTGCGTCCTGTGATCAAGATGAACGCATGGAGAAAGAGAAGAAGCCACATTATGGTATTCTTTATTTTCCTGATCTCCAATATTGGCGGCTGCCTTACACCCATCGGCGACCCGCCTCTGTTAATGGGCTTTATGCGTGGAGTTCCGTTTTTCTGGAGCCTGCATCTGCTGCCTATCCTGCTCTTTAACGTAGTGGTCCTGCTGACTGTATTTTATTTCCTGGACCGCAGGGCTTACAGAAAGGACATTGCAGAAGGAAGAAAACCAGACATCAGCAAACCAGGTACAGAGGTACATATCCTGGGACTTCACAATCTGATCTTTCTGGTTATGATCGTGGCTGCCGTTATCTTAAGCGGAACTTTACCGGGAATGGCAGCATTCCAGGATGCAAGTGGAGCTGTAAAAGGCATTCCTGTATTTGGGGATGTAAAGCTTACCTATCCGGCACTGATCGAAGTAGTCATCATCCTGTTAGCTGCATTCTTATCCTTTAAAACCACGGATGCAGAGATCCGCCGCAAGAACCACTTTACCTGGGGCGCCATCAAGGAAGTAGCAGTGCTGTTTATTGGTATTTTCATCACTATGCAGCCGCCCTTATGATCTTAAAGGCAAAGGGTGCAGAGCTTGGTATCACAGAGCCGTTCCAGATGTTCTGGGCAACCGGTTTCCTGTCAAGCTTTCTGGACAATACACCTACCTATCTGGTATTCCTTACGACAGCAGGTTCTCTGGGATTTACAGAGGAATGCAGACCATTCTTGGAACTGTACCGGTGGCAATGCTGGAGGCAATTTCTGCGGTGCCGTATTTATGGGTGCCAATACCTATATTGGAAATGCGCCAAACTTTATGGTAAAAGCGATCTCCGACGAAAACGGTATCAAGATGCCTTCTTTCTTCGGCTATCTGATGTGGTCCATTGCATTTCTGGTTCCGGTCTTTTACTGGACATGCTTGTATTCTTTTATAAGGAGGGAACGTATCATGGAATATACCAAGGAAAATCTCCAGGAATTAGCGGAGAGTATATACGATCTGGATGCGGAAGTTTATGCCCAGTTAGGTTCTTCTCTGGGCCGTGTTTTCAACCGTGACCGTGAAGGCTGTGTCAGTGATATGGTACAGCTGATGTTAAGAAAAGACTCTCATCAGCTGCGAAGTGAGCTGGCACTGATCAGCAATATGGCCCGTACCATTGAAGATAAGGGAACCCGGTCCATGATCATGACGGAATATAACCGTATTTTAAAGGAAGTAATAGCGCTTCCTACCAGTTTTGCAAGTGGGGATATCCTGGATGCGAAAGCAGCAGGCTTAAATGCACTGCAGTTTAAGGCACGTTTTGGTAAGGACAATCACCGGATCATCTGCATCAGCCGTACTTATGGCTGCGGCGGTAATGAGATCGGTTTTATGCTGGCGGATAAATTGAAGATCAATTACTATGATGCAGAGATCTTCTCCGCTGTTTTAAAACGTCTTCAGGCAGAACAGGATGAAAGGATCAAGGACAGCAGTGCATATCCGGATAAGGCAAACCTGGAAGTGGCTTTTGCAGCACCAAAGAGGATGACCTTAAGAGATCATGCAAGACAGTTCAGCCGTTACCATGGTTTATCCAAACGGGATGCTGTATTCTTTAACCAGAGTGATCTGATCTGTGATATGGCAAAAAGAGGATTTTATCGTTATGGGACGTTGCGCCGATGTGATCCTTACCAACAACCATATTCCTCATATCAGCATTTTTATTACAGCACCTTTTGAGCGGCGTGTGCAGCGTGCAATGGAAATGCATCCGGATTTTAATGAAAAGAAAGCAAAGCACATGCTGCGGCAGTTAGACCGCCAGCATGAGAGTTATTACCGGTTCTACACAGGTCGCAGATGGGGCAATGCAGATAACTATGACCTGTGTATCAACAGTTCTGCTTATGGAATTGAGGGCTCTGTGGATTTTATTTTAAGGATGTTGAAAATTCAGAAGAGAAGGAAGCCTGATTTCAAGGCTTCCCGGCAGTATAAAGCATAGACTCTGATCATCAGGTCCGGTTTGGGGACAGAGGTGGCAGCAGGAGAAATCACAGATCAGGCCAGATAGGTACGCATGGAACGCAGGGCATTTTTCAAGCCTTGAGACCTGGGCCTGGCTGATGTGGATCTCCTGTGCCACCTCTGTCTGTGTTTTACCTTCAAAAACGCATGTCGATAATGTGGCGTTCCCGGTCCGGAAGCCGTTTCATGGCTTCTAAAAGAGAAAGATCTTCCACCCAGTTTTCTTCCCGGTTTTCTTATCGCTAATCTGATCCATAACATAAAGAGGATCACCGCCGTCTGTGAAAACCGGTTCATAGAGACTGACCGGTGTCTGGATGGCATCTAAGGCATAGGTGATATCTTCCCCGGAGATGCCGATCTCCTGTGCGATCTCCATGATCGTTGGCTCTTTGCGTGAAGCCTTGTAAGCTGTTCCCTGGCACAGAGCGCCTTGTAAGCAGTATCACGCAGGGCGGCTGACCCGGATGGCATTATTATCCCGCAGATACCTTCTCACCTCCCCTAAGATCATTGGTACGGCATAAGTGGAAAATTTAACATTCTGTGTAATATCAAAATTGTCAATGGCTTTGATCAGGCCGATACATCCGATCTGGAACAGATCATCTAAATTCTCCTGACTGCCGGAAAAACGCTGGATCACACTTAGCACCAGCCGCAGGTTTCCTTTAATGTAGCGTTCCCTTGCATCTTTATCCCTTTAGTATCTTCTCAAACAATTCTTCTTTTCTTTGCTGCTAAGAAGCGGCAGCTTTGCTGTATTCACTCCGCAGATCTCAACTTTATAGCCGGACATATTGTGTCTACCTCCGTTATGATAGCTTCGATGAAAACGCCGTTATAACGGAATGATGCACGGAATGAGGGATTTTATACCTGGAAAAAGAAATTGCGTGGATCGGAAGAAACAATTATAATATAAGAGTGTGTGCGAAAATGAAAAATTCCGAGAGGATATAAAACAGAAACGGGGTGTAAAATCGTATGATCCTGATCGTGTGTGTGGATGACGACAAGGGCATGATGTTTAACCATCGCCGCCAGAGCCAGGACAGGGTGCTTCGTCGGCATATTCTGGACAGAGTGGGAGATGCAAAACTGTGGATGAATGGGTACAGCGCAAAATGTTTGAGAAAGATGAAAGCGAACAGGTACGAAAGTGCCTTATAGTGGATGAAGACTTTCTTAAAAGGCTGCAAAAGGAGAATATTGTTTTGCAGAGTCAGATCCCTGTGGCAAAGACATGTTTCCTGATACAACCCAGGTTGATTCAGTGATCCTGTACAAATGGAACCGGGTATATCCTGCAGATCAGTATTTTGCTATGGATCTGTCCGGATGGAAACTGGTGGAAACAGTGGAATTTCCAGGTTCTTCTCATGAAAAGATAACAGAAGAGAGGTACGAAAGATGAGAAAAATAAAATATTGGGTATTGGGACTGGCAATGTCTGTGTCCCTTTTAGTTGGCGCCTGTGGACAGGCACCTGCTACGGGGCGTCCGCAGCTGTAAAAGAGACAACAGAGGCAGTTACAGAAAGCGTGACTGTAGAAGCAGTCCAGACACCAAAGGCGGCAGCTGCCCAGACTGGAAACAGCGGGGCATTTGATCTGTCTGCGATCCCGGCTTATTCGGGACAGCCGTATGTTGCAGTTAATAACAATGTTCCCTTCTTTTCCGACGCAGATCTGACCGATGTTTCTTTTGAAAGTTATGGGGATCTGGATGCGTTGGGACGGTGCAGTGTGGCATATGCTTCTGTAGGAACAGATACCATGCCTACAGAGAAACGTGGAAATATCGGTCAGGTAAAGCCAACGGGCTGGCATACAGTAAAATATGACTTTGTAGATGGCAAATACCTGTATAACCGGTGCCATCTGATCGGATACCAGCTGACATCGGAAAATGCAAATGAGAAAACCTGATCACAGGAACCAGATATTTAAATGTCCAGGGAATGCTGCCTTTTGAAAATATGACAGCCGACTATGTGAAAGAAACAGAAAACCATGTTTTATACCGTGTGACCCCTGTTTTGAGGGTAATAACCTGGTAGCAGCAGGTGTGCTTATGGAGGCAGAGTCAGTAGAGGATAAAGGAGAAGGCGTTGAGTTCTGCGTATTTGTCTATAATGCGCAGCCGGGAGTAACGATTGATTATGCTACCGGTGACAGCTGGTTAGATGAAAATGGTACGGGAAATCAGCAGGCTGCTGCGAAGAAAACAAAACAGCAGTGGAGACAGAGATCCAGGCAGAAAAACAGACCCAGGCTGAAACCACTCAGGCACCAGCAAAAGAGACTTCCACGTATATCCTGAATACTAATTCAAAGAAATTCCATAAACCGGGCTGTTCCGCTGCGTCACAGATAAAAGCGGCAAACAAAGATGAGTTTACAGGAACCAGGGATGAAGTGATCGCCAAGGGATATGAACCTTGTAAGAAATGTAATCCATAGGGGAACGAAGATCTTGTAAAAGAATGATCAGATGTACCCAGCATAACACAGGTGCGGGGAGAATTCAATCACAAAAATAAATAAATTAAAATTATTTCAGGAGCGGCAGAAATACCGCTCCTGAATTGTTTTATTGGGTATTCTTCCGGTAAAGGATCAGAAGTCCTTTAAGCAGCAGCGCATCATCAAAGATGATCTCATGTCTGCAAAGAGGGGTGATAAAACGTGCCAGACCGCCGGTTGCGATTACAGTAGGTGTTTCTCCCAGTTCTTTTCCATACGGTCTAAGATACCGTCGATCATGTCTACATTGCTGAAAATAATACCGGCTCTCATACAGTCGATGGTGTTCTTTCCAATGACCTTATTTGGCACTTCCAGGCTGATGTAAGGAAGCTGGGCCGTTTTCCGCTTAAGGAGTTTAAGGAAACACGCAGTCCTGGTAAAATGACACCGCCTATGTAATTGCCCTTTTATCAGCAACACTTAAGGTAGTAGCAGTTCCCATGTCGATCACCACCAATGGAAGAGGATGTTCATGGATAGCAGCTACTACATCTACGATCATGTCGCTTCCTACGCTTTTAGGGTTGTCCATAAGGATGTTCATGCCGGTTTTCATACCGGAGCCAACTAACAGAGGGCGGATGCCTACTGCCTTTCTACGGCATTTAAGATCGTAGTGTTTAAAGGCGGAACAACAGAAGAAAGAATGGCGCCTTCTATGTCAGATAACTGGATGTGGTGCATTTCCAGGATGTTTTAAAGTGAATGGCGTACTCGGTGTCTGTGCGGCCCTGATCTGTGGTCACACGTTCGATGAAATAGGTCTGCTTTTCGTCAATACCACCCAGTACGATGTTGGTATTGCCCATATCAATGGCTAAAATCATGAGGGGAACTCCTTTCAAATACTTGAAATGTGTGTTATGATTGTATCACACAAAAATAAGAAACACAACCGGAGGAACCCTTATGTTAAAAGGAAAAACAATACTCCTTGAGTGACCGGCAGCATTGCCGCATATAAGATCGCCTATCTGGCAAGTGCCCTGGTAAAGCAGGAGCGAAAGTACATGTACTTATGACACAGAATGCTACTAATTTCATTAATCCCATTACCTTTGAAACACTGACGGGAAATAAGTGCCTGATCGACACTTTTGACCGGAATTTCCAGTTCAGCGTGGAACATGTATCTTTGGCAAAGAAGCAGATGTTTTATGGTAGCCCCTGCTTCAGCCAATGTGATCGGCAAACTGGCTCATGGCATTGCAGATGATATGCTGACCACTACGTTTATGGCCTGTACCTGTCCAAAGATCATCTCACCGGCCATGAATACACGTATGTATGAAAATCCTATTACTCAGGATAATTTAAAGATTTTGGAGCACTACGGAATGGAAGTGATCCGTCCTGCAAGCGGATATTTGGCCTGCGGCGATACAGGAGCAGGCAAGATGCCGGAGCCGGAAACATTGTTTGAATATATCCTGCGCACGGTAGGATACCCGAAAGATATGGCAGGAAAGAAAGTTCTCATCACTGCGGGACCTACCAGGAAGCCATTGATCCGGTTCGCTATATCACCAATCATTCTACGGGAAAAATGGGTTATGCCATTGCAAAGGCAGCAGCTTACAGAGGGGCAGAGGTAACTTTGGTAACCGGGCCTGTAGCGATCAAGCCACCTATGTTTGTAAAGGTAGTTCCTATTGAAAGTGCAGAAGATATGTTCCAGGCAGTGACCGGTGCAGCACCGGAACAGGATATTATTATCAAGGCAGCAGCAGTAGCAGATTACCGTCCGGCTGTAGTGGGCCAGGACAAGATCAAGAAAACAGACGGGGATATGTCCATTGCCCTAGAGCGGACCAAAGATATCCTTGGCTGGCTGGGACAGCACAGAACACCGGGACAGTTCTTATGCGGTTTCTCCATGGAAACAAGGGACATGCTGGAAAATTCCAGAGCCAAACTTGCCCGAAAGAACCTGGATATGATCGTTGCCAACAACTTAAAGGTAGAAGGCGCAGGTTTCGGTACTGACACCAATGTAGTGACCATTATCACAAAAGACAGTGAAAAGGAACTGCCGAAGATGAGTAAAGAGCAGGTAGCTGACGAATTGCTGACACAGATTCTTGACTTTACTTCATAATCATAATACAATAATATGTCGATACCAGGGTCAAAACCCGGAAATCCGACGCAAGCTTGCTTGCAGGAGGATTTTGAAAATTAATCAGTGAGTTAGTAAGAACGGAGGAAAGACCATTGTCACAGACAAATGATCAGATAACAGAACAGATAAAGAACCGCAGAACATTTGCGATCATTTCCCACCCTGATGCAGGTAAGACAACTTTAACAGAGAAGTTTCTTCTCTACGGAGGCGCTATCAACCTGGCAGGTACTGTAAAGGGAAGAAAGGCTGCAAAGCATGCGGTTTCCGACTGGATGGAGATCGAGAAGGAGAGAGGTATTTCCGTTACTTCTTCCGCCATGCAGTTTAATTACGAAGGCTTTGTATTAACATCCTGGACACACCTGGACACCAGGACTTCTCAGAGGATACTTACCGTACCCTGATGGCGGCTGACTCCGCTGTCATGGTCATTGACGGATCCAAGGGTGTTGAGGCGCAGACCATCAAGCTGTTTAAGGTTTGTGTTATGCGCCATATCCCAATCTTTACATTTATCAACAAATTTGACCGTGAAGCAAGAGATCCATATGAACTGTTAGACGAGATCGAAGAAGTATTAGGAATCCGTACCTGTCCGGTAAACTGGCCCATCGGCTGCGGAAAGAACTTTAAGGGCGTATATGACCGCTTTACAAAGAAGGTAACTACCTTTACCGCTGCACAGGGCGGTGCAAAAGAGGTTGCTACCCAGGAATTTGACGCAGAGACAAATGATGTGGAAAGCATTATCGGCTTCCAGTACCATCAGCAGTTATTAGATGATATTGAATTACTAGACGGTGCCAGCGATGAACTGGATATGGACCGTGTACAGAAGGGTGATCTTTCCCCTGTATTCTTTGGTTCTGCGCTGACCAACTTCGGTGTTGAAACATTCCTGGAGCATTTTCTGAAAATGACCACACCGCCTCTTCCAAGAAAAACACTGACCGGCGTAGTAGATCCATTTAACAAGGATTTCTCCGCATTTGTATTTAAGATCCAGGCAAACATGAACAAGGCCCACAGAGACAGAATTGCATTTATGCGTATTGTTTCCGGCAAGTTTGAGGCTGGTATGGAAGTAAACCATGTTCAGGGCGGTAAAAGATCCGTCTGACTCAGCCGCAGCAGCTGATGGCCCAGGATCGTAAGATCGTAGAAGAGGCATATGCAGGGGATATCATTGGTGTATTTGATCCAGGTATCTTCTCTATTGGTGATACTCTTTGCGCATCCAATGAAAAATTTGAATTTGAGGGCATCCCTACTTTCGCACCGGAGCATTTTGCAAGAGTGCGCCAGGTAGATACCATGAAGCGTAAGCAGTTCATCAAGGGCGTAAACCAGATCGCCCAGGAAGGTGCCATCCAGATCTTCCAGGAGTTTAATACGGGTATGGAAGAGATCATCGTAGGCGTTGTAGGTGTACTTCAGTTTGAAGTCCTTACTTATCGTTTACAGAATGAATACAATGTAGAAGTTATCTTAGAGAAGCTTCCATATGAATATATCCGCTGGGTAGAAAATCCACAGGAAGTAGATGTGGCGCGTATCCAGGGAACATCTGATATGAAGCGTATTAAAGACTTAAAGGACAACCCACTGCTTCTGTTTATTAACAGCTGGAGCGTTGGCATGGTCCTTGAAAGAAATCCGGGTCTTAAATTAAGCGAGTTTGGTAATAACTAAACATAAATCTGAAGGCATATTTAAGGAGGTTTTACAAAATGAGCAAGATCGATGTAGTAAGAGCAGCTATGGTACAGGCAATGAAGGCAAAGGATAAGGCAAGAAAAGACTCTCTTTCCATGTTATTATCCGCTTTAAAGAACGCAGAGATCGACAAGAGAGAGCCCCTTACAGAGGCAGAAGAAGACGCAATCGTTAAAAGAGATCCGTCAGACACAGGAGACTTATGATTTAGCTCCAGCTGACAGAGATGATATCCGCGAAGAGGCAGGCGCACGTCTGGCTGTTTACAAGGAATTTGCACCGGAAGACATGTCTGTAGACCAGATCAAAGAAGTGATCGACGGTGTATTAAAAGAACTGGGGATCGAAAATCCTACACCAAAGGACAAAGGCGCTATTATGAAGGTACTGATGCCAAAGGTAAAGGGAAAAGCAGATGGCAAGGTTGTCAACGAAACTCTGGGTGCTATGCTGAAGTAATAGCAGAATAAATAAAAATAGTCTGACCATGCAGATGTCATGGCTGGATTGTAAAAAGAACAGGAGAAGGTCATGTACAGAAAAGAAATCGAAGAATATATTGATTCCCACAAGGACCAGATGATCGAAGATATTTGCACTCTGCCGGATCAATAGTGAAAAATGCCTTACACAGAGGGGAAACCATTTGGCGAGGGCCCATTTGAGGTATTACAGACAGCTCTTACCATGATGGAAAATTATGGTTTTTCTGTCCGCAATTATGACAATTATGTAGGAACAGCAGACTTAAATGATAAGGAAGCACAGCTTGACATCCTGGCCCATCTGGATATAGTGCCTGCAGGGGAAGGCTGGACTGTGACTGAGCCCTTTGAGCCAGTTATTAAAGACGGAAAGCTTTATGGCCGCGGTACTGCAGATGACAAAGGACCTGTTGCAGCTCTTTATGCAATGCGTGCAGTAAAGGAACTGGGAATTCCTGTAAAGAAAAATGTCCGTCTGATCTTAGGTACAGATGAAGAATGTGGAAGCTCTGACATTGCTGTTTACTATAAGCAGGAAAAGAGGCTCCAATGACCTTTTCACCAGATGCAGAATTCCCTGTGATCAACGTGGAAAAGGGACGGCTTCCAGGTCATTTTGTAGCTTCTTTGAAAAATCCGATGCTATGCCAAAGCTGGTTAAGATCGATGCAGGCCTTAAGAGCAATGTAGTTCCTGGAAAGGCAAAAGCAGTTGTAGCTGGTGTAGAGGATGCTGTATTAAATGAAACAGCAGCTGCTGTTACAAAAGAAACAGAGGTTACATTTATCTTTACAGGCTGTGAAGAAGGAGTCCTGATCACAGCAGAAGGAGAAGGCGCTCACGCATCTACTCCGGAAGAAGGAAAGAATGCATTAACTGCACTGTTAATGCTGATCACAAAACTGCCGCTAGCTTCCTGCCCGCAGATGGATGCAGTAAAGAGCCTTGTAAAGCTGTTCCCTCATGGAGATACCAGAGGAAAAGCTTTAGGCGTTGCTATGAGTGATGAAGTTTCCGGAGAACTGACTATTGCATTTGACCTGCTTCATGTAGACGCAGAAAGCCTGGATGGCACCTTTGACTGCCGTGCTCCGATCTGCGCAAATGATGAAAATGCATTAAAGGTAGCAAAGGCACATATGGCAGAGGAAGGCATTGAGCTGCTGGCAGAACATATGAGAGCACCTCATTATGTAGATGGCGACTCCCATTTTGTACGCACTCTCTTAAAGGCGTATGAAGAATACACTGGTTTAAAGGGCAGCTGCCAGTATACAGGTGGCGGTACTTATGTACACAGCCTGAAAAATGGTGTTGCTTTTGGCTGCTCCATGCCTGGAACAGATAACCGTATGCATGGTGCAGACGAGTTTGCAGTTGTAAAGGAACTGGTTGACAGTGCGAAGATCTTTGCACAGGTAATCGTGGATCTTTGCTGCTGATAAAAGCCTGGTTACATGGATAAGAACTCTATCTCCTATATCGTGGGGATAGGGTTCTTTTTTTTCCAAAATATATTTATAAATAAGAGAAGGAAAAGGGCAGATAGAGATCCGTCTTTATGATCTGAAACAAAAGGAAGTCATCAATATAAAGGACTGCGCCCGCCTGGGGTATGTAGGAGATCTGGAATTTGATGAAAAAACAGGCTGTATTACAGCACTGGTAGTGCCGGGTCCCGGGTGTATCTGCGGATTTTAGGAAGGGAAAAGGAATATGTGATCCCGTTTTGTGATGTATGCCAGATCGGAAGTGACATTATCCTGGTAAGCTTTAAAGAGAAAGAAAAGGAAAAGCCGGATAAGAAGTGCTAAGATGTAAAAGTCCCATAAACGAGGGCCGACAGGTTTTCACCTGTCGGCCGATTTGTGAGAAAAGTTGTATGAAAAGCATTCGCTTTTAACGTAAATAAATATACTGAAAAATGTGAGAAAAAGTTGTGTAAAATGTGAAGAATGTGTGAACAAAAATCATTTGCGGCTGTTAAAGATTAACGCATTATTATATGGACATTTATTTTGTTGTCAACAAAGACCGTCCTGACATAAAAAGCACTGGACAGCGCAGTGGATTTCTTTCAAGGGAAGAGAAAAATGGATCGCGGACCATGGTCCCATTCGGATCGGCTATTTAAATGATGATGCAGGTGTCGGTGTCATGGATCCTGCAACCGGTGAACTGACAGGAGTTATCAAGGATTATGTGGAGCTTGCAAAAGATTGTCTTCAGGGGCAGACTCTGGAATTTGACCTGAAAGGTTATGATACAAGAAATGAGCAGCTTCAGGCTTTACATACCGGGGAGATCGGCCTGATCTTTCATGTCAGCCAAAATCCTTATTCAGCAGAAACAAACGGTTTTGTCCTGTCTGATACCATATGGACCTTTAATATGGCTGCTACTACGGCAAAGGACTCTTTTAATGAAAATGCAGAAAATACAGTTGCGGTTACGAAAGATAATTTTGCGTTAAAAGCGTACATTTAAGATCTGCGCCTTAGAACGGCCGGATGGAAAAACGATCCCTATTATTGCAATGACAGCCAATGCCTTTGCGGAAGATATGCAAAAATGCCTGGATGCAGGTATGAATGCCTATTTTGCCAAACCGTTGGAGGTCCAGAAAGTCATTTCTATCATTGCACAGGGCTGTAATAACAGTTAATGGAATAATGGAAAGAATCAGCTGTTTTCGTGAAGGATATGAAGGACAGAACGAAGTTTTAATGCATCGATCTGACCTGGTGCGGAAATATTTCCTGCAGTGCCAAAGGTAAGGCAGGAGCCGAATACTTCCCGCTTAAGCGGCTGATCAGGCCTGTGCCTGCCATAGACATGGTGATAACAGGACAGGTGAGTTCTTTCTTTGCTTTGCAGGTGGCAGAAAGAAGAGTCAGTACATCTTCTGTGCTTTCAGGCATAACAGCGATCTTTGCAATATCAGCCCCTGCTTCCTCCATCTGCTTCAACCTTGAAAAGATCTCGTTTCCTGAAGGGGTTTTAACGAAATCGTGGTTGGAAAGAATGGTTTTACATTTTTTTTTTGCCAGGGCGATCAGCTCATTTACAGTATCTTTATCAGAAAACAGTTCAATATCTACCAGGTCTACCAGGCCGGAGCAGATGGCTCTTTTACCAGTTCTTTATACTGTAAAAGGCTGGCAGCCATATTTCCGCCTTCCTTTTGGTGCGGAAGGTAAAAGAAGAGGAGTATCCCCAGCTGTTTTCGTACAGCAGGAAGGATCTCTTCCAGATAGCCTTCTTTAAAAATGTCATCCATCCAGTCAACCCGCCATTCAATAAGATCAGCGCTGTGATCCAGCGCTTTTTATATCATTTAAAAGTGCATCCAGGCAGGTGCTTACAAGAGGGATACAGATCTTTGGGATCCCTTCTCCTAAAACTATATTTCTCACAGAAACAGAGGGTGTATGGTTCATGTTTTGTTCTCCTTTTAAACAGCATAGACTGTATTATTATCCGCTATTATAAGACATAAAAATGGTCTTCGTCTATAGATATAGGAACAAATATGGGAAAAACTGGGGAATTGTAACAAAAATCTTGCGCTTGAGGGGCTTTCGGTTAAAATAAAATCATCATTTTGTAAAAATACATGAGAGAAAGGATGTGCAGAGTTTATGAAGTGCCCGTACTGTAATGAAGCAGATACCAAAGTGATCGATTCCCGTCCGGCAGATGATAACAGTTCCATTCGCAGGCGCCGTCAGTGTGAACGCTGTGGCAAGCGTTTTACTACGTATGAAAATTAGAGACCATGCCCCTTATGGTCATTAAAAAGATGATTCCAGAGAGGCATATGACCGCTCCAAAATAGAAGCAGGCATTCTGCATTCCTGTCATAAACGTCCGGTATCTCCCCGTCAGATCAGTACCATGATCGATGAGATCGAAAACCAGATCTTTAACAGGGAGGAAAAGGAGATCCCAACTTCTGTGATCGGTGAACTGGTCATGGACAAACTGAAAAGTGTAGACGAAGTAGCTTATGTGCGCTTTGCCTCTGTTTACAGGAGTTTAAGGATGTAAGTACCTTTATGGAAGAATTGGGAAAACTTTTAAAGAAATAAGTCTAAAAGAAAGTAGAATTTAATATGTTTCAATGTTTTACCCCAGTAAAATGGAAGAGTCCTCTTATGTTATTCCTTATGAAAACTGGAAAAAATGGGGATCCAGGGGATCGTTTACGATATTGATAATACTTTAGTCCCGCATGGGGCACCGGCGGATGAGAGAGCCATCCGGCTTTTGAGCATCTGAGAGGCTTGGGATTGAAAACCTGTCTTCTTTCCAATAATAAAGAACCGAGAGTGAAATCTTTTGCAGAACAGGTAAAATGCCCTTATATTTATAAAGGGGAAAACCAGGGGCAAAAGGCTATAAAAGGCCATGGAGACCATGGGGACCGATGTGAAAATACGCTGTTTGTAGGAGATCAGCTTTTACAGATATCTGGGGCGCCAACCGTCTGGGGATCCAGACTGTCCTGGTACGGCCCATCAACCCAAAAGAAGAGATCCAGATCGTATTAAAACGTTATCTGGAAAAACCGGTTTTATACTGTTACAGGAAAAGCCTTGAAAAGTAAGATCCAGACAAAAGAAAATCGTGTGAAAAGTAAAAAGAGACAGCAGGAGATAACGCAATGGATGGAAAAACAAAAGTATACGGTGTAATGGGAGATCCCATCGAACATTCCATGTCACCGCTTATGCATAATTTTACGCAGAGCGTACAGGAACAGACTTAGTCTACGTTCCCTTTCACGTAAACAGGGAACTGTGGAAATGGCTGTAAAAGGTGCCTTTGCTTTAAATATCCAGGGAATGAATGTAACCGTTCCACATAAACAGGATGTAATGAAGTGCTTGGAAGCCATTGATGAAGACGCAAAAGCCATCGGTGCTGTAAATACCCTGGTGCGTACAGAGCATGGATACAAAGGTTATAATACAGACGGTGCAGGCTTAAAACGTGCTATGGATGAAGCAGGTATTTCTATTGCAGGAGAAAATGTATCCTCATAGGAGCCGGAGGCGCAGCCAAGGCAGCAGCCTACATCCTTGCAAAGTCCGGCGCGTCCGTTGTATATATCTTAAACCGAAGCGTGGAGAAAGCAGCGGCTTTAGCTGATTATATTAACGGACTGATGGGCCGTGCAGTGCTTATCCCGTTAAAACTGGAAGAGTATGACCAGATCCCTCAGGAAGAAAAGGGCTATCTGGCGATCCAGTCAACCAGCGTAGGCATGCACCCTCATACAGAGGACGTTATTATAGAAGATGAAGCTTTTATAAGCTGATCCACACAGCAGTGGACATTGTATACACACCTTCCTGTACGAAGTTTATGAAAATGGTACAGGCTGCAGGGGAAAAGCAATTAACGGTCTGGATATGCTTTTGTATCAGGGGCTGATCGCGTTTGAACTGTGGAATCCGGAGGTAAAGGTAGATAAAGATACCATTGACAGGATCCGTGAAATGATCCTGGATCATTTACATGGAAATACCAGAAAGCACAATGTAATCTTTACTGGCTTTATGGGAGCAGGAAAGACCAGCGCAGGCCATTTTATGCAGATCATTATCACATGCCGTTCATTGATACAGATCAGGAGATCGAAAAGAAGCAGGTATGGCTATTTCCCAGATCTTTAAGGAACAGGGAGAGGAAGCCTTCAGAAAGTTAGAAACACAGTGCCTGGAAAAGCTGTTAAGGACCACAGACGGGGCAGTGATCTCTGTGGGCGGCGGACTTCCTTTAAGAGAGGAAAACCGGGAACTTTTAAAGAAGCTGGGACTGGTAGTATATCTGGATGTTTCACCGGAGACTGTTTATAAGCGGATCGGTGCAGATGTGTCCAGCCGTCCTATGCTGCACAGTGATGATGTGCCCGGACGGATCAGAAGTTTACTTAATGAACGCAGGCCATTATACTTAAAAGCAGCCCATGTGGCAGTGGATGTAAATGACCGGTCTTTAGATGCCATCACAGAGGAAATCTACAGGGAAGCCCATAAATAAGTGGCTGGTGGCTGTAAAATCATCCAGAATAAGCTGTAAAACAGAAAAAGAACTTGAAAAACGTACATACATAGTATAAAATAAAAAGATTAGAGAGAAATTAGAGGATGCAGGCAGCATCCTGAACGAACTTAAGGAGGAATATCTTTATGATATCAGCAGGCGATTTTAGAAACGGAATTACACTGGAAATTGATGGACAGGTTGTTCAGATCCTTGAATTCCAGCACGTTAAGCCAGGCAAGGGCGCTGCTTTCGTGCGTACCAAATTAAAAAATGTTATCAACGGCGGTGTTGTTGAGCGTACTTTCCGTCCAACCGAGAAGTTCCCGGCAGCAAGAATCGACCGTGTAGATATGCAGTATCTGTATGAGGATGGAGATCTGTATAACTTCATGAACGTAGAGAACTACGAGCAGTTAGCATTAAACAAGGACATCATTGGCGATGCATTAAAGTTCGTTAAAGAGAACGAGATCTGCAAGGTTTGTTCTTACAACGGCAACGTATTCTCTGTAGAGCCACCTCTGTTTGTAGAGCTGGAGATCACTGATACAGAACCAGGCTTCAAGGGTGATACAGCAACTGGCGCAAGCAAGCCTGCAACTGTAGAGACCGGAGCTACTGTAAGTGTTCCGTTATTCGTAAACACAGGTGATAAGATCAAGATCGATACCAGAACCGGCGAATATCTGTCCCGTGTATAAGCAGATTATTGCTTAGATAAAAGTAAAGATTGCTCCGGCAGACCGCCGGAGCGATTTTCGTATATGAGATATACTCCGGGGAGTACATCAAGAAAAGAATACAAGGAGAATGATATTGTGAAAAGATTCTGGAAGCTCTGGAGCAGGAGCTGAAAGCAGCATTTACAGCCTGCGGATATGAAGAAAAGTTCGCAAAAGTGGTTTTATCCAACCGCCCGGATCTGTGCGAATATCAGTGCAACGGCGCTATGGCAGCTGCCAAGGCATATAAAAAGAAACCTATCGACATTGCAAATGCAGTAGTAGAACAGCTTACAGGAGAACATGCAAATCCTGTATTTTCTGAGGTTGTGGCAGTAATGCCTGGTTTTATCAACTTAAAACTTTCTGAAGGCTTTTAGCTGACTATATGAACGGTATGGCAGCAGATGAGAAGCTGGGTCTGGGAGAACCGGAAAAGAAAGAGACCATTATCGTAGACTTTGGCGGTGCCAATGTGGCAAAACCTCTTCATGTAGGACATTTGCGTTCTGCAGTTATCGGTGAGAGCGTAAAGCGCATGGGACGTTTCCTTGGCACAATGTGATCGGCGATGTGCATTTAGGCGACTGGGGACTGCAGATGGGCCTTATTATCGAGGAACTGCGCGACCGCAAGCCGGAACTGCCATACTTTGATGAAAATTATACAGGAGAATATCCAGCAGAAGCTCCTTTTACCATCAGCGAGTTAGAGGAGATCTACCCGGCTGCCAGCGGCAAGTCCAAGGTAGATGAGGCATTTAAGGAGCGCGCCCATCAGGCAACCTTAAAGCTTCAGAAGGGATATCCGCCATTCAGAGCTATCTGGAAGCATATTATGAATGTTTCTGTAGCGGACCTTAAGAAGAACTACTCCAACCTGAACGTAGATTTCGACCTGTGGAAGGGCGAAAGCGATGCAGAGCCATATATCCAGAAGATGATCGACACTCTGGAAGCACAGGGACTGGTACATGAAAGCCAGGGCGCTTTAGTTGTAGATGTAGCAGAAGAAAGTGATACCAAGGAGATTCCGCCATGCCTGATCCGTAAGTCAGACGGTGCTTCCCTGTATGCAACTTCTGACCTTGCTACCATTGTAGAGCGTGAGGAAGACTTTAAGCCGGACCGCTATATTTACGTAGTAGACAAGCGTCAGGCCATGCATTTTGAACAGGTATTCCGCGTTGCAAAGAAGGCCGGTATTGTAAAGCCTGAGACCCAGATGGTATTCTTAGGTTTCGGTACTATGAACGGCAAGGACGGAAAGCCTTTTAAGACAAGAGAAGGCGGCGTTATGCGTCTGGAGAAGCTGATCGCAGATATTGATGAGGCTGTTTACCAGAGAATTATGGAGAACCGCACTGTATCTGAGGAAGAAGCAAAAGAGACAGCAAAGATCGTAGGTCTTGCAGCTTTAAAATACGGAGATCTGTCCAACCAGGCTTCCAAGGATTATATCTTTGATACTGACCGCTTTATCTCCTTTGAGGGAAATACGGGTCCATACATCCTTTATACCATCGTCCGCATCAAGTCCATTTTAAATAAATATAAGGAAAATGGCGGACAGGTAACAGAAGAGGGCTCTGAAAAGAAAATCCTTCCTGCAAAGGGCGCTTCTGAGAAGGCACTGATGCTTCAGCTTTCCAAGTACAATGAAGTCATCGAAAACGGCTTTGCAGAGACAGCTCCTCATAAGATCTGTCAGTATATTTATGAGCTGGCAAATGCATTTAACAGCTTTTACCACGATACAAAGATCCTCTCTGAGGAAGACCAGGCAGTAAAGACAGCTACATCGGTCTGATCACACTGACCAGAAGAACACTGGAGATCTGCATCGGACTTCTGGGAATCGAGGCTCCGGAGCGGATGTAAAGAAGGGATAGATCAACGTCAATGAAGATCGTCAAAATGGATACAAACAGTTTCTGGAAAGGCGAAGCTGGCGTAGTGGGTCTGGTGGAGGACCAGGCCCACACCTTTAAAACAAAGTTATATCTGAAAAATGGTCAGGTAAAGGATTATTCCTGTACCTGTGAAAAGGAATTCTTACAGGGGCATCTGCGCCCATGGGGAGGCCCTTTTGCATATTATAAAGAATATCAGGCGGAAATGTCCAAGCCTCTAGTACACAGTTCTTCCCAGGTCCACACGATGATCCGGGAGTATACCAACCAGGAGGTAGCCCGCATCTTAGAGGAAGAAGAGGGAAGCCAGGTAAAACTGGTGCCTGCTGTGATCTTAAACGGAAGGGATGTCCGGCTGGAATTTAAAGTAGGCCGTGAAAAATGTATGCAGTAAGGGATCTGGCAGCTTTTTCCGATGCAGTGGCTGTAGGCGCCTATGTGGAATACGGAAAAGAATTGGCTTTCCATCACCAGGGAAGTTCCTTCTGTCCGGAATGCAGGGGACTTTGTCTTTAGTCATGGCACTGACAGAGGGACAGAAATCCCAGAGGGATATATCCTTAAGCCGTATGAACCGGGAACGTTTTTGAGGTTTTACAGCAGGAAGAACTGGAGGTGCAGCTTCCGGGAGGGATCCGTTCCCAGCTTAAAGTACAGAAAAAGATCCGAAACTGGTGATCCGCATCCGCAGATATGGAAGGGACGGCGTGGAAGCTGTGTTAGAAGGTGTCCGGACAGACGAAGAAGGGGACACAGAGCCGGTACTGGCTTTTCAGGGAGAGCGGCGCATTTATATTGTCACAGGAAAGACCCTCTGCTGCTGTTCCCACCACTTCAGCCAGGCGGCAGGTACCTTTTGGAGCAGATCACAAAGGAGAGGGAATACCGGATCCAGGCAGGAGCAAAGGACATTCCTCTTTATATGAGCGTGTACTTAAGACATTAAAGCCCTACAGCATCATGATCCAGGAAGAAGTAGATCTGGAAGAATATAAAATGGAGCCTTTGAAAGCGGTGTTCCGTTTTGACGCAGACGAAAAAGGCACTTTATATATGGAACCTCTTTTATCTTATGGGGAATATACCTTCCATCCCATAGAAGATGAAAATCTTCCGTCTGCGATCTGCCGTGATGTGCCGGGAGAGTTTAAGATCAGCCAGGTGATCCGCAAGTATTTTAAGTGCAGGGATCCAAAAGACGGCAGGCTGGTATTAAAAGAGGATGAAAAAGCCTTGTACCACTTGTTAGATCAGGGAATGGAAGAATTCCGGGGACTGGGAGATGTATACCTGTCTGAGTCCATGAAAACTGGAAAATTGTGGAAACTCCTTCTGTATCTGCAGGTGTCAGCGCTTATTCCGGCTGGCTGGAACTGACCGTGGATATGGGAGAATTTCCAAAGAAGAACTGGGACGTATCCTGACTGCCTACAGCCAGAAAAGAAATATTACCGCTTAAAGAGCGGACAGTTTTAATGCTGGACCAGGGCGGTATGTTTACCCTTACAAAACTGGCGGGAGAGCTGGGAATCAGCAAAAGGACTTACAAAGCGGCACCATCCGCCTGCCTGCTTACAGAGCACTGTATCTGGACCATATTTTAAAAGAAGGTCCGGGCATTACCTATTACAGGGACCAGCTGTTTAAGTCAATGGTCCGTGCTGTAAAGACGGTTGAGGACAGCGATGAGCCGGTTCCTGCCCGGTTTGAAGCTATTTTAAGGGAATACCAGAAAACTGGCTTCCGGTGGATGAAAACCCTGGATAAATGCGGCTTCGGCGGCATTTTAGCGGATGATATGGGTCTTGGAAAGACCATTCAGGTGATCGCTCTTTTGAAGATACCTACAGCAGCGGGGAGGCCCCAAGCCTTGTAGTCTGCCCAGCATCCCTGGTTTATAACTGGGAGCAGGAAATCCAGAAATTTGCCCCGGATCTGAAGGTTCGGTCTGTAGTGGGAACAGGACCCCAGAGATTGGAACTGCTGGAAAAATAAAAGAAGATCCTTCCGGCTGCCAGATCCTGATCACTTCCTATGACCTGTTAAAGAGGGATATTGCCCACTATGAGGGGATTGATTTCCGATTCCAGATCATTGATGAAGCCCAGTACATAAAAATGCCACTACCCAGAGTGCCCGCTCTGTAAAGGCTGTCCAGGTGCGTTCCCGTTTTGCGCTGACCGGTACGCCTATTGAAAACAGGCTGGGAGAGTTATGGAGTATTTTGATTTCCTTATGCCCGGATTTTTGTTTGGAAATCAGTATTTCCGCAAGGAATATGAGGTACCTATTACGAAAGACCGGGATGAGCAGGTGTTAAAACGCTTAAAGGGACTGATCGGACCGTTTATCCTGCGAAGAGTAAAGAAAGATGTGTTAAAAGAACTTCCGGATAAGCTGGAAAAGTAGTTTATTCTACTTTAGAGGAAGAACAGAAGAAGCTTTATACGGCAAATGCCCTTTATTAAAAGAAAAGCTGGAAGCAGATGACTTTAAGGGAGCAGAAAAGCTGCAGATCTTATCAGATCTTATGCAGCTGCGCCAGATCTGCTGTGATCCGAGGCTCTGCTATGGAAATTACAAGGCAGGCTCTGCCAAGCTTAAGACCTGTATGGATCTGATCCGTACAGGTGTAGAAGGAGAACACAAGATCTTATTATTCTCCCAGTTTACCTCTATGTTGGATCTGATCGAGGAAGAACTGAAAAAGAGGGGATCGAATGTTATAAGCTGACAGGGGCAACGCCAAAGGAAGAACGGATCCAGATGGTATCCCGCTTCCACCAGAATGAGGTTCCCGTATTTCTGATCAGTTTAAAGGCGGGGAACGGGACTGAACCTGACAGCGGCAGATATTGTGATTCACTATGATCCATGGTGGAATGTGGCAGCCCAGAACCAGGCGACAGACCGTACCCACAGGATCGGTCAGGAAAAGCAGGTTATGGTATATAAGCTGATCACCAGTGATACCATTGAAGAAAATATTTTAAATCTCCAGGAAGCAAAGCGAAATCTGGCAGACCAGATCGTAACCGGAGGAGGCATTTCCTTTGGCGAACTTACAAAAGCAGATATTTTAAAGATGATAGAGGAGAGCAGACCATGAAAAGAACAGTAACTTTTGGTGAGATCATGCTCCGATTAAAAACTCCGGAGCATATGAGGATTTTGCAGACAGATGCATTTGAGGCAAGTTACGGAGGCGCAGAAGCCAATGTAGCAGTTTCCCTGGCAGTGCTTAAGGATCCGGTATCCTTTGTGACGAAACTGCCGGAAAATCCTGTTGGCACAGCAGCCTTAAATGAAGTGAGAAGATACGGGGCAGACACTTCCAAGGTAGTCATCGGAGGTTCCAGACTGGGAATTTATTTCTTTGAAAAGGAACAGATATTCGGCCTACCAATGTAGTCTATGACAGGGAAGGAAGCGCTCTGGCGTTGGCAAAGCCGGAAGAATTCCATTGGGATGAGATCTTAAAGGATACAGATATTTTCTATTTTTCCGGTGTGACACCGGCAGTCAGCGAGAATATAGCAAAGGCAGTATTAGAAGCCTTAAAATACTGCAAAGCCCACGGGATCGAGACAGTCTGCGACTTAAATTACCGCTCTAAAATGTGGGATACAAAAAGGCACAGTCAGTTATGAGCGAGCTGATGAATTATGTAACATTATGCATTGCCAATGATGAGGATTTTGAGTCATCTTTAGGGATCCACGCATATGACGGGGATATTTCAAAGGAATTGATCAGATTGAAAGCTACAAGGCAGGCATGAAAGAGATCCAGAACCGTTATCCAAACTGCAAGGCAGTTGCCAGCGTCCTTCGCAACATGTATACAGCAGAAGACGGTGACTGGATGGCGATCTATTTAAAAGATGGTGTGTTCTATGAAAGCCCGGTACATAAAGTACACAGCTTTGAGGCAGTAGGAGCAGGAGATGCTTTTGCAGGAGCGCTGTTACACAGTCTGGTAAGAGGATTTGAACCTCAGAAACTGATTGATTTCTCTATTTCAGCCAGTGTATTAAAACTGATGATCCAGAGACTTTAACCTGGTAACGGAAAATGAAATCATGAGAGTTATGGAGTCTAAAGCGGCAAACCTGCAAAGGTGATTTTGAGGGTGGCTTCTATGAGCAGACAGAAAAAATACAACTAGAAAATGGAACCATATTATTTTTAGGAGCAGCAGCCTTTATCTTACTGGCAGCCAGTCTGTTTCCTTCTTCTGCCATGTCACAAAAGGTGCGCTCTTATCTGAAATGAACCGGATGGTGGAGAGAGCTTTTGCAGTGATGCTGCTGGTCCTTTCCACCCAGCTGATGAAGCGAAAGAGGACGGCCTGGGAAATGACCATGGCTGTACTGACTTTAAGTCTTCTGCGGGGACTGGAAGAGATAATACATACAGGACTGGAGGCCCGAAGTTTATTCCTGCTGGTCCAGGCGGCTGTCTTTTCATCCTTTTGTGGAGCAGAAAAGATTTTGCTGTCCGGCCTCTAAAAGTCGGTGGAACAGGCTGTTGGCTTTATCCTCTTATCCCTGTTGGGAGTAGCTGTCAACGCAGCCATCACCCGCCATTATATAAATCTGGCTCTGGGAAAAGGAACGGTCTCTTTTGTTGAAAGCCTTGCAGCTGGTGTGGGAATGCTTTTGGCATAGGCGGTGAATTTCCAGGAGGAGAGTTTGCGGAGCATTTAGAGCAGCTGATGTTTCTGTTCAGCTGGGGCTGTATCCTGGCCGGGGCAGTCCATATATTCCGTCCGTGGATGGAATATCCCGGGAAAACAGCATCTGACCTGCAGCATGCCAGGACCTTATTAAACCTTTACAGCCAAAATCCCTGCTCCTATCTGACCTTAGAAGATGATAAGATCCTCTATTTTGGAAAGCAGGTGGACGGCGTTATCCCTATGGGATCGTAGGCGATACTGTGGTAGTCAACGGTGACCCGGTTTGTAAAGATGAGGACTTTCCCAAGTTACTGGATGAATTTAAGGAATTCTGCTTAAAAGCGCCCACAAGCTGTTTATCTTAAGTGTGACAGACCATTATCTGGACGAGTATAAAAACAGGGCTTTGGAACTGTAAAATGCGGGAAGAGGCGAGATTTAAGCTGGCTGACTATGAGATCAGCGGTAAAAAGGCGCCAAGATGCGTATGAACATCAATCATGCGAAAAAGCGGGGATCGATGTTTACGAGTATAAGATACTGGAGAAGAGGAATGCAGCTTTAGAGGTAGAATTTAACCGCATTACCGATGAGTGGCTGGAAGGTAAGAAAAGTTCCATGTTAAAATTTACCATGGGTACTCTGGGACTGGATGATCCTATGGACCGGCGGTATTTTTATGCAGTAGACGAAAGCGGAAGCATGGTAGCCTACATTGTTTTGTGCCTTTCCTTGGAAAGAACGGATATATGGCAGATATGACCCGTCATGGAAAGAAAGCACCAGGCGGTGTTATGGAACTGATCATGTATGAAGCGTTTCAGGTATTTAAGGAAGAAGGCGTGGAGTATGCCAGCCTGGGGTAGCGCCTCTTGCTGGATTAAAAGAAGAGAATGCCAGTCTTATGGAGAAGCTTTTGGAGTTTGTCTATGAGCATTTAAACCAGTGTTATGGTTTTAAAGATCTTTACCGGGCAAAGGAGAAATACAGTCCTACCGTCTGGGAACCATCTTATTATGCGTATCTGCCGAAGATCCCTTCTCCGGATATGTTCTATGCAGTGGTGAAGATCCAGAACCCACAGGGTATCCTTGATTTCTTCCAGACAGTAAAATTTCCAAAGTTTTGGGATCATGGACAGAAAAAGCAGGAAACAGAGGCGAAAAAGACCATGAGTGAAAAGGAAAAGAAACAGGTGAGATAGAGGAAAGGGATGGTTTTATCGCTATTCCCGATGGATCTTTATACTATAAAAATACGATATACAGGGAAAGGTCGGACTTCCGGTGGTGCTCCTTCATGGAAATAGGGGCACTCACCGGGATTTTTCTTCTTATATAGAAGTCCTTACGAAGGCAGGCTGTTCTGTAATCGCCATGGACAGCAGGGGACATGGGGCATCTGTGATGAAAATGGCGGCATTAAAAGCAGCTGTATTAAAACAGGCCGCTCACAGGAAAAGGGAAAAAGAAGATGGACCGGGGCTGCGGATATGGCGGAAGATGTAGTCCGTCTGTTAGATCATCTGAAAATAGAAAAGGCAGTGATCCTGGGATTTTCAGATGGCGCCAATACAGCTTTGGAGTTTGCCGCAGATCATCCAGAGCGGGCAGAAAAGATCATTGCAGTCAGTGCCAATGCACTGCCGGACGGTCTGATCCCTCCTATGCTGTTTATGGAGAATACCCGTTTCCAGTGTGCGAAGATCTTAGAGAATATAAAGCCAGTGGGAAAATTTGGAAAATGGTGTAAAGAGAGCAGTTTTAAGCAGCCTGATCCTTCATTCCCTTTTCTCACAGAAGAGATTGAAAAAATATCCGTTCCCGTACTTTTAATGGCGGGAACCCATGATCTGATCAAAGAGTCTCATACCCGAATCATTGCCCGGTGCATCCCGGGAAGTCGTCTGGTTTTGATCAAAGGGGTACACACCAGGGCTTTTAGAAAAAAGAACGCTATATAGGAGAAATTCTGAAATTTATTTTTGACGAAAGATGTTAGTCAAAACTAACAACTTTATCAAAAATTAACATAATTATTAAAAATAACGATAACTTTTCATATTGTATACAAAGTTAAAGTGTGTTATACTCAAAAATGGCTGTTAGGGACATGCTAAAATTGTTCCATTAAACAAAAGAAATCAAAAAGAAAGAGGGGAAGAAACCATGGGTTTGGCGACTTTTAAAGGCGGCATTCATCCGTATGAAGGAAAAGAATTGTCAGAAAACAAACCGATCCAGGTCCTTCTGCCAAAGGGCGAACTGGTATTTCCTATGTCTCAGCATATAGGAGCACCTGCAAAGCCACTGGTAGCAAAGGGTGACAGGGTTCTTGCTGGACAGAAGATCGGAGAAGCCGGTGGATTTATTTCAGCAAATGTGATCTGTTCTGTATCCGGTACTGTTAAGGCAATCGAACCAAGACGTATGGTAAATGGCGCAATGGTACCTTCCATCATCGTAGAAAACGATGGTGAGTATGAAACAGTAGAAGGAGTAGGAGAGGACAGAGATCCTTCCACACTCTCTAAAGAAGAGATCCGTTCTATCGTAAAAGAGGCAGGAATCGTAGGTTTAGGAGGCGCAGGCTTCCCAACTCACGTAAAGCTGACTCCAAAGGATGAGAATGCGATCGATTATGTAATCGTAAACGGCGCAGAGTGCGAGCCATATCTGACCAGCGACTATCGTATGCTGATCGAAGAGCCTGAGAAGATCGTAGGCGGTCTGAAGGTTATCTTACAGCTGTTTGATAACGCCAAGGGTGTGATCGCAATCGAGAACAACAAGCCGGAGGCTATTAAGAAACTGACAGAGATGGTAAAGGATGAACCCAAGATCACTGTCTGTCCGTTACTTACCAAGTATCCTCAGGGTGGTGAGCGTTCTATCATCTACGCTGTAACAGGACGCAAGGTAAATTCTTCCATGCTGCCGGCAGATGCAGGCTGTATCGTAGATAACGTAGATACAGTTGCTTCTATTTATATGGCTGTATGCAAGTCTACTCCATTAATGAGAAAGATCATTACCATTACAGGTGATGCTGTGGCAGAACCACAGAACTTCAATGTAAAACTGGGAACCAATTACCAGGAACTGATCGAAGCAGCAGGCGGTTTCAAGACCGAGCCTGAAAAGATCATCTCCGGTGGTCCTATGATGGGACAGGCCCTGTTTACTGTAGATGTGCCTGTATGTAAGACTTCTTCTGCTTTAACCTGTTTTACAAAAGACCAGGTAGCAGCTTTTGAACCAACTGCATGTATCCGCTGCGGACGCTGCGTAAGTGTCTGCCAAGCCATATCGTTCCAGTCATGATGATGAAAGCAGCTATGAACCGTGACTGTGAGACCTTTGAAAAGATCAACGGTATGGAATGTATGGAATGCGGAAGCTGTACATATATCTGTCCTGCAAGACGTCCTCTGACCCAGGCATTCAAGGAAATGCGTAAGACGGTTGCGGCTAACCGCAGGAAGAAAGGCTAGGAGGGACAAAAGCTATGAATAAATTATTAAACGTATCTTCATCTCCTCATGTGAGATGCAGTGTGAATACACAGAACCTGATGCTGGACGTAGTGATCGCTATGCTTCCTGCGGCAGCTTTCGGTGTATATAATTTTGGCTTCCACGCACTGCTTGTACTTTTAGTCACATCAGCAGTTTGTGTGGCAAGTGAATATGTTTACGAAAACTGATGCACAAGCCAATTACCATTGCAGACGGAAGTGCTCTTGTTACAGGTATGATCCTGGCACTGAACATGCCACCTCAGATCCCTGTATGGGTACCTGCACTGGGCGGTATCTTTGCGATCATCGTTGTAAAGCAGCTTTACGGCGGACTGGGACAGAACTTTATGAACCCGGCTCTGGCTGCAAGATGCTTCCTGTTAATTTCCTTCGCTGGCATGATGAACAACTTCTCAGCTGCAAGCCTGGGATTTGACAGCGTTTCCGGAGCAACTCCTCTGGCAGCTATGCGTGCCGGACAGAGCGTAGATCTGGCTTCCATGTTCATTGGACGTATCCCTGGTACCATCGGTGAAGTTTCTACCATCGCTCTTCTGATCGGCGGTATTTATCTGTTAGTCCGCAAGGTAATCTCCTGGAGAATTCCGGTGATCTACATTGGAACAGTTGCAGTATTTGTATTTATCTTTGGTGGTTTTGATGTAAATTATGTACTCTGCCAGGTATGTGGTGGTGGTCTTATCTTCGGTGCTTTCTTTATGGCAACTGACTATGTGACCAGCCCGATCACTCCAATGGGACAGATCGTATTCGGTGTTGTCTTAGGACTTTTAACCGGTATCTTCCGTCTGTGGGGTGCTTCTCCTGAAGGTGTTTCCTATGCGATCATTTTAAGCAACCTGTTTGTACCAATGATCGAGCGTGTAACCCTTCAAAAGCATTTGGAAAGGAGGCAAAGAAGGCATGAAAGGAATTTTAAAGACGCTGCCATCCTGTTTGTCATCACTTTAGTTGCAGGACTTTGCCTGGGCGCAGTTCACGAAGTAACATTAGATCCGATCGCAAAGGCTCAGGAAGCAGCAGCTACCAAAACTTATAAAGAAGTATTCCCGGAAGCAGCAAAATTTGAGCAGACCGATGAACTGACAGCAGCAGTAGCAGCATCTGCAGATGAGATCCTGGCTCAGGGCTTTGGAAATGTATCTGTTGATGATGCACAGGTTGCAGAAGCAGAAGATGGTTCTGTTCTTGGATATCTGATCACTGCAAGTTCCACAGAAGGCTACAATGGTCTGGTACAGATCTCTGTAGGCATCACTTCTGAGGGAAATCTGACTGGTCTTGGTTTCTTAAGCATCAGCGAGACTCCTGGTCTTGGTATGAAGGCAAAAGAACCAGATTTCAAGGATCAGTTCAATGGAATGAAAGCACAGAAACTGGAAGTAACAAAGACAGACGCAACAGCTGATAACCAGGTTCAGGCGATCAGTGGCGCTACCTATACTTCAAGGCAGTAACCGGTGCCACAAATGCAGCTATTTACTTTGTGGAAAACTGCGTTGGAAAGTAGGAGGTGTAAGAAATGAACAAGTATACAGAACGTCTTTATAATGGTATCTGGAAAGAAAATCCTATTTTCGTTCAGATGTTAGGTCTGTGTCCTACACTGGCTGTAACTACATCTGCTATGAACGGTCTTGGTATGGGTCTTTCCTCTACCGTAGTATTAGTAGCAGCAAACTTCATTATCTCCCTGATGAGAAGCATCATCCCGGAAGAGTCCGTCTTCCAGGTGAGATCGTAGTTGTTGCTTCCTGGTAACCATCGTAGACATGCTGATGGAAGGCTTTACACCAGATCTTTACAGCGCACTGGGTATCTACATTCCTCTGATCGTTGTAAACTGTGTAATCTTAGGCCGTGCAGAGGCATTTGCTATGAAGAACAAACCGATCATCTCCGCATTCGACGGAGCAGGCATGGGTCTTGGATTTACCTTCGCCCTTGTTTGTATCGGTGCTGTCCGTGAACTTTTAGGTGCAGGTTCCATCTTTGGTGTAGCCATTATGCCTGCTTCCTATCAGCCTATTTCCATCTTTATCCTGGCACCTGGCGCATTCTTCGTTCTGGCTTGTTTAACTGCTTTACAGAACAAGTTAAAGATGCCTTCAGCAACTAACGGTTCCGCTAAGGGCAAGAAGGCTAAGACCGCTTGCTGTGGCGATTGCGCAAACTGTGCAGAATCAAAGACGGAAGAATAGGAGGTAAAACGGATGAAAGAGTTACTTGTTATTGCCATTAGCTCCGCATTTGTGAGCAACGTGGTATTAAGCCAGTTTTAGGCATCTGTTCCTTCGTCGGCGTATCTAAAAGGTAGAGACAGCAGCAGGTATGGGCGGTGCGGTTATCTTCGTTATCACCATCGCTTCCGTTGTTGCAAGTCTGATCTATCAGTTCGTCCTGAACCCATTAGGACTGGATTATCTGAAGACCATCGTCTTTATCCTTGTAATTGCGGCTCTGGTACAGATCGTAGAAATGTTCTTAAAGAAATGTATGGTTTCCCTGTACAACGCATTAGGTGTATTCCTTCCGCTGATCACAACCAACTGTGCAGTATTAGGTGTTGCACTTACTAACGTACAGAACGGCTACAGCTTTGTACAGAGTGTAGTAAACGGTGTTGCAACTGCTGTTGGTTATACTGTTTCCATCGTGCTCCTTGCTGGTATCCGTGAGCGTATTGAGGGAAATGATATCCCATACAATTTCCAGGGATCTCCTATCGTACTGGTAACTGCAGGTCTTATGGCAATCGCATTTTTCGGATTTTCCGGATTACTGTAGAAGGAGGAGACGAAGATGAACATAACAGCAATTTTGATTGCTGCTGCAGTTATTGCAGTAGCAGGTATCATCGTAGGAATCGGCCTTGGACTTTTCGGTGAGAAGTTCAAGGTAGAAGTAGATGAAAGGAAGTAGCTATCCGTGAGGAACTTCCTGGAAACAACTGCGGCGGCTGCGGTTTCGCAGGCTGTGACGCGTTGGCAAAGGCAATTGCAGAGGGCAAAGCTCCTGCAAATGCATGTCCTGTAGGTGGAGCACCTGTAGGCGAAAAGATCGCTGCTATCCTTGGCGTATCTGCCGGAGCAGCAGAGAAGAAGGTTGCATTTGTACGTTGTAAAGGTACCTGTGACAAGGTTAAGACTCTTTACAACTACGAAGGTATTGATGACTGTGCAAAGGCATCTGTAGTGCCTGCCGGCGGTCCTAAGGCCTGCAGCTACGGCTGTACCGGTTTTGGTTCCTGTGTAAAGGCATGTCAGTTTGACGCGATCCATGTTGTAGACGGCGTAGCTGTTGTAGACAAGGAAAGTGCGTAGCCTGCGGCAAGTGTGTTGCTACCTGTCCAAAGGGACTGATCCAGATCGTTCCTTACAGCGCAGAACATTTAGTACAGTGCAGCAGCCATGACAAGGGCAAAGATGTAAAGGCTGCATGTCAGGCTGGATGTATCGGATGTACCTTATGTACCAAGCAGTGTGAGTCAGATGCTATCCATATGGATAACAACCTGGCATTCATTGATTACGAGAAGTGTACAAACTGCGGCAAGTGCGCGGCAAAGTGCCCTGCTAAGGTTATTCTGTAATTTAAGAAAAACAGTATTTAAAAGAGCTTCAGACGGTGTGAAAATATCGTCTAGAGCTCTTTTATTTTGCTTTGTAAACGTTCTAATAACAGGGCAGAGCTGTGGCAGCCATTTCCGTTTTCCTTAATGGATGATTGTCATAACCGGATATACATAAAAATTACAAAAATGTTAAAAGTGGGGACTACACCCATTTTTGACAAAATTATACAAGGAAAATCGAAAAATAAAATCACGTAAAATCAAGGGTTTGCGGCCACTAACAGTTTACATAATATGGCTAAAAACATTGTTTATAAATTAACAAAATTAATTATTAACAAAAATGTAATAAATACGTAAAAACAAATCGTTATAATGCTGATTTGAAGGATAAAATAAAGAAATAAATATACAAAACGCATAAAATAATTTACAAAAATCTCCACTGACAAATAAAACGTAACAAAGTTGTTACCCAATGGTTGACGTTTAGGATTTAATCCCATATAATTACCGATACATCCCAGAAAAACAGGCATAAAGTGGGGACTACATCCCACAATGGCACTTGGGAGCGGATGCAGTTTAACCGCTCTGAAACGGATTTACGAGGCAGTATGCTTCGGGAAAGAATATGAGGAGTATGTATGCTTACATGGCATTCATTCCTTCAGTCGGTGATGTTTTTGTACGTTCTATTTCTGTTAAGGTGACAAAGAACCATTACCGTTCGTCTTCTGTCCTTATGTCAGGAGCCGTTGTGATTGCAGTAGTCGCTTTTCAGCCAATGGATTTGGCGGAGGCGGAAAGAACGCAATGGCAGCGCCCAGAACCGTAGACTCTCTGGAAGCAGATGAGGAACCGGAGACAGAGGCACTTTTGAAGGAAGCAGTTTTGTTACAGAAGCAAAAATACAATTCGGACTTTTGAACACAGGCAGTGAAGGTCAGCATCTGGCCGGTGCGCTGTTGGAGAGAGATGTCCGGGACAGACAGCGCAGGCAGGCAGATGCGCAGATAGAAATAGAAGCGCTTCAGAAACAGATATTAAAAGAAAAAGAAGAGGCTGAAGTAAGACGGAAAGCAGAGGAAGAGAGAAGAGCCGCCAGAAGGATCAAAGTGTCTGATGAAGATTATCAGGTATTACTTCGGATCGTTCAGGCAGAAGCTGGTGTATGTGATGAGAAAGGCAAGATCTTAGTGGCCGATGTGATCATCAACCGCGTTCTTTCAGGAAAGTTTCCTGGAAGCGTAAAGGGTGTTGTATACCAGGGTTCCCAGTTCCAGCCGGTGTCCAACGGCAGGATTAATTCCGTAAAAGTAACAGCTGAAACCATTCGGTGTGTGGACCGTGCACTGGACGGGGAAGATTATTCCAACGGTGCGTTATATTTTATGAACAGAAAAGCTTCCGGCAGAAAAGCAGGCTGGTTTGACTCCAGATTAACCTACCTTTTCGCACACGGAGGTCACGAATTTTTAAATAGTTCAGCCATGCGCTGGCTTGAATGAGGGAGTGTGTTGCAAGCTTGCTTGCATAAGCACTTTCTCATTCGAACCAGCATATGGTGGAACCACAAGGCTTCTTGTTTTCATGAATATGGAAACAAGAAGATGTCATGGCTGGACTGTAATTAATTTTTTAAATAGCTGTAAGAAAGGGATTGAGTTTCAGGCTGCTTTGGGTGTATACTGGTAAAGACAGGAAACTGATAGAAAAATATCAATAAACTTGTCAATAACGACTCAAAGGAGAAAAAGACCATGATTTTTGATGAAAAACAGAATTTGGACTTTACAGAAACTTAGGTATTGAGGGAAGATACGCAAAGGCAGTAGACTTCTTAAAGAATACCGATCTTGCAGCATTAGAGCCTGGAAAGTATGAGATCGACGGAAAAGACGTATATGCAAATGTTACCGCTTACACCACTATTCCGTGGGAAGAGGCTAAGTATGAGGCACATGAGCATTATACCGATATCCAGTACGTGATCGAGGGAAGTGAGGTTATGACCTACGCTCCTGTACATGAAATGACTGTAAAGACTCCTTACAATCCAGATAAGGACGTAGTATTCTTCGAGAATACCACAGACGGTCTGCAGGTAGTTGTAAAAGCTGGTCAGTATCTCATCTTCAATCCATGGATGCACATAAGCCGAAGGCAGCTAACGGCGCTCCGGCACCTATCAAGAAAGTTATCGTTAAGATTAAAGAAGATTAATGGATCAGTAAGTTGATCGGATGATCAACAGATAACTCTGGGAAATGTAAATGAAATAAGTTTACGAAAAATATCGTCTGAACAGGACCATGAAAATGGACTGTGCAGGCGATATTTTATTATGACTGAAAGTGAAGAAGGCTTTGTAATATATTCTTAAGAAAAATACCCTTGTATAAATCATAAGATAATGCTATCTTAAGTGTATCACAACTGTATTAATATGATTAGTACAGTTAATACAATTCATACAGTCAAAACAGTTCATATATATGTTACAGGTGAACAGACAGAAAGGAGAGAGGCTAAATGATCGTGCTGGATTACAGGGACCGGCGTCCGCTGTATGAACAGGTGACGGAAAAATTGGAAGAGTTGATGTTTTCAGGCGTATTGCCGTCGGACAGCCGTCTGCCGTCGGTGCGCAGTATGGCAACGGAGCTTTCCATTAATCCCAATACTATACAGAGAGCCTACGCAGAATTAGAACGCCAGGGATATATTTATTCCATTCAGGGAAAAGGAAGTTTTGTTTCAGATGGAAGACATCTTGCAGAGGGATACGCAAGGACTGGGAAAAGCAGTTTGACGCAGCCATAGAAGAGGACTTCGCATTGGTGTAAGTTACCAGGATATGATAAAGATCTTAGAAGAGAGGGAAGGAGGTAAGGCAGATGCTTAAGGCAGTGAACCTGACAAAAATTTGACGATCTGGTAGCAGTGGATCACATTAACGCAGAGATCAAAAGCGGTTCTGTATTTGGTCTTATCGGAACCAACGGAGCAGGAAAATCTACGTTTCTGCGTCTGGCAGCCGGGATCCTTAAAGCAGATGAGGGCCATGTGACCATAGACGGAGAAGAGGTATTTGAAAACATAAAAGCAAAGAAAAAGTTTTTCTATATACCGGACGATGCTCATTTTTCAGCAATGCTTCTCCTCTTGATATGATGGAATATTACAGCGTTGTGTATGAACGTTTTGACAAGGCCCGTTTCCATAAATTAATGGGTAATTTCGGCTTAGACGAAAGAGAAAGATCCACACTTTTCCAAGGGCATGAAAAGCAGGTATCTGTGATCCTGGGCATCTGTTCCAATACAGATTATCTTTTCTGTGATGAGACCTTTGACGGCCTGGATCCGGTAATGCGCCAGGCAGTAAAGAGCATTTTCGCAGCAGAGATCGAAGACCGGAACATGACTCCTGTGATCGCATCCCACAACCTGCGGGAACTGGAAGATATCTGTGATCATGTAGGGCTGCTGCACAAAGGCGGCATCCTTCTTTCTAAGGATTTAGATGATATGAAGTTAAATATCCATAAGATCCAGTGTGTATTAAAAGAAGGAATGACGGCAGATGACTTAAAGGAACTTCAGATCCTTTCACAGGAAGGAAGAGGACGGCTTCTTACCCTTACAGTAAGAGGCACAAAACAGGAAGCAGAGGACATTATGAACCGGTATGAGCCAGTATTTTTGAGTGTATCCCTCTGTCCTTAGAGGAAATATTCATCAGTGAAACGGAGGTGGCAGGTTATGACATCCGCAAGCTTATTTTTAAACTGCAAAAGAAGACTTAAAGCGCAGGATCTGGGTCATTGCCCTGTTGTTTTAGGATTTTTCTTTGCCTATCCTGTAAATCTGGCGCTGATCATGGAAAACGCAGCAAACAGCCAGTTTGCCATGTACAACGGATATACGCCTCTGGTAGATACCGGAACACCGGAATACCTGGCAAAAGTGCTGGAATATAAAACAAAGGCGGTAGTGGATCTGGTTTCCTATGGAAATGTTATGCCATTATTTTTAATGGTAACAGCAGCGGTAGTGATCGGTGCAGCCGGTTTTGTTTATCTTCACAACCAGAAGAAGGTAGATTTTACCACAGCCTTCCTGTAAGAAGGGAAATGTTGTATCTGGTATATCATGTAGATGGTATCCTCATACTGGCAGTCACCTATCTTATCCATCTTTTAGTGCTTACAGCGGCAGCTGCTGCATACGGCGTAAGCCCGGCAAAATTGCAGGACCTATGCTCTTTGGCTTTTCATGAACCTGCTGTATTACATGGTGACCTATGAGACCGTTATTGTGGCAATGATGATGACGGGAAAGATCATAGTGGGACTTTTAGCTACGGTTGTATTTTTCAGTTTCTTTCCGGTAGTTGGTGCTCTGATCGAGGGCTTTGAAGACATATTTTTCATTACGGCCAACCAGGTGCCAAATGAAGCGCTTTTAATACACTGGGTCATTTATCCCTGTAGGCGCGTACATTATGTCTCTGGCAGATATCTCCGCTGGAAAGACAGTGGAGGCAGATCAGATCCTGGGACTTTTGATCGCTATTTGTGCAGGAGCAATCCTGGGACTGGAACTTTACAGAAAACGTCCTATGGAAGCAGCAGGAAAGGCAATGGCCTTTAAAAGACCATGGCACCCATCCGTATCCTTATTGTCCTTGCAGCTGGTATGGGAACCTCCATGTTTTCTGGACTTTACAGAGCCGTCTGCGCTGGGGACTCTTTGGAATGGTTGTTGGCATCCTTTTAGCCCACTGCATTATTGAGATCATTTACCAGGCTGATTTTAAGAAGCTGTTTTCCCATAAAATACAGCTGATGGGCTGTGTGGCAGCAGGTGTCCTGTTTTTCTTATCCTTCCGCTATGATTGGTATGGCTATGACCGTTTTATCCCGGAAGAAGGAAAGATCGCATCAGCAGGTCTGGAACTTTCTATTGATGAAAACTTCTTAAACTGGTATGCACATGCAGTGGAAGAAGACGGTAAGTGGGTAGTTAAACATACCAGCAATATTGATTTTGTACAGAACCATATGCAGCTGACAGACATGGATACAGTACTTACTATAGCAGAAGCAGGCGTAACCCAGGCTGCCCAGGAACGGAAAACTCGTTTTGACCAGTTTTATGGAATATCCGTGGCAAGAACATCAGGTCTTGTGGTCCAGGAAACTGCCGCAGCAAATGCGGTTTCTGTGATCGGCGGGGCTGACGGTCCTACATCCATCTTTGTTGCCGGAAAAGTGGGTTCCGGTGAAAGTGATCCTTTAGAGAAAGATATTACGATTTTTGTGAATGTATTTTACAACTTAAAACGGTAAACAGGTGGGAAGATGTTATAATGTATCTTTAAACAGCATTATGAGTGCCTATGATACTCTGTATGCTTCAGAAGAATACAAAAGGGTCTGTATCCTGTTTTTGAAGAGAACACAGGAGAACTTTCCAAAGTAGTCTACAAAGAAGCAGGAAGTATCTGGTATCAGACACAGGACAGCGCAGTAGCAGAAGAGGTGTTAAAGGCATACCAGGCAGACCTTCTGACTCAGACTGTGGCAGACAGAAGACAGGAAGATCCGGTAGGAAGCCTGGTGTTTATAGATAACAATATGGCCGCTTTCTTACAGCAGCAGGGCTACTGGAAAGAGGTTATGGAGATGCCTGTAAATGTTATGGCAGGCGGGTTTGAGTCCGGATATTATTATGACGGTGATTATACTTATGATATAGCAGATGATTACTGTGTTTCCTGGCCAGTTTATCCTTCTTTTAAGAATACAATGGAAGTTTTAAAGAAGCAGTCCGTTGTGCCGGGAAGTTATATGACGGCAAAAATATCCAGAGCATAAGGATCGACCTGCAAAGCCTATATGTAGGTGAAGAAGGTGCCATAAGACTTCCTCAGGGAGATGAATTAGAAAAGCTAAAAGAAGAAAATCCTCATTATTCTGAACAGGGACGTCTGGATATTACAGATTCTGAGGAGATCGCAGAGCTGATCGGCGCCTGCCAGGAAAGCTCTTTAGCAGAGAATAATGGTCTTTGCAGCAGTTTTAATGGAGATGAAGATCTGTTTGTCTACGTGACAATGAAAAATGGAAGCCAGATCAGGAGCAACTTAGACCTTGAAAAACTGACTTCCAGGGGAAAAGAGTTATTTACAGGAATTCCTGTAGCTTTTTAATAAAATGCAGTTATCCGGTCTATAGCCAGATAACCATGAAAATTTATGAATGACAGCCGGAACAGCCGCTGCATCCGCCGGAAACGTTGCCAGGACCGAATACCTGGTCGTGAAGCTTTCTTCCTGTTGGTGTGGCGGCTAATCCGCCTTCTGCTGTTTCTTTTAAGGTAGGTGACATAACATCGCCGATCCGCTTCATGGACCAGATCACCTCGTCAGCCGGGATCGCACTGTCAATGCCTGCAAGAGCCATTTCCGCAGCAACAAAGGCACCGGCTACACCGGAAGCATTGCGCTTGATACAGGGGATCTCCACCAGACCTGCTACCGGGTCACATACAAGGCCAAGGATATTTTTAAGGCAATGGCAACTGCCTGGGAGACCATATGGGGAGTTCCGCCAGCCAGCTCTGTGATAGCAGCAGCAGCCATGGCAGCAGCAGAACCGCACTCAGCCTGACATCCGCCCTGGGCGCCTGCTAAAGAGGCATTGTTTGCAATGACCATACCAACGGCAGAGGCTGTAAAAGTGCCATTACGCAGTCGTGGTCAGAACATCCTTTCTCTTCCTGCATGGTGATCAGGGCAGCTGGAAGGATGCCGCAGCTTCCGGCAGTAGGAGCAGCTACGATACGGCCCATGGAAGCGTTTAATTCAGAGACAGCCAGTGCCCGGTAGAGAGCACCGGAAAGGAAGGAACCGGTAAGGCTTTTGCCGCTTTCACTGTAGGCGCAGCTTAAAGGCATCGCCTCCTGTAAGTCCACTGGTACTTTTAAGTGTTCATCACAGCCAGGTTCGATACATTCCTTCATAACCTGGAAATTAGAAGCCATTTTTCATATACGGTCTTTTCGTCCAGTTCTATCTGCTGTGCCTGCTGGCTCAGCACCAGGGCTGAAACGGAAGATTATTTTTCTGCAGCCTGGATCAGGGAGGCAACAGAAGAGTAGTTAAAATCAGTATTCATGATGTAAAGAAACCTCCTTAAGATTTAATGTTCTCTTTATCAGATAGGCTGCAGCATAGTGCTGGAATAGATATTGGGAAGCGTATTGATCTTCTTATTGATCTCAGGACTTGGTTTTCCGTCCAGTTCAATGGTCATAACCGCCTCGCCGCCTTTTTCTGTCTGGAAAGACGGAAATTGCAGATGTTGATGCCTTCTTCTGCCATGACTTCTGTAACAGCGGCAATGGTGCCGGAGCATCTTTGTGAAGGACGATCAGAGTCGTATACTGTCCGGTAAGGGAAACTTCCATACCATTGACTTCCGTTACCAGGATATTTCCGCCTCCGATACTGGAACCCAGAAGAGAAACCTGCCGTCCGTTGGCATCTGTCAATGTAACTTTGCAGTATTTGGATGGGCGCCGTCAATGTCACCTGTGGAAATGTGTACTTCCAGGCCGGCTTCTTTTGCCAGTTCCGGAGCCTGTCGGATACGCACATCATCAGTAGCCATTCCCATGATTCCGGCGATCAGTGCCTTGTCTGTACCATGGCCTTTGTAGGTTTTGCAAAGGAACCGTGAAGGAGGATATCTGCTTTACAGCAGGAGCTCCAAGGAGTGTCCTTGTAATACGGCCGATCCTGGCAGCGCCGGCAGTATGGGAGCTGGAAGGACCGATCATAACAGGACCAAGTATGTCAAATACGTTCATAAGTACACCTTCTTTGATTTAGATTTTAAAACATTTTTAAGAAAGCTTTTTGCGATCTGAGATAAAATCATTACTGAAAGTATACATTAAAATGTAAGAAAAACAACGCTTCTTCTATATTGACAATCGGGGTATCAAGGATAAAATCAAGAGAAGCAAATGTGAGAGGAGAGCTAAGCTTATGAGACCATGGGAAAAACATCCGTCAGGTAGTTCCTTATGTACCGGGAGAACAGCCTGCAGGTGATAAGATCGTTAAATTGAATACAAATGAAAATCCATATCCACCGGCGCCAGGTGTAAAAAGGTCTTAGAAGAGATGGAAGCAGACCGTTTACGTAAGTATCCGGATCCTACAGCGTCCATTTTAGTTAAGGAACTGGCTTCTTATTATGGATTAAACGAGGATCAGGTTTTCGTGGGAGTAGGTTCAGATGATGTACTTGCCATGTCATTTCTTACTTTCTTCAACTCAGATAAACCGGTGCTTTTCCCGGATGTGACCTATTCTTTCTATAAAGTATGGGCGGATCTTTTAAAGTACCGTTTGAGACACCTGTTTTAAAAGAAGATTTTACCATTGATGTAAAAGATTATGAAAAGGAAAACGGCGGTGTGATCTTCCCAAATCCAAATGCGCCAACAGGTGTATATATGCCACTGGATCAGGTAGAAGAGATCTTAAAGGCAAATCAGGATGTGGTAGTGATCGTAGATGAGGCTTATGTGGATTTTGCAGGGCCTTCCGCACTGGAACTTCTGGATAAATATGAAAATCTTTTAGTAGTCCAGACTTTCAGCAAGTCCCGCTCCATGGCAGGTATGCGTATTGGTTTTGCAATGGGACATCCGGATCTGATCCGCGCTTTAAATGATGTAAAATACTCTTATAATTCCTATACCATGAACCTTCCATCTCTTAGCAGGTGTGGAAGCAGTAAAGGATAAGGAATATTTTGAAAAGACAATTGAAAGATCGTAGCTACCAGGGAACGTGCAAAGAAGCGTCTTACAGAACTGGGATTTACCTTCCCAATTCCCAGTCAAATTTTATTTTCGCTTCTCATAAGTCCGTTCCGGCAGAAAAGATCTTTGAGGCATTGAAGAAAGAACAGATCTATGTGCGCTATTTTAAAACACCTGGTCTGGACAACAGTCTTCGTATTTCTATAGGAACAGATGAAGAAATGGATACATTATTCCGCTTTTGGAAGCATATTTACCCAATGCCTGAAAGGAAGATGAGTGAATGGATAAACATATCCTGCGTCTGATACTAAAGATCCTGCTGCCTGCGTCCGGATGGTTTCTTTTATGCTTTTCGGACCCAGGTGTTTGAAATTTTTATGCCCTTTGTGATCGGCTGGCTGATCTCCATGCTGGCCAATCCGCTGGTGCGTTTTCTTGAGAGAAAGCTATGCCTGGTGCGAAAACACAGTTCCATGGTCATTGTAGCCGGAGCCCTGGCTCTGGTCATTGGCCTTATTTATCTGGCTGTGTCAAATGGTGCCAGGCTTTTGTGGTCTTTTATGAAAGACCTGCCTGACTTATATGCAGGGATCGAAGCGGAAGTTCAGGAAAGCCTGACCCATTTGGAAAATCTGTTTGCCTATGCACCTGCAGGCATCAGGACAGGCTGGGAAAAACTGGGAAATAATCTGGGGGAACTGGTAGGAAAGCTGGCAGGTTCCATTGCCCCGCCTACAGTAGAGGCAGCAGGGGCAGTGGCGAAAATGATCCCCTCGCTTATGGTGTACTCTGTTGTTACTATTCTGTCAGCTTATTTTTTTATTGCAGACAGAGACCGGATCCTGGCTTTTGTAAGAAGCCATATGCCTGACTGGGCAAAAAAATACAGCCAGTATATAAGGACAGAGGCCCGACGTCTGATCGAATGCTATTTTACTGCCCAGTTCAAAATTATGGCAGTGGTATGGATAATACTGACAGTGGGATTTTTCATACTTGGAGTAAAATATAGCCTGTTATGGGGATTTCTCATTGCATTTTTAGATTTTCTTCCGGTATTTGGAGCAGGAACAGCTCTGTTTCCATGGGGGATCATTAAGCTGCTGGGAGGGGAATATGCCTTTGCAGCAGGGCTTCTGCTTATTTATGTACTTACCCAGGTGATCCGCCAGGTAGTACAGCCTAAGTTAGTAGGAGACAGTCTGGGATTAAACCCCATATTGACCCTGCTATTCCTGTATTTAGGTTTTAAATTAAAAGGTATTGCAGGAATGATCCTGGCAGTACCCTGTGGTATGTTTTTTGTGAGCCTGTATAATTATGGAGCCTTTAGAAATATCACGGACAGCCTAAAGGAGCTGACAGATATCCTGAAAGCATTCATGAATGAAAAATGACAATGTCAGAAAGGTTTTTTATATAAAAGATATGGAAAAAAAAGAAAAAAAGATTCCTGTAAGCCGCAGTAAGTCGGCTTTTAAAGAAAGGGAGCGGGAAAGAAAAGAAAAAGAAAGAGCGGAAAGAGAAAAGGCCAAGGCTGTCATGGAAGAAAACCTGGCAGATGAAAATGAAACACAGGAAAATGAAACACAGGAAACAGAGAAAAAGCCATTTTCCTGGAAGCTTGCAGCGGGAATACTGGCAGGTGTAGTAATAACCGGTGCAGCCGGATATGTGGGTATGTCTATGAAATACCAGAATACATACCTTCCAGGTACCTGCATTAATGGAATGAATGCAGCAGGAATGAGTCCTAAAGCAGTAGAAGAAGCTATGGCAAAGGAGGCAGGCGATTATTCCCTGCGCCTGGTGTTGAGAAATGATGCGTCTGAGAATATAGAGGGAAGTGCCATTGGGCTTAATACTGTATTTGATGGAAGTCTTGAAAACATCCTTAAGCAGCAAAATCCTTATACCTGGCCCATTCATATGATAAAAGGGGAAAATTATGAGATCGAGACTATGCTGGCTTATGAGGATGAGGCTCTTGATCAGGCAGTAGACAGCTTAAATGCCATGGATCCGGCTCATGTGACTGCGCCGGAGAATGCTCATTTATCAGACTATATAAAAGGAGAAGGCTATTCTGTTATTCCTGAGACAGAAGGAGACCAGTTAAATCCTGAAAAAGTAAAGGAAGAAGTAAAGGCGGCTATTAACGATCTGAAAGAAGAGATCGATCTGGATGAGCTGGGCTGCTATGAAGAGCCTGCTGTCCGCTCAGATGATGAAAGCCTTACAGCTATGGCTGACAGCCTGAACCATTATGTAAATATGACAGTCACTTATACCATGGGGAGCAAGAATGAGATCCTGGACGGTGAGCAGATCCATACCTGGCTTTCTTATTCAGATGGTCAGGTCACAGTGGATGAAGGAAAGATCTCTGAATATGTAAAGTCCCTGGCATCCAAATACAATACTGCATATACAAAACGTACCTTTAAGACCAGTTATGGACCGGAAGTAGAGGTAAGCGGTGTTTATGGCTGGCGTATTGACCAGCAGGCAGAGGCAGCTGCATTAAAAGAAGCCCTTGCAGAGGGAAAAAATGTTACAAAGGAACCTGCCTATGCCCAGAAAGCGGCCAGCCATGATGGCAATGATTATGGAAATACCTATGCAGAGGTAAATTTAACGGCCCAGCATATGTATTTTTACAAAGATGGAAAGAAGATCCTGGAGTCTGATTTTGTATCCGGAAATGTTTCAAAGGGATATACCACGCCTCCGGGACTGTTCAGCCTGACTTACAAGCAGAGGGATGCAACCTTAAAGGGACAGGGGTATGCAAGTCCTGTAAAGTTCTGGATGCCATTTAACGGCGGTATCGGTTTCCATGATGCCAGCTGGAGAAATACCTTTGGCGGCACTATTTACAAAAAGAATGGCTCCCATGGCTGTGTAAATATGCCATATGCAGCAGCCAAAACTTTATTTGAAAATGTGTATGCCGGTATGCCGGTCATCTGTTATAACCTGGCAGGAACGGAAAATGCCCAGTCTTCCAAGGCTTCAGGAAAGGATGACACAGCAGTACCTGCACAGCCAACAACGGCAGCACAGCCGACCCAGGCACCGTCCCAGACCCAGCCGGCAGAGACTCAGGCACCTGCTACAGACCCTGCGGGACCGGGAGAGACCACAAAGGCACCAGAGACTGCTGCACCGACCCAGGCACCTTCCGAGTCTGCTATTGTACAGCCGATAGAAACCACCTCTCCGGCGGAGAATGCCACAAAAGAAGTGGGGCCTGCGTTTACCACAGAAGCTCCTGCAGAGGAGATCGGACCAGGGGTCTGATGGCAGAAAACGTTGACAAATCGCAAAACCATTCTATAATGCGTTTTGACACAACGAGGACGAACATACATAGAACGAAATAAAGACGGATTTCGGAGTTGGACTCCGGATATCCCAGATCCAACCAGGGAGGAATGAATTATGACAATGGCTAAGAAGGCAGCTAAAACATCTGCAGTAAAAGAAAATGTAAAAGAAACCGCAAAAGAGGTAGCTCCAGTAGTAAAGGAGACTGTAAAGAAGCAGCAGCTACTGTAAAGGCAGTTGCAGCAGAGGCAAAGGAAGCTGTTAAGAAGGCTCCTGCAAAGAAGCCTGCAGCTAAGAGAACAACTGCAAAGAAGGCAGTTGAGCCAAAGATGGAAGTACATTTCCAGTTCGCTGGTAAGGATATCCTTGCTAAGAGCGTATTAGATCAGGCTGTAGAAGCATACAAGAGCACTCACAAAGATGTAGAGATCAAGAAAGTTGAGCTTTACATAGTTGCAGAAGAGGGCGCAGCTTACTATGTAGTAAACGGTGAAGCATCTGACGACTTCAAGGTTATGCTGTAATCGAAAAATCTTTTAGAACAGAAATTATGAAAAAGGCTGGTGGGCGGATAGACCTGCCGGCCTTTTCCTGTTTGTAACATAATCTGATAAACTCGTAATTTGACAAAGAAAGGAAACAATGGGATGACAGAACTGCCACAACGCTTTAAAGAGCGCATGAGGGAACTGCTTGGAAATGAATATGAAGCATTTGAAGCCAGCTATGAGCAGGAAAAGGTACAGGGACTGCGGTTTAACAGTTTAAAGACAAAAGAGGGAAGAGAACCTGACTGGGAAGAAGCAGGGGTAAAGACTCTGGCAGCAGAAACCGCAAAACTCTTAAATATGGAATTAACGCCGGTTCCCTGGGTAAAAGAAGGTTATTATTACCCGTTAGATGCAAGACCTGGCAAACACCCGTTCCATGAAGCAGGACTTTACTATATCCAGGAGCCAAGTGCCATGTCCGTAGTAGAGTTTTAAATCCGAAACCAGGGGAAAATGTATTGGATCTGTGTGCAGCTCCCGGCGGAAAGTCCAGCCATATTGCATCCCGTTTAAAAGGAGAAGGCTTTCTTTATCAAATGAGATCCATCCGGGCAGGGCAAAGATACTTTCCCAGAATATGGAGCGCATGGGAGTTGGAAACTGCGTAGTCACAAATGAAGATGCAGCAAGCCTTGCGAAAGTCTTTCCTCAGTTTTTGACCGGATTGCAGTAGATGCTCCCTGTTCCGGAGAGGGAATGTTCCGTAAAGAGGAAGAAGCAGTCAGACAGTGGAGCGAGGACCATGTAAAATGTGCGCTGCCCGTCAGAGAGAGATCTTAGAAGATGCAGCTTCTATGTTAAAACCAGGGGAACCATGGTCTATTCTACCTGTACTTTTGCGCCGGAAGAAAATGAAGGGACCATTCTTGCCTTTTAAAGAGCCATGATGATTTTACCTGAAGAGAGAGAATGCCCCAAAGGGCTTATGGCTGCAGTGCCGCAGTGGGCCTTTTGGAGCAGATAAGGAAGATGACTCTGAACGGGACCTGGCAGGAGAGAACGGAATTGAAAAGTATCATCTGGAACGTGCGTTCCGCATTATGCCCCATAAGACAGAGGGAGAAGGCCATTTTATGGCAGTGCTCCGCCGCAAAGAAGACGGTATGGGCTTTTCAGGAAAAAAGCCTGCCTGCTTATATGGATCTGAAAAAGAAAAAGATGTGTTAAAAGAACTGCACCGTTTTCTGGAGGAGACACTGACAGAGCCGGAAGTACTGAAAAAGAAAAGAATATCTGCGTTTTGGGGACCAGCTGTATCTGCTGCCGCCTCAGATGGTAAGTTTAAAAGGACTGAAAGTGCTGCGTCCGGGGCTTCATATTGGAACCATTAAAAGAACCGCTTTGAACCATCTCATGCCCTGGCATTGTGGCTGTTTCCGGAAGATGCAAAAGTACAAAAGAAGTAGAACCAGATGGAACAGAGGCAGTGAAATATTTAAAGGGGAGACACTGACCGGTGATACCGGTATGTCTGCTCCTGTGAAAAAGGCTGGGTATTGATCTGTACAGGAAATGTAAGTCTTGGCTGGGGCAAGATGGCTGCCGGGACCATTAAAAATCATTATCCCAAAGGCCTTCGGTGGATGTAAGTTCCGGCTCTTTTACCAAAGCTGCCATATCCGCAGGCAGATGGGCCGTAAAGCTTAAAGGCTCTCCGGTAAGGGGATGGATAAACTCCAGACCATAAGAGTGAAGGGGCTGGCGGCTGATATAACGGTAGTCCGGGTTATAGAGGAAATCTCCGGGAAGGGGTGGCCAATATAACTCATATGGACACGGATCTGGTGGGTCCGCCCGTATCTAATTTAAGGCTGATATAGGAAAGATCCTTTTCTTCATCATAAGAGAGCAGGCGGTAACGGGTCCTGGCTGTCTCACCATGTTCAAAGTCAATACGGCGAAGGACGGTAGAGTCTTCAGCCCGTCAATGGGGCATCAATGATGCCCTCTTTTTCTGTTTTTCCGCAGACAATTGCCCGGTACTGTCTGTGGATCTGCCTGTTAAGCATCTGGTCTGAAAGGATGCAGCCAGCTAAAAGATGTTTAGCGATCACTAAAAGGCCGGTGGTATCCCGGTCTAAGCGGTTGATCGCCCGGTAGACTAAGGTCTGGCCTTTGCTCTGGTAATACCAGGCAACTGCATTTGCCAGCGTGTGGTCAAAATGGCCCTGGGAAGGGTGGATGGGTACACCGGCATCTTTATTTACCACTAAAATATCTTCATCTTCGTAAACAATATTTAAAGGAAGTTCTACAGGGACAATATTCTGAGAATTTTCCTCCTCTAAAGTAGCAATAAGTATCTCACCTGCCTGGAGCCTGTGGATGGTAAATGCAAGCTCTCCCCGATGGTAAGGCCGGTAGGAGAATTCCGCAGTTTTACCACCAGACGGTGGGAATAACCTTTGCTTCTTAAAACTGTTCTACGGTCTTTCCCTGGTCCTTTTCTGTTATTTTATATTGTAATGTCTTTTGATCATCGATTGTCTGTATTCCCTTCATGATCTTTGTTAGATCGTTTATCTGTTTTAAGTTTCCTGTAAATCATAACACAGCCTAAAAGGTTCGTCAAAAGCTTCCGGTGCAGGTTATTGCATATCTGCAGGAAAATGGGAATAGGATGAAATAAGATTTTGAGAGTACATAAATGCTCCAGGGAGAAAATGGATGAGAAAAAGATCAGGCCTGTATGGTTATGGCTTCTGTTTTAACACTGTTTCTGGGGCTGATATTTCAAAGTTTTCCTGTTAAGGCCCAGGAACAGGAAGAACTCCGCCTGTATTCCCAGTCCGTCGTGCTTATGGATGGTTTAAGCGGACGCATCTTATATGGAAAAATGCAGAACAGATCCGTCCCATGGCCAGCACCACGAAGATCATGACCTGTATCCTTGCCCTTGAAAATGGAAAAACGGAAGAATGGGTAAGTGCCTCTTCTTATGCAGCCTCCCAGCCTAAAGTCCGTATGGGAGTAAGAAAAGGGGAGCAGTACCGTTTAAAGGACCTGCTGTATGGCCTGATGCTGGAGTCTTATAATGATGCAGCTGTGATGATCGCGGAATTTATAGGCGGTACAAGAGAAGGTTTTGCAGCTATGATGAATGAAAAGCCAGGGAGTTAGGCTGTAAGGATACCTGGTTTATTACCCCAATGGTTTAGACGCCCAGGAAACAGATGAAAAGGGAGAAATACATACCCATTCCACTACAGCAAAAGATCTGGCAAGGATCTTATTATACTGTATACAGGAGTCGCCGAAAAAGAGGAGTTTTAAAGATAACCAGGACCCAGAACCATGGATTTTATGATCTGGAAAATAAAAGGCAGATCCAGTGCCGCAATCACAATGCTCTTTTGGATATGATGGACGGGGCCCTTACAGGAAAGACCGGTTTTACTGGGGCGCAGGTTATTCTTATGTTGGTGCGCTGGAAAAAATGGAAAACTTTTATCATTGCCCTGTTAGGCTGTGGCTGGCCTCCTCATAAAACCTGGAAATGGTCAGATGCCAGAAGCCTTCTTTCCTATGGAATGGAAAATTATGAGAAAACAGATCTGTATGAACGCTGCCAAAAACAGAGCCATTGCCTGTAAAAGTAGATGGCGGCATCTGCTGGGGAGAGCAGCCTCAGGACCATGTGCTGGCAAGGGAAGATTTACGATCAGAGGAAAAACATGTTTATGCTCTGGTAAAAAGAGGAAAAACAGAAAAAAGGTGTTCCTGCCAAAGCAGCTGCAGGCTCCTGTAAAAGAAGGGCAGAAGATAGGACGGGTTTGTTATTATGTAGAAGGGGAATTGCTAAGGGAAATTCCCTTATACAGTGACCGCCAGATCACAAAAATGACTTTTGGGGAACGCTGGAACATATTTTTGGTCTGTGGGTCCACAAGTGTTAAAGTTTTCTTACGAATTAGTTTGATTTGTGTGAACATTTTTGTTGCGGTTGACATTAAGGAGTAAATATCATTATAATGATACCAGTGTCGAAAGGTAAAAATCCGACGCAAGCCTGCTTGCAGGAGGATTTTTATCTTGGGACACGCAAAAACATGAGTAAGTAGCCATTTTGCAAAAATGAGCGGATTACTAATGGTTTTGAAGATTGCGAGAGCACAAAGTGCGTAGCAATCTGGTATCATGAGATACAGAAAATTCAGGAGATAATACAGCAAGATGAAGGGAAAATATACAAAAAGGTCTGGCAGTCCTGTTAGGCCTGACACTGGCGGCCAACCTTCCGGTGACCAGCCCGTTGTCCATCCACATGTTGGATTCCTATGCTTATACGGGGCGGCTACAGTCAAGGCGTCCTCTTTAAATGTAAGATGCAGGAACCGGTTACAGTGCAGTGGCCCGTCTGGCAGCAGGAGCCAGCATCCAGATCACAGGAGAAAAAGGGAACTGATGGAAAGACCTGGTACCGGATCCAGTACACAGGCAGTAACGGTCAGGCAGGTACAGGTTATGTATCCGCCGCTTACATAAGACTCCCTGTTTCCTATTCTACAGATGCAAGCTTTGAGTCCTATCTGACTTCCCAGGGATTTCCGGAAAGTTATAAGGATGGTTTAAGACAGCTTCATGCCCAGTATCCAAACTGGGTATTCCGGGCGAAAAATACAGGGATCGACTGGAATACGGCCATTGAAAATGAGTCGGTCCTGGGTCGAAACCTGGTTGCAACAGGAAGCATTTCTTCCTGGAAATCCGTAGAAAGCGGTGCCTATAACTGGGATAACAGTACCTGGACCGGCTTTGACGGCAGCAACTGGGTAGCAGCTTCCCAGGACATTATCCGTTATTACATGGACCCAAGAAACTTTTAGATGATACCTATGTATTCCAGTTCCTTTCCCATGAATATGATGGAAGCACACAGACAAAAGAGGGCCTTACAGGAATGGTTTCCGGCTCCTTCCTTTCCGGAACAACAGACTCCACCGGAACAGGGGAAGTTCTTCTTCCGGCGGTTCTTCTACACCAGGAGGCAGCAGCTCTTCCGGCAGTTCTTCCAGTTCTGTTTCACAGGAGGGACCGGGAGGAAGAAACGGTGCAACAGGTGATACAAATCATGGACCTGGTGTGGCAGGAGGCAGCCCTTCCGGCAGCAGTTCTTCTGGTGAGAGCAGCACTACATCCGGCAGCAATGATGTAAGCACCCAGGCACCGGGAAGCAGTTCCGGTTCGGGAAACAGTACAGAAAGCAGTACAGGAGATGGAAATGTAAGTCTGGAAGCGCCTCATGCGTCTATTACACCAAAGGAGCATAACCTGGTAACTTCCAATGTAAGCCTGGTAGCTCCGGGACAGTCTGATGGCACGATAAATAGCACAGGCAGTTCACAGCCTGGAACTGTAACCACTGATAACAGTTCTTCCAGTCCTTCCGGCCAGACAACAAGTCCTTCTTCCGGCTCATCTGGAAGCAAGAGCTATGTGGATATCCTTATGGATGCAGCAGCGCAGTCCGGCGTAAGTCCTTATGTTTTAGCTGCCATGATCCTTCAGGAGCAGGGAACCAATGGCGGAACACCGCTGATCTCAGGTAATTATTCCGGATATTCCGGTTACTATAACTTCTTTAACGTAGAAGCCTATCAGTCCGGTTCCATGTCTGCAACCCAGATGGGACTGCGGTATGCAAGTCAGTCCGGCAGTTATGGAAGACCATGGAATACAGTAGAAAAATCCATTTTAGGCGGTGCCCAGAATTATGGTGACAACTATGTAAAAGCAGGGCAGAATACATTTTACCTTAAAAGTTCAATGTGCAGGGATCCAATCCTTATAAACATCAGTACATGAGCAATGTACAGGGCAGCCTCAGAAGCAGAGCGCCTTTCCAAGGCATACAGTTCCTTAAAGAGTTCTGCCCTGGAATTCCAGATCCCTGTATTTAACAACATGCCGGCACAGGCATGCAGCGCGCCTACAGGAGACGGAAGTCCTAACAACAAACTTTCTGGTCTGAGTGCAGATGGTTTCAGCTTAACTCCTTCCTTCAGCAAGGATACAACAAGCTACAATCTGATCGTAGATACTTCTGTGACCAGCCTTCAGATCAGCGCTACAGCAGCAGACGGCAAGGCATCCGTTGCAGGTACCGGAAATACAGAACTTACTGGTAATTCCAGTGATATTACTATTACTGTTACAGCTCAGAATGGAAGCACAAGGACATACAGTATCCACGTAGTACGTCAGTCAGGAGGAAACACACCTTCCGGCACGGGATCAGCAAATTCTTCAAACAGCAGTTCCTCTTCCAGTCCGGCAAGTCCGGGCGGAAGCAGTGGAGGACCAGGTGACACGGGAAGCAGCCAGACACCTGGAGGCAGCAATGTGACCATTGTGAATGTGCAGTAAAAACAGGAAAGCAGGAATGAATATGACAATCAAACAGATCAGACGGTGGGCAGCCGCAGTTGCAGCCATCTGTCTATTAACCTTATTTTTGCCATTATACGGAATGACGGCGTTTGCAGCTACTGCAAGGATCGCTTTTCAGATCCTACCGCATCTGTAGGCAGTGAGATCAATGTAAAATGAAGATCACCAGCAGTGATAACCTTTCTACAGCGGATATCATGCTGGCATATGATCCGGGAAGCCTGGAATTCATAGAAGGAACCAATGCAGAAGGCGGAAATGGAGCAGTCCGTGTTCATGGTGACGGCGGTGGCGCAAATACCACCACCCTTGCCTATGACTTAAAGTTTAAGGCATCTGCAGCAGGAACCAGCAAGATTACAGTTACCAGCCAGGAGATCTACGATGCGTCTTCCCAGATCGTAACCGTAGACAAACAGGGTGAGTCCCAGGTAACAGTCAGTGCTTTATCAAGCGCTTCCAAGGACGCAAGCTTAAAATCCCTTCAGGTATCCCCGGGAAGCCTGACACCGGAATTTTCTTCTGATGTAGACTCCTATGCAGTTACCGTAGGAACCGATGTGGATAAACTGATCATCAGTGCAGATACTACAGATGAAGGCGCTTCCAAGGTGGTAAGCGGCAATGAAAATCTCAGATGGGTGAAAACAGAGTTACTTTAAAAGTAACTGCCCAGGACGGAGAAACTACAAAGGAATATGTGATCGTTGTCACCAAGCAGGAAGGCGGTCCAAATGAAAGTACACAGGATGGAACTGGTGAAGAAAGCTTTGAACAGTTCCAGATGACTGTATCCAGACGCAGCTTTACAGTGATGGCACCGGATGCTTCTGTACAGGTACCGGAAGGACTGGTGGAAACAGCCATTACCATTGACGGACATGCTGTAAAAGGCTGGGTATGGGGCAATGAAACAGAGCATCAGTATTGCGTGATCTACGCTATGAATGAAGCTGGCGAGAAGAATTTCTACCGCTATGACTTAAATAATAATGAGCGTACCATTCAGCGTTACTTTGAAGACCCGGCTGCTCAGGGAGCAGTAAGTGAGAAGTTTATACACAGCTGGCAGACAAGTATGACTCCTTAAGAAATGACTACAGCCTGTTCAGGACACTGCTGATCGCTGCCATCGTTGTAGCACTGATCTTTATGGTACTTCTCATCGTATCTGTTACAGGTAAGAAAAAGAAATCTTCTTCAGCAGAGAAAAAGACAGCCCGTTCTGAAAAGAAACCTGTAAAAGAGGAAGATGAGGACGAGGACGATCTTTATGGCGAAGAGGTGGAAGAGCCTGAAGACGAACCGGAAGATGATCTGGAAGAAGTAGACGACCAGGACGAGGATGACTTCCAGTTTGAGGATCTGGATGATGCAGATGATAAGGAACCGGAAGAGGACGAGCCAGAGGAAGACTCTGTAGATGAAAATGAAAAAGAAAATCCAAAAGAGGATACAGAGGATGAAGATCTGGAAGAAGATGATATAGAAGACTTTGACTTTGAAGATCTGGATATAGACGAGGTGGAAGAGCAGGAAGAAGAAAAAGAACCTGCCGGATCCGAAGAAACTTCTGAAGACCAGAACGAAAAAGAAGAAGATGATTTTGAGGTATTTGACCTGTAAAATGTAACGCTTAAACAACCAGGCGGCCCTGAAAGTCAGGAATGGGCTGCCTGACAAATAGGAACAGAAAGGATGATAAGCGATGTATTGTGTAAAAAAGTAAAAGAAGATTTATTCTGGGTAGGAGGTACAGACAGACGTCTGGCTCTGTTTGAAAATGCATACCCGATCCCAAGAGGTGTTTCCTATAATGCCTATGTTTTGTTAGATGAAAAGACGGTTCTTTTGATACAGTAGACTGGGCAGTAGCAGGACAGTTTTATGAGAACCTGGCAAAGGTTTTAGACGGCCGTCCATTAGATTATATCGTAGTAGACCACATGGAACCAGACCATGCTGCAACCTTAGGACAGATCGCAGAAAAGCATCCGGAAGCAAAGATCGTATGCAATGCAAAGACAGTTGGTATTATCAAGCAGTTCTTTGATCTTGATATTGACTCCAGATCCGTAGTAGTAAAAGAAGGAGATACTCTCTGCACCGGTAAGCATAACCTTACATTTGTAATGGCACCAATGGTACACTGGCCGGAAGTTATGGTTACTTACGATACCACAGACAAGACTTTATTCTCCGCAGATGCTTTTGGTACTTTCGGCGCCATGAATGGCAACCTGTTTGCAGATGAAGTAAACTTTGAGCGTGACTGGTTGGATGATGCAAGAAGATATTATACCAATATCGTTGGAAAGTATGGCATGCAGGTACAGACACTGCTTAAGAAAGCAGCAGGACTGGAGATCGCTACCATCTGCCCGCTACATGGACCTGTATGGCGTGAAAATATCAGCTGGTATGTAGATAAATACTTAACCTGGAGCAGCTATGCACCGGAAGAAAAGAGTGTTATGATCGCCTATGGTTCTATTTACGGAAATACGGAAAACGCAGCCAATATCCTGGCATGCAAGCTGGCTGACAAGGGTGTGAGAAATATTGCAGTTTATGATGTATCTGCAACCCATCCATCCCAGATCGTAAGCGAAGCATTCCGCTGCAGCCATCTGGTATTTGCAGCAGCTACCTATAATGGCGGCATCTTTACCAATATGGAACATGTTTTAAATGACTTAAAGGCACATGGACTGCAGAACCGTACTGTAGCTGTGATCGAAAATGGTACCTGGGGTGTTGTTGCAGGAAAGCAGATGAAAGAGATCCTTTCCGGCATGAAGAACATGAACATTTTAGAGCAGACTGTCACTGTTAAATCTGCTTTAAAGGATGAGCAGGATGCACAGTTAGAGGCACTGGCAGATGCTATTGTTGCATCTTTACAGTAAGATCTTGTAAGTACATTAGAAAATAAAAAGGCAGGAAGCGGGATATATGGCTTCCTGCTTTTTACACCTGGATATTGGAAAATAACGAAAGATTTCCAGGTGTACGTATTTCATGATAAAGAGAAGGAAAATGAAAATGGAACAGTATGGATGTGTCCTGCTTAAAGGCGGAAAGTCCAACCGCATGGGCGGAAGTGATAAAGCCAAGCTTCTTTACAGGGGAAAAAGTTTTGAAGAACGGATCAAAGGAGAACTGGAGCAGCTGGGATTGCCGGTTTTGTATCAGAGGCAAAAGCCCGGATCCCAGGGCAATCCCTGATCTGATCCCAGAGGCCGGACCTTTAGGAGGGATCTATTCCTGTTTAAAACAGACCGGTCTTGATGGACTGTTTTTGTTTCCTGCGATATGCCCTTATTTGCATCTTATCTGGGGAAACGCACTCTTATGGAAGCAGGAGATAAATGGGATGCTGTGATCTGGAAAACAAGAGACGGGCGGATCCATCCGGTGTGCGGCTGGTATTCAGCCAGATGTCTGCCGGTTCTTAAAAACAACTTTTGGAAAAATGGGAAAGTACGTGATCTGTTAGGAAAACTGCAGGTAAAGGTTTTAGAAACAGAAAACGAACATGTACCTGACCGGTGGTTTTAAATGTGAATACTCCCCAGGCATTAGGAGAACTTACATGCTTGAAAGCACCGGTATTTGCAGTCAGCGGAAAGAAAAATACGGGCAAGACGACTCTTACGGAAACTTTAGTCCGGGAATTTTCCGTGCGCGGGCTTAAGGTGGCTGTGATCAAACACGATGGTCATGATTTTGTGCCGGATGTACCGGGAACAGACAGTTACCGTCACAAAGCGGCGGGGCAGTGGGAACGATAGTCTATTCTGAAAATCGTTTCTGTCTGGTAAAAGAGGAAAAGGGCCATGAGGCAGAAGATTTTTGCCTTTTTCAGGATATGGATCTGATCCTGGTGGAAGGACTGAAAGACTCCCATTATGCCAAAATAGAAGTGATGCGCCGTGATGTTTCAAAAAGGCTGTGTGCAGAAAAGAGACTGTAAAGGCGTATGTTACAGATTTCAGGCCGGATACATGGTCCGGATTTGATGCAGAGTCTATGTCAGACTGTCCGGTGTATGATTTTCATGAGATCGACGCTATTATGGAAATCGTTTTAAAAGAAGCAGAAAAGTTCTGGGACAACCGGAGAATTTGACAGACGATACAGGGGTGTGGTACAATAAAACAGAAAATTTATGGATACAACAGGAGGGATTATTATGCCAGTTGCATACAGTGTAGGAAACGAGGAATATCATTTAAAAATACGTCCGGGAGATGTAGGACGGTATGTGATCCTGCCAGGTGATCCGGGCAGATGTGAGAAGATTGCCAGATATTTAGAAGATCCCAGATTTGTTGCTTCAAACAGGGAATATACCATTTATACAGGTACATTGGAAGGAGAGAAAGTAAGTGTGTGCAGTACAGGCATCGGGGCCCGTCTGCTGCCATCGCAATGGAAGAACTGATCCACTGCGGCGCTGAGTGCTTTATCCGTGTGGGAACCTGCGGTGGTATAGAGGAAAATGTACTGGGCGGTGATCTGGTGATCGCTACCGGTGCGATCCGTATGGAAGGCACCGGGCTTCAGTACGCGCCTGTTGAATTTCCGGCAGTGGCGGATTTTCAGGTTGTAAATGCCCTGGCAGAGGCAGCAAAAGCAGATGGCCAGAGGTTCCATACAGGAGTTGTCCACTGCAAAGACTCTTTTATGGCCAGTTAGATCCGGACAGTATGCCCGTAAGAGGGGAATTAAAGTCAAAATGGCAGGCGTGGCTTGACTGTGGCGCTCTTGCCAGTGAGATGGAGTCAGCTGCTCTGTTTGTTGTGGCAGCAGCAAGGAGAGTCCGCGTGGGAACGGTCCTTTAGTACTGGGAAACCAGACAAGGCGGGCTAAAGGACTTGAGGATATCCAATGCCATGATACGGAGCGGGCAGTGCGTGTAGCAGCAGATGCCATGAGGCGCCTGATCAAAAGAGATAAAACTTCTTGACGGATGCAAAAAGTTGTTATATTATTATTAGAACAGATATAACTTAGCAGATAAAACAGTGGGGCTGCCGCAGACAAAGATTTTGTAGCGGCAGCCCCTGAAAGTTGGTGGGTTTATGATACTGAAAATTGATTTTAACAGCGATGAAGCAATCTATATCCAGCTGCGCAACCAGATCATCATGGGGATTGCTACAGATATGATCCGGGAAGGGGATACCTTACCTTCTGTGCGACAGATGGCAGATCATATCGGCATTAATATGCATACAGTAAATAAAGCGTATTCTGTTCTGCGCCAGGAAGGGTTTGTGAAACTGGACCGCCGCAGAGGGCTGTAGTTTCCCTGGATGTGGATAAGATCCAGGCCATCGATGAGATGCGTCAAAATCTGGATGTAGTGCTTGCCTGCGGGATCTGCAGGGATGTTTCCAGGAGGAAGCGCATCAGCTGGTAGATGAGATCTATGACAGATATACGAAGCGTGAGGCCCGGGAGGATTAATATGTTATGTGAAAAATGCAAAGTACGGGAAGCGAATATTAAATATACAGAGATCATTAACGGAGTAAAACGGAGCATAATCTCTGCTCCCACTGTGCGAAGGAAATGGATTTTGGACAGTATACGGCTTTGTTAGACGGAGAATTCCCGCTGGGAAAACTGCTTTCCGGACTTTTAGGGTTGGAGGAAGATGAAGAAGAAACCGATGAACGTTCCAGGGTGGTGTGTCCTACCTGCGGTACCAGTTTTGATGATTTTGTTCAAAACAGCCGCTTCGGCTGTCCGGACTGCTATGGCGTTTTGATCTTTTATCAATGATAAGATCAAGCAGCTCCAGGGCAGTGAAAGCCACAGGGGAAAACAGCCAAAATATCAGAGGGCACAGGAAACCATTTCTGAAAACAATGAAGAGATGGTATCGGCTGATGTTTTGCAGAAAGTAGGAGAGAATGCCGCAAAAGAGCAGCCGGAAGGCATGAAAGAGATAACGCAGCTGGAGCGAAGATTAAAAAGCCCTGGAAAAGAAGATTATGAAACAGCAGCTGCATGCCGGGATCAGATCCGGGCATTAAAGGCAGGAAAGGGCGGCGAAGTGCATGAGTAAATGGTATGAGAAAACATTGGAAGAAAAGTCCAATATTATATACAGCAGGATCCGCCTTGCAAGAAACTGGGATGAATATGTATTTCCTTCCAGACTGGACGAAGAAGGAAGCAGGGAGCTGGTAGACGGCTTAAAAGACGGTTTAAAAGAGATCCCTTATCCCTACTATGCTCTGGAAAATATGCAGCAGGCAGAAAAGAAAGCCTTAAGGGAACGGCGGATCTTAAACCGCTGTGCAGTGGAAAAACATACGCACAGGGACTGTACCTGTCAGAAGACGAGTCAGAAAGTATTTTACTGGGAGCAGATGACCATATAAGGATGCAGTTTTGGCACCTGGTCTGTGCCTTGAAAAGCTGTGGCAGAAAGCAGATGCTGCAGACGACAGGATCAATGAACATTTCCCTTATGCCTATGATGAAAAATATGGTTATCTGACCACGTTCCCTACCAATATGGGAACAGGACTTAAGGCCTGCGTGGTGATCCACCTGCCTATGCTGTCCCAGCTGAAGAAATTTCAGGGGATCGTGGCAGATATGGGAAGACTGGGAACGTCCATACGGGGACTTTTCGGGGAAGGCAGTGAAAATGCAGGCAATATGTACGAACTGTCAAACCAGAGAACCTTAGGACTGTCAGAACGGGAGATCATTGAGCTGGTAAACAAAGCAGCTGTCCAGTTAAACAGTCAGGAACAGAAAGTGAGAAAAGCCGCTTTAAATGCCAGAAAGCTGGAGCGGGAAGACGAGACGTATAAATCCTATGGTGTTTTAAAGTATGCGCGGAAAATGGCAGAAAAAGATGCCAGGGTATTTATTGGACAGCTGATCTCCGGAGAGACAGACGGACTGATCTCTTTTGAGAAAGAAGAAAGTCTGTACAGTCTTTTGGTAGGTATCAAACCGGCCAACTTAAATCTGTGGGCCAGCAGGCCTTTGGACAAAGAAGAGACGGACTGTGTAAGAGCAGCTTATATCAGGGAACATTTACCTCAGATATGCAGCTGACAGATGGATTTTTGAAATGCACAGGGACATAAAGGAGGACAACAATGGAACGATATACACCGCAGGCGAAAGAGGCCTTAAGCCTGGCAGTAGGAATGGCAGAAAGCTTAAACCACGGTTATGTGGGAACCGAGCATCTGCTGATCGGCCTTTTACAGGAAGGAACCGGCGTTGCAGCCAGGGTCTTAGAGGAAAATGGGGTTGAGGAGTCAAAGGTAGTAGAATTAGTCAGCCAGCTGATCTCCCCAAATACTTCTGTACAGATGGCAGAAAATGCAGCCTATACCCCAAGAGCCCGCAGGGTAATAGAAAACAGTTATAGGGAAGCAGTACGCTTTAAGGCAGCACAGATCGGTACAGAACACATTCTGATCGCTATTTTAAGAGAAGGAGACTGTGTGGCAAGCCGTCTTTTAAATACAATGGGGATCAGTGTACAGAAATTATATATTGACCTTCTGGCAGCTATGGGTGAAGATGCGCCTTCTATTAAAGATGAGATGCAGCGTGGAAATTCCGGAAAACGGGGAAGTTCCACACCGGCCCTTGACAGCTACAGCCGCAATCTGACCCAGATGGCACTGGATGGAAAGTTAGATCCTGTGATCGGCAGGGAACATGAGATCCAGAGAGTGATCCAGATCTTAAGCCGCCGTACTAAGAATAATCCGTGTCTGATCGGAGAGCCGGGAGTAGGAAAGACCGCAGTAGTAGAAGGACTTGCCCAGAGAATTGCAGCAGGGGATGTGCCGGATACCATTGCGGATAAGAGAGTTATGACTCTAGACCTTTCTGGTATGGTGGCAGGTTCCAAGTACAGAGGCGAATTTGAAGAGCGCATTAAGAAAGTGATCGCAGAGGTAGTAGAAGCAAAAGACGTCCTTCTTTTTATTGATGAGATCCACACCATTATAGGTGCTGGCGGTGCAGAGGGTGCTCTGGATGCATCCAATATCTTAAAGCCGTCCCTTGCAAGAGGGAACTGCAGCTGATCGGTGCTACTACCATTAACGAATACAGAAAATATATAGAAAAGACTCTGCCTTAGAGCGCCGGTTCCAGCCGGTTACTGTGGACGAGCCTTCAGAAGAAGAGTCCATTGCCATTTTAAAGGGGCTGAGAAGCCGTTATGAGGAACATCACAGGGTAGAGATCACAGATGATGCCTTAGAGGCAGCTGTAAAGCTTTCCAGCCGCTATATCAATGACCGTTTCCTGCCGGATAAGGCCATTGACCTGATCGATGAGGCAGCTTCCAAAGTACGCCTGTCAAATTATACAAAGCCGTCCAAGATCAAGGATTACGAGGCACAGATCGATGATCTGGAAGAAGAAAAAGTCTGCGATCCGTGATGAGGCCTATGAAAAGGCAGGAGATATTAAGAAAAACAGGAAAAACTGAAAGAAAAGATCCGCTTGACTCTGGAAAAATGGGAAAAGAGAAAGAAACCAGAAAACTGGTAGTAGGTGAAAATGAAGTGGCAGATGTAGTAGCCGGATGGACCAAGATTCCGGTGAAGAAACTGGCACAGGAAGAGTCAGAGCGTTTAAAGAACTTAGAAGGCATCCTCCACGAAAGAGTCGTAGGCCAGGAGGAGGCTGTTACCGCTGTATCAAAAGCCATCCGAAGAGGCAGGATCGGCTTAAAAGATCCAAAGCGTCCCATCGGTTCTTTCTTATTCTTAGGACCTACCGGTGTGGGAAAAACGGAACTTTCAAAGGCACTGGCAGAAGCCATGTTCGGTACAGAAAGTTCCCTGATCAGGGTAGATATGTCTGAGTACATGGAAAAGCACAGTGTTTCCAAGATGATCGGTTCCCCGCCAGGATATGTAGGCTATGAGGAGGGTGGACAGCTCAGTGAAAAAGTGCGCAGAAATCCTTACAGCGTGATCCTGTTTGATGAGATCGAAAAGGCCCATCCGGATGTATTTAATATCCTTTTGCAGGTATTAGATGACGGACACATCACAGATGCCCAGGGAAGAAAGATCGACTTTAAGAATACCATTATCATTATGACTTCCAATGCAGGTGCTGAAAATATCATCGCACCGAAACGTCTTGGCTTCGGAGTTGCCACAGACGCAAAGGCAGATCATGAATTCATGAAGGGCCGTGTGATGGAAGAGGTAAAACGCCTGTTCAAGCCGGAGTTTTTAAATCGTATTGACGAGATCATCGTATTCCATCAGCTGACGAAAGAGCATATGAAGGAATTGCGGATATTATGCTGAGAGGCATTGAAAAACGCAGCAAAGAACAGCTTGGCATTACCCTTACTGTAAATGAGGCGGCAAAGGATCTGCTGATCGACAAGGGCTATGATGATAAATACGGTGCAAGACCGCTGCGCCGTACCATCCAGAGCCTGTTAGAAGATAAGATGGCAGAAGAGATCCTGGACGGAAAACTGAAGAAGGGTGTAAATGTGGAAGTTGACTGTGAAGAAGGAAAACTTACCTTTACAGTAAAGAAGAAAGCAGCAGCCAGAAAGAAAAAGCGCAGGCAGCAGATACTGCTTCAAAGCCTGAGGCAAAGGCGTAAAATATACTGGTTATTTTATGAAAATTGTTGTATAATTATAGATACCCGTTATAAATGATCTACTGGGAATACGGTGAAAACCCATAAAGTCTGACAGGAATGCCGGATGAAAAGGTACGACCAGAGAATTTACAGATAAAGAGCAGGAGGATAAAAAGATGCCAGTTGTTGAAGAATTGATCCGCACAGAGCAGGATGGCACCATCAGTTTTGGAAATTACAAGTTAGGACAGAAGTCAAAGAAGTCCGATTTTGAATACCAGGGAGATATCTATAAGGTTAAAACTTACAACGAAATCACAAAATTAGAGCGCAACGAAATGTTCGTATATGAGTCTGTTCCGGGCACAGTAGCAGAACATTTTAAAGTAACAGATGACAGTATAGAGTTTGAAGTAGAGGGCGATAAGGATGCCCAGATCACAGTTCAGCTGGAAAATGATACTGACTACGAAGTATATGTAGACGGAGCTGCTGTGGGAAGCATGAAGACCAACATGAGCGGAAAGTTAAGCGTCAGCGTAGAGTTAGAAGAAGGAACTTCCGTTAAGGTAAAGGCAGTAAAGAGAGCATAGAAAATATGGCAAAAGCAAAGACAACTGCATTTTTCTGCAAAGAATGCGGATATGAGTCATCAAATGGCTGGGACAGTGTCCGCCTGCCGGGCATGGAACACTCTGGTAGAGGAACCGGTGGCAGGTACAGCTTCGGCTGCAGGAAAAGGACGTATGTCTTCTGATCGAGGAGCGGGAGAGCTGTGGCTAAACCCGCTCTTCTTTCAGAAATACGTCTGGAACAGGAAGACCGGATCTCCACTGGTTTTAAGGAACTGGACCGGGTATTGGGAGACGGCATTGTAGCCGTTCCCTGGTGCTTGTAGGCGGTGATCCGGGTATTGGAAAATCAACCCTTTGCTGCAGGTATGCCGCCATCTGGCAGCAGACGGACAGAAGGTACTTTATATTTCCGGAGAAGAGTCATTAAAACAGATCAAAATGAGGGCAAACAGGATCGGAACGGTCACAGGGGAACTGCGCTTTTAAGTGAGACGAATTTAGAGCGCATTGAGGCTGTGATCGATCAGGAAAAGCCTCAGATCGTAGTGATCGACTCCATTCAGACCATGTACCGGGAAGAGATCACCTCTGCGCCTGGAAGTGTAAGCCAGGTGCGTGAGTCTACCGTTTTAATGCAGATCGCAAAAAGCCGTGGAATTGCCATCTTCGTAGTAGGTCATGTGACCAAAGAGGGAGTAGTGGCAGGTCCAAGGGTATTGGAACATATGGTAGATACAGTCCTTTACTTTGAAGGGGACAGACATGCTTCTTACAGGATCCTGCGAGGCGTAAAGAACCGTTTTGGTTCCACCAATGAGATCGGTGTATTTGAAATGCGGGAAGAGGGTCTTGTGGAAGTAGAAAATCCCTCTGAATATATGCTGGATGGACGGCCTCAGGAGGCATCAGGAGCAGTGGTATCCTGTTCCTTAGAGGGCACAAGGCCTATCCTTTTGGAGGTTCAGGCACTGGTAGCGGAGACAAATTTTGGTATGCCAAGAAGAACAGCGGCAGGTACGGATTACAACCGTGTAAACCTTTTGATGGCAGTGCTGGAGAAACGGTGCCGCTACGAATTGTCCCGTCTGGATGCCTATGTAAATATCACCGGCGGCATGCGTATGAGTGAACCGGCTCTGGACCTTGCCATTGTCATGGCACTGATGTCCAGCTATAAAGACCGGCCTGTAGATCCGGGTATGCTGATCTTTGGGGAAGTAGGTCTTTCTGGCGAAGTTCGTGGTGTATCCCAGGCAGCCCAGAGAGTAGCAGAGGCAGCTAAGTTAGGATTTACCACCTGTGTGCTTCCGAAAGTAAATATGGATAAGATAAAGCCTGTAGAGGGATCCGCATGATCGGGGTGTCGAATGTGCGGGAAGCCATCGGGTTGTTATAAAAATATAGCGTAAAGAACAGCACCTGCCTGTGCCTGGTGTAAAAGCCGGTGTCAGGCAGGTTTATGTTTCAATAAAACTGTATTAAAAACAGAAAAAATAAGCAATTACTTTTTTAAAAAACTTTGAAAAAATTCAAAATAGTTGTTGACAGTGTTGGAAACCTGTGATATTATAATACTCGTTCGAGGGAACAAAACAAAAAAAAGAACATAGGGGAATAGTTCAATGGTAGAGCAGCGGTCTCCAAAACCGTAGATGGGGTTCGAGCCCCTCTTCCCCTGCTGACTATTTGAGAGAATAGCCCAACCCGAAGGAAGTTCAGAAGTCGTATGGCTTTTGGGCTTTTTTTTGTGTTAAAATCTACAAAAACAGGGGAGATACATACATGAACAAAAGAATGCAACGAAATAAAAACTTTTCACTCCGGCAACTGTGCCATCAGCCGGATCTGCGGCTGCTATGTAGACTCAGAGAAAAATAAAAAACAGAACTGAAGGAAGCATTTTTATCCCTTCCGGAAGAAGAAGCCTTTAAATATTTTACCATTTTCCGCAATGGCCTTTCAGGAACCATTGGAAAAATCTGATCAATATGGAATTTCCCTTCACACAGAAGAAGAGGGCGGTACCCAGAATTTCCTTTTAAAGCTTCGGGACAGTGAATTAAAAGACGATGGGCTGATCGAGGAATTTTATGACCGTGTGATCGCCAATTTTGACTATGCAGAGAATTATTATATTATCCTGATCCACTGTGCATATGACATTCCTGCAAAGGCTACAGACGGTTCTGAGATGTTTGACGCTTCTGATTATGTGTATGAGTTTATCCAGTGTACAATCTGCCCTGTAAAGCTTTCCAAGGCAGGTCTGTGCTATAATTCCACTACCAATGTGATTGAAAACAGGATCCGTGACTGGCTGGTGGAGGCACCTGTGACCAGTTTCCTGTTTCCTGCATTTAATGACCGGAATACAGACATCCATAGCCTTTTACTTTATGCGAAAAACGGAGAACAGCTGCCGGATACACTGATCGATGAAGTGTTGGGCTGCCATATCCCTATGTCTGCCAAAACCAGAAAGAGACCTTCCAGACTATCGTAGAGGAAACTTTAGGGGAAAACTGCGACTTTGAGACTGTAAAAGCATCCATGAAAATTTAAGTGAACTGGTGGAAGAGACAAAAGATGAACCTGCACCGCCGGTACTGAATAAAACACAGCTTAAACAGCTTCTGGAAAACAACGGGGCAGCACCGGAAAAACTTCAGGAATTTGAAAGTCGTTATGCAGATGTAGAGGACGGTCCTGAAACCAGTTTCGCTGTATCAAATGTAGTGAATACAAAGAGCTTTGAGATCAAAACCCCGGATGTGACCATTAAGGTAGCCCCCGATAAGACCTATCTGGTGGAAAACCGTATGATCGACGGACGGCCCTGCCTTGTGATCGCTATTAACGAACATGTGGAGATCAATGGTATCTCTGTGCGTCCTGTACCACTGGCAGACCGCAAGACGGCAGGAGAAGGGCAGAAGATACAGCACCATGGCAAGAAGAAAATGGTACACAGGATCCTTTCGGATCTGATGAGATCCGTCCGGTGGCAACGGGGATCCGCTCTGCAGATGAAGTATAAGAAAAAGCGAATACTCCCCTGGTTTTGTAAAAATAAGATATTATCTTTCGCAAGTTTAGGATATAATCTGGACAAAATGAACAATAGTTGTTATAATGACTATGTTGGTCTGTGAAAAATAAAACGTACCAGCAAATGGCGACTACTCCATTGGCTAGAAAGAAAATTTTACGAGCGGAAGGAAGAGAGTACAAATGAGTCGGACAATTAAAGCAGGACATGTTTATCGGCAGTATTCCAAAGATGGAATGCCCATAGCAGATTATAAAAGTTCAAGACTGGCCCACGAGGCAACAGGTGTTTCTTTAGGCTCCATTGCCAGAGCAGCCCATGGCGAGCGTAAGACAGGAGGAGGCTATCTGTGGCGTGTAGTTCCGGAAGACCTGCCCTGGGAACCGATCCAGGTGGACTTAAGCAGCAAGATCGGATACCATGATAAGAGACCGCTGATCCAGCTGACATTAGACGGACAGGTAGTAGCAGAATATCTTTCTATTGCTCATGCCAGCCGTGCTTTAAATATCAGCCGCAGAAGTATTTCCTGCGCGATGACAGGAGCTCAGAAAACAGCCGGCGGTTATAAATGGGTGGAAAAAGAAACTCCCGAAACAAAAGAAAAGAGTAACTATTCAGGTGGATTTCCAGGATATGGGAAGCCACCTTTCTTTATGCATAAAATCAGATACAATGTAAAAATAATTTACAGCGATTTATATAAATATTTACGAAAAAGGGCATAATCTGAAAAGAGGAATAAAATTTGACATTGAAAAATAATAGTGCTATATATATTCCAACGTTCAGGAGTGACTGGACGGACACACTTTAACCAGGATGATCTGCCTGTAAAAACAGGTGGAAATCTTAAAAGGAGTCTTGAATTATGAAAGAAAAGAAAATCATGCTGCCATCTGTAGAAGAAGCAAAACATTTTGTAGCAGAGGCAACGAAATGTGACTTTGATATTGACGTATTCTATAACCGTGTGACCATTGATGCCAAGTCGATCTTAGGTGTTTTAAGCCTGGATCTGGCGCGGGTACTGACCGTACAGATGAATGGTGATAATGCAGAATTTGAAGAATACCTGGATACCCTGGCACCTGTATCTACCACTGCTGCTTAAAGTGGGATGACAGGATCATGGCAATCGCAGAATAAGAATCAGAAATAAGAAAAAGAGCGGGAACGAACATCAGTTTGCATTCCTGCTCTTTTGTGTTATCCTAAAGTCATGAATTTTAGGAGTACAGATGGAGGGAAACATTGGAAGGCAGTTTGATGACAGAAGCACAGTCTAAGATCCGCATCTCTGTCCGCAATTTAGTAGAGTTTGTCCTGCGGTCCGGGGATCTGGATAACCGCAGGAGCCAGGGCGGAAAAAGAGGCTATGCAGGCGGGGAGCAGGCTGCACAGAAAGATCCAGAAACGCATGGGAGCGGATTACCGTTCAGAAGTTGCTTTGAAACATCAGGTGCGGGAAGATGAATTCAGTATCCTTTTAGAAGGCAGGGCAGACGGGATCATTACAGAAACGTCCGGGATCGTGATCGATGAGATCAAATGTATTTACATGGACGTAGAGCGTTTGGAAGAGCCGGATCCGGTTCATCTTGCACAGGCCCTGTGTTATGGATATATGTATGCCAGTGAGCAGGATCTGGACAGTGTGGGGATCCAGCTTACCTATTGTAATATAGAAACAGAACAGATCCGCCGTTTCCGCCAGGCAAAACAAGGGAAGAACTGGAAGAATGGTTTCAGGGTCTGATTCATGAATATGTAAAGTGGGCCAGATACCTTTACCATCACAGCATCCGCAGAACAGAATGTTTAAAAGAACTGCAGTTTCCTTATGCATACAGGGAAGGTCAGAAAGAACTGGCGGTTTCTGTATACAGAAGTATTGCCAGAGGGAGAAATCTTTACATACAGGCGCCTACAGGGATCGGAAAAACCTTATCCTGTGTCTTTCCAAGCCTGAAAGCTATAGGAGAAGGCTATGGGGAGAAGCTGTTTTATCTCACAGCCAAGACTATTACCAGAAGCGTGGCAGAAGAGACGTTTGAATTGTTAAGGAGCGGAAAACCTGTATTTCAGTACTGTGACCATTACTGCAAAGAAAAGCTGTGTGTCCTGGAAAAACCGGACTGCAATCCAGTTGCCTGCCCAAGGGCAAAGGGACATTTTGACCGGGTCAATGACGCTGTTTATGAGATCATACAGGAAGAGCAGGGGATTACTAGGGAAACGATCCTTGCATATGCAGAGAAATACCAGGTCTGCCCCTTTGAACTCTGTCTGGACATCAGCAGCTGGGTAGACGGCATCATCTGTGATTATAATTATGTATTTGATCCCAATGTGCGCCTGAAACGCTATTTTGCAGAAGGAGAAGAGAGGGAAATTATATTTTCCTTGTAGATGAGGCCCACAACCTGGTTTCAAGAGCCAGGGAGATGTACAGTGCTGTTCTTATAAAGGAAGAGCTGCTTGCTGTAAAAGGATCTTAAAAGGGATCCCGAGGCAGGAAAAGTCCTGAAGCTGTTAGAAAGGTGCAATCGCAGGATGCTGGATCTAAAACGCCTGGGAGAGACAGAACCCTTTTCTGATGAAGTAGACATGGAACTGGCGTTTGAAGGGGAGCACGGATGGTTCTGGGGAACATTACCGCATGCATCCGGATGTAAAACTTCTTTCCCTGGAGTTAATGGGGCTGTTTGGGGAGATGGAAGTATTTTTAAATGAAAACAGCGAATTTGATGACAGGGAGACAGTCCTTGATCTGTATTTTAAGATCCGTGATTTCCTTTATGTAAGTGACCGGCTGGATGAAAATTACAGGATATACAGCCGCTTACTGGCGGATGGCTCTTTTATGGTAAAACTGATGTGTGTCAATCCTTCCAGATGCCTGCGGGAATGCCTGGACCGGGGCGTGAGTACAGTGTTTTTTCTGCAACGCTGCTGCCGATCCGTTATTATAAGGAACTTTTAAGCGGAAGCCAGGAAGAATATGCCGTGTATGCAAAATCTCCTTTTCAGGCAGATAAACGGCTGGTACTTGCGGCTTCTGATGTAAGCAGCCGTTACAGCAGACGGGCAGGACCCAGTATGAGCGGATCGCTGACTATATAGAAGGGGTCATAGGAGGAAAGACAGGAAATTACATGATCTTTTCCCATCCTATCAGTTTCTGTTTCAGGTACAGAAGGTTCTTGAGGAACGGCAGGAACAGGGAAAGTTAAAATTTGAATGGAAAGCCCAGTCATCGAATATGTCAGAAGAAGAAAGGGAAGAATTTCTTTTAAGTTTTAAGGAAGAACCAAAGGAGTCATTTGCTGGTCTTTGTGTAATGGGCGGTATTTTTCAGAGGGATCGATCTGAAAGAAGAGAGACTGATCGGAGCGATCATCATAGGAACAGGACTTCCACAGGTAAATCCGGAACAGGAGATCTTAAAGGAATATTTTGACGAACAGGGAGAAGGTGGCTTTGATTACGCCTATCAGTATCCGGGGATGAATAAAGTAATGCAGGCAGCAGGCCGGGTCATCCGCACTGTAAATGATAAAGGGTGATTGCCCTTTGGATGACCGTTTCCTGCTGCCTGAATATGTGGCATTATTTCCAAGGGAATGGGAACGTTATACGGTTGTGAACCGCTTTAATGTAAAACAGGCGGTAGATGATTTCTGGGGACAGTTTGTGTAGTGGCTGCAGCAGTCTAACGCGTGGTCAAAGAACTTCTGTGAAAGGTTGCCATTTTACAACATATCCATAAACTGCTTGGCAGCCTGGGATACAGGAAGGCTTTCATTGAAAGCAACCACCATCTGACGGGCAGGAAGTTTTCTGAAAGTTCCAGGATAAACAGATCCTTATCATTAGCCGGGATACAGAAATCCGGAACAAAAGCAATCCCGAGACCGATGCGGGCCAGGTCGATCAGCAGGTCATTACTGGAAAGCTCGATCTCCGGTACCAGGTCCAAATGACTTTTCTGGAAAATCTGGTGCAGGAATTCACTGGTGGTACTTTTACGGTCTAACATCATGATCGGGTATTTTAACAGCTCTTCTAAGGTCAGTTCCTTTCCTTCCAAGTCAAAGGCCTGACGGCTGGCTACAAATACATCATGGAATTCATTGATGACCCGGGTGTGCAGGTTGCCTGCGAGAGCAGAGTTAGGATAATTGGCAATGATAAAATCAGTCTGACCATTTTCCAGGGCTTTGGCACATTCAATGGAAGTGTGGTTGATCACTTTGATATGAATGTTGGGGTATTCTTTGTGGAACTGTTTTAAGTAGGGTACCAGATAGTAGCGGCAGATGGTGTCGCTGGCGCCAATACGCAGCTGGCCTCCGTTTAAGGTATGGGCCTCTAACAGCTGGTTTTCCCCTTCTGGATCAGGTTCATGGCTGGTTCAATATGTTTTAATAAAATTTCGCCCTCTGGTGTCAGCTGTACTTTTGGTACTGCGGATGAAAAGCGGCTGGTTTAGCTTCTTTTCAAGGACCTTAATGGACTGGCTTACAGCAGACTGGGAAATAAAAGCTGTTTGGAAGCTTCCGAGAAACTAAGTGTAACGGCTACGTGATAAAATACCTTGTATAATTCATAATTAATATCCATTATTAAGTCCTCCTTATAATTACCTATATTCTATCACGGGTGACTTTATTTTGTAAAGATGAATAAAACTTGACGAATAAAGAGGGATGGATTATCTTTATAACAGACATAAAACTTAGACAAAGGCAGAGAATACAAGTAATGATAGAGACAGTAGTATCCTTAGGACTGCCTGCCGGTGAGCGGCTTCTTGTAAAGAAGAATGTGTTAAAACCAATGGTGATAACAGGCAGTGAAAAAGAGTATGTATTGTAACCGGCACCCACGGTGATGAACTGGAGGGCAGTTTGTCTGTTATGAATTAAACAGACGGATTGAAGAACATTTGGAATATTTAAAGGGAATCGTAGAAATTTATCCTGCGTTAAATCCTCTGGGAGTAAATTCGATCACCAGAGGTGTTCCGGGATTTGATCTTGATATGAACCGTGTATTTCCGGGTTCTGAGGAAAGCTCCCTGCCGGAATACGCAGCGTATAAGATCATGGAGGATCTGAAAGGTGCTTCTCTTTGCATTGATATCCATGCCAGCAATATTTTCCTCAGGGAAATTCCACAGGTAAGGGTCAGTGCAGAAATGGCCGAAAAACTTCTTCCATATGCAAAAAAACTGAATACAGATTTTATCTGGATCAGTTCGGCAGCTACTGTTCAGGAATCTACGCTGGCTCACAGCTTAAATGAAGCGGGAGTACCTACATTGGTAGTAGAAATGGGAGTAGGCATGCGCATTACCAGAGATTTCGGCCATCAATTAACAGAGGGCATCTTTTCATTGTTAAAAGAATTAGGTGTATGGGATGGAGAAATAAAGGTACCATGCATACCGGTTTCATCTCAAAACCGGAAAGTATGTTTTATCAATGCGGTTAAACCGGGTATTTTTCTTCCGGCAGCACAGCACAGAAAAGATCTGAAAAAGGGCGAACTGATCGGACAGATTTTAAATCCTATCAATGGTACAGTAGAGGAGGAAATCGTATCTCCGGAGGATGGCCTGCTTTTTACACTCAGGGAATATCCGGTTGTAATGCCAGGTTCTCTGATCGCCAGAGTACTGGGAGGTGAGATAGAAGGATGAGAAAAGAAAAAATATACTCCCTTTCCAGTCTTTACAGGGAAAATATGGATATATACGGATATCGCTTTGGAAAAGGTGAAAAAGCAGCCTGTATTGTAGGGGCTATGCGTGGCAATGAGATCCAGCAGATGTATATAGGTGCTCTGCTGGTGAAAAGTTTAAAAGAATTAGAAGAACGGGGATCGATCGTAAATGGCAATGAGATCCTTGTGATTCCCCATGTAAATGACTATTCTATTAATATAGGAAAGCGCTTCTGGCCGGGAGATAATACGGATATTAACCGTATGTTTCCGGGAAACGAAGAAGGAGAGACAACGAAACGGATTGCTGCAGGACTTTTTGAAAAAGTAAAAGGCTACAGTTACGGTATCCAGTTTCCCAGCTTTTATATGCCCGGAGATTTTGTTCCCCATGTGCGTATGATGGAAGCTGGAATGGAAAGTGCCAGTCTGGCGAATCTGTTTGGACTGCCTTATGTAGTTATGCGAAGTCCGCGTCCTTATGATAAGGCAACCCTTAATTATAACTGGCAGCAGTGGAACACCCATGCGTTTTCCATTTATACAGGAGCCTGTGACCAGGTAGATGAAAGTTCTGCAAAACAGGCTGTATCGGCTGTTTTACGTTTTCTTACCCGTATGGGGATTTTACGTTACACCAGTCACAGCGGTTATATTGCCAGTGTAGTGGTGGAGCAGGATCTTACCAGTGTCTGCTCTGATAATGCAGGAATTTACAGGCGTTATTTTAAGCCGGGAGATGAAGTAAAGCGTGGGGAGGTGCTGGCAGATGTGATCAGTCCGGATGACGGTTCCGTGATCAGCCAGATCCATTCGCCTACAGAAGGAACCATATTTTTTGCCTGTGGACAGCCTTTGATCATGGAAGGAACCCTGCTTTACAGGATCATCCGCAGACTTCATCAATAGATTTAATTTAGAACAGGAGAAAACCGGAAAATTATGGAAGTAAATTTTTATGAAATGTATTTAGAAGAAATGGCATTGATCCCTGTACTTGAGGCAGAGGAAGAAGAAAAGGTTTTAGCTCTTGCAGCTACAGGGGATAAAGAGGCAAAGAAACGCCTGGTAGAAGGCTCTCTGGCAAAAGTTGCCCAGATGGTAAAAGAATACGAGGGAAGAGAGCTTCCTATGTCTGATGTGGTACAGGAGGCAAATGTGGCCCTTACAGCAGCTGCAGCAGCTTATGACGGAAGTCAGCAGTGGCAGGAATTTTTAGCCCAGGAGATCCGTCAGGCAGTAGAGGCAGCTTTAGAGGAACAGAAGACAGAAGCTGAGATCGAAGAAAATATGACAGCCAGAGTAAATGTACTCCAGACTGTATCCCAGGTGATGGCAAAAGAGCTGGGAAGAGAAGCAACTGTGGCAGAACTGGCTGAAAAGATGAAAATGACAGAAGATGAAGTAAAAGATATTATGAAACTGGCTCTGGATGCGATCACTGTAAACGGAGAAGGTGCAGTATCGGAAGAGCAGCAGAAAGAGGAAGAGTAAAATGAAACTATACATCATACGCCATGGTCAGACAGACTGGAATATAGCCAAGAAGATCCAGGGACGGCAGGATATCCCCTTAAATGAAAGAGGACATTTTCAGGCACAGTGCCTTGGGAAAGCAATGGAAAACCGTCCTATTACAGCTGTATTTTCCAGTCCCCAGATCCGTGCCATGGAAACAGCAATAGCAGTTGCTTCTCCTGCAGGTGTTCCGGTGATCCCTGTAAGGGATCTGATGGAGATCAATTACGGAGTCTGGGAAGGAAAGACAGAGGAAGAACTTTTAAGAGATGACAGAGCCCTGTATGAGGCATGGTGGTCCCATCCGGCAGAAACAGCGCCTCCTGAGGGAGAGAGCATTAACCAGGTCAATGAGCGCTGCCGTCAGGCATGGAAGGAGATCAAACCCCAGCTTACAGGTGATGCCGCGATTGTGGCTCATGGCGGTCTGCTGGCTCATTTTATGGAGCAGCTTTTAGGCAGCGAAAGCATTGCTGCATCCACCGTTGCCCACAACGCAAGTATTACCACCATTGAATACGAGCCGGAAACAGAACGTTTTGTGCTGGTAGAGTTTGATGATTATAAGCATTTGCTGTAAAACAGATGATGTGGAGAAATTCAGAAAAAAGGACCTTGCAGAGATCATTCCCTGCAGGGTCCTTTTTCTAAAAATGGGTTTGGCTGTTTTAAACATTTTCAATCAGTTATATAGGATCTATGTATTAGATCAGTCCTCCAAACTGAAGGAAGAGAGGAGCGAAAACTAAAGATACGATGGTCATCAGCTTGATCAGGATGTTGATAGAAGGTCCTGAAGTATCCTTAAATGGATCACCTACTGTATCACCTACAACAGCAGCTTTATGAGCGGTACTTCCCTTGCCGCCGTGATTTCCTTCTTCGATGTATTTCTTTGCATTATCCCAGGCACCGCCGGAGTTGGACATGAAGATGGCCATAAGTACACCGGTTAAAAGAGCACCGGTTAACAGTCCGCCTAAAGCGTCAGGTCCAAGGATCAGACCTACTGCGATCGGAGCAAGGACTGCCATCAGTCCTGGAAGGAACATTTCCTTTAAGGCTGCATTGGTGGAAATAGAAACACAGGAAGCATAATCCGGACGGGAAGTTCCTTTTAAGATACCGGCGTCTTCATGGAACTGACGGCGTACTTCCTCGATCATCTCATGTGCTGCCTTGGATACAGATTCCATGGTCATAGCAGAGAAGAGGAAAGTAAGCATACCGCCCATAAATAAACCTACAATAACATGTGCATTTAAAATATCAATGGTCTTTAACTGAACAGCCTCTGCATAGGAAACGAAGAGTGCCAGAGCAGTCAGAGCTGCGGAACCGATAGCGAAGCCTTTACCGATCGCAGCAGTGGTGTTACCTACGGAGTCTAACTTGTCAGTGATCTCACGGACGGAGTCATCCAGTTCGGACATTTCAGCGATACCGCCGGCGTTATCAGCGATAGGACCGTATGCATCAATAGCTACGGTGATACCGGTTGTGGAAAGCATACCAACAGCAGCAAGAGCGATACCGTAAAGTCCCATTAAACGGTTGGCAACCAGGATACCTGCGGAAACTAACAGGATCGGAACAGCAGTAGACTGCATACCAACAGCAAGACCGCTGATGATCGTAGTAGCGGAACCTGTCTCAGACTGTTTTGCGATCTTCTTTACAAAACGGTAGTCACCAGAGGTATAAACTTCTGTAATAGCACCAATAAGAACACCTACAAAAAGTCCGGCGATCACGGTGAAAGCAGCTAAGAAGTTGCCAAAGAAAGTACGGCTTAATACCAGAGCACTGATCACAACCAGAGCAGTAGCGCTGTATTCGCCTGTTTTTAATGCCTTGTGTGGATCAGCATTGCCAATCGCCTTTACTAAAGCAGAACCGATCATAGAAGCGATGATACCTGCTGCAGAAAGTAAAAGCGGGAAGAGAACACCTGCTTCCTGATAGAAAACAATACCAAGAGTCAGAGCTGAGATCAGGGAACCTACATATGACTCAAAAAGGTCAGCGCCCATACCTGCAACGTCACCAACATTATCACCAACATTGTCTGCGATAACAGCAGGGTTACGTGGGTCATCTTCCGGAATGCCGGCTTCTACCTTACCAACCAGGTCGGCGCCTACGTCAGCAGCTTTTGTATAGATACCGCCGCCTACACGGGCAAACAGGGCGATAGAAGAAGCACCTAAGCTGAAACCGGAGAGAACGGAAACATCACCGGTAATGATATAAAGGGTGCCAACGCCTAAAAGGCCAAGACCGACAACGGCCATACCCATAACACTTCCGCCGGAAAATGCCAGAGCCAGGGCGCGTTTCATACCCTGGGTACGGGCAGCGTTTGCAGTACGGCAGTTTGCGCGGATCGCAGCGCTCATTCCCAGATAACCGGCAGCAGTAGAGAAAAGGCTTCCGGTGAGGAAACATACAGCTGTTACCCAGTTGCGGGTACCAACACCTATAACGACAAATAATACAGCAACGAAAATGACCAGAATGCGGTATTCAGAAGCAAGGAATGCTCTGGCTCCTTCTGCGATCGCGTCTGCGATTTCACGCATCCTGTCAGTGCCCGGATCCTGTTTGATCACATAGGACTTAAGAAAAATGGCAAACAGTAAGCCTGCCAGTCCTACGACCGGGACTAAGAATAATAGTTCTTTCATAATACCCTCCTAATAAAAATATATTTGTTAAAAATGTAGCTAACACCCTGTAAATATTGTAGCAAATATAGTTAAAATTATCAACAAAAAAATTGTAAAAACCTAAAAAAATTTGCGTTTAAAATTACTTGCTATTCTCCCCATCCTGTATTACAATAAAAAATATAAGTGTAAGCGCTTACAATGTACGTTCAAAAATTTGAGGGTACATATTAAAACATGGGAGGTATTTTAAGATGAATGGTATAAGAGGCAATGTGATCGTAGGACAGTCCGGCGGCCCTACAGCAGTAATCAATTCAAGTCTTGCAGGTGTATTTAAAACAGCAAAAGACAGAGGGGCAAATAAGGTGTACGGTATGCTCCACGGTATCCAGGGACTTTTACAGGAGAGATATGTGGATTTAGAGGACCACATTAAAAATGACCTGGACATTGAACTTTTAAAGAGAACACCTTCCGCTTATTTAGGTTCCTGTCGTTTCAAACTGCCGGATATTTCTCAGGACAGAGAGATCTATGACAAGATTTTTGACATTTTAAATAAATTGGAGATCGAGTATTTCTTCTATATCGGAGGAAATGACTCCATGGATACCATTAAAAAGCTTTCTGATTATTCTTTATTAAATGGAAGCAACATCCGTTTTATGGGTGTTCCAAAGACCATTGATAATGACCTGGCAGCTACTGATCATACACCTGGTTACGGAAGTGCTGCAAAATACATCGGTTCCATTACAAAGGAAGTCATCCGTGATGGTCTGGTATATGATCAGCAGAATGTTACTATCTTAGAGATCATGGGACGTAATGCAGGCTGGCTGACCGGTGCTGCAGCTTTAGCAAAATGCGAAGACTGCGAAGGCCCTGACATGATCTTTCTGCCAGAGGTTACTTTTGATGTAGATGAATTTATGAAAAAGGTAGCAGAGCTTCACAAGAAGAAAAAGTCTGTAGTAGTAGCTGTATCTGAAGGTGTGAAGACGGCAGACGGCAGATATGTATGTGAATTAACAGACGGTATTGATTTCGTAGATGCTTTCGGTCACAAGCAGCTGACTGGAACTGCCCGTTTCCTGGCTGAGAAGATCAACCGTGAAGTAGGCTGCAAGACCAGAGCAATCGAATTTAACTCCCTTCAGAGATGCGCTTCCCATATTGTATCCAGAGTGGATATCACTGAGGCTTACCAGGTTGGCGGCGCTGCTGTAAAAGAAGCGTTTGAGGGTGAAACAGGTAAGATGATCATCTTAAAGAGAGTTTCTGATGATCCATATATCTGCGTTACTGATATTTATGATGTACATAAGGTCGCAAATGTGGAGAAAAAGGTTCCAAGAAACTGGATCAATGAAGCAGGCGATTATGTAACAGAAGAATTTGTAAATTATATCCGTCCGCTGATCCAGGCAGAATTAACCCCGATCATGACAGACGGACTTCCAAGACACCTGTATTATACAGACGTAGAGAAGAAGTAAGAGTGATAAAGATCCTTCGCCAGATGGCGGGGATCTTTTGTTGCCTGATGGAAATTATCACATTTTTAGTAAATCACATTATATTCTATTTCCATAGGAATGTCAATATGCCAACTGAGGGCATTTTAAACAATATTTTATTCTTCACAATCAATGATACAGCTTATTATGCTCATAAACAGGTTCGCTTGTCAGCTGAACACCCAGTTTCTTGAATGTCTTAATATCCACATTAGAAAGCATAACAGAAGTGTGTACCTGGCAGCCGCGCAGTTTTGAAGCTGGGCAAGAGCCTTCTTTGCAGTCTCATCCGTAGCAGCGCTCATGGACAGGGCAATCAGGACTTCATCTGTGTGAAGACGAGGATTTTGCTGCCAAGATAACCAGTCTTTAATACCTGGATCGGTTCAATGGCAGAAGGTGCGATCAGATGTACATCATCCGGGATATCTCCTAAAACCTTGATGGCATTTAAGAGAACAGCAGCAGAAGCACCTAACAGATCGCTGGTCTTTCCTGTAACGATACGTCCGTCATCTAATTCCAGTGCAGCAGCAGGGCAGGAAAGTTCTTTAGCGCGCTTTAAACATGGACCAACTACACTTCTCATCTCAGGAGTGATCTTAGCCTGGTTCATCAACAGTTTTAACTTGTAAACTTCGTCAGAGTTGTCATCCTCTTTGCAAGGCGGTTTAATGCCTGATAGTAGCGGCGGATGATCTCCTGCTTGAAGCTTCGCAGCATACCTCATCATCACAGATACAGAAACCGGCCATATTTACGCCCATATCAGTAGGAGATTTGTAAGGACTGGAACCATAGATGCCTTCAAAAATAGCATTTAATACAGGGAAGATATCCACGTCACGGTTGTAGTTGACAGTGGTCTTTCCATAAGCTTCCAGGTGGAATGGGTCGATCATATTGACGTCATTTAAGTCAGCAGTAGCAGCCTCGTAAGCCAGGTTTACCGGATGCTTTAAAGGAAGGTTCCAGATCGGGAAGGTCTCAAACTTTGCATATCCGGCCTTGATGCCACGTTTGTTTTCATGGTAGAGCTGGGATAAGCAGGTAGCCATTTTGCCGCTTCCTGGTCCTGGAGCGGTAATGACAACTAATGGTCTGGAAGTTTCGATATAGTCATTTTGCCGTAACCTTCATCACTTACGATCAGCGGGATATTGCTTGGATATCCTTCGATGCAGTAGTGGCGGTATACACGGATGCCCATGTGCTCCAGCTTCACCTTAAACTGGTCAGCGCCACTCTGGCCGCTGTACTGGGTGATGACTACGCTTCCTACATAAAGGCCTTTTCCTGGAATTCCTGGATCAGACGGAGCACATCTACGTCATAAGTGATACCCAGGTCGTGGCGTACCTTGCTTTTTCAATATCAGCAGCGCTGATAACGATGACTACTTCTGCCTGGTCAGCTAACTGAAGCAGCATACGCAGCTTGCTGTCCGGTGCAAATCCCGGAAGGACTCTGGATGCATGGTAATCGTCAAAAGCTTGCCGCCGAACTCCAGATACAGTTTGTCACCGAACTGTCCGATCCGCTCTTTAATATGCTCTGACTGCATGGAAAGGTATTTGTCGTTGTCGAATCCGATTTTCATGTTCTTGTATCTCCTGCTATGATTTCTCTTATTTAAACACGTACATTTGCGCATTTACTTTAGTATAGCATAATTTTACATGCCATACCAGAACTTTTAAAAGTTGTAGTTTGAAAGGTTTTATAAATATAAGGAAAGAAATTGTAAAACATTCACAGAACACTTATAAGTAACAAATATAAGAATAATTAAATATATTAATTTTACTAATTTATATAATCTGTGCTATGATAGAGACAAAAGTTAAAGTAAAACAGGCAAACGAGGCCATTTATATAATGGTCCGGCACAGAAGAAGCTAAAAGCTATGAAAACAGGAGGTCTGTAATGAGCGTAAGACGAATTTTTGTAGAGAAAAAGCCTGATTATGCGGTAAAAGCAGGAGAGTTAAGAGAAGAGTTAGTAAGCTACCTTGGCATTACCGGAGTGAAGAGTGTACGGGTACTGATCCGTTATGATATTGAAAATCTTTCAGAAGATACCTATAAGAAAGCACTGGGAACCATTTTCTCAGAGCCGCCTGTAGATGAGGTTTATGAGGAAGAATTTCCAAAGAACCCGGAGATCTGGTATTTTCCGTCGAGTACCTGCCGGGACAGTTTGATCAGAGAGCCGACTCTGCCATGCAGTGTGTCAAGCTGTTAAAAGAAGATGAGGAACCGGTGATCCGTACAGCAACTACCTATGTGATCACAGCACCGCTGACTCTGGCACAGGAAGATGCCATCCGCCATTTCTGCATCAACCCGGTTGACAGCCGTCAGGCAGAAGAGGACAAGCCAAAGACTCTGGTAACTGAGTTTGAGGTTCCGGAAGATATTAAGAGCTTTGAAGGCTTTGCAAAGGCTTCTGAAGAAGAATTAAAGGCATTATATGATACCTTAAATCTTGCAATGACATTCAAAGACTTCTTATATATACAGAAATATTATGCAGGAGAAGAACACAGAGATCCAACTGTAACTGAGATCCGCGTGTTAGATACCTACTGGTCTGACCACTGCCGTCATACCACCTTCTCCACAGAGCTTAAAAATGTAACCTTTACAGAGGGCGAATACAAGAAGCCAATTGAAGATACTTATAAGAAATACCTGGCTGACCGTGCAGTAATCTACAAGGACCGCAAGGACAAATATGTATGCCTGATGGACCTGGCTCTTATGGCAATGAAGAAGCTGCGCAGCGAAGGCAAGTTAGAAGACCAGGAAGAGTCTGACGAGATCAATGCCTGCAGCATCGTAGTTCCTGTTGAGATCGACGGAAAGACAGAAGAGTGGCTGGTAAACTTTAAAAATGAGACTCACAACCACCCAACAGAGATCGAGCCTTTCGGCGGCGCGGCTACTTGCTTAGGCGGTGCCATCCGTGATCCGTTATCCGGCCGTACTTATGTATATCAGGCAATGCGTGTTACCGGTGCAGCAGATCCTACAAAGCCATTAAATGAGACTTTAAAGGGCAAACTTCCTCAGAGAAAGATCGTTACCAGCGCAGCTGCCGGATATTCTTCTTATGGAAACCAGATCGGTCTGGCAACCGGTTATGTAAAAGAATTATATCATCCAGGTTATGTAGCTAAGAGAATGGAGATCGGTGCTGTTATGGGCGCTGCTCCAAGAAAATATGTAAAGCGTTTAACCTCTGATCCAGGAGATATCATTATCCTTTTAGGCGGTCGTACCGGCCGTGACGGTATTGGAGGTGCTACCGGTTCTTCCAAGGTACACACCACTGCTTCTATTGAGGTATGCGGTGCAGAGGTACAGAAAGGAAATGCACCTACCGAGCGTAAGATCCAGAGAATGTTCCGTCGTCCGGAAGTAAGCTCCATTATTAAAAATGTAATGACTTTGGTGCAGGCGGTGTATCTGTTGCAATCGGTGAGCTGGCAGCAGGTCTTCAGATCGACCTGGACAAGGTTCCGAAGAAATATGCAGGTCTTGACGGTACTGAGATCGCTATTTCCGAGTCCCAGGAGCGTATGGCAGTTGTAGTTGATCCTGCTGACGTAGAAATTCTTAGGCTATGCAGCAGAAGAAAACCTGGAAGCAGTTACCGTTGCAGTTGTAACTGAAGATCCAAGACTGGTGATGAACTGGAGAGGAAAGACCATTGTAGATATCAGCCGTGCTTTCCTTGATACAAACGGCGCTCATCAGGAAGCAGATGTTACCTTAGAGGTTCCTGCACATGAGGGAAATCTTTTGATAAGAAAGAAGTAGGAAATGTAAAAGATAAATGGCTGAACATGCTGTCCGACTTAAATGTGTGCTCACAGAAGGGACTGGTAGAGCGTTTTGACGGTTCTATTGGCGCAGGTTCTGTATTTATGCCATTTGGCGGCAAATATCAGCTGACAGAAACACAGTCCATGGTAGCAAAGCTTCCTGTATTAGAAGGACATACAGATACCGTTACCATGATGAGCTACGGCTTTGATCCATATCTTTCCAGCTGGAGCCCATACCATGGCGCTGTTTATGCAGTTGTCTCTTCTGTAGCAAAGATCGTGGCTGCAGGCGGTGATTATAAAAGATCCGCTTTACTTTCCAGGAATACTTCCGCAGAATGAGCAGCGACCCAACCAGATGGAGCCAGCCATTTGCAGCACTCCTTGGTGCTTACAATGCGCAGATGGGCTTTGGACTTCCTTCCATCGGCGGTAAGGACAGTATGTCCGGTACCTTTGATGATGAACACGGTGAGATCAATGTACCTCCGACACTTGTTTCCTTTGCAGTAGATGTAAACAGCTGCAAGAACATCATTACTCCTGAATTTAAGAAAGCAGGAAGCAAGATCGTAGAATTTAAGATCAACCGTGATAACTATGATCTGCCGGATTACGCCCAGATCATGGACGGCTACGGAAAGCTGTTTGAAGATATCAAGGCTGGAAAGATCCTTTCTGCATATGCAGTAGAAGGCAGAGGCGCTGCGGAAGCTGTAAGCAAGATGGCATTCGGCAACAAGATGGGCGTTAAGATCGAGCACAATGTAGATCCAAGAGATTTCTTTGGCGCAGGCTGGGGCAATATCGTATGCGAAGTAGCAGAAGGAAAAGTGGGAGAACTTTCCATCCCATATACTTTACTTGGCGAAGTAACAGACAAGGGTGTATTTGAATATGGAAATACCACCATTACCATGGATGAAGCTTTAGCAAGCTGGATGAAGACCTTAGAGGACGTATTCCCAACTGTTACAGGCAAAGAAAAGACAGGCGAAGCTGCAAAGATAGAAGAAAAGCTTTACGATACAGATACTATTTACATCTGCGACCACAAGCTGGCACAGCCGGAAGTATTTATCCCTGTATTCCCTGGTACTAACTGCGAGTACGACAGCACAAAAGCCTTTGAACGTGCAGGCGCAAAGGTAGTAACAAAGGTATTTAAGAACTTAAGTGCACAGGATATCCGTGAGTCTGTAGAAGAATACAAGAAAGAGATCGCAAAGGCACAGATCATCATGTTCCCAGGCGGCTTCTCCGCTGGTGATGAGCCAGACGGTTCCGCTAAATTCTTTGCAACTGTATTCCGCAATGCAGTGATCAAGGAAGAGGTAGAAAAGCTGTTAAATGAACGTGACGGACTTATGCTTGGTATCTGCAACGGTTTCCAGGCCCTGATCAAGTTAGGCCTTGTTCCGGAAGGAAAGATCACAGAGCAGAAGCCAAATTCTCCTACACTGGCTATGAACACCATCGGACGCCATATTTCCAAGATGGTTTACACCAAGGTTATGACAAATAAGTCCCCATGGCTGGCAGAAGCAAAACTGGGTGGTGTATACTGCAATCCGGCTTCCCACGGTGAAGGACGTTTCGTAGCAGACGAAGCATGGCTCCACCGCCTGATCGCAAATGGCCAGGTAGCGACCCAGTATGTAGACGATAAGGGCAATGTGACCATGGACGAATACTGGAATCCAAACGGTTCCTACATGGCAATCGAAGGTATCACAAGCCCGGATGGCCGTATCCTTGGTAAGATGGCTCACTCTGAGAGAAGAGGCGAGGCAGTTGCCATGAACATTTACGGCGAACAGGATATGAAGATCTTTGAGTCTGGTGTGAAGTACTTTAAGTAAGAGTAAGCTATGACACAGGTAGTGTAATATTGTAAAATGTCCCGGAAGAAGGTCTTGAGAAATTCGGATTATCTTCCGGGATTTTTGTATTGATGAAAAGGGGAAAATTTAATAAAATAAAGTTTAGAATACCAGTTGACGGGAAGCATATTTTATATTATATATTGATATATATGGCCGGTATACCGGTATGCCGATGCAGGATGATCATACATGTTACCTACATATGTTTCATGTATCAGTAAATATAAAACAGTGCCCTAAAGGGCGCGGAAAGAGGAGAAGCGATGAAAGTACCTTTTAGTGTGGATCTTACAGGAAAAACAGCCATTGTAACAGGAGGAAGCGGTGTGCTTTGTTCTGCTATGGCATATGGTCTGGCTGTGAACGGGGCGAAAGTTGCCATTATCGGGCGCAATAAGGAAAAACTGGCGAAAATGTCTGAGACCCTTACAGAAAATGCCAAAATGAATACAGCAAAGAAGCAACAGTAAAAGGCTACAGCTGCAATGTACTGGATAAAGAAGAACTGGTAAAGACTTATGAGCAGATCAAAGCAGCGCTGGGAAGCTGCGATATCCTGATTAACGGCGCGGGGAAACCAGCCGGGAGCCATTGCCTCTGTAAAATGTTAAAGAAGGAAAAACAGGAGGACGATTATTCTTTCTGGGATCTGAAGGAAGAGAATATCAGAAATGTAATGGATCTGAATTACATGGGAACCTTACTGCCTATCCAGGTATTTACCAGAGATATGGTGGAAAGAGAAAGGGAAGCATTATCAATATCGCTTCTGTTTCCTCTATCCTTCCTCTTTCAAGGTTATGGCTTATTCCAATGCAAAAGCGCTGTCCAGAGCCTGACTCAGTGGCTGGCGATCCACTTTGGACAGAGTGGCATCCGCTGCAATGCCATTGTACCGGGATTTTATGCAGCAGAGCAGAACCATGATCTGTTATTTAACAAGGATGGCTCCTACACAGACAGAGCCGGAGACATCATTGCCGGAACTCCTATGGGACGTTTTGGTAATCCAGAGGAGCTGATCGGCGCAGCCCTGTTTTGGCAAGTGATGATGCAGCCGGCTTTGTAAATGGCATTGTACTGCCTGTAGACGGCGGTTACAGCGCTTTCAGCGGGTATAATTGGGCTCATGACCAATCTCAGGTCAAACCAACGCTATATGCATTAATTTAAAATTTTCTGGTAGGCGAACCGGGGATCTCCGGCTTCGCTTCCGGAACATAATGTGATCTTTCCGCAGAAAGTATAGCCATTTTGGCTAATGCTTTCTGCATGGAAGATTGTCCGGATGGGTGTCGATACGAATGTTTCTGACACCCTTTTCTTTGCAAATGCCTCAGAATAAGAGAAGAGGCTTGCAGCCAATCCTTTCCTTTGTGTGCCTCGGATACGCAGACTCTGTGGAAAGCAAAATAAGGCTCGTCATTCAGCCAGGCGCCGTCGATAACAGCGTAGTCGGCTTCAGGACCGGGCACAACGGTGATCATGCCTAAAACTTCTCCATTTTCTTCCAGGACATGTACAACGCTTTTTCAATGCCTTCTGTAAGCCCCTGTTCGTTTGGTTCTCCCTTTGCCACTGGTCAATATTTCTAGCCCGAAATCCTTCTTTGGCTTCTTCTACCATTTTCATCATGGCAGGCAGGTCTGCTGTTTGGGCGGTTCTGTAATTTAACATAGGGATACCTCCTTTTAACTCTTTCGTCATTTATATTATTTTAGTAACAGTATAATCACAATCTTAAGGATTTTCAAGGCAGTCAGCCTTGCATTTTTACATGTGAGAATTATAATAGTGAAAAATAAAAGATATATTCCTACAGGATATATCTGAATATCCGGTGGAAAGGAAGCAGAAGAGATGACTACGAAACTTACAAGAGAACAGGGATTGGAATTACTGAAAAAGTATAATAAGGAGCCATTTCATATTTTACATGGTCTTACAGTAGAGGGAACCATGAGATGGTTTGCAAATGAACTGGGATACGGTGAAGACGCGGATTTCTGGGCTATGGCAGGACTTCTTCACGATATTGATTTTGAAATGTATCCGGAACAGCACTGTATCAAGGCACCGGAGCTGTTAAGAGAAGCAGGAGCAGAAGAAGAACTGATCCACGCCATCTGCAGCCATGGTTACGGCATTGCCTGTGATGTAAAACCGGAACATGAGATGGAAAAGGTGCTTTTTGCAGTAGATGAGCTTACAGGTCTTGTAGGAGCAGCAGCCAGAATGCGTCCTTCCCGCAGCGTAATGGATATGGAAGTTTCCAGCCTTAAAAAGAAATTCAAAGATAAAAAGTTTGCTGCCGGATGTTCCAGGGATGTGATCCGTGAAGGTGCGGAAAACCTGGGCTGGACACTGGAAGAACTGATGGAAAAGACCATTCTTGCCATGCGTTCCTGTGAAGAGTCTGTAAATAAGGAAGTGGAAAATTAAAATGCTGCGTTAACAGGCTAAGAGCAGAAGCTTAAATAAAACGTTAAATAAAAGACAGAACCATTTTAAAGTATGCCGTGCAAAGACATTTGTCCTTGCACGGCAAATTTTTTAGTCCAAAACTATTGACATGATGGGAAAAGTACGGTATCATTTGCACTTGTAACGCACTAAATCAGAGACTGATCAAAAGGTGTGTTTTACTACGATTTAAGGGAGATAAAGATCATGAAGAAAGTGGTTAAGTTCGGAGGCAGTTCACTTGCAAATGCAAAGCAGTTTAAAAAGTGGCTGACATTATTAAAGCGGATAAATCCAGAAGATATGTAGTGCCGTCTGCACCAGGCAAGCGCAATGACAAGGATGAGAAGGTAACCGATATGCTGTATGCCTGTTATGATGCAGTAGCAGAGGGACGTTCTTACAAGAAGATCCTTGACAAGATCAAAGAAAGATACAATGAGATCATTGACGGACTGGATCTGAACCTGAACCTGGATCATGAATTTGATAAAATTGAAGAAAACTTCCTTGCAAAAGCAGGAAGAGATTACGCTGCTTCCAGAGGCGAATACTTAAATGGTATCGTTATGGCAAATTATCTGGGATATGAATTCATCGATGCTGCAGAAGTTATTTTCTTTGATGATAATGGAAACTTTGAAGCAGATATTACGGATAAAGAGCTTTCTGAGCGATTAGAGCATGTAGAGAGCAGTTATCCCTGGATTTTACGGTTCCCGTCATGACGGTACTGTAAAGACTTTCTCCAGAGGTGGTTCTGATGTAACCGGTTCTATCGTTGCAAAAGCCATCCATGCAGATCTCTATGAGAACTGGACCGATGTTTCCGGATTTTTAGTAGCTGACCCAAGAATTATCAAAGACCCTGAGGTTATTGAGACTATTACTTATAAAGAGCTTCGTGAACTGGCTTACATGGGTGCAAGTGTTCTTCACGAAGATGCTATTTTCCCGGTACGTAAGGAAGGTATCCCGATCAATATCCGCAACACCAACCGTCCGGATGATAAGGGAACCCTGATCGTAGAGACTACCTGCCGCAAGCCGCGTCATACCATTACCGGTATTGCAGGTAAGAAGGGCTTCTGCTCTATCAACATTGAAAAGGCAATGATGAATTCTGAGGTTGGTTTTGGGAGAAAAGTTTTAAGCGTATTTGAAAATACGGCATCAACTTTGAACATATGCCATCCGGTATCGATACCATGACTGTTTTCGTTCATCAGTCAGAATTTGAGGCTTATGAGCAGTCTGTAGTAGCAGGTATCCACAGAGTGGCAGAGCCGGATACTATTGAATTAGAGTCAGATCTGGCACTGATCGCAGTTGTAGGCAGAGGTATGCGCTCCAACAGAGGCACTGCAGGCCGTATCTTCTCCGCACTGGCACATGCAAGAGTCAATGTAAAGATGATCGATCAGGGATCCAGTGAGTGGAATATCATTATCGGTGTTAAGAACGCTGATTTTGAGACTGCTATCAAGGCGATTTATGATATTTTATTACTGTAGATTTATAAATTGTTGGGGAAAACTATGAATTATGGAATGAGATGCCATGACCTCTGCCCAAAGACGGATATTGATACACTGGTAAACACAATTGCTGCCAATCACGTAGATCAGATCCAGCTGGCAATGGGAAAATCCATCGCCGGATATAATTTTGATCATGGTCATTATTCGCCTGGATTTGCACGGATGATCAGAAAAAACTGGATGAAAATGATATTCATGTGGCTGTACTGGGGTGCTATATCAATCCTGTAAATCCAGATGAGAAAGAACGCCAGAAAGCAGTAGCAAAGTTTATTGAACATTTAAAATATGCGAAGGTTATAGGCGCCGACATGGTGGGAACGGAAACCGGACGTTATGATGCAGGTTTTAAGGTAGTTCCCTATACCTATACAGAAGGCTGCTATCAGCTGTTATTAAAGAGCATGAGGGAAATTGTATCTGCTGCGGAGAAATTAGGGGTGATCGTGGGAGTAGAGGCGGTTCATGATCATACTCTTTACTGCCCGGAGATCATGAGGAGATTTTTAGAAGACATTGATTCTCCAAATGTGGAAGCAATTTTGATCCTGTAAACCTGATCAGTGCAGAACATGTTGCAGATCAGGATGAAGAGATCAATAAAGCATTTCGTCTTTACGGAGATCGTATTTCGGTTGTTCATGTAAAGGATTTCGTGATGAAAGAAGGAAAACCGGAATTTGCCCATGTAGGGGAAGGTCTGTTCCATTATGAACCTTTAATGAAAACCTGAAAAAGACAAGCCTTATATTACAATGCTTCTGGAAAATTCCACAAAAGAGCGGTATCATCAGGATGTAGAGTATTTACAAAAAATATACGATGCAGTATAAAAGCCGCTATATGCAGACACAGTTTTGGGACCGAAAGGTCCCATTTTGCGTTGTAGAGTAATGGGTAATATGGTATGATACCACAAGAGGATTTTAAGATCATAAAGGGTCTGTGGGTATTTGCTATGGAAGAAATGTATGTATATAAAAATCAGAAAAAGTTAAGATGGGGCTATACCACCGGTACCTGCGGGACGGCGGCTTCTATGGCAGCGGCTCTTATGCTCCTTGGACAGAAACGGGTGGGTCAGGTGAAAGTCTCTACACCTAAGGGGCTAGACCTGGATCTGGAGATCGAGGAGATCCGTTTTACAAAGGAGCAGGCAGTCTGCGCAGTGCGAAAGGACTCCGGAGATGATCCGGATGTGACCAATGGGATCGCTATCTATTCCAGAGTATCATTTAGGGATGATAAACCGGAGACAGAAGGCTATATCTGGGAAAATGAGGTTATCCGGCTTCATCTTACAGCAGGAGAGGGCGTGGGTATCGTTACAAAGCCGGGACTGGCCTGTGAAGTAGGAAAACCTGCTATTAATCCGGTACCAAGGGAAATGATCTTTACCCATGTGGAAAGAGCCTGCAGACAATATGGATTTCAGGGCAGTCTGCATATTGAAATATTTATTCCTCAGGGAATAGAAATCAGCAAAAGACCTTTAATCCCCGTATGGGTATCAAAGGCGGTATCTCCCTTTGGGGACCAGTGGCATGGTAGAGCCTATGAGTGAGAAAGCACTTACCGATACCATACAGTTAGAATTGCATCAGAAACATGTGGCCGGACTTAAAGGCATGATCCTGACACCGGGGAATTATGGGGAAAGCTTTTACGGGATGAGTTGAATGTAAATCTGGATTACGCTGTAAAGTGCAGTAATTTTATTGGTGACTCTCTGGACATGGCAGTGCAGGAAAATATTGAGGAGGTACTGTTAGTCGGACATGGAGGAAAGCTGATCAAGCTGGCAGCCGGTGTGATGAACACCCATTCCTCTGTAGCAGATGGAAGAATGGAAACTCTGGCAGCCTGGGGTGGTGCCTGCGGTGCAGGACCGGAGCTGATCCGGGAGATTTTAGAGTCCGTTACTGTAGATCAGGGATTAAAACTTTTAGAGACAGTGCCGGGGCTTCGTGAAAAGGTTATGGAACAGGTGGTAAGACGGGCCTGGGAGCATCTGACATTGCGGGCAGGAGAGTCCATGAAGGTAGAATGTATCCTGTTTACTAATGAAAGAGGGATACTGGGAATGTCTCCCGGAGCCATGGACATGTTAAAAAGGATACTGGCCCAGGATATGACGAAACTGGACTGAAAATAAACGAAAATAAATTCCGGAAAGGAAGAGAAATATGGTACACATTGTAGGAGCTGGTCCGGGAGCAGAGGACCTGATCACAGTAAGAGGACTGAGACTTTTAAAACAGGCAGATATCGTTATTTATGCAGGTTCCTTGGTCAATCCAGGTTTATTAAAAGAGACAAAACAGGGGGCTGTGATCTACGACAGCGCAAAATGACCCTGGAACAGGTTATGGAAGTTATAGAACAGGCATGGAAAGAGCAAAAGAGGTAGTCCGCCTGCATACAGGAGATCCCTGTCTCTACGGTGCCATCAGAGAGCAGATGGATGCAATGGACAAGCTGGGGATCACTTATGATATCTGTCCGGGAGTCAGTTCTTTCTGCGGCACAGCAGCCGCTTTACAGATGGAGTATACTCTTCCGGGAATATCCCAAAGCGTAATTATTACCAGAATGGCAGGAAGAACACCGGTGCCGGAAAGAGAGAGCATCCGTCAGTTTGCTTCTCATCAGGCAACCATGGTGATCTTTTAAGTACAGGAATGTTAAAAGAACTGTCAAAGGAATTAATGGCAGGGGGTACAGCCCGGATACACCGGCTGCTATTGTATACAAGGCAACCTGGCCGGAAGAGAAAGCCGTGCGTACCACTGTGGCGGAGCTGGCAGAGGCAGCGGAGCGTGAACATATTACAAAACAGCCTTGATCGTAGTTGGAAATACAGTGGCACAAAATGGCTATGACCGGTCAAAACTGTATGATCCGGGATTTACAACAGAATTCCGTATGGCAGAAAGCTCCCACAGCGGGAAAATAGTTTCGGCTGTGCCGGAAATAGCAGCATCAGGAAAACTCTACGTAGTAGGTATGGGACCGGGTTCCTTAGATGGAATGACAAAAGAAGCGTTTAAAGCCATTGGAGACTGCCAGGTGATCGCTGGATATACGGTATATGCGGACCTTGTAAAGCCCTATTTCCCGGACAAAGAATATCTTACCACGCCTATGACAAAAGAGGAGGCACGGTGCCGTATGGCCTTTGAATGCTGTATGGAAGGCAAAGATACAGCCATGATCTGCAGTGGGGACAGCGGTGTTTACGGTATGGCAGGTCTGATCCTGGAGCTGTCAGCACAGTATCCGGGAGTAGAGATCAAGATGATACCCGGGGTTACAGCTGCCTGTGCCGGTGCTGCCGGCCTTGGAGCACCGTTGACTCATGATTTTGCAGTGGTCAGCTTAAGTGACCGTTTAACACCCATAGAAATGATCTGGGAGCGCATAGAAAAGGCTGCTCAGGCAGATTTTGTTATCTGCTTATACAATCCCCGCAGCAAAGGCAGACCGGACTATTTAAAGCAGGCCTGTGAGCGGATCATGAAATACCGTTCACCGGAAACAGTCTGCGGTGTAGCTTCCTGTATTGGAAGAGATGGGGAAGAGATGAAGGTAATATCTTTAAAAGAACTGGCTGATTATCCGGCGGATATGTTTACGACAGTATTCATTGGAAAACCAGTACTGTAAAGATCGGCAAATGGATGGTGACACCAAGAGGCTATCTGCAAAAGAAGGAGAAATAACATGGCAAAACATGTGGTCCTGTTTGCGGGAACAACAGAGGGCCGGATACTGGCTAACTGGCTGGACGAACAGTCGGGTGTTACCGGGATCGTCTGCGTGGCAACGGAATACGGTGCAGAGCTTCTGGAAGAAGAAATGTCTTTAAAGCATTTAACGGTACACTGCGGTCGCCTGGACGAGGGTGAGATGGAAGCTTTTAAAAAAGAGAGCCCGTCTCTAGTGATCGATGCCACCCATCCCTATGCCCAGGTGGTGACTGCCAATATTCGGAAAGCCTGTGAAAAATATCCGGATATCTGCCTCTGCGCTGCCTGCGAAAAGAAAGTGAAGATGAGGCAAAAGATAGCAAAGGCGATAAAATGGCATTATCCATGTGAAAATACAGCAGAGGCAGTCCGGTATCTTTCTGAAAAGAAGGAAATATCTTCCTCACTACAGGAAGCAAGGAACTGGCTTTGTGGCAGGAACTTCCGGGACATTTAGAACGGATTTTTGCAAGAGTCCTTCCTGTGGAAGCTTCCGTTCATATCTGCAGGAACTGGGCTACAGCGGAAGACATATCATTGCCATGCAGGGACCGTTTTCAGCGGAAATGAATTATATACAATTGAAGGAATTTCAATGTTCTTATATGGTAACAAAGGACGGGGAGATACAGGCGGCTTTAAAGAAAAGATGCAGGCTGCAAAAAGCGGGAGCAACAGCTGTTGTGATCGACCGGCCAAAAGATAAAGGAATGTCCTTAGAGCAGACAAAAGAAGCAGTAAAGGAGTGGATGAAGGATGTCTCAGAATGAATATGAGGAGAGAAAACCCATTATCTATCTTGCAGGGATCGGAATGGGGCAGGATGACCAGCTGACAGGCGAGGTTTTAGACTGCTTAGACCGGGCAGATGCTGTAATGGGAGCCAGAAGGATGTTAGATGCAGCTGCACCTTATACAGAAGGAAAAGCAGTGCTGGCAGCTTATAAGCCCAGTGAAATGGTAAACTGGCTTTCTTCTTTGAATGGGATGAGGCAGTGCTGGTGCTCTCCGGGGATACCGGCTTTACAGCGGGGCAGAAGCGGCTTCTAAAGCTTTCCTACAGGAAGGCTGGGAGGTAGAATATATTCCCGGTGTATCCAGTCTTTCTTATTTCTGCGCCAGACTCGGCAGAAGCTGGCAGAATGTTCACAGTATCAGCAGCCATGGCCGCAGCTGCGACGTAGTTTCCATATCCGTCATTATGAAGACTGTTTTATCTTACTGGGAGGAAAGGGCAGTGTTTCTGCTCTTTGCAGGAACTGGTAAGTAATGGACTTGGAAATGTGAAAATATGGGCTGGAGAAAATTTCTCATACGAAACAGAACGTATTCTCTGCGAAGCTACCCCTGCAGAATTGCTGATGGAAGAGGAGAAGAGGCCCTTTGAAGTCTTGCCTGCGTTATTGTGAAAAATCCTCACGCAGAAGAGATGAGAATTTATCTCACAAAGCACCCGAAAGACGAAGATTTCATCCGGGGAAAGGTTCCGATGACCAAGGAAACCATTCGCCGGCTGTCTATAGAGAAACTTTATATCGGTAATCACAGTGTCTGTTATGATATTGGCGCGGGAACGGGCTCTGTATCCGTGGAGATGGGTCTGGCGATCCGAAGAAGCTGTAATGAAGGCAGTGTGTATGCCATTGAGCGGGAACCGGAAGCTTTGGAACTGATCCGGGCAAATGTGCAAAAGTTTCATGGAAACTGGGAAGATATCCACATTGTAGAGGAGAAGCACCGGAGGCTTTTGAGGGACTTCCGGCACCTACCCATGCTTTTATCGGCGGCAGCGGCGGAAAGATGAAGGAGATCATTGGTACCCTGTTAAACTTAAATCCGGCGGTGCGGATCGTGGCAAATGCCATTACTTTGGAAACTGTATCAGAGATCCTTGCATGTATGAAGGAATATGGGTTTGAAGACGGTGAACTTCTGCAGGTTCAGGTTTCTCCTGTTAAACAGCTTGGCAGCTACCATATGCCAATAGCTCAGAATCCGGTATACATTGCAGTGATGCAGCATCCGGTAAAAGACGATGTGGAGGAGATAGAGTGGCTGGATTCATGATCGCAGCTCCAAGAAGCGGCAGCGGAAAGACTATGGTCACCTGCGGCATCCTGGAACTTTTAAAACGAAAACAGAAAAATCCATTTTCCTATAAATGTGGACCGGACTATATTGACGGGCTGTTTCATCGGAAAGTCCTTGGCATTGAGGGAGGAAACCTGGACAGTTTCTTTGAACAGCCACAGGATATTAGGGAAAAATATGCAGCAGTGTCTGAAACGCATTTTCCAGTAGTGGAAGGCGTAATGGGATATTTTGACGGCTTAGGCGGAGATACAACAGCTGCCAGTTCCTGGGAGGTAGCGGATATTTTAAATCTGCCGGTGGTGCTGGTAGTGGATGCAAAGGAGCCAGCCTTTCCTGGCGGCGCTGATCAAGGGCTTTCAGGTCTTTCAGGGGAGTCCCAGTCTTCTCAGGCAAATAAAAATGGAAATCATATTCAGGCAGTGATATTAAACAGGATCTCTCTATGTTATATCCGCGGATGAAGGCAGTGATCGAAAAGAAACAGGTGTGCTGGTAGCAGGATATGTACCGGAACTGGATTTCTGGCAGGTGGGAAGCCGTCATTTAGGACTTGTGCTTCCTGGGGAGATCGAGAACCTTCAGGAGCAGATGAGGCAGTTAGGTGACTGTCTGGAGAAGACATTGGATGTGGATGTATTACTTAAGCTGGGAGAAAAAGCAGATATAGATGTGCTAGGGTCTGTGACTGTGACAGCAGATGGTTCCAGCCAGAAGTGTGAAGCTCAGAAAAATGCTGATTTGGTTTTGCAAAACCAATTTGCAGGAGAAAAATCTCACATTCAGCTATTCCCATCCGTCTGGGCGTTGCCTGGGATGAAGCTTTCTGCTTCTACTATCGGGACAATCTGGAATTTTGGAAAAACAGGGCGTTCAGATCGTCCAGTTCAGCCCTGTCCATGATAAGCATCTTCCAGATGATCTGGATGGTCTTTACTTGGCGGCGGTTATCCGGAGCTTTATGCAAAAGCGCTGGAAGAAAATGAGACCATACGAAATGAGATCCGCCGGAAAGCAGAGGAAGATATGCCCATTCTGGCAGAGTGCGGCGGTTATCTCTATCTTTAAAAGAACTGGAAGATGAAAATGGAACCGGCTATGAGATGGCAGGTGTATTTTCCGGGAAAGGCTACAAAAAGAAAAAATTCTCATTTCGGCTATATTACGGTACAGACAGAAAAGGACAGTCTGTATTTAAAAGCAGGCGAGACCATCAAAGGTCATGAATTCCATTACTGGGAAAGTACCCAGGATGAAAATGAACTCAAAATGCAGGCAAAAGCCAACAGGAAAGCGCAGCTGGCCCTGCGTCACTGTAAAAATCAGGTAATGGCAGGTTTTCCCCATTTGTATTATCCTTCCCTGGAAGGTTTTGGGGAACGGTTTGTACAGGCCTGTGACAGATACAGAATGAAAAGAAAGAGGCAGCAGTAAAATGAACCAGAAACAGACTGTTTCCCTGGAAACTGTGTTAAAGGGGATAAAACCGATTGATAAAGAAGCAGTAAAGTCAGCAAAAGCCCACTGGGACCGGGTGGCAAAGCCATTAAACAGTTTAGGCGTGTTAGAAGAAGATATCTGCCGCATTGCAGGGGTAAAAAGGCGGGAAGAATTTTCCCTGGATAAAAATGTATTGTGATCATGTGCGCGGACAATGGGATCGTAGCAGAAGGTGTGACCCAGACAGGACAGGACGTAACAGCAGCAGTTGCCAAAAATATGGCAGCCAGAAGATCCTGCGTCTGCCTGATGGCAGCCTGTGCAGGGGCAGAAGTCCTTCCTGTAGATGTGGGGATCGCGGCGGATATGACAGAAACCGGAATTTTAGACCGTAAGATCGCCTGGGGAACCAGAGATTTCTTAAAAGAACCTGCCATGACCAGAAAAGAGGCTGTAAAAGCATTGGAAGTGGGGATCGAGGCAGCCGATATCTTATATGAAAAAGGCTGTGATCTGGCTGGTACAGGAGAAATGGGCATTGGAAATACCACCACTTCCAGCGCTGTGATCTCTGTACTTACAGGTCTGGATCCAGAGGTGGTAACAGGCAGAGGCGCAGGTCTTGATCATGCAGGTCTTAAGCGTAAAATAGAAGTGATCAAAGAGGGAATCCGTATCCACAGACCGGATCCTTCTGACGGGATCGATGTTTTATCAAAAGTAGGCGGCCTGGATCTGGCGGCACTGACAGGTTTTATCTTGGCTGTGCCTACTGGCGGATCCCGGTGGTTTTAGACGGCCTTATTACCGGGGCAGCAGCTCTGGCGGCAGTGAAGCTTTGTCCGGCTGTGGCTGACTATCTTCTGGCATCCCATGTGTCCGCGGAACCGGCAGGACAGGCAGTTTTAGCCAGTCTTGGCTTAAAAGCAGCCATTCAGGCGGGAATGTGCCTGGGAGAAGGAACGGAGCAGCTGCGTTTTTCCCTATGCTTGATATGGCCCTTACTATTTACAGCAAAATGGATACCTTTCAGGATATACAGGTAAAGCCTTACTGTCATTTTGAAGAAGATAAAAACGAGGATAAAGAATAGCTATGATACTGATCACCGGGGGAAGCGGCAGCGGTAAATCTGCCTATGGAGAAAAAAGAATACTGGAAGCAGGAGAAATGACCCGGTATTATATTGCTACCATGGAAGTATTCGGGGAAGAAGGCAGGAAAAAGGTAGAGCGGCACAAAATGCTTCGCCAGGGAAAAGGATTTATTACCATTGAGAGTCCGAAAGATGTGGGACGGGTGGAAAAACTGGAAAAAACTGGAAATGGCAAACTGACAGTGTTGCTGGAATGTGTTTCCAATCTCACAGCCAATGAAATGTTTGGCAGTTCTTTTGGAGCAGAATTAGAACCTGGCAGACGCACAGAAGCGCTGGCGGAAAAGATCTGCGCTGACATTGCCAAAATTGACGAAGCAGCTGATTTTTTCGCAGTGATCACCAATGAAGTAGGCTCTGATGGGGAAATGTATGAAAAAGAAACCTTAGAGTATATCCGCCTTTTAGGTCTTGTTAACTGCCGTCTGGCGAAAATGGCTTCAGAGGTAGTTGAAGTAGTATACGGTATACCGGTTATGAAAAAAGGAGCAGAAGTGTAATTATGAAATGGTTGGAGTCCTGTCTGATCGCAATTTCCATGTATTCAAAGATTCCTGTACCCCAGGTAGAGTGGACCAAGGAAAAAATGAGCCATGCCATGTGCTTTTTTCCGCTGGTAGGTGTTATAGAAGGATGCCTTTTAGGGCTTTGGCTCTTTATTGCAGCGCAGTTTAATCTGTCTGTGGGGATAAGATTTCTTTGGGCGTCGGCCATCCCCTTTCTTGTAACAGGGGGCATCCATATGGACGGTTTTATGGACACTATGGATGCGGTCCATTCCTATGGAGACAGAACGAAAAAGTTGGAAATACTAAAAGATCCCCATTTAGGGGCCTTTGCAGTGATCTGTGCGGTTGTATATCTGTTATTATATACAGGAAGCATGTATGAATTTTGTGAAAATGCCCGGGGAAAGGCCATGTTTTACCCGGTATTGTTTCTATTCAGTGAGCGGGTGTTCAGCGGCCTTTCCGTGGTCATGTTTCCGTCAGCGAAAAATAATGGGCTGGCAGCTGCCTTTTCCCAGGCTTCTGAGAAAAAGCTGGATAAGAAAATATTGCTCCTGTCACTGGTGATCCTTGCAGTGCTGGCTTTTGGCATCTGGGACGTACAGGGACTGGAAGTTTATGGAGTCTGCCTGGTGCTTCAGGGAGTGCTTTTTGCCTGGTATGATAAATGGTCCAAAAAGAATTTCGGAGGTATTACCGGAGACCTGGCTGGATTTTTCCTGCAGGCAGAGGAACTGATATGTCTGACGGTAGTGGCATTTTTATTGAGAATAATGTGAAAATATCTGAACTTGTAAAAATAAGTTGAAAACAGGGTTCATAAGCATAGGAGAACCGAAGGAGAAAAATCGAATGATCATGGTCATTGGAGGAAGATGTCAGGGAAAGTCTTCCTTTGCAAAAGAACATTTTGAAAATAGGGTACAGGAAAAAGGAAAAACTCAGTGGGAACAGGAAAAAGAAAAAACGCAGGAAGATCATCAGAAAGATCCAAAGGCAGATCACTGGGCAGATGGGGAAACATCCACCTGGGAAGAATTTCTTACTTCCACCTGGTGCCGGAATTTTCACCTGCTGGTACGCCGGATTTTAAAAAAAGATGAGACATTGGGATTGCCGGATGAGCAGGAAACAGCTTTATTTGAAACAACATCTGCAGGTCTTCACAACTGGAAAAATATGGCAGAAACCATTTATAACGCCAACCCGGACCGCATTTTAGTTACAGATGAGATTGGTTACGGTATTGTCCCAATTGATCCCTTTGAACGGGAATACAGGGAAGAAACAGGCCGCATCTGCTGTCTGCTGGCAGAAAAGTCAGAGGAAGTCTGGCGGGTCTGCTGTGGGATTGGAACGCGGTTAAAGTAGGGAGAAAAAGGTGCAATTTGCTGTATTTCAATGTGAAACCACGGCAAATTCCATTGCTGGTCGCGCAATGCATGAACAGTAATAACGCCAAATGGTATAAGAGAAACGAAAGGATAGTAACATGGAATGGATACAATTGTGGCAGCTTCATGGGCTGGCCCTTTTAACAGGCAGTATTCTGGACTGGATCTTTGGGGATCCCTATCATTTTCCCCATATGATACGCCTGATGGGAAATATGATAAGCGGATTGGAGAAGAGACTGCGAAAACTTTTTCTTGAAAAGCCACGGTTTGCAGGAATCTGTCTTACCCTGATCATGTGTCTTTTCTGGATCATTATGCCTGGTCTGCTCTTTCATATAACGGGAAGATATCTTGGCCTCACTGCAAGATTTATTCTGGAAAGCTTTTTCTGTTATCAGCTTCTGGCTGCAAAAAGCCTTTGTGTGGAGAGTATGAAGGTATGCAAAGAACTGAAAAAGGGAGATACAGAAGGAGCCAGAAAGGCAGTTTCCATGATCGTAGGCCGTGATACCAGTGTTCTGGACACAGCAGGTATCACCAGAGCGGCGGTGGAGACAGTGGCAGAAAATACCTCAGATGGTGTGATCGCCCCGTTCCTGTTTATGGCCATTTTCGGACCGGTAGGCGGCACTTTTTACAAGGCAGTGAATACCATGGACTCCATGATAGGCTATACCAATGATAAATACATTTTATTTGGTCGGACAGCTGCAAAGCTGGATGATGTGTTAAATTTTATCCCGGCCCGCATTTCCGGCTGTCTGCTGACACTGGCAGCATACCTGCTTCCGGGGGCAGACGGAAAAAATGCCTGGCGCATATTTTTAAGAGACCGGCGTAAACATGCCAGCCCCAACTCAGCCCACGGAGAAGCCGCCTGTGCCGGAGCCCTTCATTTACGTCTTGCCGGGGATGCCTGGTATTTTGGGGTTCTTCACAAAAAGCAGTTTATCGGGGATAATGACAGGGAGATCGTCCCGGAGGATATCTGGAAAGCCTCTCTTTTAATGTTCCTGGCAGAGGGGATACTGATGGTGGTGCTGTTAATGATCCTGGCAGCAGTCAGGTGATAGGTGATAATCACGGAAATACAAATACAGATATTCAAATAACTGGTTCAAGATCATCCCCAGCCGGGCTGGGAGATGAACAGAGTATAGATATTCATTTTGGAAAGAAGGAATTCATATGCATACCAAATATCAGCACGGCGGTGACATTTACAGCAATAAAGTTTCTATAGACTATTCCGCCAATATCAATCCTTTAGGACTGCCTCAGGGAGTAAAAGAAGAGCTGGCCCGTTGTATAGAAGAGCCAGTCTGCTGCGTTTACCCGGACAGCCAGTGCAGGGATCTGGTAAAGGCATTAGCTGACTACCATAAGGTGACTCAGGACTGGATCCTCTGCGGTGATGGGGCAGCGGACCTGATCTTTGGACTTGCATTTGCCTTAAAGCCGAAAAAAGCACTGCTTTTAGCTCCTTCTTTCCTGGAATATGAGCAGGCATTGAAGGCAGTGGACTGTGATATTGATCTTTTTTATCTCAAAGAGGAAAATGGCTATCGTCTGGATGTGGAGGAACTGTGTAAAACGCTGGAACGGGCTAATGCCACTTATAATACTACCGCAGTCGGTTGTTCTGACCAACAGAAATCTACATCAGAAGCCAACAACGGCTACAACATTTTATTCCTGTGCAACCCCAACAACCCAACCGGCATTGCCGTAAAAAAAGAGCAGGTCTTAAAACTGGCTGAAACCTGCGAAAAAACAAATACCTTTCTGGTTGTGGATGAGTGTTTTGAAGAGTTTTTAGATGAACCGGAAGCTTACAGCATTATTCCGTTTTTAGAGAAGCTCTCCCATGTCTTTGTTTTAAAGGCATTTACCAAGATCTATGCCATGGCAGGCCTGCGTTTAGGTTATGCTCTGTGTAGCAATGAAGACGTTTTAACAAAGATCTGTCAGGTAAGACAGCCCTGGTCTGTTTCAGGACTGGCCCAGAGAGCAGGCATTGCAGCCTTAAAAGAGACGGAATATGTATTAAAAACCAGAAAACTGATCCATGAGCAGAGAGAAAAATGGAGGCGGCATTAACAGAACTGGGCTATATCGTCTATCCGTCCCAGGCCAATTATATTTTCTTTATGGAAAAGACTCTGGAAGGAGCAACAGACAGCCTGTACGACCGCATGCTAAAACAGGGCGTCCTCATCCGCAGCTGCTCCAATTATCCGGGCCTGGACGCATCCTGCTACCGCATCTGCGTAAAACAGAAGAAGAAAACAGAGAGTTCTTACACAAACTTTCCCAATGTACAGTCACCAAACGTACAGATATAAAATGTACAGATACAAAACATACAGATACCGTATATACGGATGCCAATCCAACACAAGCACCCCACAGACCTGAAAAGGAGGAATAAAACCATGGCAAGATCCATTATGATACAGGGAACCATGTCCAATGCGGGAAAAGTCTGATCGCAGCGGGCTTGTGCCGCATTTTCGCCCAGGACGGCTATAAAACAGCGCCTTTTAAATCCCAGAACATGGCTCTTAACTCCTTTATTACAGAAGACGGCCTGAAATGGGCCGGGCACAGGTGGTCCAGGCAGAGGCGGCAGGAGTAAAGCCTTCTGCGGATATGAACCCTATTTTGCTCAAACCCACTACCGATGTGGGTTCCCAGGTGATCGTAAACGGTGTTTCCATCGGAAATATGCGGGCAAAAGACTATTTTGCCTACAAAAGCAGCTGATCCCACAGATCATGGAAGCATACAAACGTCTGGACGAAGCCTATGACGTGATCGTCATTGAAGGCGCAGGAAGTCCGGCAGAGATCAACTTAAAATCCGATGACATTGTAAACATGGGACTGGCTGCCATGGTAGATGCGCCGGTGCTCCTTGCCGGGGATATTGACCGGGTGGTGTGTTCGCCCAGCTTTACGGCACAGTAGAACTTTTAGAGCCTGAAGAGCGGAACCGCATAAAAGGGCTTATTATTAATAAATTCCGGGGAGATAAGTCGATCCTGGAGCCGGACTTCGCCAGTTAGAAGATCTTTGTAAGATACCGGTGGCAGGCGTTGTCCCCTATATGAATGTAGATATCGAAGATGAGGACAGCTTAAGCAGCAAACTGGGAAATACAAGACAGAAGGGCTGCATCGACATTGCGGTGATCCGTTTTCCAAAATTTCCAACTTTACAGATATGGATGTATTTGAGCGTATGGATGAGGTCTCCATCCGTTATGTCTCAAAGCCTTCTGAATTAAAACGCCAGACATGGTGATCCTTCCGGGAACGAAAAATACCATTGATGATTTATTGTGGATGCGCCAGATCGGCCTGGAAGCAGCGATCCTTAAGCTGGCAGCCCGCCAGGTTCCTGTATGGGGAATTTGCGGCGGTTTCCAGATGATGGGAGAATGGCTGGTGGACGAACTTGCCATTGAGTCATCCCACAAAGGAAAGATCCGTGGAATGGGTCTTTTCCTGTAGAAACTGAATTTGAAGAAGAAAAGTACGCACCCAGACAGAAGGCCGATTCGGGGAACTTTACGGCTGTTTCAGGGAACTTTCCGGAAAGAGATTAACTGGTTATGAGATCCATATGGGCCGTACAAAGAGCCGGGAAAAGAACAGCCACTGTGCCTGTTAAATGCAGGAGAAAGTGCAAATGGCAGAGAAGCCAGGGTATCCCTGTGGCTGGAACCGGAAAACCTGTATGGTTCCTATGTCCATGGCGTATTTGATGCCCCGGCATCTGCGAGACCATAGCAACTGCCCTGGCAGCCAGAAAGGGCATTACCCTGGAAATGGCAGGGCAGATGGATTACATAGCATATAAGGAAGAACAGTATGATAAACTGGCAGAAATACTGCGGGAGAGTCTGGATATGGAAAAGATATATGAGATCATGGGGCTGGAAGAGAATGTGCATATAGAACAGGTGCTTCCGGCAGACATAGAACACAGAAGCTTTGAGATCATCGGGGAAGAATTAAAGGCTATGGGAAAGGAACTGGAACCGGAACTGGCACCGGTGATCATGCGTGCTATCCACACAACAGCGGATTTTGATTATGCAGATCATCTGAAATTTTCCGAAAATGTTGTAGAAAAGGCAAGAGAAGCCATTAAAAGGGAGCAGTGATCATTACTGATACGAAAATGGGCTGGTCCGGCGTAAATAAAAGCGGCTGGAAAGCTACGGAGGAGAAGCTTTATGCTTTATGGCAGATGAAGATGTGGCAGCAGAGGCAAAGAAAACGGCAGCACAAGAGCGGTTGCAAGTATGGATAAGGCAGCCAATCTGTTTGGAGACGGAACAAGACCCTGTATCTTTGCCATTGAAATGCCCCAACGGCTCTGATCCGCCTGTATGAGCTGATCCAGGAGAGAAAAATAAAACCGGCCCTGATCATCGGTGCGCCGGTAGGCTTTGTGAATGTGATCCAGTCCAAAGAACTGATCCTTTCATTGAAAGACACGCCTTACATCGTGGCAGAAGGAAGAAAAGGTGGAAGCAACGTAGCAGCGGCAATCTGCAACGCTTTGCTATATGGGATAAAATAAAAGGGGACAAAATACATGAAACTATATCGTATTATCCTTGTAGATGATGAGGAAGAGGTAAGAAAGAGCATTATCCGCAAGATCAAATGGGAGGAAAATGGATTTTTAGTAGCAGGGGATGCGGAAAACGGGGAAGATGCCTTAGAAAAGATTGAAGCTTTAGAGCCTGACCTGATCTTAACCGACATTCGCATGCCTTATATGGACGGACTGACACTGGCAGAGCGTGTGCGCCAGAAATACCCGTCTATGAAGATCGTTATTTTCTCTGGTTACGATGACTTTGAGTATGCGAAGCAGGCTATTAAATTAAATGTAACTGAGTACATATTAAAGCCGGTAAACGTAGAAGAGCTGACTGCCATTTTACAGAAGATCAAGGCAAATCTGGACCAGGAGATCGAGCAGAAGCGAAATGTAAACCTGCTGCGGGAAAATTATATTAAAAGCCTGCCGATCCTTCGTGAACAGTTTTAAATGAGCTGGTAAATGCCCCGGTTGCTTCTGAGATCGTTGAAACACGTTTAAAAGAATACGGCATTCCTCTTTCAGGTGCACAGAAATGGATCGCAGCAGCGGTAGGCATTGACCGGCCGGAAGAAGAGGGCGAAGGGAACTGGCGATCCACCGTGAACAGGACCTGATCCCTATTTCTGTTATGCAGATCTTAGAGGAAAAGCTTGGAAAATACTGCCGTTTTTCAACTTTTAATTCTACTGGCAGCAGCGATGCCCAGATCGGTGTGATCGCAGCGATTGATGAGGAAAATACCCAGACCGGTCTGACTGCTGTATTAAGTGATATCTGCAAAGAAACCAGAAAGATCCTTGCAGTGCCCATCACTATTGGTATCGGTCACAGCACCCAGGACTTGGGAATGATCTGTGAGTCTTATAAAGATGCGGTAAATGCCTTAGGCTATAAGGCCATCGTAGGAGCCGGAAATACCATTTACATTAACGATGTGGAGCCGGTAAGCAGGGGAAAACTGCAGTTTGACAGCAAAGACGAGGCAGAACTGGTAGGTGCTGTAAAATTCGGCCATCAGGAAAAGATCGAAGAAGTGGTACATAAAATTGCCGACAAGATCAGTGATGCAAAAGTCCATCAGCGTCAGTGCCAGACCTATATGTTAAGTGTGTTAAACTGTATGATCCAGCTGGTGCAGATGTATGATCTGGATATGGAGACCATTTTCCAGGGAGAGTCTGACTTAAATGAGGCCTTTGTCCTGATCTCCAGCACCCAGAAAAGGAAGATTTTGTAAAATGGCTTCTCCAGGCGGCCACAGCAGTAAACCAGTCTGTAAATACAGAGCGTGATAACACCACAAAACAGGTGATCCAGGAAGCCAGACAGTATATTATGGACAATTATCAGGATGCGGATCTGTCTGTGGAGAAGATCTGCCGTCACCTGCATATGAGCCCGGCTTATTTCTCCACCATGTTTAAGAAAGAAACAGGAAAGACCTATGTGGCTTATCTGACGGAAGTGCGGTTAGACAAAGCTGTGGAGCTTTTAAATAAAACGGATGACAAGACCTATGTGATCGCGGCAAAAGTAGGATATCAGGAGCAGAATTATTTCAGCTATGTGTTTAAGAAACGTTTTGGTATCTCACCTACAAAATTCAGAGGAGCAAAATAATGTTTTGAAACAGCGAAAACACCGGCTTCAAAATGCCAGTATCCGTTCTATTATCTTTATGTATTTCACCATTACTGCTCTGGCAGCCAGCGTTTTATCGGAGTGTCCCTTTATGGACGGCTGTCAGGGCAGATGTCCTCTGCCCTTCAGGAGGAAAATCACATTCTTATCAATCAGTTAGGCCGGACCATGGACTCCTACCTGCGTCTGGTAATGAAACTTTCAGACTCCCTGTATTACGGCGTGATCAAAAATGCCGATCTCTCAGATGGTTCTATTAACGGGGAGATCACCCTTCTTTATGATAATAATAAAGACAATGTAGAAAATATCGCCCTGTTTTCCAAAGAAGGAGAACTGCTTGAGTCTGTTCCTGCAGCAAGATTAAAACAATGCCCAGGTGGCAGATCAGGACTGGTTTACGGCGGCATTGGAAAAACAGAAAATCTTCATTTTTCCATGCCTCATGTACAGCATATTTTGATACAGGAGACAGCCAGTATCGTTGGGTGGTATCTGTGGCAAGAGCAGTAGAGATCACAGACGGTCCTTATACAGATCAGGGCGTTTTGCTCATTGATCTGCGCTATAACAGTCTGGAACAGCTGTTTGACGGAATGAACCTGGCAAAAGGAGGCTATGTTTATCTTACAGACAGCAACGGGGACCTGATCTATCACCCGAACGGCCAGCTGATCAGCTCCGGCCTTGCAATGGAAAATAATGATAACACAGCCATTTTAAGGGATGGAAATTATCAGGAGCAATGGCAGGACAGACCCGGGTAGTATCTATAAAACAGTAGGTTATACAGGCTGGAAGATCGTAGGTGTCATGCCTCTTGACACAGTATCTTTAAACGCTATTAAGACACGTATTTTGATCGTGTTTATTATTGCACTGGTGTTGTTTATTCTGACCATCATCAACTCCTATATTTCTTCCCGTATTACAGACCCCATTAAGGAACTGGAAAAATCTGTCAATCAGATCGAGGAAGGAAATCTGGAAACAGAAGTTTATACAGGTGGATCCTACGAGATCCAGCATTTGGGAAAATCCATCCAGAACATGGCAAGGCAGATCAAACGTCTTATGGATGATATTGTGGCAGAACATGAGTCCAAGCGAAAAAGCGAGTTTGATACGTTACAGTCCCAGATCAATCCCCATTTCCTCTACAATACACTGGATATCATCGTATGGATGATCGAAAATGAAAAGCAGTCAGAGGCGGTGAAAGCAGTAACGGCGCTGGCACGTTTCTTCCGCATCAGTTTAAGTAAGGGAAAAGTATTATCCCGGTGCGGGACGAATTGGAGCATGTGCGAAACTACCTGATGATCCAGCATATGCGCTATAAAAATAAATTCTCTTATTCTATTGAGGCAGAGGACGAGGTATTAGGACTTGCCAGTCTGAAGCTTATTTTACAGCCTATGGTGGAAAATGCCATTTATCATGGAATGGAATTTATGGATGGTGACGGCGAGATCAAAATACGGGCATGGAAAGAGAACAACGATCTGTATTTAAGCGTAGAGGACAATGGACTTGGCATGACCGAAGAACAGGTAGAGCGTCTGTTTACAGATACCAGCCATGTCCCTTCCAGGCGGGTTCCGGCATTGGCGTAAAGAACGTAAATGAGGATCCATCTGTATTTTGGAAAAGACTATGGTCTTTCCATAAATTCAGAACCGGATGAAGGAACGACAGTGCTGATGCATCTGCCGGCTGTTTCATATGAAGAAATAGCAAAAGAAGAAGCATTAAAAGAGCAAAATGCAAAGAAGGAGGAGAAACATGCCTAGAAGAGAAAAATGCTTTATGCGCAGGGGCTGTGTTTCTGGTCCTTCTGTTTCTGATGTCTTCTACAGATCTGATCATAAAAGAGCGGGCTGTACAGATCGACTCCATTTCTGTAATCTTAAGCGAAGACACGGACGATTATTATCAGAATTTCAGAAAAGGAATGGAAAAGGCAGCTACAGATCTGCGAAGTGATGTAAGGTTGATCACTCTTTATGACCGAAAAGATCAGGATCAGCAGGTGGAACTGACCACCAGGGAGATCCGGGACGGGCAGGTGCTGTGGTGATCGAACCGGCAGAGGAAAAGGCGGCGGTTATGGCGTTAGAAAGTTTAAATCCAGGATGCCCGGTGATTTTGTAAGCGCGTCTTCCCCAGTGATTTTGTGACAGACTCTATTCTCATTGATTATTTTGAAGCCGGAAGAATATTGGGAGAAAAGCAGCAGAAAAGAACCTTCCAGGTGAAAAAGTGTGTTTGTTTGCCCAGGAATGGCTTATAACGGCGTACAGGACGCCTACGAAGGGTCTGCTCTGTTTTAAATGACCAGGGGATCTCTTATGAGTTATATGTAGATAAAGAAGGAAAGGCTTTTCGCAAGGTGATCGAAAATACAGTCTATCCGGGGACCGGTCCGGTAGAAGTGGTGGCTCTGGATGTGCAGTCTTTGGACCGGACAGCTTCTATCTTAAATGAAAGCTCTGTTTACAGGGATCATGTATCTGCCCTTTATGGCATTGGTTCTACTACGGGGATCTTAAATCTCCTGGATCAGGGTATTATTGACGGACTTGTGACCTATGACCAGTTCAGCCAGGGATATTTAAGCATAAAAAGCAGTGGAAGCCATTCACGGAAGCAGGCAGAAACAGGAAACTTTGTTGGATCCGGTCTATCTGGATCAGCAGGAACTGGCTTCCGGCGCATATGAGAAAATGCTCTATCCAATGGAATAGGGGTAAAAAGGATGAAGAAAACAAAAGGAACCGGAGTAATGCTTTTTGGTATGTTTGCGATCATCGTAATTATCGCGGTGTTTATCCTGGCAGGAAACGGAGCAAAAAGAGGCGGCGTCCAAGGAAATACGTGTGGGACTTCTTCTTTACAGGGGATGATACCTTTATCAGCACCCTGCGTTCTTATATCGAAGAAAAGGCGAAAGAATATGAACGGACAGAGGGGATCAAAGTGACCCTGGATATTTTGGATGCAAAAGCAACCAGAATACCCAGAACAACCAGGTGGACCGGCTGCTGGAGTTAGGATGCAATGCCTTGTGTGTGAATATCGTAGATCGCTTTGCAGCTTCTGTTGTCATTGATAAAGCCATGGCAGCAGATGTGCCTGTGATCTTTTAACAGGGAACCAGTGGAAGAGGATATGAACCGGTGGGAGAAGCTTTATTATGTAGGGGCAGACGCAAAAGAGTCTGCTGTTCTGGAAGGAAAGATCCTGGTAGATGCCTACAGGAAGGATCCTGCAAGCCTGGACCGGAACGGGGATGGAACCGTCAGCTATGTACTTTTAGAAGGGGAAAGCAATCACCAGGACTCCCTGATCCGTACAGAATGGTCTATCCAGACATTAAAAGACGGGGGAGTTCCTCTGGAAAAATCACAGGCGGCATTGCCAGCTGGGAACGCAGCCAGGCATCTGCCATGATGGAACAGTGGCTTACCGACTATCCGGACCAGATCGAACTGGTCATCTGCAATAATGATGATATGGCCTTAGGCGCGATCGATGCCATTGAGCGGGCGGGGATCCTTCCCGGAACGATCAAATTAGCAGGTATCGATGCAACGCCTCCCGGTGTGGAAGCGCTGAAGGCAGGAAAGCTTTTGAACTGTAGAAGCGGATAAAGAAGGCTATGCAAACGCTATTTTCGGGATCGCAGCCTCTTTAAGCCGGGGACTTCCCATTGATGAGAGCATAAAACTGGAAAACGGAAAATATTTCTGGTGCAGCCAGAAAGGACTGACCCAGGCGGATATTGCAGGAACTGACAATAAATGACATAAAATAATAATTTTTTCAGCAATAATGTAAAATCAAAGAAATTTCATAATACTCCTTAAAAATCTTATAGAAAAATGCACAACGCGGATTTATAATGTGCTTGTCGTTAAGGAAAAACACCAAAAGCGATAAAAACAAAATCATATGTATAGGGAGGATTACAATTATGAGATTAGTTAAGAAAGTTACAGCAGCAGCTATGGCATCCGCAATGGCACTTTCACTGGCAGCCTGCGGCGGCGGAAACACCGCTACAACAGCAGCAGCTACCGAAGCAGCAAAAGAGACTGAGGCAGCAAGCGAAGCAGCTACAGAGGCAGCTAAGGAAGCAGCAGAGACTGCAGCACAGGCAGCTGGAACAGCAGATGTTGCTGATAAGAAAGTGGGCATCAGCATTTATAAATTCGATGATAACTTCATGACTCTGTACAGACAGGAACTGCAGCGTTATCTGACCGAAGATTTAGGATTTAAGCCAGAGAACGTAGTTATCCAGGATGGTAAGGGTGATCAGGCAGAGCAGACCAACCAGATCAACAACTTCATTACCCAGAAGTATGATGTTCTGATCTTGAACCTGGTACAGGCTTCTTCCGCACCGGAGATCACAGATATGTGTAAAGAAGCAGGAATTCCTGTTGTTTACATCAACCGTGAGCCAGATGAGGCAGAAGAGCAGAGATGGGTTGACGAAAAGATCAACGCTACCTATGTAGGCTGTGATGCTAGACAGTCCGGTACTTATCAGGGCGAAGAGATCTTAGAGACAGAGACCAAGGGCGATATCAATGGTGATGGAAAAGTTTCCTACATCATGATCCAGGGCGACCCTGAGAACGTAGATGCCCAGTACAGAACTGAATTCTCCGTTAAGGCATTAACAGACGCTGGCGTAGAAGTAGAAGAACTGTTAAAGCAGCGTGGTGACTGGGATCAGGCTAAGGCACAGCAGATCGCACAGGATGCTTTAAACCAGTACGGCGACAAGATCGAAGTTATCTTCTGCAACAACGACGCAATGGCACTGGGCGCTTTACAGGCAATCGAAGCAGCTGGACGTAAGGTAAATGAAGATATCTACTTAGTAGGTGTAGATGCTCTGACCGAGGCAGTTCAGAACGTTATTGATGGCAAGCAGACCGGTACTGTATTTAACGATCACTTCTCACAGGCTAAGGCAGCAGCAGACGCAGCTGTTCAGTTCATCAGCGGCGAAGAAGTTGATGCAAAGATCCCTGTAGACTACATCAAGGTTACTAACGCAAACGCACAGGAAATCCTTGACAAGTTAAAATAAGTTACAGTTAACTGACTATTTATCGGGTGTGCGGGTCATTCCGTCACACCCGATTTTTAAGGAAAATATGCTCCCGGAGGGCATAGAAAAAGCGTCACAGGAATTGAAAGGAGTAACGGGATGGCAGAGCAGTACAGACTGGAAATGATAGGAGTCAGTAAAAGCTTCCCTGGCGTAAAGGCACTGGATGGGATAAACTTGAAAGTACGTCCGGAACTGTCCATGCGCTGATGGGGAAAACGGCGCCGGAAAATCCACCCTTATGAAATGTCTTTTCGGCATTTATAAGATGGATGAAGGACAGATCATTATTGATGGTGAAAAACGGAGATAACAAATCCGGATGATGCCCTTCGCAAGGGCCTGGCAATGGTTCATCAGGAACTTCAGCCAATACCGGATCGTTCTATTGCAGAAAATATGTATCTGGGAAGATATCCCATGAAGAGTGTTGGTCCTCTTAAAATGGTGGATCACAAGACCATGAACAGTGAAGCTGAGAAATGGTTAAAAGATGTAAAATGAATTTTGATCCTAAGGCAAAACTGGGAACATTGTCAATTGGACAGATGCAGTCAGTAGAGATCGCAAAGGCAGTCAGCCAGCACGCAAAGATCGTGATCCTGGATGAGCCTACATCCTCTCTGACTGATAATGAAGTAGAAGCGCTGTTCCGCATTATCAGGGACTTAAAGTCCAGAGGCGTTTCTATGATATATATCAGCCATAAGATGGCTGAGATCCGTCAGATCGCAGACGATATTACTATTATGCGAGATGGTACATATGTAGGATCCTGGGAAGTAAAGGATATTTCCGATGATGAGATCGTAAAACAGATGGTTGGACGTGAGCTGACCAATGTATATCCTCAAAGGAAGATTACAGAACAGATGAGACGATTCTGAAGGTAGAGCACCTGTGCAGCATTCATGAACGTTCCTTCCAGGATTGTTCCTTTGAGTTAAAGAGAGGCGAGATCCTTGGATTCGGCGGTCTGGTAGGCGCACAGAGAACAGAGATGATGGAAGCAATCTTCGGTATGAGACATATTGCCAGCGGTACGGTAGAAGTCCTTGGCAAGCAGGTTAATATCAAGAAACCGGAAGATGCTATTGATAATTCTATTGGTATGATCACAGAGGATCGTCGTGGAACTGGTATCTTAGGCTGCTTAAGCATCAACGATAACACTGCGATCGCTTCTTATAAGAACTATACAAACAACGGTGTGATCGATCAGAAGAAAGTAGATGCAGTTGTAAAGACAGCATCCAGAAGCTGAACATCAAGACTCCTAGTGGAAAGACACTGATCCAGTCTCTTTCCGGTGGTAATCAGCAGAAGGTTATCATCGCCCGCTGGCTGGCAAACAACCCGGATATCCTGATCATGGATGAGCCTACAAGAGGTATTGACGTAGGTGCCAAGTATGAGATCTATCAGATCATGATCGACCTGGTAAAACAGGGCAAGTCCATTATCATGATCTCTTCTGAAATGCCGGAGCTGATCGGTATGTCCAACCGTATCATTGTAATGTGTAACGGACATATCACCGGCGAAGTAGAAGGGAAGAAGCAACCCAGGAGAGAATTATGTCCTTTGCGACACAGTTTGATCTTCAGGGAAAATCAACCACAGAGTCCAAGTAGGAGGATTAAGCCATGACAGCGAAAAATTTAATTTAAAGGATTTCCTTATTAATAACGGAATTATAGTCGTTCTGGTGTTATTAGCTATTTACACCGGTATCATGCAGCCGACATTCGTATCCGGCTCCAACTTAAAAATATTGCACTTAACGTAGCACCACGTTTCATCATCGCCTGCGGCGTATCCGGGTGTCTGATCACCAAAGGTACTGACCTTTCTGCAGGACGTATGGTAGGTTTATCTGCCTGCCTGGCAGGTACTTTACTTCAGAAGGCTGATTACAGCGGCAAGTTCTTCCCTAACATGCCATTTTATGGTGTATGGTGGGTAGCAGCTGTACTGCTTATCTGTGTAGCTGTATGTGCTATCTTTGGTGCTATCAACGGTATCGTAGTTTCTTATCTGCAGGTTCCTGCATTCATCGGAACCTTAGGTATGCAGCTAATCGTATACGGTGTCTGCCTGGTTTATACCAACGCAACTCCTATTGGTGGTTATCGTGCTGCTTACACAGAGGTTGCAAAAGGACAGTTATTTGGTTTTATCCCTTATCTGTTCCTGATCGCTTTAGCAGTTGGTATTGTAATGTGGTTTGTATATAACAAGATGCCTCACGGCAAATATATGTACGCTATCGGTGGAAATGAGCAGGCAGCAGAAGTTTCCGGCGTAAATACAAAGAAAACCAAGATCATCATCTATATCACAGCAGCAGCATGCTACGCACTGGGCGGTTTCTTGGTAGGCGCTAAATCCGGTGGTTCCTCTGTAAATATGGGTTACGGCTGGGAGCTGGAAGCAATCGCAGCCTGCACCATCGGCGGTGTATCTGTAAACGGTGGTATCGGACGTATCTCCGGCGTTCTCATCGGCGTTCTGGTATTCGAGATCTTAAAGACCTGCTTACAGTATCTGGGTGTTGATACAAACTACCAGTACATTGCACAGGGTATCGTTATCGTAGTTGCGATCGCACTGGATATCAGAAAGTACATTGCTAAGAAGTAATTACTGACTCATAATATTCTAAAGCATAAAATATTTTGGCTGGGCACCAGATCTGTGATTGACCGGATCTGGTGCCCATATTTCTGTCATGTATGGAAAAATGCTGCCGGTGACAGGTTCTGTGAGCTGGCACTTGCATTTTGAAAGTAAGGCTACCGCGCTTCGCTTGCCGCCCAGCGGCGTTCTGCGCTGTATGGGGCGGTCGGCCGAAAGGAGAACCGCCCTTGCGAATTTCAAACTCCATGCAGCCCGTGTCCGGGTCTGCGTGTGTCAAGAGCCGGCGTTGAAGCAAATACAGCAGTTAAGGACACAGGGAAAGCTGAAAGAAAGCCAGTAGCACAAAGAGAGCAATGACAGGAAAAGAGAAGAACGTCAATCCATGAACGCTTGGAAATCAATAAGAAAATTATCCAGGAAAAGCAGGGACAAGATAAGATGGAGAGAGGGGCTGATTTGGGTGTAAGGACAGTGTAGAATAAGCAGAATGAGTCGGAGGTCATGGATAACACTGTGGCTTCCAATTTTTGTTTGACGTTAAAATTTTTATATGACAAACTTTTTCAGGAAGGTAATTCAGAGAACCTGACAGAAGATTAGAAAGAAGTTTTAAGGATATGGAACGATTTGAGTACAAATGAGCAGGAAACAGTAATGTCAATGCTACATGGACTTCGGAAGTAGGAGAATAGTTCGAATGTATATATCGGCTGTTCTTTTTTTTTTAGCGTTAAAGCGGTAATGTTTTTCTTGTGTACAGTAGAGTGCTATAGTATAATAAAATCAGTTTTTGCATACGTTTAAAAGTTATAATAAGGAAATCGGCAAACCAGATGAAAGTCTGGGACGCAAAGCTATAGGGCCTGTAAAATGGTAGCCAGTTGCCACGTTAAAGATGCATTGTTTGCAATGACAATGCTTTTCATTTTGGAGATCAAAAGAAACTAAAACAGGCAAGTAATAATTGGTGGCTGCTAAAATATAAAAATGGAGCAGATAAAAATATTAGCAGAGGTATTTCATGAATTAGTGGAATACTTGGGAATGTAGGGGATGGGAAATGAAAACAAAAGATATTCAGGAACTTTATAAAATAAAATTACATAGCATGGATACGATCCTGCATCAGATTTCGCTTATGGATCAGGTGGAAAATGAGCAGGAGCTGTCAGAAATCATTCACTCTTTGCTGCAGGCAATTGGAAACTATACAGGGGCAGACCGGGTATATGTTTTTGACTGGGAAACCGATCAGAAGGACAGTCTGAGTAATACATTTGAATGGTGTGCCGATGGAGTGATACCAGAGATAGATAATCTTCAGGCAATCCCGGTCAGTTCGATGCCGAACTGGGTGAAACGATTTGAAAACAAGGAAGTAATCGTGATTCATGATCTGGAAGCAACAAAATGTTCTGAGCCGGAGGAATATGAATTATTAAAAACACAGGAAATATGTTCCTTGATTGCAGTGCCGATTTACGCTAATCATCAAATGAATGGATTCATCGGAGTGGATAATCCTGATTTGAGTCAGAATGAAATTTCCATCACGCTGCTGTCTGATGTTGGTGGGCATCTTGGATGTGTGAGGGAAAATCTGAAAAGTACGGTACAGTTGAAAAAGGCTTTTGATGAGGCAACAAAGAGGACAGAGATTATTTCTGCAATTGCCACATTGTATGTAACGATTGTGTATGCCAATATTAAGGAGCGGACATATGAGCTTCTGGAGGGCTATGACTTTGTGCGAAAAATACTTGGTCAAAAGGGAAAAATTGATGATGTTATGGAACAGCTTCCAACGGCATTTGCTGGTCTTGAAGAGAGAGAAAGGTACCGAAAGTTTCTTGAATTTGATACATTGACCGAGAGACTCCGGAATACGAATTCTGTTTCAATTGAATTTATGGGAGCAAATGGAGAATGGAGGCTGTCCAGATTTATTGTAAAGAGCAGAGATGCGCATGGAAACGCTGTGGATGTGCTTTATGTCGCTCGGGATATTACGGAAGAAAAATCACGGGAACTTATGTATCAGAAACAGCTTAAGGCAAGCATGGAAGATGCTCATCGCGCGAATCTTTCAAAAACAGCCTTTCTCCAGCGTATGAGCCACGATATCCGTACACCGCTAAACGGAATCGTGGGGATGATCCATATCGCTGAAAAACATAACAATGATGTGGTCAAGTTAAGGGAATGCAGGCAGAAGGTACTTCAGTCCGCCGATTATCTGCAAAATCTGATCAACAATGTCCTGGATATCAGCAAACTGGAATCCGGTTCCCTTGTGTTGGAACATAAATCCTTTGATCTGGCAGAACTGTTAAGTAATAATCTGACGGTTGTTGCAATGAGTGCTTATGAGAATGGTGTAAGATTTGAAGGCGGCGTGGAAGCAAGCACAATCCGCCACAGATATTTGATTGGAAGTCCGGTACATCTGAGCAGGGTTTTAATGAATCTTTCTTCCAACGCGATTAAATACAATCATTTTCATGGAACAGTGAATGTTCATTGCGAAGAATTATCGGATGATGGGAATATAGCTGTTTTTCAGTTTGTATGTTCAGATACCGGTCTTGGTATGAGTGAAGAATTTCAAAAACATGCGTTTGATGCTTTTGCGCAGGAAGGCAAACAGTCAACTACAACATTCAGTGGCTCCGGTCTGGGACTTTCAATCGTGAGAGATATAGTTGAACTGATGGGTGGAACAATAGAACTGGAAAGCGAAGAAAATATTGGAAGCACGTTTACGTTTACGGTTCCATTTGAGATAGAGCATCTGGCTGAAAAGAATGATCCGCAGAAGGATAATTGTCCACTGAGCATGAATCTGTCAGGAAAGCGTGTGCTTCTTGTTGAAGATAATGCCATCAATATGGAGATCGCCCATGCAATACTGGAAGAAGAGCACCTGGATATTGCTGAAGCAAAAAACGGAAAAGAAGCACTTGAAATATTCCGAAATTCTAAGACGGGTGAGTATGATTTTATCATCATGGATGTGATGATGCCGGTCATGGATGGACTGGAAGCAACAAAAGCAATTCGTGAGTTGGAACGTGAAGATGCCAAAAAGATCCCGATCATTGCCATGACGGCAAATGCTTTTGAGGAAGACCGAAAAGCTTGTCTGGATGCTGGGATGGATGAACATATCGGAAAGCCGATTGATATTCCGTTATTAAAAAGCGCAATCATAAAACTGCTGGCAAAATCATAAAAACCGCATATATAAAGGAAATTAAAAATATGGATAAAAGACAAAAAATACTCATTATAGATGATGGGGAATTTAACAAGCAAGCGACTGTAGCCTGGAGAGTGGGAGAAAGATGAAGAAGTGCAAATTAGTACAGAATATAAGGAAATTTCAAATTTTGTTACTTTATATTTTGCACAATTATATGTTTTATTGTTTTATCCGTTCCTGCATCTGCCAAAGAAAACTCTGACAATGTTATCCGGGTAGGATCTTTTGAGGAAACTTATAATGTAGTCAATGAAAAGGGAGAAAGAAGCGGCTATGGTTATGAGTATCTTCAAGATATTGCAGGTTATGCAGGATGGACATATAAATACATAACAAGTGATTGGAAAAACTGCTTTACACAGTTGGAAAATGGAGAGATTGATATTCTTGGTGGCATTTCCTATACAGACGAACGTGCTGAAAATATGCTTTTTTCCGATATGCCTATGGGGGAAGAGAAATATTACATCTATACGGATGCATCCAATATGGATCTTACAGCAGGAAATTTGGATTCTTTTGAGGGAAAAAATATTGGTGTGTCTAAAGATAATATAGTGGAGGATGTGCTTAATGAATGGGAATCAAAATATGGTCTGCATACGAAGCATATCAATGTTTCTACAACCACAGAAATTATGGACAAACTGTCGAAACATGAAATTGACTGCTTCGTTTCAGTAGAAGAATCCCGTTGGGAAGAATCGGATATTTCACCGCTTACAAGTATTGGAGAGACAGAAATCTATTTCGCTATAAATCCAAAACGTCCGGATATCAAAGAAGCACTGGATAGTGCTATGCGCAGAATCAAGGATGACAATCCATTTTACACAGATGATCTCTACAGGCGTTATCTTTCTGCACAGAGCAGCTCGTTTCTTTCAAAAGAAGAAAGGGAGTGGATCGGGCAGCATGGAGCAATCCGGATAGGGTATCTGAATCAGGATGGAGGTATCAGCAGTGTAGATCCATCAACAGGCAAACTGACAGGTGTTATCACAGATTATGTGGATCTTGCAGAAAATTGTCTGCAAGGTCAGACTCTGGAATTTGAATTAAATGGATATGATACAAGAAGTGAACTGCTTCAGGCATTGCAGGATGGAAGAATAGACCTGATTTTTCACGCAAACCAGAATCCATACTTTGCAGAAACAAATGGATTTGCTTTGTCGGATACGCTGTTGACTCTCAATATGGCAGCAATTACGGCAAAGGATTCTTTTGATGAGAATAAAGAGAATATAGTTGCCGTTGAAAAAGATGATTTTGCATTGAAAGCATATCTTTCATACAATTATCCGCAATGGAAGGTTGTGGAATATGAGACATCAGATGCAGCAGTAAAAGCAATGCAGAAAGGGGAGGCAGATTGTATTGTAAGCAATTCAGGTACTGTTTCAGACTATTTGAAAAATAATAAGCTTCATAGTGTTTTCCTGACAAAAGAAGCTGATGTTTCATTTGCTGTTCAGCAGGGAGAACCGGTTCTTTTGTCCATTCTGAATAAAACACTGACATCTATGCCTACAACTCAATTTTCAGGTGCAGTAGTTTCGTATAATGCTTCTTCACGAAAAGTTACAGCGAGGGATTTTATTCAGGACAATTTACTGACAGTCTCACTTATAGTTGGAATTTCTTATTTTTGTTGTCCTGTGTATAATTCTTGATTCTTTTGAAAAAATCAAAACGTGCGGAAGAAAAATCCAAGAAGTCTGCTGAGCAGGCATTGAAGCTGAATCAGGAGCTTGAAGAAAAACAGCAGGAATTACAAAATGCACTTGTAGAAGCACAGAGTGCCAATAAGGCTAAGACTTCCTTTTTAAATAACATGTCTCATGACATCAGAACACCGATCAATGGTATTATTGGCATGCTTACGATTCTTGAAGAAAAGCGGAAATGATGCTGAGCGGGCAAAGGATTGCATGAATAAAATATATGAGTCATCGAAGCTGCTACTATCATTGATAAATGATGTTTTGGATATGGCAAAGTTAGAATCGGATACCGTGGTTTTTGGTGATGAATCCATCAATCTGGATCAGGTATGTAAAGAAATCACGGAGTCACTATACTTTTCAGGCAGAAGAAAAAGGACTTCATGTTATAGGAGAACATGATGATTACAGTGGTATATATGTTTGGAGCAATGCAGTTCATCTGAAAAAAATATTGATGAATCTGTTTACAAACAGTATGAAGTACAATAAGGTGAATGGTTTTATTTACATGAGTATGAGAACGATTGAAAGATCAGAAGATCACATGACATGTGAATTTAAAATAAAAGATAATGGAATTGGAATGTCAGAAGAATTTATAAAAAATGAATTGTTTACTCCATTTGTACAGGCAGATAATTCCCCACGTTCTGATTATAATGGGACAGGTCTGGGAATGCCTATTGTGAAACAACTTGTAGAAAAGATGGGCGGAACCATAACAGTTGAAAGCAAGCTTGGTGAAGGAAGCTGTTTTACTGTAATACTTCCATTTAAAATTGATACAAATGTACGGCCAGAAGAAAAAGAAGATTTTGATGCAGATATATCAGATATCCGGGTATTGCTGGTTGAAGATAATGAGCTGAATGTGGAAATAGCAGAATTTATGCTGACGGAAAATGGAGCTAAAGTAGAAACAGTGAACAATGGGTTAGAAGCTGTTCAGCATTTTGAAGCTTCCGAACCGGGAACATACGATGTTATTTTAATGGATATTATGATGCCGGTGATGGATGGTCTTACTGCTACAAGAACAATAAGAGCCCTGGAACGGCAAGATGCAAAAACAATCCCTATCATTGCTATGACTGCAAATGCATTCAGGGAAGATGCCGAAAAGTGTATGGAAGCAGGAATGAACGCACATCTTGCAAAGCCGTTGGATGATAAAAAAATTAAGCTGACTATAAGCGAAGAGTTGAGAAGGCAAAATGCCTGTCATGAATGATTATGAGGCAATCGCAGCAATCAGGAGCCTTCCAGATGCATGGGAAAAGCAGACAGGAAACAGAGAGAGGATTTTGCTATGACAGAAACTAAATACATATTTCCAAAGCAAATGCAGTCTGTAGCCGCTTTGGTTTTTATAGCCGTGCTGATCGTTCTGCTTCTTATCCTGACTGTAATGGTACATATGAGGAACAGAAAACTGAAAAGTACGCTGGAAGAACAGATAGCGGAAAGACGGCTTTTGGACAAAATATGTGCAGATTTTACGGCTGTCTATTATGTTGAATTAAATACCGGTTTCTTTGAGATTCTGCATATGAATGACGGAACCAATGCAAAAAAAATGAATCTGAAACAGTGTGATAATTTTAATTATGCTGCTGACCAATATGCAGTTCAGTATCTGTATGAAAAAGAGAGAAAAGAATTTAAAAACTGGATTTCGACGAGGTATCTGAAGGAACAGCTTTCCCGGAGAGAGCGCATTACCTACCATTACAGAAGCAAACCAAATCCGAATCAGCATGAATTTTTTGAGGCGCAGGCAATCAAAATATACCAGGACGAGAAACATTTTTTCGCACTGGTGGGTTTCCGGCATATTGATGATATCATGGAAAAAGAAACTACGATCCAGAATCAGTTAAGGCAGGCACTGGACGAGACACGGCTGAGTAATGAAATAATTTCGGCAATTGCTAAGAGTTACTGTTCTATCTACAGGATTGATGTGCAGAAAGATTTTTTTGAAGAGGTATCAAATGACAGCGAAATACACAAACTGACAGGAAACAGAGGATGTGCATCGGAGAAACTGTATCAGCTTTGTGATACAATGGTTGCACCGGAATACCGTCCGCTGATACGTCCGTTTCTGGATGTTTCTACACTTTCCGCAAGATTGAAGACGGAAGAATGTATTTCTACAGAATACAGGATGTGTGATGGCAGCTGGCATCGGATGCTTTTTACTGTAAAAAAACGGGATGAATCTGGAAATGTGACCCATGTCTTATGTACGGTCCGCAGTATCAGTGATTCCAAGAGACGTGAAGAGAATCTTAACTTTGCAGCGGAAGCAGCAAAGAGGGAAGCCGAAATGAAAACAAGGTTTCTGGCAACCATGAGTCATGATATCCGTACACCATTGAACGGTATTATCGGTATGGTAAATATGGGAAATCAGTATGCAGATGATCCACAGATGCAGCAGAAGATCAGAGAAAAGGCAATGGAATCCCTGAAATATCTTGTGTCTCTGGTAAATGATGTGCTGGATATGAATAAACTTCAGAGCGGAGATTTAAAGGATTATCAGCTTTTGTTTGATCTGACAACGGTACTGAGGGAATTGAACCAAATTTATGATGAGCGGGCTGCAAAGAAAGGCATTCAGTATGAGATTGACTGGAAAAATGGTACATATAGTCACATCGCTCTGGTTGGAAATCCGGTATATCTTGGCAGGATTCTATCGAATATTTTGGACAATGCTATAAAATTCAGTCAGGTGGGTAGTGTGATCACGGTCTGGGTTAAGGAAGAAGCGCTGGATGATGGCAGAGCATTTTTCACTTTCTATTGCAAAGATCAAGGCGTGGGTATGAGTGAAGATTTTATTGCCCATGCTTTTGATATGTTCTCCCAGGAAAGCCAGACAAGCAGATCCAGATATGAAGGCACCGGACTGGGGCTAGCGATTACGAAACAGCTTGTGGACAGGATGGATGGAAGAATTGAACTGAAGAGCAAAATTGGTGTTGGTACTACAGTTGTTGTAAAAATACCGTTCAAAATTGGAGTACAGGATAAAATCAGTAATTCACCAGAAAACAATTCGGTAAGCCTTGAGGATTATTCAGTGGAAGGTATGCGGGCATTGGTTGTGGAAGACAATGAGCTGAACATGGAAATTGCCAGATGTATACTGGAAGACAGTGGTATGGAGGTTACCTGTGCAGCGGACGGACAGGAAGCAGTTGAAATCTTCGGGAAATCCGCACTGGATTATTTCGGGGTGATTTATATGGATGTTATGATGTCGAAGATGAATGGACTGGATGCGGCAAGGACAATCAGGGAAATGAAAAGAAGAGATGCCATGAGGGTTCCGATCATTGCAATGTCCGCAAATGCCTTTGCAGAAGATATTATCAACAGCCAGCTGGCAGGAATGAATGCCCATCTTGCAAAGCCGCTGGATGCGGAAAAAATGATTGTTGCTTTAAAACAATGTATGGCAGATAATAGGGATATAAAACTCCACGAAGATTTATAGGAATAAAAAGACAGAAATTGCGTTTGAAAAATCCTTGTATAATTAAAATACAGAGAAGTTAACTGATAATTTTCATAATTGCAGATATACTCACTGTATTTCGTTCATATGTTATTATTTAAATTATATCATGGATAGAATATTATGTCGAATTACTGCCTGTTGGAATATATCTTAAAAAGGACATAACAACGCATTATGCTGAACTTCTTTTTGGAAATTCGATAAGCTATCTGCGGTAAGAGTAAATTTAGTGAAAGGCGAGTGGTTTGACCTTTACGTTGCGTGGAAGGCCAGGGTAAAATAAGAAAAAGGCTCTATAGGAGAGGACGGAGTACTCCGTTCCCATAGGCCCATGGAACTATATTCTTAGTCTTCTGGAAGCATTAATCGACACTTGTCATGATAGTCATTGCAAGTATACAACAGGTTGTATCCACCATTATTGTTTTCTGGTGCAACCCATAGACATCCGGTTTTTAGTTTCACAGTCTGTCCTGTTAATTGAAAAGAAGTGATCCCTGGCTTTCCCCATACATTCAAGTATTCATCCTTGACTGTTTCTGTTTCCATAAAATCATACTGGAGCTGCGAATAGTAGTTTCTTACATTGGCCCAGTCTGTCGCAACTCTGGCTTTATGAAGCTGCTGACTGAAGATCGGAACGGAGATCGCCACAAGAACTCCAATAATAGCGACAACGACCAAGAGCTCTGCCAGCGTGAATCCATCGTTTTTCTTTTTCATAGCACTTCACCTCCTCATATAATCAAGTGTTTTCTATTGAAAATTCAAGGTTTTTCAACCTTTCATATCTCAGTGAATAAGCCACATCTATAAGCATTTCGATGTATCAGTGTCAGGTACTGAAATAGCGGTTGAATGGTATACCCTTCCCTCTATGGCAGCTAACCTCCTATATCCACCAGGATCATAATCCACACGTTTAGTCTGCATCGCATAATCTCTAACTAATCCTACTATAACATTCGGATCCTTACGGTCATTTTTAGTTGTATTATTGTCGTTTTGCGTTCTGTGTGTAAGACTTCATTGTAGATACCTCTCTCTGTTCAATAAGATTTTTACTAACCTGTCAGTCAATAGTCTTATTGTACTCTGAGGTATTTTCAATTTTCAACATCCAGGTTTTTTATTATACAGAAAGTTCCGATTTTGTTCAACTATTATATCTTGAAAACGTAAAAACACAAATGGAATCTATAAGGATTCGAAGGCAGAAGAGCGTATTGGTCTTTCGATCTTTCGAGGTCTGCTGGGAGAGCACACAAAGAAAAAAGAAGCCAAAACTACTACAAAATAAAGAAAAAGATAGCATTATGCTACGAGAAAATAACAAATACCAGAAAAGATTATCTGCACAAGATGTCACATGAGATTATCAGCGAAAACCAAGTGATAGTTTCGGAAGATAAATAAATTTTATGCCAGCAGTCAGCTGTGTGCCGTTTGCGGATACCAAAATACAGAAACAAAAAAACTGTCCGTAAGGGAATGGGTAGTTCACGTGGAAAACATGTGGGGTGAGACAAAAGAAGGGGTGAAGCGCTACTGTATCCAGCCGGAGGAATTACTGGATCTGTTAAAAGCCATTGGCTCCGACAATCTGGGTATCTGCTGGGATACAGAACACGGCGCCATCGAAAACCTGGACCAGGATAAGGCGATCGCCAAAGTAGGTCCCTATCTTCGGGCTACCCACATTTCCGACCAGACAGACCGGGGAAATGTTCATGTGCTTCCTTATACAGGAAATACAGACTGGGATATGATTTTAAAAGCTCTGGCAAAGGCAGATTATAAAAGGGCTTTTACCTATGAGATCCAGCATTATCTTCTTGCTATGCCGGAGAAGCTGGTGCCGGATGCCATCCTTCTCAGCTACAAAGTAGGCGAAGAGATGGCAGACCAGCTGGAGCATTATAAAAAGATATTAGCTTAACCCTTTGACAGGCGGCTGTTGTGATACTCACCGGAAAAAGTAACGTCCTCTCCAAACCATGCAGGCGGGTTAAATGCCTTTGCTTCCTCTTCACTGGCAAATTCTACCTCTGCAAGGATAAGACCGTCGTAGTGGCCTTCAAAGACGTCTAATTCAATGGTAAGGTGATCATTTCCCGGAACCGGGATCATATATCTCTTTTTTGTAAGGATAATGCCATCTGCCTTGGCAAGCAGATGTTCATAGGCTTCTTTATTCAGAGGAAGATTATATTCTTCCCTGGATAAGAGGCCTTTTCCCTTGTAGGTGAGATAGTAGTCATCATTGTCCCTGCGGACCCGGACCACAGGATCTGTATTTAAGTAGGCCTGTTCGATCTGTCTGCAGGGAAAAGATGTACACCCTTCAGGGATTTGTTTAATGAGAAATTTTCTTTCGATCTCCATGTAGATACTCCTTCTGGTTGTGTGCTTTTTTAACAATATTTTGCACGTTTTGGTATACACTATCATAGCATTTATCTCTTTTCAGAAAAAGGGAAAAATGGTAAAATAAATAAAGTTTCAGATCGGTTACACATTATATGTATAAAGGGAGAATAAAAAATGTCAAAAGTTTTTGCGTTTCTTGCAGATGGGCTGGAAGAAGTGGAATGTCTTGCAGTAGTAGACGTTCTTCGCCGTGCCGGAGCAGAAGTAACACTTGTATCAGTAACAGGAAGCCGTGAGATCACAGGCTCTCATCATATTCATTTTCAAGCAGATGCCCTTTTTGATGAAACAGCAGCAGAAGAAGCAGATGTATTATTCCTCCCAGGAGGTATGCCGGGAACCAATACATTAAAGGCTCATGAAGGCTTAAAGAATGCGATCTGCAAGGCAAACAAGCAGGGGCGCCGCATTGCAGCCATCTGCGCAGCTCCAAGTATCCTTGGGGAAATGGGACTGTTAAAGGGAAGAACAGCCACCTGCTATCCAGGTTTTGAGGACAAGTTAGAGGGTGTTTCCTACACCCGTCAGGGCGTGATCACAGATGGAAATATCACCACAGCAAGAGGACTTGGATATGCCTTAGATCTGGGGATCGAACTGATCCGTCTGCTGATGGGACCTCAGCATGCACAGATGGTAAAGGATTCCATCCAGTACGACCAGGTATAAGGAATATAGATTATCATATTAAAATAAGTAACAGGAGTAAAAAAGACTGCACAGATAAGAAGTGCGGTCTTTTTTTCTAACTAATAATTGGGAAAAACTGGAAATTTAAAAATACATTAATGCTTTTAAATGTGTCAAAAAAATAAAGTAAAAAACCGGAAATGTGTCAAAAACAAAAAAGGAGCGGGAAAAATGTTCTGTTATAATAAAGGCACAAAGTTAAAGATTCACAGAAATCAAAAAGGAAAGGGGAATGAAGAAGCATGACAGAAAGACAGATGGATATTCTGTATTACCTTCATGCGCAGGATGATTTTGTTCCTGTATCAGATATTTCAGTGGCCTTGCAGGTATCTGTGAAAACCATAAGAAATGAATTACTGATCATACAGGAGGTGATCAAAAAGGAAAGCCTGGGAACATTGGAGAAAAAGCCCAGACTGGGAATAAAGCTGGTAATTGAAGCTGAGGTCTGGGAGAGATATACAAGACAGCTGGAAAGTAAAGGGTTAACCGCAGAAGAAGCGGATGAGAAAAGCCTGTTGATCTATTATCTTCTTACAAAAGGACAGATTAATTATACAGAGATCCAAAAATATCTATATATGGGTCGTTCGGCAGCAGAAAGACTTATACCTGAGGTGGAAAAATGGCTGAAAAACCGAAAGATTACCCTGGAAAAGGGACGGGGAAAAGGATTTTGGATTCTTTGTGATGAATTTTCCTGGCGGATTGCGATGTGGAATCTTTTCCTAAGGATAAAAAAGGAAAAATATACATGCAGGCAAAAAGGGGAGTATTTGCTGATAGAAGATTTTTTAAAAGGGTTTGATACCAATGGAATCAACAAAGCAATTTGCTTTTTAGAACGGCAGTACAGTTTTTCTTTTGGATATGAAGCTCATATACAAATGTTTTTCTTATTATCCTTATCCATTGTCCGGGCAAGAAATAATAAAAATGTTCAATTACCGGATGTTTCACCTATAAAGGTAAAAGAAAGATATACAAAACATATTACGGAAACGTTGATCAAAGAACTGGAAAGAAATTATAGCTTATCTTTGCAGGATACAGAGAAACAATTTATTGAATTCGCAGTTGGGATTTCTGATATCCAGATCTTTCAGGATGAAAAGCAGATGCTGCAATGTGAAGCAGATGATATAGAACTTTGCTATTTCAGTATACGTTTGATCTCACTGTTAAGTGATATTGTAAATGTTAATCTCAGACAGGATCTGTTTTTTTCAAAAACTTTGTTTTTACAGCTGCGTTCCATGATCGTAAGGTTACAGTACAATATAAAAATTGTAAATCCGCTTTTAAAACAGGTAAAGCAAAAATATCCAAATGTTTTTGCAGCAGTTTATGGGGCAGGCGTATATTTTGAGAAAGAATTGGGATTGGAATTAAATGAGCATGAAATGTGCAGTCTTGCATTACTTTTAGGAGGTGCTATAGAGCGCAGCCTTTCCCGAGTTTCAGCCTGTGTGATCTGTGATTACGGAATTGGAATGTCGCAGATCCTGCGGGAACAGTTAGAGCGTAATATAAGTGATCTCTGTATTACAGAAGTTCTTTCTATAAGGGAAATAAGAAAATTGAAATCAGTTTCCTGTGATCTGGTGATCACCACAATGCAATTGGATACGCCTTATTATGGAAAAGAAGTAGTGGTTGTAGATTGCCTGATGACCCAGTATGACATACGAAATATTGAAAATCGTATGAAGCAGGTAAGAAGACGAAAATTGAAAACAAAACAGCCCTGTAATCAGTTGCATATCCAGAAAAATCTTTTTTGTGAAGAATTTGTGCATCTGAATCTTGAAATAAATGATAAAAACGAACTGCTTCATATGCTGTGCAAACAATTAGAGGACAGTGGTTACGTTACAGCAGAATTTGAAAAGTCTGTATTGGAACATGAGGTAACAGCACCTACAGCTCTTGGAAAAGGAGTTGCGATCCCTCACGGAAATGCCAAATGTGTTATAAGGCCTGCGGTTATGGTTGCCACATTGAAACGACCAGTGAAATGGCAGGAAGACGAAGATGCAGATGTTATATTTCTTCTTGCATTTAATCTGGATGATTCTATGGGAATGAAGGAGGAAACTGTAAAGTTTTACAGTGTTTTTCTGGATCTGTGGGATGAAGAAGCAGAAGTGGAAGCAATCCGGAATATGCAGGATGGGCATTGGTTGGCAGTAGAAATGAATCGAAGGATTCAGGCTGCAGTAAACAGTAGCAGAGAAAAAGGGGAGGAAGGAAAATGACAGGAGAAATGACTATTGAAAATGTGATTAACAGGTCATGTATTAACCTTCACATGAAGGGAAGGGATAAGAAAGAAGTAATTGAAGAAATGGCGGAGATGTTTGATCGGGCCGGAGTTTTGGTGGACAAAGCTGGATATATTAAAGCTGTGTATGAAAGAGAGAGTGAAGGTCCTACTGGAATTGGAGATCAGGTTGCGATCCCTCATGGAAAGACAGCTGCTGTAGGCAAGACTGCTATGGCAGTAGGAAGACTGGATAAGGGAATTGAATGGGAGACGCTGGGAGAAGGAACAACAAGAGCTTTTGTTATGTTTGCTGTAAATGATAAAGATACATCAGAGCTGGTTTCATTATTATCACAGGTAGCTATAGCGCTTTGTGATGAGAAGGTAATAGAAACATTATTAAACACAGAGAGTGAAGCAGAAATATTCACTTTATTTAACAGAAAGGGGGAGCAGTGAATGAAGATCGTAGGAGTAGCAGCATGTACCGCAGGAATAGCACATACCTATATGGCAAGGGAAAAGTTGATAAAGGGAGCAAAAGCCAGAGGCCATGAATGTGTTGTGGAAACCCAGGGAACGATCGGGACGGAACATAAATTGACATCAGAGCAGATTGCAGAAGCTGATGTAGTAATCCTGGCGGTAGATGTAAAGATCTCAGGAGAAGAACGCTTTAAGGGAAAACCGGTGATCCGAGTGGGGACGGCAGCAGTGATCAAAAATGCCATCGGTTTTATTGAAAAAGTAGAAAAAGCGTTAGAAAACAAAAATTAAAAAGGAGAAGGACTATGAAAGAACATGGAGTGATCGCAATTATTAAGAAACATGTATTGACAGCAATTGGTTATATGATTCCTTTAGTAGTAGCTGCTGGATTGTGTATGGCTTTAGGACAGTTTATTGACGGAGATGTTCGTAATTCTACATCAGGTATTGGCTGGTATCTGTATAAAGCCGGTGGCTTTGGAATGTCGGCAGTAGTTCCTGTTATTACGGCGGGTGTTGCTTATTCTATAGCAGACAGACCTGGTATTGCACCTGGCTTGATTCTTGGCTTTATCTGTACGGAAATTAAAGCTGGTTTTATCGGTGGTATCGTAGCCGGATTTTTAGTTGGCTATCTGGTATTGGCTGTAAAAAAATATGTAAAGCTTCCAAGCGCAATGCAGGGATTGATGCCGGTTATGGTGATTCCTGTACTTGTAACGGCAGTAGCATCTGTTCTTATGTTTACAGTAGTAGGGCAGCCGTTTGCATGGCTTCAGGTAACGCTGACAGCAGCAATCAGTGGTCTTCAGAATGGTTCTAAATTTGTATTTGGTGCAGTTTTAGGTGGAATGGCATGTTTTGATTTTGGTGGTCCTGTTAATAAGACAATGTCAACTTTTGTAAATGGACTTATGGTGGATGGAGTTTTAGAACCAGAAGCAGTTAAATTTGTAGGTTCCATGATTCCTCCTTTTGGAATTGCTATTTCCTGTCTCCTTACCAGAAATAAATATACAAAGGCAGAAAAGGAAGCTTTAAAAGCAGCTGTTCCTATGGGATTTTGCATGATCACAGAAGGCGTTATTCCAATCGCAGCAAGAGATTTAGTTCGTGTGGTTTTCTCCTGTGTATGTGGTTCCGCAGTTGCAGGTGGTTTATCTATGATGTGGGGATGCGGCTCACCAGTACCTCATGGCGGAATGCTTTCTGTACCGTTGTTTACTAATCCGGCAAAGTTCTGTCTGGCACTTGCTATCGGCAGTGTGATAACAGGAGTCATCTTATCATTGCTTAAAAAACCTGTAACCGAGGAAGATGAAAGCTTTGAAGATTTAGGAACAGAGACTGGTGCAGCTTCAGATGATGGGGAGATCAAAATAGAAACATTTTAAGGGAAATGAATGGGAGAATAAATAATATTTAAGGAGGAAAATAAATATGCTGATCAATATGGAGGAAATGTTAAAAGTAGCAGACAAAAATCAGTTTGCAGTAGGTGCATTTAATGCAACGGAGAGTTCACTGTTTCGTGCAGTGGTAGAAGAGGCAGAAGCGCAGAATGCGCCGCCATTGTACAGGTAGCACCAGGTGAATTTGATTTTGCCACAAGAGATTTTTATCAGTATGTAAGGGCAAGATTATCTAACAGTAAAGTTCCCTTTGTTCTTCATCTGGATCATGGAAAAACCATTCAACAGTGTATGAAAGCGATCCAGGCAGGTTTCACATCAGTTATGCTTGATGGTTCAGAACTGCCTTATGAGGAAAATGTCCGCCTCACAAAAGAAGTAACAGACTTGGCACATATGGTAGGAGTATCAGTGGAAGGTGAGATTGGAACCATCGGAGTTATGAGTAACTCAGATGAAGGTGGAGTAGAAAATGTTACATATACAAATCCGGAAGATGTCATTGATTTTGTAACCAAAACAGGGGTTGACTGCCTTGCAATTGCAATTGGAACAGCGCATGGAATCTATCCAAAAGGATTTGTGCCAAAACTTCAGCTGGAGCTGTTAGAGCGGATCAAAGAAGTTGCACCTGTACCATTAGTCCTTCATGGTGGAAGCAACAATCCGGATGATGAGATCCGTAGGGCATGCCAGATTGGAATCCGAAAAGTGAATATTTCAAGTGATTTTAAATATGCGTTCTTTAAGAAGGTAGATGAAGTGATTCAGGAAACAGGTGGATTTGTTCCTGCTAAAGTATTGACTCCAGGAATCAATGATGCAAAACAGGTGATCCGGGAGAAAATGGAGTTATTTGGATCTTTGGGAAAGGCAGAATTATACAGATAAGGACGGGAAGAAATATGATCAATTTTGAATTTTCTAATACGACAGAAATTGTGTTTGGAAAAGGTACGCAGGAACAGGTTGGAGAGAAAATACGAAAATACAGTGACTGTAATAAGGTACTCGTAGTATATGGCTCAGACCGTATTAAGAAAAATGGGCTTTTTGATGCAGTAAGCAGTTCATTGAAACAGCAGAAAATTGATATTCTGGAATTGGGAGGCGTGAAACCAAATCCGAGGCTAAGTCTGGTGCGCAGAGGAATTGAAATATGCCGCAATGAGAAAATTGATTTTATCCTTGCGATCGGTGGCGGAAGTGCTATTGACACTGCGAAAGCAATCGGTGTTGGTGTCCCTTATGAGGGAGATGTCTGGGATTTTTATCTTGGTAAAGATACCCCAAAGAAAACCCTAAAAACAGCCGTAATTTGTACTATACCGGCAGCTGGAAGTGAATCAAGTTTAAGCTCTGTTATTACAAATGAAGATGGATGGTATAAAAAGAGTATTAATCTGGACCTGATCCGCCCGGTATTTGCCATTATAAATCCTGAACTTACATTTACATTGCCTGCATACCAGATCGGCTGTGGAGTTGTAGATATGATGACCCATATTATGGAACGCTATTTTACCAACACAACACATGTGGATCTGACAGATCGGTTATGTGAAGCAGCACTTCGCAGTATTATTGCCAATGGAGAGAAAACTTTAAAAGAGCCGGAAAATTATGACACAAGAGCCGAAATTGTCTGGGCAGGAACTCTCGCTCATAATGGATTATTAAATACAGGAAGAGTACAGGATTGGGCGTCCCATCGTATCGCGCTGGAAATGAGCGGACTTTACGATATTGCTCATGGAGCAAGTCTTTCTATTGTATATCCTGCATGGATGGAATATGTTTACAGTCATGATAAAAAACGCTTTATGCAGTTTGCAGTAAGAGTATGGGATGTAGATCTGGCATATGGAGAAGAAGATGAAATATGTCTGGAAGGTATCAGACGTATGAGAGAATTCTTTAAAAAACTGGGAATGCCTTTGACGTTTGAAGATGCCGGATTACCGACAGATGCGTTTGAAGAAATGGCCGATAAGGCAACTTATGGGGATACGATTCCAGTAGGTAATTTTGTAAAGATCGGAAAGTCTCAGATGATTGATATTTATAAACTGTGTACAGAAAGAAAATAATAAGGTAAATAGTATAAAGACTGCTGCATAACGGAGAAAATCCATTTTGCAGCAGTCTTTTAATTGGCATAGGAAACAATATAAGAGTTATTGGTAAAAACTACATAGAAATCCATCCAAATGCATTAGCCACGGAACTGATCAGGATAATGGCTGCAAAGATAGGGCACAGGTACTGGATCATAAAATAGAAGATCTTTTTTCTTCGGAATGGCTTTCCTTCTAAGGTGACTTCTTCTTCGATCTTTTTTACACCGATGACTCTGGAGACCAGAAGGCAGGTGGCAATGGCTGCGATCGGCATCATCACAGAGTTGGTGAGGAAATCAAAGAAATCCAGAAACTGCATGCCGATGATGGTCACATTTGCCAAAGGTCCGTATCCCAGACAGGATAAAGAACCAAGGGATACCATGATCACTGCCATAACAATGGTAGATTTTTTACGTCCCCAGTACAACTCATCCTCAAAGGTAGAAACGGCGCTTTCGGTCAGTGCGATGGAGCTGGTCATTGCTGCAAATAATACCAGTAAGAAGAACAGGATACCGATACCGGTTCCAAGGCCCATATTGGCAAATACTTTTGGAATGGTAATAAACATCAGTGCAGGACCGGCGTTCAGTGTATCAGGATCACCGCCGGAGAAAGCAAATACTGCAGGGATGATCATAAGACCTGCCATAATGGCGATAGCAGTATCGAAAATCTCTACATTCTGGGTGGAGTCTTCAATGGACATATCCTTTAACATGTAGGAGCCGAAAGTCACCAGGATACCCATGGCAATGGACAGAGAGTAGAACATCTGGCCCATGGCGGAAACAACTGTCATCCAGGAAAAGTTTGCCGGATTGGGTACCAGAAAGTATTTAACGCCTTCCAAAGCACCAGGTCTGGTAACAGAATAAATGGCAATGATCACGGAAAGAACTACCAGGACCGGCATCATAAACTTGGAAACACGTTCAATACCATTCTGCACACCTGCGTAGATGATGCCTAAGGTGCAGAAGGTAAAAACAATAAAGCAGATCTCTGTGGAAGCTCCATTGGAGATAAAAGCGGAAAAATAAGTGTCAGAGGCAAGTGTCTGCGCCTGTCCGCTGAAATAGCCGATCAGATATTTGATGACCCATCCGCCGATTACGGAGTAGTAAGGAACGATCAGGATCGGGATAATGGCATTGATCCAGCCGCCAAGAGAGAGCCATTTGGATTTTCCAAAACTCTGGTAAGCGCCTACCGGGCTCTTTTTGGTCATTCGTCCCAAAGATGTCTCAGCCATGATCATGGTGTAGCCGAAGGTAAGAGCCAGGATGATGTAGACCAGTAAAAAGATGCCGCCGCCATATTTGGCAGCCAGATACGGAAATCGCCAGATGTTTCCAAGTCCTACAGAAGCACCGGCAGCAGACAGTACAAAGCCCAGTTTTCCGGAGAATGTACTTCGTTTGTTTTTGCTCATGTGATTTAACCCCTTTATTTTTATAAATATGATTTTGCTATATCTAAAACAGTTTAACATAGGAGAAGATAAAATGCAATTACAGGCATATGTTTCCAGACACTTTTTAAAAAGAGAACATTAAAAAACGCCTGGTGAAAGGCGTTTTTGGGAAGATCAGGTATGCTCAGACTGTCAATGTTCATCGTTTTTTTACGACGATTTTTTTCTGGATCATCTTACTTAATACCACACGGCGGATGGGTTGTCTGTGGATCTCTGTGCCGATGAATACAGCTTTTCCAGTCTTTTGGGGTTCACAGCCTGTAATGCCATAACGGCTGTCGGCTACATCAAACTGAAACCACTGGGAACCGGCAAGGATCTGTCCTTTGGCGCGGAAAATATTTCCGTACTGTCCCCGGATCAGATCTTCTAAGAATATAAGAAGAGACTCTGGGGAAGAAAAATAGGCGTTTTCAATGGAAAAGGTATCCGGAAGGTTTTCGGTTTCTTCTGCCTTTACCTGGTACAACCGTCCGTCATACCCTGTTTCAAGAAGCCGCAGCCAGTCTTTCTCAGGAAGAGAAGAGTAGTGGTCTGTATAGATCGTAGCTGTGGGATTGATCCCGGCTAAGACCTGTCTGGCTTCTTCTTTTTCTTCAGCAGAAGCCTGTTCGGACTTTGACAGGAAAATAGTTCCGGCATCTTTGATCTGGTTCTCGTAAAGAGCAGGATATTCTTTTAAATAACGCCGGTAGCTGTAGATATCTGCAATGGTCACAGGTGCCAAAATGGAAATATGCTCGTATTCGATCTGCTTTAAATTTTCCATGACATTGCCAAGCATACCGACACCGGTAGGTTCGATGACCAGATATTCCGGGTCAATGGTATTGGCAATGGAGAGAACGGACAGGGAAAAATCTCCTTTGGCAGAGCAGCAGATGCAGCCTTCTGTCATTTCCCAGATGTTGACAGGGCTCTGACCTTCTTCTGCACGCAGCCGGTCTGCGTCAATGCCAGCGGCACCGTATTCATTTTCCAGTATGGCAAAGTCTTTTTTTGTGTGTTTTGCCAATGCCTTGATAAAAGTAGTTTTTCCTGCGCCCAGGAAGCCGGATACGATCAGTATTTTCATATGATAACCAAAATCCCCAATTCCCAGAGTACGTGCTCTGTTTTCCTGTAGTAGAACGAGAACGCGCCAGAAGCGCGTCCTCAAGATAAGTATGCTATTTAGCCATTAAAGTCTTTATTCTTCGATCACAACAACTGGCTTGATCAGGTCAGCTGGCTTGTCTCTCATAAGGAATAATGCTTCTTCCAGGTGATCCCAGCCCTTGAATACATGAGTGCTTAATGGGGAAACATCCAGTTTTCCGGCAGATACTAAAGCGCCCAGTTTTTCCATACGTAAACGTCCGCCTGGCATTAAACCGCCGTTAATCTGCTTGTGACCCATACCAACGCCCCATTCTGTACGTGGGATATCAATGGTATCGCCGGAGCCAAGGTAGTTTACGTTACCGATCTTGCCGCCTGGCTTTAAGCACTTAACTGCTTCTGCGAAGGTTTCAACGCCGCCGCCTGCGATGACAACTTTGTCAACGCCCTTGCCGTCTGTCATATCCATAACCTGTTTCCAGATCGGGCCGTTCTTGTAGCTTACGAAATCGGTAGCGCCGTACTTCTTAGCTGCTTCTACGCAGACAGGGCGGGTTCCAACTGCGATGATGCGGGAAGCGCCGCGCATATTGGTTCCTGCTACAGACATAAGTCCTACAGGTCCGATACCAACTACTAAAACAGTATCACCAAACTGAACATCTGCCAGCTCTACGCCATGGAAACCGGTAGGAACCATATCAGACAGCATACATGCGTCAGTTGGGCTGATGTTGGATGGCAGCAGTGCCAGGTTGCCGTCTGCATCATTTACATGGAAGTATTCGGAAAATACGCCATCTTTGAAGTTGGAGAATTTCCAGCCCGCTAACATACCGCCGGAGTGCATGGAGAAACCAGCCTGAGCCTCTAAGGAGTTCCAGTCAGGAGTGATAGCAGGAACTAATACACGGTCGCCTGGCTTGAAATCTTTTACCATAGAACCAACTTCAACTACTTCTGCACAGCACTCATGTCCTAAGATCATGTTGTGGCGGTCGCCGATAGCGCCTTCCCAGAGAGTATGTACATCGGAAGTACAGATAGCAACTGCTAATGGCTTACAGATAGCGTCCATTGGTCCACATGCAGGACGGTCTTTCTCAATCCAGCCAGATTCTCCGATTTTTAACATTGCGTAACCCTTCATAAATAATGTTCTCCTTTCAATGATGCATTTATATAGTATTTGTTTGTTAAAAAAATATCATCTGATAGTTAAAAATATATCACTAAAAGGTCATAAAATCAATGGTGACTTTATAGGCATATTTCACAATGTTTCAGGTATCTTTTTAGAATAAATGCCAGAAAGGTTATTGAAAGGTATCTTTAAAAGGGCAGATACAGGATCGATCATTAAGACAGGTCCGTAAAAAGCTTTAAAGCAGAAGAGAGACCGATGCCAAAACGGTCACAGCCGGCTTTTTCCATGGCATGGATGGTTTCTAATGTGCGGATCCCTCCGGCAGCTTTGATCTTAATACGTCCCTTTGCCTCATCTGTCATGATCTGTACCTGAGAGAGGGCAGAAGGGTGTGCAGGATACCAGCCTGTGCTTGTTTTTGCGTAATCAGCACCGGCCCGGATGCATAAATTTACTGCCCTGCGTATTTCTTCCTCTGTCAGCTGAGGTGCTTCAATAATGACCTTTAAGATATCTTTACCGGCTGCTTCCCGAACAGCACCAATATCTTCCAGTACATAATTGTCTTCATGACTCCGCAAAGCTGTTAAATTCATAACCATATCAAGCTCTTTACAACCGGCTTCACGCAGTTCTTTTGCCTGTCTGCTTTTCTGGAAAATAGTATCACCGCCTCCCGGAAAGCTGATGACGCCTCCTGTGTGGATGTCCGGGTAATCAGCCAGCTTTTTTGCTATATAAGAAGAAAAGGCAGGAAGGGTGAAAGCAGCAGCGAAATGATACCGGATGGCAGCTTCTACCATAGAGTCGATCTCATCACTGGTATGGAATGCCTGGACGCAGCTGATGTCGATCTTTTTTGCAAGTTCTGTGAGACACATATTATTTGCTCCTTCCTTTTCCTGAGATCTCTGCCTCGTACTGGCTGCCAATGATGCGCACGTGGTCAATACTCACCGGCTTATCCTGATAATAGGAAATACGCCGGATCACTAAAAGAGCGGTTTTGGGTTCTATTTCCAGGACACGGGCTTCTAAGAAATCTGCAGATTTGGCTGAAATACGGTCCCTGGTAGCATCGATGATCAGGCCATAGGTCTCTTCTAAAAACTGATACAGGGCAACGAAATGGCCGCTGTGCTGCTCAATGCCAGGGACTTTTGCATATTCAATATAGTTTTCCATTAAAGTTACCGGTCTGCCATCTGCCAGCTGCAGTCTCTGGATCCGGGCAACCGGCGTTCCTTCCGGTATAAAAAGGTCTGCAGCAATATCCCTGGAAGCCGGGATCACATCGATCATCATGCTTCCTGTGGTCACATCATAGCCACGTTTTCGCAAAGACTCAGTTACAGAAGTGACCTGGTTATAATTCTGAGTAGTGCGGATGTCCATGACCATCGTGCCACAGCCCTGGCGCACACTTAAAATACCTTCATCAGAAAGCAGTTTTACAGCCTTGCGGATAGTAGTGCGGCTGACCTGGTATAAAGTTTCCAATTCCTGCTCTGTGGGAAGAAAACTTCCCGGCGGGTAGGTGCCGCCCTTGATAGCGGATTTTAATTTATCGTATATTTTTATGTAGATCGGTTTGTTTGTCATTTTAAGTATTCCCCCTGGGCTTCATTATATATATTTTTCAGAAAAAACGCAAATTTAATGAATTATATTTAAAAAAGTAAACGTTAACTCTTGACGCATCCCCATAAGGAACATATAATAAGCTTATTATATATGTCAATCAAATCAACAAGGAGGAATTATGGACTATCCAAATAAAGATCAAAGATGGGTTTTTCATGAAAAAACAGAGGCACAGGAGACAGCACCAGGAGTTGTGCGCCGGGTCTTAGCTTATTGTGATAATGTTATGTGCGTGGAAAATACCTTTAAGAAAGGTTCCATCGGAGCAATGCACAACCATCCACATACCCAGATCACCTATGTGGCATCCGGTAAGTTTGAATTTACCATTGACGGAGAAGTACATACAGTCAGTAAAGGGGATACGCTGCTGAAGCAGGACGGAGTGATGCATGGCTGTACCTGTCTGGAAGATGGTATTTTGATCGATATCTTTACTCCTATGAGAGAAGATTTTCTGTAAGATTAAGATCAAGATGAGAAAAATATGGCTGCGTCAGAGGACGCAGTTATAGGTGAAAATGTATTTTAGGGATCAGGAGGATAAAATAATGAGAATTGCGTTGATCAACGAAAACAGCCAGGCTGGCAAAAACGAGATCATTTACCGTGAACTTAAGGGAGTAGTGGAACCAATGGGACATGTAGTAGACAACTACGGCATGTATTCCGCAGATGACGAGGCACAGCTTACCTATGTGCAGTGCGGTATTCTGGCTTCCTTGCTTCTTTCTTCAGGAGCTGCAGATTTTGTAGTGACAGGCTGTGGTACTGGTCAGGGAGCTATGATCGCCTGCAACAGTTTTCCAAATGTAGTGTGTGGACACGTATCCAATCCATCAGATGCATTTCTGTTTGCACAGGTGAATGACGGAAACTGCGTAGCTATGCCATATGCACAGAATTACGGATGGGGCGGTGAGCTGAACCTTCGTTACAGTTTTGAGAAATTATTTGGTTTTGGCAGCGGTAACGGCTATCCGCCGGAGCGTGTAGTACCGGAGCAGAGAAACAAGAAGATCCTGGATCAGGTGAGAGCCAACAACTTTAAAGATGTGATCACCTGCTGCAAGGGACTGGATCAGGAATTGGTAAAGGGCGCTGTAGCCGGACCAAAGTTTAAGGAACTGTTCTTTGCAAATTGCAAGGATGAGGCGATCAAGGCTTACGTAGAAACACTTCTGTAAGTATAAATATAGTAAGTATAAAAACTGAGAAAAATAAAATATGAGAAAACGGTTATTTCCTGTGCAGTCATCTGCCGCGGAAATAACCGTTTTTTTATAGTCGGTACGTTTATTTTTGCAAGTCTGAATGGCTTTGGAAATTGCTCCTTAACACTATTTCCGGTTCCATGACCAGACAGCTGCTGCGGGGATAATCCTTTTTTAGCAGATAATCAAACAGGGTCTTTACGGCAAGAGCGCTTTGCTTGGAGATTTTTTTGTCGATCACTCCACGCAGGATGCCATCGGACAGCGCCTGACGGCTTTCTGTGAAAAGATCGTTGCCTATGACCTGGATACGGTCCTGGATTCCTAACTGTCGGATGCATTGGGAAATATGGTAGGTAAAACGGGCACTGCAGGTATAAATGGCATAGGTATCCGGATGGACCGTCAGATACTGCCGGATCTCTTTGCTGACAGCAAGGGGATCAGAACCCTGGAACGGGACTGTTTCAATAGATGGCGCATAGGTATGCAGGTAAGCTGAAAATGCCTGCATATTAAGGCGCTGATCCTCCATGCCAAGGCAGCCATAGTCTCCGGCCATAAGGATCTTTGCCGGATAGCCGGATGGAAGAAAAGCAGTGAGAAGCTCTGCAGCAAGATAGCCCACAGCTGTATCATTTGCTTTGATGCAGCAAAGACGAAAATCTGTATGAAGATCAGCGCCAATAAGCACCACCGGGATCTGCTTTTTGGCAAATTTTTCCAGGAAATAAGAAGAGCGGTCATGGTCCATGGCAATGGTGATCAATCCCTGGAGATCATCAGAGTCCTGGTTGAATATTTTTTCCAGGACCAGTCCGTTGCCGTCACGGGTAAGCGGATAGGCATATTCTGAAACTGTGATAGGAAATTCACTTACGGTATCCAGATAATTTCGGATGCCGTCCCAGAGAGCACCATAGTAAAAACGGTTATCCCCATCTGTATTTGGCAGAACAACTGCAATGTGAAATTTTTTCTTTGAGAGAGAGGATGCCATATAGTTAACTTTGTATCCCATCTGCGCAGCAACTTTCATGATTTCTGCGCGTCGTTTTTCGCTGACGCCTTCTTTACCGTTAAGCGCTTTGTGAACTGTGGTGATTGTTACTCCCAATTTTTCTGCAACATCTTTTAATGTCACTGACATAGTCTATATCCGCCTCTCTGTGAGTTTTTCTGAAATAAGTATATCGACTTTAAGAAGATTAAACAATAGTTTTCTGGGGATAGAACTTTATTTGGTGAGACTGTTCTGCCGGAAATTGCAGCAGATTGTGTGCTTTTTTATGAAAGTTATCAAAAAATACTAGCGTTTTTCTGACTGCCATGTTATAATGCTAACTTGAAGTGTAGCGCCCTCATGGATATGGGCGAATCACATATATTTTCAAGGAGGAACCCGTAGAAATGAGTGTACAGGTAGAAAAATTAGAGAAAAACATGGCAAAACTGACTGTAGAAGTCAGCGCTGAGGATTTTAAGGCTGCGATCAAGAAAGCGTTCAACAAGAACAAGAACCGCTTTGCGATCCCAGGTTTCCGTAAAGGAAAAGCTCCTCAGGCTATGATCGAAAAGATGTATGGCGAAGGCGTATTCTATGAGGATGCAGCTGATGAAGCAATCAACGCTTCCTACGCTGAGGCTATGAAGGAAAGCGGACTGGATATCGTTTCCAGACCAGAAGTTACTATCGAGAAGATCGGCAAAGATGAGCCATTCGTATACAGCGCATTAGTAGCAGTTAAGCCAGAAGTTACTTTAGGCCAGTACAAGGGCGTAGAAGTAGAGAAGGCTGACGCTTCTGTAAGTGCAGAGGACGTTGAGGCTGAATTAAAGAAGGTTCAGGAGCAGAACGCAAGATTGCTTACTGTTGAAGACCGTGGAGTAGAAGACGGTGACCAGACCGTGATCGACTTCGAGGGATTTGTAGACGGCAAGGGCTTTGAAGGCGGAAAGGCTGAGGACTATCCATTAACCATCGGTTCCCATTCCTTTATCGATACCTTCGAGGAGCAGCTGATCGGCAAGAAGATCGGTGAAGAGTGCGAAGTAAACGTAACCTTCCCAACCGAGTACCATGCAGCAGATCTGGCTGGAAAGCCAGCTACCTTCAAGGTAACTGTTAAGGAAATCAAGGTAAAAGAACTTCCAGAGTTAAATGATGAGTTCGCATCTGAAGTTTCTGAATTCGATACTTTAGACGAGTACAAGAAGGACGTTGAGAAGAAGTTAGCTGAGAAGAAAGAGATCGAAGCAAACTCCAAGAACGAAGACGCTGTAGTTGCTAAGGTAGTTGAGAACGCAACCATGGAGATCCCGGACAAGATGATCGACGCTCAGGCTGAGAACATGGTTCAGGATATGGCTCGCCGTATGCAGAGCCAGGGACTGTCTCTGGATATGTACTTAAAGTACACCGGCATGACTGTAGAGCAGATGAAGGAACAGGCTCGTCCAGATGCTGAGAAGAGAATTCGCACCAGACTGGTTCTGGAAGCAGTTGCTAAGGCTGAGAACATCCAGATCTCTGACGAGAAGGTTGACGAAGAAGTAGCTAAGATGGCAGAAGCTTACAAGATGGAAGTTGAGAAGTTAAAGAGCTACATGAGCGAAAGCGATGTTAAGCAGATGAAGGAAGACTTAGCTGTACAGCAGGCAGTTGATCTGTTAGTAGCAGAAGCTAAGCTGGCTTAATTATTAAAAGTTGTACACAAGAGACCGGGGGGATTCTCTGCTGAGAGTCTCCTTGGTTTTGTATATTAAACGTATATCTGGGAAAAATTCCCGCTATGGGGTGGAAAACAGATATAAAGATCATAACGGAGGATGGTTATATGAGTTTAGTACCTTATGTCATTGAGCAGACAAGCCGTGGCGAGCGCTCTTATGATATTTATTCCAGACTTCTTAAGGAAAGAATTATTTTTCTGGGAGAAGAGGTTAATGACACTTCCGCAAGCATTATCGTAGCACAGCTGCTGTTCCTGGAAGCAGAGGATCCTTCTAAGGATATCCATCTGTATATCAACAGCCCAGGCGGTTCTGTATCTGCTGGTTTTGCTATTTACGATACAATGAACTACATCAAGTGCGATGTGTCCACTATCTGTATCGGTATGGCAGCAAGTATGGGCGCTTTCCTGCTTTCCGGAGGAACAAAGGGAAAACGTTTTGCACTGCCTAACTCTGAGATCATGATCCATCAGCCATCTGGCGGCGCCAGAGGACAGGCAACAGAGATCCAGATCGTTGCAGAGAACATTTTAAAGACCAAGAAGAAATTAAATGAGATCCTGGCTGCCAATACTGGAAGAAGTTATGAGGAGATCGCCCGTGATACTGAGCGTGACAACTACATGACTGCACAGGAAGCAAAAGAGTATGGTCTGATCGATGAGATCCTTGCACATCATTAATAGTGTTAATGAAAGGTTAGGTACAATATAGTATGCCAATTAGACCAGATGATACGATCCGCTGCTCCTTCTGCGGAAGGACACAGGATCAGGTTAGAAAAATGATCGCCGGTTCAGGCAATCATAATGTATTTATCTGCGATGAATGCATTGAATTATGCTCAGAGATCTTAGAGGAAGAGTTGGGAAAACAGGAAGAGGAAGATGTAGAAGAGGAAGCACCTCTTTTTAACGATATCCACCTGTTAAAACCAAAGGAGATCAAGGCATTTCTGGACGAGTATGTAATTGGACAGGATGATGCAAAAAAAGTACTTTCTGTAGCTGTATACAACCACTATAAGAGAGTTACTTCCTGCCAGCATATGGATGTAGATGTACAGAAAAGCAATATCTTAATGATCGGACCTACCGGTTCCGGTAAGACCTACCTGGCACAGACGATGGCAAAGATCTTAAACGTTCCTTTTGCCATTGCAGATGCAACCTCTCTTACAGAGGCAGGCTATGTAGGCGAAGATGTGGAAAATATCCTGTTAAAGCTGATCCAGGCTGCAGATTATGATATTGAACGTGCTGAGTACGGCATTATCTACATTGATGAGATCGATAAGATCACCAAGAAATCAGAAAATGTTTCTATCACAAGAGATGTATCTGGTGAAGGTGTGCAGCAGGCCCTTCTTAAGATCTTAGAGGGAACCGTTGCCAGCGTTCCGCCTCAGGGGGGAAGGAAGCATCCTCATCAGGAACTGATCCAGATCGATACAACCAATATCCTGTTTATCTGCGGCGGTGCTTTTGACGGACTGGAAAAGATCGTAGAGCAGCGTATGAGCGCAGGTTCCATTGGATTTAACGCAGAAGTGGTAAATCGCAATGAGATGGATATTGATGAACTTTTACGGCAGGTAGAGCCGAGAGATCTTACCAAATTTGGTCTGATCCCTGAGTTTATCGGCCGTGTTCCGGTCATGGTTTCCTTAGAGCAGCTTACAAAGGAAGCAATGGTAAGAATTCTTTCTGAACCGAAGAATGCCCTTACCAAGCAGTACAAGAAGCTGTTTGAGCTGGATGATGTAAAACTTGAGTTTACACCGGAGGCTCTGGAAGAAGTGGCAAATCTGGCAGTAAAGAGAAAGATCGGTGCCAGAGGACTGCGTTCCATCCTGGAAAATGCTATGATGGATCTGATGTATGAGATCCCGTCTGATGATACAGTAGGTATCTGTACCATTACAAAAGATGTGATCGATAAGACAGGTGAGCCGGAACTGGTATATCGTGATGCAGCTCCGACAACTGCCCGTAAATCTGTTGCAGACAGACTGCGTGGCGGAAAAAAAGGAGAGATCGCCTGATAGATTTCGAGAGAAGATTAGGGGGCTGTCGTAAAGTAGTCTTATTTTGCGGCATGCCCTCTTTTTGATAGATTGAAAGGTGCATAAGATAGAATGGAAGAACAAGTAATAGTAATGCCCACTGTGGCCCTGCGGGGAATGACCATCCTGCCGGGTATGGTGCAGCATTTTGATGTAAGCAGACCGAAATCCATAGCAGCGGTTGAAAAGGCAATGTTAGGGGATCAGAAGCTGTTTTTAGTCAGCCAGAAGCGTCCGGAGATACCGGATCCGGAACTTTCGGATCTGTATCAGATCGGTACCGTTTCTGTAGTAAAACAGCTGGTAAAGCTTCCCTCTAAAAACGTCCGCGTTCTAGTGGAAGGTCTGGAAAAAGCGGAACTTCTCTGCTTTGATACGGAAGAACCTTATCTTATGGGTGAGATCAGCCTCATGGGGGAAGAGGAAGAAGATACAGAACCTCTTGCCGGAGAGGCAATGCTCCGTATTTTAAAGGATAAACTGGAAGAATATGGAACTGTCAATCAGAGAGTGGCAAAGGAAACACTTCCGGCGCTGCTGCTGATCGGTGATCTGAAGGAGATGTTAAAACAGATTCCTATCCAGATGCCATGGGATTATACCGTATGCCAGGCGATCTTAGAGTGTTCCAGCATATCTGCAAAATATGAGGCTGTCCTTCAGACCCTTATGACAGAAATGGAAGTTTACCGTATAAAAAAGGAATTCCAGGAGAAAGTAAAAGCAGATATTGACCAGAACCAGAAAGAGTATATCCTCAGAGAACAGATGAAGATCATCCGTCAGGAGTTAGGGGAGGATAATCCTTTATCTGATGCAGATGAGTATCAGAAGAAAACAGAAAGCTTAAAAGCAGACAAAGAAGTAAAGGAAAAGCTGTTAAAAGAGATCGGCCGTTTCCGTACCATGCCTGCCGGAAGCCAAGAAGCCAATGTGCTGCGGACCTACATAGAGACTCTTTTAGAACTGCCGTGGAAGAAAACTTCCAAAGATAACGAAGATATCCGCCATGCAGAAAAGATCTTAAATGAGGATCATTATGGTCTGGAAAAGGTAAAAGAGCGTATTTTAGAGTATCTGGCTGTGCGTTCTCTTACCAAGAAGGGTACAAGCCCGATCATCTGTTTAGTAGGTCCGCCAGGAATCGGTAAGACCTCCATTGCAAGATCTGTTGCAAAAGCATTAAATAAAAAATATGTGCGCATCAGCCTTGGCGGTGTAAGAGATGAGGCAGAGATCCGTGGACACAGAAAGACTTATGTAGGGGCAATGCCGGGACGTCTGGTAGAAGGACTGCGCCAGGCAGGAGTTGCCAATCCGCTGATGCTTTTAGATGAGATCGATAAGGTAAGCAGTGACTACAAGGGAGATACTTCCTCTGCTTTGCTGGAAGTATTAGACGGGGAGCAGAATGTAAAATTCCGCGATCACTATGTAGAAGTTCCTGTGGATCTTTCCCAGGTACTGTTTATTGCCACTGCCAATACCACCCAGACCATACCGGGACCATTACTTGACCGTATGGAACTGATCGAGGTAAACAGCTATACAGAAAATGAGAAGTTCCACATTGCAAAGGACTATCTGGTAGGAAAACAGATCGAGCGAAATGGCCTTACACCACAGCAGATCGTATTTTCCGATAAGTGTCTGGAAAAGATCATCCACAATTACACCAGAGAAGCCGGTGTGCGAAACTTAGAGCGCCGGATCGGGGATGTGTGCCGCAAGGCAGCCAGAAAATATCTGGAAAAGAAGCAGGGACCGATCCGTGTAAATGAAGGAAATCTGGAAAAATATCTTGGAAAAGAGAGAGTCTCTTTTGAAGATGCCAATGAAGAAGATGAAGTAGGTATTGTAAGAGGTCTGGCATGGACCAGCGTAGGCGGCGATACCTTACAGATCGAAGTAAATGTGATGCCTGGAAAAGGAAATCTCCTTATGACAGGTCAGATGGGTGATGTAATGAAGGAGTCAGCTCAGATCGCTCTGACTTATGTGCGCTCGATCTGTCCGGATTACCAGGTGGCAGATGATTACTTTGAAAAACATGATCTGCATCTGCATATTCCGGAGGGTGCAGTTCCAAAGGATGGCCCGTCTGCAGGTATTACCATGGCAACAGCTATGCTTTCTGCTGTAATAGGACGGAAAGTTCTGGCAAAAGTGGCTATGACCGGTGAGATTACCTTAAGAGGAAGAGTGCTTCCGATCGGCGGCCTGAAGGAGAAGATCCTGGCAGCCAAGATGGCCCACATTAAAAAAGTCCTGGTTCCGGATAAGAACCGGCCGGATATGGCAGAATTATCAAAAGAGATCACCAGAGGTTTGGAGATCGTTTATGTTAAAAATATGGATGAAGTAATAAAGGAGGCATTTGTATGATCATCAGAGATGTAAATCTGGAAACAGTCTGCGGTGTTACCAGCAAACTTCCGGACAACACACTGCCGGAGTTCGCTTTTGCAGGAAAGTCAAATGTAGGAAAATCCTCATTGATCAATGCACTGATGAACCGGAAAGCCTACGCAAGAACTTCTTCCCAGCCTGGAAAGACCCAGACCATTAACTTTTACAATATCAATAAAGAGTTGTACTACGTGGATCTTCCTGGATATGGTTATGCCAAGGTTTCACTGGAAGCCAAGGAAAAATGGGGCAAGATGATCGAGCGTTATCTTAGAAACTCCGCCATGTTAAAACTGGTTTTTCTTCTGATCGATATCCGTCATGAACCATCTGCCAACGACAAGATGATGTATGACTGGATCATCTATAACGGCTATCATCCGGTGATCATTGCTACCAAATTAGACAAGATCAACCGCAGCCAGATCCAGAAAAATGTAAAGATCGTCCGTCAGGGTCTTGGAATGGAAAAAGATGGGATCATTATCCCGTTTTCTGCTGAAACAAAGCAGGGAAGAGATGAGATCTGGAGGCTGATCGAAGATACCATGGCAGATGTAAATGAAAATACAGCTGCAGAGGCAGAAGAGAAAACAGAAGAATAATTAAGGGAACATATATAAAAAATGTGCTCTGACACAAAAACACGACCGGGAGAAAAACTCTCAGGTCGTGTTTTTTGATGATTTATTACGATTGACTGCCAGTATATCGCAGGTGCGGCGGTCATGGATGATCACAGTGTTTCTCAAAATTTAAGACAGCAGGGTATGCATCACATGAGAATAAATCTCCTGGCTTTTACGTCTCCAGGCGCCGCATACAGCTTCCGCCTGCTCTTTGTCAGGAACAGAAAGGTCCAGCCCGATCAGGACTGCCTTATTTTCACGTACTTCACAGTGGACGATGTAGTCCTGGTTGGTACCTTTGTAAAAGTCGGCGGTGGTACCTACCTCTTCACGCAGGCGGAATTTATTTTCCTTTAAATATTCATCCATGTCATTGATAATGGCAGGAGAAATATTTTTGCCAAAGAAGTTTAAGGTTTCTTCCCCTTCTTTGGTAATATCATAGCGGGTGCTGGAGTGGCTGGCTTCTTTGTGGATCAGCCCGGCATCCTCTAATTCATTTAAGGCCTGCTGCAGTGTGAAATAAGTAGTATAGTCGTGTTCTGTAAAAAAGCTGGTCAGCTGTGCATTGGTAAGAGGAAAATTCACCTGTTTTAACAGATACAGGTTCATCAGTTTATATAAAGTCATAGGTTCCGTAAGCATTATTTCACACTCCGTTAAAAGATTTCTGAACATTCTTATCTATCATAACAAGTTTGCTTCTTTAAATCAAGACAGATTTCACTTTTAAAACAGAAGGAATTGTGTTATCATGGGGGTTAGGTGCTATGTGCCAGTGGCAAATGTTCAGCACCAATCGAAGCGAAGCAAAAATGCGGGAGTGCAAAGCTTACAGCAATCCGGCATTTGAGAAACTGACAGATAAATATGCGAGAGTACATATAGATACAGGTGGTAGTGTATGAGAGAACGGATCAACCGCCTGGCCCGCGGGATCATTGACAGCAGCGTGCCAGAGCTGGTGATAAAACCAGAGAGGATCGAAGGGGTCCTTTCACCGGGAGAGTCCGTGCGGGGAGAATTTTCCGTTCAAAGCGGAAATGACCTGTATATTAAAGGGCTGGTGTATTCCGGAAATGAGAGAGTAAAATTAGAAAGCGAAGCATTTGGTGGACTTCGCAATCACATTATATATAACATCGACACCCGATACTTAGAGGATGGAGATACAGTTAAGGGATCTTTTTACCTGGTCACAAACGGAGGCGAGAAAGAGATTCCTTATTCTTTGCGCATACAGACAGGAAACAGGACAGAGGAACTGGGAAGCTTAAAACCCCAAGGGATTTTGCAGCTCTGGCAAAGAAAAACTGGGAACTGGCCCTGCGCCTGTTTGAATATCAGTATTTTACAGAAGCGCCTTTTATGCAGGATGTGCAGGCAAGGACGATCTATGAGGGTTTAAAGGGAAGAAACGGCAGAAATAATCTGTTAGAGGAATTTTTAGTAGCTCTTCATGTAAAGGAAGCGGTTTCCCTGCGTACAGACGGGGAAAAGATCCTGTTAAATGCACCGGAAACCATTACAGAAGGTGTGATCGGGCTTACAGCCAGTGGCTGGGGCTATGTAAAATACAGGTAGAAGCAGACGGGGATTTTCTTGCTGTGGAAAAAATGCAGTGACCACCCGTGAGTTTGACCAGGGCAACTGCCAGATCCATTACCAGATCCTTCCACAATATCTTCATGTCGGAAGAAACTTTGGTTCTGTGCGCATCCGTTCCCTGCGCCAGGAATTTGTTTTCCTGTAGAAGTAATAAAGAAAAATGTTCAGGGAGCAGATGGAAGAGAGAAAAACAGCAGATAAGGCATCTGTCTGTGAATTTTCCCGTCTGCGCCTGAAACAGGAATTTACAGATGAGGGAGATTTTTCTGTAAACAGCGGGTTATTAAAGAAAACAGAAAATCTCCGTGCCAGATATCCGGAAGATATAGCTGTACGTTTGTGGCGGACAGAACAGCTTTTAAAGCAGGAAGAAAAGATGCGTATACAGCGGCTCTTGCAGAGATCGGAGATCCTGTTTTAAGATGCAGGGATACAAGACCGGAAATCTACTGCTTTTATCAGTATTTAGAGCTGTTAAATGAGCCTTCTTCTGAAGAGAAAAGGCAGCACTGGCCCGCTACATACGTAAGCTCTTAAATGAAAACAGGAAAACGGATGGCTGGCTTCTTAACCTGTTAGTAAAACAGACAGGACCTGCCTGCAAAATCCGCTGGAGCTTTATGAACAGATGCGCTCCATGTTCGGATATGGCTGCAGAAGCCCGTTTTATATGGACTGGCCTGCCGCCTTCTTAAGATGCATCCGGATCTGTTTGTAAAATGGGAGAATTTGAGATCCAGGTCTTCCTTGGTGGATTAAAAATGGCTGGCTGGACCAGAACCTGGCTGTAAAAGCTGCTTTATCCCTTTCAGAGGTAAAGCATTACAGGAAGATCCTGGAAAGACTGTTAGTAAATTTATACAGATCCTATCCGGAAATGCAGGTATTAGAGGCATTATGCGGTCTTCTGATCCGGGGAGAAAAGAAAGACAGATCCGCCTTTGGCTGGTATGAGAAGGCCTTAAAAGCCCATATCAATCTTACAAGGCTTTATGAATATTTCCTTTATTCTCTGCCGGATGATTATGGACATGCCCTTCCAAAAGAAGTGCTATTGTATTTCTCTTATGATAAATCTTTAGACCAGGCCAATAAAAGTGTGCTGTATAAAAACATTTTACAGTATGTAAACCCTTCTACGGAACTGTATCAGGTCTATGTGCGGGAAATGGAGCAGTTTGCCATGGAACAGCTGCTTGCAGGCAGAATGAACGGCTGTCTGGCTGTGATCTATGAGCACATGATCTATACAGATATGATCGATCCCAGGGCTGCAGGGATCCTGCCAAAGATCCTTTGTTCCAGCCGCGTAAAATGTGATGATCCGAGAATGAAATATGTGATCGTGCGCTGTGAGGAATTAAAAGAGGAAGAGGCATTTTATTAGAACATGGGGAAGCTTATGTTCCGGCTGTTTCTAAGAATACAGTCCTGTTTTTCCAGGATGCATATGGGGAAGATATCTGAATATAAGCCATCGGAAACTGCCGGTCATGGACCGGAAAGAGCTCCTTGACCGCTGTTATGAGGTATATCCGGATCATCCTATCTTAAAGCTTCGCGCCTGTGAGGCTGTGTTAAAAAGGCGTGGAAAAAGAGGAGGAAGCCCTTCTTTTAGAAGATACCTTAAGCCAGTTAAAGCTGAATCCTGTATTTGAGAAAAGCTTCTTCATCTGGTAACAGAATATTACTGTAAAAGGCTGTTTCCAAGGAAGAAGAAGAGCGGTGCGCTTTCCTGATCCAGTTAGATAAGGACCTGCTGGAGCCGTCCATGCGAAGAAAGATCTGTGAGATCTTTATAGACTGTAATTATTTAAGAGAAGCATATAATATGCTTTTAACTTATGAAATAGAAGATGTGGATCCGGAGAAGCTGTTAAAGCTTTGTACCCGTATGATCTTACAGCAGCTGTTTGACCAGGATGACCGTTTACTGGAACTGTCCTGGAGAGTGTTTGAGGCTGGAAAAGCGGACAGCGTGATCTTAGATTATCTCTGTGAACATTTTAACGGGACCACTTCCCAGATGTATGAGATCCTGATCCAGGCAGTAGGGGAACATGTGGAAACCTATGATCTGGAAGAACGTCTGTTAGCTCAGATGTTGTTTACAGGCAGCTGTGACCAGATTGATTCTGTATTTGACCTTTACATGAAGCGCAAGCGCACCAGGGAAAGTATGGTAAAAGCATATTTTACCCAGAAGTGTATCCAGTATTTCCTGGAAGAAAAGGAGATCGACAGTCAGATCTTCCAGTACCTGAAAAATGCAGTGGGCGCGGATCCTGGCAAGGAAAAGATCCCTACGATCTATCTGCTGGCTCTTACCCGTTACTATGCAGGACAGGCAGAGATCACGGCAGATGAGAAGAAACAGCTGCAGATCATGGTAAATATTCTGTTAGAGTCAGAAATGGTATTTCCATATATGAAGGATCTGGGACGGTTTGTTTCTATCCCGGAAGACATTATGGATAAGACCATGATCGAGTACCGGGGAGACAAAATGTACAGCCCTGGATCGAAATGCGTATCCTTCCCCAGGAGGACCATTTTACCAGGGAAGAGATGAAACGGGTATATCAGGGCATTTATGTAAAGAAACTGACCCTGTTTAAGGGAGAACTTTTAGAATACCAGATCTATGAACGGGGCGAAAAGGGCGCTGTTCTTGTAAAAGAAGGCCGTACCTGCTGTGACCCGGAAAGAGCCGGAAGAGAAAACAGCCGCTTTGCCTGCTTAAACCAGATGTCAGAGGCAGTGGCAAAGCAGGATGCAGAAGGGCTTTAGGGGCAATGGAAGATTATGTAAAACGATCAGCTGCCCTGGGGATCCTATTTCCTGTGAACTGACGTGTTTTTGAAATGGGATCCAAAAAGATTTCAAACGTACATATGAACTACAACGGAGGAAACAAATAGATGGAAGGACTTGTGATCGGGTTAGATCTGAATGACGATTATTCCCAGATCAGCTGCAATGAAAAGAAAAGTCCTGACAGTTCCTACAGTGATCTGCCGCAGAAAAGAGAAAGAAACCTGGCTCATAGGAGAAGAAGCCTATGCAGCCACTCTTTTAGGCGAAGGCGTGATCGTAGACAAGCTGCTTAAAATGGTCCGCAAGGAGGGAACTTCTACTATAGGAGGGATCTGCTATACAGGTACGGATCTATTAAAGATATTTTGAAAAAGCTGTTAGACTGTCCTTTTAAGGAATTCCATACAGACCAGGTGGAGCAGCTGGTGATCACCATGCACGGAACAGACGCAAAAGTAACAGACTGCCTGATGTACTGTGCAGATTATCTGAACATTCCCAGGGACCGTGTCCATGTGATCAGTCATACAGAAAGTTTTGCTTACTATGTGCTCAGTCAGCGCAAAGAGCTGTGGAGTAACCAGGTAGGTTTATTTGAGTTATCAGAAGACAGGCTCTGCTATTATGAAATGAAGGTACAAAGGGCATGCGCCGCAACATGGTCCAGGCAGAAGCACAAAACCAGGAAGAAGCCTTTGACTTGGATATCCTTGACTCCCCTTCCGGAAGCAAGCTGGCAGATCAGATCCTTTGTTCCTGTGGGGAAAAACTTCTGGAAAATAAGTTGTTTTCAACCGTATTCCTTACAGGAAAAGGCTTTGAACGTCAGGACTGGGCAACCGGTTTTATGAAACTTGCCTGCAACCGGAGAAGGGTGTTTGTGGAAAATGTGCTGTTTTCCAAGGGAGCAGCGATCAAGGCAAGGGACTATATGGTTCAGGGAACGGAATTTCCTTATGTGTTTGTCTGTGAAGGTAGATTAAAGGCAGAAGTAGCCCTGAAAGTCATGCGTGCAGGAAAAGAGATCATGCTGGCAGTTGCCTCCTATGGGGATAACTGGTATGAGTCAAAAAGTTCTCTGGAACTGATCTTAGATGGACAAAAGAGATCGAATTTCTTATTTCCCATCTGGACTCCCGGAAAAAGAGAGCCGTTTCCGTGCCCCTTACAGGTTTTCCTGACCGGCCGGAAAAGACTACCAGGATCCGGATGAATATTGGATTTACAGATGAAAATACCATGGCGGTGGTGATCCGGGATATGGGCTTTGGAGAGCTGTTCCCGGCATCTGATGCAGTGATCAGACAAGAGGTAATCTTATGAGTTTATTATTGTGCAGAAGGGAAAAAGTAAAACATCCCTTTTATATTGAAGTTCTGGGGATCCATATATATTCTTCCCAGGAACTTTGCTATGTGATCTACCATCATCCCCTTCTTGTGATGAATGATTTTGTAGATGCCTCTTTGTTTTTCTTTGTGAAAAATGAGCTGGGACTTGGCTTTCTTGCAGGACGCATGGAAAAGCTGGTGGAAGCCGGCGGCCGCCCGGAAGAGGCTTTGTACCTGTTCCTTTCTGAATGTGATTACTATACAGAAAAAGAGATACAGAAATTTAAGCAGGTAACGGCTTCTTACAGAAACCTTTCTCAAAATGCTTATGGAAAGGCAGTGGCAGATTATCTTTTTTCCCAGAAACAGTATGGAAAAGCACTGCAGAAGTATGAAAAACTGACCGAGGAAGGGGAACGCAAAAAAGGAGAAGAGGCATTCTGGTCCCAGGTCTATCAGAACTTAGGGGCTGCCTGTGCCCAGATGTTCCAGTTTTCCAGGGCATATAAGGCATATGATACAGCCTATGGATTAAAGGAAGAGGATCAGATCCTGGAAAAGATCTATTTTCTTACCTGTTTTGCTCCGGGACTTTCCGTTGATGAAAGCTATGAGGCTCTTTTTAAGCCAGAATGGAAGGAAGAATGGAAAGGGAAACTGTCCCAGGCAGAAACAGATGCCAAACAGGCAGCAAGTGTGAGAAATTTAAGAGCCCTGTGGAAACAGGATCCTGAAGGACAGTTAGAAAAGGCAAAAAAACTGATCAGCAAATGGAAAAGTGAGTACAGGAAACAGGAGGCATAATCATGGCATTTCAGGCAGCAAAGGAATTTCTGGAAAAAAGAGGATTTGGAGACAGGATCAAAGAGTTTGATGTTTCCAGTGCAACGGTAGAGCTGGCAGCAGTGGCAGTAGGCTGTGAACCGGCCCACATTGCAAAAACATTATCTTTTTTAACAGGAGAAGGACCGGTCCTCATCGTGGCAGCAGGAGATGCGAAGATCGACAATCACAAATATAAATCCTTTTTCGGTGTAAAAGCAAAAATGCTGACCGTAGAGCAGGTGTCTGAACTGATCGGCCATGAGGTTGGGGGTGTATGCCCTTACGGTATCAAAGAGGGCGTAAAGGTGTATTTAGATGAGTCTTTAAGACGCTTTGATGTAGTTTATCCTGCATGTGGAAGCAGCAATAGTGCTGTAAAACTGTCCATCCCGGATCTGGAAAAGTCCTGTGACTTTGAACAGTGGGTGGATGTGTGCAAGCTGCCTCAGTAAAGATACATCTATAATAACTTTGCTCTTGACAAATCCGTAAAAAATATTTATGCTTGAAAACAGCAGTATAAAAAATGGTGATGAACAAGAGGAGTACATTTTTAAGACCCTCAGAGAAAGCGGCTCACTGGCTGAAAGGCCGCTTGGGAATACTTGAAAATGGAAGGTAGCTTGTGAGCCGGACAGGTGAGAAAGATACATTAGCCTGTTCCGTTGGCCCGCGTTAAGGGAGCGAGTACGAAAGGCTTTAAAATATATATAAGATATGTTTCAGGTTTTCGTATTCCATGAGATGACCGGATATGGATGATATATGTGTTGTACATATCGGTTGGATCAAAGGTGGTACCGCGATACAGTCGCCCTTTGCTTCCCCTATGGGATGCAGAGGGCTTTTTTGCTGTTTCAAATGGATACAACCTCTGCCAGGAGGTTTACTGCAAAGAGAAAAGCTGTACTTATTAATGTTCTCTCGGAATCTTTTTGTACTTGATTTTGTGAGAAGATTTTTTGTCAGTTGTGCCCAAATTTCTGAGGCGTACGCGGTGCGTACGTTGATGAAATTCGGGCACAGCTGGCGGAAAATCGGCCACAAAGGCAGGTGCAGGAAAGACTCCGAGAGGACATATTATAAAAAGGAGAATTCAGATGAAGGAACTGGAAAAGACCTACAATCCGGCGGAAATTGAAGACCGCCTCTATGACAAATGGCTGAAGGGAAAATATTTCCACGCAGAAGTAAACAGAAGTAAGAAACCATTTACCATTGTTATGCCGCCGCCAAATATTACAGGCCAGCTGCATATGGGACATGCATTAGATAACACTATGCAGGATATCCTGATCCGCTATAAGAGAATGCAGGGATACGAAGCATTATGGCAGCCAGGCACTGACCATGCAGCCATTGCAACGGAAGTTAAGGTTATTAACAAACTGAAAGAAGAAGGGATCAGCAAGGCTGACCTGGGAAGAGAAGGCTTCTTAAAGGAATGCTGGAAGTGGAGAGATGAATACGGCACCCGTATTGTAAAGCAGCTTCACAAATTAGGCTCTTCCGCTGACTGGGACAGAGAGCGTTTCACTATGGACGAAGGCTGTTCTGACGCAGTTTTGGAAGTTTTTATCAAATTATATGAAAAAGGATATATTTATAAAGGTTCCCGTATTGTAAACTGGTGCCCTGTATGCAAGACTTCTATTTCTGATGCAGAAGTAGAGCATGTAGAGCAGGACGGTTTCTTCTGGCACATCAACTACCCGGTAGTAGGAGAGCCAGGACGCTTCGTAGAGATCGCAACAACCAGACCTGAGACTCTCTTAGGCGATACTGCAGTTGCTGTAAACCCGGATGATGACCGTTACAAGGATATTGTTGGAAAGATGCTGCAGCTGCCATTAACCGACCGTCAGATCCCGGTTATTGCAGATGAGTATGTAGATAAGGAGTTTGGTACCGGCTGCGTTAAGATCACACCTGCTCATGACCCCAATGACTTTGAGGTTGGAAAGCGCCACAACTTAGAGGAGATCGTTATCTTAAATGATGACGCTACCATCAACGTACCTGGACCATACTTTGGCATGGATCGTTATGAGGCAAGAAAGGCCATGGTAGCAGACTTAGACAAGATGGGCCTGTTAGTAAAGGTTGTTCCTCATTCCCACAATGTAGGTACCCATGACCGCTGCAAGACCACAGTAGAGCCTATGGTAAAACAGCAGTGGTTTGTAAAAATGGATGAAATGGCTAAACCTGCCATTGAAGCATTAAAGAGCGGCCAGTTAAAATTCGTTCCGGAAAGTTTTGGAAAGACTTATCTTCACTGGTTAGAGAACATCCGTGACTGGTGTATTTCCAGACAGTTATGGTGGGGCCACAGAATTCCTGCTTATTACTGCCAGGACTGCGGTGATGTAGTTGTTGCAAAAGAAGCTCCAACTGTATGCCCGAAGTGCGGTAAGAACCATTTCAAGCAGGATGAAGATACTCTGGATACCTGGTTCTCCTCTGCATTATGGCCATTCTCCACTCTTGGCTGGCCAAATAAGACAGAAGATCTGGATTACTTCTACCCAACTGATGTACTGGTAACCGGATACGATATTATCTTCTTCTGGGTAATCCGTATGGTATTCTCCGGTATTGAACAGACCGGCAAATGCCCATTTAACACAGTACTGATCCATGGTCTGGTAAGAGACTCCCAGGGACGTAAGATGAGTAAATCCCTTGGAAATGGTATCGATCCTCTGGAAGTTATTGACAAGTACGGCGCAGATGCCCTGCGTCTGACACTGATCACAGGAAATGCACCTGGAAACGATATGCGTTTCTACTGGGAGCGTGTAGAAGCCAGCCGTAACTTTGCAAATAAGGTATGGAACGCTTCCCGTTTCATTATGATGAATATTGAAAAGGCAGCAGATGTTTCCGGTGTTACTGAAAAAGACCTGACACTGGCAGATAAGTGGATCCTTTCCAAGGTAAATGCCCTGACTAAGGATGTAACTGAAAATCTGGACAAGTATGAATTAGGTATTGCTCTTCAGAAGGTATATGACTTTATCTGGGAAGAGTTCTGCGACTGGTACATTGAGATGGTGAAGCCAAGACTGTACAATGAAGCAGATGAGACCAAGGCTGCAGCTATCTGGACCTTAAAGAACGTACTGATCCAGGCATTAAAGCTGCTGCATCCATTTATGCCATTTATCACTGAGGAGATCTTCTGCAACTTACAGGAAGAGGAAGATACCATTATGCTTTCTAACTGGCCTGTATACAAGGAAGAGTGGGCATTTGAGGCAGAGCATGAGGCAACTGAGACCATCAAAGAGGCAGTAAGAGCAATCCGAAATGTACGTACTTCCATGAACGTTCCGCCAAGCAAGAAGGCAACTGTTTATGTAGTATCTGAGGATGATGCTGTATTAAAGATCTTTGAGAACAGCCGCAGCTTCTTCGCATCCTTAGGATATGCCGGTGAAGTCATCCTTCAGAAGGATAAGGCAGGTATTGGCGAGGACGCAGTTTCTGCTGTGATCCACAAGGCAGTGATCTACATGCCATTTGCAGAGTTAGTAGATATTGAAAAAGAAGTTCAGCGCTTAAAGACAGAAGAAAAACGTCTGGAAGGCGAATTAAAGCGTTCTCATGCTATGCTTGGAAATGAGAAGTTCGTAAGCAAGGCTCCTCAGGCCAAGATCGACGAAGAGAAGGCAAAACTGGAGAAATACACCCAGATGATGGCGCAGGTAAAAGAGCGTCTGGCACAGCTGGAGAAATAATCAAATGTGCGAAAGCACGTAAAATAAAAACGGCCCGGATGGCAGAACCTACATGCCGTCTGGACCGTTTTGCCAAACAGGGCGAACAAAAGGCTGAAAAGCTTGTATGAAAAAGGAAAAACAAACGATGAAACTGAAAAATGCTCTGATATTACTTTTAACTGCTACGATCTGGGGTGTTGCCTTTGTTGCCCAGAGCGTAGGCATGGATTATGTGAGCCCTTTTACTTTTAATGGTGTGAGAAGCATCATCGGCGGTCTTGTGCTGATCCCGGTGATCCTTGTTTTAGATCGCAAAAAGAAGGCAGAAGGAAAGGATTATAAGGCACCTGGTGACAGAAAAACACTGATCTTAGGCGGGATCTGCTGTGGCGTTGCTCTTTGTGTGGCATCTAATTTCCAGCAGTTTGGTGTTATGTATACAAGCGTGGGAAAAGTTGGCTTTATCACAGCCTGCTATATTATCATTGTGCCGATCCTCAGCCTGTTTCTTGGCAAAAAGTGCAGTCCGGCCATCGCCGGGGCAGTAGTCCTTGCAGTTGCAGGTCTGTATTTACTTTGTATGTCAGGAAGTGATCATGGACTTCAGAAAGGTGATTTCCTGATCATGATCTGCTCTTTTATCTTCTCCATACATATTATGATCATCGACTATTTCTCACCGGCAGTAGACGGAGTGAAAATGTCCTGCATCCAGTTTCTGGTAAGCGGAACTATTTCCCTGATCTGTATGACGATCTTTGAAGAGCCTCATATCGCCCAGATCCTTGCTGCATGGAAACCGATCCTTTATGCTGGTGTTATGTCCTGTGGTATGGGATATACCTTACAGATCGTAGGACAAAAAGGCGTCAATCCAGCCAGCGCTTCCCTGATCTTAAGTCTGGAGTCCAGTATTTCCGTACTTGCAGGCTGGCTGATCTTAGGACAGAAGCTGACAGGAAGAGAGATCCTTGGCTGCGTTCTTATGTTCTCAGCGATTGTGCTGGCACAGGTTCCGGATGTTATTTTAAGTCGAAAAACCGGGGAAAGATAGAGTTGATAACCGGAAAAAATTTGTATAATATAAAGAGGAAAGGAAACAGATGGAAGCAGAAGCATATTTGAACCGGCTTCCCATGTGGGCCAACAAGAAAAATTCCTTAAAGGATATCCGTATATTTTTAGATCAGATGGGCGGACCGGACCGTAAGATCCCTGCTATCCACGTAGCAGGTACCAACGGAAAGGGCTCTGTCTGCGCGTTTATGACCTCTGTATTAAAAAAGGCCGGTCTGCGTACAGGTACTTTTATTTCCCCTCATCTGGTGGAGATCCGGGAACGTTTTCTTATAAACGGGGAACCGGCAGAGAAAAATGCCTTTGAAGAGGCCTTTGAAACAGTAAAAAAACAGGCGGAACATATGGTAGAAGAAGGCTTTTGCCATCCTACTTTTTTTGAGTTCCTTTTTTATATGGCAATGGTACTGTTTGCCCGTGAAAAAGTAGATGTAATGGTGATCGAAACAGGTCTTGGAGGACGTCTGGACGCGACCAATGTGTTAGAGTCTCCCAAAGTTTGCGTGATCACCTCCATCAGCAGGGATCATATGCAGTATCTTGGAAACACGATCCCACAGATCGCAGGGGAAAAAGCGGGGATCATAAAAATGGGCGTTCCGGTAGTATTTGATGATACAGATAAAGACGCCAGCGCTGTGATCGGTGCAAAAGCAAAGGAAATGAAGGCAGTTTCCCTGCCTGTGTCAAAGCTGCTTTATGATACAGAAGACAGCTCAGAGGGTATTTTACTTAAAGAAAAGGGAGAAAAAGGGCTCAGGCTTTCTATTCCTTTTGAGGCACCTTACCAGGCACAGAATGCAGAGATCGCCGTAACGGCTCTTCGCATTTTACGGGATCAGAAAGGTATTTTTACAGGTATAACAGATGCAGTGATCTGTGAAGGGATCAGTGCAGCCAGATGGCCGGGAAGAATGGAAAAAGCTTCAGAAAATGTTTATCTGGACGGCGCCCACAATCCTGGGGGAATTGCTGCTTTTATCCAGGCAGCAGGAAAGATCCAGAAAAGAACCGGTAAAAAAGCCTGGCTTTTATTTGCTGCTGTGGCAGATAAAGAATATGAAACCATGGCAAAAGAACTTTGTGAAGGTCTTAACTGGGCAGGAATCGGTGTGGTGCATATGAACAGTGACAGAGGGCTGTCAGCAGGGCGGCTTTCTGATGTTTTTAAAACATACGCCTCCTGCCAGGTCGTTTCTTATGAGGATACAGAAGAAGCAATGGAACAGATGCAAAACAGAGCAGGAGATGATCTGCTTTTCTGTGCAGGTTCCCTGTACCTGATCGGAGAATTAAAGGTACAGCTTAAGAAAGGAGAAAAGATACAGTGATCGATTTTGAAGAAGAAATTGAGCGTTTCAAACCAAGCCTTGATGTAGAGGCAGTAGAAGATGCCATTGTAAAAAGCGACCTTACGGATATGACAGACATTATGATGGAACTGATCAAGGAAAGAGACGGAAATAAACGATGATGGATATTGCAGCAAAGAACAGACAGATAGCCAACAGCTATTACAATCTGGGTCTGGAAAAGGCAAAGGTGCGGGACCTTTCCGGAGCAGCACAGTGCCTGAAAAAAAGCCTGCATTTTTCTAAATATCAGACAGATGCCAGAAATCTTTTGGGTCTGATCTATTATGAAAATGGGGAAGTGGCAGATGCATTAGTCCAGTGGGTCATCAGCTTAAACCTGCAGCCGGAAAATAATCTGGCAGATCATTATTTAGATGAGATCCAGAGAAAACCGGGACAGTTAGAAACAGAAAGCCAGAATGTGAAAACATTTAACCAGGCGCTGTGGCATGCACAAAACGGCAGTGATGACCTGGCGATCCTGCAGCTGGCCCGTGTGGTGGCAGCCAAGCCTCATTTTGTAAAAGCCCATCTTCTTCTGGCTCTTTTGTATATGCGCAGGGAAGATTACAATAAGGCAGGACGTTCCCTTTTTAAGATCCTGCAGATCGACAAAAGCAATCCCAAAGCCCTGTATTACATGTCTTTGGTAAAGCAGAATACAGGCCGGGCAGATGCAGAAAAGCGGAAGATGATCAAGGCATTTTCCCACAGACAGATGCAGGATGATGATGTTATCATCCCAAATACCTACAAGGAAAATACCGGTCTTTCCACTGTGTTTCATATTATCATTGGTCTGATCATGGGACTGGTTGCCTTTTATGTACTGGTCCTTCCTGCAAGGGAGAGCAGTTTAAACCGTGTCAGGGATGATGAACTGATTGGCTATATGCAGCAGCTTAATAATGCAAACCAGCAAAATGACAGCTTGCAGCAGGAAAATGATGATCTGAAAGCCCAGAAAGACGAGGTACAGAAAAAACTGGACGAGCTTACAACAGGAAATACCAGTGTCCTGGCCCAGTACCAGAGCCTGATCTGGGTGCTCCAGTATTACCGCACCGGTGATCTGGTAACCGCAGCAAAGACCTTTGCAGACGCAAACTTTGATATGATCGAAGATGAAAATATCCAGGGGATCATAAGCAACATCCGTCAGGATATGGCAGGCAACATCTATCAGAGTCTGGTACAGCAGGGACTGCAGCTGTGGAATGGCGGTGACAAGACACAGGCAATGGATTACTTCCAGGCCAGCTTAAAGATCCAGCCGGATAACCCGGAAGCCATGTTTTATGTAGGCCGTCTGTATCAGGAAAATGGAGATACTGAAAATGCCAATGCCATGTTTGATAAGATCGTTGGAGAACATGGAGACTCTGAGTACGCCCAGAGGGCAGCAACGGCAAGAGGGTATTAAAATGTGTAAAGTTCTCCGGTTGGGAAAACCGGGGTCAGTAATTGAATATTGAAATTATACAGCAGAGAAAAGAATAACAACCTTTTCTCTGTTTTTTTGGCTTTACATACGGATAACGCGCTGACTGCGCGTATGCCAGACTTATATGTCCGGGAGTTTCGTCTGCCGGTCCGGCGGACATCCCATAATAATATTATAAGGAGGAACTGGGAACCATGAAACAGGCAAAAATTACATACGAAGCATTGGGAGATACGTTACTGATCCATATGCCAAAAGAGTTGGATCACCATAACTGCAGGGACTTAAAAAGGGATACGGACCTGATGTTAGATGAAAACTATATCAACCGCATTATCTTCGATTTTGGAAAAACAGAATTTATGGACTCTTCCGGGATTGGGGTCTTATTAAACCGTTATAAGCAGATGGCAGCCAGCAGAGGGACTGTTACTTATTACGGAGCAGGCCCGAGAGTGGTCCGTATCCTTGAAATGGGCGGGCTGGTGCGTCTGATCCGGGGGTTTAAGGACCGTGAAAGTGCTCTGGGAAATTTATAAAAGCAGGAGGATGGAAAAGGTGGAAGGACAGAAGGAACAGACCAGACAGAAAGAACATGTAAGACTGGAATTTGAAAGCAATTCCCGTAATGAAGAGTTTGCCAGGGTGGTGGCAGCTGTATTTATGAGCCGCTTAGATCCCACATTGGAGGAGACCCAGGATGTAAAAACAGCAGTGTCAGAGGCAGTCACCAATGCCATTATCCATGGTTATGGAAAAGAAGGTGGAGAGATATTTTTAGATATGACGGCTGATCCAGCTGAAAAAACACTGACCGTCTGTGTGACAGATACAGGAGCCGGTATCCAGGATGTAAAAAAGGCCATGGAACCCTTATATACAACGGATACCACCGGGGAACGTTCCGGCATGGGATTTTCCTTTATGGAAGCGTTTATGGATGAAGTGACCGTGGAGTCGGAACCGGGAAAAGGGACAGCAGTGACCATGAAAAAACATATTGGAAGGTAAGCTTTATGGATGAGACCCTGAAATTGATCGAATTAGCTCACCAGGGAGATAAAGCAGCCAGGGACAGGCTGGTAACAGACAATATGGGACTGATATGGAGCATTGTAAAACGCTTTGCAGGTCGTGGATATGAACAGGAAGATCTGTTTCAGATCGGAAGTATCGGTCTGATCAAGGCAATCGATAAATTTGACCTGAATTACCAGGTGAGGTTTTCTACCTATGCAGTACCAATGATATCAGGTGAAATCCGGAGATTTTTGCGGGATGACGGCATGATTAAGGTAAGCCGTTCTTTAAAAGAACTGGCAGGAAAAGTATTTCTTGTAAAAGAAGAATTATCGGACTGTTATGGACGGGATCCAACCGTAGAAGAGATTGCAGGGAAGCTTGGGGTAAGCAGTGAAGAAGTAGCCGCTTCCCTGGAGGCAGGCGCCCAGGTGGAGTCTATTTACAGGCCTTTAAGCGCCACAGAAGGAGAAAAAGGTGTTTTAATGGACAAGTTAGAAGAAAAAAGTGAGGCCCAGGAACAGCTTTTAAACAGGCTTACCCTGGAAAAAGTCATGAAAGATCTGGCACCCCAGGAAAAAGAACTGATCCTGCGCCGGTATTTTTATAATCAGACCCAGATGGAAACTGCAAAAGCGTTAGGGGTATCCCAGGTCCAGGTTTCCCGCCTGGAAAAAAAGTGTTTAAAAGAACTGCGAAAGCGTTTTGAAGGATAAAATAAACGGATAAAAACGAATAAAAATGAAAAAAAGGCACATTCTAGCTGTGAAAGGATGTGAGTTTCAGATGAAAATGAAAAGCGTAAAAGCAGTTCTTATTTTTCTTCTTCTTTTAGCAGGTATGGTCACAGGGTATCTGTTGTGGAGTATGAGGGAACCGGAGTATGAAAAAGAAGGGATGCTGGTGGAAAATGAGGTAACGGCGTATTATAACATGACAGAAACCGGAATTCCGGCTTTTGCGGCAGCGCCGGCCAGTCTGCTGATAGAAGAAAATGGCGAAGGGTGGAGTGAAAACCTATGAGCCAGACAGGCAGCAGCCAGAGTCAGACCGTCTATATACAGTTAAACCAGATCACGGAGCTCCGCCGCAGGGATGTATTTTTAAAGGATGTAGGGGAAGTGACCTGCCGGGATAAGGTGATCTTAAGTAAATGCAGGGCATTAAAAGTAAAGAGTATCCCTGAAAAAGAAGCAAGGCGTTATGTAATGAGCGCGCTGGAAGTAGTGCGGATGTTAGAGGCATTGGATCCGTCCATTGAGGTAAACAACCTGGGAGAGTCGGATTTTATCATCGCCTATAAGCCGCCAAAGGCTTCGGAAGTTTGCTGGCAGTGGATAAAAACAGTCTTTGTGTGTCTGGTCAGCTTTTTCGGGGCAGCATTTGCTATTATGACCTTTAATAATGATGTAAATGTAGGGGATGTACTCAGTCAGGTCTACTTTCAGGTCATGGGACGGCAGCCAGATGGTTTTGGGCTGATGGAAGCAGGATACAGTGTGGGACTTGCTATTGGGATTTTGGTATTTTTCAACCATATTGCAGTGAAAAAGCTGAATACCGATCCCACACCTTTGGAAGTGGAAATGCGCCTTTATGAAGAAAATATCTGTAAGACCCTGATCGACCAGGCAGGTAGAAAGGAGAAAGAGATCGATGTGGATTAAAAATATCTTTCTCCTTTTTTTCGGCCTTTGTTCCGGCGGGATCATTGCAGCCGGCGTTTATGCATTTCTGGCCATCATCGGTGTTTTTGTGCGGCTGATCGGGAAAACGAAGACAAAGAAAAATATCATGCTCTATGAAAATATGATCATTCTCGGGGGAGTATTGGGAAATATCATGGAGCTTTATAAGGTAAGACTGCCCTTAGGCGAAGTGTTTGGGCAGATCTTTCTTCTTACAGGGGGCGTCAGTGTGGGAATATTTACAGGCTGTCTTGCCATGTCTCTGGCAGAAACCTTAAAAGCACTTCCCACATTTTCAAGGCGGATCCGGCTGTCTGTGGGGCTTCCATGGCTGATCATTGCTATTGCTGCAGGGAAATGTGGCGGATCGCTGCTGTATTTCTGGAGGCGGATGGCAGCAGGAAAAATGTAAAAAAGAAGCATTAAACAGATAAATTACAGAAAGGAAACAGATATGGAGATCGACAAGAAAAACTATGCGGACTACATTAAAGAGATCACCCCGGTCCATAATCTTTGGGCTTCTATGGGAAAAGCATTTATAACAGGGGGACTGATATGTACTCTGGGGCAGTTGATTATGAACCGGGTGACAAATACCTGGGGGATGGAGGCAGAGGCGGCAGGTGCCTGGACTTCCATTATCCTGGTATTTTTGAGCGCCTTATGTACCGGTCTTAACATTTACCAGAAACTGGTAAAATTCGGCGGAGCCGGAGCCCTTGTACCCATCACCGGCTTTGCTAATTCCGTAGCTGCTCCCGCAGTGGAATTCCGCTCCGAAGGCCAGGTTTTCGGTATCGGTGTAAAGATATTTACCATCGCCGGGCCTGTGATCCTGTATGGCGTGGGAGTAAGCTGGATATTGGGAATGGGATACTGGGTTTTGCAGAAAATGTGAGTCGCATAGACGGCTCATTTTTTGTGTGTTATACTATTGATTATTAACTATCATAAAAGTCAGAAGAGAAGGATAAGGAGAGAAATACATGGAGCATCTGCGCTGCGTGGTGGAGCGTATTACATATCAAAATGAGGAAAATGGTTATACAGTTTTAAAATGCGCAGTGAAAAACTATAGTGATCTGGTAACAGTAGTTGGCACTATGCCGGATACCCATGTGGGCTCTGTCCTGTCTTTAGACGGCTTCTGGAAAATGAACGCCAGATACGGCAGGCAGTTTTGCGCAGAGCGCTTTGAGGAAACGCTTCCTGCCACTGTATATGGTATTGAAAAATATCTTGGGTCCGGTCTTGTCAAAGGGATCGGGCCTGTTTTTGCAAGAAAGATCGTGGAAAAATTCGGTGAAAATACGCTGGATATTATCGATGAGACACCGGAAGAACTGATCAAAGTTCCCGGCATTGGAAAAGTGCGGGCAGAACGGATCAAAACCAGCTGGAAGGACCAGAAAGAGATCAAAAATATTATGCTGTTCCTTCAAAGCAACGAAGTCAGCACTTCCCATGCTACCAAGATCTATAAAACCTATGGAAGTGAAAGCATTTCCATTGTAAAAGAAAATCCATACCGCCTGGCAGATGATATCTGGGGCATTGGATTTAAAACAGCCGATTCCATTGCGGAGAAAATGGGCATTGACAAGACAAAATTTGTCCGTCTGCGCAGTGGTATTTTTTATACCTTAAATAAACTGGCGGAAAATGGTCACTGTTATGGGGAACGGGAGCAGCTGGTAAAAAAGGCAAAAGAACTTCTGGAAGTAGAAGAAGGAGAAATTGAAGTTACCTTAGATGAGATGCTTCGCACCAAGGACGTGATCCAGGAGGAAGAAGCCATTTATCTGCCGCCTTATTATTTTTCAGAAAGCGGTTGCGCAAAGCGGCTGCTGGAACTTTTGCTTACCGGACGAAAATCTGTGATTGATGCAGAAAAAACACTGGAAAAAGTGGTATCTCAGTCGCAGATCACCTACGATGAGATCCAGTTAGAAGCAGTAAGAACAGCTATTTCTTCCAAAGTCATGATACTCACCGGCGGTCCGGGAACCGGAAAAACCACTACCACACTGGGTATTATATCTGCCTATAAGATGGCCGGTTATAAGATCCTTTTAGCAGCTCCAACAGGGCGGGCGGCAAAGCGTATGGCAGAGGCAACAGGTATGGAAGCAAAGACCATTCACCGCCTTTTGGAATACAAGCCACCGGAAGGATACCAGAAAAATGGGGACAAGCCTTTAGAGGGAGATGTGCTTATCCTGGATGAATGTTCCATGGTGGATATCATGCTTATGTACAACCTGTTAAAAGCAATTCCGGAACATATGTCTCTGGTTTTAGTTGGTGACATTGATCAGCTTCCAAGTGTAGGCGCCGGAAATGTGCTCCGTGATATGATCGAGTCCGGGCGGATCCCGGTGGTGCGTCTTACCAGGATCTTCCGTCAGGCCCAGGGAAGCCGTATTATCATGAACGCCCATAGGATAAATAAAGGGGAAGCTATTGATATGCGGGGCGGCAGAAATTCCGACTTTTTCTTTGCGGAAAAGCAGACAAACGAAGAAACTGTGGCAACGCTGGTTCAGTATTGCAAAGAAAACCTCCCACGGTATTACCATGTAGATCCTATTCAGGATATCCAGGTGCTGACGCCTATGCAAAGAGGAGAGTGCGGCGCAGTCAATCTAAACCAGATACTTCAGGAAGCCATGAATCCTACAGATATCTGCCTGCGCCGGGGTGGTACCCAGTATCGGTTGAATGATAAAGTAATGCAGATCAGAAACGATTATGACAAAGAAGTATTTAATGGGGATATTGGGACTATCTGCAAAGTGGATACAGAAGAACGGGAACTGACGGTAGATTTTGATGGGCGAAAGGTAGTCTATGATGTGACGGAACTGGATGAGTTGTCATTAGCTTATGCAGTCACCATCCACAAAGCCCAGGGAAGCGAATATCCCATTGTAGTCATGCCCTTTACCATGAGTCACTTTGTGATGCTGCAACGAAATCTTCTCTATACAGGTGTTACAAGGGCGAAGAAGATACTGGTATTGATCGGGGAGCGGAAAGCCATTTTTTATGCCATCCGCAATGAAACAACAGCAGGGAGAAATACGAAGCTGGCGAAGCGGCTACAGCCGGAAAGTGAAGAGTCGCGGGCTGTGGCAGCGGCACTGGCAAAAAAACTGGTCCAGGGAGAAGAAACTGTGGGGGCTGACGGAACAGCTTTGCAAAAACCAAATTCAGCACAAAAAGAAAAAATGATCGTATACAAAAACAGTATCCAGCCGTCTATGGTATCGGAAACACCGGCCGCCTACGAAGGCAACCTCTGGAAACGCCTTTCCCAGTCGAAATTTCGCAGCAGTTTCACATTAAAGGCTAATGACAGGCATTATGTAATAGAAAAAGGTATGGATACAGTGCGAAGCCATGCCACAGATTTTATCCGTGACAGGCTGGCACCTGCAGAGCCGAAAAATGATGGAAAACAGACACCAATGAGAGGTCATCCTGTATTTATCGGGCAACACGCTACCGGTACCTGCTGCCGCAGTTGTCTGGAAAAATGGCATCACATTCCAAAGGGAAGAGAACTGACAGAAACAGAGCAAAAATATGTGGTAGATGTGATCATGGAGTGGATCAAAAGGCAGATGCAGACCTTATAAGAGAGTTGTATGAAATGGTTACAAATCTGGATGTTTTGCAGCTTTCAGATGGAGAAAAATGCACACTGGCTTTATTTGGAGATATTGCACGACGCTTGGCGATTGCAAATCCGTCATTGGATGATCCACTTCAGGGAGATGGTGTGGTTCTAATCGATGAATTGGAACTTCATATGCACACTTCCTGGCAACGGAAAGTTATTTCCATGTTAAAGAAAACATTTCCTAATATTCAGTTTATCATTACTACTCATTCACCTCAGATCCTGGGGGAGGTAGATCACGATTTTAATGTTTATGCTTTATCCAGGAACGGATCGGATATTCAGGTGGTACAAACAACGGGGATGTTTGGTATGGATTCCAATTCTATTTTGGAAGACAAAATGGAAACAGATTCGGTAAGTGCGATCATTAAACAAAAACAGAGGAAATGTATTCCTTGCTTGAATTGAAAGACTTTGATGGTGCGGAAAATATTGCAGATGAGATTGACGAATTGACTCAGAACAGAAATATAGATACAGTTCGTGCAAGGGTAATTATCAGAAGAGGTAGATACAAGAATAACGATTTATCTAATCCGTAACGATGAACAGAATATTTCGTTATGCGGGTGTGCATTTTTATGCGATTTTATAGCTTGTTCATAATATCTAACAGGTGCTGATAGCTGTCCACACTGTCGTAAACCACATCTGCAGAGGAGAAATTGTGAAACAGCTTTCTGGCACAGTCGATTTTCGCTTTTCAATAGGCTTCAAATTTAATGTTTCCATGGGAGCATACACCCAGCCCTCCGGATTTCAGAGAATCGGAGAGCTTAATATTATTGCGAGCCTGGATACGGTGAATATTATCCAAAAGCTGACCGTAATCGAGCTGTACCTTAGCGTTGGCAAAGCCCATGTACAGTTCTTCATCAGAAGGCATCCAGTTTGTCACATCTCGCTTGATTTCAACATCGCGGCGGTAGGTGAAGTGGTCGTTGAAAGGCTGACCAGCAAATACACCTACCACGCTGTCCACAGCCTCGGTCTGGTAAGGCTGTATGGTAAATTTGAATTTCATCTCAGCCATTACAGCACCTTCCTTTGCGTTCTCGGACTATAGGTTTCAAATATCTGCTCAAAGTTTGTGGCTACGCTGTCACTCGCCATACTGCTGTCACGGAATACGGCATAAACTGGCTGCTTCTGCGCAATGGCTTTGACGGTTTCTTCTGTAACATCCTTGTCAAAGCAGGCAATCAGATAACCATCCGCTACAGAGAACACCTTCTTGCCAGCAATTTCTGTTTCCTGAATGTCAGAGGAGAGCAAAATACCAAGGTCGAGCATTACCTGGAAGAGCAGATCTTCTGGTGTACGATCCGGTTTGATATTGTCAGCGAACAGTTCCATCTGTCCCTGATTGTAATCGGCAGGGCGGTAGTAGACATCTTCCATATTACTGCTGTCTATTTTGAAAACGCGGAAGCCGATATCAAGATTAGTAGTGGTAAGCGGATTTTCTTCCTTGATCTTCTTTCCAGCACGACGGATACGCTCTTCACCAATTTCACAAATATTACTATATTGTGCATTTTGAATAGTTTCTGGTAGTTGAACCATAATAAATTTTCTTGAACTGTTATCGGTTAGGTTCCAGGATTTGCCAACAATAAGTGCTGAACGTGATTTTTATTTGAGTTAGATACATTATTTAAAAGAATGAGAATCCACAATATGGATGAATGTCATTTTAGGTTTAAAGAAATTACTGGAAGAGGGAACTTGATAATGGCTAAAATTGCACATTTTCCCAAACAAAATCACCCTTAAAACCCCGCATAAACTCTGATTGTATGCACCAAAAACAAACATTGTTTTTCTTTAACACAAGATAAAATTTATCAAAAATCACTTGCCTTTCTCCGAAAATATGATATCATTCGTGGTGAGTTAAGAAAAACTAACAATCGCGGAATACAAAAACAGGAGGAAGGAAATGTTTAACTACGAACAGTGGGACGGATTTGAAGGTCGTCTCTGGAAAGAAGAGATCAATACAAGAGATTTCATTCAGAAGAACTATACACCATATGACGGTGATGCATCATTCTTAGCAGGACCTACCGAAGCTACGGATAAGCTTTGGGGAATTCTGCAGGGACTTCAGAAGGAAGAGCGCTAAGGGCGGCGTTTTAGATATGGATACTGATATCGTATCCGGTATTACTTCTCATGGACCTGGATATATCAGTGAAGAGACCAAGGACTTAGAGCAGATCGTTGGTCTGCAGACAGACAAGCCATTAAAGAGAGCATTCATGCCTTACGGTGGTATCCGTATGGCAGAGGAAGCTTGCAAGAACTATGGCTACGAGCCAAGCCCGGAGCTTCACAAGATCTTCACTGAGTACTGCAGAACCCATAACCAGGGCGTATTTGATGCTTACACTCCAGAGATGAAGAAAGTTCGTCACAACAAGATCATTACCGGACTTCCAGATACTTATGGCCGTGGACGTATCGTAGGTGACTACCGCCGTGTAGCTCTGTACGGTATCGACCGCCTGATGGAAGAGAAGGCAAATGATTTTGCTAACTGCGGTGACGGAACTATGACTGATGACGTGATCCGTTTAAGAGAAGAGATCTCCAGACAGTATCAGGCATTAAAGGATATGAAGAAGATGGCAGCATCTTACGGATACGATATCTCCCAGCCTGCTAAGACTGCTAAGGAAGCTGTTCAGTGGTTATACTTCGGATACTTAGCTGCAGTTAAGACCCAGAACGGTGCTGCAATGAGTGTTGGCCGTATCTCTACTTTCCTTGATATCTACATCAAGAGAGATATGGATAAGGGCATCTTAACTGAGTCCCAGGCTCAGGAGCTGATCGATCACATGGTAATGAAGTTCCGTATGGTTAAGTTTGCAAGAATCCCATCTTACAACCAGCTGTTCTCCGGCGACCCAGTTTGGGCTACTCTGGAAGTTGGCGGTATCGGTGTAGACGGACGTTCTATGGTAACCAAGACAGATTATCGTTTCCTGCACACCTTAGAGAACATGGGACCATCCCCAGAGCCAAACATGACTGTTCTTTATTCTTCTGCACTGCCAGAGAACTTCAAGAAGTATGCAGCTAAGATCTCTATTGATACAAGCTCTGTACAGTATGAGAACGATGACGTAATGAAGCCAGAGTGGGGCGATGATTACTCCATCTGCTGCTGCGTATCTGCTACCCAGACCGGTAAGGAAATGCAGTTCTTCGGTGCCCGCGCAAACCTGGCTAAGTGCTTACTGTACGCTATGAACGGTGGACGTGATATGAAGTCCAAAGAGCAGGTTGGTCCAGAGTACACACCAATTACTTCTGAATACCTTGATTATGATGAAGTGATCCGTAAGTACGAGGTAATGATGGATTGGCTGGTAGGCGTATATGTAAATACCTTAAACCTGATCCAGTATATGCATGACAAGTACTTCTATGAGGCTGCTGAAATGGCTCTGATCGATACCGATGTCAGACGTACATTCGCTACCGGTATTGCTGGTTTCTCTCATGTAGTTGACTCCTTAAGTGCTATTAAGTACGCAAAGGTTAAGACTGTTCGTGATGAGACTGGCCTGATCGTTGACTTCGTAACTGAGGGAGACTTCCCAAGATACGGTAATGACGATGACAGAGCAGATGAGATTGCTGTATGGCTGTTAAAGACCTTCCTTGAGAAGTTAAAGAGACGTCACACCTACAGAAATTCTGAGCCTACAACTTCTATCCTGACCATTACTTCCAACGTAGTATATGGTAAGGCTACCGGAAGCATGCCAGATGGCAGAAGAGCAGGCGAGCCACTGTCCCCAGGTGCAAACCCAAGCTACGGCGCAGAGCAGAACGGCTTACTGGCTTCCTTAAACTCTGTAGCTAAGCTGCCTTACGAGTGGGCTCTGGATGGTATCTCCAATACCCAGACTATCAACCCAGATGCTTTAGGCCACAGCGAAGAAGAAAGAGTAGATAACCTGGTACAGGTATTAGACGGCTACTTCGATCAGGGCGCTCATCACCTGAATGTAAACGTATTTGGTAAGGAGAAGCTGATCGATGCTATGGAGCATCCGGAGAAGGAAGAGTATGCTAACTTCACTATCCGTGTATCTGGATACGCTGTTAAGTTCATCGACTTAACAAGAGAGCAGCAGATGGACGTTATCTCCAGAACCTGCCATGCAACCATGTAATTTAATACAGGCTGCATTTAATGTAACTGAGAAATAAAATAGCATTCCGCTATTGATCAAAGATCCATATAATGATGTAACGGTTCAGGACATTATGTTCTGGACCGTTATAAATATTTATGGAATGCATTTTCAGAAAATAAGGAGAAAGACGTGGAAGGATTTGTTCATTCTATGGAGACCTTTGGACTGGTTGACGGTCCAGGTGTCCGTTTCGTTGTATTTCTTCAGGGCTGCCGCATGCGGTGCCGTTACTGCCATAACCCGGAGACATGGAAATTAGAGGGAGGTACTCCCTGGACTGCAGATAAATTATTTTCCCATGTATATCGGTATAAGAGCTACTGGAATAAAAAGGACAGCCAAACGGCGGTATTACCGTCAGCGGAGGAGAACCTCTTCTCCAGATCGACTTTGTTACAGAGTTTTTAAGAAAGCCAAGGAAAAGGCGTTCACACAGCTCTGGATACAGCAGGCAATCCTTTTACACTGGAAGAACCATTTATCAGCAAATTTGAAGAACTGATGAAAGTAACGGATCTGGTGATCCTTGATTTTAAAGAGATCGACAACGAAAACATAAAAATTAACCGGATGTCCAAATGAAAATATCGTACAGATGGCAAGATGGCTGTCAGACCATGGAAAGATATGTGGCTGCGCCATGTACTTGTGCCGGATCTGACCGATGATGAAGAAGGACTGATAAAGACCCGTGACCTGATCCGGGAATTAAAGACAGTAAAACGTGTAGAGGTACTTCCGTACCATACACTGGGACTGTTTAAATGGCAGAAACTGGGAATTCCCTATACTTTGGATGGTGTAAGAACGCCTACTGCAGAAGAAGTAAAGAAGGCAGAGGAGATCCTGGAAGTAAGTAAATATCAGTAATATGAAAAAGACAGAGGTAGCTATACAGGACAGACCTGTTGGTGCAGCTGTCTTTTTATTATGCAGAAGCTCAAGGTTAGTATGTAAAAGAGGCAAACAGGATTTCTGTTTAAAATTTTGTACATGTTCTATATAAATTATTTCTTGGCATTTTAGGGTATTGGTAGTATAATATATGCATGTGATAATAAATTAACAAACTAATAATCTCAAAATAATGTGAAAAACAGGAGGTAATTATTATGGCAAGACTGAGAATGATGCGTGCACCGCAGAAATATGTACAGGGAAAGGATTCTCTGTTTAAATTCCATGAGGAAATGAAAGATCTTGGAAACAAATTCTTGTTTGTCTGTTCAAGAAGTGGATACAAAATGTGCCATGATAAGATTGAGAAGAGTTTTGAAGGAACAGAAGATATCCGCCAGTATGAGATTTTTGGTGGTGTATCCAGTGTTGGTGAGATTGAACGGATGAGAAAAATTGTCCGCGAAAATAGACTGAATGTAGTAGTAGGTGTTGGCGGTGGTTCAGCCATTGATACAGCAAAGCTACTGCTCATTATGAAAAACTTCCGGTGGTAATTATCCCAACAGTCGTTGCGACAGATGCTCCATGTACAGGACTTTCTGTTATTTACAATGATGATGAGACATTTAACAGCTATTTATTTTATCCAAAGAACCCGGAAGCTGTTATTGTGGACAGTGATGTGATCGCAAAATCGCCTGTTAAATTTTTGGTAGCAGGTATGGGTGATGCTCTTGGAACTTATTTTGAAGCAAGAGCATGTCAGCGTACCGATGCGCCAAGCCTGGAATTTGGTGGTATTACAAGATCTGCAATGGCACTGTGCAAACTTTGCTATGAGACTTTAAAAGAGTATGGCGCAGCTGCAAAACATGCCTGTGAAAATCAGGTGGTTACTCCAGCGTTGGATGCTATCATCGAAGCCAATGTATACCTGTCTGGTGTAGGCGCTGATAATGGCGGTCTGGCTGTTGCCCATTCATTCTATAATGGTCTGACAGCTTTAGGCGGACACAGTGCACCACATGGAAACTGCGTTGCTTATGGTACTCTGGTACAGCTGATATTAGAGGGCGCTCCAAAGGCAGAGTTTAAAGAAGTTCAGGATTTCTGCCGGGAAGTAGGTCTTCCTGTTACTCTGGAAGAAATTGGTGTAACAACCAAGGAACAGGTAAAGGTCATTGCAGAGCATGCCTGTGTAGAAGGCGAATCCATACATAATATGGTAGCAGATGTAACTGCAGATCAGCTTTACGATGCAATCCTTGCTGCTGATTCTCTGGGGAAAGAGGTACTGGGAAAATAGTGCTGTATTTAAGCATTAAAGTATTCCTCAGCAAGCACAGTCTGTATAAAGGCCCGCACCTGAGGGAGTTCAAAATAATGGCTTTTATATAAAATATGAGAAGTACGTATAAAGGGAGATCCGTCCTGAAAGAAAAGGGCGTGATGCTCCCTTTATAATTTTAAACAGATCTCCGGCAAAATAGACCAGCCAATACCATTTTCCACCATTTCCAGGCAGCTGGAAATATCATCGATCAAAGCTGGGTGCGGCAGTTGGCGCACCCATTTTCCTGTTTCCACTGTTCAATGCGGCCGTAAAAGGAGAGTCCGTATGACGTCCGATATAAGGGATATCCTTTAAGGAGAGTTCAGCCATTTCCTGATTTCGTACCAGACATACCGGTTCTCTAGAAAGGATAACATCCCCATCCTGCCAGTTAAAATTGCCACGGACCAATGCAATAGAGATCTCATTATCAGCCAGTGCACGGTATAACTGGGTACTTTGCATTGTAGTCACATAAATGTCTACTTTTGGATATTTTTCATAAATGTTTTCAGTACAGCTGGAAGTTTATACCGGGCAATATTAACAGAAACACCGATCTTTAAAGAACCGCAGATCTCCCCTGGAGCGAAAGGGCATAGGCCCGTATGTGTTCCATGGACTGGGAGATCTTTTCAATTCGGGAAGATCCCCTCAGCAGCGGGTGTAGGGAGAATGCCTTTGCGGGAACGGATAAAAGCTGGCATCCCAGGTCCTGCTCCATTTTCTGGATTCGTTTGGTGAGAGAAGACTGGGTGGTATAAAGCTTCTTTGCTGTCTTTGTAATATTCTGTGTATCGATCAATGTTTTAAAAGTTCAATATCCTGTTCATCCATAAATAAACCAACCTCCTGTCAGGCAAATTTCCATAAACATAAACCATTCCATAATGGAATGTAATATAATGAAATTATACAATTTTACAGAATGGATAGCAAGGCCTATAATACAGTTAAACAAAGAAAAACGTATAGAAATCAATATAAAGGAGGACTTGTTTTATGTATATGAAGAAATATCCCTGTGTTTACATGAGAGGCGGTACCAGCAAAGCCGTATTTTTCCATGAGAAGGATCTGCCGGAAGATCAGAGTCTCTGGGATGACATTTTATGAAAGTCATGGGAACCCCGGATGTAAAACAGATCGATGGAATGGGCGGAACCGTATCATCTACAAGTAAGGTTGCCATTATTTCCAAATCCGACCGCCCGGATGTAGATGTAAATTATACATTCCGCCAGGTAGACATTATCATTCAAGGGTAGATGGAAGCGCCAACTGCGGAAATATCTCATCTGCTGTAGGTCCATTTGCCATTGATGAGGGCCTGGTTCCGGCTGTAGAGCCAATCACAGTAGTTCGTATTTTAAATACCAATACCAACAAGATCATTGAAGAACATGTACGTGTAAAGATGGCCATGCAGATGTGTATGGGGATGAAGTGATCAAGGGTGTTCCTGGAACAGGTTCCCGTATTGATATGTATTTTGAAGATCCGGCAGGTTCTAAAACAGGAAAGCTCTTCCCCACAGGACAGAAAAAGAGATTTTTGATGTACCGGGATATGGTCCGGCAGAGGTAACGGTTTTAGACTGCTCCAATCCTATGGTATTTATCAAGGCATCGGATCTGGGAATTAAAGGAACGGAACTGGTGGAATTAAACCAGAATGCAGATGTTATGGAACATATTGAACGGATCCGTGGAATGGCAGCTGTTAAGTGCGGGTTTGTGGAAAAATGGGAAGATGCCAGAACGAAATCTACTTCTGCACCAAAGGTATCCATTGTATCAGCGCCTCAGGATTACACAGATATGGACAAAAATCAAGTAAAGGCCGAAGATATGGATCTGTGTGTAAGAGCAATCTCCGTAGGTGCCCTGCATAAGGCATATCCTATGACAGTAGCTGTAGGAACAGGTGCTGCTGCAAGGATCCCTGGAACCATCGTTTATGAAACATTAAAAGCTCCATTAGAGGGTGATATCATCCGTCTGGGACATTCCAGCGGTATTACGGATGTAGATATTAAGATGGATGGAGAAAAGGTGTTAAAAGGCGGCGTTACAAGAACAGCAAGAAGGATCATGGATGGCTTTGTATACATAAGAGAATGATCTGAAGTAACTTCATAAAAATAAGATAATTGGGGAAATGTTTTAACATTCAGGAGGAATTACATATGGGATTACAGGTATTGGCACTGGCCTGTCTGGTTGGCGCGATCATATTGGGATTTGTAAGAAAGATGAATGTAGGTATTGTCTGTTTTGGACTGGCACTGATCCTGGGAACTATAGGGGAATGGCGTCAGGAAAGATCTATGGCGGCTTTCCGTATAAACTGTTTAGCACATTGTTGGGAACCATGTTATTTTTCAGTTTGCTGCAGCAAAACGGAACACTGGAAAAAGTTTCCAAAAGCTGATCAGCTTCTGCGGAAATAATACATTCCTGGTTCCGGTTATTATTTATCTTGTAAGTTTTATCCTTTCCGCTGCAGGCCCTGGTGCTATCAGCGTACAGTCGGTAACCGTTATGTTTGCTGTATCACTGGCAGTACAGATGGATGCAAGCCCGGTGCTTATGGGAGCAATGGCCATCCTTGGAGCAGTAGGAGGTACAGCATCTCCTATTGCACTGACCGGTATCATTGTAAATGATCTTTTGGCACAAATGAATATGGAAGGCGTTGGAATGAACATGTTTATTGGAGTTTCCATTGCCAACTTTGCCTGTGCAGTTGTTACTTATATTGTTTTAGGCGGTTATAAACTGAGAAGAAGTGCCGGTGAAGCTGCTGCTGTGAAAGAACATTTTACAAAAGAACAGACCATCAGCCTGGTGGCATTACTGATCATGGTGATTATGGTAGTTGGATTTTCTTATGATGTAGGACTGATCTGCTTTACTTTATCACTTGTTCTTATCCTTCTTAGAACTGCAGATGAGAAGAAAGCGATCAAGATGATCCCATGGAATGTATTGATCCTGATCGCAGGTGTCAGCGTACTGATGAACATTACCCAGACAATGGGCGGTATTGAGTTGCTTTCTGATATCCTTGCATCTTTTATGAATTCCACTACAGCAGCGCCGCTTATGGGATTTACAGGCGGTCTGATGTCATGGTTTTCCAGTGCAAATGGAGTTGTATTCCCAACCTTGATCCCAACCGTTCCGGATATTTCAGCACAGGTAGGCGGTGCCTCTGTTATGCAGATGATCGTAGCCATCGTATGCAGCGCTACGGTAGCAGGTATCAGTCCTCTGTCTACAGGCGGAAGCCTGATTATGGCAAGTTACACCCAGGAATCTGGCTGTGATGAGAAAGAACAGCAGAAATTATTTGGACAGTTATTTATGCTTTCTGCTGGAATGGTAGCTTTGGTGTTTGTTTTGACTTTAGCCGGACTGCTTAAATTTCTTGGATAAATTTTAAGAAAACATAATACAGAAGGGAAAGATGAAAATGGAAAAATTTGCATATATTGGCTGCCGTACCACAAAAGAGCGAAAAGCCAGAGGAAAAGGGATCAGTGTATACAAGGTTGATGGAGATAACTGGGAGCTGGTACAGATCCTGGAAGGTCAGGTAAATCCTTCTTATCTCTGTCTGAATAAAGCACAGGACCGTCTGTACAGCATACATGGAGATTTTTGCCAGGTAAGCGCATTTAAGATCCGGGAAAATGGTACCTTAGAGTACCTTAATACAGTAAAAACATATGGGACCAATCCGGTGCATCTTACATTAGACCCAGAAGAAAGATGGCTTTATGTAGCCAATCTCCAGACGGGAAGCGTATCTGTGATCCCAGTCCTTGAAGATGGATCTTTGGGAAAACTTTATGACCTGGAATTTATTTCAGGAAATGGCGGTCCCGGCTATATTTCCCATCCTCACCAGACCATGAAAGACAGAAGCGGACGCTGGCTGGTGGTCCCTTCCCAGGGGCGACTGCAGGGAGTCGGGAAACTGACCGTGTTTGCCATTGACGAAGAACAGGGAAGTCTGAAAGAAACATTTATCCAGAAAGGCCGTACCGGTGCGGAACCAAGACACTGCGTGTTCCATCCGGGAAATAAATACTGTTACTGTGTAAATGAAAAAGACAGTACCGTAGCAGCTTATGATTTTGATGAAAAGACAGGTAAGCTGGCATTAAAACAGCTTCTTACCAGTCTGCCGGAAGATTATGCAGGAGATGGCTGGGCAAGTGCCATTGATATCCATCCGGAAGGTCATACACTGTATGTTTCCAACAGAAAACATGACAGCATTACGGTTTATCATCTGGATGAAGCAACAGGAAATATGACTTATATCCAGAATATCAAAACAGGCGGAGAGCAGCCAAGATTTATTACATTAAACCCGGAAGGCACCAGACTTTTGGCAGCAAATGAGCTTTCTGATACCATTACTGTTTTTGAGATCCTAAAAGATGGAACGTTGAAAGATACAGGAAGGAAGATCGCTACAGAAAGTCCGGTGTGCATTGCATGGAAAACCTGTTAGTACAAGATGTGGGAAAATTTCAGATCAGGACATGTTAATACATATAAATTATAGAAGAAAAGGAGAATGAGTATGGTCACCTTACACAGCGGAAAACAGATCATTATTGATAATAAGAGGATTGCATCAAAAGAAGAAGCAGCAGCTGTCTCACAGGAAGAGGCATTTAAAAATACACTGACTTACCAGGTGTTAAAGAAGCATAACCATTCTGATAATATGGAACATTTACAGATCCAGTTTGACTCCATGGGAGTATATGATAATACTTATGTAGGTATCCTTCAGACTGCTTATGCCAGCGGTTTAAAGGAATTTCCAATGCCCTGTGTATTTACCAACTGCCATAACTGCCTTTGTGCAGTAGGCGGCACTATTAATACCGATGTACATAAATATGCGGAGTCAGCCTGTAAAAAATCCGGAGGCATTTTTGTACCGCCTCATGAAGCGGTGATCCACCAGTATATGCGTGAAATGATCGTGAAGTCCGGGGATATGTCTATTGTATCTGACTCCCATACCCGCTATGGAACACAGGGATCTTTATCCATCGGTGAAGGCGGCCCGGAACTGGCAAAGGCAATGCTTGGAAAGTATTATGAGATCGATTATCCGGAAGTGATCGCTGTATTTTTAACAGGTGCTCCAAAGCCATGGGTAGGACCTATGGATGTAGCCTTAAGCATCATCGGAAAAGTATTCAAGAATAATTTCGTTAAGAATAAAGTCCTGGAATTTGTGGGACCTGGTGTAAGCAGCCTGTCCATGGATTTCAGAAATGGTATTGATACCATGACTACAGAGTCTGCCTGCCTTTCTTCTTTATGGTCCACCGATGAAAAGACAGAAGAGTATTTTAAGATCCATAACCGTCCAGATGATTATAAGAAAATGGTGCCGGGAAATGCAGCCCTTTATGACGGTATCGTAGAGATCGATCTGGATACCATTGTTCCTATGATCGCCCTTCCGTTCCACCCAAGCAATGCATATCCTCTGGCAGATGTGATCGCAGAGCCGGAAAAATACCTGTCTATGGTAGAAGAAGAGGCAAAGCGTGTATTTGAGAACAACCCGGATATCCATTTAGACCTGCTTTCCAAGATCCATGATGGAAAGATCAAGGTTGACCAGGGCGCTATTGCCGGCTGTGCAGCAGGATCCTTTGAAAATATCTGTGCAGTAGATACCATTGCAAAGAAATTAAACAAAGGCTTGGGAACATTCCCGCTTAATATTTACCCGGCTTCCCAGCCGATCATGTATGAGTTAAATAAAGCAGGTGTATTAAATGACCTGATGACTTACGGCGTAAGAGTGAAGACCGCTTTCTGCGGCCCTTGCTTTGGCGCTTCAGATGCTCCGGGAAATAATGATTTCTGCATCCGCCACAGTACCAGAAACTTCCCCAACCGTGAAGGCTCCAATCCGGCAACGGGCCAGATCGCTTCCGTTGCGCTTATGGACTCCAAGTCCATTGCAGCAACCGCATTTAACGGCGGTTATCTGACTTCCGCAGAAGATGTGCCGGTAGAATATTACACTCCAGAGTATCATTTTAACAGTGATATTTATAAGAATATTGTATACAACGGCTATAAAAATCCAAAGCCTGAGACAGAGATCGTTTATGGTCCTTCCATTAAAGATTGGCCAAAGATGGTTGCCCTTACAGACAACTTACTGCTTCAGGTAGCCAGCGTGATCCGTGATGAAGTAACTACTACTGATGAACTGATCCCTTCTGGTGAAACGGCATCCTATCGTTCTAATCCATATAAGATCTCTGAATTTACACTGATCCGCAAGGATCCTCACTATGTGGGAAATGCAAAAGCCATTCAGGAATATGAAACAGCCAGAAGAAACGGGGATGCAAAAAAGACGGCAGAAGTTTATGAAGTATTAAAAGCAGCAGGAGTAACAGCAGATACAGAGAAGCTGATGAAGACTACAGGAATTGGCTCTGTCCTTTATGCAAAACGCCCAGGTGACGGTTCTGCAAGAGAATATGCAGCCAGCTGCCAGAAGGTTCTTGGAGGACTTGCCAATATCTGTATTGAGTATGCAACCAAGCGTTACCGCAGCAACTGTGTAAACTGGGGCATTCTGCCATTTACCAATCCGGATAAGGAAATTGTTCTGGAACCAGGAGAATATGTATATCTTCCAGGCATCCGCAAAGCAGTAGAAGAAGGAGCCACAAAGGTAACAGCTACGGTGATCGGAACAGATGGAAGCACCAGACCAATGGAACTGGAACTTAAAAATGTAACAGAAGCAGAAAAGAAGGTACTTCTTGCAGGTTCTCTGATCAACTTTTATAAGGAAGAAAAATAATAAGAAGTAAAAGCAAGATGATACCCCAAAAGATCCAAAGAGTAAGGGAAGAAGAGAAGGAGCATTTATGGAGAAAAGTGAGATGCGTAAACTGGCAGAGTTTATAGAAAAACTTAGCTGGGATGACCTGCCGGAAGAAGTAAAACCACAGTATCTTTCCGGGTCCTGGATCTGATCAGCGCTGCTTTGGGAGCTGTGGATGATCCGCTGGTTAAAAAGTAAAAGCTTCTTATTTAGAGAGAAATAACGGAACAGGCGGTAAGATCTGGGGAAGCGAAGGAGAAACGGATATTTCTACAGCTGCTTATATAAATGCCATGCTGGCCCATACTCTGGAACTGGATGATGTCCATCCGGCGTCAAAAACACATGGAAGCGCCAGCCTGATCCCGGCTGCATGGAGCTGTGCCCGGTATGTCCATGCTTCTGGAAAGAATTTCTCACAGCAGTGGTATGTGGCTATGAAACCGTCAGCCGGATCGGTATGGCGTTGGGAGTAACAAGTCACAGAAAAAGGGCTGGCATGCCACTGCTACCTGCGGAGGTTTTGGCTGCGCAGCCTGCGGAAAGCTTCTGGGGCTGAATGCAGATGAGCTGGTATCGGCTCTTGGGATGGCAGGAACCCAGAGTTTTGGCAGATGGGCCTTTTGGGGATGGAAGCACCTGCAAAGTGCTCCACCCGGCCAGAGCGGTTGTAAATGGTCTGGATGCAGCATTTTAGCAAAAGCCGGAATGACCGGACCGGAGCATATTTTGGAGGCAGAGGATGGCGGCTTACTGGCGGCTATGTCTGATACTGGTGATATAGCAAAAGTCAGTAAAGGTCTTGGTACAGATTGGGAGATCCTTCATATGGATATGAAGCCATATCCTGCTGCCGCAGTGCCCATTGTGCTATAGATTGCAGTCTGAAATTAAGAGACAGTATTTTGGAAAAATTGGAAAAGAGTACGATCATAAGACCTTAGAAGAAGAGAGAAAAAGGCTGACAGAAGCTATCAGGAGATTGAGATCAAGACCTATGAAGTGGGATATAAGCAATGTGCAGTCAGTGATGGCTGTTTACATCCGCAAAATACCATGGATGCAAAGTTTTCCATTCCATTTTGTACAGCGGCAGCGTTCCTTTGGAAAAGTGACTATGAGCGAGTTTTCAGATCAGACAGTAGAAGATCCTTCTATGCAATGCCTTATAGAAAAGTAACGGTGATGCCGGATGAAGCTTTTCGGCTGTATATCCGGCTCATTGGGGATGTTCTATGAAGGTCATTTTAGAAAATGGTATTGTTCTGGAAACACAGGTATCTGATCCGTCAGGAGGAGAGAATTACCCTCTTACAAAAGCGCAGATACTTAAAAGACAGAAAATCTTATTAAGATCTGCTATCCGGGAAAAGAAAAACAGATAGCAGAAGAATTGCTGGATCTGGCAGAGGCAGAGAGATTACCTGAATTATAAAACATACCAGGAAGTATAAGAAGTATAAAAGTATAAGATCCAGTAAGACAGCCTGAAGAAAGTCGTGAAAACGATGAACTTCAGGCTGTTTGCGTTGTCATGAACTTCATTTTCTGTTACAATAAAAGGTACGGAAACAACCAGAAAATGCAGAAAGCCTAAAATCAGGTGACAGAATTTGAATTATAATACAGATAATAAAACAGATACAATATATCAGCCAACCATCTATCAATATGCAAATATCATCATCGACATATCCCACGAAAGCGTAGATAAGACTTTCCAGTACCGCATCCCGGAGCACCTTTTAGGGCAGATCACTGCGGGACAGCAGGTGTATATTCCTTTGGCGCAGGCAGCCATAAACGCAAAGGCTATGTGGTGGAGTTGACCAACCAGACGGAATACGACATATCGAAAATAAAAGAAATCGACTCTCTAGTAGAAGGAAGCATTACCGCCCAGTCCCAGCTGATCCACCTGGCATGGTGGATGAAGGAACGGTATGGTTCTACTATGAACCAGGCATTAAAACAGTGCTTCCGGTGAAGCAAAAGGTGCGGGAAGCGCCTAAGCGTAAGATCCATCTTCTGGTGGATGCGCTGACTCTGGAAGCTGCGATCCAGACAGCAGAGCGGAAAAATACAAGGCCCGTCTGCGACTATTATATGCTTTAAAAGAAAATCCGGACCTTCCTTATGAAAATACCCTTCATAAGCTGAACCTGACGGCGGCAGCCATCCGGCCACTGGAACAGGAGGGACTTCTTGCAGTCCAGGTGGTGAACCAGTACCGCAATCCCTTAGAGGAAATGCGCCGCCTTTTAACAGACGCTTCTAAAGCCCAGTGGAAACCGCCTGTTCTAAATAAGGATCAGCAAAGGATCGCAGCTAATATCTGTGAAAAATATGACAATGGGGACCGAAAACCATGTCTTATCCACGGTATCACAGGCAGCGGAAAAACAGAAGTGTACATGGAACTGATCAGTCATGTGATCCGGGCTGGAAAGCAGATCATCCTTCTGATCCCGGAGATCTCCCTTACCTGGCAGACAGTCATGCGTTTTATCTTCGTTTCGGGGACCGGGTATCTGTACTAAATTCCCGGATGTCCGCAGGAGAGCGCTTTGACCAGTATGAACGGGCCAGAACCGGGGATATTGATATTATCATAGGTCCAAGATCCGCTCTTTTGTGCCCTTTGAACGATTGGGAATGTTGATCATTGATGAGGAACATGAAAATTCCTATAAAGTGAGCTTTCTCCCAGATATGACGCCAGGAAGTGGCAAGAAAACGGGGAGAAATGGAAGGAGCCATGCTGGTCCTTGGCTCTGCAACGCCTTCTTTGGAAACCTATACCAGAGCAGTAAGAGGGGAATATGACCTTTATAAGCTGACCAGACGTGCCAAAGCAGATGCTGTTCTGCCTACGGTGGAGATCGCCGACCTGCGGGAAGAATTAAAAGCGGGCAACCGGTCTATTTTCAGCGCAAGATTAAAAGAACTGTTAGAAGACCGTCTGGAAAAGGGGAGCAGGCCATGTTATTTATCAACAGACGGGGCTATGCAACTTTTGTGTCCTGCCGATCCTGTGGGGAAGCGGTAAAATGTCCTCACTGTGATGTGACGCTGACCTATCACAAAGACGGCCGGATGATGTGCCATTACTGCGGTTATACTATCCGCCAGCCGAAAACATGCCCTTCCTGTGGCTCCCCATATATTGCCCCTTTGGTACGGGAACCCAGAAAATAGAAGAGATGGCCACGAAGATGTTTCCAAAAGCCCGGATCCTGCGCATGGACCTGGATACTACTTCTAAAAGGGCGGTCATCAGCAGATCTTATCTGCTTTTGCAAGAGGAGAAGCAGATATCCTCATTGGCACCCAGATGATCGTCAAAGGCCACGATTTTCCAAAAGTCACTTTGGTAGGTGCTCTGGCAGCGGATCTTTCCCTCTATGCCAGTGATTACCGCTGCAGTGAGGAGACTTTGATCTTCTGACTCAGGCAGCAGGAAGAGCAGGACGTGGAAATGCAGCTGGAAATGTGGTGATCCAGACCTACCAGCCGGATCATTACAGCATCCAGACAGCTGCGGCCCAGGACTATGAAGCCTTTTATACCCAGGAGATGAATTTCAGGAAACTTCTTGGATATCCGCCAGCAGTAGGGCTTTTAACCATCCAGATCGCAGATAAAAATGAGGGACGATTAGAACAGGCGGCAGCGTTATTGGAAGAGTGTCTGAAGCAGTGGATCGGGCAAAATGAGGATCTGTCAAAGGATGGAACGATCCAGTTTATAGGCCCTGTAAATGCTCCGGTGTTCAAAGTTAATGATATTTATAGAAAAATTTTATATATAAAGCAGGAAAACTATGATATACTGATACACATCAGGAAAATGGCGGAACAATGCTTAAAAGAAGCGCAAGGGCTTGAAAGTGTTGTTTTCCAGTCTGACCTCACTTAATTACGATATTTAAAGGAGAGATAAAATGGCAGTTCGTCAGATCCGCGTTATTGGGGATGAAATTTTAAATAAGAAATGTAAACCGGTGAAAGAGATGACCGACCGTACAAAAGAACTGATCGAAGATATGTTCGAGACAATGTATGAGGCAAACGGTGTAGGTCTTGCCGCACCACAGGTAGGTATTTTAAAAGAATTGTAGTAATTGATGTAGAAGACGGATATCAGTATGTACTGATCAACCCGGAAATTATTGAGCAGGACGGGGAGCAGACCGGTTATGAAGGCTGCTTAAGCGTTCCTGGAAAAACAGGCGTTGTTACAAGACCAAACCATGTAGTAGTAAGAGCGTTAGATGAGAACATGGATGAGATCGAAGTAGAAGGCGAAGGCTTACTTGCAAGAGCCATCTGCCATGAATGTGCCCATTTAGACGGTCAGCTTTATACTGAACTGGTAGAGGGCGAACTGATGGATACAGAAACTGAAAGTGAAGAAACGATCACAGAAGAGTAAACGCCGATTTTGAAAGGACTGAGAAATATACATGCGTATTGTATTTATGGGAACGCCGGATTTTTCCGTTCCGGCATTAAGAGCATTAGTTGAAGCGGGGCATCAGGTAACAGCTGTTGTGACACAGCCGGATAAGCCAAAGGGCAGAGGAAAAGATGTCCAGATGACTCCGGTTAAGATCCAGGCTTTAGAATATGGCATTCCGGTATACCAGCCTGTAAAGGTAAAAACACCGGAATTTGTAGAAGTATTAAAGAAAGAAGCACCAGATGCCATTGTTGTTATCGCTTTTGGTCAGATCTTATCCAAAGAGATCCTGGATCTGCCAAAATATGGCTGTGTAAACATCCATGCATCCTTACTTCAAAATACCGTGGTGCAGCACCGATCCAGTGGGCTGTGATCGACGGCGAAAAGAGACCGGTGTTACGACCATGATGATGGATGTTGGCCTGGATACAGGTGACATCTTAGAGACAAAGGTGATCCCCTTAGATCCAAAGGAAACAAGCGGCAGCTTATTTGAGAAGTTAAGTGAAGCAGGCGGTCCATTGATTCTGTCTACCCTTGAAAAACTGGAAAAGGAACTATTACAAGAACTCCTCAGGGCGAGTCAGGCACCAGCTATGCAAAGATGCTTACAAAGACTTTAGGCGATATCAACTGGACCATGTCAGCCACAGCCATTGAGCGTCTGATCCGCGGCTTAAATCCATGGCCAAGTGCTTATACTTTTATAATGGAAAGACTTTAAAAATCTGGGATGCGGATGTATTAGAGGAAGCAGTTCCTACAGATGCAGTTCCGGACAGGTCCTTCAGGCTGACAAACATGGATTTACAGTCGCAGCAGGAGAGGGAATTTTAAAGATCAATGAACTTCAGTTAGAAGGAAAGAAACGTATGGCAGCAGATGCACTGCTGCGTGGCTTTACTATTACACCGGAGAGATCCTGGGACACCAGGAGTAAAGATCCTGTTGTGGGAAACACAACCATTACTGTATGGAATAGAAAGAGAGTGATCTTATGTACGGCTACATGCCTATGTATTATTTTGACCCAACTTATGTCCTGATCATCATCGGTGTGCTCCTTTCTATGGGAGCATCTGCAAAGTTAAATGCTACCTATGGCCGTTATTCTTCCGTAGCCAGCCGCTGCGGCATGACCGGCCCAGGCAGCACAGCGGATTTTACAGTCCCAGGAATTTATGATGTGACGGTGCGCCATGTATCAGGAAGACTGACGGACCATTATGACCCAAGAAGCAAGACCGTCAACCTGTCTGATACGGTTTATGGTTCTACCTCTATTGCAGCTATTGGTGTGGCAGCCCATGAGTGTGGCCATGCTATTCAGGATGCAAGAGATTATGTGCCCTTAAGACTGCGTGCAGCCTTAGTTCCGGTAGCTAATTTCGGTTCCCAGATCTCATGGCTCCTGATCATCCTTGGTATCGTATTAGGAGGAACCGGACTGATCAATCTTGGCATCCTTATGTTTTCACTGGCTGTTCTGTTCCAGATCGTTACACTGCCTGTAGAGTACAATGCTTCTCACAGAGCAGTAGCGCTCCTTGACTCCATCGGTATTTTAGAGGGCCGGGAAGTAGGACAGACCAGACAGGTATTAAATGCAGCGGCACTGACGTATGTTGCCGCAGCCGCAGCATCCCTGCTGCAGCTTTTAAGACTTATGCTCCTGTTTGGAAACAGACGCAGAAATGACTAGAAAGGGGAACATGATATGGCAAAAGCCATAGACAGAGGCCTGGAAAACCGGGAGATTGTACTGGGTGTCCTGACAGAGGTACTGGATAAGGGCAATTTCGTCCATCTGGTGTTAAATCAGGCTTTAAGCAAATACCAGTATCTGGAAAACCAGACCGGGCATTTATCACCAGGGTGACAGAAGGAACTCTGGAATATCTGCTTCAGATCGACTATATCATAAACAGTTATTCAAAACAAAAACAGAAAAATGAAACCGCTCATCCGTAATATCCTGCGGATGAGCGTCTACCACTCCTTTACATGGACCGTGTACCAGACAGTGCTGTTTGCAATGAAGCAGTCAAACTGGCATACACCACCATTTTCAGGGGCTGAAAGGCTTTGTAAACGGAGTTTTGCGTACCATTGCAAGAAATAAGGAAGATCTGGATCTTTCCAGTCCGTATTTACGTTACAGCCTTCCGCAGTGGATGTATTCCATGTGGGAAAAAGACTGGGGAAAGGAAAATGCAGAAAAGATTGCAGAATCTTTCTTAAAGGAACGCCCTGTATGGGTGCGCTGTAATTTTAATCTGGCTTCCAAAGAAGAGATCCTGGCTTCCCTGAAGGCACAGCAGGCTACAGCAAAACCGGTAGAAGGTTTTGAGGCGATGCTTGCATTATCTGATTATGACTATTTAGAAAGCCTGGAAGCTTTTCAGAAAGGCTGGATCCAGGTGCAGGATATCAGCTCTGCTTTAGTAGGAGAACTGGCTGCGCCGAAAAGACAGCTATGTTATGGATGTATGTGCAGCTCCTGGTGGAAAAAGCCTTCATATAGCAGATAAATTACAGGGGACCGGCTGTGTGGAAGCAAGGGATCTTACATACCAGAAGGTGGCTCTTATTGAAGAAAATGCCAGCCGTATGGGGACAGTCAATGTAAAGGCTGTTCAGTGGGATGCAACAGAATTTGATCCTGCAAGTGAAAATAAAGCGGATCTTGTGATTGCGGATCTGCCCTGCTCCGGTCTGGGAATTATTGGAAGAAAGCCGGATATTAAATATCACACCACAGAAGAAAACTTAAAAGAACTGGCAAAGCTGCAAAGAGATCCTTTCTGTTGTATGGAAATACGTAAAACCAGGCGGTCGTCTGATCTACAGCACCTGTACCATCAATAAAGAGGAAAATGCAGAAAATGCCCGTTGGATCACAGAAAATCTTCCTTTTAAGCCGGAAGACCTGACAGAAGCCTTTCCATTAAAGGGAGAAGCATTTGCGGGCTTGAAAGAGAACACATATCCGGGAGCAGACCTTAAAATGGTCAGATCCAGATCCTTCCAGGCATTTCTCCTTTTGAAGACTTTGACGGCTTTTTCATCAGTGTTTTCAAGCGTACATTATAAGGAGTATTGAAATATATGTTAGACCTGATCGATACAAAAGGTAAAAGATATAAAGTCCATGACACTGGAAGAAGTGACAGCAGAGATGACAGCCCTGGGAGAGAAATCTTTCAGGGCAAAGCAGCTTTATGACTGGCTACATGTAAAGCTGGCAGAAAGCTTTGATGATATGAGCACACTGTCCAAGGACCTGCGTCAGAAACTGAAGGAAAATTACAGTCTTACCGCTTTACAGGTAGCAGGAGAGCGCATTTCAGCTATTGACGGTACCAGAAAATACCTGTTCCGATTAGAAGATGGCAATGTGATCGAAAGCGTGTGGATGCAGTATCACCACGGGAATTCTGTATGTATTTCTTCCCAGGTGGGCTGTCGTATGGGCTGCCGCTTCTGTGCATCTACTCTGGATGGCATGGAGCGAAATTTACGTCCTTCTGAGATGCTGGACCAGATCTACCGTATCCAGACCATTACAGGAGAGCGGGTGTCCAATATCGTAGTCATGGGTTCCGGAGAACCGATGGATAATTATGATAATGTAGTCCGCTTTATCCGCCTGATCTCAAATGAGAAGGGCTTAAATATCAGCCAGAGAAACTTAACGATCTCAACCTGTGGCATTGTTCCTGGAATTAAAAATTTGCAGAGGAAGGCCTTCAGGTCACACTGGCACTGTCCTTACATGCCCCAAATGACGAAGTGCGAAAGACATTAATGCCCATCGCAAACAGTTTTAAATTAAAGGATGTACTGGAAGCCTGCCATTATTATTTTGAAAAACAGGAAGAAGACTTACCTTTGAATACAGTCTTGTAAAAGGGTAAATGACAACCTGGAAGAGGCCAAGGCTCTTACAGAGCTGATCAAAGACCAGCATGGTCATGTAAATCTGATCCCGGTCAATCCGATCAAGGAACGTGATTATGTTCAATCTGACCGGAAGGCAATTGAGCAGTTTAAAAATTATCTGGAAAAACATGGCATTAACGCAACGGTGCGCAGGGAAATGGGCCGTGATATCGGCGGTGCCTGCGGCCAGTTAAGAAAGAGCTATCTGGAGGAAGGAGATCTGATATGGAAGCATATGCACTGACAGACACAGGAAGAGTTCGTTCCATGAATCAGGATTATATCTACGCTTCCCCTGAAAAAGTAGGCTCCCTGCCGGATCTTTTCCTGGTAGCAGATGGAATGGGCGGTCATAAGGCGGGGATTATGCTTCCCGTTTCATGGTGGAAAACCTGGTGGTATACTTAACCCACCGCCATGACGGTCCCTGTGTTACCCAGATAAAAGAGGGGATAAAACAGTCAATAAAGCCCTTTACGAGATGTCTTTAGAGAGAAGAATTTCAGGGAATGGGATGCACCTTAGTGGCTGCTGTGATCGAAGACGGTGTTCTGTATGCAGCCAATATAGGAGACAGCCGTTTATATCTGATCCATGACGGCTCTATCCGCCAGATCACCCGGGATCATTCTTATGTAGAAGAAATGGTGGCAATGGGAATGATGCAGAGAGGAAGCGCGGATTACAACCGGAAAAAGAACATTATTACCCGGGCAGCAGGCATCCGTCCTGATATTGTGCCTGATTTCTTTGAGGAAGAATTAGAACAGGGGATTATATCCTTCTGTGTTCCGATGGACTGAGCAATATGGTAGACAACGATACCCTATGTTCCATTATCCTTTCTGAAGGGTCTTTAAAAGAAAAAGCGCAGCGTCTCATCGCTGAGGCCAATGAAAGAGGGGAACAGATAACATAGCAGTTGTACTGGTAAAACCTGAGGAAGGAGGGATGGGATCATGTTAAATCCTGGAACCTATCTTCAGGACCGTTATGAGATATTGGGACGGATCGGTTCCGGTGGTATGTCTGTGGTTTATAAGGCAAAATGTCATACCTTAGACCGCCTGGTGGCCATTAAAGTGTTAAAAGAAGAGTTTGCCTCTGATGAAAATTTTGTCAGTAAATTTAAAATGGAAGCACAGGCAGCAGCCAGGCTGTCCCATCCCAATATTGTTAATGTTTATGATGTAGTGGACGAAGGTGACCTTCATTATATCGTTATGGAGCTGATCGAGGGTATTACCTTAAAGAACTATATCGAAAAGAAAGGTTTTCTTGAAAATAAAGAAGCCATTGGTATTGCCATCCAGGTGGCACAGGGATTGCCGCTGCACATGAGCAGCATATCATCCATCGTGATATCAAGCCTCAGAATATGATCATTTCAAAAGATGGAACGGTCAAGGTAGCAGACTTTGGCATTGCAAGGGCTGTATCCAGCCAGACGATGAATGCGACAGCGGTAGGTTCTGTCCATTATATTTCGCCGGAGCAGGCAAGAGGCGGATACTGTGATGAGCGAAGTGATATTTATTCCTTTGGCATCACTCTTTATGAAATGGTCACCGGCAGAGTACCATTTGAAGGAGACAATACAGTTGCTGTTGCTCTTGCTCACTTAGAGGAGGCAGTTACACCTCCTTCCCAGTTAAATCCAATGGTAAGCCGCGGTTTAGAGGAGATCATTTTAAAATGCACCCAGAAAAAGCCGGATAGACGTTATCCTTCTATTGGGGATGTGATCACAGATCTTCGTCATGTAATGGTAGATCCGGATTATGATATTTATGGATCCGGACTGGAGACAGATGAGGAAAATGATCCGTCCATAACCCGGCCTATTTCCAGGGAAGAACTGGCGCAGATCCAGGGACGGCGCAGAAGCCGCGTGGAAGAAGCAGCAGTGCAGGAAGTGGAACCGGAAGAAGATGAAACAGAAGAACCTGAGGATTTTTCGGATGAAGATGAATATGAGGAAAAATCTCAGCCAGAACAGCCTACTCACAAAAGAGAACTGTAAAGAAAAAGGAAAAGATGTAAGTACCCAGTTTGAACGGATCATTATGGTCATGGGAATTGTGGCGGCTATTTTAGTGGCAGTTGTGGTCATTTTGTATTTTCCAGACTGACCGGGCTTTTCTGGTCCAAGACAGATCAGAACAAAGGAAACAGAAGTGGTCACCAGCGAAGAACCAACAGAAAGTATCAATGTTTCCCTGGCAGATGACCAGACTTATATGCCAAATGTCCTGGGACTTCCAAAGGATATGGCAGAAGCAAAATTAAAAGAATACAACCTGGTGATGAGTGTGGAAGCAGAAGATTATTCTGATAATTACAAACCGGACCAGGTAATGCGCCAGGATGTTGCAGAAGGCGAAGTGGTTGAGAAGTGGAGCACCGTAGGCGTGACCATCAGCAAGGGCAGCGACAAGGTAGATCTTACATCTTTGGGATTGGAACAGCTTTCCGGTGAAGATGCCCAGAAGCTTCTTATAGAGAAAGAATTAAAAGTAACCTTAAAAGAAGAGTCAAATGATGGCGTTGATACAGGAAAGGTCATCCGCTACAGCCGGAACAGGCCAAAGTGGGTGATACAGTAGAACTGGTAGTCAGCACAGGTCCAAAACAGCCCAGGGCCAGGTGCCAAGATTATTAGGCAAAGATGAAGTAACTGCAGATGCCCTTTTAAAGGCAGCTGGCTTAAAACAGGTACTGTGACCTATGATTATGATGCAGGAAAGCCGGAAGGTACAGTTCTGACCCAGTCTGCCCTTCCTGGAACAGTTCTTGAGTCTTCTTCCACGGTTGATTATGTGATCAATAAAATGGAAGAAGAGGGAAGCACCCAGGCACAGGCAGAAGAGAACCATTATTACATTGGTTCCATTGATACCACCTGCTCTTTAAGCAATTATATCGGACCTGCTTCCCAGACAAGCAGTGTAAAAATTTCTATCCGGTTAAAGCAGAAGGACGCAAGCGGGACAGAAGTTTATACCCCTCTGATCAGTCCGAGACTGGTGGTAGGTTCCCAGGATATTCCCATTGTATTCCCAAGGATCCGTGGGGCATATGGTGTGGAAAATGGTACTGTAGAAGTGGTAGATGTAGAGAAGGATGCAGTGATCGCCTCTTATCCGGTCTCTTTCTTCCCGGTAGGTTAGGGTAATGTCCTCTCGGAGTTTTCATGCACCTGCTTTTGCGGCCGATTTTCCGCCAGTCGCACCCGAATTTCATCAACGTACGCACCGCGTACGCCTCAGAAATTTGGGCACAACTGACAAAAATCTTCTCACAAAATCAGGCACAGAAAGACTCTAAGAGAACATTTAAGGTAAAAATTGCGAGGAGAAAGATAATGACAGGAAAGATAATCAAGGGAATTGCAGGATTTTATTACGTAAATAACGGTGAAAATAAAGTATACCAGTGCAAGGCAAAAGGTGTATTCAGAAACCGTAAGATCAAACCTCTGGTAGGGGATGATGTGGAGTTTTCCGTGCTGGATGAAGAGACAATGGAAGGAAATATTGATGAGATCCTTCCAAGAAAGAATGAGCTGATCCGTCCGGCAGCAGCCAATGTAGATCAGGCATTAGTCCTGTTTGCGCTGACCCATCCGGCACCGAACTTAAATTTACTGGACCGGTTTCTGGTCATGATGTCCATGGAAGATATCCCGGTAAAACTGTGTTTTAATAAGCAGGATCTGGGAGATGAGGCACTGATGGACCAGTACCGCAGTATTTATGAGGCTGCAGGTTATCCTGTATATTTTATCAGTGCCAGGGAAGAAACCGGTATTGAGCAGGTGAGAAGCCTTCTTCGCGGAAAGACCACTGTATTAGCAGGTCCTTCGGGCGTGGGAAAATCTTCTCTTACCAACCGGATCCAGCCGGAAGCGGATATGGAAACAGGAGATATCAGCCGCAAGATCGAGCGTGGAAAACATACCACCCGCCATTCACAGCTGTTTTTGTGGAAAAAGATACTTATATGATGGACACACCGGGCTTCAGCTCCATGTTCACACCGGATATAGAGGCAAATGAGTTAAAGGATTATTTTCCGGAATTTGCCCAGTATGAAGATGACTGCAAGTTTTAGGCTGTGTCCATATAGGAGAAAAGTATGCGGCGTAAAAGACGCAGTGGCAGAGGGAAAGATCAGCAAAAGCCGCTACGACAATTACCGCCTGATGTATGAAGAACTGAAACAGAAAAGGAGATATTAACAATGGAGTACAAAGTAGCACCGTCATTACTGGCGGCAGATTTTACCAGACTGGGAGAACAGGTCCATGAGATCGAAGAAGCAGGAGCACCTTATCTGCACCTGGATGTAATGGATGGAGCCTTTGTCCCAAGTATTTCTTTTGGAATGCCTGTCCTTAAAAGCTTAAGAAAAGTTACCAATATGACTTTTGATGTTCATATGATGGTGGAAGAGCCGGGACGCTATGTAGAAGATATTAAAAAAGCAGGCGCAGACATCATTACTGTACACGCAGAAGCATGTACCCATTTGGACCGCGTTGTAAACCAGATCAAAGAAGCAGGCTGCAAGGCAGGCGTTGCTTTAAATCCTGCAACTCCTGTATCTGTTCTGGAATGTATCTTAGGACAGGTGGATATGGTTTTGATCATGACTGTAAACCCAGGTTTTGGCGGTCAGAAATTTATCCCATATACATTGGAAAAAGTAAAACAGGTACGTGCTATGTGTGATGCAAAAGGCCTTAATACCGATATCCAGGTAGATGGCGGCGTCAGCGCAGCTAACGTAAGAGAGGTACTGGAAGCAGGTGCCAATGTATTTGTAGCAGGTTCTGCTGTATTTGGTTCTGAACCGGCAGCAAGAGTAAAAGAATTTAATGAGATCTTTAAGGAATACGAGAAATGAAACGTTGTCTGATCTTAACCGGCGGGAAGCTTTCCCTTGCTTTCGCCGGTTCTTTTTTAAAAGAGCATAAATTTGAAAAGGTAGTGGCCGTAGACGGTGGTCTGGAGGCTGCAAAAGAGCTGGATATCATCCCGGATGTGATCGTAGGGGATTTTGATACGGTCCACCCGGAGATACTGGCCTATTACCGGAAAATGGAACACATCGTATGGGAAGTACATCAGCCGGAAAAGGATGATACAGACACAGAACTTGCCATTAAGCGGGCTCTTGCCATGAACTGCAGCCATATTACGTTATTAGGAGCTACAGGAGGAAGGTTAGATCATATGATCGGAAATATCCATCTGCTGTTTCCGTGCTTGCAAAAAGGTACTTATGCAGAGATCGTAGACTCCCAGAACCGTCTGTATCTGATCGACGGGGAGCATACCTTCCGAAAGGGAGAGACCTGGGGAAAGTATATCTCTTTCCTGCCCCTTACAGAAGAAGTAAAGGGGATCACGTTAAGAGGCTTTAAATATCCATTAACGGACCGGGATATCTCCATAGGCACCAGCCTCTGTATCAGTAATGAGTTGGTGGAAGAGGAAGGAACGATCACTTTTTCAGATGGTGTATTGATCACCGTGGAGTCTCATGACTGATAAGCTGTTATAAACTGGACTGGTTTAAAATATGCAAACTGGATATTTAACCCAATCCAGCAAAGTGCTAGTATACCTTCTAATGAAATGACCGGATAAATTTTTAACAGAAAACCGGTCTGAGGAGGAAAGTTATGAATACAGCACAGGCAGTACAGGAAAAACCAGAGGCAAAGAGCAATAAAGTTTATAAGATCGCTCTTACCGGACTTTTTGCGGCATTATCTTATGTCGTATTTACATTTTTACAGTTTAAGATCTATCTTCCAGGCGGAGATGCAACTTCCATCCATCTGGGAAATGCAGTCTGCGTTTTAGGCGCATTGCTTTTAGGCGGTTTTTACGGTGGTTTAGGCGGCGCCATTGGTATGACCATCGGCGATCTTTTTGATCCTAAGTATGTGTTTTATGCACCAAAGACCTTTATCTTAAAGCTTTGCATCGGTCTGATCACCGGTCTGGTAGCACATCACATCGGACATATCAACGAAACAAAAGACAGCAGGAAAGTATTAACATTTGCGATTGCAGCAGCAGTCAGCGGCCTGTTATTTAATGTGATCTTTGATCCGTTAGTAGGTTATTACTACAAATTATGGATCATGGGAAAACCTGCAGCAGAGCTGACACTTGCATGGAATGTAGCAGCAACTTCTATTAACGCAGTTACATCTACCATTGCATCTGTTGTGATCTATATGCCGGTAAGAACGGCTCTGATCCGTTCCGGATTGTTTGAAAAATTAAAATAAATATATCCTGGTGATACTGGGATATATAAGATCCAGGAGTATACAATGACACAATACCACCAGAAAAAAATCGCAATGATCAATGATCTTTCAGGTTACGGCCGCTGTTCTATTACAGCGGCTCTGCCTGTTTTAGCGGCACTGAAGATCCAGTGCTGTCCGGTACCTACCTCTGTGCTGTCCAATCACACAGGTTTTCCGGTTTATTTCTTTGATGATTATACGGATAAAATGGAACCTTATGTTGAAAAATGGAAAGAACTGGGATTATCTTTTGACGGCATTGTCTCCGGCTTTTTAGGCTCTGAACGTCAGATCCAGATCGTCAAAAACATGATCACGGAATTTAAGGGACCGGAAACAAAGGTGATCGTAGACCCGATCATGGGAGATCACGGGGAAGCCTATGCTACCTATACAGAAGCCATGTGCCGGAAAATGAAGGAACTGGCAGAAATGGCAGATGTTTTAACGCCAAATCTTACAGAAGCCTGTATTTTAACAGACCGTCCTTATAAAAAAGAAGGCTGGACCCGGAAAGAGATAGAAGAACTTGCGAAAGAACTTCTTGCTATGGGACCTTGTGGTGTTGTGATCACCGGTATGAGAGAAGGACAGTATCTGGTCAATGCAGTGGCTGAAAAAGGAAAAGCAATGACTTACATCCGCCGTAAAAAGATCGGTACAGAACGTCCTGGCACAGGGGATGTATTTTCTTCTGTTGTGGCAGGTGTGTGCGTCAGGGGCGGAAGCCTGACAGAAGGGGTTGCCCTTGCAGCAGACTTTGTAAAGGATTGTATCCGCCGTTCCGAGGAACTTCAGATCCCTGTTGAAAATGGAGTCTGTTTTGAAGAACTGATGGGGCAGCTGGTGCGTTATAAGGGAAAATAGAGCTTTTCAATGCTTTTAAACGTAAAAAAGGTCTTTTCAATCGTGACAAAATGTTATATACTCAATAACAGTTGGCGAAGAATGGAATATATTCCATATAAACGATCGCTATATAATAAGGAAATGAAGATCCAGGAGGAGCATCATGTTAGATTTAAAGTTTGTCAGAGAAAATCCAGACATCGTAAAGCAGAACATTAAGAATAAATTCCAGGACAGCAAGTTGCCGCTGGTAGATGAGGTTATTGCATTAGATGCAGAGAACCGCACCACCCAGAAGGAAGCAGATGATTTAAGAGCAAGCAGAAATAAATTGTCCAAGCAGATCGGTGCTCTTATGGGACAGGGCAAGAAGGAAGAAGCAGAAGAAGTTAAGAAGCAGGTTAGCGCTAACTCTGCAAGACTGACTGAATTAGAAGCAAAAGAAGCAGAACTTTCCGAGAAGATCTTAAAGATCATGATGACCATTCCTAACATCATCGATCCAAGCGTACCGATCGGTAAAGATGACAGCCAGAACGTAGAAATTGAGCGTTTCGGTGAGCCTGTAGTACCTGATTTTGAGATCCCATATCATACAGATATTATGGAAAGCTTCAACGGTATCGACTTAGATGCAGCAAGAAGAGTAGCAGGAAACGGTTTCTACTACTTAATGGGCGATATCGCAAGACTGCACTCCGCAGTGATCGCATATGCAAGAGATTTCATGATCAACCGTGGATTTACTTACTGCGTACCGCCTTTCATGATCCGCAGCAACGTAGTAACCGGCGTTATGAGCTTCGCTGAGATGGACGCTATGATGTACAAGATCGAAGGAGAGGACCTGTATCTGATCGGTACCAGCGAGCACTCCATGATCGGTAAGTTTATCGATACCATTACTCCGGAAACACAGCTGCCTCTGACACTGACCAGCTATTCTCCATGCTTCCGTAAGGAGAAAGGTGCTCACGGAATTGAGGAAAGAGGTGTATACCGTATCCATCAGTTTGAGAAGCAGGAAATGATCGTTGTCTGCAAGCCGGAAGAAAGCCCAATGTGGTATGACAAGCTGTGGCAGAACACGGTAGATCTGTTCCGTTCCATGGATATCCCGGTAAGAACCTTAGAGTGCTGCTCCGGTGACTTAGCTGACTTAAAGGTTAAGTCCTGCGACGTAGAAGCGTGGTCTCCAAGACAGAAGAAGTACTTTGAAGTAGGTAGCTGCTCCAACTTAGGTGATGCTCAGGCACGCCGCTTAAAGATCCGTGTTCAGGGTGAAGATGGTTCCAAGTATTTGGCTCACACCTTAAACAACACCGTAGTTGCTCCTCCACGTATGCTGATCGCATTCTTAGAGAACAACCTGCAGGCTGACGGTTCTGTACGTATCCCAGAGGTATTAAGACCTTACATGGGCGGTATGGAAGCTATGGTTCCAAAGAAGAATAAATAATAAGATGACATTACAAGTATATCCCCTGCATTTACAGGGGATATACTTATAAATACAGAAAGGTGTATGTTCAATGATCAAGTTTAATCACTTTAATTTTAATGTATTGGATCTTAATAAGAGCCTTGCTTTTTATAAAGAAGCATTAGGGTTAGAACCGGTAAGGGAAAAGGACGCTTCTGACGGCTCTTTTAAGCTGGTTTATTTAGGAGATGGAGTTTCCGACTTTACACTGGAACTGACCTGGTTAAAAGACCGTACAGAGCCTTATAACCTGGGTGAATGCGAGTTCCACCTGGCTTTTCATGTAGATGACTACGAAGGCATCCACAAAAAGCATGAAGAAATGGGCTGCATCTGCTACGAAAATCCGGCTATGGGCATTTATTTCATCACAGACCCGGACGGATACTGGATCGAGATCGTGCCAGAGCATAAATAAGGAAATGAAATAAGAGAGAAGATATGTAAAAAAGACCAGACGTTTTATCCTGATAAAAGGGATAAATGTGTCTGGTCCTTTTTGTATAATAAAACAGAGTCACGCGCGTCAACGGCTGGGTGACATAAAAAATCCCCCACCGACAGGTGGGGGCAATTATATACCTTATTTGAAATCGCTGTACTTTTCTTCACAGTACTGGCAGCGGTATGTCTCTGTCTTCTCATCGCTGAGATAGAAGATATGAGGCAGTTCCTGCTCAATAGAGGTAATGCAGCGAGGATTTTTGCAGTGGATCACATTGGTGATCTTCTTAGGAAGCTTTAATGCTTTCTTTTCTGCAATGTGGTCATCCTTGATGATATTAACAGTGATAGTATGATCAATGTATCCTAAGATATCCAGATCAACCTTATCCAGTCCGCCTTCGATCTTGATGATGTCCTTGCGGCCCATTTTATTGCTTCGTGCATTCTTGATGATAGCTACCTGACAGTCTAATTTGTCAAGACCTAAGTGGTAGTAGATATCAAGGCTCTTTCCAGCCTCAATATGGTCAAGTACGATTCCTTCTTTTAATCCGCTGATATTTAACATGGCTTTTCTACCTCCAGTAATGTCATGATCAGAGCCATACGAACGTATACGCCGTACTGTGCCTGTCTGAAGTAAGCAGCTCTCGGGTCGTCATCTACTTCTACAGAGATCTCGTTTACTCTTGGAAGTGGATGGAGAACAAACATATCATCCTTTGCCATTGCCATTCTCTTCTTATCTAAGATATAGCAGTCTTTTAAGCGGATGTAATCTTCTTCGTTGAAGAAACGCTCTTTCTGTACACGGGTCATGTACAGGATATCCAGAGTACCGATGGAATCATCCAGGCTTCCGATCTCTTCAAATGGAATGTTGTTAGCGATCAGAACGTCCTCACGGATGCTGTCAGGGATACGAAGTTCAGGCGGGGAGATGAGAACAAATTTTACACCCGGATAACGTACCATAGCGTTGATCAGGGAGTGAACAGTACGGCCAAACTTTAAGTCGCCGCACAGGCCAATGGTTAAGTTGTCCAGACGACCCTTTAAGGAACGGATGGTCATAAGGTCGGTCAGAGTCTGTGTTGGATGCTGATGTCCGCCGTCACCTGCGTTGATAACAGGAATACGTGCCTTCTGTGCAGCTACATAAGCAGCACCTTCTTTTGGATGACGCATAGCGCAGATATCTGCATAGCAGGAAATCATGCGAATGGTATCAGCAACGCTTTCGCCCTTTGATGCAGAACTGGAATTAGCAGATGAAAAACCTAAAACATTACCGCCAAGGTTTAACATAGCAGCTTCAAAGCTTAAACGTGTACGGGTACTTGGCTCATAAAATAATGTAGCCAGTTTCTTGCCGTCGCAGACATGGGCATATTTTGGAAGGTTGCTTTCAATGTCCCTTGCCAGCGCCAGAAGATCATCAATCTCCTCCACAGAGAAGTCTAAGGGATTCAATAAGTGTCTCATGTGATTCTCCTTTGCCTTTTATATTCAATTACATGATTTTGGGAAATACTTCAGCACTGAACCAGTGCGACAGCTGATCTTAGCCAGAATGGCACTGATTTTGTGCCTCGACATATTCTTACACAAAACTCCTAGGAAGTCAAGCACAATTATGGAAAAATGTAAAATTTTATGAAATTGTCCCTGCGCATATGGTGCAGTACCCGGGCAATTACAGAGTAAGAAATATTTAAGGAACTTTCAAGGAAAAACAGAGAGCCTGAACGGGGATACTATGGTATAATGTGATGAGCAAAGGAGAAAAACAAGCGGCTGCGAAGGTTCCGCCTGCTGCCGCAGAAAGGAGTCTTTTCTTTCGTGAACACAGAACCCCCAAAAGAGCCGTCTGCGGTCATCCGCGTAAAAGACCTCTATAAGATATACCGCGTAGGCGAAACCAAAGTCCGGGCATTAAACGGAGTCAGTTTTGAGATCCCAAAAGGTGAATTTGTAGCTATCGTAGGAACCTCAGGTTCCGGTAAATCTACCCTTTTAAATATGCTTGCAGGACTGGAAAAGCCCACCAAAGGTGAGATCCTTATTGGAAATGTACATATAGAAAAATTGACAGAGAAACAGCTGGTAGCTTTCAGGCGGGAGAAGGTAGGTTTTATCTTTCAGTCCTACAACCTTTTAAATACCATGAATGCCATAGAAAATGTGGCACTTCCCCTGGCATTTCGAGGTGTCCCAAAGAAAGAACGGCTGAAAAAAGCAAGAGAGTACATGGAATTAGTAGGAGTAGACAAACAGGAAAAGCATATGCCAAACCAGATGTCCGGTGGACAGCAGCAGAGAGTGGGGATTGCCAGAGCCTTAGTGGTAAAGCCTCAGATCATCTTTGCGGACGAGCCTACAGGAAACCTGGACTCAAAAACAACCATGGAAGTATTGCAGTTGATGCAAAAAATTGTAAGGGAGCAAAATCAGACCCTTGTTATGGTCACACATGACAATAACCTGGCTTCCTATGCGGACCGCCGGATACGGATCGTAGACGGCAAGATCGTAAATATAGAAGTGGGTCAGAGGAGAGAGTGAGAATGAGAAACTGTGTATGGAAAAAAATGGCGCTTTTAGCCTTTATATGGGTATTTGCTGCCGCCAGCTGCCTGAGTGCCTATGCCGGTGATTTTAAGCTGGGGTATAACACCAATGCCAGCAGCAATGATTACATATTCACCACAAAGGCACCAAAGGGAAATATTGGTAAATCCATGAGCATCCCTTTCCGCATCCGTGCTACAGATGAGGATATGAACAACCTGCGTGTCAGTCTTCTTGAGACCAGTGATTTCCAGCAGATCGAAAGCAGCGGAGAAAATGATTATACCATTGACTATTATCCGTTTGAGATCATGGAGACTACATTTACTGCCAAACATGTGGGAAATATTAAGGCAGGAAATGTAAAAAGTGTTTCCCTTTCTGCCAGAGTACGCCGTGACGCAGGACAGGGCTATTACAGCATTCCCATCCAGTTGGAGTGGGATGGCGGTTCCGATGTAGATTACATTAATATCTGGATCTCCACCAGTGCTTCTTCCTCAGCAGATGATGAAGAAGACAAAAAAGAGGGAAATTATTTTGTAGTAGGCGAAAACCAGTCTACTCCAAGAGGTGTTTATCCCAATGTCCTTGATTTTGATGTAAATTTCCGCAACAAGCGTGAAACTACCGCCCAGGATATCACTATATCCATGGGCTTATCGGAAGATAATACCAAGTTCCCCTTTGAAATCAACGATGGCAACTATGACCGCACCTACGACCGGATCCAGCCGGGAGAAAGCGTTTCTGCCCACTACAGCATGGCTATCCGAAAAGACTCTTATACCGGGTATTATCCTATTAAATTTACCATTACTTTCCGCTTAAGTTCTGAAGGTGATCTTCACACAGAAGAAAATACATTTTTCGTCCATGTGGTATCCAAGGACAAAGAAGATGATCTCCGTGACTTTGATGCCAATGACCGTACCAAAGCCCGTGTGATCGTAGACAGCTACCGCACAGAACCGGCGGATGTGTATGCAGGAGAAGAATTCGACCTTATTTTAAGCATGAAAAATGCCTCCTCTGCAGTACCTGCCAGCAATATTTTATTTAATCTGGAGTCAGAAAAGGTTTCTGACAGCGCTGTATTTACCACAGAAAGCGGAACTGCTTCCAAAGTAGTCAATTCCCTGGCACCAGGAGAAAGTACAGAGGTCCGGGCCCGTTTTACAGCCAAAGCAGGTGTTGACCAGCGTTCCTATGGCATTACAGTAAAAGAAAAATATGACAGCCCGGAATTTAAGAACGCAGAAGAGAGCATTATCGTGGATATCCCGGTAAAGCAGTATGCAAGACTGAGCACCAGCAATATGGATGTAATGCCTGACTCCATGACCGTAGGTTCTGAGTCCAATGTTATGTTCGGCATTAACAATACAGGAAAAGTAGTCCTTTATAATGTGACTGTCAATTTTGAAGCTGACTCCATTAAACCGACCGATTATTATGTAGGAAATATCAAACCAGGTGAAACAGGAAATGTAGATACCATGCTTTCCGGTATCGCCGCAACGGCAGATGATGGTACAGTCCATGTGATCATCAACTATGAAGATGAAAATGGACAGCCTGCAGAGCCGGTGGAAAAAGAGCTGACTCTTCTGGTAGAGGAAGAGGTCCAGGAAGACTGGAATATGGATGTGCCGGAAGATATGGATGTTTCCGGACAGCCTGCTTCCGGGGCAAACAATAAGCTTCTTTTAGCGGGAGGCGGTGTGGCTTTTGTGGCTGTCATTGCAGCAATCGTATTTGCAGTGAAGTTCATCAAAAAGCGCAAAGAAGCAAAACAGCAAAAGGATGATGAAAATGAGATTTCCTGATCTTCTGATGATGAGCGTCAATAACCTGCGCAGACGAAAATTAAGGACATTTCTTACAGTTTTAGGTGTTATTATAGGAACGGCTTCGATCGTAGTCATGGTTTCCCTGGGAATTGGTTTAAATGAGATGACCATGGAACAGATCGCTTCCTGGGGCAGTCTGACTACCGTAGAGGTGTATGCAAATGATAATGGAAACTCTGTAAGGATCCTGGGAGGTTCCGGCTCTTCATCCTCATCTAAAAGCAGTGAGCCATCTTATATTACGGATGATGTGATTGATGAGTTTTCCAGGATCCCCTATGTAACAGGTGTATCTCCGGTCCTGGAAATGAATGTGCTGATGCGCCAGGGGGCTTATGAGGCTCAGTATATCAGCCTTACCGGTGTCAGCCAGTCCTATTTAAAGCAGCTGAATTTAGGAGAAGGCCGTATCCCGGCACCCGGTGAAATGGGAATGGTCTTTGGAAATGGTGTTCTCCAGCGTTTTACCAACGCGAAAACAGGAAAAGGCTACTGGGATACGGGAGAACTGCCGGATGTGGATCTTATGGGAAAGCCGATCTTTGTGGTTTTTGATATGGATGCTTATTATCAAAGCCAGGGAGGCGGCACGGGAGATGATGGAAACAGTGTGAAACCGCCGAAGAAATATATGATCCCTGTAACAGGACTGATCGCAGGCGGCATCGATGACTGGAATAATTATTCCTGGTCTGTATATACAGATATTGACGGCTTAAAAGAACAGCTGAAAAAGGCTTTTAAAAAGGGAACCGTGATCCCGGGACAGCCTACGAATAAAAAAGGAAAGCCATTAAATTATATTGTATACAACAGTGCAGAAGTCTTTGTAGATGATATGGAACATGTGGCCCAGGTGCAGAAGATCCTGGCAGATAAGGGCTATCAGGTCAACAGCCAGATGGACTGGCTGGAAAGCTCCAGACAGCAGTCCAATATGGTACAGGCAGTTCTTGGGGGCATTGGAGCTGTGTCTCTGTTTGTAGCAGCTATCGGTATTGCAAACACCATGATGATGTCCATTTATGAGAGGACCAAAGAGATCGGTGTTATGAAGGTTTTAGGCTGTGATATGGGAAATATCCGCAGTATGTTTTTGATCGAGTCCGGTTTCATCGGTTTTATGGGCGGCGTGCTGGGAGCACTGTTAAGCTATGGTGTGTCCATTATCGTCAACCGTTTTGTAAGCATGTCTGATATGATGGGGATGAGCGGAAATTTATCCAGGATCCCTTTATGGCTGGCATTTGCAGCTATAGGCTTTGCTATTTTTGTGGGAATGGCAGCCGGTTTCATGCCTGCTATGCGTGCTATGAAATTAAGCCCCTTAGCTGCGATCCGCAATGAATAAATTATAAGAAAAACTAATAAGTAAAACTTCTAAAAAGCACTTGCATTATTAGTAAAAACCATATATATTAAAAACAGTTAGAAAGCACAGCGTGTGACTGGCGGAAAGTGGATCAACCACAGGGAGCACGCAGGAAGTGAGAGCCGTCCGCCTGGGCACGAAATAGGTTATTCGTGTGCAGGTGGGCGGTTTTTTGAATGCTATAGCTGATCTGTTTCCTGCTTTGGCGGGAATACATACACCTTACACCTTATAGAAATCAGGAGGATCATACCATGTATATGAAAAATCTGGAACAGGAATTAAAAGAGAATGCATACCCGGGCCGTGGAATTGTCATTGGCGAAAGCAGGGACGGCAAGACAGCAGTTACCGCTTATTTTATCATGGGACGCAGCTCCAACAGCCGCAACCGTGTATTTGTAGAAGATGGAAACGGGATCCGCACCCAGGCATTTGATCCTGCAAAGTTAGAGGATCCAAGCCTGATCATCTACGCTCCGGTGCGTGTACTGGGAAATAAGACCATTGTTACAAACGGTGACCAGACGGATACCATTTATGAGGGAATGGATCATCAGCTTACCTTTGAGCAGTCCCTGCGCAGCCGTGAATTTGAACCGGATGCACCAAACTACACACCACGTATTTCCGGCGTTCTCCATGTGGAAAATCAGAAATACAGCTATGCCATGTCCATTTTAAAGAGCAACCAGGGAAATCCTGACTCCTGCCTGCGTTTTACCTTCGCATATGAGAATCCGGTTCCTGGAATGGGCCATTTCATCCATACTTATATGCACGACGGCAATCCCCTTCCAAGTTTTGAAGGTGAGCCAAAGCCTGTAGAGATCGAGGGCAATATTGATGAATTTACAGATAAGGTATGGAACAGTTTAAACGAGGACAATAAGGTATCTCTGTTTGTCCGTTTTATTGATATTGAAACCGGAAAATGGGAGTCCCGTATTGTAAACAAGAATAAGTAAAGCTCAATACAGATCAGTAGATTTAGAAAGAACCTGCAAAAAAGACTTTGAAAATACATTTGGTATAAAAAGGAGAATTTCACATGAAAGAACTGGAATTAAAATACGGATGCAATCCAAATCAGAAACCTGCAAAGATCTTCATGAATGACAATAAAGACCTGCCAGTCACCGTTTTAAGCGGCCGCCCAGGCTATATCAACTTCTTAGACGCATTAAACGGCTGGCAGCTGGTAAAAGAATTAAAAGAAGCAACCGGACTTGCGGCAGCAACTTCTTTTAAACATGTATCACCTGCAGGTGCAGCAGTAGGTCTGCCACTTGACGATGTTTTACGCAAGATCTACTGGGTAGACGATCAGGGAGAACTTTCCCCGCTGGCAAGTGCCTATGCAAGAGCCAGAGGAGCAGACCGTATGTCTTCTTTTGGAGATTTTATCTCATTATCGGATGTGTGTGACGTTGCTACTGCAAAGCTGATCAAGCGTGAGGTTTCCGATGGCGTGATCGCTCCCGGATATGAACCGGAAGCACTGGAGATCTTAAAATCCAAGAAGAATGGCAACTACAATGTGATCCAGATCGATCCTGACTATGTACCGGAAGAATTAGAGCGTAAGCAGGTATTTGGTGTTGTATTTGAGCAGGGCCATAATAATTTAAAGATCGACAAAGAAATGCTTAAAAATATTGTTACAGAAAATAAGGATCTGACCGAAGAAGCAGCTATGGATCTGGTAATTTCCCTGATCACTTTAAAATACACCCAGTCCAACTCCGTATGCTTTGTAAAGGGTGGACAGGCTATTGGTATCGGTGCAGGACAGCAGTCCAGAGTACATTGTACCAGACTGGCAGGCAGCAAGGCAGATAACTGGTATTTACGTCAGAACCCAAAGGTATTAAACCTGCCATTTATTGACGGCATCCGCAGAGCAGACCGTGACAATGCCATTGACTTATACATTGGTGAAGATTATATGGATGTTCTGGCTGACGGAAGATGGGAGAAGATCTTTAAGGAAAAACCGGAAGTATTTACAAGAGAAGAAAAGAGAGCATGGTTAGACGGTCTTACAGACGTAGCTTTAGGTTCTGATGCCTTCTTCCCATTTGGAGATAACATTGACAGAGCACATAAAAGCGGTGTAAAATATGTGGCACAGCCAGGCGGCTCTGTAAGAGATGATCAGGTTATTGATACCTGCAACCAGTACGGCATGGTAATGGCATTTACCGGTATCCGTCTGTTCCATCACTAGAAACTGCTTTGATCAGGATGATCAGAAACTGACCACAGGCAGAAATACCCCTGGCTGAGATCAAGGGGGACGAATACTTATGATGAAAGATCTTACCAGAGAGCATCCGGATAAAATTTTATGGCGCTTTCTGCTGCCTATGTTAGTCAGCGTAATGTTTCAGCAGATCTATAATATTGCGGACAGCTGTATTGCCGGCCGCTTTGCAGGAGAGGACGCCCTGGCTGCAGTCGGGGCGTCTTATCCCATTACAGTTATATTTATGGCGTTTGCCGTAGGGACCAACCTGGGAGCCTCTGTTGTGGTTTCCAGGCTTTTTGGCGCTAAGGATATGGCAAGGATGAAATCCGCGGTAAGTACGGCTTTTGTTGCCTGCGCTTTTATGAGCTTTTTCCTCACACTCATCGGCTATTTCTTCTGCGGCAGTATGATGAGGGCTGTCCACACACCGGAAAATATCTTTGCAGACGGACAGTTATACTTAAAGATTTATGTTTACGGCATCACATTTTTACTTCTGTATAATGTATGTACCGGTATTTTCACAGCATTGGGAGACTCAAAAACACCCCTGTATTTCCTGATCGGTTCATCTGTGGGAAATATCATCCTGGATTATTATTTTGTAGCCTGTGTAGGACTGGGGGTAGCAGGTGTTGCCTGGGCTACTTTTATTGCCCAGGGTATTTCTGCTATTTTAGCACTTACATTTCTGGCAATGCGCCTGAAAAAGATAAACTGTGAGGGAACTTTTCAGTGGCTGGACCTTGTACTGTTAGCCCAGATCGCTGCCATTGCCATTCCAAGCATTATGCAGCAAAGCGTTTTATCCATTGGAAATATGTTTGTCCAGGAGATCGTAAACCGCTATGGTTCCGCGGTGATCGCAGGTTATTCCGGTGCTATCAAGTTAAATACTTTTGCTATCAATTCATTTATGGCTCTTGGAAGCTGTCTTTCCAGCTATACGGCCCAGAACCTGGGAGCAGGAAAGAAAGAACGGCTGCCTTTGGGATTTCGTACCGGTATCCGTTTATCAGTAATTGCTTCCCTTCCTTTTATAGTCCTTTATTTCTTTGCCAGCAGACAGATGATGGGGCTGTTTTTAAATGACTCCAGTATCGATGCCATCAATGCAGGACAGAAATTTTTACATATTGTAAGTCCTATGTATTTTATGATATCTATTAAGTTAATGACAGACGGCATTATCCGCGGGGCAGGGGCCATGCATTATTTTGTAATGGCTACAGTACCGGATCTGATCCTGCGTATCCTGGTAGCATTGCTTTTGACACAGTATTTTGGAAGTACAGGCATCTGGATGGCATGGCCTTTTGGATGGATCGCAGCAACGGTCCTGACGATCATTTTCTACAGACGCATTATCACAGGCAAGTATGTGATACGCCTGTAGCAGCTTTGCCATATAGTACCCGGTTGTAATAGGATTGGACAGATCCGTTCAGATTGATTCTTGAAAGTGGTTACAAACTGTGTTAAAATTTTTAATAGTATGCAAAAAAGTATGCGAGAAATGATATCCCAGATAAGTGGCGATACAGGAAGAGAAGGATAGACGCCGGTGGCAGAAGAGACAAGAAATTCAGAGAATACAACTGCAGAGAGTACAACCACAAAAGAAGAAACCGTAAAAAAAGAAAATATCATCTGGAAACTATGTAAATATATGATAAAAGGCACAGGCTATCTGTGTCTTTTTCTTGTTCCCTGTTTATCTTATTATCTATTTGAGTATGTAACGGGAAATCTGGAAAATATTTCCATTTTTATGGCGGCTTTGAATATATGCTGGGCTTATGTATTGTACCTTGTACTTACCGGTATTACAGGAACCACAAGGATATCTGTGCCGGTCGTGTCCATTGCTCTGCTGATCCTTTCTTTTGCGGAAACCTTTGTAGTAGATTTTCGTGACCGGCCGATCATGATCTGGGATGTGCTGGCAGTTCGCACTGCCATGACTGTGTCGGGAAATTATGAATTTGATGCTACAAAGCAGATGATACAGGCAGCCAAAGCTGTGATCGGAGCCAATATGATCCTCTGGTTCTTCCCGGTCCACGTAAAAGGCCTCAAAAAACGGCTGGTCTTTGGCGGCACCTGTATAGGAACAGCAGCAGCTTTTGTATTTGGCTTCTTTCACAGTGTAGTTCCTGCCCATCAGATGGGGATCAATATGTGGGCGGTCAACGACACCTATGACTCCTGCGGTTATATTTTATCTACGGCTATGTCCCTTCAGTATGTGGTGAAAAAACCTCCTGTAGAATACAGCCATGGAAAACTGGAAGCCATTTATAAAGAATTAACGGAGAAAGAAGAGCAGGAAAAGGAAACAAAGGCCGAAGGCACACAGAAAACGGGAGCCGGGGAAGAGACGGTGCAGCCTGTAAATCTGATCTGTATTATGAATGAAAGCCTTTCTGACCTGCGGGTGGTTGGAGATTTTTCCACAAACCAGGAATATTTTCCTTTTATCAACAGCCTGACAGAAAATACAGTAAAGGGCAGTCTTTGTATGCCTGTGTTTGGTTCTATGACCAGCAATTCTGAATTCGAGTTTTTAACGGGGGATTCTGTTGCTATGCTTCCGTCTAACTCCATTGCTTATCAGTTTAATGTAAAACCAGATGCATGGACTATGGTAAGTACAGTGAAGGATCAGGGATACCGTACAGTAGCCATGCATCCATATCCGGGAGAAAACTGGAACAGAAATACCTGTTATACCAATATGGGATTTGATGAGTTTTTAGATGGTGATTATTATGAGGGCAGCGAACAGCTGCGTTACTATACCAGTGATCAGGCAGATTTTGAAAAGCTGATCCAGGTAGTAGAAGAGAAAAAGGATCCACAGGAAAAACTGTTCTTATTTAATGTTACCATGCAAAATCACGGTGGTTATGAGGGAACGTTTGATGAGTTTGACCAGACAGTATGGCTGACGGGAGATATGGAAGGGAAGTATCCAAAAGCAGATCAGTATCTGTCTCTAGTAAAGCGTTCCGATGATGCATTTGCCTATTTACTGGATTATTTCAGTCACAGCGATGAACCGACTATGATTGTTATGTTCGGTGATCACCAGCCAAGTGTGGAAGATGAGTTCTTTGATGAAGTATACGGCACGCCAAGTTATGAGGTGCCGGTAAAAGACAGGTTGATGTGGTATGAGACTCCATTTATTATCTGGACCAATTATGAACAGCCGTCTGAAGATATGGGAAAGCTGGGGGCAGTGTATCTGTCTTCTTATGTATTAAAACTGGCAGGTCTTGATATGACACCCTATAACCGTTTTCTGTTAGAATTGTCTGAGACTTATCCGGTCCTTCATTTCCTGGGATTTTATGATAATGAGGGAAATTATCAGTCCTGGGCAGAAACAGAGAATGAGGAAAATCCTCATAGAAAACAGGTTTTAGACTACGAGGCCATGGCTTATAACCACAGCATAGACAGCCGCAAATACGAGCCTTTGTTTACATTAGGAGAAGAAAATAACGCAGCTGAAGAATGAGATAGATGAGATACGTATGGGATCCAGGCTGTTCATGACAATTTTTACATTGACAGTGAGATCATGTTCCAAAAACCGGATCTTATGGACAACCTGTGGCTTGGAAGCAACCGCTTTGGACTGGTGTTCATTGAAAATGTAAGACCAGGTGAATATGATGCGATCCTTATGGATATCCAGATGCCTCATATGAACGGTTATGAAGCTACAAAAGCGATCCGCAGGAGTAAAATCTGCTGGGACGTACCATACCGATCATTGCAATGATTGCCAATGCTTTCTCCGATGATGTGCAGAACAGTCTTGCAGCCGGTATGAATGCCCATGTGTCAAAGCCTATTTGGACCAGATGAGGATGAATAGAAAAATAGCACCGGGCAAGCCGCCTTCGCATAATATGTTAGTAAGAACATGCGGGGTGGCTTTTTTTGAAGACTTTTCCGAAACCACTATCCCACGGAGAAGAAAAGCTGTACCTGAAACGCTGCAAAGAAGGCGACCAGACCGCCAGAAATATGCTGATCGAACATAACATGCGCCTGGTGGCTCATGTGGTAAAAAAATATCAATGTCAGGACTATGATACAGAAGATCTCCTTTCTGCGGGAACCATCGGACTGATCAAGGCAGTAAATACATTTGATGTAGATAAAGGTTCCAGACTGGCTACTTATGCGGCCAGATGTGTGGAAAATGAGATTCTCATGCTCCTTCGGGCAGGAAAAAAGCGGGCAAAAGAAGTATCTTTATTTGAACCGATCGGCACAGATAAAGATGGGGAAACAGTCAGCCTGGTGGATGTGATCGAAATGGAAAATCCAAAGACCATTGATCAGCTGATCCTGGATCAGGATATAAAAGAACTGTATCAGGCCTTTGACCAGAAACTTACGGAAAATGAAAAACAGGTCATCTCCATGCGCTATGGACTGTTTAAGGGAAAAGAGCACACCCAGCGGGAAGTAGCAGGAGTTTTAGGCATTTCCAGGTCCTATGTAAGCCGGATCGAAAAAAAGGCAATTGGGAAATTGAGGGAAGAATTTGAAAAAATCCAATAAAAACACATAAAAAAGAGAAAAAATATGCATTGTTATTATTGAGGTTTCAGGCTATACTATTACAAAAGGACAAAATTTGTTCCTGGGAAGAAAGAGATAAGAAACGAGGAGGATAATACGATGGCTATTTTAGTAACCGGAGGTGCCGGATATATAGGCAGTCATACCTGTGTGGAGTTGTTAAATGCAGGATATGATGTAGTAGTAGCAGATAATCTTTATAACTCCAGCAAAAAGGCAGTGGACAGAGTAGAACAGATCACAGGAAAGAAACTGAAATTCTATGAAGTTGATCTTTTAGACCAGCCAAAAGTAAAAGAAATTTTTGATAAAGAAGAGATCGAGGCAGTGATCCATTTTGCAGGCTTAAAGGCAGTTGGGGAATCTGTACATAAACCTCTTGAATATTATAACAACAATATTACCGGAACTTTGATCCTCTGTGATGAAATGAGAAAACACGGAGTTAAAAATATTGTATTCAGTTCTTCTGCAACTGTTTACGGTGATCCGGCAGAGATCCCGATCACAGAAAAGTGCCCGAAAGGGAGAGATCACCAATCCTTACGGACGCACCAAGGGAATGTTAGAGCAGATCCTTACTGACCTGCATACAGCAGATCCTGAATGGAATGTAATGCTGCTGCGTTACTTTAACCCAATCGGCGCTCATGAAAGCGGACTGATCGGTGAAGATCCTAAGGGTATTCCAAACAACCTGGTACCTTATATCGCACAGGTTGCCATTGGAAAACTGGATCATTTGAATGTATTCGGAAATGATTATGATACTCCGGACGGAACCGGTGTAAGAGATTATATCCATGTAGTAGACCTGGCAAAGGGTCATGTAAAAGCCATGAAGAAGCTGGAAGCAAAAGAAGGTGTCAGCATCTACAACCTGGGAACCGGTGTTGGATACAGCGTTTTAGATGTACTCCATGCCTATGAAAAGGCTTGCGGAAAGACCTTAAAATATGAGATCCAGCCTCGCAGAGACGGAGATATCGCTACCTGCTATTCTGACTGTACAAAGGCAAAGGAAGAACTTGGCTGGGTAGCAGAAAAGGGAATTGAAGAAATGTGTGCAGATTCCTGGAGATGGCAGAGTATGAATCCAAACGGCTACAGAGATTAGTTTTAAGCATTCATAGATCGTAGCACTTTATATGGCAGTACAGAGAAACTTTTCTGTGCTGCTATATTTTTACCTAAAAGCAGGAACAAATGTTCGGTTTTTCCATTGCATTTCTCTGACCCATGTGATAAAATAAGAAAACAAACAAATGTTCGGGCGGTGATGAGAAGTTGATCATACAGGAAAATCTTACAATACAGGAAAAACTGAAAATACTGACAGATGCGGCAAAATATGACGTGGCATGTACATCCAGTGGTGTACAGCGCCGTGGAAAGAAAGGTCATCTGGGAAATTCTTCTGAGGCAGGTATCTGTCACAGTTTCGCAGCAGACGGACGCTGTATTTCCCTGCTGAAGATCCTTTTTACCAATCAGTGTATTTATGACTGTAAATACTGTGTAAACCGCTGTACCAATGATACAGTGCGTACTGCATTTACTCCAGATGAAGTCTGCCAGCTGACGATGGAATTTTACAGAAGAAATTATATTGAAGGACTGTTTTTAAGTTCCGGTATCCTTTCTACTGCAGATCATACCATGGAGCTGATCTATGAGACCCTTTATAAGCTGCGCAATATTTACTGTTTTAATGGATATATCCACGTAAAATCCATTCCCGGAGCTTCCAGGGAACTGGTAGAGAAAACCGGATTTCTGGCAGACCGTATGAGTATCAATCTGGAACTGCCTACAGCTGCAGGATTAAGAGAACTGGCACCTGGAAAAACAAGGGAAAAGATACTTGCACCTATGCGTCAGGTACAGCAGGGGATTGCTTTGTCCGGACGTCTGTTAGGGTATGACAGGGGATACAGGAAAATGTTCCCTTCTGACAGGGCTGGTTTTGCAGGAGGAGCATCTCTGATACAGCCTGAATTAACAGGGAAAGATCTTCTTATGCCTTTTGGCAAAGCAGACAGTCCGGCACTGGCATTAAAAGAGCGCCATTATGGGACAAAAGCCTTTGTGCCTGCAGGACAGAGTACACAGATGATCGTAGGCGCTACACCGGAAAATGATTTTCAGATGCTTTCCGTGACACAGGCCCTTTATCACAATTTTGGACTAAAGCGTGTTTTTTATTCTGCCTATGTTCCGGTTAATGAAGACAGCCATCTGCCGTCTCTTCCGGGGGGACCGCCCCTTTTGAGGGAGCACAGGCTTTATCAGGCTGACTGGCTTTTACGTTTTTACGGATTTAAGGCAGAGGAACTTCTTTCCGAGAAGAAACCGAATTTTAACCTGTTACTGGATCCAAAATGCGACTGGGCGCTGCAAAATCTGAAAGAGTTCCCGGTAGAAGTAAACAAAGCTTCTTATGAACAGCTTCTTCGCGTGCCGGGAGTGGGCGTAAAATCAGCCAGACGGATCATTGCTGCCAGAAAACAGGGAAAACTGGATTTTGATGGCTTAAAACGGATCGGTGTGGTTTTAAAAAGAGCCCGTTATTTTATCACCTGTTCCGGGAAAATGGAAGTCTCCTGCAGCCTGGATGAAGATCATATAACCAGTGCCCTTATAGGAGATGAAAGACGGAAGATATGGGACATTGAAAACAGGAACAGCTACAGGCAGCTTTCCCTGTTTGATGATATGCATCTGGAAGAAGAGAAAAACTCTCTTTTAAAGGATCAGCTGGTAAAGGAAGCAGCGGGAAGTGCTGCCTTTGGACAGTTATGAGAAAATACAGGAGAAACGAACATGACGATCTTTTTGTGCGAACCTGGTTATACAGGGATCTTAAGTGGTATCTATGATGCGGGAATCAGTAAGATACCACAGGATGAACTGCGGCTGGAGATAAAAAACAGTGGGCAAAATGTAGAGCTTTTTGCTGTATACAGGGAATGCAGTCCATCAGAAGAAAAAGGGAAAAAGGTATTGGAGACAGTACGTCAGCGATTGAATTCCCATATTCAGGAGCAGTTATATGTGGCCAGTCTCAGCGAGGATGTTTTGCGGGCGGATAAAATGTACCGGTATCTGAAAGTGCTGTTTTTGCGGGGGGCATCGGCCGCAGACCAGCTGCAGATCCCTGCAGTCCATGAGATATTTAAGCTGTGTCGCAGTGTGTATAATGAAAAACATCAGTTTATTGAATTTTTGCGGTTTTCGCAGATGGAGGGAGGCTTTCTTGCCGGAAAGATACAGCCGAAAAATGATGTGTTAGAACTGATCGCACCTTATTTTGCAGACCGGCTGGGAGAAGAAAACTGGCTGATCTGTGATATAGGAAGAAAAAAGGCAGTAATACATGAAAGAGGGAGAAAATGGCTTTTGGCTGAACTTTCATCTGATGAGATGGAACGCCTGCAAAGGGAAGGAACAGAGGAAAACTGGGTCAAACTTTGGAAGACTTTTTTTACAGCGATCGCTATTGAAGAGAGAAAAAATCCAAACTGCCAGAGAAATCACCTGCCTTTACGGTTCAGGGATCTTATGACGGAGTTTCAGTGATAAATTTGTTGCAGATTTGTTGCAGTTCGTAAAAATAGGCTTGCAATTTCTTCTTTTGTTGGATACACTGGTGATGTCACCCTCAGGTGATATATACGTCTGGTATCTTTAATTATTCTAAAGTATCTATTATTTTTACTTTTACTAATTCTATTTTAATCCCAAAATAAACAGGGAAGGGCAGGGGAAAGTGTATCCATTTGTCGAAAAAACAAAAGAAGGGAGCGTTGCGCATGTTTACACAGATAAGCAGTGCCGGGATCCGGGGAATGGAAGGATTTCTGGTATCTGTAGAAGCAGATGTATCCAATGGACTGCCTGGGTTTTCTATTTCCGGGCAGCTGGCACTGGAAGTAAGAGAGGCTCAGGAACGGGTGAGGACGGCGCTGAAAAATTCAGATTTTCAGCTTCCGGCAAAGAAAATAACGGTAAATCTGTCACCGGCCGGAAGACGAAAGGAGGGAACAGTCTTTGATCTTCCTATTGCAGCCGCTGTTTTAGGGGCGTTTGAACTGTTATCAGCAGAAAAACTAAAAGATGCCCTGCTGATCGGGGAGCTAGGATTAGACGGCAGTGTCAAACCTGTAAGGGGTGTGCTGGTCCTGGTATCGGCTGCAAAAAAGATGGGATTTAGGCGGTGCCTTTTACCGGTGGCGAATGTATCAGAGGGAACTCTGGTAGAAGGGATACAGATCATAGGGATACAGTCCCTTCGTCATTTACAGGAAGTTTTATCACAGGATAACTGGGAAGATATGGATCTGGAAATATCTGGGAATATAAACAGACGGACTTTTAAACCAGAGTATCTATTTGATTTTAAAGAAATATGTGGTCAGAGTGTTTTGCGCCGGGCTGCAGAAGTAGCAGCAGCCGGAAGACATGGGCTTTTGATGTGCGGAAGCGCAGGAACAGGAAAATCCATGGTGGCAAAGCGTATTCCTACGATCCTGCCAGCTCTTTCCTGGGAAGAAAATATAGAAATATCAAAGATTTACAGTCTTTGCGGATTACTTCCCAAGGGACAGCCATTGCTTTCCCAAAGACCTTTCCGCTGTCCACATCATACGATTTCACCCCAGGGCCTTACAGGCGGCGGAAAAGTGCCTAAACCAGGGGAATTATCCCTTGCTTCCGGAGGTGTGCTGTTTTTAGATGAACTGCCTCATTTCAGCAAAGGGGCCATAGAGGCTTTAAGAGAACCTTTGGAAGATCACCGTATTACAGTAAGCCGTGTAGCAGGAAGCTACGAATTCCCGGCAGACTTTCTGATCCTTGGAGCCATGAATCCCTGTCCCTGCGGGTTCTTTCCAGACAGAAGCAGGTGCAGTTGTACACCGATGCAGATACAAAATTATTTAAACCGGCTTTCAAGACCGATCTTAGAACGCTTTGATATCTGTGTGGAAGCAGCGCCGGTTTCATTTTTGGAATTGGAAGACCAGACCATGGCAAATGAAGACTCCGCTACGATCCGCAGCCGGGTGGAAAAGGCAGTGAAGATACAAAATTATCGCTTCCAGGGAACGGATATCCACAGCAACAGCCGCATGGGCCAGAAGGAGATCCAGCGTTTTTGTCAGTTAAAAGAAGCAGAGCGCCGGTTTGCAAGAAAAGTATATGAGGCAAGGGGGATAAGTGCCAGAGGATACCACAGGGTATTAAAAACAGCCAGGACCATTGCAGATCTAGCAGGAGAAGAATGGATACAGAAAGAACATTTATCAGAAGCCTTTGGCTATCGTGCATTGGAGGAACGGATATGGGGGCAGAAGCATTAGAAAAAGTATCTTTGTACTGGCTTTGTCATCTGCCGGAAGCAGGGGCTTTGCAGATACGTCGGATCGGAGAGCTGGCAGGCAGTTTCAGAGAAGCATATTATATAGAAGGAACACAATTATGGAAAAAAGGAATTTTAAAAAAAGAAGAAAATGCCTATCGTTTTGATAACTGGAAAAGAGAATTTTCCAGACTGGAAGAGGAATATTACAGGCTAAGTGAAAAGGGGATCCGTTTTATTACACCTTTAGATGCAGACTATCCTAAAAGACTGTATTCTGTATACGACTATCCCATGGGGCTTTATATAAAAGGAGAACTTCCCGCAGAGGACAGGGCTACAGCGGCTGTGATCGGGGCCAGAAACTGTACTGCCTATGGAAGAGAGACTGCTGACTATATGGGACGGGAACTGGCAGCTGCCGGTGTGCAGGTCATCAGCGGTATGGCACTGGGAATTGACGGCGCAGGTCATGAGGGTGCTTTAGCTGGGGGAGGTAAGACTTATGCAGTCCTTGGCTGTGGTGTAGATCAGTGCTATCCCAGAAGTAACTATGAACTGTATGAGAGCATTCCTTTTCATGGAGGACTGATCTCAGAGTACAGTTTAAAAACTCCTCCTGTTCCCAGAAACTTTCCTGTTCGCAACCGGATCATCAGTGGATTGTCAGATGTTATTCTGGTGATAGAAGCAAAAGAAAAAAGTGGATCCCTTATTACTGCCCAGGCAGGTTTAGAGCAGGGAAAGGAGATCTATGCACTTCCGGGACGGATCACAGACGCTTTAAGTACAGGCTGTAATCAGTTGATCTCAGAAGGGGCCCAGGTCCTTTTTTCGCCGGAAACGGTACTGGAAAATCTGGGAATTTTTGTAAAAGAAAAAGAAAAGCTTTCTGAAAAAAAGCAGAAGGGACTTGCAAAGAAAGAAAAAATGGTGTATAGTTGCTTGGATTTCGAACCGCGTCATATAGAGGAAATAGCATTGAGGACAGGATTGTCAGTAAGTCAGTCCATGGATGCACTTTTGGAATTAGAACTGGGTGGATATGCTGTGAGGACAGCAGGACTTTATTATACAAAAAGATTATTTTAAAGGACTGTCACGGTTTCCGGATGCATATCTGTCTAATAGGACACTCCCGTGAAAGCTTCCGGGAGGATTTGATGATTGGGGATATGGCGCATAAATATAGGAACAGGAATAAGGAGTTTACAATGGCGAATCATCTGGTAATCGTAGAGTCACCTGCAAAAGTGAAGACTATAAAAAAATTTTTGGGAAGCAATTATGAAGTAGATGCATCCGGCGGTCATGTAAGAGACCTTCCAAAGAGCCAGCTGGGCTTTGATCCGGAACACGACTATGAACCAAAATATATTACGATCAGAGGAAAGGGAGATGTGCTTGCAAAGCTTCGCAAAGAAGTAAAAAAGGCAGATAAGATCTATCTGGCAACGGACCCTGACCGTGAGGGAGAGGCAATCTCCTGGCATCTGATGAAAGCCCTGAAACTGGATGAGCTTAAAAATAAACAGGTATATCGTATCAGTTTTAATGAAATCACAAAAAATGCTGTAAAAGCGTCTTTAAAGTCTCCAAGAGATCTGGATATCAATCTGGTCAATGCACAGCAGACCAGACGTATGTTAGACCGTATGGTTGGTTACCGTATCAGTCCGCTTCTCTGGGCAAAAGTAAAAAGAGGTTTAAGTGCAGGCCGTGTCCAGTCTGTAGCCCTTCGTATGATCTGTGACAGAGAAGATGAGATCAATGCATTTATCCCGGAGGAATACTGGAATCTGGATGCTATGTTAAATGTAGCAGGAAGCAAAAAGCCTCTGGATGCCAAGTACTACGGCCTGGCAAATGAGGAAGGCGCAAAGGGAAGCAAGTCTGCGATCCACAGTAAAGAAGAACTGGATGTGATCTTAAAAGATTTGGAAGGTGTCAGCTATGTGGCAGACGAGGTAAAGAAGGGAGAGCGTATCAAAAAGGCGCCCATCCCATTTACAACCAGTACCTTACAGCAGGAAGCTTCCAAGGCATTAAACTTCTCTACCCAGAAGACCATGCGTATTGCCCAGCAGCTGTATGAAGGTGTTGAGGTAAAGGGTCATGGAACCATCGGTCTGATCACCTATCTGCGTACAGATTCTACCCGTGTAGCAGATGAGGCAGATGCAGCAGCACGTTCTTTTGTGAAAGAACATTATGGCGAAAATTACGCAGCAGCAGGAGAAGCTTCTGCAAAGAATACAGGAAAGATCCAGGATGCACATGAAGCCATCCGTCCTACTGACATTACACTGACACCGGTTATGGTAAAGGAGTCTCTTCCAAGAGATCTTTTCCGTCTGTATCAGCTGATCTGGAAGCGTTTTACAGCCAGCCGTATGGCTCCTGCTGTATATGAGACTACTTCTGTAAAGATCCGTGCCGGAAAACATATGTTTACAACTTCTGCATCCCGTCTTTCCTTTGACGGTTTCATGTCTGTTTATGTAGCTTCTGATGATGAAGAAGAGAAAAAACAGGTGATCGGAGCCATTGAAAGCGGAATGGAGTTAAAACTGGCAGATCTTCAGCCAAGCCAGCACTTTACACAGCCACCTGCACATTATACAGAGGCATCTTTAGTAAAGGCAATGGAAGAGCAGGGGATCGGACGTCCAAGTACCTATGCACCTACGATCACTACCATTATTGCAAGACGTTATGTGGCAAAGGAAAATAAAAACCTTTATGTAACAGAACTGGGAGAGGTCGTAAACCGTATTATGAAAAAGTCCTTCCCAAGTATCGTGGACTTAAGTTTTACTGCAAACATGGAAACACTGTTAGACCGTGTTGCAGATGGTACAGTTGCATGGAAGACTATTATCCGTAACTTCTATCCGGATCTGGATGAGGCAGTAAATATTGCCCAGAAGGAACTGGAGTCTGTAAAGATCGAAGATGAGGTGACAGATGAGGTATGTGATCTGTGTGGCCGCAACATGGTAGTAAAATACGGTCCTCATGGAAAATTCCTTGCATGCCCCGGATTTCCGGAATGCAAAAACACAAAACCATATCTGGAAAAGATTGGTGTACCTTGTCCTAAATGCGGAAAAGAAGTAGTGCGCAAGAAGACCAAGAAAGGTCGTCTGTACTATGGCTGCGAGGCAAATCCGGACTGTGATTTTATGTCCTGGCAGAAGCCTTCCACTGAAAAGTGTCCGAAGTGCGGTTCTTATATGGTAGAGAAGGGAAATAAGCTTCTCTGTGCAAATGAAACCTGCGGATACCGTATGGATAAACCGGCGGAAGAGCAGAAATAAATTTTTTCTTCTTGTTTTCGGAAAAACATGAAATCTTCAAAAAACTATTGTTATTGGACAAAAATTGTGCTAAAATTCAATTATTAGTAAAGCATATTTGTGGAACGTACATTAGAGATAAGGAGGGTTTCAGTCATGAGCGTTCAGTTGTTGGACAAAACAAGAAAAATCAACAAGCTATTGCATAACAACAATTCCCATAAAGTTGTTTTCAATGACATCTGCAAAGTGTTAAGTGAAATTTTGTTATCCAATATCCTTGTTATCAGCAAGAAGGGCAAAGTACTTGGTGTAAGTATCTGGCCTGGGGTGGATGAGATTGAGGAGCTGATCGAAGATCAGGTGGGCGGTTATGTAGATAAAATGTTGAATGAACGTCTGCTCAGTGTATTGTCTACAAAGGAAAATGTAAACCTGGCAACTCTTGGATTTGCAGAAGAGAATGTTAAAAAATACCAGGCGATCATTACACCTATCGACATTGCAGGTGAGAGACTGGGAACATTATTTATTTACAAATCAGACAGCCAGTATGATATCGATGACATTATCTTAAGTGAATATGGTACTACAGTTGTAGGCCTGGAGATGATGCGTTCTGTAAATGAAGAGAATGCAGAAGAGACACGTAAGGTACAGATCGTTAAATCTGCTATCAGCACACTTTCTTTCTCTGAACTGGAAGCCATCATCCATATTTTTGAAGAACTGGATGGAAATGAGGGCATCCTGGTTGCAAGCAAGATTGCTGACCGTGTAGGGATTACCCGCTCCGTTATTGTCAATGCACTGCGCAAATTTGAAAGCGCAGGTGTTATTGAGTCACGTTCTTCCGGTATGAAGGGAACCTACATTAAGGTTCTGAATGACGTGGTATTTGACGAATTAAAGGCGATCAAGGCTTCTAATTCCAATTTGAAATAAGTTAAAAATATTTCAGATCAGTAAAAACAGAATAATCAGAATAAAATATAAGGATAGTTTGCAAAAAACACTTGCAGACTGTCCTTTTTTATGTTATAGTTACACAGTTGATAAAAAACACGTCTGTGGATTCTACGGAAAGGTGCCTGTAAAACAGGTCTTCCGGGAAGCATGAGAAGCAGGCGGATGCGACCGGTTTAAGCTCAATAAACCGGCTAAAAACCAAACGGAGGTAAAGAACATGAGCGTTATTTCAATGAAGCAGTTACTGGAAGCTGGTGTACACTTCGGTCACCAGACAAGAAGATGGAACCCTAAGATGGCTCCATACATCTACACAGAGAGAAATGGCATCTACATCATCGACTTACAGAAGTCTGTAGGTAAAGTAGATGAGGCTTACAAGGCTGTATCTGACATCGCAGCTGAGGGCGGAAACATTCTGTTCGTAGGTACCAAGAAGCAGGCTCAGGAAGCTATCAAGTCTGAAGCAGAGCGTTGCGGTATGTACTATGTAAACGAGAGATGGTTAGGTGGTATGCTGACCAACTTCAAGACCATCCAGAGCCGTATTGCAAGACTGAAAGAGATCGAGGCTATGTCTGAGGACGGAACTTTCGATGTTCTTCCAAAGAAGGAAGTTATCGAGTTAAAGAAAGAATGGGACAAGTTAGAGAAGAACCTGGGCGGTATCAAGGATATGAAGAAGCTCCCAGACGCAATCTTCATCGTAGATCCTAAGAAAGAGCACATCTGCGTACAGGAGGCTCATACTCTGGGTATTCCGCTGATCGGTATCGTTGATACCAACTGTGATCCGGAAGAACTTGATTATGTGATCCCAGGCAACGATGACGCTATCAGAGCCGTTAAGCTGATCGTTTCCAAGATGGCTGACGCTGTGATCGAAGCTAAGCAGGGTGAAGTTTTAGAAGGCGCAATGGAGATCGAAGTTCCAGCTGATTTCGCAGCAGAGAGCACAGAAGCGTAATCAAAAAACTTTAAATTAATATTTGGAGGATGACAAAATGGCAGTAACCGCAGCAATGGTAAAAGAGTTAAGAGAAATGACCGGTGCCGGAATGATGGACTGCAAGAAGGCTCTTGCAGCTACCGACGGCGATATGGAAAAGGCTGTAGAGTTCTTAAGAGAAAAAGGACTTGCAGGCGCAGCTAAGAAGGCTGGACGTATTGCAGCTGAGGGTATCGTTGATACCGCAATGTCCGCTGATGAGAAGACTGCTGTAGTAGTAGAAGTAAATGCTGAGACAGACTTCGTTGCTAAGAACGCTAAGTTCCAGGCATATGTAGCAGACGTAGCTGCTCAGGCACTGGCTTCTTCAGCAGCTGATATGGACAGCTTTATGGCTGAAAAGTGGGCAAAAGATGAGACTCTGACTGTAAAAGAGGCTCTGTCTTCCCAGATCTCTATCATCGGTGAGAACATGAACATCCGCCGTTTTGAGAAAGTAACAGAAGAGAATGGTTTTGTTGCTTCCTACATCCATGCAGGCGGAAAGATCGGTGTTTTAGTTGACGTTGAAACTGACGTTATCAATGACGCTGTTAAGGAAATGGCTAGAAACGTAGCAATGCAGGCAGCTGCATTAAAGCCAACCTTTACAAACCGTGACGAAGTTAGCCCGGAATTCATCGAGCATGAGAAAGCAATCCTGATCGCTCAGATCCAGAACGATCCTAAGGAAGCTTCCAAGCCAGAGAAAGTTATCCAGGGTATGATCCAGGGACGTATTAACAAAGAATTAAAAGAATTCTGTCTGATGGATCAGGTTTACGTTAAGGCAGAAGATGGCAAGCAGAGCGTATCCCAGTACGTTGCTTCCGTAGCTAAGGCTAACAACGCAAACATCACAATCAAGAAGTTCGTTCGTTTCGAGACCGGCGAAGGCATGGAGAAAAAAGAAGAGAACTTTGCAGAAGAAGTTGCAAAGCAGATGGGTAAATAATCTGATAGTTGCATGAAACTTCTTAAAAAATTGACATCATGGTATAGACTGATAATGAATGATATAAGTCCGGAAACTGCGTAGGAATGCGGGTTTCCGGGCTTTTTCTTTGTCTATTTTATTATTATATGTGTTATAGATTAAATATCACAAGTTAGTAGGGAATATTGCGGGTAAATATTTGAAATTGTGTATAGGTTGTGTAGAAGTTGTGTAGTGGTTTTGAAGGTGAGTTTTTCGATTTCTTCATTTGGGGAAAAGTTGTGTAGTAGAAAAATGGAGAAAATGGGCCTTCTACACAAAAAGTTGTGTATTTGAAAGTCTGGAAAGCCTTGATTTTCCTTGCTTTTTCGGGCCTCCTCAAAAAAGTTGTGTAGATTGAGTAGAAAATTGGGGCGAAAATGGCAGAATCAGGCGAAGTGAAAAAAGTTGTGTAGTGCTTATAAATGAGGTTTTTAGGTTTTGCAACCTTGGGAGGTTGTGGAGATGGAAGAGTGTGGGTTAAGGGAATGAGTTATATTGTAAGATGATCTATGGTTGACGTGAGAAGAGAATGTGTTTTATACTGAAAATAACAGATTATAAAAAATAGGGATTTATTAAGGAGAATATGGATGAAACTAGTTTTTATGTTCGCACTTTTCAAGTGTAGGAAGTTTGATAAAAGAAGAAATTGATAACAAGAAAGTCGCATTTATTCCCACAGCTTCGCTGCGTGAAGGCTATACCGGTTATGTCGGCTCGGCTCGAAAGCTATTCAATAAACTGGGAGCAGCCGTAACGGAAATTGATATTTCAACGGAGGCTTATTTAACGATACAGTCTGTTTTTGAAGATGCGGACGTGATATATTTTACTGGTGGAAATTCTTTCTTCCTTATGGACCAGCTCCGTAAAACGGGAATGGATGAGCTATTGAAGAAGGAATTGGCAAAGGGAAAACTGATGATCGGTGAATCGGCGGGTGCGATTATATGCGCTCCAACTATCCAATATATTGAACAAATGGATGAAAAGCCGGAGGACTACTCACAAGAAGATGATGCAGGGCTTGATTTGATTGATTTCTATGTTCTTCCGCATTATCTTACAGCACCATTTAAGAAAGTTACCGAGAAAATAATGACTGAATTTTCGGATTTGAATCTATGCCCAATTAACAACCGTCAGGGAATTGTAATTGATGGTGAAGGTTCAAAGGTTATTTGCAAAGACTAATTTGAAAATTCAAGTTTGACGAAATAAACAATATAAACAGAATAAATGGTTATAAAACTGATCAAAGAGAGGTTGCTTTAAAACAATGCAGCCTCTTTTCGTATTTATATACAAAATAAAGATGTTGCCATAAATTCATAATTCAACCGGCAGTTGAATGAGTTTTTGATTTGCCTGGCGTATAATAAGTAAAAGAAGGGGTGATAAGATATGAGTATTTATATAACCGGTGATGTGCATGGTGATTTTTCTGAGCTGCAGCAGTGGTGTTGTGCAATGGAGTCAAAGAAAAGTGATATCATCGTTATCCTTGGCGATGTGGCGCTGAACTATTTTGGCGGTTGGAAAGATTATAAACGAAAGAAAAAAGCAAATGCACTTGGACCAGAGATTTTCTGCATTCATGGAAATCATGAGATGCGGCCAGAAGATGCCGGATGCTATGAACTCATAAACTGGCATGGTGGAAAGATTTGGTGGCAACCGGAATTTCCTAATCTGATCTTTGCAAAAGATGGCGAAATTTATGATCTGGGAGGCAAGAAGGTAATTGTACTTGGCGGTGCATATTCTGTAGATAAGTATTATAGACTTGCTCATGATTATCAATGGTTTCCAAATGAACAGCCATCTGATGAAATTAAGCAATTTGCAGAAGAACAGATTGCCGGAGCAGACTGGAAAGTAGATGCCGTCTTTTCTCATACCTGCCCCTATAAATATCGTCCGCTTGAAGCAATGATCCATGGATTTGATCAGAACACAATAGATACAACAACAGAAGAGTGGCTGGATCTGATAGGAGATAAACTGGATTATAAGAAGTGGTATTGCGGACACTGGCATATCAATAAACGCATTGATAAGATGGAATTTATTTTTCATGATGTACGACTATTTTAAGGAGGTAAAGGCAGTGATCGATAGAAATGATCCGGAAATTCGGGCATACCTGAAGGAAGAACTTCAAAAGCAGAAAGAACAGATTGCAGAACGGATCCTGTGGAGAAATGCCAAATCACTGATTGGTGGTCCAACGTATGCTGATATGGAATATTATACTGGCCTTTCCAGAGCGGAAATTGAAGAAATCGCGGATAAATGCCAGTGGAAGTTGATAATGAAAGAAGGCTATGCAGAGGGAAACTTGGTTGGACAAGTGGAAAGTTTTTGTAATTGCCTAAAAGAGAAAGATGTCGATTATGAGAAAATATCCAGAGGATATGGTATAGATTTATCCTGTGTAAAAGAATGGGCAAAGGATCCAGACAAGCATGCAGTATTGGAATTAGTTTTTCAGGGAATTGACGATGATTATATTATAGAGAGTTTCAATTTTACAGAGGAAGAATTTTTAAGTCTTGTACTGTCTGATCAGGAACTGCGGGAGTATAAACCTCTTTTTCAAAGAAAGGAACTTTCAGATGAAGAATTGGAAGCACGATACCAGAAAATGATTGAATCAGAGGAATAGTGATGGAACAACTGATTAGTAATGGCCCTGAAAAGGTGATTTTTCTTGATGTGGATGGTGTTTTGAATAGCAATCGCTCGACAGAACCGACTATTGCAGAAGATATGGTAAAAAGATTAGCTCACATTGCCAGGAAAACAGGGGCATCTATTATTTTATCTTCTTCCTGGCGCTACGAATATGTGCGGCATATAAATCCAGAATTGGATTATTACGACAAGGATATCGATCATCTTATTACAATATTAAAGAAATATGGATTAGAAATTGCTGATACAACACCTTTATCCTATATCAATGGAGCAAATGCACGTCCTTATGAGATTCGTACATGGCTTGCAGGTCGGGCTAATGTAAAACGATTTGTTATTCTGGATGATGATTTTTGGCACTGGAACTATCTGAATGATTTTGTTGTATGTACTATGCACATGGCATTAGGTGGAATTACTACATATGGGCTTACAGATGATGACGTTCAAAAAGCTATTGATATTTTAACAGGTAAAACCAGTATTCAAAAGCAGTTACAGGAACAAAAAGAAAAAATTGTGGAGAAACTTCTAAGACAGTATGGAATGGATGATATCCAGATAATTGCAGCATGCATGGATACGCCTTTGGATGAAGTTTGTGATGTCGCTGATAGAGTAGAAAAAGCTGCAGAAGAGCAAAAAGATAAAGAAGAATATAAGCGAATGTTGCAAATAGGTATAGTTACGGCCCATATTGCTGCTGTTTATCGTATGTTCAAGCATCCAGAATGGGTTAGCGCTTCAGAACGTAACGTTGTTTTTAATGCCTGCGAAGTAGACCAAAGTAAGTTTAATACGAAGTTATGGGAGAAAGAGACCGAAAAGTGTGCGATATTAGAATGCTATAAACATAATATTCTGCCGGAGTGGGCTATAAAAGAGCTTGGTCTTACAGAAGAAGAGTTCCGCAAAAATGAACCGTATTCATCTACGGACATAGATAATTATGAATCAGCTTTTGTAATAACCGATATCCCAGAAGAAAAATTATATCAAGAGCATTTTCAAAGGTAGAAGGAAAAATAATTATGACCAGGAATGAAGAGCTGTTGACTGTAACAGACGAAAATGAAGAGAAACTGAGAAGTTTGGTTGAAAAAGCTAAGACCTATGCCCCAGAGCTTTTCCAGCGGCATTATAAGATTACTCCAGAAGAATTTGAAAAGAGAGAATATGCTCGAACTTTTGGATACAGAGTTTTTGAGGATGGCGTTATTGAGGGATGTATCGGCGCCGCTCTGGATTTAGACTGTAATGATGAGAAGTTAAGCAGTTTGATTTTGAATATGCGGGCTGAATTGAAAAACAAAGAAGGGGAGCGGATCGAGAAGAAGGATGATGAATCAAAAAACGAGTATTCTATGCGACAGATCATTATCGCCAGAAAAGATCTGGATATGTCAGCCGGAAAACTGGCTTCACAGTGCTGTCATGCCAGTGAAGCTTTTCTTGCACATATCATAGAAAATGGTCAGTGCATATGTTGTATGGTCATGTCCATAACACCTTCGATGAAGTGCTGGTTCAGGAATATCAGGAACAGGTGCGTAAACATCAGCGAGCAATTCATGGCTCTGAAGAAGAAATTCCTATTCCCTGTCAGATGATAAATTGCTTTTGCATGTTTTCTGATTATATCCCGCTTACATTGGATGAATGGATTCAGGTGGATAGAGAGCGAATGTAAGTTATCGAATAACCTGCAATAATGGGAACCAACGAACCCTTATAAACCCTTAAAGTCCCTTACACGGTGAGAAATCCCGTGAATAGGGGCTTTTTTAGGCTTATAGATCCTTTTTACCCCTTAAAATTTTAATGGGAACCAGAATTCACATTGAAAAACGAAAAATCATAGAAATGCCTGAAAATGGAGGGAAAAAAGCTCAATAAAAAGCGGGGGTTTAAAGCCTTTTAAAATTTTCGAAAGTTTATTGAAAAGGGTTCGGCATTTGAAAGGTTTTAAAAGACCGTTTAAAACAATAAAATTTAAAAGCAATTATAAAAAGTGCTTATGGGAACCAAAAAAGAGCTTCGGTCAGTTAATTGACGCGGCCCTTTTTTTATTGCTGGTAGGCAGTCCAGCAAGGTGGTAAATGCACTAAGAATATATCATAATATGAAAAAATGGTCAATGATACTCAAATGAGGACTATCAATCCTCGGACAAAGATTTTAGATAAAATTCAGCAGCTTTTCCCAGAACAATATTTTTTTCCACTTCAGAAAGTGAAGAAAAGTATTTCAGGAGTTGCTGAGTAGATGTGTCATTAAGTTCAAGATCTGCCTGATTGCATTCATCTTTCCCGGTAAGCAAAAAGTCAGATGTGATCCCAAAGTATGCTGCGATAGTAGGAATCAGCGATGCTGGCGGATCAGTTTTTCTATTTTTCCAACCGCTGACGGTTTGCTTCGGAATGCCCGTTGCTTCGCAAAAATCTTTCTGGGAAACCTTTTTCTCATCTAATAATTTAAAAAAGCGCTCATTTATAGTCATAGCCCCTCCGATAATCCTCACATGAATATATAAAATCCTCAATTTTAATTGACAAATCCTCAAATGAGGATTATTATAATAATGTATCAATCATACAAGACCGATTATAGCACAGAATCCGATAACGGAATAGGTTATTTTGTATCGCTGATACAGAATTTTATAACGGAATACGTTAGGAGGGCAGGCAGAATGAAGAACAGAAAAGTGCGAAATTTCGCTGAGTTTGCCTTATGGACAAAAACCAGGATGCTGGAAAGAGGCATCAGCCAGAGAGAACTGGCCGCAGGAATGGGAACACACCAGGCCAGGATCAGCGAGGCTATCACAGGGAAGCCATCAGGAAAGAAGTTTATCATTCCGCTGATCCAGGAACTGGGCGGAAACATGGATGATTTTAAAGACTTTTTAAACACCGTTTAAAAGAGTCGAAACCGGCAGAGGCCGGTCATGCAGGGATAGCCTCCTGCATCTGATGAGGACAGGCTGAAAAGGTGGTGGAAATGTATGGCGCAGATGCTGACAGCGAAACAGGTTGCAGAGGTAAAAGGCTGTAGTCCACGTTATATTAAGAAAATTATACAAGATGGGAAATTAAAGGCGGTAGAGACTGTTAATAGCAAAAACCGGAAAACTTACCTGGTACCGCTGGATGCGTTGGATGAGGAACTGCAGCACAAGTATTATCAACTGATTGCAGAAAACCCTCCGGAAGAGGTAGAACGGCCAGAGCCGGAAGTAGAGAAAGTTGCGATTGATGAGTTTACCGAGGATGAACGAAAGGAAATTGATTTCTGGATCGACCTCACCAAGCGCTGGCAGTCATATAGAAAGATGCCAGGAGTTACTTCCCTGGCTGAAGTAGATAAAAAGTTCGTAACGCTCTGCAGCCTGGAATATCCAGAGCGGAGCATATCAGTAGATACGCTTTACAGAAAATGGAATGCCGTGAAGGCTGATGATATGAAGGCGCTGGTTGATAAGCGGAACAAATGGAAGAAAGGGACAAGCTCCATAGATGAAACGATATGGCAGGCTTTCCTGTATTACTATCTGGACGAAGCCCAGCATCCGGTAACCAAGTGCCTGGAGTACACAAAGATGTGGGCGCAGGAAAAGCGTCCGGATCTGTATACGCAGATCCCGGCCTATCCTTCTTTTTACCGGAGACTGAAAAGTGTTCCGGAGGGAGTAAAGGTTCTGGGCCGTGAAGGTCACAAGGCATTCAATGACCGCTGCGCTCCATACATCAAACGTATTTATGATGAGATGCAGAGCAATGAGTGGTGGATCGCTGATAACCATACCTTCGATGTAATGGTGAGGGATAAGTCAGGCAAGCTGCACAGGCCATATCTGACAGCCTTCCTGGATGCAAGAAGCGGAATCTTTACAGGGTACTACATTACATATAACCCAGGTTCAGAGGCAACGCTGATCGCGCTCCGGAAGGGAATCCTGGAATATGGCATCCCGGATAACATCTACGTGGATAACGGTCGAGAGTTCCTGACCTTCGATATTGGCGGCCTTGGCCACCGGAAGAAGAAGCCAAAGAATGGCGAGGAAACCTTTGAACCGCCGGGCGTATTCAAACGCCTGGGAATCAATATGACAAATGCTATCGTCCGAAATGCGAAGGCGAAGATCATTGAGCGCCGGTTCAATGATGTGAAGAACGGCCTTTCCAGACTGTTCAATACTTACACGGGCGGCAGCGTGGTGGAAAAGCCAGAGCGTTTGAAATATGTCCTGAAGAAAGATGCCATTTACACAGACGATGAGTTCCAGGAGTATGTGGATGCAATTCTGAAGTATTACTTCAACATGATGGAATACGATGGCCCGGTGGCAGAAGACAAAGGAAAGCTCAAAATGGATGTGTTTAATGAGCATCTGATTAAGCGCCGGGTGGCAGCCGCAGAAGAATTGAACCTGATGCTCATGAGAAGCAGCCGTCCACAGGCCGTGGGCCGCCGGGGAGTGCATCTGGATATCAATGGAGGCCGCCTGGAATATTGGAACGATGAACTGTTGATGAGACATTTCGGTGAGAAGGTATACTTCCGGTACAATCCGAATGACCTGAAGGAAGTCCGGATCTACAACCTGGAAGACAAATATCTGATGACGGTTCCGGTAGATAATACGGCGGTTCTTACATATGGCGCAACCAAGGATGATGTGAAGGCCGGAATGGCAGTGACCAGGAAGCTAGAGAAGATCGCGAATGAATATAAAAAGAACGTGGTCATCGCAGAAGCCGACCGGGTTACCGCGCTGGATCTGGTACTTCGCCAGGCACAACGCAACAAAGAAAGCTACACAGGCAAAGCAGACCCGAAGGTACTGGAGGTTCAGCGGGCAGATGAAACACCGGTATATCAGAAAGTGGTCGGCGGAGTCGATCTTGACACAATGATTGAAAATGCAGCCAAAAGGCAGGGAGGTAAATGATGGGAAAACAGTATAATACAGAACTTCAGGCGAAAGTTGAAACGTACATGAAGGAAACGGGAATCAGCCAGGCAAAGCTGGCCCCGATGATGAACCTGAGCGGAGCAGTATTAAGCCAGTACCGCCGCAGCGTTTATGACAAGGGTGATGTAGGTGATGTAGAGCGTAAGATCCGTGAGTTCTTCCAGATCAAGGAGGAGCAGGCTGAAAACGCCAAGAAGACCGAGTCTTTCAATGCGGTACGGGGATATGTGGCAACCTCTATTTCAGAGAGCATTTACAAGATGATCCGTTACTGCCAGCTTGAAAAGGGGATCGTAGTTATTGACGGAGATGCCGGAATCGGGAAGACCAAAGCGGCTACCAAGTTCCTGCGGGACAATCCGGCAACGGCGATCTATATCAGCACCACACCGAGTACCAGCTCTGTAAGAAGCCTTTTAAGGATGATTGCAAGGGCGTTGAAGATTTCGGAAAACCAGAGAACAGAAGACCTTTCCATTTCAATCCGTGAACGGCTGAGAAGTTCTGATAATGTCCTGATTATTGATGAAGCCCAGAACCTGAAGTTCATGGCCCTGGAAGAAATCAGAGGCTGGGTGGATGAAGACCCGATCACCGGGAAGCCTGGCATCGGAATCGCACTGATCGGAAACGATGAGGTCTACAACAAGATGCTTGGAAGACAGGAAGCGATCTTCTCACAGCAGTTTAACCGGACGAAGCTCCACGGGCGGTACCGGGCTACGAATGTAACCAAAGAAGATGTTGAGAAGTTATTCCCTTCCCTGGTGGAGAAAGGAATGACACCGGAGCTGACATACCTCTACAATGTCGGCCACAGCAAGTGGGGAGTGCGCGGCATGGTAAACGTATTCACAGCAGCCGCCAATAACCAGGATGTTTCCCTGGAAGGTCTGCAGAAGGTAACAGGCCCGCTGGGAATCTATTTATAAAATCAATCAAACGGAGGTAAATGCAATGAAGTACATGACAGGAAAAGCAAAAATGATGGTGACAGGGATCGCGCTTGGAACGGTGGCCGCCGGGGGAATGGCGGCGCTGATCGCAGCGGGCAAGGTCGGAGTGGCCGGAAGCCTGGTTGTGGTATTCCTGATGGCTCTGGCGGGAGTTAGCGGCTGGATGATCGGCATTCAGATGCGAGTGAAGATCGAACATGACCGGGCATGGATGAAAGGATATCGTGATGGAAGGGAGAGTTCACTCCCGCCGATCACTGTAACCACCGAGCGTATGCTCATCCGGTACAGGGAAAATCCGGGGCTGTAAAGCCCCACCTTAATGCAGCCATCCGGAAGGATGCCGGTCACAAGCCCGGATAAAGGCAGAGTGAGGTAAAACTGAATAAGGAGGTAAGTGCAGCGTGAAGAACGGAAAGAAGCCGACACTGGCCCAAAAGAAGTTCCTGCAGGGAAAAGGGCTGGTACCGGAGAACTGGCTGATCGTGAAGGATACGCCGGTGGAGCTGGTGGTAGTCAGCCGGGCCGCGCTCCTTAAAAGAACAGGGAAGACAAGAACTTTCAGGAAGGAGCGACTATGAAAGCCATGGAGAAAAAAGCCACTCCAATGCCGGAAGAACTGGAAAGAGAGTGGAACGAAGTGCGAGTTTGCTTCCGGTTGCTTCAGTGCAGGAGAGCCAGAATTGTGACGAAACGGATGCTGGACGGTTCTGTGAAGCGATATACCGAGGTCAGAAAGGCGGGTGGATGAGATGGTACAAAGAGAAGAAATGTACTTTGAACCGCGCTGCGTAGGTTCTGACCTGCGTATTCGCTGGTATGGTGAACAGTATTCAGCGCCGGAGCTGGAACGCCATTATGAGGAGACGGTTTACATCCGGGACAGCGGAAAAGAGCTGATGGTTTACAGCATGGAGGCAGACTGCTGGGATGAGAAGGCGAAGATAAAGGCAACATTTTCCCTGATCTGCCGGATTCAAAAGCACAGCACCGGATTCCGGTACGGTAGAAAAATCCAGTAGGAGGAGAGAAGATGCCAGCCAAGTCAAAACGCCTGACCAATAAAGAGAAAGCACTCAAATCGAAAGTCAAAAAGGAACTTCAGGAACAAGGGCTCCTGCCGCCAGACAAACCGAGATTGAACCGGAGAAAGTTTGCTAAGGAAGCAGCCGAACAATTTGATAAAGAAATCAATCTCATGAATCCGATGGATGTGTTTTGGTTTCATAATGCCCTCACATTAGTTACAGCCGGAACTGATGTGCTTCCAATCACTTCAGAACAGGTGGGAGTCTTTAAGCTTATGAAAATAACTGCGGAGATAAAAAAGCTTCATGAAGAAACCAAGAAGTCTGGGAAGGAAGTAACTGTCCGGGATGTGTGCAAAATATCGGATTCTATTATGAAGCTATAAACGCAAGATATTCCAGGGGCGCTTGCCCCTCTTAATGCAGCCGCCGGTAAGGCGATGGTCGCAAGCCCATGAAATGCAGAGCGGGAGAGGAGGTCTATCATGACTGTAAGCAAGAGAGTAGCCAAGAGTGGCGCGGTTACACTTCCACGTCAGCTCCGTCAGGAGACTGGCATTCTTCCGGGTGTTCCGGTAGATATCGAAGCAGATGAGGACGGGGTACATATCCGTAAGCATGTTCCTACCTGTCACTTCTGCGGAACGGTGGACGATGTTAAAACGGTCTGCGGCATTGAGATCTGCCGCGGATGTGCAGAAAAGATCATGGAGGAGTTTAAAGGATAATGGATGCGGCGGAAGTAAAAAAGAAGGTTGACCGTTTGGCAGAGTTAGACCGCCAGATGGTTGCCGTTAAAGGTGAAATGGAAACAATCAAAGCCTGGTTCGAGAAGCAGGCCACGGATGATCTCCGGGATACGAAGAGCAAAACCGTAGAATATTGGGGAAGCGAAAATTCCAAAGTGGTGGTCGGAAACAGCGAGACCGTGAAACCAATCTCCATGACAATGGTAAAGAAGCTCCTGGGGGATGTCTTCAAGGACTTTGTAAAAGAAGATGTTTCTTATAGTATGTCAGCCCCGGCAAAGCGGCTTTTTTCCATGATGTATATGGGAAATTTCACCGAGGGAAGCCTGGACGCTACGATCAGCGCCATCACAAAGGATGAGAAGATTCAGAGAACACTGAAGAAGAAATTGAAAGGCAAGTATGAAAAGGACACAGAAACCCTGATGAAACTGGTGGGCCTTTCAGAACAGGAAGCCAGTGACTGGGCTTACCTGGCATCCGAAGTGATCAACTGGGAATGGATGCTGCAGATATTAAAAGCGGCAGAGTGGGGAGGCACACCGCAGGAAGCGGTGGAAGTGATCCGGGCAGCCATATTCGTGGATGAAGGAATCAAGGTAACTGTAGAGGCGGAAAAATAGCAGGAAGGAGCAACGGTAAATGCGAAAGATAGAATCATTCCAGATGAAGAAAATCTATGCTATAGGTCATGCTTTGGGAATAACCGGAAATGGAAGCGAAGATGAGCTTCATATACTGGTGTCGGGCGTTACAGGTAAGGATTCCATAAAGGAACTTTCCTACCAGGAGGCCATGGCGGTGATTAAAAGGCTGGAGGATCTGCAGGGCGGTACCGCTGCTCCGAAACCATCCAGCAGAAAGCCGAAGGAACATTCACAGAGACCAGGAGGCGTGACCAGCGGCCAGCAGAAGAAAATCTGGGCTTTGATGTACGAACTGAAGAAACGCGATAAGAGTCCGAATGAGGTTCCACTGGGAGACAGACTGTGCGCGGTCATTAAGAAAGAATTGCATGTAGACGCTATTGCGAAGAATCCCTTTGCATGGCTCACCTTCAGCCAGGGAAATACCCTGATTGAAGTTTTAAAAGGGTATTTAAAAAGCCTGGAACGGAAGGAGGAGGCCAGCGATGGGATTGTTAGACCATGTGAAGATAGAAAACCTGGATGAAGATCAGAGAAAGATGGTAGAACTGGTGGGCCTGGACGGGTTTAAAAGTCTTGTCCGGGCTTTTGGCGGCACTACAATCTATATTCCGAAGGCAGAGAGCCTGGAACGGGCGGCACGGGATCAGAAGATCCGGGAAGAATTTGACGGAGGAAATTATAGAGAGCTTGCCGCGAAATATGGACTTACCGAGCGCTGGGTGAGATTTATCCTGTTCGGAAAACTGGATAATCTGGATGATGACATGGAGGGTCAGATGAGCATCTATGATTATCCGGAAGCATTTTAAAAGTGAAGTAAATTAGTGAAGTGCTTCAAAAGACAGTTCACGGGCCTAAGAGGTACACTTGTGTCAGAAACATGAGTGTATCTTTTTATTGGAGGAATTACTGGATGGATGAAGGATGGATCATAACAACCGCCATTACGTTGGGTATTGGCGTAATCTCGTATTTTTAAAGAACCATGAACCAGTTGGACTGCACAGTCCAGCAGCTTCAAAAATAGAACGGGATTCTGTAACAAAAGCAGATCTGAAGGAAACCACAGACGAATTAAAAAGACATCAATAAGATCCGTGAGGATTATACACCCAAGGAGACTCACAGTAAGGATTTTGATGGGTGCCAGAAGGAGATTAAGGAGATCCGGCAGAATTACCTGACAAAGGATGATTTCATTCGTGAGATCAATAAGGTGGATCGGAAAGTGGAACAGATGTTAAATATGATGATCGAAATGACAAGAAATGGAGGTTCACAATGAACAGAGAACAGGAAAAGAGAAGACTCCGGGCAGGAGCTTTTATGGTGAATAACGGCAGGGTACTCATGACAATCAACCTGCTCCGGGAAAAGTACAATGCTTTAAGAAGTGTTGAAAAAGGTTTAAAAGCGGAGGGGATTGAGCGTCAGGAGTTCATCGACTCCGTGAATTTTCTCCATGAGGAGGGATATATCTATCTGCGTGATATGGAAAGCAGGGAACCGGCTAATCTGGCCGATGTGGAATATCAGACGCTGGAAGCAAAAGTAAGCAAGGGCATCCGGCTCCTTGGCGGCGGCATCACGGATGAAATGGTTGATCTGGACGGCTGATGGAACAGGAGCGTAGAAGACGCAGCACAGGAAAGGTGGACAGACTGCCGCCGGAGCTTAAAGACACCGTGGAGCAGATGCTCCTTACTGGCTGCACTTACAAAGAGATCGTGGCTTTCCTGAAGGCGAATGGTGAGGAGATGAGCCAGATGGCTATCTGTACCTACGCAAGGAAGTATCTGGCGGTAGAGATGATTAACGTGGCACAGAGCAATTTCTCCATGCTGATGGATGAAATGAACCGTTATCCGGATCTGGATACTTCGGAAGCCCTGATCCGGCTGGCAAGTCACCACGTTTTAAATGCCCTGACCAATGTAGATGAGGAACAGATGAAAGAAGTTCCTATCGAGAAGCTCATTAAGGAAACCAACGGTTTGATCCGCGCTGCTGCATATAAGAAGCGGATCGAAGTACAGAACAAAGAAAACTATGAGGCGGGACTGGAAGCTGTTCAGAGCATGGTATTTGAGACCATGGCAAAGGATAATCCGGAACTGTACCGTCAGGTCAGCGCTTACCTCAATAAGAAAAAGCGAAGGAATGGAGGGATAGGCTGTGTGGTATGTGATTCAGGTTAAAACTGGAGAAGAAAGCGGAATTGCAAGGAGGCTGAAAAACCAGGCAATCCGAGCCGAGGTTCCCATTGAGAACCGTCCCATCCGGTCTGGTGGGGCATGGACAAAAAGGAATATATTCTGTTCCCAGGATATGTGTTCCTGGACATGGATTTCACGGCCAGAAACTATTACCGGGTAAAAGAGGTTCCGGGAGTGATCCGGTTCCTGGGGACAGTAAGGCACCATCGACACTGTCCTATCTGGAAGCTGAATGGATCAGAATTCTTTCCGGCAATGGAGAGCCGCTGGAACCGACTCTGGTAAGGGAAGACGGAAGCGGTGGTATCACTGTCATCAGTGGAGTTTTAAAACAGTTAGAAAACAGAGTTTTAAAGTGGGATAAAGAAGCCGGAAGGCAACTTTTGAAATTACGATCTGCGGCGAAGCCAGACAGGTGCAGCTTGGGATCGAAGTGGAAGGTGGCGGAGAACTGCAGGAAGCTGGAAGCGATGCTTCACAGGATGCGGCACAGCCATTATTACAAGACGCGACTTAAAACATGACCGGTTGATTCGTCCCGGCTGTGTTCGGGACGCAGGCATAAAGAAAGGAACTGAGCAGAAAAGGACGCTGGTCGGGTGGCGAAGCCCGGCCTTTGGCTTCCTCTGTCCGGTTCCTTTCTCTTTGCCTGTTATTCCCCTTTAAAAGCGTTAGGAAGCCGTTTAAAACCGTTTAAAGGTCTGTGGTCGGGGAAATTACCACATAAAGGCAAAATGAGCCGTATGGGGCGAATTTGAACAGGGAAAGATGCGGGACGGAGGTGAAATGTCATGCGGAGAGGAAAAGACGCAAGTCTGAAGGCGCTGATCAGCGCGATGGCGGAAGCGGAAAGCAAAAGTTACTACGAAGAACAGGAGAATGCCTTAAACGATCTTTCTGGTCTTTTAAAACATTTTAAACAGGGATGATTCACCAGAGCGTGTCCGGATCAGGAAAGATTATGAAGCGGGCGCAGCTCTGACTGGAAAAGGCGGAATCCGGCAGCGCCTTGGTGCTGTTGATATGGAATTCTTCGGAAGGGCCTACTTTCCGCATTATTTTTCCAGACCGTCTCCGGAATTTCACCGGGAACTGGATGCCATCTGGCAGGATGGAGTCTTAAAGGGCTTACACCAAGCACATCGGGGCTGGTCAAGCAGATCAGCCGGATGAATGGCTGCAAGCGTGTAGTGGCAGCTCCTCGTGGACATGCCAAGTCTACCAGCCTGACGTTTAAAGGAACGATCCACGCCGTTGTATATGGGTATAAGCATTATCCGATCATTATCTCAGATAGTTCGGATCAGGCGGAGGGCTTCCTGGATAACATCCGTGTGGAGTTTGAAGAAAACGAAGCGATCCGGGAAGATTTTGGAGATCTGACCGGAAAAGTCTGGAGGAGCAATGTTCTGGTGACCAGCACCAATATCAAGGTGGAGGCGATTGGCTCCGGCAAGAAGATCCGAGGCAGGAAGCACCGGAACTGGAGACCGGATCTGCTGATCCTGGATGATATTGAGAATGATGAAAATGTCCGGACACCGGAGCAAAGAGCAAAGTTGGATAGCTGGTTTAAAAAGCGGTTTCTAAGGCCGGTGATGATTATACAGATATTGTCTACATCGGAACCCTGCTCCATTATGACAGCTTATTAGCAAATACTCTTAAAACCCTGGATACAAGGCGATTAAGTACCGGGCAGTTATATCATTTTCGCCGGAGGCAGACCTATGGCAGGAGTGGGAAAATATCTTCACTGACCTGTCTGATGAAGACCATGAGGAAAATGCGCGAAAGTTCTTTGAGGCACACCGGGAAAAGATGCTGGCCGGGACAGAAGTTCTCTGGGAGGAAAAGCTTTCTTACTATGACCTGATGGTCATGAAGGTGACAGAGGGTGAGGCCTCCTTTAACTCTGAGGAACAGAATGAACCGATCAACCCGGAAGACTGTGTTTTCAACGAGGAATGGTTCGACTACTACAACGAAGCAGAAATGGACTTCAAGGACAAGGATTTTCAGTTCTTTGGCTTTGTCGATCCTTCCCTTGGAAAACCAAGAAAAGCGACTTTTCTGCGATCATCACACTTGCGAAAAGCAAGGTTACTGGTTACATGTATGTACTGGATGCGGATATTGAACGGAGGCACCCGGATCGTATCATCACGGATATCCTGGAGAAAGAACGCTGGCTGAAGCGCGATTTTGACGGGGCTATAAAAGTTCGGTGCCGAGACTGTACAGTTCCAGTGGTTTTAAAAGAGGAACTGGCCAAGGCATCCGCCAGGGCCGGTCTGTATCTCCCGATTGAGGAAGTACCGCAGACCAGCGATAAGACCATGAGAATTCAGACCATGCAGCCAGATGTAAAGAACCACTATATCAAATTCAACAAAAGCATAAACGGCTCCTGGAACAGATGTTCCACTTTCCGATGGGCGCTCACGATGATGGCCCGGATGCCCTGGAAGGCTGCCGGACAATCGCCAAGAAAAGCAAGCGGTTCCGGATCATGGACAGGAGAGCGGCTGGATTGTAAAGGAGGCGGTATATTATGCCGGTTATTTATATGGACAGGGCTTCTGCAGAAAGCCTGACAGAAAAAGATATTCGGGAGATCATAGATGAAAACCTGATGGATCTGAAATATGGGATGTTGACTGATTACTACGTGGGCAGCACCGAATTCTTTCAGAGACCAAGAAAGACAGTACAGCACCGAACAACCGTCTGGTTAATAACATGGCGAAGTACATCACGGATACGGCAACCAGTTATTTTGTTGGGCAGCCGGTTGTCTATAACTCCCAGGATGATGCTTATCTGCAGACGGTGCAGGATATTTTTGATTATAACGATGAGCAGGATCATAACATGGAGCTGGCTAAACAGTGCAGCATCTGTGGAGCTGCTTTGAAATGCTATATCTTGATGAGGACGCGCAGATCCGTTTTGCAAAGGTGGCACCGTCTGATCTGATTATGATTTATGAGAGTGACAGCGGCCATGCCCAGCCTATGGCGGCGATCAGGAGCGTCCGGTCTGTCGATAAAGATAAGAATGTGATCTTGAAGGTGGAGTTCTGGAATGCGTACCAGGTTCTCCGGTTCCGGTCATTCAATAACGGGTACTTGAACCTGGAGGCGATTGAAGATCATTACTGGCAGGATGTCCCCTTTGTGGAGTACATCAATAATGAGGAGCGCCGGGGAGATTTTGAGGGCGTTATCACGGAGATTGATGCCTACAATAAGGCCCAGAGCAATACGGCGAATTACTTCCAGTACAACGATGATGCTATTTTAAAGATCCTGAAGCTGGGAGATGTGAGCAGTGATGATGTTCGGGACATGAAGGAAAAGGGTGCGATCATTCTGGATGATGGAGGAGATGTCCAGTGGCTGCTGAAGCAGGTGGATGATACCGCAATGGAGAATTTTAAGAACCGGCTGCGGGAGGATATCCATACCATGTCCCATGTTCCACATTTGTGTGATGAGTCGTTTGGCGGGAACCTTTCTGGAGTAGCAATCGCTTATAAGCTCTGGGGCTTGGAACAGTTATGTGCCATGAAAGAGCGGAAGTTCAAAAGGGCTGCAGCGCCGGATCGAGCTGATTACCAATATCCTGAATATTAAGGGTGGCCATTATGATTATAAGGACATCACTCCGAAATTCCGCAGGAACAAACCGGAAAACAATCTGGAACTGACACAGATCGCAACGCAGCTCTCCGGACTGCTTTCCACGGAGTCAAGGCTGCAGATGCTGCCATGGGTGGAAAACGTCCATGATGAGATGGAAAAGCTGGAGGAAGAAAAAACCAAGGATGTTGACGAATTCGGCACCTATGAGAATTTTGCCAAAGCATTTGAGAGCCAGCAGAACGGCATGACTGCCGGAAAGGCTGCGGAGGGCGTAGATGAGTCAGAAAGAACGGAATGAATGGATTGAACGGGCCAAGGAAAGGGTTCTGAGAAATGCCAAGGAAACCGACACCTATGCCAGGGATATCATGGATCTTTATGATGAGACGGCCAACCAACTGGAAAATGAGATCAATGCCATGTTCCAGAAGTATGCCCAGGATAACAAACTGGATAACGCGGAAGCGGAAAAGCTCCTGTCCGGCGAGGAATACAGCCGCTGGAGAAAGAGCATGGATAAATATGTGGCTGAGGCCCAGACGGATTCCAGGACGCTGCTGGAGTTAAATACGCTGTCTGCCAAGTCCAGGATCAGCAGAAAAGAGCAGCTTCTTTCGCAGATTTATCTGCAGATGATAAACCTGGCCGGGGATACAGAAACAAAGCTGACAGATCTTCTTGGCGATATGTTTAAAACCAATTATTACCGTAGCTGCTATGATATTCAGAGCATCATGGGAGTAGGCTTTACGGTGGCGAAGGTTGATGAGAAGATGCTGAAGCGTATTCTGGAGTTTCCGTGGTCAGGCAAAAATTATTCCCAGGCGCTGTGGGAGGATACGGATAAGCTGGCGGCTCTTGCCAGAAGGGAACTGACCATGGGCTTCATGTCCGGGGCCAGCGTCCAGAAAATGGCAAAATCCATAGATGATGTGATGCACCGGGGGCGTAAAAATGCGGAGCGCCTGGTGAGAACAGAAAGCAGTTACTTTTCTAATCAAGGCCAGATACAGTCCTATCAGGAGCTTGGAATTGAGGAATACATTTTCTTGGGAGGTGGCTGTGAGATATGCCAGGCTTTAAATGGTCAGGCATTTAAGTTATCTGAGGCCGAGGCGGGAGTCAATCTGCCACCGATTCACCCGAACTGTAAATGTACTACCAGAGCAAAGCCACGGATTGATATGTTTGCACTGAAGGACGGCGCTAACCAATTGAAAGACAATCCAAAGTTTGAAGAATGGAAAAAACGCTATGTAAAAGAAAAGGCAAAAGAGCCTGCGGAACCGTTGACAGACGCGGAGCAACATGCTATGAATAGTTACATAAGCAGTTCTTCTTACGTTTGGAATGACAAGCTCCGCAGGGGAGAAAAACTGACGAAGCAGGAAGAACAGTACATAAAGGCAATGGATTCCGCACTTCAGAAGATGCCGAAGTATGAGGGAACGGTAAAACGGTCGCTTTCAGATTTCGGAATTCTGGATGTGGATGAGTTTGTTGAATCTTATGTTCCGGGAGAACTGAAGATCTTTAATGAGTATTTATCATCTTCAACCGAGGTATATGATGATAGTTTCCAAATACAGTATGTAATTCAGTCAAAGAATGGTCGAGATATACGAAAGTACAATTCGACAGAGAAGGAAATTCTTTTTGAGCGTGGCTCATCATTTATTGTTACCAGAGTTGATGGACATACAATCTACATGGAGGAGTTGTAATGGAAAAGAAACCATATTCTGATAGACGGTGGTGGGAAGCACCAAAGGCATTTGACAGCGCCTGTAACTCATGCACCAGATATCATGGCTATGCAAAATGTGATACATATCCGGATGGGATACCGGGAGCGGTTATAAGGCAATCGGCTCTGGGAACAAACAACTACAAAGAGGATTTTTGCAGAGATATGCAGAAAAAGAAAGCATGATGGGCACCCGAAGGGGTGCCTATTAAATTACAAAAAATTACATTTAAATGGAGCTTAAACACCTTTTAACCAGCGTTAGAGGGTGTTTTTGTTATACAAAAATTCAAGGAGGACATGAAAATGGATGGAGAAATGACCACCAGCACTCAGACAACTGAAACCGCAGCAACTACATCGGCAGGAACATCTACGGGAGCGGCGGGACAGGCCGCAGGTGCGGAAACCGGAAACCAGGAGAAAGCATCTGCCTTTAAGGAATTTCTTGACGGTCTTTTCGGTGCCAAGCAGGAGAAAAAGGAACCTGGAGCAGAAGAAAAGGCTGCTGAAAAAGGAACAGAGCCGCCTGCAGGTAAAACGGAGGAGAAATCCTTCAGCCAGGCAGATATGGATGCAGCCATTGAAAAAGCAAAGCAGGACTGGGAAGCTCAGGCAGAAGAAGCAAAGAGACAGGCCAAGTTAAGCCCGGAGGAAAAGGCTGCCGAGGAACAGAAAAAGAAAGACGAGCAGATCGCAGAACTGCAGGCGAAGCTCTTAAAGAGTGATCTGCAGAAAAAGGCAACGGCATCCCTGGAAAAAGATGGTTATCCGGTCGGCCTGGCTGAACTGCTGGATTATACCAGTGAGGAGGCCATGGAAAAGAGTCTGTCAAAATTAACAGATACCTTCAAGGGAAGCCTTCAGGCAGCGGTGGAATCCAGACTTCGCGGAAAGACTCCGGCGGGCCTTGGCAATGCGGCAAGCGCAGAAAATATGTTAAGAGATCAGATTGCAAGAAACATCAGAGGATTATAAGGAGGATATGAGACATGAGCGTAAATACAATTCAGACAGCAGCGGTCATTCAGAGTGAACTGGATAAGGCCGCAGTAGAGCAGGCTACTTCCGGATGGATGGAAGTCAATTCCAGCCTGGTGAAATATAACGGAGGATCAGAGGTCAAGATCCCGGAGCTTTCCATGGACGGCCTGGCTGATTATGATCGACAGAACGGTTTTGTAGCCGGTGGAGTAAACTTCAAGTACCAGACCAAAACAATGACCCAGGACAGAGGACGTTCCTTCAGCTTTGATGAGAATGCCGTAGATGAGACCAACTTTGCACTGACTGCGGCTACTGTAATGGGAGAATTCCAGAGAACCAAAGTGATCCCGGAGATTGATGCTTACCGTTACAGCACGATCGCGGCGGCCTGCATCAAGGCAAAGACAGCATCTGGCGGATATGTACCGGCGGAGGATACCATTCTGCAGAAACTTTACTACGACATTGCAACGGTTCAGGAAATCGTTGGAGATAATACTCCGCTGGTAATTACCATCAGCCGCATGGTGGCAGCGATCCTCTCCATGAGTGATAAGCTGTCCAAAAAACTGGATGTAACAGATTTTAAGCAGGGAGATGTAAGCTTTAAGGTTAGGAGCCTGGATGGACAGCATCCACTGATTTCGGTTGGTTCAGAGAGAATGAAGACTGAATATCTGTTCAAAGATGGAAAAACCAGCGGACAGGAAGATGGTGGATTTGCAGCAACGGCATCCAGCAAGAACATTAACTGGATCATCACACCGAGAAAAGCCCCTGTTGCGGTGTCTAAGACAGATAAGATGAGAATCTTTGATCCGGAGACAAACCAGAAGGCAAGAGCTTACGCGATGGATTACCGCAAGTACCATGATATCTGGATTCCGGATCAGCAGATCAAGACCTGCTTTACCAACGTAAAGGAAGAACTGTCATAGGAGGAGATACGGGATGATTACTTTAAGACGTGACAATGTAGTAAAACAGACAGAGTCTGAAGTTGTAGCGCTGGCATTGGAAAGCCAGGGATTTGTCAGAGAAGGGGCCGCAAAGAAAGCGACTCTGGAAAACGAAGCACCTGCAGCGGAAAAGGAACTGAAGGAGGAACTGGCGGCGGCCAGAAGCCAGAACGCTGCGCTGAAACAGGAACTGGACGGTGCGAAAGACCAGCTTGAGGTGGCCCTGAAAGAAAATGCCACTCTGAAACAGGAACTGGACGGCACGAAAGATCAGCTTGAAGTGGCCCTGAAACAGAACCAGGAAACTGCTGAGAAAAGCCAGACAGCAAGGAAAAAGTAGGAGGGACTGCATGGCAAGTGAACAGGAAAACAGGATTGTAGCCGAAGTCATGGATAACATGAAAATGGCAGAAACGGAAGAAAGCTCCGCAAGGAGATATGTGCGCCGGGCGGTAGATAAGATCCTGATTTACTGCTGCAGAGAAGATCTTCCGGAACGCCTGGAAGGAACTGCAGCCCAGATTGCCGAGGATATGTTAAAGGCAGATCTGCTGGTCTCCACAGGAAAAGAAACATCATCCGTCACCCGTGGAGACACAACGATTTCTTACCGCGATCCAAGCGCTTCCAGGAGCGCCACGGTGGACTTCATGAAGAATTATGAGACATCCTTAAACCACTATAAGAAAATGCGCTTGCCAAAGGATAACCATGCAGGAAGCTGATATTCTGGCAGAGACCTACTGGGATACAGTGACCGTTTACCGACCTTTTAAAGATACTTTACCATCTGGTGAAAGTGTTTTTAAAAGCGGTACGGAAGGGAAGATGATGTATCAGGATGTTCCATGTGCGCTATCTTCCCACAGCGGCGGAGCGTTGGCCCAGAGCAGCTCCACGGCATCTGTAGATACTTCCTACAGCCTTTTTGTAAGGCCGGAGATCGACATCCTGGAAAATGATTTCCTGGTAATTTCCCGGCTTGGAAAAGTTATAGAAGCTCTGGCTGGAGCTGCTGAACGGCAGCCGTCCCACAATAATGTTCCAGTTCGTCTGGATGATCCGGTGGTCTGATGAGTACCGAATATACCTTTGACGGATTGGATGAGTGGGAAAAGAACCTGGCCCAGGTTATAGATCAGCAATATCCGGAAGAATTTAAGCAAATGGTCATTGACATTGCGGAGCGGACACTTGGAAGAGCAAAAGAACTGACTCCGGTTCAGACTGGACATTTGCGGAATGCCTGGAACTTGGGAACTATCGAAAAACGGGGAGACACTTACTATATTGAGATTTACAACAATGTGGAATATGCGGAGCCTGTGGAGTATGGGCATCGCATGAAGGGCGGCGGCTTTAAAAAAGGCGCTCATATGTTGGAGGTGTCTCTGCAGGAAATGGATCGGAAGCTTCCAGATTACCTGCGGGCCTGGTTGACTGATTTTTTAAATACGCATGATTTGGTTTAAGGAGAAATGATGGAAAATCCAGTATTGCAGATAAAAGACGCGCTGATCTGGGCCTTAAAGAAGATAGATCCGGACACAGATGTCTTTTTTGAAGAGATCAAAAGTACAGACCCGGCCCATGGAGTGGAACAGCCTAAAACCTGGTATTTTGTGGATTTGAAGCCAGGAAGTCCTGTAACTGTGGATGGAATTTACACGGACATGAGCGTCATGGTGGATGTTACCTATCATGAGAAGGGCGAAAGCAATAATGCTTATCTCATTAAAGCTGCTGAAATTGACGCAGCCATTCGTCCGGTGCTTTCGTTTGGTGATAGGAAGATCACCATCGGGAATGCGGACATCAATGTAGTGGATCACGTTCTCCACTACATTTTTACTATCAATTTCCGGCACTCCGAAGAACAGAAGGTTGCAAATGACCGGATGGAGGAGCTGGGAGTATCACTGAAAAAGGAGAGTGAGTAAACATGGGCCTGGGATTACCGAATTTTAACTTTATCTTCCAGTCCAAGGGTATCAGTGCCATTGAGCGCAGTGCCAGAGGAATTGTGGCGGTTATTTTGAACGATGACACGGAAGGTGAAGAACAGAATGTTTACAACAAAGTGGATGATGTGGATTTCACTCAGTGGACGGAGGATAACTACAATTATCTGAAGCTGATCTATGAGGGGGCACCTTCAAAAGTGATCGCCATGAGAGTGGCCACCAATGTAGAAAGTTACAACGCGGTTCTGAAGAAGTTAAAGGACTTAAAATGGAATTATCTGTGCATCCCTGGAATTAAGGCGGCAGATACCACGATGATCGGAGCCTGGATCAAGCAGTACCGCAATGATGAAAAGAAGACCTTCAAGGTGATTCTTCCCCATTATGCGGGAGATCATGAGGGAATTATCAACTTTACCACAGAGAACATTACTTCGTCTGTTACCGGGAAAAAGCATACTGCAGCGGAATACTGTGCGCGGATCGCAGGAATCCTTGCTGGACTGTCTCTTTCCAGAAGCAGTACCTTTTATGTTCTGAACGATGTTTCTTCGGCAGAAGTGCCGGATGATCCGAATGAGCGGATCGATGCAGGCGAACTGATCCTTACCTTTGATGGCAGCCAGTATAAGATTGGGCGCGGTGTGAACAGCCTGACTTCCTTTACTGCCACCAAAACGGAAGATTTTCGGAAGATCAAGATCGTGGAGGGCATGGATCTCTACATGGATGATATCCGGGATACATTTGAAAAGTATTATGTGGGCAAAGTCATCAATGACTATGACAACAAGCAGATGTTTGTGGCAGCCATCAGCTCTTACCATAAGGAGCTTCTTGGGGATGTCCTGGATCGCAGTTATGACAATACCGTATCTGTAGATGTAGATGCCCAGAGAAATTATCTGGAAGGACGGGGCACCGACACATCAGAAATGGATGATACGGCGGTGGCTGAAGCAAATACAGGAAGTAAGGTCTTTGTGACCAGTAACGTGAAATTTGTGGATGCCATGGAAGATCTGAAAATGACAGTAAACATGTAAGGAGGGAATGACAATGGCAGAGAGTATCAGAGGCAACAAAACTCTTTCCGGTACCTGGGGAGAGCTTTGGATTGATGGAGAGAAAATCTTTGAATTTTCTAAGATCGAGTTAAAGGTAACAGCCAATCGTGAAGATGTCCAGATCGGTATTGATGTGGACTCTAAGATTACCGGGTTAAAGGGCGAAGGCTCCTATACCGTAAAAAAAGTTTATACCAGGGCAAAAGCAATCCTGGAAAGCTGGAAGAAAGGCAAGGATGTGCGCTGCCAGATTATTGCAAAGCTGAAAGATCCAGATGCCGTGAATGGGCAGACAGAGCGCTGGTCAGCTAACAATGTATGGCACAATGAACTTCCGGTGGTCAACTGGGAAAAAGGCGGAATTGTCGAGGAAGAAACCAGCATCGGCTTCACACCGTCTGATCTGCAGAATCTGGATCAGATTGCAGCATAAGAGGAGGAAACAGTCATGGATAAAGATAAGAGCGAGGTATTTAAGAGTTTTACTAACAAGGCGATCAAGCGCTTTCAGGAGAAAAAGGTCAGAAAATACCGCACATTACATATTCCGAGCCTGGATGAAAATATTAAAATCCGCAACCTGGATTATCCGGAAATCGTAGAGTGTACGGAAATCGAAGATGAAAACGATCCGAATGCGGCAGATAAATATACGATTTATCTGGCCGTTGTGGAACCGAACTTAAAAGAAGTCGCACAGGAGATGATGAATCAGGGGCTGATCCAGACATATCCGGAAGTGGTGAATATCTTTGAAATGAGCGAGATAACAGAAATCGCTACAGAGATCATGAAGCTTTCCGGTGTACTCGGAAATAAGAAGGTCACTGTGGTTGAAGAATTAAAAAACTCATAAGCCGAGACGGAGAAACCTATTTCCTGCACTTTTATCTGCAGAAGGGAATCACACCTGAATATATCCTGAATCTGAGCCTGGAGGAAAGGCTCTTTTATTTTGCTTCCATGGAGACGGCCATAGAGGAAAGAAGAAAGCTGTTTGCTTTTGAAGGGAACGGGGGTGCAAGTGACAAATGAGTGTGATAGGAAGTATCAGCATTAAGGATAATGTCACGGCAACTCTCCGGATCATAAAGAAAGAACAAACTTCTTTCCGGGAGGATGTTAAGAAAACCCGTGAGGAGATGGAGAAAACCTGGAAGGAAAAGTACCAGGCAAAGCTGGATGCAACTCCGGCAACCAAGGCACTGAATAGCTTGAAGTCCAAAATGGAACCGCTCCGGAAAAAAGTAGTGACGGCCATGGCTGTAAAGGACATGGCCACAACGAAAGTTAAAGCGGTAGAAAGCCGTGTAAAAGATCTTGGGAAAAAGGTTGCCGAGCCGGTAGTGAAGATCAAGGATGCTACCGGCAAAGGAATTTCTGCTATCAGCGGAAAAATGAAAGAACTGGGAACCAAGGTTGTTATACCGGTTGCAATCGCAGCGGCCACGGCCACTACTGCAGTGGTGGGAGCATCAGTAAGCGAAGGTGCGAAGCTGGAGCAGAGCCGTGGCGGTGTCGAGACCTTATTCAAGGATGATGCGGATACAGTCAAAGCGAATGCGGACAAAGCCTTTGAAACAGCGGGATTATCAGCAAATGATTATATGGAGCAGGTCACCAGCTTTTCAGCTTCGCTGCTGAACAGTTTAAAGGGTGATACGGCAAAAGCGGCCACAGTGGCGGATCAGGCCATGGTGGATATGGCAGATAACGCGAATAAATTCGGTACCGACATAGGCTCTATCCAGAACGCTTATCAGGGCTTTGCCAAGCAGAACTACACCATGCTGGATAACCTGAAACTTGGTTACGGTGGTACGAAGTCGGAAATGGAGCGTCTGTTAAAGGATGCTGGGAAAATTTCTGGAGTTAAGTATAACCTGGATAATCTGGCGGATGTGTATAACGCGATCCATGTGATCCAGGAAAAACTGGATGTTACAGGAACCACAGCGAGAGAAGCATCGACCACATTCAGCGGATCTTTCGGAGCCATGAAGTCCGCAGTTAAAAATCTGCTTGGCTTTATGGCGAGTGGCGGTGATGTAGAAGGCGCTATGGGCTCTGTAGTGGAGACGGCCAGCACGTTCCTGTTCAAGAATGCGGTTCCGATGGTTGGACGAGTCGTAAAAGCGCTTCCTGGAGCTGTGAAAACAGGTATAAAGGCGGCTGCTCCGAAGATTAAAGAATCTGGTGGAGAAATCGTCAAGGGCCTGAAAGACGGAATTGTGAGCGCACTGCCATCTTCTATGAGCGGCGCAGTCAACCAGGCGTTTGATGGTATCGGAAACCTGGGTTCCAAGTTTTCAGCGGCTATACCGGAACTTGTATCTTTCGGAAAGAGCATAACAAATTCCCTTGGTCAGGCTGCAGTAGCCAGTGCCCCAGCAATTGGAAGCATTGTGAACACTGTTTCAACTATGCTTCCAGTAATACTCCCGGTGATTTCAAGCGTGGTTTCTGGTATCAGTGGCCTGATCTCTCAGGCATCGCCAGTTATCGCAGGGCTGGTGTCGGCTATCGGTGTGGCTGTTGTGGCGCTTGCCCCTGTTTTCAGTACGATATTCGATGGCATTGGTGAGAAAGTAAGTTCTGTGATCGGCTTTATCGGAGAGCGGATGGGCTTCATCCAGGAGGTTATCGCGGTAGCTGGCCCGGCAATCGGTTCTGTATTGACCACAGCCTGGAGCGTGATCTCGCCTATTATGGATTTGTGCATTAGTGTATTCGAGCTTGTTTTCAGCGTGGTTCAGCGCGTGTTCCCAGGAATTCAGAGTATCCTGGAGAGCGTCTGGAGCGTGGTTCAGCCTATTGTGGAAGGAATTGGTTCGGCTATCGGTAAGGTAGCGGACTGGATCAGCAACACAGGAGCCAAGATTGCAGGTTCTGGAGGCAGTGGATCGGGAAGCGTTGGAAAGAATGCGGCTGGAGACAACAACTGGCGTGGTGGACTTACCTGGGTAGGTGAGGAAGGCCCAGAGCTTGTAAATCTGCCGCGAGGTTCCAGGATACTTCCAAACAAGGAAAGTGTGTCTCTGACCAGCAATGCATTCGGTGGCGTAGTACAGGGAAGTATGGCAGCATCCTCCGGAAACGGTGGAGGAATGTCCTCTGTCATCGGCGTTTTAACAAATATTGACCAGCATCTTTCAGCTCTGATCGACCGGATCAGGGAGAGCAGGAGCAGCATGGAGGTACCGGGCAGCACTTCGTCTGGTGGAGCAAGAGGATTCCTCGGAAGCATTACAGTCCAGATTGCCAAACTTGCAGATACCATCAATGTCCGGTCAGAAGATGATATTGATGAGATGGCTGATAAAGTAGCAAAGAAATTTGTAGAAGTAATTGTAAATATGGGATAGGAGGGAGCTTATGGAAGAGAGAATCATTGAATTAAGTGTGGATAATCGGAGCGAAGTCATTAAGCTCCCGATTAACCCTAAAACGGTGGAGATTACATCAAAACAGTTAAATCAGACGATAACTTTGCTGGAAATGGGAGAAGTCAATCTTCCGGGAGACTGTGGATTAAAACGCACAAAGTTTTCCAGCTTCTTCCCATCAGAAAATTCTCCTTTCAGCAGCAGAGCAGAAGATACACCGAAAGGTTATATCACCATGCTGGATGAGTGGAAAACATCAAAAAAGGTGGTTCGTGTTATTGTAACGGACATGGACATCAATCTGGCAATGCTGATGGATGAACTGAATTATTCTGGAAATGAAGGAGACGAGGATATTTATTATACCATGTCTTTTTCGGAGTATGTTACTTTGAATGTTCCCACGGTAAATATCACACCAAAGGTCAGGGACAATGGTCTTACAGATCGGCCCAATACCAGCGCCGGTGGAAGTCATACGGTGGTTAGCGGGGATACTTTGTGGGGGATCGCAAAGAAATATTATGGGAATGGGGCACAGTATACGAAGATATATGGTGCAAATAGCGGAACGATTGAAGCGGCAGCCAAGAGCCATGGAAAAAGCAGTTCCGGGAACGGGCATTGGATTTATCCGGGTACTGTGCTTTCGATTCCTGCATAAAGGCGGTGGAAGGAATGAAATTACTGACAGGAGGAAAGGATATCAGCCAGCTAATTGAAAAGATCACTTGGTCTGGTGATACTTCCCAGGTGTCCAGAAAAGTCAATTTCACTATCGCACAGAACAAAAAAGATACTCTATTCCCGAATGTGTCCATTGACATTGGGGATGAAATTATCATGCAGGATAATGAAGGAAATAATATTTTCGGCGGGATTATATTTGATGCGGATAAAAAAGGCAGCTCTAAAACGGTAAGTTATCTGGCATATGATCTTTTGTTTTACGTGAACCAGTCTGATGTGAATATGGTCTTTTCTGGGACACCAGAAAGTATTGTCACACAGATCTGCCAGAAACTGGATATTCCCTGCGGAGAACTGGCTCCGACCAATGGAGTTGTAGTGAAATCACCGTGTTTTGGAAAAAAGGCATATAAGGCAATCATGATGGCCTATACAGTAGCAGCCAGAAAGAATGGTACAAAATACATTCCTCTGATTAAAAATATCAATCAGCTTTGTGTGATTGAAAAGGGGACGTTGTGTGGAGCTGTGATGACCGGAGATTACAACCTAATTGATACAGAGTATAAAAGCACTCTGCAGAACCTGGTAAACCGTGTAATTATCACCAACAGTAAAGGAAATCAGATCAAGGTGATAGAGGATGCAGAGTCCATTCAAAAATATGGCCTGGTTCAGAAAGTTATGAAACAGAGCGATAAAGAAGATATTTCAGCAGAAGCACAAAAAGCACTGGTTTCTGTAGAAAATTCTGGATCTGTATCTGGAGTACCGAATGATTTCAGGGCGGTCTCTGGCTATTCCATTATTGTCCAGGATGAAGTTTCTGGACTGTATGGACAGTTTTACATAGAAAGCGATACTCATACCTTTACCAATGGAAAAGCGCAAATGGATCTTACCCTGGCTTTTGAAAATCTGATGGATGAGGAGGAAATCGAGAAGGACACAAACAATAAGAAAAGTAAGTAGGAGGGACTGACATGACAGATCATAACATCGTGCGAATGGTTCACGCAATTGAAGAACGTATATCCGGTGGCGGAGCTGCGGATATAAACTCCGGTGGCGGGGTTCAGGCAAGCGTAGATGGAACATTCCTGGCTGATGTGATCAGTGTGAAGCCTTTGTCTATTCAACTGCAGGGGCAGACAGTATCTGCTGGCATTTACATCAATCCGGCCTTGACGGTAGCGGCATCGGATGGCGGTGATGAGATTTTAAAGCCCTTTGAAACACCGTTTGAACCGGCTGCAGCATATGAATTTTTGAAAGAATTCCATGAAAAATATGTAATCAAGAAAGGTGATACGGTGGTGGTTGTCATGACAGGAAGCGGCTTTTATATAGCTGGAAGGGCGGTGGCAGGATGAGCATTTTTCCATTTATTGATGCGTCTGGGGTTACAGATACGAAAAAAGTAACTGATTTACCATTACTGAAAGAATATGCGTATGATTATGCGAGAAATGAACTGCTTCTGGATGAAAATGGCTGCACTTATCTGGTGGAAGGAAATGCTGCACTCCGGATCTGGATATTTAAGGCACTTACAACAGCCCGGTTCCGACACGTAGCTTATTCTCCGGCCTTCGGAGAAGAATATGAGGATCAGCTCATTGGACACTCCATGAACGGAGAAATAGTAAAGTCAGAAATGAAGCGTTATATTACCGAAGCGTTAATGGTAAATCCATATATCAAGAAACTGGAAAATTTTAATTTTGAGACCAGTAGCTGGGGGATGAAAGTAACATTTGACTGTACCAGCATTTATGGGAAAGAAACGGTACCGATCCGAATGGAAGGGGTGAATGTATAAATGGATTTTACGGCAGATGGAATTCTGGCCAGGATGAAAGGAAGCCTCAAAAATGAAGATTCCAGGATAGAGGGAAGCTTTACAATGGATAACCTGCAGGCGGTATCTGAAGAACTGGCCCGATTTAATGCGATGCTCATTGCTCCCCTGCAGGATGAACTGGCTGCTCAAGGAAGTGACATGGGAACCAGTGGAAATGAAAAACATTATGTGAAATGGGCCAAGGAAGCAACCAATGCCCAGGGCAAAAGGGTGGCGGGAAATGCAAAAGTTTCCAGTCCAAGAGACGGAACAGGAAACGTATATATCGCCATTGTTTCCACAACGGCCCAGGCACCTACGGAAGAAGAAATCCGGATTGTGCAGGAGTATATCAATACGAAGCGGCCTGTGGGGGCTAACCCGGTGGTATCTGCAGCGGAGAGTATTGATGTAACCATTGTATGCGAGATTCACAAAACAGCCGGATACACGGAGGAAACGGTTAAAAGCCAGATTCAGACAGATGTTCAGGCACATTTTCTGGAAATTGCTTTCCAGAGCGGAGTGATCTCCCTGAACTTCTTTAAAGTCAGCAATATCATCAGCGCGGTGAGTGGTGTCTCCGAGGTGGTGGACTTAACAATAAATGGAAAAAAGGATTCTATCACGGCAGATTATAACAAATTCTTTTCTCTGAAGTCCAGCGGTGTGATGTCAAGAAAATAAATGATTTAAAAATCATACATTTTTGATATATACCGCAAAGACAAAAAACACCCACCTAAGCCCTGTCGACCAGATTTTTTAAATGAGCAGGGCGTAGTTCATCAGCAAGCAGATGGAATCTACTTTGCTGGACAGTATAGGCGGTTGTCTTTCAGCAGTCGAAAGACTAAACGCACAAATTTACGGGCAGTTAATGCGAGTGCACGTTTGTGTTGGCATCTGTTTACCTCTTTGTATTTGAGGTGGTAGAAGTCGCTGTATTTCTTGTCGCATCTTACAAGAGAAAATGCGGCTTCACACAGATAATACTTTAAAATCGGTTGCCTGATGGAATGAGCCTTGTAACTTCGGCTTCAAATCCACCGGACTGGTGTTGTTTCCAGGCAAGCCCGCATATTTAGCAAGCGATGCCTGATTATCAAAACGATTGATATCTCCGATTTCAGCCATGATACCGGCTGAATATACAGGCCCAATACCTGGAATGGATATCAATACATTTGGCAAGAGTTCCATCAGGGCTTTGATAGCTTTATCGAACTCTTTGATTTGAGATTCCAATGCCTTCATAGAGGTTATGGATATTGAAAGCACCTGATTAACAGAGTCATTTACCGTCTTGGGTAAACGGTAAGAACTGCGGGCAGCTTTCTGAATGGCTTTGGCTACTGCATCAGGATCAGGAAAGCGATTCTTTCCTTTTTCAATGATGAAGTCAGTAAGCTCATGTAAGTCCATATTTGCCAGTGCTTCTGCGGATTCAAATTCATCGTAGACAGCAAGGGCAGTAGTGCTGAAGGCATCGCTGAATACCTTCTCCTGCGTCATAGTAGAATACTTCTTGAACAGCACATTCATGAATCGCTGCTTTTCTTTGACAAGATTCTGAACAGCGAAGAAACGTGCCCGTGTGAGGTTTTGGAGAGCTTTATAACGGTAGTCTCCCATATATACCTCTTTGTTGATTCTACCGAAACGCAGGCAGTCAGCAATAACAAAAGAGTCCACATAATCATTCTTTGGCAAGTCATTGTAAGTATCGTGAAACTTCTTGACTTGCTTAGGATTGAGGACATGAATCTTTCTGTTAAACGGTGCCAGAGTGGCATCTTCCCTTAAGAAGTACACGAGATTGTCTCCGTAAACTGAGGTTGCTTCAAGACCGATCAGAACCGTGTCAAGGGAATGTGAAGTTAAAGCAGAATAGATTTTTTACCAACAGGGTAGAACCTTCATGAGAGTTAGCAACAGAAAAGTTGCTGTGTTTATCTCCATTTGGAAGCATTAAGTAAACGACATTGGATTTGCTGCTTACATCGATACCGACGTAAAGAGTGTTCATTGTAATCACCTTCTTTCGTTGTAGATTAAAGTGTTCAATCGGCTTGGTAAAACCCATGATCATGGAGCATCGACACCCTCGCATATAAGAATCCAGCTTAAGATGGACAGATGCGAAACCACACTGCTAGATGGTTATCCATGAACTTAAGCAAACAGCCAGCCGGTTTGAAGCTAACTTCCATGTCAGGGGAACAGACTTAGTATGAAGAAACCATTACTGGTTCAACAGGAGTGAAAAGAACTATTACCTGATTGACACTGGGACAATTATATCATGGGCTTTACTAAGCCTATTGAACAAATATTTATTTAGTAACTTATTAACCAAAATATATGTATTTATGTATCTAAAAGATATTATACGAGGGAGTGATTATCAGTGTCACTGAATAGTGAACAGATGCTTCCGGCCAGAGTGCGAAAGATGAGGCAAATGGAAGACCTTCTGAATGTGGAAGATATAATTCTGGCTGAGATAGAAAGAATTATTGATGAAATGTATGGGGCGGCGGCGCTACTCCATGAGGAGCTGGTCAATGAGGCTTGGTTGAAGGAAAAACTGGATGCCCGAACAGGAGCTGATACAACAGTAGAGGCAGATGCGGACAAGCTCCTGGCAACGATAACGCTGGATGTAAGCAAAATTGTGGGTGTTGATATGAAAGACATCCGGGTATTTTTGGACAAATGGCTGCCAGCACATTTAAGATATCGTGTGATTTTACTGATAGAGAGTGGCTATATTAGCCCGGAAAAATATACCGTGACAGGAATGGCACTGGGTTATGAAGCGCAGTTTTGGCCGGTTCGGACATTGAATGGAGCCTGGTTGCTGGACGGTACATACAATCTTGATGCAGTCCGTAAGGCAGATGAATACGGCTTAACCTATGAAATTGGAGAAATAGAACTTCATGAGGATTTCACGGAGGCAGCCAGATTTATGACAGCAATCTGCCAAGATGAGAACACTGTCGGCATGGTATCCATGGGCTTTGAATCCCAGTTCTGGCAAGTTCCAACGCTAAACGGTGCGTGGAAATTAGATGGTTCTGTTCTTCTTGAAATTCTGAGACACCCACATGAGTACGGACAACACTTTGATTTTGGAAAGATAGAAAACAAAGAGGAAAATGACTATCGTGTTCGACTGGATAAGGATTTATGGTTTCTGGATGGCAGCCAAAATTTGAACGGAAAGAGAATATTGGACGCTGAGAGGCGTGAGGAGGAATTGACATGACACAGAATCAGATCATCACAGTGACAGCAAGAAAAATATGGTTAGAGCCAGGGCCGGAGAGATCCAGCTCCCGAAAATCGTGGGTTTTGTTTTCGGTGATGGCGGTGTGGATGAAAGCGGGAACATTATTCCTCTTTCGGAAACAGACAGCACCCTCGGAAATGAACTTCTCAGAAAGAAGTATGACGGCTATACAATGGTCAGCGATACAGAATGCAAGTATGAATGTACGCTGACCGAAGAGGAGCTGGCGGGCAAAGAGATCAGCGAGATCGGCTTGTATGATGCTAATGGTGATATCGTTAATATTAAGCGGTTTTCAGCTAAAGGCAAGGATGCGGATCTTGCGATGACCTTCTGGATTAAGGACACGTTTTAAGGGAGGAACACAATGGCTAACTTACCAATCAAGAACAATCCTACATTGAACCTCCAGATGGAGGCTCTTACAACATCAACTCCTGCACATGCAGACCGGTTTAACGAACGCTATCAGCAGTTACTTGAAAATGACAAGGCACTGCAGGTGGATGCCAAAATTTATGAGGATGACAAAACGGAGCGAAGATCCGTCTGGGGATGGAAAATGGTCATCTTTATTATGTTCAGCTTCCTTCGGAAGAAGCTGATGGCACTGGAGAATAACGGATTCCGTTATATGATAACGGGATACGTTATAAAATAACAAAATAAGCAAAAATATGACGCATCGTGTTATATTATGCTGGAAATGAGGAAAAATGACGGAAAATAAGGTTTTATTGCGGAGCAGGAAACCCTTTGGAAGTGAAGGAGCAGACAGAGAAGCTGATCCGGAACCTGATCCCGACTGACGCACCGATCTATGGAATGGTTATTCACGAAGCATCAGATCTGAATCCAGCTACCCGTGTAGAATACTTGGGCGCTAACAAGGACTTTAAGCCTATGTCCATGAATATGGCTACTCATGCCATGGATTATGGCTCCTGGGCGGATTGGAGCTGGTTAAAAGCGAATGTGCCGGTTATGTGTGGGTGGGATGGAGAAATCAAATATTATCTGAATCCGGATGATTATACGAAGAAAGCAGACGGAACAGCTTCAGATGTATCAAATGCAAATTTTGCAGGAAATGCAATGGCGGTCATTAAGAAGATCTACAAAAAGGAATATAAGGTCGGTTCAGATCGTTATGTATACTTCTGCGAGCGGCAGGTTGATCCGGATTTCCAGCCGGTTGGTTTTAATGTCAAAGGAAAAGTTAGGGACTACATGCTCATTCCCATGTTCTATGGCTCTATTGATGGAAACGGAAGGATGAGAAGCATTGCAGGTCAGTGGAGCTGCCTGACTGCTTCAGGAAGCTCTTCTGATAATTCATCAGGAACCGCAATAGGCACTACAGAGCAGAACACAGCGATTTTGAAAACGAGTGCAAGCGGGTTATTCTTCGGCGGCCCGCTTACAAATACGTTAGCAGATATTTGTGTAATGCTTACGCGAAGCACAGATTCACAAAGTTCTTTTGGAAGCGGAATGTGCTCCAGCTATGTAGAGGATAAAGCCCAGCATTATGGAACTCAGATCAACAAGGTAGTTGGAGGCGGCCGGTTTTATGGATCAGATGATAATAAGTCTTTCAATAAGATTTTTCATAGCGCTGTTCTGGGCAGTTATATGCTTTGGCAGCGTGATCCGTATATGGTCGCGGTCAATGGAAGAATTAAGGTATCTACAGATTATACCTACAATCTGAGTGGAGACGGGTATCTGGATACAGGCTGCAACGTGACAGCAAACCATTACAATGCGACCATGCACGTAGTCAAAGGTTTTGGAGCGATTCCGTCAGAGGAAATTGAGGGAACTTCGGCAACTGGCTATTGTGATCATACTTGGGTAAACGCCACAATCACGGCGGTTTCGCTGCGGTTCGGCTCTTGCGGTGTCGGTCTTGCTGGCGGCCTCTGGGCCCGCGCACTGAACTATGTGGCTGCTAACGCCTGGTGGAACTACGGCGCGTCCTTACTTCTTCCAGCACCTGCAGCAGCGTGAGCTGCTGTTAGGGTATGGGGTCTTCCCCATAAAGAAATAGGGGTTCGGGGATTTCCCTTGCAGGAATAAACGAATTTTAGGGTTACCGGAACACCCTTTCCGGCGGTTTCGCTACGGTTCGGCAATTGCAATGACGGTCTTAATGACGGCCTCTGGGCCCGCACACTGAACAATGTGGCTGCTAACGCCTGGTGGAACTACGGCGCGTCCTTTTCTATCAATTTTAGAACGACAACCAAAATGTTCCCGGTAATCCTACACCGCAGACGATTGAAACATCGTTATATCCGCCCTTATGGGTTTTGGTGAGTGGAAATAGTTCCGGTCAGGAGCTGCAAGTAGCAGGAAATGTCCGAAAGCGGCGAGGAGATAGAAGATCATGCGTATATTGAAATACGATATTGAAAAGGTGACCGGGATTCCCTGGAAGAAAAGAAAAGTTATAGATACCTGTATCGGCTGGCCTGCCGGGAAGATGTGATTAAAAGGCTTTTAAACGTATGAGAAAAGGGAAACCAAGAGAAAAGACTTTCAAATGGCGGAGGAAAATCTGGATGCCTGGGTTAAGAAAATCCAGGAAATTATCCTGAATACGAAACCGGATGGATGGCAGACTGATCCCCAAAACGATTTAAGCCAGTAAAGCATAACCCGGTAATTATTAAAGAGTTTGGAAAGACGAGGGTTGTTTATGTACCGACTATGGTGGAACTCTGGATTCAGCATGTTATTGTAATGATCCTGGAGCCGATCATAGCGGGAAGCAGTTATCCGATGAGCTTCTCATCGTTTCCCGGAAGGTTCCCTGAAGGGCAGCGAGCTATCAGACGTTGGATCGAAAGTGGAAAGGGAATCAGGAACTTTGCACAGGCAGATATCCGACATTTTATAGCCATATTCAGTATAAAATTGTTCGGAAAAATTAGAGCGTAGAGTTAAAGATAACTTTTTCCTACATCTGATTGATGTCTGCATGACATATTTTCCTAAAGAAATGCCTTTAGGTTTCTATCTTTCTCAATGGCTTGCGAATTTCATGCTCCAGGAACTGGATTATGACATTAAATGTAAGCTGAAAATAGCACATCATGTCCGGTATATGGATAATTATACGCTGGCTGATGATAACAAAAAGAAGCTGCACCAGGCACTGCTTTACATTCGGCAGGTGCTTGGAAAGATGAGACTACGCATGAAGAGTGACTGGCAGGTGTTCCGATTTGAATACACCAAGAAAAATGGGAAGAAAACGGGCGCTGCGTGTCGGCCATGGGCTGGCTGTTTTACCGGTCAAAAGTGTTGATCCGGAAGCGCATATTACTTCATGTAGAGCGCATAGCCCGAAAATTGCATAAAAAGGAAGAAAACGGCCAGCGGTTTCCACTGGGGCTTTGCCGTGGTTTTGTATCGTTGCTGGGGTGGATCACACATTCAGAAACGTATGACTGGTATTTGATACATATTAAGGAATTGGTAAACGTCCGTAAAATCAAACGGATTATTTCAAAGATGACAAGGGAGGTAAATCGTCATGCAGGAATGGAAAAAGAACTCTGCAGAGAGCAGCCTGAAACCCTTCAGGAGCTTGGAAAAGGTACTTACATTCAGAGACGCAATATCACTCCGTATGAAAGAAAAGACGGGAACGGAGAAGCTGATAAGGGTTATTCATGTGAGTACAGGATTCTTACAAAGAAGAATATTTTGCAGCCCTGGAGCAGGAAAACAGCAATAAAATATGCTGACTTCCATGGCCGCTCAGGCAGATATCTATGAGAAACTTATTGAGACAGAAAAAATCAGTTAGTCATCATGCAGGCAATTGCAGATCTGTATGAAAAAGAGAATGGAGGCGTGTAATATGTTAGAACTTTATGTGACCTTAGTTAAAGCTGAAATCAGAACCCTTGACAGCGTACCGGCGGCCTTCCGGGAAAAGGTGAAAGCGGCTATTGAAGCGGAAAAACAGGAATGATAGGAAGGGAGAAGAAACATGACTCTGCTTCATATTATAGACACGCTTTGCGATGTGACAACCAAGCAGGCAGATCTCCTCCGGGAGCTGGTGACAGATCTGGAACATATGAACCAGGTTTCCGAAGAAGTAAAGAATTATTATCGGGAGAAGCTGGATTCTATCGATCAGGAAATGAACGTAGCTGAATACGGCTGCCGAGAACTTCCCTATATGGATGAAGCTCACAGAGAAATAATAAGGTAAAACAGGTGCATCGGATATTTCCGATGTGCCTTTTAATTGGAGGAAGATCATGCAAAAGAGAAGTGGAAAACCATGGATGTGATCCTCGTAATCCTGGCGATATTTTTACTTGTTTTGTGATTGTGATGATTGCTATTTACATAAGAACAGGAGGAATTCCGGATACCTTATGTACCTGCGTGTTTAGTGTATGTGGCGGAGAATGCGGAGTAATGGGCTGGATCAAAACAACGAAAGACAGACACCTTCCAGACAGTATGAACTGGAGGATAGGGAGACAGACAAAAAGAAAGCATGGAGGAAACGGAGAATGAGTGATATTTGCTTTGAAGGTTTAAAGATTTTGGTGATGGTGGCGGTGTTGGTATTAACCAGATATGTACTTCCCTGGGTAAAAGCAAGGCTGATTCCGAGAAGTTGAACCTGGTGGCTCAGTGGGCGTATAAAGCGGTTTTAATGGCCCAGCAGACCATGAAAGCCACTGATGGAAAAGAGAAAAAGCCATCGTTACGCAGTTTTAAAAGAGCTTCTTCAGGAGAAGAACATCGCACTTTCGGACACGCAGATTGAGATCCTGATTGAAGCCGCAGTAAAACAGATGAAGATTCAGGAAAATGCAGGAATTGTGATTGAAGCAACGGATGATGTGGAGGTGTAGTCAACATGGGAGTAAGAGTTGGAAGCGCAAGAAGCAATGAAAATGGTGGAGTAAATGGTGGCAAGGCGGGCGATCAGACCGGCAGAGAGGTGTCAACGCAGCTCTGGTATCTGCATTCAAAGGGCTGGATCGTTATTAGGGCGAAGGCACCTGCAGTCCGGGAGGCAATCGCTAAAACATGGAAGCTGCCTGCCAGAATGACAATATCGGTTATTGCCAGGGCCACAGAGGAACGGCAACGGCTGCAGCGAAGCCATATGATTACGATCTTTCCAAGGTAAATACAGCCGTGGAAACAGACTGCTCTGAATTGGTACGTTGCTGTGTGCTTTATGCTGGAATTCATGTGAATAGTTTCAGCACAGCGAATGAGGTGGCAGCACTGAGGCAGACTGCCAGTTTGATATCCTGGAAAAGATGAGTATTGCAAAGCTTCAGACTATTTGTTACGAGGAGATATCCTGGTCACAAAGACGAAAGGCCACACTGTGGTTGTTCTGGACAATGGCTCCAAGAGCAGCCAGAATAAAAAGTTGAAGCAGCTCAGAAAAGGATGTATCTATCAGTGGAACCTATAAAACCACGGCAGATCTGAATTTGAGAGCGGGAGCCGGTACAACAAAAGATATTCTGGTTACAATTCCGAAGGGAGCAGCGGTCTCCTGTTATGGATATTACAGCCTGTACAACGGAAAGCCATGGTATTATGTAAAGACTACTGTGAAGGGAGTAGCTTACACGGGCTTCTGTAGCAGTGCGTATTTAAAACGTTAGATAAATGAAGGCTCTGGGAGTACGAGCTCCCGGAGCATCCTGATTTCATGCCCCTTAAAATTGAAATCAGGAGGACATAATGAATAGTTTTATTGCATGGATCGGTGGAAAGAAATTACTGAGAAAAGAGATTGTAAAAAGGTTTCCAGAAGAAGGCTTTACACGGTATGTGGAAGTTTTGGTGGAGCTGGATGGGTTCTTTTAAAAAGAGCAGGGAAAAGAACTGGAGGTATTCAACGACCGCGACAGCAACTTGATAAACTTATATCGGTGCATCAAGTATCATTGCGGAGAACTGCAGAGAGAGCTGGAATGGCTGACTATATCGCGGGAACAGTTCTTTGACAGCAAGAGCCAGCTTGACAGTCAGGGACTTACGGATATCCAGAGAGCGGCGCGGTTCTTTCATATTATAAAGGTGAGCTTTGGTTCAGATCGCAGAACCTTCGGAACGAATAAAAGAACCTTGCTAATGCTATCGAGTACCTTCCCTCATTCAAAAGAGGCTTCAGGGTGTTGTAATCGAGAACAAGGACTTTGAAAACCTGATTCGGGTTTATGATAGACCAGGGGCACTCTTTTATCTTGATCCGCCTTATCATGGGACGGAAAAATATTATGAGGAAGCTTCACCGAAGCGGATCATGAGCGTTTAAAAGCCGTTTTAAGCAGTATCAAAGGCCGTTTTATCTTATCTTATAATGATGATACTTACGTCAGAGAACTGTATAAGGGTTACAATATCGAAGAAATAAGCCGGAATAACAGCCTGGCGGGTAAGACGAAAACTTCGCAATTCAAGGAATTGATAATCAGGAATTACGAAAAATAACGTATTTCGTTATAATATAACAAAATGACTTTTAAAGAGTGCCCTCGTGCTAGAATAACCAGCAAAGGGGCATGGATATCATGATTAAAATTCATTTATCACGGCTTCTTGGAGAAAAAAGGTGGACGCAGAAAGATCTTGCAGAAGCCACTGGAATCCGGCCAAGTACAATCAACGAATGGTATCACGAATTCGTAACCCGTATAAACCTGGATCACGTTGACAAGATTTGTGAAGTATTAGAGTGCGATATTTCAGATCTAATTGAATATGTACCGAATCAGCACAAAATCACGGGAAAAGATCTGATTGTTGAAGAGCATGGAAACCGAAAGCCGAAGAAAAAGCAGTAGAAAAGGACGTTTTGGAGGGTATTTTACAGCCCTTTAAAACGTCCTTTTCTGTTTTAAAATAGGTTTTGCAAATGACGCGAAAACATTTTGCATTTTGCGCGAAAAGCTACAGCGAAGAGAAAATTAAAATGTATAGAGATAGTTGCCGGGGATTCGTTAGCATCCTGCAATTATCTGTTTATAAAATTGGGAGGTCTTTATGACAGAAAATTATAACTATCCAGATACACATGAAATGTTAGAATTACACGATATACTTGAAGAACTGCTTTCAAAAGGTGAATATACGATGAGACTTGGAGAAGGGTCTAAAATATATGCGGATTCTTCGCTGGATTTTTACTGCGGGTACTTTTACGTCAGTGTCTGCTCGATGTGCCATTTTATCGCTTTGGGGAAGCAAAGATTATAAGTATGAACATATACTGGAAGATATTCAAAACGGAACTTACCAAAGCCTTTCTGTTGGTGACTTTGAAGAAAAGCGGAAAGAATGGATTGAGGATATCAGAAAAACAGAACATCCAATGCTTCGGATTGCAAAAGCAATAAAGTATGGTCGGGAAGTAGATGCATGGGAGATAAAGAAACATTTTTAGACTTAGTTGCAAAAAGAAAGGTCTATTAGTGTCTACGGAAGTATGTGGCAATATGATCAGAAAAGGTTATTCTCTATCGCAGATTGCAGAAATTGTTCCATGGGTAACAAAAGCAGATATTTATGGGCTGTCCCATATGTTGGAAAATCCGATTGAGCTGACAGAAGAGGAACTTAGGGAAGTTGAAGCGGAATATAAGAAAACGGGAGAACCGGCTATTTTGAAAGGGATTTTGGTGAACCGGATAAACAGGAAGATTGATAACAAGTAGAGTATAAAAATCTGATGACAAATAAAAGGTTAAGAGGAATGGTAAATATATGAGCAGTTTTGAAAATGTAGGAATATTTGAAGATACAAAAATTTGTGTGAAATGAATGGGAGAATTAAGGAGTCCCTTACTAAATCTGTGAAAAATCAGAAACTCATTTTGGAAGGAGAGCATCTGCCTGTTGTGGATAATCACGTTTTACAGATAAGGCGAAAGTGATTGTATCCACAAAGCGGACTTTGAGGCGGCTTCTGGCTATGTAGGGCAAAAAGTTGCAGTACATAATTGTGCTTCTTCTACTAATCCAGGCGGTGGAGTGACAAGAGGAGCCAGCGCCCAGGAGGAATGCTTGTGCAGATGTTCCGGACTGTATTTCTGCCTAAGTGTACCGGAGATGATGAAAGGGTTTTATTATCCTCATCGTAATGCGAAAAATCCGATCAATAATGCAGATATCATCTATACGCCGGATGTGGCTGTATTTAAGACAGATACAAACCATCCGAAGCTGATGGATGAGAAAGACTGGTATGATGTAGATGTCATCACCTGTGTAGCGCCGAACCTGCGGGAAAGGCCAAGCAATCGATTCAATCAGAATAATGGTGATCATGCTGTAAAAGTCAGTGATAAAGAACTTTTGAAATTCATAAGAAGAGACTGACAAGGATTTTGGATGTTGCTGCATTGAATAATGCCGAAGTGGTAATCTTGGGGGCCTTTGGATGTGGAGCCTTTCAGAATAAACCGGAAGTGGTGTCCAGAGCTGCTAAAGAAGTGATCACAGAGTATCTGCATGTCTTTAAAACAATTGAATTTGCTGTGTATTGTTCTCCTCGTGATGATACGAATTTTAGAGTATTTAAGAGGGTGCTGGGAATGATGTGATTTCTTTGAGGTGAAGAAAGATATTGAACAGAAATTTATGATATGAAAAAAGAATAAGCATGGTTGGAGATTGATCATAAAAGGTCAGCCGTCTTTTAGCTGCCATATATTGACATCTTTAGGATAAGAGATTACAATACAAAAGAACAAATGTTCGCATTGAAAAACGCAGTATTCGAGATAAGCAATCTCTTAAATATAGATAAGTCCAGTTTGGGACTGAACAATAGAAAATAGGAGAAATGGTATGGTCGAGGGAGAATATCAAAGGGCTTTTGCTATAATGAAGTTGAATGAAGATTATGCTGATCAAAAAATATAACATTAGAAATGGATTCTGCATATTTGCATGAATATATACATTTTCTTCAAGATTTTACAACATATTATGGAATAAATCAATCAATACATAGACTGGATCGTTATATAAAAATGATAGGACAAGTGTGGGAGAATGATTATTCCGGATATTTAAAATTGTCAAACGAAGAAGATTTTGTATCAAGTATGTTTGAATGTGCTGCGGGAGATTTTGAAGAAGATATTTCTGACAAAGTTTGTCATGTAATAAATAATATTGAACTTCGAGAAGAAAAAGAATACTATGAAGAAGCTTATCCAGAATATATTGATTCATTAACCCCTTCAGTAATAATACATTACAATGATAAAAAGAAATTTCAGTTTGGTGAAGAAGCGGTAGCTGAAAACATGGCATATTTGTTTGAAAAGTTATTTTACAATGCTAATGATTATGAAAAGTCCTTACCGTACAATTCATGTGAGCTCGTATACAATGAAGTTGTGGGAAAGTATTGTGATAGTATTCAAATTATGATTGCTTTATGTTATGCATCTTTGATGACATTTTCACCAGGATATACTTTTATACTTTGGTAAAAGTGTTAGAAAATCAAAAAGAATTCTAAAGAGAATGGAAGATATTTTTGAAATTGCCCAAAACTCGATGCAAGAAGTTAATGGAAGACAAATAAAAGCTTTAGAAGAACGAATAGATTGTGTATTACCAGTAATTGAAAATGGAGGAACGATTCCTCCAATATATAATTCATTCATATACGATTTGAAATATTGCAATAATTGGTTAAAAATATATATAAACATATGACAAATGATTCAGAAAAGATTCGATATACATTGGTGTATATATTGGAAGAAGAAAATATTTTATTAAGAAAAGCTCGTATGAGAAAATTAACGGAAATAAATGCAAGACCGTTAATGATTGATAGAACAGGAAAGCTGTATAGTGCTAATGATAAACATTTGGTATTTCTTTTAGCGCCATATGCACTACAACAAACTATTATGAATAAGCAGCCAAGCTGTGCTCTATTTTCTGTATGTACAGCATATAGGAAAGAAACAAGTAAGAAATGTGGAGAGACCTTGTGGAAAAAGGATTTTCTAACAAAATATGTATTATGCATTTTTATTTAGAGTTGATGAGGTTAGGAGATGTTCAATTTGATAAATTATTATAAGAGATTTTAAATAAAGTTCCACTTTTCTTGAATCATAAACAGGATTACGAGCAGATATCATTATTCTAAGAAAAGCCCGGATTTTTCATCCAGGCTTCTTCTTTACTCAAAAGTAGGTTCAGTTGCAGTAATGACAATTTCTGTGCGCGGGGATGTCTTATCGCAAAGACTCGGCTTCCATCTGTAGAAACAATGATTTTGCGTTATCATCTGCCAGTACACCATATTTTACAAGAATGTCATGCAGAGCTTCATTTAGATTAGTAAGATCCACACGGCGTTTAGTTGGCATATAGAATTTTGCAGCGATATTAACGGGCTGATCAATGCCAAGTGATTTTAGAAATACGGCACAGTCCTTTTCATACTGGTTATATTGTGCAGATGGACGCACAAAGGGAATTTTCTTACCTCCCGCACTGTTCTTCCAGCAGATCTGCTGATGGTTTTCTTTGTGATTGGCGGAAGTGGAATAGTAATCTGAATGTTTTCGCCCTGTAATGTGCTGGTTTCTGTCATAAATTTTATTCTCCTTGATATTTTGATGTTCAGAATATGGAGGCTGGATTTGAAAATGAAATCAAATTTCAATATTTCAACTGCTGGTTGATATTCGAACGATAAGATATGTGATAATGTAAATGGAAAGGATGGTGAGAGAGGAGGTATGATGATATTATATTTGTGTATGAGTTAATGACAGTTTTGGTACGCTGATTTGTGAGACAGTTGTTAGCGAAACAGATTCTGGAGTGGTGATCAGTTTTACCGATGAGAAAAACAGAAGGAAATTTCAGCTGATACAGATGTTGTGGAGCGTATCAAAAATATCGTTGCAGAACATGAGGTTATTTTACATATGATGAATTGGAATGCCCTGATCGGTTTGAGGGACTGTATCAAGAATTTATTTTCTACTGGTGATAAAAAGAAAAGATTGACTGCCTGGAATATTGGTAGGGTGAAAAGTCCGGATGCTGTTTTTATATACAGAAGACAAGTGAAACAGTAGAGCGGCCAGAAAAAGCGATAGAAGTAGTTAAACTGCTTGAGGAGATTTCAAAGGTACTGATTGAGTATGGTGTAGATGAAAGATGTCTGAGGTTGCGCTGAGTATGAATTAAGAAAAGGGAGATGGGATCATGCATTTAGAAGAAACATATACAGGGATTATGCGAATCGCAAGCAACAGAGATGGAAAGCCATATAAAGACTGGCGAGAACATTACATAGATCAGGCAGGTCTTATCATGATTTTCAGTCGGACAGTAGACCGGACAAATATGCGGTTTATTTCTTTATGCCAAGGGAATGTATATGCATTCTTCACTGGGAGAATTGCAAGTGGATGACGGGAAAATAAAAATAGAAACGAAGAACAGTATTTATGAGTTTGATATTGATCCGACATGCGTACCTAAAGAAGTTCTTCCGACATTGATTGCAAACGCTCAAATATATTTTGACAGCAAAATGGAAACTAATGTAGCTGGGCAGTAAGGTGCAAAATCAGGAGAAAAAGAAGATGCATCTGAGTGAAGTTTATCCAGGTTATCTTAGAATAACAGCTGACAATAATAGAGGCTTCGCATATCGAGATTGGCGTAGGAAATATTTTCAGAAGCCAGGTGTTATTGTAATTCAGTATCTGGACAGTGAACAGGATAAAGGTTCTGCATATTTATTTTTAAAAGATTTGCCTGGAGAACACTTGTGTACATCTATTGGAGATGTGCATATTACTGATGATACCATCCAGATAAAACCGTCAGAAGTTTATACTTGTTTTTAGAAATTCTAAGTGCTTATCAGACGTGGACATGGTAGAATTAAAGAAACGAGCAGAAAAGTGCCTTGGCAAAATGTAAGCGTATATTGAGAAGACAACTACCGGGATAAGCTCTATAGATTTTGCCTACTCCGGTAGTTGTGTTTTTGATTGTGGATAAAATCATAAAAATTTCATTTTCTGCTTAAAGAATAATGAAACTTCAGGATAGCGTTCACAATATATACGAGAATAATTACTTGGAGGGTATTTATCAGGCAATCTACGTTCTGGAGGAATATTGGGAATATTTGAGCCTATGAAACTTTTCTGTAAAATAACCTAAGTAAGGTCCTTCTATGATACAATAAATATCATTAGGAGGGCCTTTTACTATGGCAAAACAAAAGAAACCAGTTCACAGAGTTGAAATGACTGAAGGAAAAGGAACATCATCCGCCAGCTTCTCGAAGAATACGATATCGAGACCGCAGAAGATATCCAGGATGCACTCAAAGATCTTCTGGGCGGCACCATTAAAGAAATGATGGAGGCTGAAATGGATGACCATCTTGGATATGAGAAATCCCAGCGTTCTGACAATGACGATTATCGTAACGGTTATAAACGCAAGCAGATAAACAGCCGATATGGCTCTATGGAAATCGAGGTCCCACAGGATCGGAAATCGACCTTTGAACCACAGGTGGTGAAAAGCGTCAGAAAGATATTTCTGATATTGATCAGAAGATCATCTCTATGTATGCCAAAGGAATGACCACTCGCCAGATCTCGGAAACGATTGAAGATATCTATGGTTTTGAAACATCAGAAAGTTTCATATCCGATGTGACGGATAAGATACTTCCTCAGATTGAAGATTGGCAGAACCGCCCATTGGATGAGGTATATCCAATCCTTTACATCGATGCGATCCACTATTCTGTGCGGGATAATGGAGTCATTCGTAAGCTTGCAGCCTATGTTATACTTGGCATTAATGCGGAGGGGAAAAAGGAAGTCCTGACGATTACGATTGGTGACAATGAAAGTGCGAAATACTGGCTGTCAGTCCTGAACGAACTGAAAAATCGCGGAGTAAAAGATATCCTGATCATCTGTGCCGATGGCCTTACAGGCATTAAAGAAGCGATTTCAGCTGCGTTTCCCAAAACAGAATACCAGAGGTGTATTGTCCATCAGGTAAGAAACACCCTGAAATACGTTCCGGACAAGGACAGAAAAGCCTTTGCTGCAGATTTAAAACCATCTATCAGGCCGCTGATGAGCAGAAGGCTCTGGCTGCCTTGGAACGTGTAACTGAAAAATGGACTCCGAAATACCCGAATTCCATGAAACGCTGGAAAGACAACTGGGATGCTGTTTCTCCAATTTTTAAATTTTCAACCACTGTCCGGAAGGTCATTTATACAACCAATGCGATCGAATCACTAAACTCCACATACCGGAAGCTGAACCGTCAGAGAAGCGTATTTCCAAGCGATACCGCCCTGTTAAAGGCCTTGTATCTGGCTACTTTTGAGGCTACGAAAAAATGGACTACCACCATCCGTGATTGGGCTCAGGTTTATGGAGAACTGGGCATTATGTACGAAGGACGCTTACCCGAGTAAGCAAAAGAAGGGTTAAGAAGACAGGCGGGAAACCGCCTGCTCTTGACATGCCCGTAAGCAACTGTTATATATAAAACAAGAACGACAAGCCTGATTCACAAGCTTATCGCTCTTAATTATCATAGAAGAATCTTATTTACAGAGATTTTCTCATACTCTCGGATATTTTGTGTTTCATTCTGTTCATATCCAGCCAATGCGACCATGGTTATACCGTCATTTTGAGAATACGTAGATGCTTTATATTGTAAAGCTGTTGTAACCATATCCACTGTATCATTATAGTATCCTGATTTTCTCAGTAATTTAGCATATTTTGAAACGGCTTTAACTACATCAAGATACTCTAATTCCCTGTTGAAATATTTATATGTTAAGTAGCGAATTTTAAAAATGTATGTATCTGAGTCAAGAAGTTTTCCTGTTTTAAATAAATTTTCTATTTCATTAGCGTATTCTTGGGCATTTTCATATCTACCGATGCAGTACGAGAAATTCCACATTTCTATATATAACCCCATTTTCGCTTTATCTTCAGTGGGTATTTTTAATAGTTTGTTACACTCCTCAACAATGGTACAGTATAATGCAGACAGTTTATAAAAATCTTTATTCCAGTACATATACAAACAAGATACAATCTTATCTATTTCTGCATTATAAGGTAATTCTGGGTTCGACCATTCATACTCTTTTGTATCTATAAGTTTCTGACAAGTGGTTACAGCCTCATTTGCTAAATCCCATATATGTTTTTCATCAGTTAAACTGACAATACGATCAAAATCTACCAGCATATTTTTCGATTCTAATTCTCGAGCTTTCCAGAAATTCATTTTATAATAAGGCCATGTGTATAAATGCCCTGTATACCATTTAATATATGCCAATTTTTCATCGGAGTAATTTATGATGTTGATGGTCTGTTCACATTGATTAATTAGTTCTTTTGTTTTTTGGAAACCATTTAACATTTTATAGTATGAATTTTTCTCGTTTTCATATTCTTGTATAGTATTGTAAGTCTTTTCAACTATAGTTTCTTCCCCTACATTATAGAAATCTTTTAGGTGTATACAATGTTTTTTTGCATACATAATATTATCATAATCTGCATCCAGCCTTGATAAAGCAGAATAGAGTTTATAAATAGGGCATAACTTACATTCTTCTTTTAAAGGTTTCTTCTTAGAATATAAACATTCTATACATTTACTGAAAGTACATTGGTCGTTCGAAATTTCTTTATCTGGACATTGAGAAAAAAGGTCATTGTTTTGATTTATATTATTATATGCATAGCCAAATATTGGATGCATTTCTATTATATTAATGGCTTTGAAAATTACTGGATTAGTATCTGAACCTGCATAAAGCAGTAGTTCTAAAAAATGATGTATAATACTATTAGTAAAAACATTTTTTCTATATTTTTTAAAGATATCTGCAAATGGTTTATCAGGGCAGGGTGAAGTTGAGAATCTCCTGTTATAAGATAAAGAATCCCATGCGGATATTTCAAGGCAGTTTTTTAGCAAATTAGATAATAACTCGCGTAGTTCCGTTTTAGTTTCGTATTTTTGTTTTGGCAGGGTCATACGATCACTTCCTTATAATAATAGTAACTTTAAAATCCTCTTAAAAAATGCACCTAAAAATGCACTCAATACAACGTGTAAATTATGTGCTATATTCGAATTACAAAAAAAACAAGGGAGAGAAAGCAATATGAATAATCATTTACCAAGCTATAACCACTTACTGAAGGATATTAACAGTAAGAATGGAGTAGATCATGATATTATATTCTATGATCCACATGATTTTGTGGCAAATCGTAAAGGTCAGCATTATTTAGCAAATGAAAATGCGAACCCTATGATTGTTATTCCACAGTCCAGTCCATTATCTGTGCGAGAGTTTACAAAACCAGAAGCAGTATTTGGTTTAGTAAATATTTGTGTAGAAGATGGAACAAAAAACATTGATTTTCTTCCAAACTATGAAAACTATGAGAGAATCATTGTTTCTCGGATTTATGCAGAAGCTGCAAAAAAGTATTTTGCAGATAATCTTTCATATCTGGATCGTCTTGTTACTCCGGTTCCATTATACAATAAAGAGCCAGAAACATTCAATGATATAGAGAAGATTGGATGTGCATTTTTAACAAGAGTTATCCCAGTCCTTGAGCCAAGATATTACCTGGAGGAACTTAAGAGAGGAGCACATCCAAGCATTCTATCTATAGCAGATGCCATCAGCCTACCAACGTTTGCGGGTGTATATCCTAAGCTTTTTAATGATATGGCGGTATATGATCTGAGAATGTACTTGGAATATTTTTTGCAGAGAATGTGCGCGTAATAGTTAAGGTATAGACAGAGCATAAAAATGCCATCCTTAACACAGACTGGCAAATATGTGTTAGGGATGGTACCAAAAATAATCAAGCAAACAGGAGGTTTTTATTATGGATCCAGAAGATTACGAGTTTTATGAGGAATGGCTTGACCGTGATGATGATGAGCAGGACATCAGCCTTGAAGATTACAACGAAATGCGCTGTATTGAAGAATATGGTGATGATAACTCGGACTACTACGATGAGGATGATGATTCAGATGATCGGTATTATGACTAAACCAATGAAAGGGGGAGCGCACACAATAGATCACCAGTAAGAAACTGACAACGCTCCGAGTGAGCTTTTATAACCGCTCGGAGCATTTTTTTGATATAGAAGAAAGAAGGAAAAATAAATGTTAGAAGCACTTCATATACATAGTGTACTTTTTGATATTCTCAGCAGTATGGGAATCAGTGAAAGCAAAAGCCTGGAACTTTTGCTCTGTGCGGTTTTGATTGTTATGTGCTGGTCATATCTGTATGTTTTTTATGGTTATAAGATTTGCTTGGTGGTTGTTCCTGCGGTAATCTTATTTTTTGTGAATTGGATGTGTAAAGCGGCTGTCCGAGTAGAACTTGATGCACCAGCAATGGCTGAGTTGACAAAGGTCAGTCATTTTCTAATTGGATGTGCAATTATTGAGATACCTGCGATGTTGGTCGTTCGGTATTTGAATTTTAAATATATAAAACCGTTGGTAGAAAAAATTGTGGATGCAATGGAACAATTCTATATAGAACATAATGGTTTATAATGATGATCATTATGTAAGCTTTAGGAGTAGGAGTTTTTTTTCTGCTCCTTTTAATGTCTACGTGTGATTGAGGCATTTCTACTTACAGTTCATTGACGAAGCGAGGAAGGAAGCGTAAAATTAGAGTGTAGAAGGTTACAGCAAAAGAGAAGTTTTGCATTGAATATAAATAAGTCCAATCGTATTTACCACTGGAAGTGTAAAGAAGTAAGCTTGGAATTGGTATCAGTGATTATATAAGTAACTAAAACTTCCCACACCGATGTGGTGTGTTGAACCTTGAAAATTCAATATTTCAGCCAATAAAAAAGGCATAAACCTGTTCCGTTTGGTATAATGGAATTGACTAGAAACCATCTTTACAAAGGAGATTTATGCCATGTCCAGTATACCACAAAACCATTCTGATGAAAAAGCCCTAATTGACTGCGTTCAGAGATTTTTTTCTAAACACCATGTCGGCAAGCTTCTTGCCAGATGTAATGGCATGAAAGAAAAAGGCGTTTCTCCGGTTTCTCTGTTTCGTTACAAACTCAGTAACATTTTTGTCGGAAGAAGTATGTATATGCAGCAACAGACCGGCTCTTTTAAGGAAGCATTTTCCAAGAACACGTTCTACCGTTTCCTTAATTCTGCAAAGACAAACTGGCTCCGTTTCACTTCTCTTCTTGCTGCAGATATCGTAAATCACGACATCAAAGGTCTGACGAATGACAGCAGAAAAAATGTCTTCATCATTGATGACAGTCTTTTTAACCGCACCAGCTGCAAGAAAACAGAACTGGGATCAAAAGTTTTTGACCACACGGATATGCGTTTCAAAAGGATTCCGAATGCTTACTTTAATCTGGAGTGATGGAAATACATTGATTCCTGTAAACAGCTGTCTGCTGGCATCTGCAAAAACTACAAATATCATCGGTCCTGTAAAGGACTTTGATAACAGAACCCTTGCAGGAAAAAGACGCAAGCTTGCTCAGACAAAAGCTCCAGAAGCAATGATGGCTTTGCTGGACACTGCCCTCAGCGTGGGACTGAATGCTGACTATGTTCTGTTTGATTCCTGGTTTTCAAACCCGGTGCAGATCACAGCCATCCATTCAAAAGGCATGGATGTGATTGCTATGATCAAGAAGAGCAGCCGGATTAAATACTCATACGGTGGTAAACAGCTGAGTATCAAAGAAATCTATTCCAAGAACAAAAAGCGCCATGGCAGATCAAAATATCTGCTGTCTGTTGATGTTATGGTAGGAAAAACTCCAATTCCGGCGAAAATCGTATGCGTAAGGAACAAATCGAACCGCAAGGATTGGCTTGCTTTTATCTGTACGGATACGACTCTTTCTGAGGAAGAAATCATCCGTGTTTATGGAAAACGTTGGCAGATTGAGGTTTTCTTCAAGACCTGCAAATCCATGCTGAACCTGATTGGAGAATGCCATAGCTTATCTTATGATGCGTTGACAGCCCATGTGGCCATTGTATTTACTAGATATATGTTGCTTGCAATGGAACAGCGCCAAAACGAAGATCAGAGAACTCTTGGTGAGTTATTCTTCTTTCTCATTGATGAAATGGCAGACATTACTTTCCGCAGGTCACTTTGCATCTTGATGGATGCCTTAATGGCAAGCCTTCAGGAAATCTTAAAGCTCAGCGATAAACAACTGACTGCTTTTACTGTTGATTTTGAGGCAAGATTGCCGGAATATCTGCGTAATGCACTTCATCCAGAGGTTGCAATAGCATAAAGCACTATTTTGTTAGCTGAAATATTGAATTTTCAAGGTGCGAAGCCCTGTTTAGGTGTGGGAAGTTTTAGTAAGTAATTAGTTTCCAAGGAGGTCTGCATATGAGTGGCAGTAATCATTTTCCGCATGATGGCGAGCATGGAAGAAGTTGTACAGGCTATGGCTGCGATTGTGATGAAAAGAATTATGGATATCATTCTGGTGGCAGAAAAAGTAGTGGAGGAGGTGGCGGCGCCTGGATTGCCATTGCAATCGTTGTAATAGGCAGTATTGTAGGGGCCATGAATGAACTGATCGGAGCTATTCTGATGATTGTGCTGGCATTTATCGTGATTATGAGCAGATGAGGCTTGCAGTTTATATTTATTAGTTGAAAGTGGAAAGAGGTATTGCGGATGACTCTTGAAAAGATGAAAGAAATAATGGATAGAAACGGTGTGCCAGGAAATGCTCGGTTAATGAGTAATTCAGGTTGGGAACTTGGTGCGACTGATATGAATGGAATACTTTGGAATCCAGAAGAGAATGTGATACATTTTGTGCAGACGGCAGCTTTGGAAGCTGAAGGTATGGATGGATATGATGAGAAGTGGATTGTACTGAAATAATATTTTGATAAGATAGAGTAAAAAGAAAGATAGGCGGTGGGGAGAAAATCCTTGCCGCTTATTTTGTTTGATAAATCTGCGTTTTGGGTGCTTCTGGCATATTTCATTGACGGAGAGGGGAATAAAGAGTAGGATGAAGCTATAATAGGTTACAGTAAAATAAATTATTTATAATATGAGCTGTAGACATGTAATGTGAGGATATAAGTATGGCTTTAATAAAGTGTCCAGAATGTAATCATGAGGTATCTGATACAGCAAAGAATTGCTCAAATTGCGGGTATAAGTTATGGTTGGACATAAGACAAGAAATTATGGATGCGAAAGAATACTTTTATAGTAAATAAAATGTATCTGATCGTGTACAGAATTCGATAGAATAGCAATATACAAAAATATTGTTCTGCATTTGATATAGGCTTAAGGAGAAAAAAATGCTTAAAGTTATTAAAAATTATTTAATCATATTAATACTGATTGTAATTATTTTTTCTGCTATTATTGCTACAATTCATGATTCACAATCATATTTTGGTGATAAATCTACTAAAACAACAGTAGCAGAGACAGCAGCACCAGAAACTACTGTTCCACAAATAACAGTAGCGGAAACAAAAGCAGAAGATCTTATCACAATCGAAAATGTCAGCTGTGTATTAGATGGGGATTATTATTACTATAAGGGTACTATTAATAATAACAGCAGACGAACAGTATCATATGTAAAATATGATATATTTATGTATAACGATGAAAAGAAAATTATTCAAACCGATTGGAGCAATTGGACTGGGACTTTGCCGCCGGGGGCATCTACATCAATTGATACAATGATTACTTATGTACCAGGGTCAGAAAAATATAGGGTTGTAGTAGATGAAGTTGTTTTTAAATAAGAGTTTATAGCCAACTATAAGTTGGCATTCGTAAAGACACATTGAAAAACCAAAGGCAATTATAACAAATGAGTACATAATTAAGGGGTACGGTATGAAAAAACGAGTAATATGTGGAATTATTTTGGGAATTGCATTAGGAATAGTAGATTGTGGAAATTCCAAACAATTGGAAGCAGAAAATGCATCATTAAAAGCAGAAAACGAATCGCTAAAGGCAGAAAGTGAGGTGGAAACTGAAGTAGAAACGAAGCCAGAGCTTATCGAATCAGACACCACTAATCCATTATTCTCTATAATAGAGGAATGCAGAAACGGTCAGCGAAATTTACGAATTGGTCGCAAAGAGATAGGGGAAGCGGAGTTTTTGAATTTTTACACGGAATATGGGCATTATTTAAAGAATTTAGGAAATTATTTAACAAAACACGCTAATGAGTTTTCCGATGGAAAGAAGTTTAGTGATTTTGGTGATTATGAAGATGAGTTTTCTGACTTTTATGATTGGGCAGGAAAATTAGTATATTATGATGGAGATGTTAACGATGATTATCAAGTGGTTTGGGAGAAACTTAAAAATATAGTAATACGTCATATAGAGGTGATGGATGATATTTATACCGCTGATGAAGAAGAAGTTGCATCCTCTTGTAATGAATTATTGCAATATATAGCAGATGAAAGTAATGCTATTCAAGCAATTTTGCCAGAAAATCAAGAAAAAGAATATAGCTCATCTAATCCTACAACAAGTGGATATTCAGGTAGCTATGATGCTACTTTAAACTATAGTGGCTCATCAGGTGTGTTGGTCTTTATATCAGAAGATGTTATGGAAAGATATATGACTGCATTAGCGAATGGACGCCAGGGAACAATTGATGAATTATTTTCCAGTGGACAAATAGGATATACAGAAAAAGATACCAAATGTAATATTGTCAAAAAGAAATCGACAAAAGCACAGGTCAAATTATTGGATGGTTCATTTGCGGGAAGTACAGTATGGGTTATTATTGAATCATTACATGAAAAATAAAAATTATGAAGGTGTGAAGCGATAATGACCAGACAAGATGTATTTGAATACTGCCGAAAACAGTACAAAACGGAACCGGATTATCCGTGGAAAGACTGGAGTGCTGTTCTACGGCATATAGACAATAATAAATGGTACGGACTGGTTATGGAAGTTTGCCGTGATAAGATCGGTCTTACTGGCGAAGGCGAAGTGGACATTCTCAATGTCAAATGTGATCCGGTCCTTTCTGGTTCTTTGCGTATGCAGCCAGGCTTCTTCCCTGCATATCATATGAATAAGGAAAAATGGATTTCCATTTTGTTATCAGAAGTATCAGAAAATGATGAGATGATAAAGGACCTTATAGATTGGAGTTATCAGGCAACGGCAGCAAAGAAAAAGAAGAAGCAGTAAATAAGAGTTTGGTATAAGGCATTGAAAAAAGCGCATCGGATAGCAATTGTCTGATGCGCTTCTCTAATTAGTCCAGATAATCACCAACAGGGCTGGTGTTATACTGTTTGATGATTTTTACAATGATAGATCCGTCAGGCTGATCTTCTGTGGCAATGATTTTATACTTTGTCTGTCGCTTTTCAAGAGATTTTTTGTAATGATTAAATTCTTCGTGAACTAATTGTACAGCATAATCATGGGCAACATCTTCTTTCAGCTGAAAATGCAGGGTCTGGCAGATGCAGGCTGCTTTAATACGTTTCATTCTTAATACCTCCTTGAATTTATCATTGCGGTAATATACTCGAATGATTTTAAAATAATTATATTTGAAATTTTTGAAAAATGTCATGGACAAAATTTCAAAAATTTATTAGGAAATAATTGGTTAAAAAGCGCATTGGAGTATTAGGTGGGAATTATAGGAAAAAGGGTGGCAATAGAAGAGAGCAGTCAGAAAAATGGTTGCTCTCTCTTCATATCATTGTGAAATTTTATCTACCGGTATAAGTGGTTTGGCGTTTAACCTCTTCTTGTGCCAACTCTTTGTCGTGTTCCTTTTCTTTGGTTTGCTCTTTCTGAATTTCCAGATCCAGAAGATTAACTTTACTGAAATCTTCTAAAATGCGGAGTGCCTGGTAATCGGATAGAGTAGAGAGATTGAGTTCTTTTGAAAAATAATCTGGGAATGCATCACGGATTTTTTGAATAAGGGCTTTTGTTTCATAATCAGCAGGTGAAAAATATTCATCGATTAAGATGGCTTCAACTGGCGTTTGTTTTTGAATACTTTCGATGATACCAGGCAGTTTTTCTTTGATACCGTTCAAATTATCTACGATATCAGGGCCTAAATCTTTGCGATTTTCAGTCAATTCCGCACCATTTCCTTGGTAAAGTGGGCCATAAATGAACGGGACAGAGTTGGCTTGAGAAAGAATCCGCTCCAGCTTTTTAAGCTCCCTGTAATCTCTGGCTGAGTCTCTGGAATCAGCTGAAAGCTCATCTGCCTGCTCTTGGATAGCATGCGCTTTCTGAATAAAATCGTGAATGTCTTCTGGATTTTTAAGCCCTAAGCGGTCGCAGATATCGGTCACTTCTTTATACTGGAGGATCAGTTTTCGCTCTGTATCGGAATATTTTAGGTAGTCAATTTTCTTGGTTGGCTGCTTTGTGTTTTCTTCTTTCGTATCAAGAACCTGCTCGATAGTATCCAGTTTGGAAAGGTAGTAATTGGAAATATTATTGGCAGAAGAGACAGTAAGCTGCGCCGGATCAATCTCTTTCAACTCTGGAAAAAGTAATTGCAGATCATGAATGGAGTTAACCAGATAATCATTTGGGGCTGGTTCTTTGGGTTGCCGGATAGTAATTTCAGGCTTCTGTTTGGATAAAATGGAAGAGAGCCGGATTGCTTTATCCTTGGTGATGCTGGTCCAATCGAAATCATTTGGAAGGTCAGAAGATAGCTCTTTTTTCAGAAAACGGATCTGTTTTTCACTGGCTGGTTCTGCATCATATTTTTCGGAAAGCATGGAATTTTTCTTCATCAGGCGCTTCTGGCAGTTCAGTTTTGCCTGTCTTACAGCAGCTTCTGTTTTGGAAATTAAGAAAGTTGGCTTTTCTGCTTTGTCGTCTTTAAGATATGCAATCGCTTTTTCTATGTCTGATCTGGATAATAAATAATAATCGGAAGGAGCCAGTCCATAGTCTGAATTTTCGATAGCATTATATAGCTGCTTACGTAGTTTTTTATCGGCCGGATCCAGCGCAGCTTGTGCCTTTTGTATATCTTTATCAGAATAGATCTTTCGTGGAAATAAGTCCGGCGTGATGCCGAGTGCTCCCATTACAACAGAAAGGTCATCGTATAGCTGTAAACTTTTTGCATATTCCATCATATTTTCCGCCGTATTATACAGCCGGATTGCCTGAAAATCTTTTGCTTTGGTATCTAATCCAGCTTTGGCGATTGCTTCTTTTAATTCAGAAAATGTTCCGATATGATAAGCTTTACAAAGTTCAATCGCTTCGTCGATCATCTGTATTTTCTTCGCTGTAGAGAATGTTTTGGTGTTATTTGGCATCATAGAAGCGATACTTGGTGAATAAAAATAGTCCCCAATCTTTGCCAATAGTGCCTTTGCCAGCATTAGAAAACGAATGAGAGAAGGGATGCGGATATTGTTTTTATCGTAGCATGGGATATAAATTCTACCTATTCCCAAGGAAACTTTTTTGTTTTCTTTCCTCATCTGCATATGAAGTTCTTGGCTGATCTGCTTTCGGATTTCGGCTGTCTGGTATTTATCAATGCTTTCCTGAATACCGATTTTTCTGTAGCGGTTGCCCAGACGTGCATCAGAAATAATAGTGCCATCCTTGCTGTAGGTGATCATATTTTTTGTTTGGATGCATGGGAATGAACCATGCGTATGGTGCATCGGCAGATAAGACGGAAATGATAAATCTGATTGCACAGGCAGTGGATATAGTCTGCCCGGTAACAGCAATACAAAACCGCTATTCCATGATGGCGAGATGGCATGAAAAATTATTCCCGGTACTGGAAGAATTAAATATAGGATTTGTGGCGTTTTCACCACTGGCAAATGGATTTTTGTCTGGTAAATACAATGCACAATCTGTTTTTGAGAAAAATACAGACTACCGTTCAATTATGCCGCAATTCCCAAAAGATTCTTACGAGAAAAATCAGGAGTTTTTAGCGTGGATACAGGCATTTGCAGAAGAAAAGAATGCGACAGTTGCCCAGATTTCTCTGGCATGGCTGGTTGATAAAAAGCCATATCTTGTTCCGATTCCGGGGACAAGAAAACTGGAACGTTTGAAAGAAAATGCGGGTGCATCTGATATTTTATTGACACCAGAAGAAGTGAAAAAAACAGATGATATGCTTGAAAGAATTCCTATGTCGGAGGTGTTCGGCGGAACTAAGGTTACAAAGTAGAGGCTAATATTAGCAGCGTGAATCTTCTCCATCTACCCACATCTGTAAATTCCCATCAAGATATAATTTTACATATTCAAGTGGTTCATCGACAGCAAGAGACGTTAATGCACATTCTGATCCGGGAGTAGTTATTAAATTCTTTTCAGCTTCCTAACAGTCAATGCGGAGCATATAGCCAGCACTGGTATATACATCAATGCTGTTTCGTTGTGGATTGTATTCTGCAAATATTGTTCTCATCGTATCGAATCTCTCCTTAGCATTCAATCATTCGTTACAAAAATCAGAAGCATTTCAATCAGTTCACCATGTCACTCTTATTTTGTGTTATACTATTTTATAGATTTTTCTTTAATTTTTGTCCTCCTTGATATTTTGATGTTCAGAATATGAGGGATAGCTTTGAAAATGAAATGTGTTTTCAACTGTTAGTTTATTCGTAAAGGAAGTAATATGTGCTATACTTAAAGGAAAAGGAGAGACAAGATAATGCATCTAGAAGAAACATATACAGGAATTATGCGAGTTGCAAGCAACAGAGATGGAAAGCCATATAAAGACTGGCGGGAATATTATGTAGATCAGTCAGGTCTTATCATGATTTTTCAATCGGACAGTAAGCCTGGCAAATACGCAGTCTATTTCTTTTTGCTGTCAGATGAATACATGCACTCATCGTGCGGTAAACTGCAAATTCAGGATGGGAAGATTCGAATTGAAACAGAGCGGAGCATTTATGAGTTTGAAGAAGATCAGAAATGTCTAACAATGGCAGAGGGATTAATTGCTCTTGATAATGCTAAATTATATTTCGGCAATCCAGATTGTATGTGCATCTGTCAAAAGACTATGAGACTGCAAAAATAGTTGGGAGCCGACATGAAAAATCGGTTGTATATCAGATGAATGCAGGAAAGATAGCAGCAGATGGTTATCTGTTTTATTTGTCGGTGAATGTAGTATGGCTGACAAAAGAGGTACCGGTGCGGTATTTGAGTATATTTGAAAAGTTGAGAGGCAGATTATGAATAAATTTCTTGATAATCGGATGACGATATATGAATACGGAAATCCAACGGCGGATGTTGTTTTAATTCAGCTAGTAGGTGATCATGATCTGCATGACATTGAAAATGAGATTACAGAAATCAGAAACCTTATAAATAAGGATTTTCGATTTATCGTTGTAAAGGTTAATAACTGGTACCAGGAACTAACTCCATGGAAAGCACCGGCTGTATTTGGAAACGAAAGCTTTGGTGATGGGGCTTGGCAAACTCTGGAAAAACTCTTAAAGATCTGTACGGATAAGAACAAGACATACTACATTGGAGGTTATTCTCTTTCCGGGCTTTTTGCATTATGGGCATCGTGTCAAACGGATATATTTTATGGTGTTGCAGCAGCATCCCCTTCGGTTTGGTTCCCTGGATTTGTTGAATATCTGAAAGAACGTAAAATAAAAAGTCGGTCTGTTTATCTCAGCCTTGGCAATAAGGAAGAAAAAACAAAAAATTCAGTTATGTCAAAAGTAGGAGACTGTATTCGGGAATTATATGCATGGATGCAGGCCGAAGAAATACAATGCACTTTAGAATGGAATCAGGGTGGTCATTTTAAAGATCCGACTTTGAGAGTTGCAAAAGCATTTGCATGGGTGTTAAATACAGAAAATGAAAAAGGAAGAAATGGATAATCTATGAAATTAAAAAATATTTTAATCGTTGTGAAAGACCTTGAAAAAGCAAAAACATTTTATCATGATTTATTTGGCCTGGATGTAATTCTTGATCAGGACGGAAATGTGATCTTAACAGAAGGGCTTGTTCTTCAGGATGAAAAGATCTGGGCCAATTTTTTGAAAAAAGAGATAGTATCGGAACACAATTCTTCTGAATTATATTTTGAAGAAAAGGATCTTAAAACATTTGCAGAAAAATTAGAGCGTCTGTATCCGTCTATCCAGTATGTCAATAAACTTATGACCCACAGCTGTGGGCATCAGGTTGTTCGCTTTTATGACCTGGATGGTCATCTGATCGAAGTTAGAACACCGATGTGAAATTGATTACACAAGGAGATAATATTTATGATGGAAATAAAAAAGATCGATCATAATTTTTCGGTATGTCAGGTGGAGGATTATTCCCTTGTAAATTTGAATTCGGAATATAGTTTTATTGGAAAGACGGACGAAGAGAAGTCTCTTGTATGTATCACAGATGAAGTTCCGGCAAATGTGATCCAGCGGGATGATGGATGGAAAGCGTTTCGTATCCAGGGCGTTTTAGATTTCTCATTAATAGGAATATTGGCTAAGATTGCGGCAGCCCTGGCAGATAATGGTATTTCAATTTTTGCAGTGTCTACATATAATACGGATTATGTTTTAATGAAAAAAGAAAATTATCAAAAAGCATTGGATGTTCTTAAAGCTTTAGGATATATGATCATAGATTGATAAATAAGCTGACGTTTAGCTGGATGAACGGGGATAGATTTGCTACAGATGATGAAATGAATTGGTTGGTTTATGTACAGATATCTGTGTTGTGTCCAATGCCCTGATCTTGAAAGCAAAGGATCCAGAGGCTCTTTTTTCAATCAGAGTATCATTTCCGGAAAGGCTCATCCGTTACATCTACAATCGTGGCTGCTTTGGGCAGAGGTCCCGGTCCTTGCCATTTGCAAAAAACTGTTGCATTCCTGCTTACTCTTTTGGCGGTTATATGCTTTATTACTTGGCATTATGCAAGTTGCCGGATTTACCTGTCCCCAAGTAGCTCTTTGGCTGGAATAGTATTCTTTTCTGGCTTTTTTGCTCCGTTTATCGATGGAAATATAGGTTTTCAAAAAGATTGTCTTATATGAAAGTAGTCGTGGTATAATAAAGAGAAAAAACGGAATGGAGATAGACAATATGAGTAACGTACTGATCGTAATTGATATGCAGAATGATTTTGTGACTGGATCACTGGGAAATAAAGATGCACAGATGATCGTACCGAATGTTAAAGCTAAGATTAAAGAGTATGCAGATCGCGGAGACAGGATCATTTTTACAAGAGATACCCACGGGGAGAATTATCTGGATACACCAGAGGGAAAGAAGCTGCCGGTAAAGCATTGTATTAAGGGTACCGATGGATGGCAGATCGTTCCCGGACTGGAAACAGGAAATTGTGAATACATAGATAAACCCACGTTTGGCTGGCTGAACTGGAACGGATTTGATGAAAAAGATGAACTGGAACTGATCGGTGTATGTACAGATATCTGTGTTGTATCCAATGCCCTGATCCTGAAAGCAAAGTATCCGGAGGCTGTAATCTCTGTAGATGCCAGCTGCTGTGCCGGAGTGACACCAGAAAAGCATAAAGCTGCATTAGAGACAATGAAAAGCTGCCAGATCGATGTTTGCGGAGAAGACAAATAAATGATTGATCCATGAAATAAATGTTTGTATGATCAAGAGGAACCACAGATGGAGAATTATATTTTAGAGGTGTGTGTAGACAGCGTAGAGTCAGCGTTGGCGGCAAAAAGGGGCAGTGCAACCCGCCTGGAATTATGCGCAAACCTTGTGATCGGTGGGACCACGCCGGGCTACACTTTATTTGAACAGGTCAAAGAGAAAACAGGACTTCCTGTCAGAGTATTAATACGTCCAAGATTTGGTGATTTTTTATACTCACACTATGAGTATGAGCAGATGCTTTATGATATCCGCTATTTTGCGCAGACCGGTGCTGATGGAGTGGTGATCGGAAGTTTAAAGGAAGATGGTACTCTCAATGAAGAACAGATGCGTGGGATGATCGAGGCAGCAGGAAACAGTGGGATCACGTTACATCGTGCGTTTGATGTATGCGCAGACCCGGTTGTCACATTACAAAGAGCAGCAGAGCTGGGAGTAGATACGATCCTGACATCAGGGCAGGAGGCAGACTGTGTTGCCGGATGTGAACTTCTTCGCAGGCTTGTACAGCTTTCTGCTGATAAGTGTGAGGGCATAGACAGCTACTGCAAACCTGCCATACTGGCTGGCGCAGGGGTCAGTTCAGCGAATATAGCAGAAATTGCTAAGATAACAGGAGCACACGCTTTTCATATGTCTGGTAAAAAGCTTTGTTTAAGCGGCATGCATTATAGAAATGAGCGGGTACATATGGGACTTAAAGAATTGAGCGAATTTCAGATCTATCGCACGGATGAGACAGAAATCAGAAGAGCAGTTGAAATTCTGCAATCCCTTTAAGATAAAATGATAGAGTTTCTGTTATGTATACGGAGGTAATTTGGTAATGAGAAGAAAAGACAGAGAGATCTTAGATCTGGATAAAATTGAAAGCATTATTGCAGGTGCACGTTACATGCATTTGGGAATGTTTGATGAAAATTATCCCTATGTTGTGCCCCTTCATTATGGATATGAAATGAAAGATGGAAAACTGACATTTTATGTCCATGGAGCGAAGGAAGGGCATAAACTGGATTGCCTGCGAAAAAATGATCATGTTTTTGTAGAAATTGACTGCAGACTGGAGAAGAACATAGGATCAGCGAGAAAATGGCAGATGCTGTGACGGTAATCAAGGTGGATGTAGAGTCTTATACTGCAAAAGCCCGTGTAAGGTAATTGAAAAAGCAGGGGATCTGTAAAAATGAGATATGATTGTTAATAAGCTGAAGATAATGTTAACCATTTGCGATAACTGGTTGACATTATCTTTTCTTTTTGCTATACTCAAAGCGTTTTCGGAAACAGGTTATGTAAAAGATATAAAGAATATAAGGAAAGGACAATATAGCTGCAATGGAGTATACAAAGCGTCTGCTTGTATTAGAAGGTCTCCTTTCAACCCTTCCTGACTGTCAGGGCTGGATGATCGCAAAGTGCAGGTTTAGTCTTGGAAACAGGAAAATGAAAACTTCAGACCAGTTTCCTTTGCAGATATTAAAAAAGGACGGGAGGCTGGCAAAGATCCACATTTGTTCTTTTGCAGGAGAGGAAAAAGATCTTTTAGATGTGACTTTGATCAACCCGGGTCAGAGGATGACTTTGGGGAGCAGGGAAAATATGGAAACAGAAAAAGAAGATTATCCCTTTAAGGTCACCAGGGAGGAGACCGATCGCTATTTAAGGGAAGTAAAGGACCAGAATCCCATTCATCAGGGGGAAGGTGCTATTGTTCCGGGTTTTCTGATGGCGAATAAGATCTTAAAACAGTTATCACCCCAAATCCCTTTTCAGGCAGAGTTCCGTTTTCTTACCCCTCTGCAGATTGAAAGATCCGGGTGGCTTGAATTTTTATCTTCAGATGAAGAAAATGATCCGAAGATAGAAGCGGAAAAGGCATTAAAAAAGGTACAGAAAATCCATCTGAGGACGCCTCAAAATATTATTTTAAAAGCTGAAATTACAGAGTACAAAGAGTAGAAAGGAGCGGACAGCTATGAGTCAGACCGCATCAAAAACAGTTCACACAACGAAATCTTACAGTATTTGGAATATACGAAGCCTTACGATTATGGCTTTAATGACAGCACTTCTTATTGTTTCAACGTATATTAAAATACCGCTTCCCTTTTCAACAGCCAGTATTACAGCCCAGACTTTAATGGTAAACCTGATCGGTCTGCTCCTTTCTCCGTTACAGACTCTGGCAGTTATGGTTACATGGATCCTGTTAAGTGTTGTGGGAATTGGCGGATCTTTGGGAAAACTGTTAGGACCGGCAGGCGGATACCGTTATGGCAACCTGGTGGCAGCTGTTCTGATCTCCATGTTCTGCTGTAAAGTAAAGAAAGTAAGATGGCAGACTGCATTTATCATTATCGTAGGAATTCCGGTAATCTACTTATTTGGTGCAGTTCAGATGAAGTATGTGACCAATCAGCCATGGGGCGCTATTATGATCCAGGCAGTGCTTCCTTTTATTCCTCTTGATATTGTTAAATGTTTTGCAGCAGCAGGAATTGCAAAACCTCTTCGCAGACTGTTTCCAACAGACTAAAATGTTCAAAAAGACCTGGGTATTAGATAGATAAGGGAGAGCAGACAATGGAAAATGTATGGATCCTTGGAGGACTTAGAAGTTTTATTGGTGTAAAAGACGGGATATACCGGCATATTCCGGCGGAAGTTCTGGGTGCCCAGGTCTTAAAAGAGATAAAAACAGATTTTTGTTAAAAGATGAAGAGATCGATTATATCATTGGCGGAAACGCAGTAGCAGGCGGAAATATCACCCGCCTTGCTGCGCTTACAGCCGGTTTGGATGAAATGATACCGGCAGTTACTTTAGATCTTCAGTGCGGTTCCGCCCTGGAAAGTATTACTGCTGCAGCAGCGAAGATTGAAAGTGGTCTGGCAGATCTGGTGATCGCAGGAGGTTTTGAAAGTTCCTCCACCCAGCCGGTCCGCATGTGGAATTCCAATCATCCGGACTATCAGGAAGGAAAAAGCTATACAGTGGCAAAATTTATTCCTGACATTCAGGGAGAGCAGGTCATGCTAGAGGGAGCAGAAAAACAGCTCTTACAGAAAATGTCACCAAAGCAGAAATGGATTCCTGGGTATTGTTAAGCCATAAAAGAGCTGCCCAGGCGGCAAAGAAGGGATTTTATCTGATATCCAGCTTTCCATTGCAGACAGCAAAAGATGAAGGGATCAGACCTTCCATGAGCCAGAGACTCTTAGACAGGCTTCCCTGTTTACTGCCAGGCGGTTCGATTATAACAGCTGCCAATGCATGTCTGATGCATGACGGGGCAGCTTTGTGGTCCTCTGTTCTGAAGCATACAGAAAAAACATGGTCTGACGCCTCAGGCAGCGTTCCGTTTCGGCACAGCTATTGGCAGTGATCCTTTTATGAGTCCTAAAACAGCCGTTCTGGCGATCCGCAAGCTGTTAAAACAAACCGCTCTTTCTATAGATGAGATCCACAGTCTGGAAGTGAATGAAGCCTTTGCAGTGATTGATGTACTTTTAGAGCGGGAGTTCCCTGGAATAAGAGAGCGGTTAAATCCATTGGGGAGCCCTTGCTTACGGTCATCCTTACGGCGCTTCCGGAGCCATTATCCTGTTACATCTGTTAAAGGATCTGGAACTGAACCAGGGAAGATTTGGCATCTGCGGAGTAGCGGCAGCAGGCGGGATCGGAACGACCCTCCTGGTGGAAAAAGTATAAAGAAACGTATATTGCGGAGATAAAATCCATGGAAAAGATCACCAACTATCTGGAACTGATACAGCAGATCCAGGATATAACCCCGGAAAAGAGGCTTTTGTACAACAGGCAGAAGTCTTACATACAGCCAGCTTTATGCTTTGGCAAAAGAAAAGCAGGGAATGCTAAAACAGGAGAAAAAGGAATTTGGGGAACAGAACGCCAAAAGCAGCTTCGGATCATCCAGACAACCTGTATTTTAGACCAGCTGGTGGAATTTCTGGCCTGTCAGGGAACAGACTGGATCCCGGTGATCCTTCCTGCAGATGCCACAGTGCCGGTGGATGAATGGACCCAAAAACATGGCCTGAAAATGCCTGTATGGCAGTTATGACTTCAGGGACATCAGGAAAAAATAAGCTGCTTTTCAGAACCTTTGGAAGCTGGTATGATTATTTTCCTGTGCAGAATGAGATTTTTCATATAAATTCAGAAAGACGCCTGTTTATGCAGGGAAGTCTTGCATTTACAGGAAATTTAAACCTGTATATGGGGCAATTAGCGGCAGGAGCAACTATTTTGGCCCAGGAGCGTTTTGATCCAAGGCTGTGGATCCGAAATATAAAACAGTGGCAGGCAAATGGTATCTACCTGATCCCGGCAAAACTGCGGGCATTATATCAGGCATTATGCCATGAAAAACAGGCACCTCTGCCAGAGATCCGGACCATCTTAAGCGGTTCTCAGAGCCTTGAAAAGAAGAGGTAGCACAGTTAAAACAGTTTTTACAGAGGCAGAGATCACGCTTTATTACGGTGCCAGTGAGTTAAGCTATGTTACCTATATCCGTGATACACAGATGAATGACGATAAGACCAGGATCGGAAGGCCGTTTCCGGAATTGATGTGCAGCTGGAAGACGGAAGGCTTATGGTAAATACGAAATGGGGTGTGATCGGAACAGGAAAAGAAGCAAGTGCAGGAGATTATGCCCATTTGGATGAGGAAGGTTATTTTTGTTTTGATGGCAGAAAGGATGATATTTGCAGCATCAATGGCCAGAAGATCTCCTGTATCCGTGTAGAACAGGCGATCCTTTCACTGGGGATCGGGGCAGAGGCAGCAGTAAAACCGGTAGAGCGACAGGGACGGCAGTATCTGGCTGCCTGGATCGTGCCAAAAGAGAAAGAAAGGGAAAAGATCTGGAAAAAGACGGAGAGATCCGCAGTCAGTTAAAACAATCCTTTCCCAGGGTGAGATCCCAAAGTTTTTCTTTTGAGGATACACTTCCTGTAAATGAAAGTGGAAAAGTGTTAAAACGGTTATTGAGTAATCATTGTATTTTCAGTTTTGTATGGCATAATTAAATATCAGGAAAGTTTTACACCGGTCCCTGGTTGTCAGGACCGGTTCCTTTGCTGTAAATGGATTTACAAGCAAGATGTATTCTTAAAATAAAGCAATTTGGGAGTACAGCAGGGATAAAGGGAGGAAAAATATGTATCAGCTGGTGATCGTAGATGATGAGGATAAGATCGTAGAAGGAATAGCAAATCTGTTTCCATGGGAACAGTTAGGATTTCAGGTAACGTGGTTCAGCAGGCCTTTAAAGGCATTGGAATACGTAAAGACCCATCAGGTCCATGTGCTTATGAGTGATATTGAAATGCCGGAGATGAACGGGTTAGAGCTTTGTAAACAGCTTCAGGACAGTGACATCAAGATCGTATTTATCAGCAGTCATCAGAATTATGAGTATTTCCGGTATGCCATCCAGTACCGGGTAGAAGATTATCTGTTAAAGCCTATCAAAAGCGGTGATATTTTAAATTGCTTTGGAAAAATACGGCAGCAGTTAGATGAGAAATACGCAGTTACCCAGGAAACACCGGTAACTTATTACGACCAGGTGATCTCCAAAGTAAAAGAGTACATAAAAGAAAATTATAAAGAGGCTTCTCTGGAAGATGCGGCAGTCCAGGTGTCTTTAAGCCCCAGTTATCTGTCCCGTATTTTCAAGGAAAAATGCGGTATGGGATTTTCTGATTATCTTACTAAGACAAGAATGGAAAAAGCCTGTGAGCTGTTAGGGGACATTCAATATAAAAGTTATGATATTGCTTATTATATCGGCTATGATAATCCCAAGAACTTTTCCAGGGCTTTTAAGGCCTATTTTGGAATGACTCCCAAGGAATACAGAAACGGAAAGGTGCTTGAAAAGGGATGAAACGAAGATTTTTATACGCCGTTTTCTTCGGTATCTCATGCTTTTAATGGTGCCTACCATCCTGATCTTTTCCTTTGCCATGATCTCCTTTAATTATCAGCTGGACCGGTCCTTAGATGCCAGGGCAAAGAATACTCTTTCCAGTGTAAATAACAGTCTGGAGATGATGGTCAGCAATGTAGCGTATCAAAATGAACAGCTGACCAATAATGCTTATACGTTGATCGCGTTAAAACGACTGATGCAGAGGGAGACCAGGATCCCTTACAGTGACGCGATCTATCTGCGAAATATTAAATCCACGTTAAGCAGTATTATACGGGCTTACCCATATATCCAGTCGGTTTATCTGTATCTGGATGGGTATAACAACTATTTTTCTTCAGATTATGGACTGGAGCAGCTGCAGCCTAAAGGAAAGAACAACTGGTACAGCAGTTACCGTTCCATGAGCTCGGACGAAGAAAGTCTGATGGAGACCAGGGCAGCGGCAGATACAGGGTATGGGCGCAGCATGATCACCATTTACCAGAAAATGAAGCTGCAAAAGGCGTAGTGGTCATGAATATTGATGTAGGCGCTTATCTGGCAAGTCTGGACGCGATCCTGCAAAAGACAATGAAACGGTTCTTTATCTGGATAAAAAGACCAGCTGATCCTTGCCTGGAATGATGAAAACGGGGCAGCAGACAGTTTTAGCGGTACAAAGTTTAAAACAGCGGACAGGAAAACAGCTGGAAAAGATCAATGGAAAATCCTATCTGGTCCATACGGCTGTCAATGATCAGTATGACCTTCTCCTTGTGTCCCTGATCTCCAGGCAGGCGAAAATGAACAATATCATCCAGGTGGCAGGGGCTTTCCTGGCAGTATTTGTGTTAAATATCATTGCCATGATGGCATTAGCCTATACTACCACTGTACGTACCTTCCGCCAGATCGAGTATATGATCCAGGTATTTTATGATGCGGAAAGCGGAGTTTATCCTTCCGGACCCCGCCAGGAAGTAAAAGATGAGTATGATATTCTTATGAATAATATTATCTATCTGTTTTAAACACAGTAAAGCTGCAGACAGAACTGACAGAGAAACGCCATAATCAGGAAGTGGCAGAACTGACAGCCCTTCAGTTACAGATCAACCCGCATTTTCTCTTTAATACCTTACAGACCCTTCAATTTCAGGTACAGTCCGGTGCTTCTTCGGAAGAGTCAGTGACGATCCTGGAATATTTATCGGATATTTTAAAATACGCACTGGCAGATGCCACAGAAACGATCAGCCTCAGGGAAGAATTGTTGTATTTAAAGAAATATGTGGCGATCCAGAAATTCCGTTTTGGGGAGAAATTTATTATCTATTATGAGGTAGATGAGGAACTGATGGATCTGCGGGTGTTCCGTCTGATGCTCCAGCCATTAGTAGAAAACAGTATTTTACATGGTGTGCGTTATAAAGAAGACAGGGGTTATATTAAAGTCCAGATCTTCTGCCGCGGCGGCAAGGTCTATTTCCGTGTGGTTGACAATGGGGTGGGAATGGACAAGGCAGAAACCAAACGTCTCAGAGACTCCATGAAGGAGATCAATGTCCATCACATCGGCCTTGCAAATGTAAACAGCCGTTTAAAGCTTCATTTTGGGGATGAGTCCGGGATCCGGATCCGCAGCAAAAGGGAATGGGCTGTGTAATGGAATTTTGCCTGCCGGAAAGTGCTGTCCGACCGGAACAGACAGATCTGAAAGTAGAAATTTAAAACAAAGAATGAATAAAAATCAAAAGAAATGATACCTTTTGCAAAAACGGTAAAAATGAATAAAAATGAAAAGCCTTCCTTTCGGTTTTAGGAAAAATTTACTACAATAAGATCATCAAATGAAAGAAAAGAGAGGGATTCGGTTATGAAGAAAAGACTTGTGAGCGTAGCATTGGTAGCTGCATTAGCAGCAGGTACTCTGGCAGGATGTGGAAGTTCATCCTCAGGAGACAACACACAGGCTGCTGCTGGTGGAGAGACAGCAGGCAAAGGCGGCAGCTCTGATGAAAACATCACCCTTCGTTTTGCATGGTGGGGCGGTGATGAAAGAAATGAGGCTACCTTAAAGGTGATCGAGCAGTTTGAGGCAGCTCATCCAAACATCACCATTGAAGCTGAGTACGGCGGCAGCGATGGTTACCATGATAAACTGGCAACCCAGCTGGCATCCGGAACAGCAGCAGACATTGTTCAGGTAGACCCGGAAGTGTTCCCAACTTATGTATCTACAGGTGACTACTTCATCGATTATAAAGATTACGATATGGATCTTTCAAACTTCGATGAGAATTACATTTCCCTGGAGATCAACGGACGCTATGATGGAAAGCAGTTAGGACTTCCAACTGGTATTTCCGGTTCCGGTATGCTGGTAAACAAAGACCTGGCAGATGCCATTGGTATTGATTTCTCCCAGCCATATACCTGGAGCGATCTGATCGACATGGGTAAGAAAGTCCGCGAATATGACGACAGCATGTATCTGCTGTGCGCAAACAAAGAATATCTTGTAAACATGGTTGTATTCAACTATGGAAAGCAGCTTCTTGGAAAGACCTTCTTTGACGCAGACACAAAGACACTGAACTTAACAGAAGATGATCTTAAGACGGTATATGAATATGTAAAGCAGCTGTATGATGAAGAAGTAGTTGCACCTGCTTCCTATCAGGCATCTTACACAGGTGACAACCTGCAGTCTGATACCAACTGGATCGCCGGCAAGTATGTAGCAGCTCCAACTTACATCTCTACTATTGATGTTATGGTTGCAGCAAATCCGGAAGCAAACTACATGATGGGACAGCTTCCAGTATTAGACGGCGCTACTGAAAAGGGCTGGGCATCCAATACTCCTCAGGTAATTGCTATTACAAAGACCTGTGAGCATCCGGAAGCAGCAGTAGAGTTTATGAATTACTTCTACAATGATGATACTGCATTAGAGACCTTAGGGGCAACAAGAAGCGTTCCTCCAACAGAGAAAGCAAGAAAGATCTGCTCTGACAAGGGAATTTTAAGTGAGATCACCATGGAAGGTGCTGATATTGCAGCAGCTATGGGCGGAACTCCAAATGATAAGATTTCTTCTTCCCAGGAGTCCAAGACCATTCTTTTTGACTCAGTAGAGACCATTGGTTACGGCGCAAGCACCCCAGAGGAAGCTGCAGCTGATACCATCAACCTGCTGTCTGGTCTGGAGCAGTAATAAGCATTTGATCATAAACAGAGAGTGCCGCAAAAAGGACACGAAAGTATTTTGCGGCGCTCTTTTTCTGCCTATAGGAGGTCATTATGAACAGGAAAAAAACCATGAAAAGGGAATATCAGGCATACCTGTATATCCTTCCCTGGATCTTAGGCTTTGCCATTCTTCAGCTTTATCCTTTTGTTTCATCTTTTATTTATTCTTTTACAGATTATACTGTTGGTGCAAAGGCAACCTTCCAGGGCCTTGCAAACTACAAAAAGTTATTTACCCAGGATAAGGAATTCTGGAATTCTTTAAAAGTAACGATCCTTTTTGCGCTGTATACAGTTCCTGGAAAACTGATCATGGCCTTAGCAGTTGCCATGTTCTTAAACAGAGATTTAAAAGGTATCAACCTGATCCGTACTTTATACTATATTCCGTCTCTTTTTGGCGGAAGTGTAGCAGTAGCACTGTTATGGAGACTGATGTTCCTGGACAATGGTGTGATCAACGCTATTTTAAGCGCCCTTCATCTGCCGGTGATCCAGTGGTTAGGTGATACACGCTATGCACTGCGGACTATATGTATGCTGGAGATATGGCAGTTTGGTTCTTCCATGGTCATGTTCTTGGCAGCATTAAAGCAGGTTCCACGCTCCCTTTACGAAGCAGCAGAGATCGACGGCGCCGGAAAAGTAACACGTTTCTTCCATATTACACTGCCTCAGATCTCTCCGATCATTTTCTTCAACCTGATCAACCAGACCATCCAGGCACTGCAGAACTTTACTTCCGCACAGGTCATTACAGAAGGCGGACCGTTAAAGTCCACTTATGTACTGGGACTGAAACTGTACAAAGAAGGTTTCTCCTATTTTAAAATGGGATACGCAAGTGCTATTTCATGGGTCGTATTTGCAGCAATCATGATCTTTACCCTGGCGATCTTCGCATCTTCCAAGCTGTGGGTACATTATGCCGATGAATAAAAGGAGGTAAATTATTATGAAACAGTCAAAACACAGAACCGCTAAACTGGTTCGTGACTATCTGATCATATTTGTGATCGGTGCCGTTTTACTGTATCCGATCATCTGGATGTTCTTTGCATCCTTTAAGTCCAATGACGAGATCTTTGGTTCCATCCGTTTACTGCCTCAGAATTTCAGCTTTAAATATTTTATTGATGGCTGGAAGGGCAGTGGTAAGGCAACTTACACCAATTTCTTTATCAACACCTTTTTACTGGTGATCCCGACTACCATCTTTACTGTTATGTCCAGTGCTCTGGTTGCATATGGATTTGCCAGATTTCAGTTTCCTGGAAAGAAGATCCTGTTTGTACTGCTTATTGCAATGTTGATGCTGCCAAACTCCGTAGTCATCATTCCTCGTTATACTTTATACAACAAGTTTAACTGGATCAATACGTACATGCCATTTTACGCACCTGCGCTGTTATGCTGTAATGCTTTCTTCCCTTATATGTTGATCCAGTTCTTGAGAGGACTGCCAAGAGATCTGGATGAGTCCGCATACATTGACGGCTGCGGAACCTTCAAGACCTTTACCCATATTTTACTGCCTCTGATGAAGCCGTCATTATTCTCTGCAGGTCTGTTCCAGTTCTTATGGACCTACAATGATTACTTTAATTCACTGGTATTTATCAACTCTGTTAAGAAGTTCCCGATCTCTCTGGCACTTCGTATGTCACTGGATGCGGAGTCTGTTGTACAGTGGGGCAAGGTAATGGCAATGGCTTTCGTAGCAGTTGTTCCTGTTATCCTGCTGTTCTTTGCAGCACAGAGATATTTCGTAGAAGGTATTGCAACCAGCGGTTTAAAGGGTTGATGTATTAGTTAAAAAGTTTAAGAAAATGAGCATGAAAAGGAGAAGCAGAACATGAAAGTAATAAATCCTGTACTTCCCGGTTTTAATCCGGATCCATCCCTGGTGAGAGTGGGAGATGATTATTATATTGCTACATCTACATTTGAATGGTTTCCGGGCATCTGTATCCATCATTCAAAAGATCTGGTAAACTGGGAGATCCTTTCCTATGCTCTTACAGATGAGACTAAATTTGACATAAAGGGAATGGACACTGCCTGCGGCATCTGGGCGCCAAACCTTACTTATGATAATGGTACTTTTTATCTGATCTATACCATTGTATATACTAACCGCCATCGTTTTAAAGATACCCACAATTTTATGGTAACTGCCACAGATCCTCAGGGTCCATGGTCAGCTCCCATCCCTCTCAATAAAATGGGCTTTGATCCCTCTCTCTTTCATGATCCTGATGGTACCAAGTGGCTGGTGAACATGCTTTTTGATTACAGATTGGATCACAAACGTTTTGGCGGCGTAGGTGTACAGCAGTACGATCCAAAGACCCAGAAGCTGGTAGGACCGATCTATAATGTATTTAAGGGCAGCGATAAGGGAACCACAGAAGGTCCGAACATTTTCTATCATAATGGCTGGTATTATCTGGTAACAGCAGAAGGAGGCACAGAATTTAAACACTGCGTGACCATGTGCCGTTCCAGGAAACTGACTGGTCCTTATGAGATCAGCCCTTATGCGCCGGTCCTTACATCTTTTGGAAAAGATGTACAGTTAAAACGTGCCGGACATGGCCAGATTATCCAGGGAAAAGATGGAAACTGGTATATGGCTCATCTCTGCTCCAGAAGTCTGGATGACTGCAGTATTGTTGGCCGTGAAACAGCCATCCAGAACATGACTCTTACAGAAGACGGCTGGTTTAAGCTGTCTGCAAATGATACCGCATCTCCGGAAGATTTCTTTGAGGTGCCGGAAGAGGTGGAAGTAAAATCTGCAAAGTCCGGATTTACAGATTTTGGAAAAGTTACAGAGATCCCGTTGGAGTATATGACATTGCGGCAGAGTGCTAAGACCTGCGGCATCACCATTTCTGACGGAAAGCTGCACATTCAGGGTGGAAATTCCCTGGCTTCCAAATATAACCAGGGATTATTAGTCCGCAGACACCAGCATCATTCCTATGATTTTACAGCGAAAATGGAATTTGCTCCAAGAGATTACTGTCATATGGCCGGACTTGTATGCTATTACAATTATGACAATAATTACTATCTGAACATGTCTGTAGACGATGAAGGAAAACCTTATGTAATGGTAAATGTTTCTGTGAATAAAGAGATCTCCCAGAGTGAAAAAGTATATCTGGGAGAAAATAAAGATCCGGTATACTTAAAAGCAGAAGTAAGAGAGCGGAATGTAACTTTTTTCGTTTCCCAGGACGGTACTTCCTACACCCAGGTAGGAGAGGTACTTGATATGAGAAACCTTTCGGATGAACGGGTGGACGGAAATGGATTTGCCGGAGCTATGGTCGGTGTGACCTGTCAGGATCTTCATGGGGATGGGATCCAGGCAGACTTTGAATGGCTGGATTACAGCGTGTGCAGAGAGTAATTAAGAACATGAAATGAAAATGTGAGATAAAAAACACATACCAGCGGGATGGGAAAGTCTCTCAGGTATGTGTTTTTGTTTATTTCTGGCTGTCCCGGTACTGGCTGGGAGTACATCCAAAGTATTTTTTAAACACTTTCATAAAATAAGAAGGTTCCTGATAGCCGGAAAGCAGCGCTACTTTGGAAACGGGAACATTGCTGTTTTTCAGCAGTTTTTCCGATTCACGCATCCGTTCTTCTAAAACCAGGGCTGTAAAATTGCTTCCTGTGATCTGGCGGATCAGGTCGCTGGCATAGGGAATGCTGATGTGAAAATAAGCGGCAACATCAGGCAGAGTGATTCCTGCTAACTGCTGACAGATCAGCTTGCGCAGCTGGACTTCAAAAGAAGCCTGGTCAATATGTGCTTTTTTATGATCCGTATTTTCCAGTAAAAAGCTGGCAATGTCTTCTGTAAGCTGGGAACGCATATTAGAAAAATAATGGTCCGAAGAGACACGCAGCCATTTAAAACAGGAAGGGGAAAAATGTTTTATTTTCTTTATATAGGGATAGGTTTCTTCTGCTTCAGAAACTACCTCATCATCCGGACTGCTGATCCAGAGAATGGATTTTCCAGAGATAGCCTGAAGACAGGAGCCAATGGAAAGCCGTCCGGCACTGCCTTTTATTTCGTTGGTGAGAGTTTCTTCATCTGTACCGTGGATATAAGGAATCCCTTCTTCTAACAGATCATTTAAGTGTTCTCTGTAATCCTCATTTTCAAGTCCAAGAAGATAGATACGCCACAGATCGCAAGGGGCTAAGAATACACCGCCTTTTACCTGAGGACAAAGGGCGATCATACGGGCCGCATTGACACAGCCTAAACTGTGACCGATAAAGAAAATGTGGTTTTTGTCAAAACCATACTGGGTATCATTTAATACAAAATCCAGGACGGCTTTTGTGTCTTCAAAACTTCCCTCAAAGGAAAAATCACCTTCACTTCCCCAACAACCACGATAGAAGAAGATAACAGAAGAGAAGCCGGTCCTGCGTAAAGACTGTGCCAGATCCAGATTTTTCTCATGTCCCGGATAGCCATGGGTGAAGATAAGAACAGGGTGCGGGCCGTTTCCTTCCGCCGTATACACGGTACACAAAATACGTCCTGCCGGTCCATAGACGGCAGGTGCATATAAAGACGCGCCATTTACTGTTTTCATCTGCATTTCCCCTTTGGCAAAGTATATGGGTATTTTAGCATGGGAGAGGAAAAATGTCAAAAAGATGTCAAAAAGGGAAGAGAAGTACTTCAGGCGACAGCAGGAGAGCAGAAACAGAAAATTCCCCGCTGCGTATCAGCGGGGAACCATAAAGAAATCATATTATTTTGCCAGATTTTTAAAAAACTCTGTTACAACATCAGAAACCTCCAGGCGGTAATCTGAGAAGAAGTGATCCGTAGGATATTCAAGAACCTGGATATTTCCACCGCCCAGGGCATCGATCCCGTCTAATAAAGGCTGTAAATGATCTTTTTTCGGTGTACAGATATCCAGTGATCCGGTGATACATAATAACGGCTTTTTGGAAAGAGCAGCAGCCTGATATTCTAAGGCATATTCTTTCTCATGCTCGGTAGCCTCTTTGTAAAGGCATCCTTTTGTAAGGCCTGTCAGCCAGTTTACACTGTCATTTAATACATCTTCCAGGACTTTTGCGTTTTCAGGGTCACTTTGGGCGATCTTTCCGATCCGTCCTACATTACAGGGCATTAAAAGAACAGCACCTTTGATCTCCGGTCTTCTTGCTGCGATCTGTCCGCAGACAAAACCGCCCAGGCTGTGGCCTGCTGCATAGATCTTATCTTTATCAAAGCCATAAGTTGTGTCGTTTAAAATAAAATCAAGAACTGTTTCAGCGTCATCCAGATCATTTTGCAGGGAATAATTTCCGCTGCTTCCCCAACTGCCGCTGTAGTGGAATGTCATTACGTGAAAGCCGGCCCGTCTAAATGCCTGTGCAAGATCCAGGTTCTGTTCACTTCCGGGAATACCATGGAGAAGGAGGATAGTAGGATGGGGACCTTCACCCCCTGCCGTGTATAAGGTAGCAAGGAGCTTTCCATGTTTTCCGGGAATTATGATACCATAAAGATCGGGCCGGCTACAACAGGCGCCGAAATGAGTTTCTTTCGCATTCGTATTTTTACAACACATATAAACGGTCCTTTCTGACGTAATTCATGTCTTTAAAAGAACAGACCTAAAATTTGTTCTTATATCATTCTTTGTTCTGTTCTGCTTCAGCAAGTTCTTTGTTTAAGTCTCTCTTATACCAGTCTTTTCCGTACAGGAAACGGGAAACCAGCATAGAAGCAACTGTATCGCCGCAGGAGTTGATCAGAGTACAGCCTGCATCAAACAGCTGTGTCATCATCATCAGTACCGAAAGGGCGATAACAGGGAAACCAAAGGAAGAGATCAGCATGGTCTCCATAGCAGCACCGCCGCCGGGAACAGAAGATACAGCAACAGAAGCACATACAGCAATGGTCAGTGCAAAGGCATAATCACCAATGCTTCTGAATGGATGTCCAAATAAGGTGCAGCAAAGTACGATCTCGTAAATAGTAGCAAGGCAGGCACCATCCATATGGCAGGTAGCACCAACAGGTACAACAACGGAACTTACAACTCTTGGAACACCTAATTTATCGCAGGCATCCAGCTGCATCGGAAGGGCAGCAGCAGAAGAACGGGTACCAAGTGCAGTCAGTGCAGGTGTTAAGATTTCTTTGAAATAATGTTTTACGCCCCATGGACCGGCAGCGATAAATGCATAAAGTCCAAGAAATACAAAGAAATAAACAAAAACAGTAGGATAATAAATTAAAAGTCCACGTCCATAGCTTTTTAACAGATCGGAACCATATGTACCGGTCAGGTTTGCGAAATAAGCCATCAGACCTAAAGGAGCAGCTTTCATTAAGATTGCTACCATTTTGTAGAATACCAGGGACATGTTGTTTAACCAGTTTGCAATTTCACGGCCTTTTTCACCAAGGGAAGAAACGGTGACACCAAAGAATACAGTAAATACGATCAGTGCCAGGATATGTCCTCTGGAAATGACATCCGGGAAGTCACCAACTGTAAAAGTATTAACGATCTGGTCACCGATACTGGAAGCAGCTGCCTGTGCAGTAGCATCACCAGCGCCTAACTGAACGGAAGTATCGACACCAAAGATGCCCAATACTACAAACATAAAACTTCCGGCAATGGCTGCAGTCACTACGAAGATCACCAGTGTAAATCCCAGCAGCTTTCCAACGCTCTTTGTATCGCTGATATTAGCGATAGAACTGGAAATTGAGAAGAAAAGCAGCGGAACCAGCAGTACAAACAGCAGGTTCAACCAGATCTGGCCAATTGGATACAGGAATGACGCTTTTTCTCCCATCACCATTCCGATGATGGCGCCTAAAATAACAAAGGCAATAAGGATCAGTGGTTCACGGTAGGCAGAAGCCTGTTTCTTTTTTTCACCCATAGATAATTCCCTCCTTAGAATATTTATGTTACACACACTATAAGAGTTTTCAGACAACTTTTCAATCAACAATTATAGCAATTGAACTGTAATATTTTAAGATATAATGTGTCCAAAAGAAAAATAAGCGACACCGAAGGTGGCATTTATTTTTCTTGGACCATTAACGAACAAATCGTCTGTGTAAGCAGACAGTAGAGCGCAAAGTGCGGAATTTGTGAGTGCAGTTTGAAATTTTATTGATAATATCAGAATTTTCTGAATGTTTGAAATCCTATTGACTTGAAGTCAACTTCAAGCTGTATACTTAAACCAGATACAGACTTTATGTATAAAAAATGTATAGTAAAAAACGTATATATAATAGGAGGAAACACTTCATGAGCAATGTAAAACCAGTACCTGGAACAAATGGAAACCAGTATATCCCTTACGATCAGAGAACAGGGGAAGAGTCTGTGGTATATTTCACCAGGGACCTGTCTGCTGCCGGTTTAAAGAAGATCTATGACCGTATCCAGTCCCGTATTACCGGCAAGACCGGCATAAAGCTGCACACCGGCGAAAAGAATGGCCCAAACATCATTCCTCGTCCATGGGTAAAAGAACTGATGGCAGATAAGATGGATGACGCAGTGATCGTTGAGACCAATACTTATTATGAAGGCGACCGTTATACTACAGAGCAGCACAGAGAGACCTTAAAGGTAAATGGCTGGACCTTCTGCCCGGTAGATATTATGGATAAAGATGGAACTGCCATGCTTCCTGTAAAGAACGGAAAGTGGTTTACAGAGATGTCTGTGGGTAGAAATCTGTTAAATTATGAGTCCCTTCTGGTACTGACTCACTTTAAGGGCCATGTAATGGGCGGTTTTGGCGGATCCAACAAGAACATTGGTATCGGCTGTGCAGACGGACGTATTGGTAAGGCTATGATTCATACAGTAGAAGGTTCTGACAATATGTGGAGTATTGCAGAAGAAGAACTGATGGAACGTATCACCGAATCCACCAAGTCTGTTGTAGATCATTTTGGCGAGCATATCGCATTTATCAATGTAATGCGCAACATGTCCCTTTCCTGTGACTGCGAAGGTGTTGCAGCTCTCCCTGTTGTAACTCCTGACGTAGGTATTGTAGCTTCCTTAGACATCCTTGCAGCAGACCAGGTATGTGTAGATATGATCTATGCAATGAAGGAAAATGACCACAAAGACCTGATCGAGCGTATGGAAAGCAGACACAGCTTAAGACAGCTTTCTTATATGAAGGAAATGGGAATGGGAAATAACCGCTATAAACTGATCGACCTGGATAATGAAGATGCAGTGATCGATGCAGCAGCTGCTGTAGACGGTGTGGTTCCATTTGGACAGGTGAGAAAAATTCATTATGCAAAATAATCATAAGATAAATTGCGGTCGGGAAATAAAGACAACAGGATCAAAATGTGCTATGATAAGTGAAGTCTGAAAAGATGGGCGTTAAAATCTGAGATGAGGTTAAAACAATGGATTATCAAGCATTAGAAGAGCATATTAAAGATTCTGTTATGGAAGAGCAGGCGAAGCTGGGATTTCGCAAAGAAGTGATCCGGTTGTATTACCCTGTGGGCATGTTAAATAATCTGTTTGGCACTGCCTGTGATGCAGAAGAAATGCAGCAGGCTCTTGCAGGATTTACAGATTTTGCAAAAGAGCGGCTGGGAGAAGTGACCATCACCCACAAGAAAGACCGTTTCTGTCTGCTCCTTCCGGAAGAAACAAGTATTTATGTTCATGAACATAAAAAAGAAAATGAATTTATCCACCAGCTGGTAAACCTGATCGCTTCCCATGAAACGGATATGGAACAGGTGAAAAAGCTGTTTGAGCAGCAGCCGTTTCCAAGTGTGGTGGAACAGACGACAGGCGGGGAGTTTGATACAGTCATCCACTTTACACAGGGAGATGACAGATATTATTACTGCTTTAAAGATGAGGGCTTTCATATTACCTATCATCGTTTTCTGCCGGCGGACTATAAAGATTTAGGAGTGTAGCGAAAACTACACTCCTTTTTTGCATAACTTGATACAGTCTTTTAACCATTTGCAGTTTGTTTCTTCCCTTAAAACAGCCCCATGAAGAACCAGATAATCGGCAAAGTCATTTTCATCTTCCGGTGGGATACTGGAAAATTTTCCCATATTTCCTTTCAGATGGGCCAGCTTTTCTTCATGTTGTTTTAACTGGTCTGTCAGCAGTGCCATTCGTTTTTCCGGGGATAATGCGCCTGAAAAGAAGAGCTGCAGGCGGAATTCATCCTTTGGCACAGGCTTTAAAGGATTTAAACTTTCTTCCCATTTATAAAAATCTTCCCGGCCCTTTTCCGTAATGGAATAAACCTTTTTCTCCAGAACATTTCCTGTGATCTCTACCTCGTACCGGACCAGACCATTTTCAGAAAGGCTTTTTAATTCCGGATAGATCTGGCTGTGTTTGGCATTCCAGAATTCAAAAAGAGTAGTTTCAAATTCCTTTGACAGGTCGTATCCAGTCATATTTTTTCTATTTAACAATCCCAAAATGGCATATTTTAAAGTTCCCATATTTTTAAATCCCTTCATTATAAAAGTGTGAAAGTATATTTCATGCTATCAGCAGTATATCATACAAATTCTTTCTGTGCCATAGAAAAATATATGTATTTTTAAACATGTAAATATTGACATGTTTATATGATGGTGTTACCATAGAAAAAGACATGTTCCAAAAGGAGCAGATAAAGAAAAATAAGCAGGAAAGGGAACAAGAATTATGAAACGTACAAAAGCAGAACAGGTAAAGCGGTATCTTATATTTTTAGTGGGCCTGTTTGTAAACTCGTTGGGCGTCAGCCTGATCACCAAGGGAAATCTGGGAACTTCCCCTATTTCTTCTATTCCTTATGTACTCAGCCTGAATTTCCCATTTTCTCTGGGAAACTTCACCATTGTATTCAGTTTGCTTCTGATCTTTCTTCAGTTTTTACTTTTGGGAAAGAATTTTAAGGCAGAACATTTATTGCAGATCCCGGTATCTATGGCATTTGGCTACTTTATTGATATGTCCATGATCCTTCTGGGATTTGTTCATCCGGTATCCTATATTTCAAAAGTCCTGGGACTTCTGATCGGCTGTCTGGTCCTTGGCGTTGGCGTATATATGGAAGTGCTGGCAGATGTAGTTATGCTTCCGGGAGAGTCTTTTGTAAGAGCCGTGGTATTCCGCATCCATTCTGAATTTGGTTTTACAAAGGTCTGTTTTGATGTTTCCATGGCAGTGATCGCAGCAGTTCTTTCATTCCTCCTTTCCGGTCATTTAGAGGGTGTACGTGAAGGTACTATTGTGGCAGCCGTTTTAGTTGGCTTTATTGCAAGAAGTATTGGAAAACGTCTTTCTTTCCTTCCTGTGCTTATTTACGGAGATGATAAAAAGGAAGAAGAGAAGATCGAAGAAGAATTGAATGACATTGTATGAACCCAAAAGAAAAACAAGCGACACCGCAGGTGGCATTTGTTTTTCTTGGGTCATTCATGAACGAACCGCCTGCGATAGCAGGCAGTAGAGCGTGATAGCGCGAGTTCGTGAATTGATAAAAAAGGAGAGAAAATATTATGACACACAAATTTCCACATCTTTGCAGTCCCATCACCATTGCAGGACGCACCTTTTCCAACCGTATGTTTTCCGCACCAATGGGCGGAACAGATATTACCAATGACGGTTGTATCGGACCAAAATCTACCGCCTTTTATGAGCTTCGTGCCAAGGGCGGCGCAGCAGCTGTAACGGTCAGCGAATGTATGGTCCATCCGGAGACAGACGGTTCCCATGCATATCATCTGGATACCACTATTTTAAATTCCCTGGCAGCAGCTACCTATACAGCAGATGCTATTTCCCGTCACGGAGCAGCAGCCAGCCTGGAACTGTCCCATTCCGGTATGTATGCAGGAACCTATATGACGGATAAGTCCAGACAGCATGAAATGTGCCAGTGGGGCGCTTCTGATACGGTACGTGCAGATGGCGTAAAGGTTAAGTCTTTAAGCAAAGAGCAGATCAAGGACATTGTAGCTTCCTATGGAAAAGTAGCAGGTCTTGCAAAACGTGCAGGTTTTGAGATGATCCTGATCCACGGCGGACATGGCTGGCTGATCAACCAGTTTTTATCCCCGTATTTTAACCACAGAACCGATGAATACGGCGGTTCTCTGGAAAACCGCTGCCGTCTGGCAAGTGAGATCCTGGATGCAGTCCGTGAAGCAGTAGGACCTGCATTCCCTATTGAGTTCCGTTTAAGCGGCTCTGAGCTGTTTGAAGGCGGCTATGACCTGGAAGAAGGCGTGCGCATCGCTATGCAGCTGGAGTCCAAGATCGATCTGCTCCATGTATCTGCAGGTACTTACCAGAGAGGTTTTGGAGATACCCATCCGTCTATGTTTAAGGAACACGGATGTAATGTATATCTGGCAGCTGAGATCAAAAAGCACGTATCCATTCCTGTTGCAACACTGGGCGGTTTAAATGACCCGGCACAGATGGAAGAGATCATTGCTTCCGGCAAGGCAGATGTAGTTTATATGGCCCGTGCCCTTTTGGCAGATCCATTCCTTCCAAGAAAAATCATGGAAAACAGGGATGAGGACATTGTCCGCTGCCTGCGCTGTTTTACCTGTATGGCAGAACGTGCAGCTACTTCCACCAGAAGATGTACCGTAAACCCATTGATCGGAAGAGAAATGGAAGGGGACGAAGTACAGCCGGCACCTGTAAAGAAGAAAGTTTTAGTAGCAGGAGGCGGCCCGGGCGGTCTGTATGCAGCATGGACAGCAGCCAGAAGAGGCCATCAGGTCATCTTATGTGAAAAAGAAGAGGAACTGGGCGGTATCTTAAAGAGCGAGATCGCCATTCCATTTAAGAAAGAAATGTACCAGCTGACAGAAACCTATGCACGTTTTGCAAGACAGAGCGGTGTAGAGATCCGTTTAGGATGCGAAGTGACACCTGAATATGTGGAAAAAGAGGCACCGGATGCCCTGATCATCGCTGTTGGCTCCAGACCACTGGTTCCGCCGATCCCTGGAATTAAGGGCGAAAATGTGATCATCGTCAATGAGCTGTATAAAAACCAGGACAGAGTAGCTGATAAAGTGGCTGTTATGGGCGGCGGCCTGGCCGGCTGTGAATGTGCCATCCATTTAGGTATGGAAGGAAAAGAAGTACACCTGATCGAAATGCGGGATGAACTGGCTGTAGATGCCAATGTGCGTCACCGTCCGCTGCTGTTAAAAGAAATTGAGAAATATGTTCATGTCCATACAGGATGTCGCGTAGAAGAAGTAACTGCAGATGGTGTCCGCTGCAGGGATAAAGATGGCAATGAGCTGATGGTGGGAGCCCAGACTGTGATCTGTGCCCTTGGACAGAGAGGCAGAACGGATGTTGTAGAAGCTCTCAGAAACGGTGCGCCATTTGTCCGTGTGATCGGAGATGCGAGAAAAGTTTCTACTATCACAAATGCTGTATATCAGGGGTATCATGCAGCACTGGATATTTAAAATCAATTTATAAAGTTCGATCCTATGATCATATTGCATAAAGTTTTATAGTTTTGGTAAAAATACTCTCAGTCATTACAGGAGAACATACCTGTGGCTGGGAGTATTTTTTGATTGTTACGGTTCAAACCAGCGCATAGGGGAATGGTAACTGTGATATTGACATTTTGCCCAAAAAGTTATACTATCAATACAGTGTATGTAGTAATCAATACTATATATTAAAGCAATATTTAACGAAAATGATGGTAATAATAAAAATATCGATATTCAAAGTATAATAAGAGAATGAGAAAGGCAGGTTTAAACCATGAACAAGAAAGTTTTACGTGCAGGAGCTGTATCCGCAGTAGCAGCAGGTATTGGAGCAGCAGCTGTTATGGCAGGAAAGCGCCGCAGTAAAAAAGAAGAGGAAAACAGTGACTACCGCAATACAGAACTTGGTAAGTTTGCGAAAAACAGCAAGGGTATTTATTATACCAATGGTAACTATGAGGCTTTTGCAAGACCGGAAAAGCCGGAAGGAATTGAAGAAAAGAGCGCTTATTTAGTAGGAAGCGGTCTGGCAGCACTGGCAGCAGCCTGCTTTTTAGTAAGAGACGCCCAGATGCCTGGAAAAAATATCCATATTTTAGAGGCTATGGACGTAGCCGGTGGTGCATGTGACGGTATCGACGATCCAACCAGAGGTTATGTAATGCGTGGTGGCCGTGAGATGGAAGATCATTTTGAGTGCTTATGGGATCTGTTCCGCAGCATTCCTTCCCTGGAAGTACCTAATGCTTCTGTACTGGATGAATATTACTGGTTAAATAAACATGACCCTAACTACTCTCTGTGCCGTGCTACGGAAAAACGTGGCGAAGATGCCCATACAGACGGTAAATTCCGTTTAAGCCAGAAGGGCAGTATGGAGATCATGAAGCTGTTCTTTACAAGAGATGAGGATCTGTATGACAAGTCTATTGAAGATTTCTTTGATGATGAAGTATTTGGCTCTGATTTCTGGCTGTACTGGCGCACTATGTTTGCTTTTGAAAACTGGCACAGTGCCCTGGAGATGAAGCGTTATTTCCAGCGTTTTATCCATCATATTGGTGGTCTGCCTGATTTCTCTGCACTGAAATTTACACGTTACAATCAGTATGAGTCCCTGATCCTTCCAATGCAGAAATATCTGGAAGCAGCAGGCGTACAGATCCAGTTTGGAACCAGTGTTACCAATGTGCGTTTTGACATTGAAGGGGAAAAGAAGACTGCAAAAGCCATTGAATATGTAAAAGACGGTAATAAAGGCGAGATCGCGTTAACAGAAAATGATCTGGTATTTATCACAAACGGAAGCTGTACAGAAGGTACGATCTACGGTGACCAGGACCATGCTCCTGTAGGGGATGCAGAAGTTCGCACCAGTGGATGCTGGAGCCTGTGGAAGAATATTGCAGCCCAGGACGAGTCCTTTGGACATCCTGAAAAGTTCTGTTCTGACATTGCAAAGACAAACTGGGAGTCTGCAACTGTTACAACCTCTGATGAAAAGATCATTTCCTATATCCAGAAGATCTGTAAGAGAGATCCGAGAACCGGTAAAGTTGTTACCGGCGGTATTGTAAGCTGCAAGGACTCTAGCTGGCTGTTAAGCTGGACTATCAACCGCCAGGGTCAGTTTAAAGCACAGAAGAAAGATGAGATCTGTGTATGGGTATACAGCCTGTTTACCGATGTTCCAGGCGATTATATCAAGAAGCCAATGAAAGAGTGTAATGGTAAGGAGATCACAGCAGAGTGGCTGTATCATCTGGGTATTCCTACAGAAGAGATCGATGATCTGGCAGCAAACCATGCAAACTGTACTCCGACCATGATGCCATATATCACAGCTTTCTTTATGCCAAGAAGCGCAGGGGACAGACCGGACGTTATCCCGGATGGCTGCGTAAACGCTGCATTCTTAGGTCAGTTTGCTGAAACACCAAGAGATACGATTTTCACTACGGAGTATTCTGTACGTACTGCAATGGAAGCTGTATACGGACTTTGCGGTGTAGACCGTGGTGTTCCTGAGGTCTGGGGAAGCGTATACGATGTGAGAGATCTGTTAGACAGTACTGTAAAGCTGATGGACGGAAAATCTCCGCTGGAAATGAAGCTGCCTCTGCCACTGGAATTGCTTAAGAAGCCTCTGCTTAGAAAGATCGATAAGACAGTCGTTGGAAAACTGTTAAGAGACCACAATGTGATCAAAGACTGGATGTTATAAAGAAGAAAAGTAATCGGGAAAAACGCGCCTGCGGGCGCGTTTTTCTGTTGCAAAAAGGTGGCCAATATGCAAAAACCCGCCTGGCAGGGCGGGTTCCGTTTGTTTCATGACATATCCCCATTTACAGGGACAGGGATTTTTGATATTTTATGCAATTGCATTTGACAGCGGTTTTTCAATGCACCGTCTCCACTGTTTTACTAACTGGCCAACTACCAGGGCATTGATCAGTGTTCCTTCTCTGACTCCGTTTAACTTATGGAAACAGATCAGTGCCAGGATCATTGCCAGAATGGTAAGGGTGCTGTCAAAACCTACTTTTACATTTCCGAATATAAAGCCGGTCTTTTTAGCAAGGGCGCGAACAAATGCCTCTGCCGGAAGCATGATCACATCTGCAATAACCTCAAAGCTGATGCCAAGGGACATGATGATACATCCGATGACCAGGTAGACAAAAGAGTCACCCCAGGGACCGCCGAAACGGGTAGGAATGATGGCCATGGCCTTGTCAATGCAGAAACTGAAAAAGAAAGTAATCGGGATCTGCAAAGCCTGTTCTACGCTGAAACGCTTTCTTAAGAGTGCTTCACAGATCAGGAAGATCATATTAAACAGAAAGGTAAAAAATCCCATTGATACAGGTGTTACCAGACTGAGCACGAAAGGAAGCCCTGAAACCGGTGAAGTCCCCAGACCCGCACGGGTGATAAAGGCAATTCCTGTTGCACATAAGATGACTCCTGTTAAAAACAGACAATAACGCTTACAGACTGATTGAAACGACATAATAAATTCTCCTGTTCTTTCACACATATTTTATTTTCCCCAGGCCATGTGATCTATAAAATCCCCAGTAAAACATATAAATAGACAAACATGGCAAAACAGTACAAAATATTTTTATACACCTAAAATATTTTGTGTATAGTGTAAAACAAAATTGAGAAAATTTCAATACTTATTCACAACTTATTGATAAAAAATTGACTTTCAATCTGTTTACTGGTACTCTTATAAGGATAAACGAGCTACAGACAGTAGCAGAATGGAGAAGAATATGAATACACAGCAACAAAACAGCAGACTGACCAGTCTACCCGTAGTAATGTTTTTGGCTGGTATCTGCTGTTTCTTATGGGGAAGCGCGACACCGGCGATCAAAACAGGTTACAGACTGTTCCAGATCCAGTCATCTGACGCAATGTCCATTATTTTATTTGCAGGAATGCGTTTCCTGTTGGCAGGTTTTCTGGTGATCCTTTTTCACAGCATCCAGGGACGCCGCTGGATCATGCCTCAGAAGGGATCAGGAAGAGCGATCCTGGAACTTTGCTTAAATCAGACGGTCCTTCAGTATTATTTCTTTTACACAGGACTGGCACATGCCAGCGGGGTACATGGAGCGATCATCACAGGAGGAAATGTTTTTATTTCTATTTTAGTTGCCAGCCTGATCTTCCGGTATGAGAAACTGACAGCCAGAAAACTGGTGGGATGCGCCCTGGGTTTTGTGGGAATTGTAGTAATGAACCTGTCCGGACAGGAAGGAAATCTGTTCCAGGTATCTCTTTTAGGAGAAGGATTTGTCCTGTTTGCCCAGATCTTTTATGCTACATCCGGCGCCTTATTAAAGAAATATGGCAACCAGTATGATGTAGTTACCTTAAGCGGTTATCAGTTTATGTCAGGCGGACTGATCCTGATCCTCATTGGATTATTCGGCGGCGGAAGAGTCCAGGTTGAAAGCGGAGTTTCCGCGTATATCCTGTTATTATATCTGGCATTTATCTCAGCAGTTGCTTATACACTCTGGGGTGTATTGTTAAAATATAACCCTGTAAGCCGCGTGACCGTATTTGGCTTTATGAACCCGGTGTTCGGTGTTCTTTTGTCCGCCCTGGTATTAGGGGAGACAGCCCAGGCATTTTCCGTAAAGAGCCTGGTTGCCCTGGTATTTGTATGCCTTGGAATTTATGTGGTCAACAGTGTAAAAACAGCAGAACGATAAAGAAAATGTATGTTCGTTCCATCCTTGACAATGAATGATATAAGTGTTATACATATTATAGAACAAACAAATATAACTTGTATTTATAACTTAGAGGATCTTCACAGGTCCTGTAAGAAATCAGGAAAGGATGAGAACGATGTCACAACAGAAACGAGATTACTACGAAGTTCTTGGAATAGATAAAACTGCAGACCCTGCCACTATTAAGAAAGCCTATCGTAAACTGGCTAAAAAATACCATCCCGACAGCAATGTGGGAAATGAGGCAGCTGCTGAAAAATTTAAGGAAGTTAATGAAGCTTATGATATTTTAAGCGATCCGGAAAAGAAGAAACTGTATGACCAGTTTGGCCACGCAGCTTTTGACGGAACCGGAGCAGCAGGAGCCGGTAGTTACGGCGCAAATGGCGGCTTTGGTTCTGACGGCAGCTTTACAGGAGGTTTTGGAGGCTTTTCCGGAAATGGCGGCTTCAGAGGTTTCCATACTTCAGACGGACACACCTTCCATTTTGAAGGCGGAGAAGGCGATGATATCTTTGGTGATATTTTCGGAAATATGTTCGGCGGCGGTAAAAAGAGCCGATTTACAGGCGGTTTTCACCAGGACGGCAGTGGCTTTAACGGTTTTCATGGCTATAGCGGTTTTGGCGCAGATCCATCCAGCGAAAAAGGCAGTGATGCACAGGCGGAGATCAATATCAGTTTTGATGATGCAGCTTTTGGCGCAGACCGTGTGATCACACTTTCCGATGCAAATGGAAAGAGCCAAAATCTGAAAGTCCATATCCCTGCAGGTATCAACGAAGGCCAGAGCATCCGCCTGAAAGGAAAAGGCAATCCTGGCATAGGCGGCGCAGAAGCAGGAGATCTGTTATTAAAGGTCCATGTAGGAACACGGCCTGGTTATGAACGGAAGGGAATGGATGTTTATACCAGTACAGAAGTACCCTTTACAACAGCAGTTTTAGGTGGTGAGATCATTGTACCTACCCTGTATGGCAATGTTTCCTGCAAACTGCGTGAGGGAACCAGATGCGGCTTAAAGATCCGTCTTGCCGGTAAAGGTATTGTTTCCATGAAAGACCCGAAGGTAAAAGGCGACCAGTATGTGACCATCCAGATCGCTGTTCCGCAGAACCTGACAGCAGAGGCAAAAGAAAAACTGAGAGAATTTGCAGCTGCCTGTGAAAAGGGCAGAAGAGGCGGGAGAACAGCCGCTTAATGATCTATAATATTAAAAATAATAATGTGAGGTACCTTATGAAAAAGAACCGAAATCCAGAAAGAACAAAAACCTTGAAAGAAAAAGGTAAGATCCCTTTCCGGTACCGCTTCTTTTTGGGAGGTGCCTCTTTTTTTCTTGCCCTTATGATCCTTGTTACAGGTGTGGCTTTTGCGTTTCGTGAGACCATTGACCTGTATCTTTCCGGCAGCCGTACCAATGTATCAAAAGAGGCGAAAGAGGAAGCTGCCTATAACAGCCGCCGTCTGGCAGCCCAGATCGAGGCGGAAGGTGCTGTTCTTTTGAAAAATGAAAACAATACCCTGCCTCTTTCAGAAGAGATCACTCGGGTAAATGTATTTGGCTGGGCATCCACCCAGTGGCTGGGAAGCGGTTCCGGTTCCGGAAGAGTGGAAAAAGTAGACCTGGATCTTTTAGGAGCATTAAAAGAAGCGGGAATCGCCTATAATGAAGAACTGACCCGGATGTATCAGGATTTCCAGCCAAAGCGTCAGAAAACATCTACTCTTGAAAGCTGGCCGGAAGAAAGCTGCCGGCTTTATGAACCGGATATTACAGATACAGAATATTACACAGAAGATTTGCTTAAAAACGCAAAAGAGTATTCAGATACAGCGATCATGGTAGTAGGAAGGCTTTCAGGGGAAAGCAATGACTGTCCTCAGGTCCAGTATAAAAAAGTAAAGAAGAACGGCCAGCTGTTAAGAGATAAAAGAAGGTCCTATCTGGATCTTTCCACAGAAGAAGAGGGGATTTTGCGCTATCTGGGTGAAAATTATAAAAATGTGATCCTGTTATTAAATACAGGAAATGTAATGACCTTGGGAGCAATTGACCTGATGCCTGGAATTGGGGCCTGTGTGATGGCAGGAATGACCGGACAGTATTCGGCAGAGGCACTTCCAGACCTTCTCTGGGGAAAAATAACACCTTCCGGCCGCACGGCTGATACCTGGGCTTACAATTTCCGCACAGCTGCCAGCTATGCCAATGCAGGAGCTGACGGAGTGGGAAGTTATGAAAACGGAGAGGGTCTTTATCCTTTTGACGGTACCAAAAGCGGCAATGTAGGAGAGTCCTTTAAATATGATCAGGTATCTTATGTAGACTACGCAGAGGGGATTTATGTAGGCTATAAATGGTATGAAACAGCAGATGCGCAGGATTACTGGGATAAGTATTATAATCTTCATGGAAGAGGTTACCAGGCTGTAGTACAGTATCCTTTTGGCTATGGCTTGTCTTATACTACCTTTGACTGGAAGGTTGTAAATGCTCCGGGAAAAAGGGAAAAGATCACTGCGGACGGCAGTTACAAGATCACAGTGGAAGTTACCAATACAGGAGAACGGGCTGGCAAAGAGGTGGTGCAGCTTTATTATGCCCCTCCATATGAAGCGGGAGGGATCGAAAAATCGGCGGTAGTATTAGCTGATTATGCGAAAACAGGAGAGCTGCAGCCGGGGGAAAAAGAAGAGGTTACGTTGTCTGTAAAAGCCAGAGATATGGCATCCTATGATTTTAATGACAGCAATCAAAACGGTTTTGCAGGATATGAGCTGGATCCGGGAACCTATGTACTTTCCCTTCGGAAAAACGCCCATGAGACCGCTGATATACCAAATGCCCAGATCAGCCTGAAACTGGCAGAAAATATCCAGTATCCTACAGACGAGATCACAGGTACAGTTGTTTCCAATAAAATGACAGGAAAAGACGCAGTAGACGGAGTGGGGATCGATGGTTCAGACAGCGGTCAGAAGATCTCCTATATGAGCCGCAGTGATTTTGATACGACATTTCCAAAAGAACCGGTAAAGACCCGAAAACTTTCTGAAAAGGCAGCAGAACTGAACCTTTATACCCAGGAAAAAGCAGATGAGTTTGGGCAGAGCTTTTTAGAACAAAGTGAGTCTCAGAGTAAAAATGATGTGGCATTTGGAAAAAAGCAGGGCCTTTATATTGAAAAAAACGGAACTGTATCAAAACTGGGTTACGAACTGGGAGCGGATTATGACGATCCAAAGTGGGATGAAGTTTTAAACCAGCTGACAGAAAAAGAGACAGAGGAGCTGTTCCTTCACGGGTATGTAAAGACAGAAGAACTGGAAAATATTGGAAAACCATTAGCCAGAGAAGCTGACGGACCGGCACAGATCGGTAGTTTCAACCAAAATCCAACAGGAACCGGATTTCCCAATGCCGGTGTTATGGCCCAGTCATGGAATACAGAATTATCCCGTGATATGGGACGGGCAGTCGCAAAGGAAGCAGGTCAGTTTGGCTATAGCGGCTGGTATGCACCGGCAGTCAATATCCACCGCAGTCCTTTTGATGGCCGAAACTATGAATATTATTCAGAAGACAGCTTTCTTTCCGGGAAAATGTGCGGGGCAGCGGTAAGTGGAAGTATGGATATGGGTGTATACTGCTATGTAAAACATCTGATATGCAATGACCAGGAGTCTGGTATTTACAGGGATGGCGTCTATACCTGGATGACAGAACAGGCCCTGCGGGAAACTTATTTAAAGCCGTTCCAGATGATCGTACAGGATAATGGTGCCACCGGCCTTATGTCCTCCTATAACCGTATAGGAGCTGTGTGGGCAGGAGGCAGTAAGGGGCTTCTTACCAGCATTTTAAGGGATGAATGGGGCTTTAAAGGAGCTGTGCTTACAGATTATTCTGACCATCATAAATATATGAACGGGGATCAGGCTCTTGCAGCAGGGGGAACCCTCTGGATGGACGGTTTTATGAATGATGGCAGTTTTGCCTTTAAAAATGAAGAAAATAAGGCAGCCTATGATCAGGCACTGCGGCAGTCAGCAAAAGATGTGATCTACATGTATTTAAACGCGAGAGTGAGAAACCAGGCGTATGCAGAAGAAATGGATGACTGGAGCTTGTTAAAACCGGAGATCAAGGCACCGTTCCCATTGTGGGCAGCGGGACTGGCGGCAGTAGACCTTCTGGCTATTGGAAATTTTGTGTTTGCTGTAAATAACTGGAAGAAACGAAAAAGAGAACTTTTAAAAGACCATGAAAATTAAAAAATATGTTTTGATACAAAAAGGCTTCGGCAGAGGATTAAACCAATGCCGAGGCCTGTAGTATTATAAAGCGTTATAAAGTATACTCTTTATCATAGATTACTTCCGGAAGGGACTCCGCATCAGAAGAAGTAACCTTTCCTGTGGATTTCTTATCATCATCAATGAAATAAATAGAACCGCCGGAAACCTTGAATGTCCAGGTTCCGTTTACTTTATAATTCTTGCTGGAAGTCTGGATCTTGCCGGACTCATTTACCAGGTACATTTTATTGTCAACACAGAATACCTGATAGTCAGAACCGCTGTCTGCCTTTACAAGGCGTCCCTGATAATACAGATAATCATCTTTGGAACCATTATAACCGCAGCCCTTATCAGAGCCGGACTCACTGAAATAGTAAGCAGCTGTTTCACCGTCAACGCTTAAATTGGATTTTTTACCGGTGAGCATTTTTCCGTCAGAGTCATTTTCGCCAAAGTAGCCTGTAAATTCTTTACCGGAAGAAGTTACCACATGGATAAGGCCAGTCTGGCGGACACCATAGGAGTTAAAGAAATAGGAATTTCCATCTACCTTGGTAGTTGCCTTGCTCATATTGGTAGCTTTGCTGTTTAAGTAAGCAGGGGTACCATCACTTTCAAAGTAGTACCAGTTTGACTCACCTTCGTCCGGGGCTTCATCGCTGTTGTCTGTGGTGATCTCGTCCTTGTCATCAGAGTCACCTGGATGATTGTAAAGTTCCAGCCATTTGTTTTTTGCCATGATGCCTTCATCATCTCCGCCTAAATAGACGAATTTGCTGATACCTGTGGGATCTCCTGCTTCAGCGCTGCTTTTTACAGCTACCCAGCCAGTCATCATCACACCGTCTTCATTAAAATAATATTTATTATCCCCGATGGTTTCAGCGGAATAGGAGTCATTCTTAGAACGTTTTGCCTTTCCGTTTGTCTGGAAATAAAACCATTTGGCAGTATCGGAAGCAGAAGTACGGATTTCAGAGATCGTTCCATCATCCGGTTTGTTGTCTTCGTCATAGTCCAGGCACAGCCAGCCGGTCTTGGCATAACCATTGTCTCCCAGATAATAAATATCATCATTATCAAAAAACCAGCCTGTACGCATTTTTCCATCGCTGTCAAAAGCGTATTTTTTATCCCCGATGGTACTCCATTTATCCTTGATCAGCTTTCCTTTGGCGTCCACGTAATACCAGCCTGCTTTCTTCTGGGAAGTATCTTCTGATAACTGGATCCAGGAATTTTTTGCCATTACGCCGTCACCGTCAACGTAGTAGGTATCATCGATCCACTGGTTTACAGCAATGACGCCGTTATTGTCCAGATAGTAAGAGTTATCACCGGAAGTTTTCCAGGTATTGTAGGCATAATTTTCAGATGCTTCCTGATATTTCCATACTCCGTTTTCACTGACCCAGCCGCCACTTGCAGCCAGGCTGCTAAAAGCAGCTGCGGAACTTAAAACAGCTGCAGCTCCAAAGGACAGGAATAGTTTTTTATAATTTTTTATCATACAGTTTCCCCTTTCATGTATGTACAGATCCGTATATTTATATCAAAATGTACAATGGTCTGCTGCAAGTATAACATCTAACTATTTTTTCCACAATAATGTTCACAAAATCGTCAGAGAAAATAAATAATACAAGAAGATGTTATGGCTGAAATGATTGTCAGTCAGAAAATAATCGTATATAATAATCTGGTATTTTCAGAGCGTGTATATGTGAAACCAAGGAGGAAGAAAAATGGAACGGGGACCTGTAAGGGTGGCAGTGATGGCAGATACCCATGGAGTGCTGCGCCCGGAGGTGGAGAAGATACTGGAAACCTGCGACGTGATCGTACATGCAGGTGATTTTGATACGCAGATGCTGTATATGAAATTAAGCGGAAAGCAGCCGCTTTTTGCAGTAAGGGGAAATAATGACAGAGGCTGGTCCGGGGGACTGCCGGGGATCAAACGTTTTGAAATCGGCGGTGTGAAAATGGTCATGGCCCATCAGAGAACGGACATCCCTGTGGCATTAGGAGATGCTCAGGTAGTGATCTTTGGCCATTCCCATATGTACCAGCAGCAGGAGATCGCGGGAAGGTTGTGGCTAAATCCCGGAAGTTGTGGTTATAAGCGGAATACACTGCCTCTTTCCATGGCTGTTATGACCATTGAAGACGGAACGTATCAGGTAGAAACCATATGGTTAGAGAAGGGATACGGTACTCCGGGAGCTGCCATTGCCCAGCGTGAAAAGACAAAGGTAAGTAAATATGAGAAAAAGCAGAAGCGTTACCAGCAAAAGCAGTTAAGTGACGCAAATGATGCAAAAGAAAAAGAACTTCTGTTTACCATTGCAAAAGTCCTCCGGTTTAAAAAGTCAGGAGAGTCCAGATTGTGGATCATTAAAAATGTAGGAAATAATCCGGAACTGACTGCAAAGATCTATGATATCTGTGATCCATTGTCGGACACAGATGCAAGGAGCATCCGTGAACGGATCCGCGAACAGTGAAAATAATCTTTCCAAAAATACATTCCTATGTTATACTTAAAAAAGTATAATCCAACACAAGGAGAAACTCATTTATGAAAATGAACCGTGTATTCTTAAAATTAAGCGGCGAGGCCCTTGCAGGTCCTAAAAAGACCGGTTTCGACGAAGATACTGTAAAAGAGGTAGCAAGACAGGTAAAATTATCTGTAGACGCAGGCGTTCAGGTAGGTATTGTGATAGGAGGCGGAAACTTCTGGAGAGGCCGTACCAGCGATGCCATTGAGCGTACCAAGGCAGACCAGATCGGTATGTTAGCTACAGTTATGAACTGTATCTATGTTTCTGAGATCTTCCGTAATGCGGGAATGCAGACAGAGATCTTTACCCCATTTGCATGTGGCACTATGACCCAGCTGTTCTCCAAAGATCAGGCAAATAAGTGCTTTGCAGAGGGAAAGGTGGTGTTCTTTGCAGGCGGTACAGGACATCCTTATTTCTCAACTGATACAGGTATCACACTGCGTGCAATTGAGATGGAGGCAGACTGCATCCTTCTTGCAAAGGCTATTGACGGTGTATATGACAGCGATCCTAAGGTAAATCCAGAGGCAAAGAAATTTGATACCATTTCCATTCAGGAAGTGATCGACCGCCAGTTAGCAGTCGTAGATCTGACCGCGTCTATTATGTGCATGGAACACAAGATGCCAATGGCTGTATTCAGCTTAAATGAACCGGATGGCATTGCAAATGCTATGCAGGGCCGTATCAACGGAACCATCGTTACTGCTTGATCGATCATTACGGTAACACAATAAGTAAGAATAAAAGCGAAAACGCTATGAATATAAAATGACAGCAAAAGCTGCATGTTCAGGAGGGAACTTATGGAAGATTTAAAGTTTTATCAGGATAAGATGGACAAGACAATGGAAGTTCTGTTAGCTGATTACGGAACTATCCGCGCAGGCCGTGCAAACCCACATGTATTAGACAAGATTAAAGTGGATTACTACGGAACACCAACACCTCTTCAGCAGGTAGGAAACGTATCTGTTCCGGAAGCACGTATGATCGTGATCCAGCCATGGGAAAAGAGCCTGTTAAAAGCAATCGAAAAAGCGATCCTTACATCTGAGTTAGGTATCAATCCTACCAACGACGGAAACTGCATCCGCCTGATCTTCCCGGAGATGACTGAGGACCGAAGAAAAGAAGTTGCAAAGGAAGTAAAGAAGAAAGGTGACAACGCAAAGGTTGCTGTCCGCAACATCCGCCGCGATGCAAATGATGCATTTAAGAAAGCAGAGAAAGCTGGAGAGATCACAGAGGACGAGTTAGCTGATCTGACTGAGAAGATGCAGAAACTGACTGACAAGACCATTGAGCGTGTTGACAAGGCAGTAGAAGAAAAGACAAAAGAGATCATGACTGTATAGTCTCTGAAATTGATACGGAGGCAGGAGAGACTCCTGCCTCTTCGTTTTATGCAATAAGATAAGAAAAGGTGAGGAAAATGGCATTAGACAGTAATATGGTAATACCGGCTCATGTAGCCCTTATTTTAGACGGAAATGGCCGCTGGGCGAAAAAAAGAGGTCTTCCTAGAACCTTTGGTCACAAAGAAGGCTGTGTTACAGTAGAAAAGACAGTAGAGATCGCTGCCAGAATGGGCATCAAATATCTGACTGTTTACGGATTTTCTACTGAAAACTGGAAAAGATCTGAAGAAGAAGTAGGAGCGCTGATGCAGCTGTTCCGTTATTATATGGTCCGCCTGTTAAAGATCGCTTCTGCCAACAATGTGCGGGTAAAGATGATCGGTGACAGAAGACGTTTTGCCCAGGATATTATTGACGGTATCAACCGTCTGGAAGAAGAGACAAAGGATAATACAGGACTTACCTTTGTGATCGCAGTTAATTATGGGGGAAGAGATGAGATCCGCAGAGCAGCTGCGAAACTGGCAGAGGATGTAAAGGCAGGAAAAGTGGAGGCAGAGGATATTACAGAATCTGTATTTGCTTCTTATCTGGATACCGCGGATATCCCGGATCCGGATCTGCTGATCCGTACCAGCGGAGAGTTAAGACTGTCCAATTATCTGCTGTGGCAGCTGGCATATACAGAACTGTATGTTACAGATTGTCTGTGGCCGGATTTTGATGAGAAGGAACTGGAAAAGGCGATCTTTCAGTATAATAAGAGAGATCGACGGTTCGGCGGGGTAAAATAACGTATTCAAAAAGGAGATTTTTATGTTTACAACACGATTGATCAGTGGTATCGTACTGGTCATCCTTGCTATTTTCTTCGTTGGAAAAGGAGGCGCCCTCCTTTTTGCAGTGACAGCCCTTATTTCACTGGTAGGCCTGTTTGAACTGTACCGCGTTCTCGGGATCGAAAAAAGATCAGTAGCTGCAGTTGGCTATCTGACAGCTGTCTGCTATTATGGGATCTTATGGTTTGAGGGACAGAAGTATCTTACATTAATGATCATTGCATCCCTGATGCTTTTAATGGCTCTCTATGTTTTTACTTTTCCAAGCTTTAAAACAGAAGAGATAACCGGCGCCTTTTTTGGTGTGTGCTATGTTCCGGTAATGCTTTCTTTTCTGTATCAGACCCGCAGCATGCATGACGGAGCTTATCTGGTATGGCTGATCTTTTTAAGCTCCTGGGGCTGCGACACCAGCGCCTACTGCGTAGGAATGCTTCTTGGAAAACATAAACTGGCGCCTGTATTAAGTCCGAAAAAGTCCATTGAAGGGGCTGTAGGCGGTGTAGTTGGTTCTGCACTGTTAGGCCTTGCTTATGGTGCTTATTTTGGTCATAATATGGAAGAAGTGGCAAATCCCATGGTTGCCTGCGCCATTGCCTGCGCTATTGCGGCAGTTATCTCACAGATTGGAGATCTGGCAGCGTCTGCTATTAAGAGAAACCACAATATTAAAGATTATGGCCATCTGATCCCGGGACACGGAGGTATCCTGGATCGTTTTGACAGTATGATATTTACAGCTCCTGCTATTTATTTTGCAGTTACTTTTTTAAGATAGTAAGATAGGCAATTTAAATTAAAAGGAGCAGCATGATTTTAAGCATTTCCTTTACAAAGGGAGAATAATTATGGTAAAGAACATATCAATCCTGGGTTCAACCGGTTCCATCGGAACCCAGACATTAGAGGTAGTAAGATACAATAAAGATATTAAGGTAACGGCTCTGGCAGCCGGTTCCAATGTGGATTTGATCGAAAAACAGATCCGCGAATTTAAGCCGGAGATCGCCTGCCTGTGGAGTGAAGAAAAGGCAAAAGAACTGAAAGAAAGGGTAAAAGATCTGGATGTGAAGATCCTTTCCGGTATGGAGGGCCTGATCGCTGTTGCAACAGAGCCAAAGGCAGAGATCGTAGTTACCGCAGTAGTGGGAATGATCGGTATCCGGCCTACCATCGCTGCCATGGAAGCAGGAAAAGACATTGCTCTGGCAAATAAGGAGACACTGGTCACAGCCGGTCACATTATCATGCCGTTGGCAAAGAAAATGGGTGTGAAGATCCTTCCGGTAGACTCCGAACATTCCGCAATCTTCCAGTGCCTTCAGGGAGCAGCCGGAAATAAGATCCATAAGATCCTTCTGACTGCTTCCGGAGGTCCTTTCAGAGGATGGAAAAGAGAACAGCTGGAAAAAGTCCAGGTGGAAGATGCCTTAAAGCATCCAAACTGGTCTATGGGCCACAAGATCACCATTGACTCCTCTACTATGGTCAATAAGGGCTTGGAAGTAATGGAAGCCGGCTGGCTGTTTGGTGTATCCTTAGATCAGATCCAGGTAGTGATCCAGCCTGCAAGTATTATCCATTCCATGATCGAGTATGAAGATGGAGCAGTGATCGCCCAGCTAGGTACACCGGATATGAAACTGCCGATCCAGTATGCATTATACTATCCGGAAAGACGTTTCCTTCCAGGGGACAGACTGGACTTTACAAAGCTTCGTGAGATCACCTTTGATGTACCGGATCCGGAAACATTTAAGGGATTAAAACTGGCATACCAGGCAGGAAAGACAGGCGGAAGTATGCCAACTGTATTTAATGCAGCCAATGAGCTGGCAGTAAGTCTGTTTTTAAAGAAAAAGATCCCGTATCTGACCATTCCGGACATGATCCAGGCATCCATGGAGCATCATAAGAAGGTTGATGCACCGGATGTAGATCAGATCCTGGCAGCGGAAGCAGAAACTTATGACTTTATCCATTCAAAGTGGAATATTTAAGTTAAACGGATATGTCACCTGGCGGTGATATCACCATAAATGAAAACAGGAAAGGATGAATGAAATCCTATGAATATTGTACTGGCAGTGCTGATCCTTGGGGGAATCATCCTGTTCCATGAACTTGGACATTTTATATTCGCAAAATTAAGCGGGATTGAAGTGACGGAATTTTCCTTAGGGATGGGACCGAGGCTTTTAAGTTTTGTAAAAGGCGAAACGAGATATTCTTTAAAACTTCTGCCTTTTGGCGGTTCCTGCGCCATGTTAGGAGAAGATGAGGATGCAGAAGGGGACAGGGCTTTTAATAACAAACCTGTATTTAACCGTATTGCCGTGGTTTTTGGAGGCCCTTTATTTAATTTCATTCTGGCTTTCCTGTTATCCCTTGTTATCGTAGGCTGTGCCGGTGGCTTTTATGAGCCGGTGGTCATGGGTGTGGAAGAAGGGTACCCGGCTGAGCAGGCGGGGATCCTTACAGGAGATGTGATCATAAAAGTAGACCACAGAGCGGTCCATTCTTACCGGGATCTTTCACCTTATCTTACAGCCCATCCTCATCAGGATGTGACCATTACCTGGAAACATACAGATGAAAATGGGAAAACAGAGAAGAGATCGGCAAAGATCACTCCGGTTTATAACGATAAGACAGGGCAGTCCATGATCGGTGTGCGGTTTGAGGCAAAACTTCAGAAGATCACAAATCCGGTGCAGCTGCTGGTGCAGTCGGTTTATGAGGTGGAACACTGGATCTACTATGTATTTGACAGTTTTCATATGATATTTGCCGGCAGAGTAAGCGCAGATGATATCAGTGGCCCTGTAGGGATCGTTACTACCATTGACCAGACGGTGGAGCAGGCAGCACCTGCAGGAAATACAGTGGTTGCCATGGTACTTGTGAATTTTGCCATTCTTTTAAGCGCAAACCTGGGTGTGATGAACCTGCTTCCACTTCCTGCACTGGATGGCGGACGTCTGGTATTTCTGATCATCGAGGCTATACGCAGAAAGCCTATTGACCGTGAAAAAGAGGGAATGGTCCATGCTGCCGGTATGTTTTTACTGCTGGCACTTATGGTATTTATCATGTTTAATGATGTAAGAAAATTATTATAAAAGTGCTGCCTCCAGGCGGCATGCAATCGGAGATTAAGAATAAAGAGGAAAGAAACATGAGCAGAAAGGATACAAAAGTTGTTCATATTGGTGACCGGGTGATCGGCGGGGGAAATCCCATCCTCATCCAGTCTATGTGTAATACAAAAACAGAAGATGTAAAGGCAACGGTAGCACAGATCTTAAGCCTGGAAAAAGCAGGCTGCGATATTATCCGTGTGGCAGTACCTACCATGAAGGCGGCAGAAGCCCTTAAGGATATTAAAAAAGAGATCCACATCCCGTTAGTGGCAGATATCCATTTTGACTACCGTCTGGCGATTGCAGCTATGGAAAACGGAGCTGACAAGATCCGTATCAATCCAGGTAATATTGGAAGTACAGACCGCGTAAAAGCAGTAGTAGACCGTGCGAAAGCAGGAAATATCCCTATTCGTGTAGGTGTAAACAGCGGATCTCTTGAGAAAGATCTGGTGGAAAAATACGGTGGTGTAACAGCTGAAGGTATCGTAGAAAGTGCTTTGGATAAAGTACATCTTATTGAGGATATGGGCTATGACAATCTGGTCATCAGTATCAAATCTTCCGATGTATTAATGTGTGTGAAAGCACATGAACTGATCACTTCCAGAACCGATCATCCTCTTCACGTAGGTATTACAGAAGCCGGAACTTTATTTTCCGGAAATATCAAATCTGCTGTGGGGCTGGGTATCATCTTATATCAGGGCATCGGAGATACCATCCGCGTTTCCCTTACAGGTGATCCAATCGAGGAGATCAAGTCTGCCCGTCAGATCCTTAAAACTCTGGGACTTAGAAAAGGCGGCGTAGAAGTGGTTTCATGTCCAACCTGCGGCCGTACCCGTATTGACCTGATCCATCTTGCAAACCAGGTAGAGACCATGGTTTCCGGCATGGAAGGCTTAGACGGTGTTAAAGTAGCTGTTATGGGCTGCGTAGTCAATGGACCTGGCGAAGCAAGGGAAGCTGATATTGGCATTGCAGGCGGCGTAGGTGAAGGTCTGATCATCAAAAAAGGTGAGATCTTACGAAAAGTACCGGAAGAAGATCTGTTAGACTCCCTTCGCAGTGAACTGGAAGCAATGGCAGAAGCAAGAAAGAAGTAATCTGAATGGCAAAAGGTTTTTTAGAAGTATTTCCAACCCTTAATATTGCAGAGCCTTTAAAGGAGCTTTTAGCTTTGGCAGAAGTAGAAAAAGTTACTTCTGCCAGAGATAGAAGCTCTATTCGTGTTTATATGAAAAGCACAAGGCTGATCCATAAACAAAATATCTATGATCTGGAGCGGGGCATCAAAGACCAGCTGTTCCCGGATAAACAGATCACCATTAAGATACAGGAAAAATACAGACTGTCTGGTCAGTACACACCGGAAAAGCTTTTAAAAATGTATAAGGACAGTCTGCTGCTGGAATTAAAGCATTACAGCATCGTAGAATACAGTATGTTCCGCAAAGCCCAGATCGTCTTTGAAGATGAAGGAAAAATGGTGCTGACTGTAGAAGATACCATGGTCAACCGGGACAAGACCAATGAGTTAAAGCGGGTTTTGGAAAAGGTATTTAATGAACGGTGCGGTCTGCCGGTAGAAGTAGCGTTTCAGTACATTCCGCCAAAGGAAAATGACCGTAGAAAGCAGATTGAACTGAAGTTAGAGAGAGAAGCACAGGCTATTTACTGGCAAAATCATAAGGATGAGTTAGAAAATGCAAGTGGTGGAGAAAATATCTCGCAGACAGTTGCAAAAAGCGATAATGGTGAGAAAAAAACTCATAATAGTAATGCTGCTATTATGGATATTCCTATGCCGGAGGCAGCTCCATGGGACGCTCTTATGGATCAGGCAGCTTCCGGAAATGTTCCTGGCAATGATGAGACTATTTCTCCTGTATCAGATGGCATAAAACCAGTGGATGCAGGAAAAACAGCTGCTGCAAAACCACAGTCAGGCGGAAAAATGGAAAAACCTCAGCTTAACAAAGGCAGAAAAGGCTGGGGAAGAGATAAAGACTCCGGCTTTGGAGAAGACAGGAAGTTTTCTGTTAAACGTTCCAATAATCCGGATGTACTTTACGGCCGTGATTTTGAAGATGACTTTATGGAGATTGAGAAGATCGACGGAGAGATCGGAGAAGTTACCTTACGTGGACAGATCTTAACCTGTGAAAGCCGCGAGCTAAGAAGCGGTAAATTCATTCTTACCTTTGATGTGACAGACTTCACAGACACCATTACAGCAAAAATGTTCATCCGTCCGGAAATCTTCAATGAAGTAAAGGACATGATCAAAACGGGCATGTTCATTAAGATCAAAGGTGTTACCACCATTGATAAGTTTGACGGAGAACTGACATTAGGCTCTATTGTAGGTATTAAAAAGGCCGATGACTTTACCACCAAGCGTATGGACAACAGCCTGGAAAAACGTGTGGAACTGCACTGCCATACAAAAATGAGCGATATGGATGGTGTTTCTGAGGTAAAGAGCATCATCAAGCGGGCGAAAAAATGGGGCATGTCCTCCATTGCTGTTACGGACCACGGCTGCGTTCAGGCCTTCCCTGATGCAAACCATGCATTGGATAAAGGGGATACCTTTAAGATCTTGTATGGTGTGGAAGGCTATCTGGTAGATGATACCAAGCAGCTGGTAGAAAATTCCAAGGGACAGACTTTTGCAGATACCTATGTTGTTTTCGATATTGAGACCACAGGTTTCAGCCCTGTAAAGAACCGGATCATTGAGATCGGTGCTGTAAAAGTAGTAGACGGTGTGATCACGGACAAGTTTTCTACTTTCGTAAACCCGGATGTGCCGATTCCATTTGATATTGAAAAGCTGACCAGCATCAATGACGCTATGGTACTGCCATATCCGAAGATCGATGTGATATTACCTCAGTTTCTGGAATTTGTGGGAGACGCAGTACTGGTAGCCCACAATGCAGGTTTTGATGTTGGTTTTATTGGTCATTATGCAGAAGCGCTGGGACTGCCATTTTCACCAACAGTACTGGATACGGTATCTCTGGCCCGCCTTCTTCTGCCAAACTTAAACCGTTTTAAGCTGGATACAGTAGCGAAAGCTTTAAATATTTCCCTGGAAAATCATCACCGGGCAGTAGATGATGCAGGAGCTACAGCGGAGATTTTCGCAGCTTTTGTAAAGATGCTGCGGGATCGGGATATTGAAGATCTGGACCACTTAAATGAATTAAGTACCATGGATGCCCAGACCATTATGAAACTGCCTACCAACCATGTGATCATCCTGGCAAAAAATGACCTGGGACGTATCAACCTGTACCGTCTGGTCAGCTGGTCCCATTTGGATTATTATTCCAGACGTCCCCGTATCCCAAAGAGCGTTCTGGACAAGTACAGAGAAGGTCTGCTGATCGGTTCTGCCTGCGAGGCGGGAGAATTATATCAGGCCCTTCTTCGCGGGGCTCCCGATGCGGAGATTGCCAGACTGGTAAATTTCTACGATTATCTGGAGATCCAGCCTTTGGGAAACAATGCGTTTATGCTCCGGGATGAAAAAAGTACAGTTAAGACAGAAGAAGACTTGATCGAGATCAATAAAAAGATCGTAGATCTGGGAACCCAGTTTGGTAAGCTGGTGTGCGCTACCTGTGACGTTCATTTCCTGGATCCCCAGGATGAGGTTTACCGGCGTATCATCATGGCTGGTCAGGGATTTAAAGACTCCGATGACCAGGCGCCGCTATATCTGCGTACAACAGAAGAGATGTTAGAAGAGTTTGCTTATCTGGGACCGGATAAGGCATACGAGGTAGTCGTTACCAATACCCGTAAGATTTCTGATATGTGCGAAAAAATTGCGCCGGTGCGTCCGGACAAGTGCCCGCCTGTTATCCCAGACTCTGATAAGACCTTAACAAAGATCTGTTATGACCGCGCTCATGAGATGTATGGTGAAGATCTTCCAAAGATCGTAGTAGACCGTCTGGAGCGTGAGCTTCATTCCATTATCACCAATGGATTTGCGGTTATGTATATCATTGCCCAGAAGCTGGTTTGGAAATCTAATGAAGACGGCTATCTGGTAGGTTCCCGAGGTTCTGTAGGTTCCTCCTTTGTGGCAACCATGTCCGGTATTACAGAGGTAAATCCGCTAAGTCCTCATTATCATTGTCCAAAATGCCGTTACTATGATTTTGACTCTGAAGAAGTGCGTAAGTTCTCCGGTATGGCGGGCTGCGATATGCCGGATAAAAAATGCCCGGTATGCGGAACACCTCTGGAAAAAGACGGGTTTGATATCCCATTTGAGACTTTCCTTGGATTTAAGGGAGATAAGGAGCCTGATATCGACTTAAACTTCTCCGGTGAGTACCAGAGTAAGGCCCATGACTATACGGAGGTTATTTTCGGTAAGGGCCAGACTTTCCGTGCAGGAACCATTGGTACACTGGCGGATAAAACGGCTTTCGGTTATGTAAAGAAATATTATGAGGAAAGGGGAACCAGGAAGCGAAACTGTGAGATCAACCGTATTGTCCAGGGCTGTGTAGGCGTGCGCCGTACCACCGGCCAGCATCCGGGAGGTATCATTGTACTGCCTTTAGGTGAAGAGATCTATTCCTTTACACCGGTACAGCACCCGGCAAACGATATGACTACATCCACAGTTACCACACACTTTGATTACCATTCCATTGACCACAACCTGTTAAAACTGGATATTCTTGGACACGATGATCCTACCATGATCCGTATGCTGCAGGACCTGATCGGTCTGGACCCGGTTAAGGATATTCCTCTGGACAGCCCGGAGGTTATGAGCCTGTTTCAGAATACCTCTGCACTGGGGATCACGCCGGATGATATCGGTGGCTGTCCTTTAGGAGCTCTTGGTGTGCCGGAGTTTGGTACGGACTTTGCTATGCAGATGCTTCTGGATACCAAACCAAAGTATTTCTCTGACCTGGTGCGTATTGCCGGTCTGGCACATGGTACGGACGTTTGGCTGGGAAATGCCCAGACGTTGATCCAGGAAGGAAAAGCTACTATTCAGACAGCGATCTGTACCCGAGATGATATTATGATCTATCTGATCGCCCAGGGAATGGAACAGGGACTTTCCTTCACCATCATGGAGAGCGTGCGAAAAGGTAAAGGTTTAAAGCCGGAGTGGGAAGAAGATATGAAGGCGCATGGTGTGCCTGACTGGTACATCTGGTCCTGTAAAAAGATCAAGTACATGTTCCCAAAAGCACATGCGGCAGCCTATGTTATGATGGCGTGGCGTATTGCCTACTGTAAGATCTTTTATCCACTGGCTTACTATGCGGCCTTTTTCAGTATCCGCGCCAGCGCCTTTTCCTATGAGATCATGTGTCAGGGAAGAGATAAACTGGAATATTATCTGGCAGATTATAAAAAACGTTCCGATACTCTTTCTAAAAAGGAGCAGGATACCCTGCGTGACATGCGTATTGTCCAGGAAATGTACGCAAGGGGCTTTGATTTTATGCCAATTGATATTTATAAGGCAAAAGCAAGACATTTCCAGATCATTGACGGTAAGCTGATGCCTTCTTTAAGCAGTATTGACGGTTTAGGTGAAAAAGCGGCAGAAGCAGTGGTAGATGCAGTAAAAGACGGTCCGTTCCTGTCAGTAGAAGATTTCTCCAGCCGTACCAAGGTAAATGGAACTATCTGTTCCCTGATGTCAGACCTTGGACTGCTTAAAGACCTTCCTCAGTCTAATCAGTTAAATTTATTTGAGCTGATGTAGGAGATTATGTAAGAGATTATGCATAGTAGTCTGGTATCATAAAATTGACTTATAAAAGAATTTATGGTATATTTTTGAAAGAGTTTTTTCACATGTGGAGTGTGGAAAAACTCTTTCTTGCGCTTTAGGGGCAAATTGACGCACCAAAGTGTTAAAGTGTATGCGCTGGAAAAAAATGAAAACAGCGTAAATCAAAGTAGATGGGGGTTTATACTTTCAATGGAACGTGAAAAATTTTCTTCCAGACTTGGCTTTATCCTGATCTCAGCAGGCTGTGCCATTGGTCTGGGCAATGTGTGGAGATTTCCTTACATTGTAGGAGCTTACGGTGGAGCTGCCTTTGTACTGATCTATCTGGCATTTCTCCTGATCCTTGGTCTTCCTATTGTAGTAATGGAATTTGCTGTAGGACGCGCCAGCAAGCGCAGTGCAGCCCTTTCTTTTAACATGCTGGAGCCGAAAGGTACAAAATGGCATCTGACCCGCTATGCAGCTATGGCAGGAAACTACATGCTGATGATGTTTTATACCACGGTAGCAGGATGGATGATCTATTACTTCATCAAAATGCTTCGTGGGGATTTTACAGGACTTGACTCCGATGCAGTAGCAGGAGAGTTTACCAACATGCTTGGAAATCCTGCATTAATGACTGGATTTATGATCTTTGTTGTAGTTCTCTGTTTTGGTATCTGTGCCCAGGGTCTGGTTGCAGGTGTAGAGCGTATTACAAAAGTAATGATGGTCTGCCTGTTATTCCTTATGATGGCACTGGCTGTCCACTCCATGGTATTAAAGGGCGGTGCTCCAGGTCTGGAGTTTTACTTAAAACCTGATTTTGGAAAAATGGTAGATGCAGGACTAGGAAATTCCATTTTTGCGGCTATGGGACAGTCCTTCTTTACATTAAGTATCGGTATCGGTGCGTTAGCTATTTTCGGAAGTTATATTGGAAAAGAACGCCGTCTGACCGGCGAAGCCATCAGTATCACCATTCTGGATACACTGGTTGCATTTATGGCTGGTCTGATCATTTTCCCGGCATGTTTTGCATATGGAGTTGAGCCAACTTCCGGTCCATCCCTGATCTTTATCACGTTGCCAAATGTATTTAACCATATGGCATGGGGCAGACTTTGGGGAACTTTATTCTTTGTATTTATGTCCTTTGCGGCTCTTTCAACTGTAATTGCCGTATTTCAGAACATTATTTCTTTTGCAACAGACCTTACCGGCTGTTCTGTAAAGAAAGCAGTAGCATGGAATGTAATAGTAGTGATCATCCTGTCTCTTCCATGTGTATTTGGATTTAATATCTGGAGCAGCTTCCAGCCATTGGGAGCAGGTTCTAATATCCAGGATCTTGAGGACTTTATCCTCAGTGATAACCTGCTGCCTATTGGAAGTCTTCTGTATCTGCTGTTCTGCACCAGCCGTTATGGATGGGGCTTTGAAAAGTTCCTGGCAGAAGCAAATGAGGGATCTGGCATTAAGTTCCCAAGATGGGCACGTTTTTACGTAAGCTACATCCTTCCGCTGATCGTGATCTTTATCCTGGCTCAGGGATATATTGCAAAATTCTTTTAAATTAGAAGCAGTTAAGATCAGTGAAAAATGTAGGAAACACAGGGGTTGGTACAGGAAAACAGCAGTGCTGACCCCTGTTTGATCATTATTTTTCTAGTTGTCTAAAAAAAATTAAAAATTTTGAAAATTTATAGTTGACAATTGGAAGAATGTGTATTATACTGTGTAACGTAATCGAGATCGAGGCGTGGCTCAGTTTGGTAGAGCGCTGCGTTCGGGACGCAGAGGTCGCGTGTTCGAATCACGTCGCCTCGATTTATTACAAGGCCTGATGGTCAAGCGGTCAAGACGACGCCCTCTCACGGCGTAAACCCGGGTTCGATTCCCGGTCAGGTCATCTTGATGAGGCTGCTGCATTTGCAGCGGTCTTATTTTTTTAAATAAATGTGCCATTGTAGCGCAGTTGGTAGCGCAACGCATTCGTAATGCGTGGGTCGCCGGTTCGAGTCCGGCCAGTGGCTTTAAATCTGAAAGAAAAATCTCCCTAAAAAGCAAGGAAAATCAAGGGTTTCCGGCAGTTTGGGGAGATTTTTTTGTGGTCTTGGGTGTTAAGGATGAATAAGTATTTTTAAGATATTTTTGGTGGAAACTGGTGGAAAAGCTGGTGGAAAAATGACTTTCCACCACCATTCCACCAGAAAAACCAGATTTTGGTCCTGAATTAGATATTATTTTTACTAATAAGTATTTATAAGTGTTATTTTGGAAGAGATATAACAGAAAAAACTGGGAAATTTAGATTCTGAATTTATTATTATTTCTAATTAATATTTATAAGTTAAAAAGTTATGAGTTAATTATTTTTGCATGATATCAATTCTCCATACTCTAAATAGAAAATAATTTATGAGGTGGACTATGAAAACAAATACGGATCCAAATGGAAACAAAAATAATATTACTTTTCGGAAATATGAAAAATATGGAAATACGTATATAAGAGCTCGGCAATGGGTAACCCTGATTGATGGGACTGTTGAGCGTTTGGAAGGCAGCGGAAAAAATCGGGTAGATGCCAGAGCTGCTCTGGAAAAGAATATTTATGAAAGATATGGAAGCTTACAGAAAAGAACTTTCCAATGCCCGGTATGATAAGCGTACGACAAAGAAAAAACATGAGCCGGAATATGCATATTATAGTGCATCTACTTTAAACCGGATCATTCGGCTTGTTGTGGCCGCTGTAGATGAATAATACTATATGTACCGCCCGGAAAAATCCCCGGCAGTTGTACTCAGGCAATTTAAACAGAGTACACCTGCGAAAACAGAAGCAGATTTTCTCGTAGGGGATGAAATCGAGAAGGCACTGAGATATTTTCAACAGATGAGAGAAGAAAATAAATATCCCTTAGACATTACATGCGCAGATGTATTTACGATTGCTTTACTTATTGGAGCACGTCCAGGAGAAATTCTTGGGCTAAGAAAAAGGGACTGGAGCCAAAAGACAGGTGAACTATCCATTAAACGAACCGGCGCTTATGAAGACGGACGTACAAAAACAATGAATTCAATCCGAATTTTAACACCACCCGCAGCAGCAGCTACCATTTTACATAGAAGATGTGAAGGAATAAATGCAGATGATTTGATTTTTCCAGGAACAAATAAAAATGTATTATCACCGTCTAATCTCAATAAAAAACTGAAGCGATGGTTAAAAGAAGCTGGGATTAACAAAGACCTGCATCCCCATTCTTTAAGAGGTTCTTCAGGGACTTATCTACTGGATCATGATGTTCCAATTGAAGTAGTATCAAGAATGTTCGGACATCAGAATGTATCTACTACACAAAATTTCTACTCCGCTTATACAGAAACCAGAAGGAAAAAGGATGCAACAGAAATTTGCGGAGTGTTTGATGGATTAACGGAAAAGATGGAACGGGATATGGCAGGAAGATAAATGCTGGCAAAGACAGAGTTCTTACTATTGGTTATATTATGCATTGCCAATTAGGTTGGTTGACGTGAGAAGAGCATGTGTTTTATACTGAGAACAGTGGATTATAAAAAAATGAGGATATTAGTAACTAACTAAAACTTCCCACACCGATGTGGTGTGTTGAACCTTGAAAATTCAATATTTCAGCCAATAAAAAAGGCATAAACCTGTTCCGTTTGGTATAATGGAATTGACTAGAAACCATCTTTACAAAGGAGATTTATGCCATGTCCAGTATACCACAAAACCATTCTGATGAAAAAGCCCTAATTGACTGCGTTCAGAGATTTTTTTCTAAACACCATGTCGGCAAGCTTCTTGCCAGATGTAATGGCATGAAAGAAAAAGGCGTTTCTCCGGTTTCTCTGTTTCGTTACAAACTCAGTAACATTTTTGTCGGAAGAAGTATGTATATGCAGCAACAGACCGGCTCTTTTAAGGAAGCATTTTCCAAGAACACGTTCTACCGTTTCCTTAATTCTACAAAGACAAACTGGCTCCGTTTCACTTCTCTTCTTGCTGCAGATATCGTAAATCACGACATCAAAGGTCTGACGAATGACAGCAGAAAAAATGTCTTCATCATTGATGACAGTCTTTTAACCGCACCAGCTGCAAGAAAACAGAACTGGGATCAAAAGTTTTGACCACACGGATATGCGTTTCAAAAAAGGATTCCGAATGCTTACTTTAAGCTGGAGTGATGGAAATACATTGATTCCTGTAAACAGCTGTCTGCTGGCATTTGCAAAAACTACAAATATCATCGGTCCGGTAAAGGACTTTGATAACAGAACCCTTGCAGGAAAAAGACGCAAGCTTGCTCAGACAAAAGCTCCAGAAGCAATGATGGCTTTGCTGGACACTGCCCTCAGCGTGGGACTGAATGCTGACTATGTTCTGTTTGATTCCTGGTTTTCAAACCCGGTGCAGATCACAGCCATCCATTCAAAAGGCATGGATGTGATTGCTATGATCAAGAAGAGCAGCCGGATTAAATACTCATACGGTGGTAAACAGCTGAGTATCAAAGAAATCTATTCCAAGAACAAAAAGCGCCATGGCAGATCAAAATATCTGCTGTCTGTTGATGTTATGGCAGGAAAAGAAACTCCAATTCCGGCGAAAATCGTATGCGTAAGGAACAAATCGAACCGCAAGGACTGGCTTGCTTTTATCTGTACGGATACGACTCTTTCTGAGGAAGAAATCATCCGTGTTTATGGAAAACGTTGGCAGATTGAGGTTTTCTTCAAGACCTGCAAATCCATGCTGAACCTGATCGGAGAATGCCATAGCTTATCTTATGATGCGCTGACAGCCCATGTGGCCATTGTATTTACTAGATATATGTTGCTTGCAATGGAACAGCGCCAAAACGAAGATCAGAGAACTCTTGGTGAGTTATTCTTCTTTCTCATTGATGAAATGGCAGACATTACTTTCCGCAGGTCACTTTGCATCTTGATGGATGCCTTAATGGCAAGCCTTCAGGAGATCTTAAAGCTCAGCGATAAACAACTGACTGCTTTTACTGTTGATTTTGAGGCAAGATTGCCGGAATATCTGCGTAATGCACTTCATCCAGAGGTTGCAATAGCATAAAGCACTATTTTGTTAGCTGAAATATTGAATTTTCAAGGTGCGAAGCCCTGTTTTGGTGTGGGAAGTTTTAGTTAGTAACTTATTACCCAAAATATATGTATTTATGTATCTAAAAGATATTATACGAGGAATGATACGTATGAAAGAAAAATTCGAAGGCCGGGACAGCATGGTATATGACCTTGCAGATATTCAGAGAATGCTTAAGATCGGACGTACTGCTTCCTATGATTTTATCGCGAAAGTATATAAGGAAGGGAATCCGTTCCCCGTGTTAAGAGTCGGAAGCATGTATCGTATTCCGAAGGAAAAATTTGATATGTGGCTCTCTGGCAAATAAGAGAATCAGGAGACAATTGCTAAGCTTAGTATCAACAAATAGCCATTCTGTGATATAATAGTATTGGCTATTTGTGATTTATGCGCTAAAGGAAATTACATATGGACAAGGAAAATACAAATCAGAACATTACACCTGTATTTTGGGATGAAAATGACGGGAAATGGCATTTTACGGAGAAGTGCCTGAATCCAGAGTTCCAAATTACATACGTCACAAACCCACATACGTTTGAAACACCAGATGAGGCGATGCAAGCTTATCTGGGATCGTCGCAGAAATTTTCCGAGAAGATGGACCAGATGAAAATGCGGGAAGTAAAAATTCCGACTTTTGCGGAAGAATTAAAAACCTGGTATCATAACGTATTCCTGCTTACAGTGAGCAATTCTTATAGCATTTGTATGGGATATATGCTGTACCATTTTCTGCTTCCGAACCTTGGTAAAATCGGAGAAAAACCGTTAAATAAAGTGGCATGGATGGATATCGATAAGTTAATTGCCATGCCAGTAAAACTGGAAAATGATGAGATCGTTCTGAAGGAAACCCTGATTTTTGAGGTTCCTGGATTTGACGAATATTCGGAAAACTTAATAAAAAGTTCGACGATAGAAGCCCGAAAAATTGATTTCGGGAAAGAATCTATTGCGGAAACACGGGAAATACCGTATAATAATGCGGTCTGATCTGTACATTTAGAGCGGATTTATCCGTAAAATGATGGAAAATCCGAATTGTGCGTATTTCAGAAACAATTTTTTTTGTCGTAAGAGCGAAAAATATTATGTAAACTGTCCGTAAGCGTAAAAACACTTGACAAGAATTTGTGTTTTTACGCTTACGGAAAAGAACAGAGAAAAAGAACTAAAAAGAACCAAAAAACAGCGATGAATACATCGCAAAAAACGTGAGAAATGTAGGTAAAATAAGGCTTTATGAAAAAGTTAGCGTTAAGTGATGAAATTTTATTAACCGTTCAGCAACCCGCCAGATACATCGGCGGGGAAGTGAACTGTGTCATGAAAAATCCGTCCCTTGTGGACATTCGGTTTGCCATGTGCTTTCCGGACGTATACGAGATAGGCATGTCCCATTTAGGCATCCAGATCCTGTATTCCATGTTTAATTCCAGGGAAGATATTTATTGTGAGCGTGTATACAGCCCCTGGATGGATCTGGATCCGATCATGAGGGAGAAGAATATCCCGCTGTTTACTCTTGAGACCCAGGAGCCTGTAAAGAACTTTGATTTTCTGGGAATCACTCTTCAGTATGAAATGTGTTATACCAATGTGCTTCAGATCTTAGACTTGGCACAGATCCCGCTCCATGCAGCAGACCGTGGGGAAGATATGCCAATTGTCATCGGAGGCGGTCCATGTGCCTATAATCCGGAGCCTTTGGCAGATTTCTTTGATATGTTTTATATCGGAGAAGGTGAGACAGTTTACTTTGAGCTTTTAGACTGCTATAAGGAAAACAAAAAAAACGGCGGAAGCAGAAGAGACTTTTTAGAGAAAGCAGCCCAGATTGAGGGAATCTATGTCCCGGCCTTTTATGACGTAGAGTACAATGAAGATGGCACATTAAAAAGCTTTACACCAAACTGTCCAACTGCAAAGGAAAAGATCGTTAAACAGGTAGTAGCTGATATGGACAGTGTGCCATATATTGAAAAACCGCTGGTGCCATTTATTAAGGTGACTCAGGACCGAGTGGTTTTAGAGATCCAGAGAGGCTGCATCCGCGGATGTCGTTTCTGCCAGGCTGGTAATGTGTACCGCCCGTTAAGAGAGCACAGTCTGGAATATTTAAAGCACTACGCCTACGATATGCTTAAGAGTACCGGACATGAGGAAATATCCTTAAGTTCTTTAAGTTCCAGTGACTATACCCACCTGGAAGGCCTTGTAAATTTCCTGATTGATGAGTTTAAGGGCAAAGGAGTAAATATTTCCCTTCCGTCCCTGCGTATTGATGCGTTCTCCCTGGATGTTATGAGCAAGGTCCAGGATATCTAAAAAGAGCAGCCTTACCTTTGCGCCAGAGGCAGGTTCCCAGCGCCAGAGAGATGTTATTAATAAGGGCCTTACGGAAGAAGTGATCTTAAAAGGTGCCAGTGATGCTTTCCATGCAGGCTGGAACCGTGTAAAACTGTACTTTATGTTAGGACAGCCTACAGAGACCGTGGAAGATATGGAAGGGATCGCCCTTCTTTCTGAGAAGATCGCAGAGACTTACTATGATGAGATTCCGAAAGATCAGAGACATGGTAAAGTCCAGGTAGTTGCCAGCTCCTCTTTCTTTGTTCCAAAGCCATTTACCCCATTCCAGTGGGCAAGAATGTGTACCAAGGAAGAGTTCTTAGAGCGTGCCAATATCGTCCGCGGCAAGTTCCGTGAAATGAAGAACTTTAAGAGTTTAAAATATAACTGGCATGAAGCAGAACTGACTGTTTTAGAGGGTGTTCTTGCAAGAGGCGACCGCCGTGTAGGCGCTGTGATCGAAGAAGCATACCGCAAAGGCGCTATCTATGATTCCTGGTCCGAGTTCTTTAAAAATGAAGTCTGGATGGAAGCATTTAAGACCTGCGGCGTGGATATTGATTTTTACACCACCAGAGAGCGCAGCTTAGACGAGCTGTTCCCATGGGATTTCATTGATGCCGGTGTTTCCAAAAATTTCTTAAAGAGAGAGTGGCAGAATGCGCTTGATGAAAAAGTGACTCCAAACTGTCGTCAGAAATGTTCTGGCTGCGGTGCTGCCAAATACGGCGGCGGTGTCTGCTTTGAGAAACGATAAGATCGCAAATAGTGCAAATTAACAGATTAATGTAAATATAAAGGAACAAAACAAACAATGATGAAAATTCGTATAAAATTTCGTAAGTACGGCACCATGAAATTCATCGGCCATCTGGATGTTATGCGTTACTTCCAGAAGGCGATCCGCCGATCAGAGGTTAATATCCGTTACAGTGAGGGCTTCAGTCCTCACCAGATCATGTCCTTTGCGGCACCTTTAGGTGTAGGTATCACCAGTAAAGGCGAATATGTGGATATTGAGGTGTTAGATACTGAAAATTCAAAAAAGATGATCGACCGCTTAAATGCAGTGATGTCAGAAGGCTTTGAGATTCTGGAGTACAAGCTTCTTCCTGACGATGCAGCCAATGCCATGTCTATCGTTGCAGCTGCCGACTACAGTCTTGTTTTCCGCCCTGGTTATGAACCGGAAAAGGAAAGCCCGGAAGAATGGTTTGAGAAACTGGTCCGTTTTTTTGACGCTGATCATGTGATGATCATGAAAAAAACAAAAAAAGGCGAGAGAGAAATGGATTTAAAGCCTTTTGTCTATGAACTGAACGTGCGTAAAAATGGGGAGGTTCCTGCGCTCTTTATGAAGGTGTCTGCAGGCAGTGCTGCAAACATTAAACCGGAGCTTGTTTTAGATGCATACTATGCTTCTTTAGGAGAAGAACGTCCTCAGTTTGCTTTTATGACAGAGAGAGAAGAAGTTTATGCAGATACAGCCACAGCAGAAGAAGCTGAGGCTGGCACACATAAATTTGTGACACTTGGAGATCTGGGACAGGATATAGAATAATGGATAAATTAGTCATTACCCGTTTGCAGGGAAAAATATGTACAGCTTCTGTTTCTGACAGAAAGGTGACAGGTATCACCCTGGAAGAGGAAGATAAGGCATCTATCCTTAATAATATTTACATTGGAAAGGTCCAGAAGGTAGTTACAGGCATTAACGCAGCCTTTGTTGATCTGGGCGTGACCATTGGCTATTATAGTCTGGATGAAAATAAAGAACATTTATTTACCCAGCAGGGAAGAAACGGTAAATTAAGGCCCGGAGATGAGATTTTAGTCCAGGTAAGCCGGGATGCGGTAAAAACAAAAGCACCGGTGCTTACTGCTAATCTGTCCCTGCCTGGGCGCTTTTGCGTTCTTACAGCTGGAAAAACAGGCATTGGTTTTTCTGCAAAACTCACCGATACAACCTGGAAAAACCAGATCCGGAAAATACTGCCGGAAAAAGAGTTTGAAGATTTTGGCATTATTATAAGGACCAATGCCAGATCCGGTGATCCGGAACAGATCTTAGAAGAGTGCGAAACATTAAAAATCAGACTGAAGCAGCTATTGAAGGAAAGTTCCAGCCGTACCTGCTACAGCTGTCTGTACAAAAATCTTCCTGCCTATATTACAGGCATCCGCGACTCTTATGCAGGCAAACTGGAGGAGATCATCACAGATTGTCCTGATCTCTATGACCAGCTAAAAGAGTATCTGGAAAACAGCCAGAAGGAAGATGCGGAAAAATTAAAACTGTATACAGATGATCTGCTTTCTCTTGGAAAGCTTTACAGTCTGGAAAATGCTCTTTCAAAGGCACTTGATAAACGGGTATGGCTGAAGTCCGGTGGCTATCTGGTGATCGAGCCAACAGAAGCCATGGTAGTGATCGATGTAAATACGGGCAAATACGAAGGCAAAAAGAAGCTGGAAGAAACCGTATTAAAGATTAATTTAGAGGCAGCAGCAGAAATTGCAAGACAGTTGCGTCTGCGCAACCTTTCTGGTATTATTATGGTGGATTTTATTGATATGAACCAGGAAGCACACAAAGAAGCGTTAATGGACGCTTTACGGGCAGCTGTCGCAAAAGACCCGGTAAAAACAGTTGTAGTAGAAATGACCCGTCTGAATTTAGTGGAGATCACCCGTAAAAAGTTGAGAAGACCACTGTATGAACAGGTGGCTAACAGTACAAGGGAATAGGGGAAAACAAACATGAAGATCATAATTGTAGGCTGCGGTAAAGTAGGAACTACTCTGGCAGAACAGTTAAACAGAGAAAACCATGACATCACACTGATCGATACCGATGATGAGGCATTGAAAAATATTTCTGACAATGTGGATCTGATGAGTGTAACAGGAAATGGTGCGATTTATCAGGTACAGATGGAGGCAGGCATCCAGGAGGCAGATCTGATGATTGCCACCACTAACTCAGATGAATTGAACATGCTCTGCTGTCTGATCGCCAAAAAAGCAGGTAACTGCCATACCATTGCACGTATCCGTAATCCTGAATATTCCGCGGAGATCGGCTATATCAGAGAGGAATTAAACCTTTCCATGGCCATTAACCCGGAACTGGCAGCTGCGAGAGAAATCGCAAGACTTCTGCGTTTTCCGTCTGCTATTAAGATCGAGCCGTTTGCTAAAGGAAGGATCGAGCTGTTAAAGCTTCTCATCCCGGATCATTCCAATTTAGACCAGTTAAAGGTCATGGATGTGGTAAATAAGTTAAAGAGCAATGTGTTGATCTGTGCTGTAGAGCGCGGGGATGACGTTGTGATCCCGGATGGTAATTTTGTGATGCAGAAAGGAGACAAGATCTCATTTATCGCATCCCATACAGACAGTGCGGACTTCTTTAAGAAAGCCGGAATCGTAAACAACTCCGTAAAAACTGCCATGTTTGTAGGCGGTGGAAAGCTGACATATTATCTTTGCAACCAGCTGGCGGATACAAAGATCAAGATCAAGATCATTGAGCAGGATGAAGCACGGTGCAGACAGTTAAGTGAACTGCTGCCAAATGCCATGATCATCCACGGTGACGGTTCTGACCAGCAGGTTTTATTGGAAGAAGGTATCCTTCAGACAGAGGCTTTTGCTTCTTTAACAGGCTTTGATGAAGAAAATATCATGCTTTCCCTGTATGCAGCCAGCAAATCCAATGCAAAGCTGATCACGAAGGTAAACAGGATTGCTTTTGAAAGTGTGATCAATTCCCTGAATCTTGGAAGCCTGATCCAGCCGAAAATGCTTACTGCAGACCTGATCCTTCAGTATGTAAGAGCAATGCAGAATTCTATGGGAAGCAATGTAGAAACTCTTTATAAGATCGTAGCTGACAAGGCAGAGGCGTTGGAATTCCGCGTAAAAGAAGGATCCCCTCTTCTTGGTATTCCGTTGGAAAGGCTGCAACTGAAAAATAATCTGTTAGTAGCCTGTATCAACCGCAGCGGCTGTATTATTACCCCTCGAGGCAAAGATACGATTGAAGCGGGCGATACCGTGATCATTGTTACGACCCATACAGGCCTGAATGATCTGACCGACATATTAAAGTAAAGGGGTTTAGGCAATGAATCATAGTATTATTATTTATATGTTAGGCTGGATCATGAATATAGAAGCGGCGCTGATGCTGATCCCTATCCTGACAGCAGTCGTTTATAAAGAAGGAATTATCAGCTGTTACGCAGGGGTAGCAGTTGTATGTGCAGTTCTTGGTTTTTTATGTACCAGAAAAAAGCCAAAGGTAAGGATGTTTTTTGCAAGGGAAGGCTTTGTACTGGTTTCCTTAGGCTGGCTGGTTCTAAGCTTTTTTGGCTGCCTTCCTTTTGTGTTAAGCGGGGAGATACCTCATTTTATTGATGCTTTGTTTGAAATTGTGTCCGGTTTTACTACTACCGGTTCTAGTATCCTTCCAGAGGTGGAGAAGCTGTCAAAAGCCAGCCTGATCTGGAGAAGTTTTTCCCACTGGATCGGAGGCATGGGCGTTCTTGTATTTATCCTTGCTATTCTTCCCATGGCAGGAGACTATGATATGCACATCATGAGAGCAGAAAGTCCGGGACCTTCTGTAGGGAAACTGGTACCGAAGATCCGTATTACTGCAAAACTTTTGTATATCATCTATTTCTGTATTACAGTGGCAACGGCTGTTTTCTTATTAATTGGAAAAATGCCTGTATTTGATACTATCTGTATGAGCCTTGGCGCAGCAGGTACAGGAGGTTTTGCCTGCCGAAACAGCGGCCAGGCGGGATATACGGTATACCAGCAGGCAGTTTTAAGTATTGCCATGATCCTTTTTGGCATTAACTTTAACGTATATTACCTGCTTCTCATCCGCAAACCAAAAGAAGCATTTAAGTGTGAGGAAATGCGTGGATATCTGGCGATCATCCTGATCGCAGTGGTACTGATTACTGTTAATATCCGCTCCATGTTCCCGTCCCTTTTCCTGGCTGCCCATCACGCATTATTCCAGGTTGCTTCTATTATTACAACTACAGGTTATTCCACTGTGGATTTTGATAAATGGCCGGAATTTTCAAAATGCATTATCGTACTGTTAATGTTCATCGGTGCCTGCGCCGGAAGTACAGGCGGCGGAATGAAGGTTTCACGTATTATGATCGCATTTAAAGAAGCCAAACGGGAAATCTCTACTATGATCCACCCAAGAAGTGTAAAGGTCTTAAAATATGAAGGAAAAGTGATCGGAAATGATACTCTTCGTGTTTTAAACTGCTATATCATCGTATATTTTATGCTGTTTGTAGCGTCGGTCCTTATTGTCAGCCTGGATAATTACGATTTTACCACCAGCTTTACAGCAGTAGCAGCAAACTTCAACAATATTGGACCGGGACTTTCCGTTGTAGGACCTGCTTCCAATTTCTCCATGATGTCCTATCTGTCAAAATCCGTGCTGATCTTTGATATGCTGGCAGGAAGACTGGAGCTGTTCCCGGTACTTGTCCTTCTTTCTCCTGGAACCTGGAAGAGAGGATAAAAACAGCCCTATAAAATATATTGGCGCAGTCCAAAAAAAGCAGTCCAAAAAAATTAAAAATGTCCTTGACATTTGAAAAGTCGGGTGCTATTATACTTGAGTATGCCGCACAGCGAGGTAAAAGATTTCGCAAAGAAACACCGAAGCTGGCGAGTAATGAACATAGGAGGTGCCTTTTTATGTACGCGATTATTGCAACAGGCGGAAAGCAGTACAAGGTAGCAGAAGGCGATGTCATTAAGGTAGAAAGACTGGGCGCAGGCGCAGGCGAGACCGTAACATTTGACCAGGTGCTGGCTGTTAACAACGGCGAACTGCAGATTGGATGCCCAACCGTAGCCGGAGCAACTGTTACAGCAACAGTTGAGAAGGAAGGCAAGGGAAAGAAAGTTATCGTTTACAAGTATAAGAGAAAAACTGGCTATCACAAAAAGAACGGCCACAGACAGCTCTTTACACAGGTTAAGATCGAAAAGATCAACGCTTAATTGTAAATGGTATGATCCAGACGACAGTATTTAAGAAATCCACAGATTCAGGCAATGATCTTTACTGCGGGATCGTGATTAAAGGGCATGCAGGTTATGCTGAAGAAGGTGAGGATATCATCTGCGCAGCAGTTTCTGCACTGGCTATTAATTTTTATAATTCAGTAGAGACATTTACGGATGACGGATTTGAAGGGATTGCAGGACAGGAAGACGTTCAGTTTGACTTCCGCTTTACTTCAGATATAAGCCCTGAGTCACAGCTCCTTATGAATTCTCTTGTTCTGGGACTTCAGAATATTGAGAATGATTATGGAAAATCATACATTAATATCCGATTTAAGGAGGTGTAAGACATGTTAAAGATGAACCTTCAGTTATTCGCTCATAAAAAGGGTGTTGGTTCTACTAAGAACGGCCGTGATTCCGAGTCCAAGAGACTTGGCGCAAAGAGAGCTGATGGACAGTTCGTACTGGCAGGAAACATCCTGTACAGACAGCGCGGTACACATATTCATCCTGGCAACAACGTAGGTAAGGGCGGCGACGATACCTTATTTGCTTTAGTAGACGGAGTTGTTAAGTTTGAAAGAAAGGGCAGAGACAAGAAACAGGTTTCTGTTTACCCAAGAGCAATCAACGAGTAATTCTGAGGGCCCCATACGAATATGTATGGAGCCCCTTTTTTCTGTATCCTCAGTGGTAAAAGCATAGTTTGGTTACTGGGGATCTTCACATTCAACACCAACAGGAGGTGCTGTATAATGTTTGCAGATAGAGCAAAAGTATTTATAAAGTCCGGTAAAGGCGGAGACGGCCATGTTTCTTTCAGAAGAGAACTGTATGTTCCTAATGGCGGTCCTGACGGCGGAGACGGCGGAAGAGGCGGCGATGTTATTTTCCAGGTAGATACCGGAAAAAACACACTGGTAGATTTCCGTCACATCCATAAATATGTGGCAAAAGACGGACAGGAAGGCGGAAAGCGCCGCTGTCACGGAGCAGATGCCGATGATCTGATCGTAAAAGTACCAGAAGGTACTGTAATTAAAGATTTTGAATCCGGAAAAGTCATTGCAGATATGTCCGGTGATAATAAAAGAGAAGTTATTTTAAAAGGCGGAAAAGGCGGCCTTGGCAACATACATTTCGCAACCTCCACCATGCAGGTTCCCAAGTATGCACAGCCTGGACAGCCTGGACAGGAACTGTGGGTCACCCTGGAGCTTAAGGTGATCGCAGACGTAGGTCTGGTAGGATTTCCAAATGTTGGAAAATCTACTTTATTATCTGTAGTCAGCAACGCAAGACCTGAGATCGCAAACTATCATTTTACCACCTTAAATCCACATCTGGGTGTGGTAGATCTGGGTGATGGCGCAGGTTTTGTTATGGCAGATATCCCGGGATTGATCGAGGGAGCTTCTGAGGGAGTAGGACTGGGGCATTCCTTCCTGCGTCATATTGAGCGTACCAAGGTGTTAGTCCATGTAGTAGACGGTGCTTCTGTAGAAGGAAGAGATCCATTAGAGGATATTTTAACTATTAACAAAGAGCTGGAGGCATACAATCCGGATCTTTTAAAACGCCCACAGGTGATCGCAGCCAATAAAATGGATGCATGTTATTCAGAAGATGACTCCAACGATATTATTGCCAGATTAAAGGCAGAATTTGAGCCAAAGGGTATTAAAGTATTCCCTATCTCTGCAGTCAGCAGACAGGGCGTAAAAGAGCTGTTATGGCATGTAAATGACCTGTTAAAGACTGTAGATTCTGCACCGGTTGTATTCGAGAAGGAATTTGAGATCGAGTATCAGGGTGACCGCAGCCTTCCGTATACAGTTACAAGAGCAGATGACGGTGCTTATGTAGTAGAAGGACCGAGAATTGAAAAGATGCTGGGTTATACGAACCTGGATTCTGAGAAGGGCTTTGATTTCTTCCAGAAATTCTTAAAAAATACCGGTATTTTAGACGACCTTGAAAAAGCTGGCATCAATGAAGGCGATACTGTCCGTATGTATGGACTGGAGTTTGATTATTATAAATAATTACTACAATTACTATTGATCGTTTTAGTTTATATAGATGAAGGAGAAATAAATGACAAGTAAGCAGAGATCCTATTTAAAAGGTCTTGCAATGAACCTGGATCCAATCTTTCAGATCGGTAAATCCAGCCTTACACCAGAAGTGACAGAGGCTGTTTCTGAAGCATTGGAGGCCAGAGAACTTGTAAAGATCACTGTATTAAAGAACTGCCTGGATGATGGCAGATCTATTGCAGAAGTATTGGGTGAGCGTACTCATTCAGAAGTAGTACAGGTGATCGGAAGAAAGATCGTACTGTATCGTCCGGCTAAGGATGAGACTAAGAGAAAGATCGTATTACCTTAATTAACTATAAAAGTGTTGCCAGGTGGCTATAGGGTCTGAGTGTCTGCACCCGGGGAAGTATAGATATCTGGCAGCAGTTGTGTAAGTGCCGGCGGCATGTGACAACAGACTTATGCACCTGCTTTTGTGGTTGATTTTCCGTCAGCTGCACCTGGATTTTATCACCGTACGCACTGCGCATGCCTCAGAAATTTGGGTATAACTGACAAGAAATCTTTTCACAAAATCAGGCACAGAGAGATTCAGAGAGAACATCAGATGACTACGGAGGTCTGACATGGCGAAAATAGGAATCTTGGGAGGAACCTTTGATCCGATCCATAATGGTCATCTTGCCCTTGGAAAACAGGCATACGAGCAATTTGGGCTGGATGAGATCTGGTTTATGCTTTCTGGCCATCCTCCTCATAAAAAGGGTCGCCTGGTAACAGAGGGAAAAGAGCGGGAAGATATGGTAAAACTGGCCATTGCGTCAGTTCCCTATTTTGTATATTCCGATTTTGAATTAAAAAGGGAAGGAAATACTTATACAGCCCAGACGCTGACACTGCTTAAGGAAGCATATCCCCAGCATGAGTTTTATTTTATCATAGGTGCAGATTCTCTTTATGAGATCGAACAGTGGTATCATCCGGAGCTGGTCATGAAACAGGCTGTTTTGCTGGCTGCGGCAAGAACTTATGAAAAAGATCACCGTGATTTTGAAAAGCAGATAAATTATCTGCAGGAAAAATATGGTGCCAGGATTGGTATGATCCAGTTCAAAGAAATGGATATATCTTCCAGACAGATACGAAAAGCAGTTGGATCAGGCCAGTCTGTTGAAAAACTGGTACCAGGTTCGGTTGCCGGATATATCAGAATACATGGACTTTACAGAGAAGCCTTTGATGATTAAAGGAGTGTACAGATATGCAGATGAGTAATCATTGCAGTCAGATCATGATGCTGCGCAGTAAACTGAAAACAAAACTGGATCCTATGCGTTATGAGCATTCACTTAGTGTATCCTTTACCTGTATGAATCTTGCCATGCGTTATGGGTATGACATAGATAAGGCAGAACTTGCAGGACTGATGCATGACTGTGGAAAGCGTTTTACAGATGAGATCATTTTAAAGAAATGTATCAGTCATAAGATTCTTGTGACTGATGCAGAACAGAAAGCCCTTCCAGTACTTCATGCCAAATATGGCGCCTGGCTGGCGGAGAATAAATACGGGATTGAAGACCCGGAGATCATAAGCGCCATTGCCTGTCATACAACAGGTAAGGCAGATATGTCCGTTTTGGATAAGATCGTATATATTGCTGATTATATTGAGCCAAGGCGATACAAAGCAGATAATCTGCCTCAGATGAGAAAACTTGCATATGAAGATCTGGATAAGACCATGTATGAGATTTTAAAAAGCACATTGGAGTATCTGGCAAAGAAGGGCGCAGCAGCTGATCCTATGACTGCTACGGCTTATGAGTATTTCAGACAGCTGGTAGCCGCCGAAAAGTAAAGGAGAAATAGAATGAATTCTAAGGAAATGGTAAAAATTGCCTATGAGGCGTTAAGTGATAAAAAGGGACAGGATATTAAGATCATCGATATCCAGTCTGTATCCGTTCTTGCTGATTATTTCATTATTGCAGACGGAAGCAACCCAAACCAGGTACAGGCAATGGCCGACAATGTAGAAGAGATGCTTGGCAAAGCAGGCTGTGAGTGTAAGCAGATTGAAGGCTATCAGAGTGCAAACTGGATTCTTATGGACTACAAAGATATTATCGTGCATATTTTCTGCCGCGAAGACCGTCTGTTCTATGATCTGGAGCGTATCTGGAGAGATGGAAAGACATTTGTGGATGTAAATGAGATTGATTAAATGTTTGTTTAATTCCTTTTATTTCCGAAACATTCCTTTTATACCCGAAACAAGGGATGCGGAAACGTAATAATTTTCCTTTTATATCCAAAACAAGCGGTGTAAAACAGGGATTTGAGTTTTCCTTTTATATCGCAAACAAAGAATAAAAATCAAAAAACCAGTTTTCCTTTTATATCCGAAACAAGAGGGTATAAGGGCGAGAACTGGTTTTCCTTTTATTTCCGAAACATCCGATTATCTGAAAAATACCCTCTTGCAATTTGAAATACTTGATGATATAGTGGCGGCAACGGTTTGGCGAATGCTGAAACCGGAATTATGACAAAGCGCTTTATGATTTCAGGCAGGAACGTCGGAGTGAAAATTTGACTCAAAACGTTATCCGCAGAAATCGCTAATTGGAAATTCGAATTCGATGATGATATAGTTGCAACGAAAAAATAACACGGATACCGGGTTCGGGATTTTATCGCAGCGGTCGGTGAAATACCCGTGTGATAAAATTAAGTCCAGCGGTGTGATGTCAAGAAAATAAATGATTTAAAAATCATACATTTTTGATATATACCGCAAAGACAAAAAACACCCACCTAAGCCCTGTCGACCAGATTTTTTAAATGAGCAGGGCGTAGTTCATCAGCAAGCAGATGGAATCTACTTTGCTGGACAGTATAGGCGGTTGTCTTTCAGCAGTCGAAAGACTAAACGCACAAATTTACGGGCAGTTAATGCGAGTGCACGTTTGTGTTGGCATCTGTTTACCTCTTTGTATTTGAGGTGGTAGAAGTCGCTGTATTCCTTGTCGCATCTTACAAGAGAAAATGCGGCTTCACACAGATAATACTTTAAAATCGGTTGCCTGATGGAATGAGCCTTGTAACTTCGGCTTCAAATCCACCGGACTGGTGTTGTTTCCAGGCAAGCCCCGCATATTTAGCAAGCGATGCCTGATTATCAAAACGATTGATATCTCCGATTTCAGCCATGATACCGGCTGAATATACAGGCCCAATACCTGGAATGGATATCAATACATTTGGCAAGAGTTCCATCAGGGCTTTGATAGCTTTATCGAACTCTTTGATTTGAGATTCCAATGCCTTCATAGAGGTTATGGATATTGAAAGCACCTGATTAACAGAGTCATTTACCGTCTTGGGTAAACGGTAAGAACTGCGGGCAGCTTTCTGAATGGCTTTGGCTACTGCATCAGGATCAGGAAAGCGATTCTTTCCTTTTTCAATGATGAAGTCAGTAAGCTCATGTAAGTCCATATTTGCCAGTGCTTCTGCGGATTCAAATTCATCGTAGACAGCAAGGGCAGTAGTGCTGAAGGCATCGCTGAATACCTTCTCCTGCGTCATAGTAGAATACTTCTTGAACAGCACATTCATGAATCGCTGCTTTTCTTTGACAAGATTCTGAACAGCGAAGAAACGTGCCCGTGTGAGGTTTTGGAGAGCTTTATAACGGTAGTCTCCCATATATACCTCTTTGTTGATTCTACCGAAACGCAGGCAGTCAGCAATAACAAAAGAGTCCACATAATCATTCTTTGGCAAGTCATTGTAAGTATCGTGAAACTTCTTGACTTGCTTAGGATTGAGGACATGAATCTTTCTGTTAAACGGTGCCAGAGTGGCATCTTCCCTTAAGAAGTACACGAGATTGTCTCCGTAAACTGAGGTTGCTTCAAGACCGATCAGAACCGTGTCAAGGGAATGTGAAGTTAAAGCAGAATAGATTTTTTTTACCAACAGGGTAGAACCTTCATGAGAGTTAGCAACAGAAAAGTTGCTGTGTTTATCTCCATTTGGAAGCATTAAGTAAACGACATTGGATTTGCTGCTTACATCGATACCGACGTAAAGAGTGTTCATTGTAATCACCTTCTTTCGTTGTAGATTAAAGTGTTCAATCGGCTTGGTAAAACCCATGATCATGGAGCATCGACACCCTCGCATATAAGAATCCAGCTTAAGATGGACAGATGCGAAACCACACTGCTAGATGGTTATCCATGAACTTAAGCAAACAGCCAGCCGGTTTGAAGCTAACTTCCATGTCAGGGGAACAGACTTAGTATGAAGCAACCATTACTGGTTCAACAGGAGTGAAAAGAACTATTACCTGATTGACACTGGGACAATTATATCATGGGCTTTACTAAGCCTATTGAACAAATATTTATTTAGTAACTTATTAACCAAAATATATGTATTTATGTATCTAAAAGATATTATACGAGGAGTGGATGAGATGCATTTGGATCAGTCGGCATTGGGAATCCTGCGTAAAGCAGAAGATAAGAACGGTCGGAAATACATGGATTGGCGGATACCGTATATGGATCAGCCAGGTCTGATCATGGTCTATAAATCCGACAGCCGGTATGAAAAGTATATGATTTACTTTTTCACAAGTCCGGCAAGCGATTGTCCGGGCAAATATCTGCACACAACCTACGGAAGTATCCAGGTGGAAGATGGTTCATTGACAATCAGAACAAAGAACAGCGTCTATGAATTTGAACTGGATGCGTCATGTGTTTCAAAGGCGGATATGGTTTTGCTGTTACATACGGTAAACGAATATTTTCGTGATAACAGCATGTAAGGCGGACGAGGCCAGGCACTGGGCTACGGGAGTGATTCCGCGGCCGTTTTCATAGCGTTGGGATCTGAAATTAACAAAGAGAAAAAGGAATGATAAACGTATGAGCAGTTTTGAAAATGTAGAAATTTTTGAAGATACTAAAAGACTGTGTGAAACAAACGGAAAGATTAAGGACGCTCTTGCGCGGTCTGTGAAAAACCAGAAGCTGATTCTGGAAGGAACGGAGCTGTCTGCTGTGGATAAGGCACGCTTTGAAGATGAAGCGAAGATCATCGTATCCACAAAGCGGACTTTCGAGGCGGCTGCAGGTTATGCAGGCCAGAAAGTAGCGGTACATAACTTTGCCTCTGCGACCAATCCGGGCGGTGGCGTGACAAGGGGATCCAGCGCGCAGGAAGAGTGTCTGTGCAGATGCTCCGGGCTGTATTTCTGCCTGAGCGTACCGGAAATGATGAAGAGCTTCTATTATCCGCATCGGAATGCGAAAAATCCGATCAACAATGCAGATATCATCTATACGCCAGATGCGACCGTATTCAAGACAGATACTAGCCGCCCGAAGCTGATGGATGAGAAGGACTGGTATGATGTGGATGTGATCACCTGCGCAGCGCCGAACCTGCGGAAGAGGCCGAGCAACCAGTTCAACCAGGATAACGGTGACCGGTCGGTAAAAGTCAGCGACAAGGAGCTTCTGGAAATCCATAAGAAGAGACTGACAAGGATTCTGGATGTTGCCGCATTGAATGGCGCTGAAGTGGTAATTCTTGGTGCTTTCGGATGCGGTGCGTTTCAGAATAAGCCGGAAGTGGTGGCAAGAGCAGCAAAAGAAGTAATTGCGGATTATCTGCACACATTTAAAACCATTGAATTTGCCGTATACTGTTCCCCGCGGGATGATACAAATTTCAAGGTGTTTAAGCGAGTGATGGGTTAAATACGAATGTGAGGAGGTAACGGGATGAAGAAAATCAAAAAAGGCGGAAAAGAGAATGAGGCAGCTTCCTTCTATACTGCGGATGAGTTCTTTTTACGGAAAGGATACCAGATCCCGGATCTGGTGACTGAAGTCAGAAAAGAAGCATACGTTTCGGGATTCAACCGTGGCCAGGAGCAGGCGTATTATGGATTCTGGAATAAAGACTGCCAGAAATTATTCAAGGAAGATGAAGAGACGCGGAAGGTTGAGGAACATGAACATTGCTGGACAGCGCATGACGAGTGGCAGGAACATGTCGCCAGAACGGCGTTTAATCTTGCGGCATCTGCTTACAAGGAGTATATGGGCGGAAAGAGCAGCGTGGACGATGCGATGAATGCCATTGTTGCCGTACTGCGCACGGAGTTCGTGAATACAAGGGTAAAACAGGTTGCGGAAAACGCCGGAAAGATAATCCCGGTACCGCCGGAAGAAAAATGGCTGAGCGATGATGAGGATGAAGGCGAAGGCGTGAGCATGCTGACCATGACACGTGAGATTCTGAAAGAGGGAAGAAAAGAGGGCTATGATATCGGCTATATGAAAGGATATATGGCGGCACAGTCAAAAGAGTAGGCATTACAGTGGAAGGGCAGGTGAGAATATGGGACATCAGGACAATGCCGGAAAATTCATAGCGTTTATTTTGCGGCACCACCCGGAAGCCATTGGTATGAAACTGGATGAACACGGATGGGCGCGTACGGAAGATCTGATTGCCGGGATAGCGAAGAGCAGACCATTTGACATGCAGATGCTGGAAGAAATTGTACGGACTGATTCCAAGCAGCGGTATTCCTTCAATGAGGATAAAACGCTGATCCGGGCAAACCAGGGGCATTCCATTCCAGTGGATGTGGAACTGGAGCAAAAGACCCCGCCGGATGTTTTATGGCATGGAACGGGAGAGAAGTATGTGGAATCAATCAATCGGATTGGATTGATTCCGAAATCCAGGCTGTATGTGCATCTGTCAAAAGATTATGAGATTGCCAAAACAGTGGGGAACCGACATGGAAAGCCGGTTGTATACCGGGTAAATGCAAAGCAAATGGCAGAAGATGGCTATCCGTTCTATTTATCGGTAAATGGGGTATGGCTGACCAAAGAAGTGCCTGTACAGTATTTAAGCACTTTATAAAAACGTTCTGCAGTAAAGAATATAAAACAGAGATGCGAGGTTCTCTCGATGGAACCTCGACCTCCCTGTTTTATTACTCCGTTTTTCTCTAAAGTTCTTACTCCGTCAATGTCTTATTTTCAGGAGCAATTCCATAAACTGGAATTTTCAAATTAGTCTTTGCAAACAACCTTTGAACCTTCACCATCAATTACAATTCCCTGACGGTTGTTAATTGGGCATAGATTCAAATCCGAAAATTCAGTCATTATTTTCTCAGTAACTTTCTTAAATGGTGCTGTAAGATAATGCGGAAGAACATAGAAATCAAGCAAATCAAGCCCTGCATCATCTTCTTGTGAGTAGTCCTCCGGTTTTTCATCCATTTGTTCAATATATTGGATAGTTGGAGCGCATATAATCGCACCCGCCGATTCACCAATCATCAGTTTTCCCTTTGCCAATTCCTTCTTCAATAGCTCATCCGTTCCCGTTTTACGGAGCTGGTCCATAAGGAAGAACGAATTTCCACCAGTAAAATATATCACATCCGCATCTTCAAAAACGGACTGTATCGTTAAATAAGCCTCCGTTGAAATATCAATTTCAGTTACGGCTGCTCCCAGTTTATTGAATAGCTTTCGAGCCGAGCCGACATAACCGGTATAGCCTTCACGCAGCGAAGCTGTTGGAATAAATGCGACTTTCTTGTTATCAATTTCTTCTTTTATCAAACTTCCTACACTTGAAAAGTGCGAACATAAAAACAGTTTCATCCATATCCTCCATTTATACCTTATAGGTGTTTTAGTTCTATCTATCCACTTTTTTGTTCGCCGATACAATCAGCATCATGGGACGGCGCATTTCATCCTGCATCCCCGGAATATCCATCATGTATTCCGGCGGCTGCGGCTCCACAATATGATTTATTATAAAACCATTTGAAAGCAGTGTATTTAGATATGTGGTCAGTGTTCTATGAAATTTTGTAACCTTTTCTCCCAAAAACACAGCTGTTCGTTTGCCCTCATAATAATAATTATCCACCGGAAAATGCAGTATTTCTCCTTTTTTGTTATAATACCAGTCTTGTGTTCCATAGGCAGTAAAAACAGGATGTTCAACCGTAAAAACTAGCTTACCACCAGACTTCAGTATTCTATATATCTTTTTTACTAAAATCTCATAATCTGCTACATAGTGAAACGCAAGTGAACTTAATATTACATCAAAACTCTCCTCTGGGAATTCCACATCTTCTATAGCACAGCATTTATATTCAACCTGTGGAAAATGTGTTTTTTCTTTGGCTACCTCGAGCATTTTATGAGAAATATCAACACCTACAACAGAAGACGCTCCGTGTTCCATCGCATAAATACAGTGCCATCCATAGCCGCATCCTAAATCAAGCACACGCTTATCTTTAAAATCCGGCAGCAGCTTTCTCAATGTTTCCCATTCTCCTGCACCGGCTAGTCCCTGCTGTGAGCGACTCATTTGACTGTATTTTTGAAAAAATATATTATCATCATATTTGTTTTCTTTTCCATATTCTACATAATTCAACATCTTTCACCTCGCTGTAAACTTCAAAGTTTCTGTTCCTTACAAATTTCGATTTATCGTGATACAAAATATTCAGCTTTTTTCACCCATTCTTTTTTTATTTCTCACATGGTTGCCTGGGTACTAAGATGTGGATGTACTTCACCTTCAAAAGAACAGCTGATATCGAAAATATTTTCCCAGCTTTTCTGTTTTTCCTCTTCAGAATACACTGCTGAATCGTCAATAGGGAAAATAATGTCGCCATCATTTAGGACGCAGTGCCAGTAATCAAAATCAGAAAGTAAAACCAGATTGTCCGGGACTTCAATAGTCAGTAAAACAATAGGTGTACCTTTTTCTCCCCAATTACGCCCATGCACACGCATATCCAGTCGTTTCCGCATGCCTTCCCACTGGTACCAGGCCCACACGGGGAATATAACACCTTCTGGTGGTTCACCTATACGCTTTTTCATTTGCTCTGCCATCCACAGATAAGAATCTTCAAACCAATCCGTCGCAATGAAATTTTTGTCTGCTCTGAGCACTCCGGTTTGTTCCATTTTTTCATATGTACATTGATGCTGTATGGACCACAAAAGCATAGTACACCTCACTTAAATCTTCTGAGTTATTTATTATTCTACCATAAAAAATAGAGCCAGTGTAAAAAATCACGCCAACCCTATCCGGACATTCATTCTTCAGTTTCAGAAAATCCAAATATCAGAGAAAATTCCACCTCATTACTGCCGGACCACCTGTTGACGCTGATATGATCCGCCGCAGCCATGGCCATCCGCATCCGTTTCTGGGTGGCCGTGATATCAAAACCGCACCGGCCGGTAAAAGTTGCGGTAATATCATGAAAATGGTCCTGCCGGATAGTCAATTTGGCACCGGTCAATTCTGCAAATCCCTTCAGGATCGGCAGAAGAGCCGCATCAAACCATGCTCTGAAATCCCGTACCGCATCATCAGCGCGTTCCCGGCGTACTTTTTCAATAGCCTCTATAGCGGCCGCAGCTTCTTCTTGTGAGAGGTTTTCTGCCATGTCGGCTAAATTACCGGCTTGATCCGTACCGGTATAATCAAATTCGAGTACATTATCGTTTTCATTGTTTTCCAAAAGTTCATTCTGTTCCATAAAGTATCATCTCCAAAGATTTATATATTGTTCTTTAGAACAAATATAGCATATAAAAGATGGGAAAGAAATTATTTTCGTTCGACGTGTTTCGACAAAAAACGACAAAAAAATAGAGGATCATAGGGATCCTCCTATTCGAGATAAGCCTTGAGGGCTTTCATCAATCTTTTCTGTTCATCCGGTGGAAGAGTATGGATTGCTTCCGGCAGACCATTCGCCAATCCATCCACGGAATGAGTGACAACATCAACCAGGAGGGTATCCGCGGAGACATCCAAAGCATTTGCTATGGCGACGAACGTATCTAATCTTACAGTTTTCATACCGCGTTCAATGACACTTATATGTGTTGAACTGAGATCGACAATGGCAGCCAGATTTTCCTGTGTCAAGCCTTTTGCTTCCCTTGCGGTCTTAATACGCAATCCTACTGCTTTTAAATCCATCGTACATCTCCTTTAGCACAAAAAATTGGTCTAAAGATATTATATCTGTTGGGCAGGATGCAATACAGAATCTACGAAACTATATATTGGTCTAAAGAACAATATAAGGAAAGATTATGAATGATTATTATCTTGCATGCGTCTGATTCATGTTGCAAATCCTGTGCTAATTCCGTGGTGCGTACATAAATATCACCGCTACAGTTCGCGCCGGTGTCGCTGTACAGATGGTTATCCGTGCAAATTCCGTAGTCTTTACTATACGCATAGGATGTCAATGATGCAAATTGACTGATATCAATGGTACCAGTTGCGAGCAATACAGCAAGCAGCCCGGCAACCGGACGCTTCCAGTTCCCTTTTTTATGTTTTTGCATAGATTCTCCTTCCTTACTTTTTTTATAGGCTAATTATGGAGAAAAATGATGCAAATTTGGTTTTGATGTGATTTTGTTATACATACAAAAAAGACTTCCTCTAATTTCTTAGAGAAAGTCCTTGTGTTGGAGAAACGATTTATTCGTATTTAATGTATTCACCGAAATTGAAATTGTAAGACTGTCTTGTTCCGAGTTTTGAAGTTTCTCTCCAATCATTAACGAGGTCGATAGCTCCGTTTTCAGCCATATGCGGAACGCCGTCTGCCTGTACAATCCAACATGCGTGTACTGTGTCCCCGACAACGGCGCATTTTAAACCAAGCAGCGTTGCAAGCAGATGTCCTGTATCAGCAAAATCAATACATACGCCCTTTTTGTTGATAAGCACCTGATAAAATTTATCGTACGTATGCAGACTTGGATTGTTTTTTACTTCATCGTCGTATTTTGATCCGATTAACAATTCTGAAATCTTTGCGAGTCTCTCTGGTTCTGTAGCATGTTCGAAATCAAAACTATTTAACCAGTTCCTCAACACAGCAATAACTTCATCGGCCTGTTTTTTCTCTTCGTCTGTCATGGAATTTACACGATTGAATGGATCTGTTTGACCGGTCAGCTGTGCGATGTAATAACCATAGTTTGTGATAAACTGATTGTGTCCTGCGAGTCCGTGATGATTAATTTCCGAATATTTTTCAAGCCAGTCTTTAGTTGCTTCAATATTCAGTGCATACAGATCCACGACCCTTTTAAGTGGATAATTACTATCATACGCTACATCACGCACCTTGCCGCCTTCATAGGTCAAGCCAAGTTCTTCTGCAGTGGCAGTTTTAATTTTGCCGTTTTCATCCAGTACGCGGTACAGGTAATCGATTGTCACTCCGTCAGGAGTTGTCCATTTATCGAATGTCCAGTACGACTGCGCATTCGGATAAAGTTTCATCTGGTAACCTGCAGATGTCGGATCTCCGATATCTCCCGCTGCTTTTGTATCTGTTTTTCCGTGATAATACAGAATATATTCGTTACCACCGTTCCAGTTGCGCCAGTACATATTGTCGCCAACTTTCAAATCGGTTGTTGGAAATGCGACACCAGTTCCAACTGGGTTTACTCTTGTAGTATTCTCCGGTTTATCGACATCTCTCATATAGCTGACAAGGCTCGACTGTTTGACGTTGGATTTTGCGGAAGACTGGGTTTTTCCTGTTGAACCGGTACTTTTTACAGTCCCCTGCGTCTTTACCACGCCGTTCTCTACCCACTGTCCGTCTGCATTTACGGTATAGCCGTCCGGGGTTGTGGTGTTGGTTAAGAGGTAACCGTCTGCACCGAAATAATAACTCTCGGAAATGCCGTCCCCATTACCATCCAGCCATTTCCATTCATTCTTCGGATAGCTGCCGTTTTCATCCCACCAGTATCCGTTTGCATCCTGTTTCCATTGCCCGGCCAATGCGGTTGTTGCAGAACCTGCTACCATGGCCGTTGCCAGTGACAGAGCTACCGCTTTTTTGTAAATTTGCTTTTTACCCATAATGTTCCTCCTTTGTTCGTTAGCCCTTTTTCTTGCGCTATAGACTTATTATAGTTCCTTGGGTGATTTCTGACAATGCTTTTGTATTCTGCCGATATCCAAAAGAACTATTTTAATTCTGTTTTCAAGAAAAATTCAGCTGTACTATGAATAGTATATCGTATTGTGGATATATACACAATATTGATCTGAAAGAAAATCAGCTATGATTGTTCGCAGGAGGAGGACTTGTCATGGTTGATTACAGCCCGCTGTGGGACACAATGCGCAAACGCGGAATAACGCAATATATGATTCTGCAGGATAAGGTCCTCGATAATCATACGCTTGATCGTCTGAAAAAGAACATGAACATCACGTTGATTACATTGGAGCGTATCTGCACCTATCTGGATTGCACACCGAATGACGTGATTCGGTTTACAAAATAGAACAGTAGTATATTTGATCGGAAATTATAAATAAAATCCCATGTCAGTGCCGCGCGGCGGTTGACTTGGGATTTGTTCGTATAGAGATTTTTTATGTACACCTTATAAATACCTCATTGAATGGAGTAGAGCAATTATATGGAAAATACATTAAAAAAGAGACCTTGTACGGAAGTAAAATATCATGGTCTTTACGATGGCAAAAGCCTGCTTCCGTACGCCATTGAAAGGAACTGGGAACTGAAGAGGTCCAAAATAAATTATGACATAGAAATCTTAACCAAGCTGAATCAGAAATCAATAACGATAAAGCTGTCAGATTCGGTACCTTTTGAAAGGGTACATGCGATACTCTGCAAAATTCTGAGGTATGAATGTCTTTTTGATGGCCGTTTTTTCAAAATGAATAAATATGAAGTAGACGGTATTGATATCACGGCTGAGATGAGAGAAAACATGCTGTCATATTATGAAGGTAAACTGGCATATACAATATTCAGTCAACCAGTGAATGATATGGCCTATAAAAGAGGTTTTTGTGCATGGGAGAGGTACGATAAAAAGGCATTACAAATGGATCAGATGTTTTATTATATCGGGTTCGGTGATGGCTTGACAGCCGATTTGAGGTTGGCATTATTCTCAGAGATATTTGAGCCGTTATCAGAGTATCTTGCATCATTGCAAAAAATCCAAATTAATTGTTCACAGCCGCCAAAACAGAGGAATACAAAATGCCCACAATGTGGCTGCAAGTATAAAATTTCCATACCGAGTATTCCCTCCTTCAAGGATAAGATAGATTCGGTGATACAAGGATACGGAAGAACAGCGTTTAATGGCGATAATATTCCTGAAATTCTAAAAAGGACTGTCAACACAAGAAATAAAATGCTTCATGTTGATGCGAAAAAAGAAGATGCAATGACGGGCGGCCAGTGTGGATTTTACATCAGAAAATATGTAGAATTGTATCGGGTAGTGGTGCTGTCAGAATTAAAACTGTGGAATGCAGATCTGGAAAATGAACTTGCAGAGGCCATAAACGGTTACAATGCTGATTTCAAAAAATTAAGAATAAAAAAGAAATGAAAGAAGCGACAGCAGTATACTACAGGAACAATGATAAGAAAGCGCAGGTGCGAGTGCCTGCGCTTATTCGTTATGTATGTTTCTTTTATATTACTGTAAATCCTGTATGTAGCTCATGAGATCATCATACTGTGACGAGGACATTTCGCCATTATCATACAGTTCCTGAATGTGCTCCGCCAGAGCATCGATGTCATAATCCTCTGTGTCTCCATTCACAATATCCACAATCTGATCTTTCAGATCCTTGTATTCCTTGCAGAATATATGGCTGTCGTACATTGTGTCGCCTCCTTCTTTTTATTCGATATACATACGCGGTTTATCGGAAAAGAGCATTTTAACAAATGCTTCCTGCGGATTTCCCACATAGTAGACCGGGTGAGCCTGACAGATATCCAGCATTTTCTTTATAATTGGGAAATTTGGATCCGTGGGATCGCATCGGAAGTTTTTGTCTTGCATGATGACACGATATTCCATCTCATATGCAAGCATAACCGTGAAGGGTGTAAACTTGCCGGGTTGGAAATTTTTCAGTGTCTCGAACCGTTCCTTCCGTTCCTCTTCATTGGCCACGCACATTCCGAGATAGCAGTGATCGAAGTATCTGCAGGTTTCACAGACAAGCTGGTCGATCTGCTGATCAATAAGCTGTTCGTCGGTAGGAACCTCATACGATTCAATCTTTTCAATATTGTCAGGATTCCGCAGTCCGTAATCAATCAGTTTACCATCGCTCTTACGCATGTAACGGTAAATATCCGCTTCGAACCAGAGGCAGTCGCCGGGATTAAATAATTCAAAACCGGTTCTGTCCATCCAGACATGATCTTCCTTGCCGACAAAACCGATACCGTCACCATACATGCCGTTTACCATGATACGTTTGAAAAGTACTTTGTTTTTCTGCTGATCGAACCGTAAAATCTGGCCTTTAAAGTCAGCGGATGAGCCTGAAACGTGATAGTAGCACAACTCGAAAAATTGCCGGACCTTGTCGCAGGAACGTTTCTGTACCTCCAGATATTCATCGTAGGACTTGAAATCGCCATTCTCCACATCCTGCATGCTGTCCGGAGAGAAGTCTATCCGACCGTTCTGATATCTTTCGAGAGTGTCTTTCCCATAACATTCCTTTCGTAATTCATCCCATTTGTTCATAAATCATTCCTCCCAAATTGATAAGTGCTGCATGGCAGCCTGACATACCAATCTTTGGGTTAAGCCCATTATAATACATTTTGTGCCTGTGATAAAGAATAATAATGTTAATCCAAAAATCAGTAATCACGATAGTAATTCCAGTAGTGCTTTCGAGCACAATCTTCCTGTATTTTCTCCCAGTCGCGTAACTCCTTGTCACTCAAAAAATGCAGACCTCCATTTGGGGAGTTTAAAAGTTTTTCCTGCTCTTCATTTTCATTATCCAGCACATTATCATCTTGTGCGATCGATTTGTGAGTAAAAGTGAAGTTGATTTTCTGAACGCTGCGATTGAACGATATCTCACCAAACTGAATTTGGAGACTTGTATTCGATGAGATGGCGGCAATGGCCGGTCGGAGCTTATCCTTTTTGAGCAGCTTATACGGATAATCCGGGTTTCCAGTTAACAGCATTGCCAGCCGTGATACGGAAACAATGACGGTGGTTTTATATTGTAAACAGAAAAGGTACAGCAGTACGGACGGAAGCGTATGAAGATGAAACAAATTTCCGATATTTACGAAATAAAACTTCTGCTCCAGGCAATCATTCCAATAATGAATGAACTTATGTGAAAAATGGACAGTACACAGATTCTTGCGAATATCCGAATCGACGGAATCTATACAGACCATATCGTAATAACCGCCGAATGAGAGTGGTTGATCAGTAATCCGTTCCAAATGGGAAATAATGCGTCGGGCATGATGCGCGCGGTTATTGCTGCAGAGTGCATTGGAATCATGCCCGAACATGAAGCACAAATCTGAGAGAGGTACGGTTACTTTATCTTCACAATTTCCATCAAAGTAGTACATGAGAAACAGCAGAGTTTTCAGGCTGATTGCTGAAAGCGGCTTATTGTCCTTGAAGATTCCGTCGGATAGGACACTTTCCGGAACTTCCAAACGTAAATTGGAATGCATAATTACCTCCTGTATGCGAGAGTGATTCGTGTGCAGCATGATGCGGAATAAAACGCAATATTGAAATCCGCATCATTCTCATAATTCATCACGCGGTACATATTTCTGAGTGACCATATCGTAAACATACTGTGCCTTCCAGTCCGTATTATATATGTTACGATTACGCCTATTGTACTGGTTACCCAGACAATGTTTCAGTTCATCTTCTGACGGAGCGGATGAAACAACGAATTTCAAGCTGCAGACTTTATGGCCGTAAAAATTTTCGTCTATGACCACCTTCAAATCAGTTAACTGGTTGATTTCCAAAATGGCAGGTATAAGGCGATCACGTTTCAGGTATTTGTACTCGTAATCTGGAGTTCCGGTTAAAAGGCTGGTTAATTCTTCAATTCCGTAATTGAAAACGTGCATGTTTTGATAACGGCAGAAGAAGGCATACAGCAGAACCGCGGAAGAGGTTGAAAGTCGATTCATGTACTTAAGCCGAACCACGGTAAAGTCCTTTGCCAGTGCCTGTCCGAAATATCTTGCAAGATCCGTGTTAAAGCGAACCTTGATAAGATCTTTGGAGTATGATATACCGACCGTCTGTATCCATACAAACGAGAGATACATGTCATATTTCTTGTCGTGGATGGTCAGCTCCTGCGTCATCAGTCCTTTAATGACAGCTCCGACCTTCCTTTTCATGTGAGAAAAATTGCAGTTTTTGTCTTTGGAGTATCCCAGTGCAAAACACAGCTCGGAAAGTGAAAGCTCTACACAATCGATTTGCCCGGGAGTTTTCTGCAGGTTTTTCCATATCAAATACATTAAACTCTTGTATTGCAGGGGAGATAAGACTTTGCTTGTCATGGTCATAATGCCGTATTTGGCGATGTCATTCATTTCGAACAGTTTAAAATCATGTGATGCTGATTGGATGTAATGATTCATTCGAATTCCTCCGTTTCACGGGCAGCATCAGCTGCCTGATTGCTGGTCTAATTATGGAGACTAAACGGAGAATTATGGTTTCGGCGGAAATTCAGATACGTATTTTTGCTCACCATACAATTCATCGGCGTTAATTTTCATTTTCAGAGTGAGAAAATCGTTGTGTTCATGGCAAATTCCTAAGTATGACGGAGATCCACTAAAGAAAAATGTGGATGAATTTATAAAATCCACATCATTTCTGAGAGGGATTTTGACTGTGAGCTGATGCTCTGACTGAAAAAAGAACCAATTTTTTCCTATGCAGGTAACATTAACCAATACACTTCCCATCACCAGTCCTCTTTTCCATAAGATGGAAGACAGCGTATGCGAATCGGTTACTGATAACCAGTACAGTTTCACATTTCAATACCTACATTGTTCCTATGGGAGCATTTTGCAGTACACTGATCTCTTTCCCGGAATGGTACGTGACTTCTGCAATGAGTTCATTGATAACCGACACATTCCCCAACACCAGTTACCACCTCTCCACAAGATGGGAAGCAGCGTATGCCATTCGGTATCTGATAACCAGTCAATTTCCGTATTCCAATACCCGGATCTGTACCCTGAGGAATATTTTTACGGTGTGCGTATGTTTTCTACGAAAGAATATACGCAATCTCTGCCGATACAGTTATTGCTAACCAATATATTTCCCAACACCAGTTACCACCTCTCCATAAGATGGGAGGCAGCGTATGCGACTCGGTTATTGATAACCGGTACAGTTTTGTATTCCAATATCCGTATCTGTGTATGTAGCGAATGATAATACATCCACTTTATAGTCGGTACCGTTACTGGTTCATTTAACAGTAGCTTGGTCGGTCTGTTCTACTCATGAGGAATCGGTTCCGTAAACTTACCGCAGTGGAGTCAATTCACGGTCTGTTCCACGATATAGTTTTTTATAACGAGATTACTTTTCTTTTTTTTCTTTTTTATGCCCGAAAAATTTTCCATGGGAAATTTTGAGATGTTTAAAAACAACTGTTTACGGCGCAGCCGCCCGTTGCCCATCCGCAAGCGTAGAGGGCGTTTCCGGGGTATCTTTACATGCACTAAGGTGAGGAAAAATACGTATATGGTGAGGAAAAATACGTATGAATATAGTACTTTTTTCCACCTTAGTACTTTTCTACACCTCAGTACTTTTCTACACCATCTCTTACAGGAAAGGTGAGCAAAAATACGTATTTTTATTGATTGGCTATCAGCTTACGTGATAATTTCTTCAGGTATTATCACGTAAGTGATATCTGAAAGCAACATATATTATCACGTATACTGATATCCAGCGGTTACTTTGTTATCACGTATATTGATATCTTGTCAGCCTGCAATTATCACGAAACTGATATTCATCGTCTCAGATCCATATGTTATCACGAAAGGTGATATATTCTTGCCAATACATTATCACATATATTGATAACTTTCCGCTGAAACAAAGTTATCATGAAAGCTGATATCCAGTAATCATCCGGTTATCACGTATACTGATATCCACGGGCCAACCGTGATTATCACGGAAGCTGATAGCTTCTATGTCGTAGTTATCATGAAGCTGATATTGCTGTACCATAAGCTATCACGAAAACTGATAACATCCGGGTAAAAAACGACCTCCCGCCGAAAAATGGCAGGAGGCTGTTAGGTTCGTGCTACTGAGAAAGATCGTCATACATGGCCAGCGCGATCAGCAACAGCGTTCGCCGTCGATTGAAATTATCAATCCGCTTGAAAAACTGCCGTCCGGTTCGCGTATGGTATTCCATTCGAAGACGCTTACAAAGTTCTGAAAAACAGTCGAGTAAATCAACCAGGTCCAAGACGCTCAAAATTCTGTCCTCATTCGGTGGAGCCGGATCAGAGACAAGGAATTGCCAGCACTCATGTATCTGCATCAGGATCTTTTCCAACTGGCTATGCAGCAGTGGAAGAGCAGTATGTAGGCGCTGCAGATTAACAGGATCATAGAAGTCGTGCATCATGATAAATCCTCCTCTTGTAAAAGCAGGCACGAAGCATTCACTCCAAATGCCTATGATTTGTACAGAAATTATGGAAATGGGTAACGTAAGGAAACATGAAAAAATAGAATGGAAAAGATCGCAAAAGATCGCGGGAAATGGATTGACACCCGACGATCGGGATATTATACTTAAAATATAAAGAAAATATTGTTACGGACACCAATAGGTGCAGTTCCTGTTTAGAGGCCATAGAATTGGCGGCAGGGGCTGTGCCTTTTTGCGTCTTTTAGGAAAAAAGAGAGGAGAAGGTGCAGATGGGAACGTTTGTGAATTTTACCGGGGATATGAGTGTGCCGGAAGAAGAGATGGAGCTTTTTAACCGGTATATGCAGAAAATCCTGGACATTGGCGGAATCATGGATCTGTCGCGTGTGGAGTTGGATTTTGATGAGATTTTCCTGCTGGAACCGGTTGATCTGTCAGATGGGGAGAAGCACAGCTTTTGCTTTAATTATTTTGAGGATTGTGTGCTGGAGACGGCTAATTATGATCCGGCGGTCTGCAAATTGGAGACAGGCAAAATCGGCAGAGGAGAATTTGGACGTGTCATGCTTGCGGCATATACCCTGTATCAGTGTATCTTACCCGATTGCGGTGATCTGGAAGTGAACGGAGAGAAAGTTGAAAGTGATTTTTCTGTTGGATGGCTCAATCACATTTTGGGGACAGGTTATACCAAATTCGGTTCCGCAGAGGCGATGCCGCCGGTGACCACCTGCAAGTTTCTGAAACGTGACGGGGCAATGGAATTTTCAAACAGCCCAGCGGAGCTGGCATTCTGGCCAAGACGTTACCTGACCGATGATGAGCGCCTTTATTGGTGGACAGAAGGTTCCGATGAGGTAAAGCTGTCTGATGAAATGGATGCCTGGCTGAAAGAGATGGCAGTAAAACATAAAGCCATATCAGAGGATATTCGCTACCGGAGAAACCCGTCAAAGGCACCGGACTTAAAGACTGTACTGGCTAAGATTGATGAGTACTATGAGCACGTGTACGCATTCTGTTCCATGTATGATGAGTTCATGGAGAATCGGCGGAAGGCTGACTATAGGGCTGCGGTTATCTTACTGTATCAGCTGCAGAAAGATGAGGCAAACCGGGCATCCGGCAGAATCATCAAGCAGCGCGGTATGTTTTGGGATCTTGGAAATCAGAATCTCATCCGCAATGATGGGCGGATGACGGTTAAGAGATTTCTGGCAGTGATGACCAACACAAAACTGCGAATGAAATATTTCCGGTTCTGACGGAAAAGTATGAAAGGTCAAGAAAGGACGGAAGGAATATGGAAAAGAAAATGGATATTGAAAGACGAGTGTACAGCGCAGAGGAGATTCAGGAAATTCTCGGAATAAAAAGGTCAGCAACATATAATTATTTGACAAAGGTTTACACGGACGGCGGGCCCTTTCTGGTGCATAAAATCGGTACCATGTACCGTGTGCCAAAGGAAGATTTTGATGCCTGGCTGTGTGGCGAAAAGAAATAAGAAATTTGAAAAGTCCCTTGAAAAAGCTGCGGATTATGCAGAAAAGTCGTTTGAAAAAGTTGTATGCGATGATTAAGAGAAGAAAAATGATATCGAAAAAGCACGCTGCCGGAGCAGATTACTGTTCCGGCAGCGGGGACTCTACTGTTGATGCCGATGAGATTGAAGGAAATCCATGGTTTTTCGCACAAACTCTTTTTCCTGCCGCGTCAGACTGAGATAAGCCTCAATCCCGTTACGGTCCATCGGCTGTAAGCGGGACTCCGGGATAATCATGCTTTGTGGAGTCGGTTCGTCATCCACACCGCAGATATACGGAAGGCTTACGTTGAAAATATAGGAAGCGGCGATAAGGGCCGTGTCACTTGGCGTACGCTTGCGGAGTTCCCACTGCTGCCAGGCACCGCGGCCTGCGCCGATGGCATCACCGGCCTGTGTTTGGGACCAGCCTTTTTCCTCCCGAAGTTTTTTGAGCCGTTTAGGGATCAGTTCATCATTGCGTTTTAATTTCATCGTATGTGTACCTCGAAGATTTTTTATCGTCAGTAATAAGAAAAGTATAACACAGTTCCGGATTCCGGGAAACTGAATTTATGAAGGAAAATCATATATCAAAATGACTGCGAAAAGCTAAAATTACACAGTCAGTACGATTGAATATGATGAATTTAGATATCCGCAACCCAAAAGCACAGTCTAGCACAGTCACAGTGTGTGATTTTGCGAAAAATATGATGAAACACACAGTCATAGTGTGTATCAACGTTAAAAACAACATTTTCAAAACAAAATGACTGCATATATGCGAGATGGTACATACATGTTGTTTAAAAAAATGAACTCTGTCTATCCGCAAAGAAAAATAAACAAAAGGGCAGTCATTATGATCATGCAATTCGTGGAAACTCAAAAAAGGCACAGTCGGTATGAGCGGATTTTTTTAAAGAAACGGAATTTTAATGTTCCATATGCTTTCCGGCGGAAAGGACACGGATCAGTATATTCCATAATTGAAACGGAGCGAGGAGGTGAGAAATTGAAACGGAAGAGTGATAAAACGAAATTGGCCGAGGGCAGATGCTTGGGAGGCGGAGATCAGTACATCGGATTTATTAAGGCGAATGAAATCGGCAGTATCGGAACATCATCGGCAGTGTATGACCCCATTGCAGGCCGGACAGTGGATACGTTATCCATGGGTGAAAAGGAATTTTTCTGGATCATGCGGTACCGGGATGACGTGGAACTGATTCAGGAACAGATGATGCTTTCTTCCGATACGGTTCGGAAAATCTGTGAAGAGCATGGATTCCGTATTCCGCGGAATCGCTTATCCACGGATTTTCTCATTACATTCCGTGACGGCAGTAGGGTCGCATACAGCGTTAAATCGGGTTCGGATGATTTTACCCCGGATTCGCCGAAGTACGGAAAGATTCTGATCCGGCAATATGTCGAGCTGGAATATTGGAAACGGTACGGCGTGGATTTTAAGATTGTCTTACGGGAAAATCTGAATAAAACCTTGGCGGCCAACATTGAACATTGTATGGCGTACTATGATTCAGCTCATGTGACGGGAACGGAAACCATGCTGAAATACCTGGTCGCGCATAAAGCTGTATCAATCCCCATGGATGGGGAAATCGTACGGTTTGCAAGTCTGGTAAGAGGTAACGAGGACCAGATTAGAGAAGCATTCAGGAGGTATCATGATGGTAGATAACGGGCAGTTGCAGATGCAGGTGGGTGACGTGGTACAGATGCCTGACGGTTTATATCGGGTTTTGGTCATGACTCCTAATTGCGGAATTTTTATCCAAATAGAAACAACCAGATTGAACATCCTGCGTTTTTCCATGGATTTCGTAAAGTATCAGATATCCATAGGCGGTATAAAAAGATCTGATTGGAAAGATGAAGAGCTTTTGGTGAAAGATCTGACGGATGAGGAAAAGGAAGAACTGAACCGGAAAGCAGTTGCGATAGAGCGTATGCTGCAGAGCTTATACCCGGAATGGGAACGAATCCAGTCGAAGGAAACAAAGCCGGAAATAAAGGAATTGATGCAGGAGCTCGGGCGCAGCAAGGCGGTTACCCATCGAAAAATACGCAACTATCTTCAATCCGGAAGAAATCCTTATTCGCTTGTGGATGGAAGAAAGGGAGAAAAAAACAGGAAGAATGAGTACAAGGTAGGAGACCCTGTCCGTGGACATGGTGATAAGACAGTTGCCAACGATGAGCATTTGGAGGAGGTTTTCCAGGACGGCTATCAGTATTTTCTGAAAGGAAAAGAGGCTGGAGTGTCGCTTAAATCGGCATACAGATATCTGGTCGGAAAGCATTACATGACACAGGAATACAATAATGGAATTCTGGTTCAGAAAATGGCTTCGCTTGAGGAAATTCCGACATATAAGCGTTTCTGGACATACTGCAATAAACAGAATGACAGGAACGGCATTACACCGTTAAAGATGAGCGCCAAGGAGCGGAGAAACAACGCAAGGCTCCTGCGCGGCAACAGCCAATCCGGCTGCTTGGGACCGGGACATATCGTTGAGGTGGACGAAGTGGAGATCGACATGATTAACGTGTCCTCACGGGACAGCAGGCAGGTGGTCGGGCGCGCAGTCATGTACCTCGCAATCGACGTTTATTCCTGCTGTATTGTAGGCTGCTGGGTCGATTACGCAAACAATAGCTTTGTTGGAATCACAAATTTACTTATGGCGCTGTTTTTTGACGGCCGTGAGCAGTATGCAAAATACGGTCTGACCGCACCGTCAGAGGTTTGTCCGATGGGATTCATTCCGCAGGAGTTGCGCACGGACCACGGTGCCGAATACACATCAGAAGATATGAGGCGTGTCGGCCGGGAAATCGGAATGAACATTGTTCTGGCGCCTCCGGCCACGGGTTCCATGAAAGGCATCGTTGAGCAGTCGTTCCATCAGTTCCAGGAGCTCGTGCGCAGCGCAGCTGGTGGAACGGGAGTCATTATGAAAACGCATGACTCGAAGCACTATGAAACGGCCTGCACCGACCTGGACGATATTCGTCGCATGGCGTATCGCTTTGTCGTTTATTTTAACCAGCACAAACGGGACGGATACCCTCTGACGAAGGAAATGATTCAGGCAGATGTTCCGCCAATCCCGGCTTCCATCTGGCAGTACGGATGTGAGTATCTGATGACACCTCGGTGGCTGACGGAGAGTACGAAAAAGACTGCATTTTTCGCACTTCTGAAAACGGACAGGAAGTTCCAGATCTCCAGGCGGGGCGTTACATACCGCGGGCTCTTTTATGAAAACGGAGAACAGTGGCTTCTGGAGAAAATGTGGAAGACAGGAAAGAAAAAAGAAGCATTACCGGGTGTGCGCTACGACCCGCGGAGCATCAATAACGTGTATTTAATGGAAGATGGTGCACTGCATGTCATCGCCCTGAACGAGATCCGGGAGGAACAGAGAACATTCAGAGACATGAGCTGGAAAGAATATGATGAGCTCTGGAAACGGAGAAAGGATACCAGCCGTAGCCTGGAGGCATATGATCTGGAACAGCAGGTCGCTGTCCAGCGTGACATGGCGGATGTCATCACAACGGCGAAAAAGCTGCAGAATGCCGGGAAAAACAGAAAGAAAAATATTCGGGAGGCCAGAAAACAGGAACAGGAAAACGGACAACTCCAGAATACGCTTGCGGAGCGCCTTACGGTAGGCGGAGAGGATGTCGTGACCGGACTGCCGGATGCGAATATCCTTCAAAAGAAGCCGGAAACGGAAAAAGAGAACGTTACGGAAAAGGTGAAAGATAAGGCACCTAAAGCAGCCGAAAAGGTACTTGAAGTGCTCCCGGACGATTTTAGCGGGATGACAAAATATTTTGGTGTGTAGAATGCAGAAAGGACGGAAAAAATCATGAAATTTGTTAAGAACATGAATCTTGATTATGTGGAACCGGCCGGCGGAAAAAATCTGTATGACGGCGTGGATCTGTCAGTGGAAGATTGTGTGGAGGCACGCTACTGGAAGCAGAACGGACATCTTGGAAATCCGGACATTTGTTCATTGCCGCGTGCAGCGGATATCACTGAACTGCTCAAACAGAACAATATCCCCATTTCCGGATATGACCCGGCAAAGGTGAAAATGGCCTCGCTGTCTGAGCGGAAACGTCAACTGATCAGTCTGAAAAAGATCCGTTATCCGATTCCGTTCCATTCGCTTATTGAATACCACTTGTCCACGGCTTTGATTTCGTCATACGCCAGCAGACGGAACGGAATAACGGCTATGGCCAGACCGATCAAAGTTGCGGGCGAGGAGATGGAGACCAATATTATTTCATATGCGAATGATATTTCTGCCAACGTACTGGGCTTCTCCATTGTCGGAACATCCGGAGTAGGCAAATCGACCGCTTTTGACCTGACATGCGCGAAGTATCCGCGGGTCATCCGCCACACCTTCCCGGATGGATTTTACACGCAGATTCCGATTATTCGTTTGACGGCATTTTCGAATTCCAACTTAACGGCATTGTTCTTATCATTCGCCAAGCAGCTTGACCGGCTGCTGGATACCGGGGAAGATCATTTGAATGTGATTTCGGGTAAGGCGAATTTAGGAAAGATTGTTTCCATCATCTGTGGGTGGATTGAACTGTATCATATTGGCGCGATTGCGATTGACGAGATCCAGTTTTGGATTTTTCACAGAGCAGCGCGAAAAGTTTTGAGAATTTCCTGACAATCACGGCTCAGACTGGCGTTGCAATCGTGGCAATCGGAACCCCGGAAGCATGCCGGTTATGGGGAGGCATGCTGCGGATCCAGAGACGCATGGCAAGCACAATTATCCGGGCAGATTCTTACTGCAAAGACAAGAAGTTCATGAGCGAGATTATCGAGAGAATCTGGAAATACCAGTGGCTGGACGAACCGGCACCTGACGGAGGGAATTGAAAATAGCATGTATGAGAAAGCTGCGGAAGCATCGATCTTCTGACAACGTTATGGATGATGATGCAGTTTGAGGTATTAAGCAATGAGGAGCAGCCGACTATTGATGAAGTGTTTGTTCATAAGGTTGCCGAGAAACACATCAAGGAAATGCGGGGCTGTTAAAGGAATCCCTGATTGAGAATGAAGAGCGATTTCTGGAACTTCGTGAAAATATGCTGATGGATATTCAGCAGTCAGCCCTGGCGGATGAGGAAAGAAAAGTCGTGGAAGCATTCCGCCGGGAAGCGAAGGAAAATATTGATAATCATTATGACCGCGACATGATTCTTTCTCAGATGATGGGATCCATTTCAGATTGTTATCCGGAATATTCGGAGCTTCAGATTCGGAAAGCCTTTGCAAAAGCGGAGCAGGAAGACAGTTTCAAAAGGCAGCCAAGGGAGAACGTGTTCAGAAGGTTCTTGCCGTATTAAAAAAGGTCGGAAAAGGAAAAAAGCGGACGACGGGAGTAAAACAGACAGAGACGGATGAAGGAAAAATGAAAGGAATTGAGCGTGAACTGATGAACTGCATCGCGAAGTGAAAGGAGCCTGTACCATGATCATGCCCGTATGTATGAGACCTATGCCTGATGAATTACTGTATGGGTGGCTGTCAAGGCTGTCACTGGAAAACAGATATTCTTCACTCACGGAATTTGGAAAACGGTTCCTCACCGAAAGAACCGCACTTCAGCCGCCGGAAAGGATATCTTGGTATCCACGGGTGGATTTCATCCGGGATTTGGACCGGGTCTGTGAGGAATACAAGGAGATTGGTTGCTTCCCAACAGCGGATGAAATGCTTCGGAAGATGACTCCGCTGTATACCGTTTTCCCGTTTCTTACATACGGGAACCAGTCCTGGTGGACACAGTTCATCCTGAGAGAACCAGGCACTGCCCTGACCGGGACGGGAAACCGGGGCAACATGATCTCTGAGTTCCTGTCGTGCCCAGAATGCAGGCGGCAGGATCATGAAAAGTATGGTTTTTCTTATCTGCGCACTTGGCACCATCTGCCGGGCGTGCGGGTGTGCGCTGTTCACAAGGTTCCGCTGCAGATCCTGGAATACAAAAGCAGAAGGTTCTGGACCTGGATGAGGACGGAATCATCCTGTCGGAAAAAGAATTGGTCGGGGATTTAGAAACGGAATGGGGATCAGTTCCTTTGCAAAAAATTATATGAGAAACCTCTGTTTTGATCTTCGTGGGTTGCAGGCTTTACTTTCAGAACGTATGGAAGAATTGGACATCAGGAAGAAAATTGCGGAAGCCGTGAAATCAGCCGGATTTCTTCCTTACCTGAACGCCGAATGCGAAAAAGGGTACAGAAAATGCTGATGGAACCGCGGAACGGAATGGATGAAATCATGGCATTCTCGGCATTCCTGTTTGGCGAATATTCCGTTCTGGAAGAAAAGCACAGCGCTTTCTGGGCGAACTGGAGGAGCCGTTTGCGGACGTAATCCACGGACGGTTCCAATTACTGTCCGGATTCGGCAGACTTGTGCATCTGAAATGCGTAACCTGCGGAAAGGGATTCCATATCCACCCGTATTCACTCGGTCTGGGCTGCGGATGTCCTTTTGCGAAACAAGGATGTCATTGCAGCAGCGAATCAACCGGAGACTTTCTTTCTCGGAGACGGAAATTACGAACTGGCGGAGGATGTCAACGAAGAAGCCATGGGAGAGCGGGTCAGCATCCTCCATAAAACCTGCGGAAACGTCCGGAAGACCCGCCTCATGGAAACACTCTGGATGCAGAAGAAATGCGACTGCGAGACAAAAGTAAGTTTTTCGGATGCGGCGGAACGTGTTCGCGCTGCATCCACAGATTTTACACTGATTCGGTATATCGGAGGGAAAAGGACCACATCGTCCGGTTAAAACATAAAGTTTGCGGTCAGACCTTTGATTGGGAGCTCGGGCGCTTTCAGAAAAGACCGACCTGCATGGTATGTGAAAGACGCCGTGCTCCAAGAGAATCAGTAGAAGACTTCATAAAAGGATGAGTGATCTGGTCGGCGATGAATACGAGCTGGCAAGCGGGTTCACGGATTTGAGGAGTCGGATTCTGGTCAGACACCGGGCGTGCGGAACCGTTACCGAGATGATTCCAAATGATTTTCTCCGCGGCAGAAGATGCAACTTATGCCACAAAGTAATCAGACGGGCGGAACTGGAAGCGGAACTGGAATCATGTACCGGAGGGTACTACCGGATCACGGGAATGAAAAACGTCAGATACGCTATCGAGGGTGAAAACGGAGAGATTCTTTCGGGATCCAGGATACATCATGCAGGAATTGTCCAGACCGACAGAATCAAAGCTTTTACGCACCGAGTGGCCAAACCGAAGCCTGCACCAAGAAAAGAAGCGTTGATTTATTTATCCGCAAAAGAAATCTGCCGACAGAAGGGATTCTGGAGCCCCAGGGACTCGGCTGACATACTGCTGCTGAAGCAGGTACAGGATCTTATGCGCTGGTTGGTTCGAAACAGTTATTTAGAGCGGATAGGCTACGGTAAATATGTCCTGTCAGAAAAGCTTTCGGGAGAGCACAGCGATGAAAATCAAACTGCCGATGACGGGACTGTACAGGAGTAAGACCCAATGGTATGATAATGGTAGACTCCTTGGGGATTGGAATAGAATTATACAAAAAGGAGAAAAATGGGAAGAATTTACGTTACTGGAGATATTCACTCGGAGCCGGATCGGTTTAATACGGAAAATTTTCCGGAACAGAAAGAAATGACCCGGATGATTATGTTATTATCTGCGGTGATTTTGGGCTGGTATGGTCGGAGGATCGGGAAAGTAAGAGAGACCTGGTGGCTCGACTGGCTGGAAAACAAAACATACACCACCCTTTCGTGGACGGGAATCATGAAAACTTTACCAGACTCAACTCACTTCCAATAGAAGAGTGGCACGGTGGCCGCGTTCATAAAATTCGGGAACACGTCATCCATTTGATGCGGGTGAGATGTTCGATTTGGATGGGAAAATGATCTTTACTTTTGGCGGCGCACGTTCTCATGACATTGATGGTTTTGCCACAAACAGTGCTTTAAAGAAAGATTATACGGCGGGAATTTTGCAGCCGGATGATCCGCTGATTTACGAAAAATTAAAAATATTGCGAACAACAAATTGCTGTGCCAGAATCGAAGAGGTGAGCTGGTGGCGGTCAGAAATGCCGACCCGATTGGAAATGCTGCATGGACTGGAAACGTTGAAAGCTCACAATTGGAAACGGATTTTATCTTTTCCCATGACGGACCGTCTTCCAGCCTGGAATTCTGGGAGGCGGACTTTTGTCTCCAGATCCGCTGAATCAATATCTGGAAAAAGTGAAAAAGAAGACTTCATACAATAAATGGTTTTCGGTCATCATCATGTGGACCGTCAAATCACGGAAAAAGACTCCGTGATTTATGAGCAGATCACAAGAATCTGCTAAACTCAAAAGTTAATAATATCTGCTTGGAACCCCGGAGGAATGAGCCTTCCGGGCTTTCTTTGCGGTAACAGGGGCTTTTCTTCCATAATTTATGCAAAGAAGTTATGGAAAGGAAGTGCTATTTATGCTTATGCCGACATGCCTGAAACCTTATCCCGGTGAACTGCTGTACGGCTGGATTGTACGGTTATTCAGGGTCAATATGTACGATTCCATTGAGAATTCTGTGCAGCTTATATCCCGTATGAAGATCGAAAATTTAAAATGGGGAAACCGGTTCCCGTTCGTCTGGATTACCGATTCAATCTGGACCATATATGCTCGGAGAACGAAGAATTCGAATGTTTCCCGGATGTCAGGAGCATGATTGCGGAAATGACACCGCTCACAGCCCTGTTTCCGTTTATGACCAGGGGATATCAGGCGGAATGTATGGAAATTCTGCTCCGGGAACATAGCGGCTGCAAACTGGATATCCCCGTAATGGACAGTGACATCACTGAGTTGCACGTATGCCCGGACTGCGCGCGGGAGGATATTGCCGCATATGAAAGACCGTATCTTCATACCGTCCATCATTTGCCTGGCGTTCGGATGTGTCCGAAACATCACCGGGTACTGATGCGTGTACAGATAGAACCGGACGATTGGGAACGCGGACTTGATGACGGGTCCATGGTTCCGGTGGAGCTTAGAGCAGATGAAACAACGGAACAGCGTATCAGTGAGTTTATGCGGAAATTATATGAGTGCCCGCCGGATCTGGATCTGAATGGCTTACAGGCGATGATTCTGGCGCGCATGGGAGAAGGCGGATATCCACTGGAGTCACCGTACGGAAATCTTGCGGATGATCTTTGACTGCCGGATATGCCGGTCTGTTCGCCGGTAAAACGGATGTGCGTGTGTTCAAGGTTCTGTCACAGAAGAAAATTGTACCGGAAGACGCGATTGCACTGTTGTTATTCCTGTTCCATGATTACGAGGATTTTCAGAAGGCGGCATTGAAGGTACAGACGGATGATACGGGAACGCTTGCCGAGCTTTTCCGGATACATCGTGCATTCCGTGGATCACTGGATTGCAGAACTGGAGTGTCGGAAATGCGGGGAGCGGTTCCATATCCATCCTTATGCTCTTTTCCTTGGTGCCGGATGTCCAAAATGTGACCGGGAAGCGGATCCGGATGAGGTGTTTCAGCGCCAGCTTCATATGATTGGGGACGGTACCTACGAACTGGAGGAACACTTCCGGGATATGGAAGACCCGTAAAGATCCGACATAAGACCTGTGGCAAGGAACGTAATGTGAACGCCACGGAGCTGATATGGATGGAGAAACGTTGTTACTGTGAAACATATCTCAGACAGGAAGAACTGCAGGCAAGGATCGACAGGGCCGCGCATGCGGAAAATACATACGTTGGTGAAATACCGGGGCGGTAAGGAATCGGACAGTTCGTGACGCTCCGGCATGAGGAATGCGGAGGCGAATTCACAGTATCTCTTCGGGAATTTGAACGGGCACCGTTCTGTCGTTGCTGCAGGAGCGGTCAGGCGGTCGTTGACCGCTTCGGAGAGATTTCATGAACTCATGGGCGATGAGTATGAAATGGTCACTCCCTATCAGGGACTGTCAAAGATGATGACGGTACGCCACCGCACCTGCGGAACAACAACCGAAGGATATGCCCTCAGCTTTCTGAACGGCAAGCGGTGTGCCCTGTGTACGCCGATCATACCGAAGGAAGACATGAGAGGATATGTGACGGAGTGTACCGGCGGGGAATATCGTGTGAGCAGCATTGAACGGAACACGATAACGGTATGCGGCCCGGACGGAAAGGAACTGACGAACTCGGTACAGTTTTTATACAGGAGCTTTCGCTCGGCGAGAAATCCTCCGTGTTTAATCACGTGGTCAAAACCGGAAATTCCCCTGCGGGATGCCGCGGTTTTGTATTTCAAGGCGAAGGAAGTCTGCGGAAAATATGGAGTCTGGATACCGGAAGAAACGGACGCCGCCATGGAGTTTGCAAAGATTCAGTATCTGTCACGTCAGCTGCTTGCCGAAGGGCACCTGTTCCGGAAATGTCCGGGCGTATTCTCCGTGGATCTGGATGTTCCCGATGAGACTGCAATCCGGGAGATTTACCTGGAGCGTCGCGGGGAACATATCGGGGCTTATTACCATGAATCCGCCGCGTACCATGCCGGTATTCTGGATAAGAAACCGGAAACGGAATACATTCTGTGTAATGACGTGAAAACGGATGACTTCAGGAATCAGAAGGTGGGAAATACAAAGTTCAAAACCAGAGCGGCATATGCGGAAATCAATAACCGGAATTACAGGGCAATCGAGGGGATCAATCTGCTGATGTTTTCCGGCAAGCACCCGGAATATAAAAAACAGGTAGAAGACTGGCTTCTGGAGAACCGCGTGTATGTTGCAGATATGGAGCCGTATTTCCAGTATTATCCGAATATGATCAAAAAGATTGTCAAGGGACTTTTTAAATAGGAAGAACCCTTGAAAATTCCCCTATCTCTACAGGTAACGAAATAAGTTGGCTAAATGAAAAACAATCGTGTTCCATTTTTTTGTTTCCTGACCAATTCTGCGTAAATTTCTTCCATAATTCCTATATCAAACAGGAAAGGAGAAAGCCTAAGTAGAGAGGCAGTTCACATAAGAAGAAAAGTAAAATTGTAAGGTGTGGCATTAAAACCAATTTCTTCCATAATTTTTCTGTCAAAAAATCATATGATGAAATAACCAATAAGATTGGGTATGTCACATCAAACGAGAGCCTGTTCCCTGGTGGGAATGGGTTCTTTTTACGTTTTGCTAATTTATGCAGTAATTCTTCCATAATTGTTCCGCAAGAAAATTTATGGAAGGAGGTTTTCTTTTTATGAGGAAATCAAAGAAGCAGATGGTCATGGCAGCAGCAGCCTGTGCCATGATGGGAGTAATGGCCATCGGAGGAACCATGGCGTATTTAACTGACAGTGAGACCGCAACCAACACTTTTACCATTGGTCAGGTAAAGATTGATCTGGAAGAGCCGGAGTATGCAAAACTGACGGAAACCCAGAAGCAGCACCTGGTACCGAACCAGATCGTGGCAAAGGACCCGCAGGTGGAGAATACCGGTGTCAACGATGCAATCGTATTCTTAAAGGTTGAGATGCCGAAGAAGGCCGTAATTGTGGCAGAGAAAGACGGCACAAGAAAGACCACTGCGGTGACCGAGCTCTTTACCATGCTGAATACCGATATCGATCCGGCAACTGACGGCAGTACCGCTGGAAAGAACTGGGTAGAGCTTCAGGGCGATGATACCGGTGCTGATACAAATGTACATGTTTATGCTTACAAGGAGAAACTGGCAAAGGATGCCAAGACCACGGCACTGTTTGACAGTATCCAGCTGCAGAACGTCATCGAGGGACAGATCGATACCAATACCGAAAATATCAAGGTGACCGCTTACGCGATCCAGGCAGCCGAGGTGCTGGAGGGCGAGGATACCGACCTGACCGATACCCTGACCAAAGAGAATCTGCAGAAGATCTATGATATCTACGGCAAGCAGAACAACGGTCAGACCGTCCCGGAAGCAAATACCAATAACAGCAAGAACCTGGAAGGCAATGACCTGTCAGTCTGATCATATTTTCATAAAACAAGAGCCTGTTCCTTATCGGAGCAGGTTCTTTTGCGTTCCACCAATTCTGGGTGCAAATTTTCCATAATTATACCGACAAAAAAATATGGAAGGAGGTTTTCTTTTAGGAAATCAAAGAAGCAGCTGCTTCGGACAATGATTGCCTGTGGTCTGGTGGTTTCCGTGGCAGCAGGCGGCACCGTGGCCTATCTGACCGATGCCGAGACAGCCACCAACACGTTCACGGTCGGCAAGGTCAAGATCGACCTGGAGGAACCCAGCTATCCCGGAAATGACAGTGACGAGGTCAAAAACATCATCCCGAACCAGGAGATCGTGAAGGATCCGCAGATTGAAAATACCGGCAATAATGATGCTCTGGTATTTATACGGGTGGAGATACCACAGGAAACGTTTACCGACGAGGATGACGGCATAGGAGAGCAGAAGAAGCAGGATCTGTTCCGATTAAAAGGCGTCAGTGACCAGTGGGAACTGCTGCGGACGGAAACAGTGGCCGGGGAAGACGGGAAAGCAAAAACATCCTATGTGTACGGTTACAAAAAGACCCTGGGGAAAGACGCAACCACGGACAAGCTGTTCCAGAAGGTACAGATGAAAAATGCTGTGGAATCCGACTTGAGCGGAAACGTGGAAGATATCATTGTGACCGCCTGCGCCATTCAGGCAACCGATATCCCGGATGTGAACCTGACACCTGGCAGTGATGGAAATCTGAGTAAGGATGCTCTGGATCAGGTATACACCATCTTCCTGAACCAGTCCGGGAACCAGACAAGCCGACCGGCAGATGAAGGTGACCGGAACCAGTCAGGAAAACTCGGTAAGATCAGCTATGAACTGGATGGAGGCACCCTGGCAGCCGGAACACTGACGGAGTATGGAAGCGCTGATTATGGATACACGCCGCCAGCTCCAGCGAAGAAAAACTATACTTTTACGGGATGGGAACCGGAGAACATTCCGGCCGGCAGCACGGGAACCGTAACAATGACTGCGAAGTGGACTGCAGATGTGCTTGGTAGCATTTCGTACAATCTGGATGGCGGCAACATAAGCGGAGAAAAGGCTTCCTATACAGCGGATGATTACGGATATATTCCTCCAACACCGACAAAAACTGGATATAAGTTAACGGGATGGAGTCCGGCAAAATACAGACTGACAGTACAGGAAATGTGACTTTTGCAGCATCATGGGAAGAAGAAACAGCCACCACTCTGGATGGCGAAACATTAAATGCCAGAATGAAAGTATTGGCTGGAAAGAAAAATGCAGACTGTTATGAGGTAGATACCAAAATTACAGCAATCCAACATTCTATCCAAGAACCTTCAGATGAGATAAAAACAAATCCTACTTCATTGGTATCTACAGAAGATTCCGAAGTTCCAGTATATATGTGTTTCGAGGATGGAACAATTTAGTTGTTGTCAGCAGCAAATTCAGTTGTAGCAAATTCAAATCTAAATTATTTATGTCATTACATGACAAACCTTATCGACATCAGTGGGTTATCAGATTTGGATACTAAAGACGTAACAAGCATGCGATCCACATTCTCTGCCTGTAACAATCTAACTGATTTAACAGCATTAAAACGTTGGGATACTAGAAATTTGATAGATGTCAGTTGTATATTTTCCCGTTGTACCAGCCTTTCTGATTTAACCCCACTAGCCAGCTGGAATACAAACAACATTACCAATATGGGAGATATGTTCAAAGAATGCATTAATCTTTTGAACTTAAATCCGTTAACAAATTGGAATACAAGCAATGTTACCAGTATGAATAACATGTTCTTTCAATGTGCCAGTCTTGCAAGTTTAACACCAATAGCTAACTGGGATACTGATAACCTCACAACAATGTCTGATATGTTTTATGAGTGTACCAGTCTCGTAAATCTGACGCCATTAACAAATTGGAATACAGAAAAAGTTGTGAATATGAATGGAATATTTAATAGGTGTAGTAGTATCGTTGATTTGAGTCCACTCGCAAGTTGGAATACTGGTAATGTAACAACTATGAGATATATGTCTAGTGGTTGTACGAAGTTGGCAAATCCTTCCGCCATCAACAATTGGGATATCTCAAGTGTCACTGCGTTTAAATACATGTTCCAGAACTGCCCATCGCACCCGATCTTCACCAAGCGAGCAGGTACCTGGGATAGCAAGGGCACCTTCACCCCAACAACCTGATCTAATTCTACAATCCTGCGGTGGTTGGCCGCAGGATTTTTTTTCTTCACTTTACCTCCAGGTGTTTACGAAATAAAAGGAAAATTCGCACCATTCCTCAATACGCTTGTTTAGGATATAAAAGGAAAAAACTCACCGACATGAAACTTGCTTGTTTAGGAAATAAAAGGAAAACGCATTCTGCTTGTTTAAGAAATAAAAGGAAAAAACAGGATGCAGGAAAAATCGCTTGTTTGCGATATAAAAGGAAAAAACGTACAGAAAAACAAGGGAAAAGAGGGGAGTATGTTTGCGAAATAAAAGGAAAGAAACAATGTTTGTTTAATTCCTTTTATTTCGCGAACATTCCCTCTAATCACGAACAAGGGATAAAATAAGTGTGAAAAATTCCTTTTATATCACGAACAGAAAGGGAAAAACCTGCAAATGGTTTTTCCCTTTTATCGTGAATAAGAGATAAAAATGATGTGGTATAAAAAAAGTTGACACCTCATTCTCAAGGATTTGAGATATAATCAAGAGGATAAGGAGAGTGGACAAAATGGCAGGAAACAGACAATATGACCATGAATACAAAGTACAGGCGGTGAAACTCGCTAAAGAAATCGGACAAGCTAAGACAGCTAAAGAACTGGGAGTGCCAGGGAATACCCTGTATGGCTGGGTACATGCGAACCGTCTTGACAATCTTGATCTTGGAGCTGGCTCACAGAATCCACAAAGTGCCATGACGCTTAATGAAGAACTTTTAAGGCTCCGTCAACAGGTAAAGGAATTGGAGAAGGAAATCAGACTTTTAAAGAAAGAAAACGACTTTCTTGAGGAAGCCAGTGCTTTTTTCGCCGCGAGCCGTCTGAAGTCAGCAAAACGAAAGAATGAAGTTTATTGCATTAAAACAAAGACGGCAGCTCAAAGGAAATATTACCTTTTTCTGCAGAGTTCTCCATGTCAGCGGACAGGGATATTACCAGTATCTTGTCATGAAAGACCGCCCATGGAAATATCAGCCACTGGCAGATGCCATGAAAGCTATACTTACAGAAGATATCTGCAATGATACGTATGGCCGTACCCGCATGTATCAGGCATTGACGATGAAACAGCCGAAAAATGTGGATATTCCCAGTGAACGCACTGTTTACCGTGTAATGGAAGAGATTGGGATCAGTCATCATCCCAGACGCAAACCGAACGGGATCACGAAAGCGGACAGGGAAGCCAGAAAATCAGAGGATCTGTTAAAGCGTGATTTCCAAGCAGAAGAACGGCTGACAAAATGTGTTACAGATATGACAGAGATCAAAGGCTGTGATGGGAAACTGTATGTTTCAGCCATTTTTGACTGCTTTGATTCCAGCGTGATCGGTTTGGCAATGGATACAAATATGAAAGCCTCTTTATGTAAAGAGACACTGGAAAATGCTGCTAAAGCGTATCCTAGTATCCGTGGAGTCATTATCCATTCAGACAGGGGAAGCCAGTATACCAGCCAGCTTTACCGGGAAGCGATACAGAAATATGGAATACAACAAAGTATGAACAGCGCAGGTGGCAGGTGCCACGATAATGCCCGGTGTGAGAGCATGTGGGCAAGAATGAAAACAGAACTGCTATATGATCGTTATGATACAGAGAAAATGACTACGGATGAACTTAAGACAATCATCTGGAGATATTTCACCAGTTACTGGAATAACAGGAGGATCTGCTCCACTAATAGAGGTCTTCCCCCAATGATCAAAAGACAACAATATTACGCTTCCCTGAAGGAAGCAGCATAGGGTTCAAAAGCCTTGAGGAAAATGTGTCAACTAATATTGACAATATCAAAGAAACTCTTCCAGTTTGTCTGTTTGGTAAATAAAAGGAAGGAAAGAAACAATAAAAGAGCAGGCATGAAATAGGAGCAATATCAATTTCAGACCTGCTTTTGACTTTATAGATTCATTTATTCAAGCATTTCCTGTGCTTTCAACAGGTTCCGCAGGCAATAGTAAAAGGCCGGAATCAGAAAGGCGTCTGCCATAAGCCACGCAAGAGGAGAAGCAAAGCATATGATAATATAGCCGAAGATGGGAACCAGTGCAAATCCAACCAAAGCCCGGGCGATCATCTCGCAGACACCGGCGAGAATGGCAAGAAGACTGTAGCCCATTCCCTGAATGGTAAAACGCCATACATTGACGATGGTAAGCGGAATATAAAACAGAGAATTAAAGGTTAAAAATTGGTGAGCCTGATGAATTACAACTGTCTCCGAAGCATCTACAAAGAGCAGTGGGATCACACTGCCGAACAGGGTCAGGACAATGCAGGCCAGAACCGAGTAGATGCTTCCAATGAAGGTTGCAGAACGAACTCCCTGGCGGATACGGTCAGTTTTCCCAGCACCGGCATTCTGTCCGGCATAGGTTGCCATTGTGCCTCCCAGTGCATCAAAGGGGCAGCAGAAGAACATACCGATCTTCTGACCGGCAGTAACTGAGGCAACCGCAATGGAACCGAGAGAGTTGATGGCGGTCTGGATCACCACCGAACCGATGGCGGTGATGGAGTACTGAAGTCCCATCGGAATACCCATCATGCAGAGACGATAGAGGTGGTAGGTACTGATTCGTGTTTCCTCCCGATGCATTTTTAAAATATCGAATTTCTTCTTCATATAAATCAGGCAGAGAATGCCTGAAACAGCCTGTGCAATCACCGTAGCATAAGCAGCACCTTGTTCCGGTTCCTATCTGTACGATGAAAACAGATCCAGTACGATATTTAAGAGACTGGATAAAATCAGAAAATAAACAGGTGTCCTGGAGTCTCCCAGTGCACGGATGATACCGGCTAAGGTATTGTACAGATACGTGGCCGGAATACCGGCAAACACAAAAAAGATATAGCTGTAGGCACCGTCGATGATATTGTCCGGTGTCTGCATCCAGACAAGGATCTGACGGGTCATCAGACAGACGATTACGGTCATAACCACAGCGAAAAAAGATGCCAGCCATCCGGCATTGGCAACGAAACGCCGCATGTCCTTATAATCCTGGGCGCCGAACCGCTGAGCAACCGGAATGGAGAATCCGGTGCATACACCGATTACAAAGCCATTGATCATAAAGTTGATAGCGGCTGTGGAGCCAACGGAAGCCAGGGCATCCACGCCCAGAAACTTTCCTACAATAATGGTATCAACCATGCTGTAAAATTGCTGAAACAAAAGCCCCATCAGCATGGGAATGGCGAATCCAAGAATCAATTTAGCAGGGCTTCCAGTTGTCATATCTTTAATGGTAGATTGTTTTGCAGATTGGCTCATAAAGCAGTCTCCCTTCTTTTACAAATCAAACAAGTATAGCTGAATCCGAAATCACATGGAATTGATCAAAAAATCTCAAACATAAATTTTATAAGAAAGATGGAAAATTGGCAATTCATAAAAGTCACGAAAAATTGGAACGATAAAAGAAAAAATTTGGAATAAGAAGCATTGGAAAAATCTTCTGATTTCAACCGAATTGTAGCTACAGGAATATGACTAATGCTTTATTTTTATGAATGTTCCTCACTTTATCGCTAACTAAATGACTTTGATGGCTGAATTGTAACCAATTTTGTTATGATTGGTACTAGTGAGTCAGTCTTTTCTATGTTACAATATATACGTTATCAAGAAACACGGTCCTGAATCATGGAGGCACAAACTATGGAACCAATGTATTTGTCGATCCAACCGGAAAAGACTGGAGAACGCATAAAAGCTGCTGCTTTTGGAACAGGGATATACGATTCGGGAGATCCAGGGAGCTTTCGGATTTGAGAATCCGCAGGCTATTTATAAATGGCTGTCCGGCAAATCGTTACCCAGCATAGACAATTTTGTTATTTTAAGTAGATTATTACATACTACGATTGAAGATATCCTCGTCATTGACGGGGATATTCCTCATTATGGGGAATTTTAAACCAATGGTTGAATGACATCTGCCACCGACTGATTTACAATCGGATCAGAAGTAAATGACGGAAGATGAGGATAGAGAGGAAGGCGAAAATCATGCAGAAAATTACATCGGCTTATGCAAATAAGATGCTGAGAAGCCTTGAGGAAGACAAAGCATTCTGGGTAAACAAGGAAGCATCATCCAGTACTTACGTCGCTGCTGTCAATGAGGAGCCGGTCATTCCGGAATACGATTACATGACAGTTGCGCATACAATTGATGAGATAGACAGGAAGATCATCACTATCAAACACGCATTGAACCTGACCAATGCCACAGCAAAGGTGCAGGTAGGTGAACAGGAGATGAGCATTGACAGTATTCTGGTTCGAATGGCTCAGCTCAATAAGAGAAAGGCTGTTCTTGACGATATGCGTAGAGACTGCCAAAACGCGTGTGTATGGCAGTGCATTTAGCTCATCTGGTTCAGCGCCTGAGTATAAGTATATTAACTACGATCCGGAACTGATCCGGCAGGAATATGACCGTATTTCCAATATGATCATGGACATGCAGATCGCACTGGATCGCTATAACCAGACGGTGTTGTTTGAGGTAGATATCTGATCACTCATTCCGTGCAGGACATATTTCTAACAATACTTACTGGCGGTTACGGTTCATAGTTATCGTTTATCGGTTATTTGTTATGGGGTTATGTGTTCAGGTTCATGGAAACGACTTTTGGAAAGCATATAATGCAGATTTTCAAAATGTCCTGTAAAAACCTGTGAGAGATCACGGTGCCAAGGTACGGTTTTCAGGCACGATGGCTGTGGGAGCAATTCCGCAGCCATTTTTTACTTTATAGGAAAGACCGCCGCCGGCTCTTTTGAATAAAATGCCCGCGGTAGGCGGGCAACCAAATAGACGATCTAGGGATTAAAAGATAAAACCTTCCTCACCAAATTCTTCATCAAGATCGTCATCATTTAGAAAATAATCCATATCCAGTAGGTCTTCCTCGCTCATATGGCGAATGTCCGTGGAAGTAAGTCCTTCTGGAGGATTATCCATGTATTTTTTACGCAGCGCCTCAACATCTGTTTTCATTGCAATGCCCTCCTATGAGGGAATTATACCATAAAAACAGAGAAAGTTATGCAGAAGAACGCTTTCCGCGAGATCGGGACATAGATCTCTCATATAATTCTTCGAGGGAAAGACGCTGATGGTTAAAATAAAGTTCCAAAAACTCCATTTTATGCCTGCAGATGGGACATTCCAGGGGATCATAACCAAAGAAGAAAGAATAGCATTCCGCCAATGGTTAAAGTTGCGTAGAATGGGACGTTTCTGTTTGGAAATGACTTTATGGAGCTGCTGGTCTGTTTTGCGGTGACGTGCATACAAGCCGCCATAGCGGATCATTTTAAAATGTTTCTCAGGGATATGCCGGATCAGACGTTTGATGAAGTCCATAACCGGGATCGTTTCCTGTATATATTTATCATCTTCGTGTCGATTGTAATGAAAAGTGACCATAGAACCATCATATTTGTCGATCCTGGAAGTGGCGATCACAGGACGCCCCAGATAGCGTCCGATATATTTGATGGCAGTCTCAGGACCACAAGAGGAAGGCTTGGCATAAACGTAAAATCCCTTCTTATGAGAAGAATAACAGAGGGATTTGATCTGTTTGAAAGGATCGCCCAGCCGTTGGTGCATCTCATTAAGGAGAGCGGTACGGAAAGCAGAACGTAAAAAAGAGTAATTGAAGTGATGGATATTTCGCCAAAGGCCGTCATCACTGAGACCGCCTTCAGAAATAAGGCAGTGGATATGAGGATTCCATTTCAGATCCCGTCCGAAGGTATGTAAGACCATGATAAAACCAGGCGTAAAATTTTTGATTTGTTAAGTTCAAAAACATGCGGGAAATGACACTGGCAACGGAATGGAACAGGCAATCCAAAGGGAGCGTTCTTTTAGGAAAAATCCCTGAGATTTTCATCAATGGTAAAGACGCAATGGCGATGCTTAACGTTGATGAGTTTGAAAGTCATAGAAGTGGTGCGTTCCATGCTGTATTTGTTTCCACAAGAAGGGCAAAACCGACTGTGACAGTGGAAAGGGACATATTTAAAGTTGCCACAATGGGGGCAATGATACATGGCACCGCCAAAGGAAGGATCCCCACAATGGATCATCTTTTCGATATTTTCCATTTCGGTGTCTCTGGGATGGAGAGTATATTTTATTTCTTCATAATGGTCTGTAAAAATTTTCTGCAAGATATTCATAAGACTATTATGAGATAGATTTTAGAAAAAAGAAACCCCTAACCCCTCAAGATTGAGGGGCAGGGGAGTTGAATAGGCGAAGCCTATTTTTTATGGTAAGAAAAGCCACCGTATAGTTTCGGATTTTAGAAACCGTACAGTGGCTTTTTGGTGAAAAATGTTTTATAAGTCAGGTTAAACTTGCGGATACGCACATTACATCATTCTTATAAGTCCAATAACCTTGCCAAGGATCTCTACATGATCTGTGATAATAGGATCCATGGTATCATTTTCAGGCTGTAGGCGGTAGTGGTCTTTTTCCTTGAAGAAACGTTTTACAGTAGCGGAGTCGTCTAAAAGGGCAACCACGATCTCCCCATTTTCAGCAGTTGGACACTGTTCCACGATCAGCTGATCCCCAGGAAGGATACCTGCGTTTACCATACTTTCACCTTTTACATGAAGCATAAAGGTCTCTGCGTTTGGAAGAGACTCTGCCGGGAACGGAAAATAACTTTCGATATGTTCCTCTGCAAGGATCGGTTCTCCGGCTGCAACCGTACCGATCACAGGGATGTTCACCATTTCTTTCCGGTTAAAATTAAAAGTATCATCCAGGATCTCAATTGCTCTCGGCTTGGTAGGATCACGATGGATATATCCTTTTTCTTCCAGAGCTGACAGATGAGAATGGACAGAAGAAGTGGACTTTAATTTCACAGCTTCGCAGATGTCACGGACAGCTGGTGGATATCCCTTCTTTAAGATCGTATTCTTTATGTATTCTAATATTTCCTGTTGTTTCGCAGTAAGTTTATCCTGGGCCATGAAAGTTCCCCCTTCTGTTTTGTAATAATCTTTTACTGATACTATAGTAACATATGTTCGATAAAAATGCAAACCTTTGTTCGATTTTTTGCGTTCACGCCATTGACAAACATATGTTCTGATGTTATAGTATAGACACGATGAGAACAAATGTTCGTATCTGTGTTGGACGAGTATACAAATGAGTAGGAGGAAACGTTATGAGGAGAAGAAGATTAGTAAGAAAACGGTTTTTAACAGGGTGTTTTATTATGCTTCTGTTTGTTGCTATGCTCACAGGACGGAGTATGCTTACATCAATGGCAGAAGAAGAACCTATGACTGTCAGTCCCTATTATAAGAGCGTCGAGATCAAAGACGGGGATAATTTGTGGAATATCGCCAGACAGTACAAAAAGGGAAGCCGTATGTCTACAGAAGAATACATCAGGGAATTAAAACGAATGAATTCCCTTCGCTCTGATACGATTCATAAAGGCCAGTTTCTTACAATCGTTTATTATAAGTAGATCACGGAAGTTTTTGAATTTTCCTGAAAAATGTACATTGAAAACATCATATTGGGAATACTGAGCTTAATGAGAAATGTTTTAATTGAGAAAAGTTACCTGTAACACTACTTGTTTTTTCCAATTTTATCTGATACGATATACAAGGATGTTAGCTAAGACTAACTTATATTTTAACAGTTGTAAATGAGGTATCCTATGAGTAAAGAAACCCTTGATCTGATGCTTGGCTTAAACAGGCAGGAACTGGAGATCCAGATCGCACTTCAGTGTGCACCATTGCTTACAGGACGTAAGATATCCAATCTTCTTACTGTAGACAAGAGATTTCGCAGCGCAGTATTGCGGTTGTTCCGTTCCAGTGCTGTTTCCTGCTATGTCCTTTATGAGTCTGATGACCGTATTACTTTTCTTTTATATGTACGGAAAAAACTGGAAGCTTATTTAAGAACAGAGAAGGTGAAAAAGCTGATGGAAGAGTTTGGATGCAGCGGATGTATACTTTCCAAGATCCTCTATCGCGTATCAGAACGCTACCGTGCTCACATGGAAGGCAAAGGTGATTTCCCTCATGAGATCGGATTACTCCTTGGATATCCGCCGGAAGATGTCATTGGTTTTATTGAAAACCGTGGACAAAATCCGCTGTATATCGGATACTGGAAGGTATATTCCAATCTGGAAGAATGCCGGAAGGTATTTGCCGGATACGATCAGGCAAGGGAAAAAGTGATCCATATGGTATCATCAGGAATGACTGTTAAAAACATCATGGAGCTGTATGATTTACATTCACGTAAATTAATGGCAGTATAGGAGGAAGAAAAAAATGGACGAAATCATGGTAGTTTACTGGTCACAGACAGGCAACACAGAGGCTATGGCACAGGCAGTAGCACAGGGAATTGAAGAAGCTGGAAAGAAAGCAAAACTGGCTGAAGTATCTGCAGTATCTGCAGCTGACCTGAAGGATGCAAAAGCATTTGCATTAGGATGCCCTGCAATGGGAGCTGAAGTTATCGAAGAAGATGAGATGGAACCATTCGTAGCTGAGGTAGAAGGATTTGCATCAGGAAAGACCATCGGTCTGTTTGGCTCTTATGGCTGGGGTGATGGACAGTGGATGCGTGACTGGGAAGACCGTATGAAGGCAGCAGGCGCAGAAGTTGCATGCGGAGAAGGCATTATTACCCAGGAAACTCCAGATGATGATGCATTAGCTAAGTGTAAGGAATTAGGAAAGACACTGGCAGCAGTTTAATCTTATTTTAAAGTAAATAACTGCATATAAATCTATTACCGCAAAGCAGGCAGTAAAATGTTTCCTGTTTTGCGGTATTTTTGTTTGTTGATACCATGGTCATTTACAGAATCAGAAAAAACATCTATAATACCATTCAGTGTAAAAAATGCAAAAGAGGAGAAGCAGTTATATGGATATCAAAAAACAGTTTATCCGCTATGTATCCCAGAATATGTTAGGCATGCTGGGTATGTCCTTGTATATTCTTGCAGATACTTATTTTATATCAAAAGCAGTAGGAGCTGATGGTATTACAGCATTAAATTTGGTACTTCCTGTATATAATCTGATCTTCGCCATTGGAGCTATGATCGGTGTAGGTTCTGCTATCCGTTTTGTGATAGAGAGAAATAAGAAAAATCCAGAGGCAGAAAGCTATTTCTTTCATGCACTGCTCTGGGAGTATCATCAGTCTTATATTTATTGCAGCCGGTATCTTCTACCCAGACCAGGTGATCAGGCTTATGGGTGGAGATAAACAGATCATAGCAACAGGAAGAAGCTATACCCGCATTTTTATGACATTTGCCCCACTATTTATGTGGAATCATATATGTAATGACTTTGTACGAAATGATGGAAGCCCTATGATCGCTATGATGGCTACACTGTTTAGCAGTCTGTTTAACATTGTATTCGACTATATCCTGATGTTCCCATTTGGTATGGATATGCCGGGAGCAGCCCTTGCAACAGCTCTTTCACCAGTAGTAGGTATTTTAATCTGTCAGCTGCATTTTCGTTCAAAAAAGTGTACCGTATCTTTTTTGCCGGTAATACCATCGTTAAAAAGGCTTATTTTTTCCTGTCAGGTGGGAGTTTCTGCTTTTGTAGGAGAGATATCTTCCGGTGTGATCACTACAGCTTTTAATTTGATCATATTGCGGTTGGCTGGAAATACCGGTGTTGCAGCCTATGGTGTAGTAGCCAATATCTCTCTGGTGGCAGTAGCTCTGTTTAACGGCATATCCCAGGGCTCCCAGCCTCTGCTTAGCAGTTTCTATGGACAGGCAGATAAAAAGGCTTTAGAGAAAGTAATAGGCCTTAGTTTAAGGACAGCAGCAGTTACGGCTGTATGTATATATGCAGTGATCTATTTGTGGTCGGAACCAATTGCTGGTATTTTTAACCAGGAACATAACGAAGAACTGGCGGCTATGGCTAGATTTGGTCTGAAGTTGTATTTTATTGGTTTCTTTTTTGCCGGTATCAATATAGTAGGAACAGGCATATTAAGTGCGGTAGAGTCAGTTAAATGGGCATTTACAGCTTCCATTTCCCGTGGTTTTGTTATGATTCTTCTTTCGGCCTTTACTATGTCTGCAGCTTGGGGGATGACAGGTATATGGCTGGCTTTTCCGGCAGCAGAATTTATTACTATGGGAATGACTTTCGCAGGTGTTTGGGGATTTTTTTCTAAAGTAAATCTTGTTGGGAAATCCCTATAAGAAGGCTATAGGAAGTCTTTTTGAAATCGTTAAAATTGACTTTCTGTGAATTATAATCTATAATATTGGAGGAGAAAGTCAAAAGAAGTGGTTAGGGGTAGGGAAGTTACAAAAATTCAAGTGTAATTCACAAGTCCAGAAAAATCTTCTGGGCCTTTTTTTGCCTTTTAGCCAGTTCTTATATCGGTATTATAAAATGTTTTCCCGGAGTCTCTTCTCACAAAATCGGGCACAGGAAGATTCCGGCAGAACATAAAAAGGAGAAGGAGGGGCAGTAAAATCATAACCGGTTATTTTGACTTGCTCCTAAGAGAAAAAGAGGCTGTCACAAGATGACAGCAGAATGGGAGTTTACAAATGATTCATGACGGTTTTATCTATCTTGGCACTTTGATGCTGCTTGCAGCGATTTTAGTCAATCTTCCTGTATACCTGAAGGGAAAAGGCGCACAGAAATTTTTTAAGTTTGCACCGCCTATTGTGTTGCTCTACTTAGGTATGATGCTTTTATGTACTATGAAAATGTGGAACTTGGAAGATACTGCTGCAACTTATAAGGCAGTAAAAAACCCACTGCTGTATGCAATGTTGTTTTTAATGCTGCTGCGCTGTGATCTTAAGAAGATCATTAAATTAGGACCGAAAATGCTTATTGGTTTCTTTGCAGCCAGCCTTTCTATCTGTACTGGTTTTATAGTAAGTTATGCTATTTTCCATAAAATGTTAGGTCCGGACAGCTGGAAAGCGCTGGGGCATTGTGTGGAAGCTGGTTAGGCGGAAGTGGAAATATGCTGGCTGTACAGGCGGTTTTAGATGTAAGTGAGGAAAGCATGGCATATTCACTGGTAATCGACTCTGTTTGTGCGGTAATGTATGTTATGTTCCTTCTGTGGGTCATTAACTTTTCAAAGGAATTTAACGCATGGACCAAAGCAGATGTACGTCTGATCAATGAAGTTGGCGCTTCCCTGGAAGAGGAGGCAAAAGCGAACACCAAACCTCTTACATGGAAGAGCATGCTTCTTTTAGTTGGAGTATCTTTCTTCATTTCTGCTATTTCCAAGGATGTAGGAAGTATGGTTGCAAATGCACTGCCTGTTTTTGACAGTGCAACCTGGACTGTTCTTCTGGTAACTGCTGTAGGCCTGCTGGTGGCTATGACTCCATTTGGAAAATTAAAAGGAACAGAAGAGGTATCTAATATCATCCTTTATGTTGAGATTGCCCTGATCGCTTCCAGAGCAGATATTTCTGCTATGGGTAATGCACCTGTGTGGCTGGCAGCCGGCTTCCTGATCCTTCTGATCCATGTAGCTGTTATGGTCATTCTTGCAAAGGTGATCAAAATGGATATCTTTACCTGTGCCGTTGCATCTTTAGCAAACGTTGGTGGAACTGCTACTGCACCTGTACTTGCAGGCGCATACAGTAGTGCTTTAGTTCCGGTAGGTATTCTTATGGCACTTCTGGGTAATATTATTGGTACACCGGGAGGTGCATTTGTGGGACATTTAATGAGTCTGATCGGATAGTAGTTTCTGTCAGATAAGTCAGATAAGTAAAAAGGTATTCCGGGATCATGAAAAATGATCTGCGGAATACCTTTTTTAATTCACGCCTTGAAGATTTTTCTATTTTTTTGCTTAAAAAGTGTCATATGGTAATTAGTTTGATATAATAGGTGCTGCAAATAAATGCCAGGAAATGAAAGAAATACAGTTATTAAAGAGGAAATGATATGAAGCATGAGGAATTACTTTCAAAATTAACACCGGAGGAAAAGGCAGCTCTTTTAAGCGGCAAGACAGTATGGCAGACCCGGGACATTCCACGCCTTAAGATCCCGTCCATTTTCCTTTCTGACGGTCCTCACGGCATCCGCAAACAGGCAGGAGCCGGGGATCATCTGGGATTAAATGCCTCTTTAAAGGCAACCTGTTTTCCTACAGCGGCGACTATCGCTAACAGCTGGGATCCGGACCTTGGGGAAGAGATTGGAAAAGCACTGGGAGAAGAGGCAGCAGCCCAGGATGTCAATATCGTACTGGGACCGGGGCTTAATATGAAAAGAAGTCCTCTTTGCGGAAGAAACTTTGAATATTTTCCGAAGATCCTTATCTTGCAGGAAAAATGGCAGCTGCTTATGTGCGGGGCATCCAGAGCCAGGAGTGTATGCATGCCCCAAACATTTTGCAGTAAACAGCCAGGAAGAGCGGCGCATGGCTATGGATGCAGTGGTAGATGAACGGACTCTTAGGGAGATCTACCTGACTGGTTTTGAGATTGCAGTAAAAGAGGGACATGCCAAAGCCATTATGACCAGCTACAATGAGGTAAATGAAGAATATGCCAATGAAAATAAAAAGCTTCTGGTAGACATTTTACGAAAGGAATGGGGCTTTGACGGACTGGTAGTTACTGACTGGGGTGGTTCTAATGACCATGTAAAAGGGGTCATGTGCCAGTCAGATCTGGAAATGCCGGCACCGGGGCTTTCTTCCGCCAGGGAGTTAGTTACAGCCGTAAAAGAAGGCTGTCTTTCCATGGAAGCTTTCGATCTCTGTGTAGATCAGGTCTTAGATGCGGTACTAAATCTTAGCAAAAAAGAGGAAACAAAAAAGACAGATTTTGATCAAAAGTCCCACCATGCATTAGCAAAAAGGGCAGCAGCAGAAAGTGCGGTGCTTTTAAAGAATGAGGGAAATATCCTTCCATTAAAAGAAAAAACAAAGGTGGCTCTCATTGGTGATTTTGCCTTTGTTCCACGTTATCAGGGCGCCGGCTCTTCTATGGTAAATCCTTTTGAAGTAGAGTCTATGGACCAGCTGATCCATGAGTATGACCTGCAGGTAGTAAGTAAGGTTCATGGATATACCCGTGATGGGGAACCGGATGCAGCTTTGGAAAAAGAAGCCTTGGAAGCAGCTGCCGGGGCAGAGGTGGTTCTTTACTGTTTTGGACTTGATGAGATCAGCGAGTCAGAGGGGAAAGACCGTGAACACATGCGCCTGCCACAAAATCAGATCCGGCTGTTAAATGAATTAGTAAAGGTAAATGAAAATATTGTGGGTATTTTAAGTGCCGGATCCAGTATTGAAATGCCTTGGCAGCACTGTTTAAAGGCGATTCTTCATGGCTATCTGGGCGCAGAAGCAGGTGCCGGTGCGATCCTGGATATCCTTACAGGAAAAATAAATCCTTCCGGCCGCCTGGCTGAAGCCTACCCTCTGCGGTATGAGGATACTCCTGCATTCCGGTATTATCCTGCTTCAGAACGTACATCAGAGTACCGGGAAGGACCTTTTATAGGATACCGCTATTATGATACCAGCCTGGTCCGCTTCCAGTATCCCTTTGGATATGGACTTTCTTATACAGAGTTTGCCTATTCAGCCCTGAAAGCAGACGAAAATGGGGTACAGTTTACTGTTACAAATGTTGGAGAACGGGACGGGGCAGAGGTTGCCCAGTTTTATATCGGACTTCCGGACTCTGCCGTATTCCGCCCAGGAAAGGAATTAAAAGGCTTTCAGAAGGTATTTTTAAAGGCCGGAGAGAGCAAAACAGTGCATATTCCATTTGATGATAAAACTTTCCGTTACTGGAATGTAAAAACAGGACGCTGGGAAGTGGAAGAGGGCGAATATCTGATCATGGTAGGTGCCTGCGTGGCAGATATCCGTCTGTCCGGAAAGCTATGGATAGCGGGAACCACAAGTAAAATGCCTTATGAGAAAGAAAAACTCCCGTCCTATTACAGCGGGCTGATCAACAATGTAGGGGCAGAAGAATTTGAGACACTTCTGGGGCATCATGCGCCTTCCGGTAAATGGCAGGGCGAACTGGAACTTAATGATGCTATCTGCCAGATGTATTATGACCAAAAGCCGTCTGGCCCGTCTGGTTTACCGTATACTGGCCGATAAAAAAAAAAAGAGCGAGGACAAAGGCAAACCGGACTTAAATGTATTATTTATCTATAACATGCCATTTCGCGGGATCGCAAAAATGACAGGCGGTGCCGTAAGCATGGAAATGGTAAATGGGATCGTTGATATGGTAAATGGTAAATGGGGCTCTGGTTTTAGAAAAGTAGTGAAAGGCTATTTTCATAATAAGAGAGAAAACAGAAAGTACGAAAAACTTCTGGAAGGAAAGGAGGAACAGGTATGATAGCAGGAAAGAGTTGGATCAGAAACTGGATCAATGAGCATCCAGCTGTCTGGGAGTTTATTTTATTTAATGTATTATCCAATGTGGCAACTATTGTGAATTTTATAGCAATGTGGATCTGCACCGGTTTCCTGTTTGTATCTTTAGAAAACATCCCCTTTCAGTTTTTCGTTTTCCATTATACCCAGGTAGAAAGTGATCTGGGACTGGGCGGATTTTTAAGCTTCCTTGTGGCAACAGCAGCAGCCCAGGCAGTGAATTTCTATGTGCAGAAAAACTTTGTATTCCGCTCCAATGCGGCGTTTGCAAGAGCCGTGCCAAGATATATCTGCCTTGCAGTAGTCTTAGTCATTGTATCTGCAGCACTTCCCGCTTACAGCCAGGCATTTTTTAAAAGCCTTGGACTTCCACAGGCGCTGATCCCCACACTGGCCAATGGAGTCAACATTGTGGTACAGGTAGTACTCAGCTATCCGGCAATGAAGTTCTGGATCATGCCGAAATAACTTTTTAACATTGCTGTTGAGTCCATAACCAATACAGAATATAATTTTATTGACCCTGGGAGAAAATTCCAGGGTTATTTTTATATTATAAGAAACCAAAAGTTATACAAATCATAACTTTATAGACCAGAATTAAAATATGCCAGATTTCAGGAGATCAAAAAGTGAATTTTTGACGAAAAAAGCAGAAATAATAACATAATGTTATGCAAATATAATAATATGAAATATTTTACTTATGATTATCTTTGTATATAATAGAGTATATAAAAGTTATGGGCCTGTAATAAATAGTAGCAAATGAAAAAGTGTGGAGGTAGTTTTATGAGCGTAACAACCTATGCAATCCTTGGTTTTGCAATGATGTTGATCTTAACGGCGGTTCTGGTATCTGGTAAGTTCACGCCTTCCATTCCAATGATTGTAATTCCTATTATTTTTGCAGTAATCATGCATCCGACATTTGCAGATTTATCCGACTGGGTAACATCCGGATTAAAAGGACAGGTCAGTAATGCAGCCATGTTCACGTTTGCAATTATTTTCTTTGGCGTTATGATGGATGCAGGTGTTTTTGATAAGATCGTAGGCAAGATGATGCTAGGAGCCAAAACAGTAACAGCTGTATGTGTTCTGACTGTTTTAGCAACGATCGTTGGACATTCTGACGGATCTGGCGCTACCACATTCCTGATCGTAATCCCTCCGTTCCTGATGATCTATAAAAGGCTGAAAATGAGACCGATCGTGCTGATGTGCCTGGTTTCTATTACAGCAGGTGTTATGAACTGCCTGCCATGGGGCGGACCTTGCGGACGTCTGGCTGCTGGTTTTAATATTTCTGCAACTGATATTCTGGTTGCTGAACTTCCTGGTCTGGTGATCGGACTGATCTGCTGTTTTGCCATTGCATTATATTATGCAAGGCAGGAGAAGAAGAGAGGCGCCGGCCTTGAGGCAGGAGCTGACACTGCAGATTTATTTAGTGAAGCAGATAAAACCGAAGAAGAAAAAGCATTATTAAGACCACAGCTGTTCTGGTTTAACGTAGCATTGATCGTAATCGTTATTATTGCAATGTTTGCATCAGGACTTCCAACATTCCTCTGCTTCATGGTAGCAGCAGCAATTGCCCTGATCGTAAATTATCCTGGCACAAAAATCCAGAATGAACGTCTTAAATCTTATGCGCCAACAGTACTGACTATGGTCAGCGTATTATTTGCATCCGGTGTATTTACCGGTGTGTTAAACAACAGCCCGATGAAAGACTCCATGGTTGAAGTAGTATCCGGTATTCGGGAGGGAAGTGCAACCGCACATATTAATACCGTTATGGGCTTCTTATGGGGACCTTTAAGTGCCATTGGTTTAAACCACGAAGCATGTGCATATACCATTGTCCCAATGCTTCAGTCTATCGCAGCAGACCATATTACACCTGTACAGGCAGCAGCAAGCTATCTGATGACCTTCGTTCCACAGGTATTCGTAAATCCAGGTACTGCAGCAATGTACATCGGACTTGGACTTGCAGGTATCGATTTCAAGGATCACTGGAAATTTACCTTTAAATGGGTAATGCTGATCTGCACATTGTGCTTTGCAGGCTCCATTCTGGTTGGTACAATTCCATTTTAAAAATGCTTTTTATTTGCAGCCGTTTCTTCTATAATAATTTTATAATCAATAAAAAGGTTACATATAAGGAGGAAATGGCTGCAAATGTCCGAATTAAAAGAACAGAGATATATCATCGAGATTGCGAAAGTACAGGGAGTTGCCAAGGCAGCGGAAAATCTGTTTATTTCCCAGCCAGCCCTCAGTAAATTCCTTACAAGAACAGAAGAAATGTATGGCGTACAGCTTTTTGAACGTATAGGAAAGAAAATGATCCCAACTTATGCAGGAAAGCAGTATTTGGAATACGCAAAACAGATCGTAAAACTGGACCAGGACTTTAGAAACCAGATTGCAGATATCAAAATGCTGAAAAAGGGTTCTCTGAATATTGGTTCAACGCCAGGTCGTGGAAAAAGAATATTACCGGAAATTCTTCCGATCTTCAGTAAAGAATATCCGGAATATGATTTGAATGTTTACCAGGAAACAGCAGTAAAACTGGAAGAAATGCTTCGCAACGGAGAGATCCAGGTCGCATTGATGACAGGAACAGAGGAATTAGAAAAAGACAGTAATTTTCATGTAGAGGAAATCTCCACAGAGGAGATCTGTCTGATCGCTCCTAAAAGTAAACATTTTCATGGGATCGCCAAGTATGGTTTCAGGTATCCATGGATCGATATACGGCAGATGGAAAATGAAAAGTTTATTATGTTAAATAAGGGATCCAGACTACGTTATGTAACAGACAAAGTGTTGAAAAACCATTCCATGGATCCAAAACAGATAGAGTTTTCTTCCATTGAAACCATCTGGGAACTTGTTTCAAAGGATTTTGGTGTTGCATTGGCATCTGATTTTCAATATCCAAAAAATCTGGATGTAGACGTTTTTTCTATTTGTTCCAAGCCGGTTACCTGGAAATTTGTAATTGTTACCAGAGTAGGTGGATACATTTCTGTTCCTGTTCAGCGTATTATCGAAATCGCAAAAAATATTTATCGAGATTAAACAATGAAGAAGGCAGTGGACAAAATGAAAGAAAAGATCAGCTTATTAAAACGGGTATCCATCGTTGATGATGCCCGTTCTATTTTAAGGGATATGGTGATCCCGCCGGAACTGTTAAAAGAGAAGACAAATGGTGGAAGGATAACCAGCGTATGTGAAAAGTCAAAAGAGGGTGGAACTGCATATTTGGAAGTTATGGGGGTGATCGAACCACTGGATCCTTTGGCTCCCTGTATCGAATGGAAGATCCTGCTTCCCACCCAGTGGAATTTAAGAAGTGTTCAGATCGGCGGCGGAGCCAATAACGGAATGATTCCTTCTTTAGAAGGTGCTATGCTGATGTCTGATTATTGTCCCATCGAACATGGATATGTCGTATTTGGAGATGATTCCGGCCATCAGTCTGCTGATCCTATGTCTGCTGATTTTGCAGCAAATGAGGAGGCTCTTCAGAATTATATCCGGCATCATCTGATCAAAATGAACGGCATTATGCATGTGGTTGTAAAAGCAGCTTATGGGATCGACGCGGAGAAAGTTTATTTTGCCGGTGGATCTGCAGGTGGAAGAGAAGCTTTGGAGTGTGCCTGCTCCTATGGAAAAGATTACGATGGGATATTCTGCGCAGATCCTGTATCCAATTTTGTCCTTCTGCGTATGTGGGGCGCTTTGCTTTCCAAGGCAGTATATGATAGTTACGATGAACACACACACCCGTTTTCAGATGGCTTTATAGATGAAAAGACAGTAGAAGCAATCCGTAATGATGCTATTGAGATGTATGATGAACTGGATGGTGTAAAAGATGGGATCGTGTCCAATATATATGCAGCACGTATGAACCGGGACGTATTTCTCAGGAAAATCCAGGAGAAATATCATCTGACAGACGCCCAGATCCAGACGATCCAGGTGTATGAGGACGGTTTTAAACTGGATTATTCTATGCCAAACGGTGAGAAAAGGTATCATGGATACTGTGCTTTAGAGGGCGGCATCATGGATCTTGGTCCTGATCCTGTTCCAAGAGAACCCTTAGACACCAGGTATAACGTACACCATGGAGACCGTTCAGATGGCGTATTCAAATATTTTATAACGAAAGATAAAAACTGGAAATTGATCGATCACGATTATTATAAGCCGGATGAAAAGCTTTATCATATGCTTATGGAAGCCTCCAGCCAGTATGATGTAAGTATGGATTTTGATGAATTTGTATCACATGGCGGAAAGCTGATCCTGTTTACCAGCTGGAATGATATGTCTATCAGCCCCTGGCAGATCATCAATCAGTACCAGAAACTGGTAAAGAAATACGGACAAAAGAAGGCCGACAGTTTTATGAAATTTTACTGCATGCCTTCTGCCACCCATTGCAGCGGCATCCGTATGGATTATCTGGAATGGCTGGATACCTGGTGCTCAGAAGAAAAATATCCAGAAGAAACTCTCTACGGAGTAATCGAAAAGACCGGCGGTGAAATGCCTATGGCAACATTCCCGGGATGGGTGAAATATAAAGGCGGAGATCCTTTAAAAGGAACCAGCTATGAGGTTTCTTATGAAATCCCAGAAGGGTTTTTCGATAATTTTGCATAGGAAGGAAAGTATATGGTAGATCTGAAAGAATTTGAACAGAAAGCAGCAGACTTAAGGGTTCTTGGAATGAAAATTTCTATTGGACAGGACACGGTATATGAAAAATACTGGGACGAAGACTGCCGGAGAAATATTTATTCTGCCAGTAAAAGTTTTACTTCCTGTGCTGTGGGATTTGCAGTTCAGGAAGGTCTGATCGACTTAGATGAACGTTTGATGGATGCTTTTAAGGAGGATATTCCAAACAACCCGGATGAAAATTTAAAGAAAGCCACAGTGAAAGACCTTCTGACCATGACTTTAGGCCAGGAAAAAGGCTTTCTTATGGGCAAACAGCGTCCAAGAATGGAAGAACAGAACTGGGTAAAAGCATCCCTTGCTATTCCCTTTGTGTATGAGCCGGGAACCCATTTTGTATACAATAACGTTGGCCCTTATCTGGCTGGGATCCTGGTTCAACGAAGAGCAGGATGCGATCTTTTGTCATATCTGACTCCACGGCTTTTAAAACCTTTGGGAATACGAAAAACCATATGGGAGGTAGACCCTGAGGGAAATACATTTGGTGCGGGCGGACTGTTTCTGACTGTTTCCGAGCTTCACAAACTGGGAATGTTCTACTTGCAGAATGGCTGTTGGAATGGAAAAAAGCTGCTTTCTAAGGAATGGATCCATGAGAGTACCAGAAAACAGGTGGAAAATAATAAAAACTCTTATGGTTATGGATACTTATTCTGGGGCGGCCGTTATAACAGTTTTCTGGCCAATGGAAAATATGGTCAATACACCATGATCTTTCGGGATAAAAATACAGTGATCAGTTTAATGGCAGAAAGCAGGGATACAGATCATTTAGAAGAAATCATTGCAAATGAAGTATATACAAAATTATAAAGAACTTAGATAATTTTGGGCGGAGAGGATGCAATATCTTCTCCGCCTGTTATTTTACAGAATATCAATATTTTTAACGCTTTTCTCCGGTTCTCCTCAATGGCTGCATAGAATTTTCTTGTAATATTAACATCGTTATGTCCTAAAATATCAGCAACCAGATAAATATCATTGGTTTTTGCATAAAGTGCAGATCCATAACTGCTTCTTAACTTGTGGGGTGTGATTTTCTTTTTAGGTGTTGCAATAGCGGCGTATTTTTTTACAAGATATTCAACACTGCGTACAGCAATGCGCTGTTTTCTCAGAGACAGAAAAAGGGCAGGTTCCTGTTGGAGATCCAAATCTTGTGCAGTTCGCTCCTCAAAGTAGCGTTTTAAATATTGCGCCACCTCGTCACTGAAGTAAACGGTTGACTCTTTTCCGCCTTTTCTGTGGATATGGATCCCATTTTCTTCCAGATCCAGATCGTCCAGATTTAACCCGACACATTCTGATACACGGATCCCTGTACCAAGCATAAGGGCGAGAATAGCACAATCCCGTACTTTGGTTTTTTCATGAAACTGCTTCTGCTTTTGAGAAAGCCCAGAACCGCTTTCTGCCTCTTTTAAAAGTGTCTTTATCTCATCCTGATTTAAGCGGATGATCTCCTTTTCCCGGATCTTCGGAACCTGCATAGAAAGGGTAGGATTGGTTTTAATCTGTCCGGTTCGATAAAAATAGCCGAAAAAGCTCTTCAAAGAAAAAAACTTCCGTTTGATCTCCTGTTCTTTGTTTACATTCTTATGTTCAGGATCATCAGGACGGTATTTTAAATATTCAAGATAACGCTCAAGATCCTGGATCGTAACTGCGCAAAGCTGTTCCAGGGAAATATTTTCTACAGACAATTTTTCAAGTTCCGGCTTTAATTTTCTTAAAAAATAAAAAATGTGCTGATGTCGTAGGCGTAGGAGAGTCTTGTCATGGAAGATGTGGCAGGTTCAATTCCTCGAAAGAAGTCGGCGCAAAATGGTGGGAGAGCAGCAAGCAGTTCCTGCAGTTTCTTTTTATTTTTCAGATCACGCTGTTCATGGTATTGTAATTCTTCCATATCCGATCACCCCTTGTTTATTTCTTTTTCATTTCCTGTTCTAAAGCAGCCTTTGTCTGTTCTAATTCCGTGCGCAATTTGACATTTTCACGGTCCATTTTCCGAAGTTCGTCCTGTAATTCCCGTTCTTTTGCAATGACCGCCCGTTCCTGTTCCAAATCCGCCTGCATTTTGGCCTGTTTTAACCGATTTTCTATATCACTGTCTTTATCTGCAAGCTGTCGTTGTAAGTCAGAAATCTGGATCCTGCATTCAATCTGTTGGCTTTCTAACTCCCGGATCCGCCCAGATGCCTGTTTAGAAGTATTTTCCAGATCTGTTCGCAGAGCAGTTTCGTGGGAAAGTATTTGTTCCAATTCCCGGATCCGCAGCTGAAGTTTTGTATTTTCTTCTTTGTTTGCATCATCGGATTTTTTAAGAGAGTCATACCTGGAGGCCTTCTCCTGAAGCTGCTGATTTTGTTCCTGAAGGATACGATTGATCTCTTCCTGATCCGCAGTAGCTTTTTTTGCAGACTCTAACTGGCTTATGGCATGCTGAGCCTGTTCTTTGGTCCGGACCTGTTCCTCTTTTAAGGCAGTGAGAGCAGCATCCTGGTTATTTTTTTCTCCGGCTATTGTCTCGATTTTTTCTCTCAACTCATCAATGGTTTTATCTTTACGTTTTAAGTCCGACTGAAAACGCTCCAACACCCGTGCCTCTGCATTGCTGCTTAATTCAATACTGCCAATATAAGCCGACAGGATCTCCTTTAACAGCCGCTCAAAATTTTCAATCTCCACAGCACGCCCCGGTGTTGCCGCCTTGGCATTATTTAATTCCAAAACCTGTATAAGATGGTCAAATCCCTGGGCCTGATTCATCCCATGGGTGGTACAAAACAAGCGAAATGCTTCCGCTGAGTCTGGATCGATCCGGAAATTGACCTGTTTGCTTTCTTTTCCGCTTTTTTCGTCTCTCATATTTTAAAATCCTCCTGAAAAATAGTATATCACAGGAGAAGTGATTTCGTCAAATTGATAGTATAACATTGTTATACAATGATATGTTATACATATCTTTGTATAACGTGATATAATAGATAAAAACAGGGGATTATAGCGTAATTATCACAGGATAAATGTCAGATAATTAGGTGTACATTATACACAATTAAGAAAATTCAAGAAAAATAAGTTAAAATCAGAACATATATTCGAAAAATCGGCTTTAATATTGCGTAAAACCTTAGTTTTGCGCAATGTTTATAAAGACTGATATATTAAACAATTAACTGATTATATGGCATTTTTGATTGTATAAATAAGATTTTGTGTAAATATATCATTATGTAAAGGGGTATATTAATACAAAATATATATATTATCATACATTAATACATTTATCAGTCAAATATTCTTAATTATTTTGCTGATTTCTATACATAAATTCAAGTGAATATCTATGAACCTCTTATTTTCTACCACATCTGTTGTTGAAAAAAAGAGCGACATCTTATACAATAGAAGCGGAGTGAAAAATAGTATTTTTTGGGTAAAAAATCAAAAAGGAGAGGGAATAGTATGCGAAAGAAAAAGTTATGGAAAAAGCATTGTGCGCTGGGAATGGCAATTGTATTGGCATCCGGCAATGCAGTAACTCCGGCCCTGGCTGATAACACAGCCGTACAGGTTGACAATGACACCGAAAATGATAATAAGGCGGAAAACTTGGATTTTGAAACCAAGGATGACGAAACCGATCACCCTGACAAAGGAGACTCCGAAGGCGATAATAATACGGAAAACAATGCCAAGGACGACTCCAACAAGGCAGATACAGATCAGTCAGAAAAGAATGATCCTGAAAATTCTGGAGAGGATGCCGGAGATCCTGATAAAGAAGGAACAGACAAAGATACCACCGGATCCGACCAGACAGATGAAAAAGAGTCCGAAGCAGAAGATGAGGATAAAAACTCAGGATCTGACGATGAGGCAAAAGATGATGAAGTAAAAGATACAGATGAAAATGAAAACAAGGATCCGGAACAGTCTGATACAGATAAAAATGAAGACACTGTTAAAGATCCGGAACAAAGCGATGTTGTAGTGACTCCTAAACAGCCGGTACCAGTAGAAAAAGTTCAAAAGAAAAAAATCGAAGAAATCGAATTGTTAGAACTTCCAGATATCCGACTGAAAGGTGCAACTGTTAAAGTAAAATCTGACTCTGCTTTTGATCTTGAAGATGCTCTTGCCGATGCTCTTTTGGACGAAGATGAGGAAAGACCGGATCAGTGGTTTTATTACTACGAACGCAGTGATAAAAGTAAAAACTGGATAGATATTAATGGTGAAACATTAAAAAGATTAGGAAAAGATGTTCAGTATGGATCTCTGGAAGATTATATTTCTAAAGGAACAAATCCAAGCATTAAGATCTGTATTGGCAGAAAATTATCAACATCCTTTGGAACCTCTAAAACAGAAGTAGTAGGAAGCAGTGTTTCCGTAAAATTTATCAATGCTGCTACCGTAACCATAAATGGTCTTACAGATCATGGCAGTTCTAATTCCATTGATTCATTTGTCAAGTACGGAACTGATTTTTATTTTTCTATCACTCCAGATGCAGGATATGTTCCAACTGTAAAATACTCTGCACAGGATGAAAACGGAAATGAGATCATTGAGGAAGAAACATTAGAAGCGGATATTTCTCCAGATGAAAATAATAGCAGCTATCATTATACCATCAATGGTGAAAATATCACAGATGATATACAAGACATACAAATTGATGTGTCTTACGAAAAAACACTGACAAGAACGGTTGAGATCACAACAAATGGCGGTAACGTTTCTGTTAATGATAAAGCAGAGTCTGATCATGCCAGTGTTGAAATTGCGCCAGAGTTCCGTTCCATCAAATTAAAACCACAGGATGGATATGCCATCGAGTCTATCAAAGCAGACGAAACAGAAATTACTTTAAAGGATAGTGATTTCCAAAATTATGCTTATACCTATATTGCAGACAAAGATGAAATTACAGAGGATGCGGAGCCTCTTCAGCTTACTGTAACGGTGAAAAAAGTAGAACTGGTTGGAAAAGAAGGAACACCGGAGGTTCAGTGGATAAAAGATACCACAGAATTAGACGATGATTTTATAAATCTTCTGAAAAATGCAATTGTTGATACCGAAAACAGCTATCCAGATCTGGATGAAATGGATAACAAGTACATTAAAGTAGAATATCTGGCAAGAGAGGGACTGTTTGGAAATAATACCTATGCGGAACTGGATTATATCCCAAGTGGCTTAGCCGGTGCTGGCGCACATAAATTTGGTGAGAATACAGATGCTAATGGCAATTCAACGGAAACGATCCGTATTTCCTTAACAGGAAATAGCCGTTATAAGGATGCTTCTGTTGAGAAGAAAGTTGTGTTAAAAGATATTCGTGAGGATGCCTCTTTTGCACTTCAGGATGAAACAGAAATTGCTTATACAAGTGATTTAGCTGCTTTTAAACAGACTGTATATGATCAGATCGTATGGAAGAGTGCTGGTGCTAAACCTGAAATCGGTAAATTTAAAATAGAAGTAAAAGGAAAACTGACAGACTATTCCCTTGAAACAGCCCAGCTCCTTGGACTGCTGAATGTTGACAAGACTCCGGAATTAAAGATTACCTTTGCCGGAAATGAAGCCTACCGTGAAGGAGAAATTACTGCTTCTGTTAAAATTGTGGATCCACGTCCAATTGGTGAGTTTACGATCATGACTACGCCAATTACTTATACTTCGGATGTAGAGAAACTGAAACAGGAGCTTTATGACAGAATCACATGGACCAATGGTGTAAAACCTTCTATTAATCAGTTTACCATGCAGGTAAAAACAGGAGAAATCAAAACAGATGGACTTCCTAATGTCGAATTTTATGTTAATCTGGACAAGGCGCCATCCACCAATCTCTCTGTTGGTACAAGAACATTTAAGGTGAAATTTGCAGGAAACGAAGAGTTCCGTGGTAATGAAGTGGTTGCTGATCTGGAGATCGTAAAAGCGAAAGCCTCCATTTCTGTTAAAAACAAAAAAATTATTTATGGTGATCAGATTCCAGAGGATCTGGTAGAAGTTGTTCCTTCTGATGCCGGAGTATTAAAAATCTATGCTGGTGTAAATAGTGACCTGGCTGCTGCTATTTGCATACAGTTCCCATCTTATATGGTTAATATTCCTGTAGTCGGAAACGTTGATCTGGCAGAGTACCTGGAAAAATTGCTTGGTGAAAGTGCATCTATAGATGATCTCCTTGAAAAGCTGAATTCAACAGAAGGGCAGGCTGTTTTATCTATATTAAAGGCAATTGGTGTGGACACAGATACTTTCATGAAAGCTTTCCAGACCATCAGCGATTACCTTCCAGAGAGTGTAACTTCCTTTAAAGTTACCTTTGGCGCTCCTCAAAAAGCAGGTGGTTACACAGTAATTGCCGCTGTTGTTGATCCAAATTACGAGGCTGCTGTTGGAATTGGATCTTTGATCATTCTGCCAAAGACAGAAAATATAGAGTTGCGTTGGACTCAGGATTTCTCTGTATTAAGTTACAAAGATATTCCTCTGAATGATGACGGTTCTCTGGATGAAGAACAGGCCATGAAGCTGTTCGGCGCGGTTCTGATGGATAAAGAAACTGAAACCGTTCTTGATAGTAGTAAAGTGCGCTATTTGTTTGTTGGCAAAGATGGTGATAAAGAATTCTATCGCAGCAACAAACCATCTGCAAAGCCTGGTGTATACACAGAAACCGCCTATGTATTAAACGGAAATAACATGGATTGGCCTATTGTCCGTACCTATGTGATCGGACGCACAGCTGCACTTATTCAGTTTAAAGACGGACAAATGGAAACTGCGCCAAAAGAAGATAAGGAATACGGAACTTCCGAGGCTTTATTTGCAACAAAACATGTTACTTACAATGGGGAAGCACAGGAGTTTAAAGCCGGCCTGTACCTTGCTGCAACTCCGGAAACAGAAATAGAAGATGCGGACATCCAGTATCGTTATTACGATGTTGTGACAGGAACTTACCTGGAAGGACTTCCTGTAAATGCAGGTATTTATCGTGTTACTGCTGATTTTAAAGGAAATGGACAGTATACAGATGCTGCAGACCAGACTGGTTATCTGATCATTGAAAAGGCCCAGCCTAAATTTGTGCTTGAAGAACAGCAGAATTTTACATACAATGGCGAAGCTCAAAAGATCATGGTTCAGTCTGTAGAAGATCAGGATCCTGAAACAAAGTATTCTGTTCTGTATAAAAATGACCAGACAGACGAAAATGCTTCCCTGGAAGCTCCCGTTCATGCAGGAACCTATCGGGCTATCTTAGATCTGCCAGAAACAGCAAATTATGCTGCTGCCCATGCAGAAGTGATCATGAACATCATTCCTGCAAAGGCAACCATCGAGATCCATCCGGTTTCTTTCAGCTTTGATGAACAGACCCATGGAGGATCCTATTTGGTATATGGTATTAGAGATGAAATTCCTGAGCATGAAGTAAGCTACAGTACAGATAATGAAATATTTGTGGCAGACGAGCCAATGGCAGTAGGTACTTATGCAATGCGAATTCAGATCACAGATCCTGACTATGAAAATGATGTAGAAACACAGGAAGATGCAGTTGTCATCAAGGAAAAGGAAATTGTTCCTGTAATTGCAGAAGCGTGCCTTGATATTCAATATGTATGTAATGGTCAGATCGTAGGACATCAGCTCGTAAAAGTAGAAGGAAATTCCGGTGATCTCTGCCTGTTTACAGATGAAAATGTAGTGTTGGAAATTCCTGAAGGCTATGAGAAAGAAGCTGGTTTCGGAAGTATTGAAGTTCCTTATGGCGAAACAGCGCAGACGATTGTTTCTGTAAAGCTCAAAGAAACCCAGGATGATAATGAAAAACCTGGTGATAACGGTGACAACGACAACAGCGGAGATAATGACGATAACGGAAGCAATGACAATAACGGAAATAGCGGTAACGGAGGTAATGGCGGATCCAGTTCATCTAGTGATGGTTCTTCCTCTTCCAGCCGTAAGACCATTATTTCCGAAAGCGGAAGCTGGCGTCAGGATGAAAAGGGTATCTGGTTTGAAAGAGCAGCTAGCGGATATCCGAAAAACTGTTGGAGTTTTATTGATGGAAAATGGTTCCATTTTAATGCAGAAGGATACTTAACACTTGGCTGGTACCTCTCAGAAGACGGAAAGTGGTACTATTGTGCTCCAGACGGAACATTGGGCACACCGATCGGAGCTATGTATACCGGATGGCTTAAGGATGGAGCAGATGGTTACTGGTATTATCTGGATCCAAACACAGGAGAGATGTTAACAGGCTGGAGAGAGATCAAGGGACAGTGGTACTATCTCAACCCGGAAACTCTTGGTGACAGTGGCTGGATGCAGGATTCTTCAACAAAGCAGTGGAATTATAATGTGAAAGCCGTTATGCCAAAAGGCGCACTGTATGTCAACACACAGACACCAGATGGTTATTTCGTAGATGAAAATGGTGTTCGCAGATAATTTCTAAATTAAAAGGCAATGCAGAGTCAGATGTTTTTCCGGTTCTGCATTGCCTTTTTTAATTTTACGAGTAATTTGCCTTTGGGCGCTGATTTTAGGGGGTGATCCCCTGATTTTCTCTTAATTTAACCGCATTACGGGCGCTGCGTCGACGCTCGTCTTCAAGAGCAGCATAATGCTTTTTAGTGGTATTAACATCGGAATGGCCAAGAACATCTGCTACCAGATATATATCACCGGTTTCCCGGTAAAGGTTAGTACCATAGGTGCTGCGAAGCTTATGCGGAGTGATCTTTTTTAACGGCGTAACGATCTTTGCATATTTCTTAACTAAATTCTCCACGCTGCGCACATTCATACGTTTTTTCTGGAGAGAGAGGAAGAGAGCATTTTCACTGCCCTCTTCGGGGATAATGTCATTTCGTTCATCCAGATAGTCCTGTAGCGCCGTTTCTACTTCCGTACCAAAGTAAACAGTAACTTCTTTCCCGCCTTTCCGGTGAATATGGATCCCACCATTTTTGAAATCAATGTCATTTATGTCTAATCCTACACATTCAGAAACACGGATGCCGGTTCCGAGAAGCAATGTGAGAAGAGCGAGATCGCGCAGTTTAGTCCGGTTGTGAAACGCTTTCTGCTTATCAGTCAGACCATCCCCTTGTTCCACTGCATCCAGAAGAAGAGCAACTTCATCAATATCAAGACGGATGATTTCTTTTTCATGAAGTTTGGGAAGCTGGACCAAAGCAGCAGGATTTGTTTTCAGTTTTTCTGTACGGAAAAAGTAGTTATAAAAGCTTTTAAGGGAAGAGATCTTGCGCATAATTCCCCGTTCTTTATTAACAATTTCCTGATTGTGCTCATTAAAGCGATATTTTAAATATTCCATATATTCTTCCAGATCTGTTACCGTGATCTGATCCAAATGATCTAATGTAAAATCCATTCGTTCCATTTTGGAAAAAACCGGATTTTCCTTTTTGAGGAAATCGAAAAAAACAGAGAGATCATAAGCATAGGCAATCCGGGTCCTGGTAGAAGTTCGTGGTTCGATCCCACGAAAAAATTCTGTACAGAAGGGTGGGAGAGTCTTCGTCATTTCCCGCAGCTTTTTTATATTCTCAATATCTTTTTGTTCGTAATAGGGTAGTGTCGTTGCCATAATTATGTATGCCTCATTTATAATTTATATATAATAAATATTTTCAGATTATTTTGTATTATTATTTAGAAAGCCTGGGCCAGTCTTCAAAATTTCCGTTAATGACCGCATGAAATAAACGTTCACGGACACCGGGACTGTCCATATTCAGTGTCCGGATCAGATTTTTCACATATTCACGGTGTGTATGTCCATCCATAGGACATGGATTTTTACAGACTGGAAGCTGATATTTATTCCGGAAACCTTTTACATCCGCTTCGGAGACCAGCATCAAAGGCCGGATAACCGTTAAATCGGTACGATCCAAATGGGTAACCGGTGGAAAGGCATAAAATCGTCCCTCATATAAAAGCGACATTAAGGCAGTTTCGATCAGGTCGTCCTTATGGTGGGCATAAGCAATTTTGTTGCAGCCAAGTTCCAAAGCTTTCTGGTTTAGGGCACCTTTTCTCATTTTCGCACACAAAGCGCATGGATTAGACCCTTTACGGGCTTCAAACAGGATCTTTCCAATTTCTGTGGAGATGATCTCATAGGGAACATTAAAATCTGCGCAAAGGGCCTTTATAGGCTCTAAATTCATAGTATCTAAGCCCATATCTACAGTAATGGCAGACAGGGTGAAATGCTTCGGATAAAATTTCTGAAGCTGTGACAGACCATAAAGTAAAGTAAGACTGTCTTTACCACCGGAAATACCAATGGCAATATGATCACCGTTTTCAATCATCTGGTATTGGTCAATAGCCTGGCGGAGAAGGCTTAAGAGACGTTGGAGTTTCATTTGAGAGTGGGTCCTTTCTGAACGAGAATTAATAAAGATGATTTTGTTTTAGCATGTACGGATTATATTAATTAAAATAAATATAGAAATTTCAGAAAAATATAGAGATATTAAGGTATGGAGAGTGATATTCAACTATTCGCGAAACAATACTTTAACGAATAGTTGAACCGATTTCACATTATATTCTTAATAAACCACTTACATACATCCCAATATTTTCAATTATTTCCACATATATTTTATTTCATTTCATCTACGCATAAACTGACTAAAAGCCCTAGTATTTAATCCAGGGCTTTTAATTACTGTTCAATCAATCCATTCTATTATCGATTATATACTACAATTGATCATTTACATTATTCTCAAGTATCAATATCATTTAAAAATCATTTAAAATCATTTAAAGCAAATCACAAAATCGTTCTCAAAATCCCGCTTAAATATCCCATAGCCAGTTTCTCATCCGGTCCATCGGCAGTCAGGATCAGGGACTCTCCCTGTTTGGCGCCAAGGCTCATCAGGGATAAAACGTTTTTGCAGTCGGCAACTCCCTTGGCACTTTCCAGTGTGATCTTGCATTGGTAGTCGGAAGCGGCACGGCTTAAGCTCATGGCATTGGCTGCATGAAGTCCGTGATTGGTAGAAATAACATAACTGCAGCTGATCATAATGGCATCTCTTCTTTCGCAATAATGTTGTTTTAAAATCGTTTATTTGTTATTTATTTATCTTTTGAAAGCATTTTAACACAGACTTTTGACAAATACAATATTGGAAATTAAACTCCCGGACCTATCGGATCTGTATTTCCTGTATTTTCACCAGAAACATTGTCATTTTCTGAATTTTCGGTTGTTTTCTGGACACCAGGTCCTTTGGAGGACTCATCCGCTGCCGTTTCCGCGTTTTCTGTTTCTTTTGGCTTTACAGTACCTGGGCCGCCTTCCGATGCGCTGGTAGTTTCTTTCTCTGTTTTGGAGTCGTCCAGTTTTTCAATAATAGCTGCTGTACTCTCTTCTGCTGCTGTTTTATCCGTTGTATCGCCGGTCTCCTCTGTTGTTTCTTCTGCTTCAGAACTTTCTTCAGCTGCTGTTTGTGCAGCAGTCTGGGCCGGAGCATTATTTTTACTTGTTCCGGATGACTGGCTCTTGCTGTCTGATTTTCCGGAACCGGAAGAAGTCGGAGCCGCCTTACCACCTTCATAAAAACCTGATTCTTCAGCAATATGATCACTGATTTTCTTTACTGTAGAAGAAGGACTGTATAGGGCGTCTTCCCCATACAGGAACTGATGAAGGGTAACTACGTTGCTTTCCAGTGTTACAGGGATAACACAGTCCATTTTTCCCATTTTCTTTGTTTTCTGTGCAAATGGGAAGCCTGCTGTTTCACCAATATGATACTTACTTGCATTCTTTGCCATTGGAAGTACATCATCAACACCCACACTGGTGGAGATCTGTGGGAGGATCGCTTTTACCAGATTTGTACGGGTAGCAAGGTCTGCCTGTTTTGCTTTTTCAAGGGCCAGTGAAATAACCTTTCTCTGACGCTCTGTACGCTGGAAATCCGTATCCATGAGACGCAATCTACAGTAAGCTACAGCCTGTACACCGTCTAAATGGTTTGGACCTGCACTTGCCAGCTGTGTGGAACCAATGCCAGTAGAATTAACAGTTTCTGTAATAAAGGCATTAATATGCTTAAATTCCGGCTGTGTGATCTCTATATCCACACCGCCTAAAACATTGATCGCCTGTGCAACAGCTTTCCAGTTAAATGTAGCGTAATCGTTGATCTTCACATCCAGGTTCTCTTCCAGGGCAGATACAGCCTGTTTATGACCGCCTTTGAAATAAGCCTCGTTGATCTTATGGTAGGTCCCCTTGGAGTCGATCTTTAAATATGTATCACGGTAAACGCTTACCAGTTTTATTTCTCCTGTTTCCTGATTGATACTGCAGATCAGCTGGACATCCGCCAGGGCGTTTTTCGTATTTCCGTCACGGCTGTCTACACCAAATACCGCAATATTCCAGTATCCCGTAGCTCTGTGAAGGAAAGACCAGCCTCCATATACACAAAGCACCACTAAAAGGCTTAAAAGAATAACTGGCCATTTTGCCTTTTTCCGCTTTCTGGATGTTTTACCAGGATTGTTTCTGCCGGTTTTACCCGTTTTGCCTGATGATGCAGAAGCTTCCACATTTCCTGTAGTTTCAGATGTGCTATAACGGTTGCTGGTTTTTCTTTTTCCCCTGCTTTGGTTGCTATATTCGCTATATCGGTGAGAAACACCTGCACTGCGGCGGTTGTCGTTTTCAAAAGGAACTTCCAGTCCGTTCGGATCCGGTTCTTCCTCATATTCATAGTCGTAATCTTCTTCTTCGTAATAATCCTCGTCATATGTATGATCGACAGTTTTTGTCTGTCTTGGACAGTTTTTATAGTTTCTTCCTGTTCCCTGGCGGCGGGCCCGCAAACGCTGCAGTTCGTCACCTTCCTTATTTTCATGTAAACGCATGATCGGTTACCTCTATTCTCTTCTTTCTTACTAAAAATAAATACCGTTTATTTTTCCCGGCGGTTTGGTTCACTCAGGTTTCCCGCGCTGACGCGCTCCACTGTCTGCTGACGCAGACGGTTCGTTCGTTGATGAGCTTGCGAAAAATAAATGCCAGCTGCGGTGTCGCTTACTTTTCGCTGCGCCCATCACATTATAACATACCCTTTTAGCAAAATACAGTGTGAAACTCTTACAGAAACTTTAAGGCGGGCTGGGAAAAAGGCAGCATAATAGCGGCAAAATTAAGAGTTGACGCATATTGTAAATATGAGATATAATATACGGGATTTGTTTTTGGAGGAAACAAAGATAATAGTAAAGCTATAGCGCCATGCACCTGGGTCGGGTCGTGAACAGTAACGGATGAATGAATAATAACTTACTGCTGACACAGGTTAACGAGGTGGAGAGAGAATCGAACATATTCGGCGGGTGCTCTCCCATGCAGTCCGGGCGTGTTTTATACCGGAAAAATATGCAGGTAACTGCAAAACAAAGCTGGTATAACCGGACAGAACAGATACGAAAAGCAAAACGTCAAAACGAAATTAAAACAAGGTTAAAATGGAAGCAGACAGTCATATATCAGGGGGATCATATCCCTTTTCTTTGCGTACGCAATAGTCGGATATTTACGGCTGCTCTGGGAAAGGAATTGTATTATGTGCGGAATTATTGGATATACAGGGCCTCTTGAGGCAGATAACATACTTTTAAATGGACTGGCTGGTCTGGAGTACAGAGGTTACGACAGCGCCGGTATCGCTTATTTTGGAAATGACTCCAAGATCCATCTGATCAAAACAGTCGGTAAAGTAGCGGCATTAAAAGAACTGGTAAAACAGGAAAGCGACTGCTCTTCCCACTGTGGTATCGGACACACCCGTTGGGCAACCCACGGCGGTGTTACAACAGAAAATGCGCATCCACACCGTCAGGGACTGGTAACTCTCATCCACAACGGCATTATTGAAAATTATCATCAGCTTACAGAAGAATATGATCTGGCGGATCATCTGCTTTCACAGACAGACAGTGAAGTAGCTGCAGGTGTGTTAAATGCCCTTTATGAGCGTATGGATCATGATCCGCTTCTGTCCATCCGTCATTTTGTAAAAGAGCTTCAGGGTTCCTACGGCTTCTGTATCATGTTTGAAGACCGTCCAGGTGAGATTTATGCAGTACGCAATGTAAGTCCCCTTGTAGCGGCTTATACCCACTCAGGAGCAATGATCGCCTCTGACCTTACTGCTCTGATCGCTTATACAAAAGAATATTTTGTAGTGCCTGAGGGAAATATCGTTCGTCTGACTCCTTACAAGGTACGTGTTTATGATATGGAATTAAACCGTGTCGAGCCGGATATGATGGAAGTAAACTGGAATGTGGATGCAGCTATGAAAAATGGTTTCCCACACTTTATGTTAAAAGAGATCCACGAACAGCCGGATGCATTAAAGAATACCATTCTTCCCCGTCTTTCCAAGGGACTTCCGGATCTGACAGATGACGGTATTCCGGATTTTATCTTAAAAGACTGCAGCCGCATCCATGTGATCGCCTGCGGAACCGCCATGCACGCAGGAATGGTGGCAAGAGCTCTGATCGAACCTGGTATCCGTATTCCGGTCACAGTGTCTATTGCATCCGAATTCCGTTATGAGACACCTCTTATTGACGAAAAGACCCTGGTGATCGTGATCTCCCAGTCCGGTGAGACCATTGATACCCTGGCAGCTATGCGTCTTGCCCAGTCTTATCATGCACCGGTCCTGGCTATTGTCAATGTAAAGGGCTCCACCATTGCAAGAGAAAGTGACTATGTTCTTTACACACACGCAGGTCCTGAGATCGCGGTAGCCAGCACAAAAGCATATTCTGTACAGCTGGCTGCATTATACCTGATCTACTGCCGTATGGCTCTTGTTCGAGGCGTATACAGTCCAAAACAGGCTGAAGATTTTATGAAAGAACTCTTAGATGCCATCCCTGCTATGGAAGCTATGATCAGCCGCAGAGATGAGATCAAAAATATTGTTACTCATATTATTTCCAAAAATGACGCCTTCTTTATAGGAAGAGGTCTTGACTACGCCTTCTCCTTAGAGGGAGCCTTAAAATTAAAGGAAATCTCTTATATCCACGCAGAGGCATACGCAGCCGGCGAGTTAAAACATGGTACCATTGCACTGATCTCCGAGCAGGTACCTGTGATCGCCATTGCTACCCAGGAGCATATTTTTGCAAAAACCATCTCCAATGTACGGGAAGTAAAGGCAAGAGGCGCTTTTGTGATCCTCCTTGTAAAAGACTCTGCTGTGATCGAAGATGATATCGCCGATGTTCAGATCCGTATCCCGGATATTGCAGACAGCTTTACTGTGTTCCCGATCGCTGCTATCTTACAGCTGATCGCATATTATGCATCTGTAGGAAAGAACCTGGATGTGGACCAGCCAAGAAACCTGGCAAAATCCGTTACTGTAGAATAAAATAAGAATACTGGGGAAAAAATCCCCAGTATTCCGTTTACAATATTCTATATGTTTTATGTAGCAGTTTTATTTCTGCTTTTTCCATTCCTGTTTCTTCTTTGCCAGTTCCATGATAATATCAACGGCACCTTCCTGTCCTACAGCGCTGCTGTTGATACACATATCATAGCTCTTTGGATCGCCCCATTTTTTATTGGAATAGTAATTGTAGTAGCTGGATCTTCTCTTGTCAGTTTTGATCATCAGATCTTTCGCTTTCGCTTCATCTACATTGTAAAGCTCACTGACACGTTTGATCTTGTCTGCTTCATCTCCGGTGATAAATACACTGACTACATTTGGATAATCTTCCAGAGCGTAATCAGCACAACGTCCGATAATAACACAAGGACCTTCATCAGCCATTTTCTTTATGGTATCAAACTGTGCAAGGAAGATCTTATGATTGATCGGCATATCCGAATAACCGGTAGCTGTATAACCCATAGAATAAGAATCCATTACCAGAGAATAAAGAAAACTGCTGGTTGGGCGCTCGTCATGTTTTTCAAATAATTCTTCACAAAGTCCGCTGTGCTTTGCAGCCTGGGCAAGGAGCTCCTTATCATAGCATTTAACTCCCAGTTTTTCAGCAAGCATCTCTCCTATCTTCTTGCCGCCGCTTCCGCTCTGTCTTCCGATGGTGATAATAAGATTTCCTGACATAAAACCTACCCTTTCCGCTTAGCGTCTGATGTCTGTTCATCTCGCCGTTCGTTATATTTTTTCTAGCATTTATCTTTTATACCTGTATTATAACTCAAAAATTCAGAAAAGTATATAGAAATATAAAAATGTCCGACAAATGTCGGACAAATAGGCTATTCAGGTAATGTATTCAAAAGCTTTTCAAAATATTCGGGAAGCGGGGTTGTAAATTCCATATACTCTCCTGTACGTGGATGGATAAATCCTAAAATTCCAGCGTGAAGAGTCTGCCCTTCCAGTCCGGCAATAGGACATTTTCCAGGTCCGTAAACCACATCTCCCAAAAGAGGATGTCCGATACTTGCCATATGAACACGAATCTGATGGGTACGTCCTGTTTCCAGCCGGCATTCCACATGCGTATACTGGCGGAAACGTTTCAGAACCTTATAATGGGTCACTGCATTTTTTCCATGATTATAGTTAATGCTCATTTTTTTACGGTCTGTAGGATGACGTCCAATAGGAGCATCAATGGTACCTGTATCATCTTTTAACATACCGTGGACAATGGCCTGATACCGCCTGGTAATAGAATGTTCCTTTAACTGAGCCGCAATGGAATTGTGGGCCATATCATTTTTGCAGGCAGTAATAACACCTGTGGTATCCATGTCAATGCGGTGGACGATGCCAGGACGCATTACACCGTTAATACCGGAAAGCTGGTCCTTGCAGTGATACATCAGCCCGTTTACCAGTGTGTGTGAATAATGACCGGCAGCCGGATGGACTACCATACCTTTAGGCTTATTGATCAGGATCACATCCATATCTTCATATAAGATATCCAGATCCATATCTTCCGGTTCGATCTCCGGTTCTACCGCTTCCGGGATATCTAAGGAGATCACCTCGCCTTCTTCCACCTGATAACTGGCTTTTACAGGTTTGCCATCTACCAAGACCAGGCCGCTTTTTAACAGTTTCTGGATATAAGAACGGCTTAACTGTTCATTTACAGTAGAAAGGTATTTGTCGATCCGCAGACCGCTGTCTGCTATTTCCGGGAAAAGTTCCTGTTTCACTGATCTCCGCCTTTCTTTTTAAAGCTGAATACAGCCATATCCTCGTCTTTATAATAGAACATGATCAGAAGTACCAGTCCAACAGCGGAGCATGTTACATAACAGTCTGCTACATTAAAGATTGGGAAGTTGATCAGGGAAAAATACAGGAAATCCACTACGTAGCTCTGGGTAATGCGGTCGATCATATTTCCAACAGCGCCGGAAGCAATAAGCATCAGGCATACAGCAAGAGGACGGTAATGTTTTCCATCAGGCATACGCCATAACATGTAAAGAACTCCTGCAAGAACTAAAACAGCGATCAGGAAAAAGAACAGCTGCTTCTCCTGGAGCATACCAAAAGCAGCTCCTCTGTTTTCTGAATAATAAAGTTCAAATACACCCCGGATGAGTACCAGAGGGGTTTCCCTTTAAATATGCGCTGGCAAGCCCCTTTGTCCACTGATCTAATCCCACCAGGATCACAAACCCTATGAGAAAACGTACAAAGAGGGAACGTTTTTCTTTTGTCATTTTCTGTCTCCTTCATTACCGCCGCAGATCAGGTCAAAACCTGTTTTCATCTCTTCTTCTGTAACAGTACGGTCTACATAGACATTTCCCACTGTTTTTAAAAGAATGAATTTTACTACGCCGGAATCCATTTTTTTATCATTTTTGTTGTTGCGTAAACGTCTTTCCAGTCAAGACCGCTTACAGTAACAGGCATTTCAAAAGCTTCAAAGGTATTTTAATGTCCTGTACCTGCTCTTCGCTGATCATTCCCCGCAGAGCGCTGATCTTAGAAGCTGCAATACATCCAAGACCTACACAATGACCGTGAAACTCTTTGAAATTCATTAATTTCTCTACAGCATGTCCCAGGGTATGACCAAAGTTTAACAGGGCGCGCTCTCCCTGCTCCGTAGGATCATTTTCTACTACCTGCTTTTTGATCTCATTGCTGCGATATACCATATCTTCACAAACAGCCAGGTCTCTCTTTAAAATAGACTCCCTATTGTCTTTTAACCACTGATAATAAGATGCGTCCTTGATCAGTCCATGCTTGATCACTTCGCCCATTCCAGAGGAGAACTGCTCTTTTGGCAGGGTTAAAAGGGTATTCAGATTGGTATAGACCAGTCTTGGCATGTGAAAAGCACCTACCATGTTTTTGTAGGCATCAAAATCAACACCTGTTTTTCCACCGATACTGGAATCTACCTGGGAAAGCAGGGTCGTAGGGATCTGGATAAAATCAATGCCTCTTAAATAGGTAGCAGCCGTAAAGCCACACATATCGCCGATCACACCGCCGCCTAAAGCAGCTAACATATCCTTACGGTCAAAATGCTCTAAAATGAGATGTTCATAGATTTTTTTTACTGTATCCAGATTTTTATTCTCTTCTCCAGCCGGGATAACAAAATAAGAGATCTTCTTACAGCATTTGCTTAAACGTTCTTTTACTTCTTCCAGATATAAAGGAGCCACATTGGTATCTGTAACAATACAGATCTTGCGCTCAGACAGATGGAATTTGTTTACTTCTTCTGTCAGCTTTTCAAAAGATGGTTCCATTACAATATCGTAGATCGGTTTCTGGTCTTTATATACATTCAGGCGTTTTGACATATCATTCTCCTTAGTCCTGTTTTTCGTATTTTTACATAGAAAATCGGCAGACTCATCAGGGGTCTGCCGCATGCTTTGGTATTATAAATGGATGTTCAGGCTGGACATGTCCACTCCTGAGCTGACACCTGCTGACAGGATGTCCTGAAAATCACCAGACAGTTCCACGGAATCAGGTGTTGCAATGAAGATGTAATTGGAAATCTTCTGGAGATTTCCGTTCATGGAATAAGTTGCTCCGGAAGTGAAATCAATGATCCGCTGCGCGGTTTCCATATGAATTCCTTCCATATTAAGTACAACTGCTTTTCCAGAGAGAAGATAATCACAGATATCTCTGGAGTCGTCCATAGAAGTAGGTTTGATCATTGTCACTTCCATACTTCTTCTCATAGGAACTACTTTTGGATTTGAACGGCCTAAAAATTTTGGCTTTTCTTGTCCCTCTGGCTCATCTTCCGGTTCTGTATTATTTCTCTTTGAGAAAGTCCTTTCTTAGGAGCTTCATCTTCAAAGTCATCATCCAGGTAGTAATCGTCCTCGTCATCTTCAGAACTTAACCGCATGGTATCCATTAACTTACCTAACAGACTCATTTTACTCTCTCCAATCCTCTTTTCATGCTGCTTACTGGGCAGCACCATATAGCCGGGCACCGAAAATGCCGGTTCCGACTCTTACCATGGTAGCGCCTTCTTCAATAGCAACCTGATAATCTCCGGTCATACCCATTGAAAGCACATCCATAGTAACATTATCGATGTTTTTCTTACCTATGTCAACAGCAAATTCATATAATTTTTTAAAAACTTCTCGATTTTCCTCTGGATTCTCTACAAAAGGCGCAATTGTCATAAGCCCCTTAATACGTACATGGGGGAATTTTGCGATCTCCCGGATCGCTGCTTCTGTATCTTCCAGGAAAAAGCCGTATTTGCTCTCTTCTTTTGCCACATTGACTTCCAGTAAAATGTCAGCAACCATATCTTTTTTTGCTGCTTCTGTTTCGATCTGTTCAGCCAGGCGTAAAGAGTCTACAGAATGGATCAGGACTGCTTTTCCCATAACCTGATGTACTTTGTTGCGCTGTAAGTGACCGATCATATGCCAGCGTATATCTTCTGGAAGCTCCGGCTTTTTCTGAACGATCTCCTGTACTTTATTTTCGCCAAAATCCCTGGCACCTGCCTCATATGCTTCTTCCAGCATAGGTACCGGTTTGGTCTTGCTCACTGCGATCAGAGTGACCTCTTTTGGATCACGTCCAGCCCGTTTGCAGGCTGCTTCTATATTCTTTCTTACTTCTTCTAACTGTTCTTTAATCATGGTCTGTTCCTCCTTTTTATAATAGAAAAATTACTGATAAAGAAGCTGTCCCTCTCCTACAGAGGACGCGTCTAATACGATATGATCATAAACAGAAAGCCCATAAGTTACATTGTTTTTAATGGTATAATACTCACTGTTGGAGTCCAATATCTCTACCTGGGTGAAGACGGTATATCCTTTATTAATATTGTATACACCCTTCAGGGAAGATGTACGGCCGATCTGGTACCGGTCAGAAGACTCTGGACGGATAATATAATCTCCTGCCTTAAAATCACCTTCTTCATCCACTGCAATATAGTAGAATTCATCATCTTCAAAGCCAATATTGGCAGGCACAAAAAGAATGGATGTACCGTTGGCATCATAAATCTCCTTGTTAAATCCAATGTCCATGGAGTCACCGCCCTGGGCTGCATAGGATTTTGGCAGCATGTAAAAGTTCTTTTCTGTAACCGCACTTACAGGGATCTTTAAGCCCTTTGCCTGAGGCTGTTCGATCTCAAAATCAATAAAGCGGTCCATAATGAACTGGGCCATATAGCGGTTCATATCCAGCTTACCATAAACAGCCCCGTCTTTTCCAGTAAAAGTAGAATAATCTGCCGTGGTTTTCAGGTCATAATCCTTAAAATCCACAGAAAGAGATGTCTTATCTGCATATAAAGAAGCGTCATCATTGGAAAGTGGAAAGACAATGGACCAGTTTTCAGAGGAAGCGATCTTATAGGCAGGTGTTCCGCTTTCGATCAGATCCCCGGATTTGTGGATATTTTTTGTATAATTGGCTTTGTTAAAACTTTCTGCTTCTATATCAGAAGGCTGTAAGGACTCATAGGAGTCGATCCCATAGGAAACAACACCAGCTGTATCTGAACGGACCTGCTCAAACACAAGACTGGAATCCTGGGAGATCTTATCTAACTGGTCTAAGGCACTGAAACTGGAATATTCCATAACAGAAGCCTCTAAGGAATATCTGGCGTCATAAATAGAGTCAAATTTTTCATCAGACATGGAAAGCACATAGGAAGATAACTGCTTTTTCAGGTCTGCAAGGTTTTCATCAGGAAGTGCCTGGTTTTCTATACCATTTTCTTTTAACAGGGAATCCAAACGCCCGGTCTCATCTAAAGAATAGATCCGGGTTCCCACAGAGGCCCGCTTTCCCTCTCTGAGGTAATAATTGATATAACCACTGTTCTGGGCATTTCGCACCTGTTCATCCCGCAGGATCAGGCCGGTATACTGTTTGTTGTTTACGATACCGCCTTCTACTACTTCATAGAACTGTACTTTATCCCGTCTGAAATAGGCGAAAATATTAAAAAGCATATATAGGAAAATGATCCCGAAAATGATCACGCCCACATTTAGATTATGAGGTCTTCTGTAAGGGATTATCTTCCTGTTCTTCTTTTTTGACATGGAACCAGGACTCTCCTTTAAAACTATGATGTTGGGGTCAAAAGGTATTTTGCCCCCTATGATACCAAGTTCAAAAATCCTCCTGCAAACAAGCTTGCATCGGATTTGCGACCTTTTGACCCTGGTATCATTCAAAGACTACCTTCCGCACAAGGCATACGGTTGACCCTTGTGCGGCAGGCAGCCTTTCTGCTCCTGTCTGTTATTCTATCACAGAATATGTATCATTACAATGAAATAATTACATCACCTTTCGCGCACTCTGGAAGCTCATCTGCATCCATAGAGATGCTCAGAACAAAGGTTACATGATATTTATCACTGATTTTTTTCAAAGTCTCATAGGTTTCGGTGATATCTGCACCCTCCAGTGCGGACAGTTTTAAGAAGCTGTCCAGGTACATGGTTTCAAGGTCATGATCCTGGGAAATAATTCCACAGATAAATCCTAAAAATCCTTCAGCGGATGCAACTGGAAATTCATTTACATTGATAAGACGGATACGGTTGTTCAGCTCATACATGTGCTGAGCACTCTTATCAAGATATACGACTGTTCCGTTAGCCCCTTTAATAGCTGCATTAGCCATATCTAACAGATGTTTTGTTTTGCCTTTACCCTTTTTTCCTGCAATAATCTGAACCATAGCGATCTCCTCCTTGAGTTATATATGTTGTATAAAAAATCAATTGAGATTATCTTGATTATAGTATAAATTCATGCAAAACGCAATCACTATTTGACAATTTTAGAAATTATATTTGTCATATTGTCATATAAATGAGGTCGGCTGTCAGATTTTAGTACAACAGATATAAATTCTCTGTCAGAATCGTCTTTTTCAGCCATGATCAGACAATATCCGGCTGCTTTGGTAGTACCGGTCTTTCCGGAAAATACAGTAAGGCCATCTGGCGTCTCCTGCTCTCCTGTAAGATACCAGTTTCCGCCTCTCCAGGTCTTTGAAACGCTTTGTCCTGCTCCATTGGTATAATTGGCAGTATAAGCAGTGGAACCTGTTACAGTACGGAATTCCGGATATTTTAAAGCCTCATTAAAAATAAGGTACAGATCATATGCAGTTGTATAATGATCCTCATCATGAAGACCATGTGGATTCATAAAATGAGTATCCGTAGCTCCAAGGCGCTTTGCCTCTTCATTCATCATATCGGCAAAAGCATCAATGCTTCCTGCCATATGGATAGCAATAGCCGCTCCGGCATCATTTCCGGAAGGAAGCATCAGTCCATAAAGCAGCTGCTCTAAAGTAAGGGTATCACCCGGCTTGATACCGCATAAGGTAGCTCCTGACTCAGAGATCACAGCATCCTCTGTTACAGTAACCTGGTCCTCTAAATTGCCGTATTTAATGGCGATCAGGGATGTCATTACTTTCGAAATGCTGGCCGGGTACATTTTTTCAAAAGCATCTTTACTGTAAAGGACCTCACGGTCTGTAAGGTCAAAAAGAGCTCCGGCCTGTGAAGTTACATCTTCCGGATCAAAAGAACCTTCATCGGAGATAACACACAGATCCGAAGCAAATCCCTTTGCTGCCTCATCTTCAGCAGCAAAAGAAGCCTCAATGGAAGGAACCCGTTCCTTCAGTGAATATGCGTCTTTCAGGCCGACGGAACAGCCGGAAAGACACAGGGAACCGGACAGGATCAGTCCCGCGGCTAAAGCCGAAAACGGCATCTTTTCATTATCGTACTACCTCTCTCCACTCCATATCGCCTCTGTCAAGTGCCTTGATCAGAAGTTCTGCAGTAGCCAGATTCGTAGCCAGAGGGATATTGTAGGTATCGCACAGGCGTACTACGTCGTTTACATCTGGTTCATGTGTTTTTGGAGTTAAAGGATCACGCAGAAAAATAACCAGATCCATCTGGTTGTGTTCGATCTGCGCTGCCATCTGCTGGGTTCCGCCTAAGTGGCCAGCCAGGTATTTATGGATATTTAAGTTGGCAACCTCCTCGATCAGTCTTCCGGTGGTGCCGGTTGCATACAGTGTATGCTTGCTTAAAATACCTCTGTAAGCGATACAGAAATTCTGCATCAGTTTCTTCTTTGCATCATGTGCGATCAGTCCTATTGTCATATCTATAACCCTCCTTGGATCAATAATGTCGTGGTACTCTCTGAAGACCTGCGTTTAGCACCAGTCCCATACCAATAAAAATACTGATAAGCGAACTGCTTCCGTAACTGATAAACGGAAGGGGAAGTCCGGTATTAGGGAAAATGCCGGTTGCAACTGCAATATTTGCAAAGCCCTGAAAAGCGATCAGGGTGGCCATACCTGTACAGATCAGTCTTCCTGCCAGGTCTTTTGCTCTGGCTGCCATCATAAGGCACTCATAAACGATCAGCAAAAACAGAATGATCACGATCACACAGCCAATAAAACCAAGTTCTTCACCGATCACGGCAAAGATAAAGTCTGTCTGCTCTTCTGAAAGGAAATTTCCGTTTTTAACAGAGGCGATCGTTGTATTAAACAGTCCCTTACCTTTTAACTGTCCGGAGCCAATGGCGATGATGGAGTTATTCTGCTGGTAACGTGCTTCCCCGTATCTGTCAGGATAGAACCATGCTAAAATTCTGCCTGCCTGATACTCTTTGATAAAAGGAATCAGACCGTGTAAAAGCAGATAGACACAGGTTCCCACCATAGGGATGGTTACAGCTAAAACTCCCACGATCCACCGGTAGCTGATGCCTGCTGAAAAGACGATTCCCAGCACGATCACCAGTGTAACCAGGCAGGTGGAAAGGTTTGGCTGCTCAAAAATGAGCATAGCCGGTACTGCAAAAAGCGCTGCTGCAATGGCAACTGTGCTTACATTATTTATTTTTTCCTGATATTTCATAAAATACCAGGAAAAAGTAATAATCAGACCAATTTTTACAAATTCGGAAGGCTGAAGCTGTCCAAGTACCGGAACTTCGATCCAGCGTTTTGCGTTGTTGACAGATTTGCCCCAGATCAGTACTGCGATCAGACTGCAGATACACAGCAGATAAATGATCGTACTGAAGTTTAATATCTTATGGTAATCGATCAGAGAAAGACAAATGGCGATCACAAGACCTACCATAACACCCATCAGCTGTTTGGTAACAAAATCAGGATCCTTATTGGTAGCACTGCGTACTACCAGGACGCCGATCACATTCAGGGCGATCATATAGGCCATAAGACGAAAGTTATAATTTCTAAAGTCGTAATCAAAAAACATATTAGTATAGCCCCTTGCTGGACATGGACCGTATCGGTATATCCGCACGGAGTACAGGCAGGTGATGGATCTGACCATCTGAAAAACTGCCTGCATCCATGGTAAGACGCACTGCGTCTTTTTCTATCTTCATGTATTTGGAAATGACACGGATCATGTCATTTTTTATCGCTGCTATCATCTCCGGTGAACATCCTGCTTTATCAGATAAAAGAAGAAAGGTAAGCCGGAGCTTTGCGGTATCTTTGGAACACCGTAATCTCAACTGCCATCACCCCTTATGCCCTTCTTAAGATCCTGGAAATTTTTGCCAGGATACCGGCTGTTTCTCCCGGAGACTCCATGGGAACATTCTGTCCAAGCAGGCGTCTGCATACATTTAAATAAGCCTGTCCTGCGGCAGATCCCATACCCACTAAAGGTTCTCCCTGGTTTGTGGAGACCACGATGTTTTCGTCATCGGGAATGGCTCCGATCATATTCACCGCCAGGATATCCTGTACATCGGTTAATGACATCATATCTCCCCGGCGTACCATATCTGCACGGATCCTGTTTACGATCAGGTCAATGGCACCGATCTGGGCGTGTTCTAACAGACCAATGATACGGTCTGCATCCCGGATCGCCGAAACTTCAGGTGTGGTAACTACCAGTGCCCGGTCTGCACCGGCAATGGCATTGTAAAAACCCTGCTCAATGCCTGCGGGACAATCCAACAGGATATAGTCGAAATCGTCTTTCAGGTCATCGGTGAGTTTGATCATCTGCTCAGGTGTCACAGCGGATTTATCTCTTGTCTGTGCAGCTGGCAGAAGGTAAAGGTTTGGATATCTTTTGTCTCTTATCAGGGCCTGCTTCATACGGCAGTTTCCTTCTGCAACGTCTACCAGATTGTAGACAATGCGGTTTTCCAGTCCCATAACTACGTCCAGGTTTCTAAGGCCGATATCTGTATCGATCAGAACGACCCTTTTTCCCAGAACAGCCAGTCCTGTTCCCACATTTGCAGAAGTAGTGGTTTTACCTACCCCGCCTTTTCCAGAAGTAATCACAATGACTTCACTCATAGGAACCTCCTGAAAAATTGAGTTTATATTACTTTACCAATTTATTGTACATTAAATTGCGCAAATTTACCAGTATTTTTTTGAGTTCAACCAAAAATTCACCTATAAATCCAGTAGGCTGCTGAAAAATGGTTTCTTTAAAGGAAGAACTTTTAATTCTCCATTCTCTACAGAAGCGATCATGGTTCCTTTTCCCAGTTTGTGGTTCTTTTCATTAAACCGGCTGGTGTGATTTCCGATGCGCAGCTGCAGGGGAGACATGGAAAAGGCAAGAATCACTGCCTGGTCATTTCCCGCTGCACCGGCTGTAACGGTTCCCTTTAGTTCTCCTAAGATGATCACATTTCCCTTGGCTGTTACCCTGGCGCCATGTTCCACATCACCGATGATCACAATGCTGGCTTCTGACTCCAGGGTATCTCCTCTTTTTAAGGTTCCCCGGTAAAACTGGCCGGTCTGTGCACTTAATTCCATTAATTTTTCATTTAGTGCCTTTTCACAGCGTTCGATCCGCTCTGCATCTGTATCTAACAGGCAGAGGATCTGAAGCTGTGAGTTCTCTGTAATTGTATTTACGATCTGAAATTCTTCTTCGGCGGACAGAGGCCTTCCTTCCAGAGTCAGTGTCATCTGGGCATTTCCCCAGAAACGGGCACTGTCTCCAAACTTTTTTGCAATACTGGCAAGAAGGTCCGGAAACGGCAGGTCGGGATTTAGGATCACCGTCATACCCGCCTTGCTGCTTTTAATAACGATTCCATCCTGCATAGAAACATTCACCTCTTTTTAATCTCCAACAGTTACATTTGATACACTGGAAGCACCGGAGCCTAAAACCTGCTCCAGACTTGTATATCCGTAGTAATATTCATAGACTTTTTTTCCAAGGGTAGCTGCGTTGGTACCTGCGTATCCATAAGGAATATTTACAGTCACAGCGATCTCCGGATTGCTGTAAGGTGCAAAGGATACGAAGAATGCATGGTTTGCGCGGCTGCGGTCCTCCTGTGCAGTACCGGTCTTTCCGGCTACTTCTACAGGACTTCCTGCAAATACAGATTTTGCGGAACCGTCGGTAACAACCCGCCGGATACCTGCCTGTACTGCATCCCAGGTACTGTCTGCCGCATCCACATGGGAGCTGACAGAAGGAGTATAATCTGTGATCAGATTTCCATCTGAATCAGTCAGTTTATCTAAAAGACTTAACTCAAATACAGTTCCCCTGTTTGCAACAGCAGCGATATAACGGGAAAGCTGTACATTGTTATAGGAGTTGGTACCCTGTCCCATTGCAGAACGTTCCGGGTCCTCTGTAGTAAGGTGTGGTTCTGTTTCCGGCAGTTCTACACCGGAGGTATGGTCCAAGCCAAACATGCTGGCATATTTACGGATCGTGGAAAGTCCCTTTTCCGGTGAATAGGTTCCGTCAGCTGTCATACTTAAGCGGTGTCCAAGTTCTGCAAATACTACGTTACAGGAGTTCTGGATACCTGCGATGATATCTTCGGTGCCATGTCTGCCTGGATAGATCCAGCAGTTGATCGGCGGATTTGCCTGGTCATATACACCGGTACAGTCAATAGTATCAGAAAGGGAGATCACTCCTTCTTCCAGTGCAGCAATAGCTGTGATCGGTTTGAAAGTAGATCCCGGAGCCTTGATAGCCTGGGTAGCGTTGTTGTAAAGCGGATTGGACATATCGCTTTGCAGTTTTGCAAAGTAAGCTGCATCTACGCTTCCGGACATACGGTTATTATCATAACTTGGATAAGAAACCAGGGCACGGATTTCTCCTGTCTTAACATCTGTTACAACACAGCCTGCTGTACAGGGATCAAGCGCCAGCTGGGCCGGTGTCAGCTCCAAATCCGCGATCTTATTTTTGATAAAATTATAAGTGTAAGCACTGTCTCCTGTTGCAAGTCCGGCACGGGCCTGTGGATCATCCCGTAAAACGCCCTGTGCAAATAATGCAAGGCACAGCTGGCTTCCTGTGATCACATTATCATTGACCAGGTAGCGGAACATACGCTTGGTAAAGTTTTTATCATCCTGAAGCTGGGCAATGATATAATCTACTAACTGGCTGTAAATATCATCTGCATTGGAATATTTACTGGAAGCTGCCAGCCTGGTGGTATCTACCCAGTTTCCTGCAATACCGCTGTAAATATAGTCCCTCAGGCTGATGGTGCCAGCTTTCCAGGCCTGATACTCCTGGGAATTCTGGTCGATCTTATCTCTCTGGACAATGCCGGAGTTATCTGAGGAAAGGAAACTGTAAATATAGTTCATATAGCTTGCCATATCCTTTGGAAGATCATTCATGGCAGCCGCATGGTCACTTAAAAGTTCTCCCCTTATAGCAGTTAAGATCTGATCCCTGGAAGCTGTGTAGGTGCGGTAGATCTGCTTTTCAATATCGGAAGCATTCTCTCCTGCCATGGCATCCAAAGCACGTTGTTATTGATCAGCTGATAATAAGCATTCTTTACAGGAATTGGCTTTTTGGAACCATCTCTTACAGTGGCCGGATCAATATCTTCGTTTACAAGGAATTTGGTAATGATACCGGCTAACTGCTGCTCGATCAGATTATAGGTAGCGATCTGCAGATCCCTGTCAATGGTCAGGTAAACGTCATTTCCTGCCTGTGCATCCTGCTGCTCAATGATCTCTCTCGGGCGTCCCATGTTATCTACATACATACGGGTATAGCCTTTTTCACCCTGAAGATCTAATTCCATGGATTTTTCAATGCCAATACGTCCTACAATATCATTAAGGTCATACTTGTCGACCCCATTGACTGCATCGCTCTTCTGTCCTTCCTTGGAACTGTTCCACTCTTCGTTTAAGCTGTCGATCTGGTCTTCCTGGACTTTTCCTGTATAACCGATGATCGGAGCAAAATACAGACTGTCATTGTATACACGGATAGATGACGGTTCAATGGAAACACCCTTTAAATCAGCCGCATTTTCATTGATCTCCGTCATAGTCTCCTGGCTGATATTGGTGGCAACGGTGGTACTCTCGTATTTCTGGAACCGGGTCAGCTCCATGGTATAGATGATATTGATCATATCAAGGGCCGTCTGGTCAGAAAGTTCCATTGATTTCCGTCCGCATCTTTCATATCTGCCAGTTTATAGCCCTGACGGGAGGAACCCTTCTTTAATTCAAAGGCTTCCCTTGCAGTAATGTTGGAAGGGTATTTTCCTGTATCATCATCTAACTGCTGAGAAGAAATACCGTAAAAATTCAGAAGAAAACGTTTTTTAGCAGCATTGGAAGTACTGGTAAAATAGGGCTGTCCATTTTCATCTAAGGCGATCTCCAGCTTTCCGTCGATCTTTTCCCCACGGCGTTCCAGGATCGTCACAAGACGGTAGATCATGGCATTGCGGTCAGCTGCCTTTGGATAATCTCCCAGGTCCTGAATGGCAACTGCATAAGCCAGCTGATTATAAGCCAGCAGATTTCCATTACGGTCATAAATATTACCTCTGGTACCGGGAGTGGTCACCAGTTTTTCTGTTCGCTGCATATAACTTTCCTGATAGGAACTGCCGTCTAAGATCTGCATCCGGAACAGTTTACAGATCAGACCTATAAACATAAGAGTAAATATAACAGCCAGGGCAAAGAGGCGTGAAGTAATCACTTTTTTAAGAAATTCCCTGGTCACTTCCAGCAATTCATTAAACAATGGTCGTATCTCTCCTTTTTCCAATATCTTCCAGTCTTCTGCTGGCTGAAAGGAACAGCCGGTATACTAAAAGGGTGGTCACTGCAGTAAATATGATCTCCGGCAGCATGATCTTTAAAAAGTAATACGGAAGATTTAAACGTCCGCGGATCAGGAAGCGGAATACATAAATGTATAAGCTGTACCATAAACCATTTAAAATACTTAAGATCAGAGGAAGGGTGATATAATCCTCATAATAATATTTGGTAAAAATACCGTTGAAATAACCAATGTATACGTAGATCAGCGTATAAAAGCCAAATGGCCCGCTGTAGAAAAGATCCAGCAGCAGACCAGATAAAAAGCCGTAAAACATGCCTGCGTTCCGTCCGTGGATAAACCCGAAGGAAAAGGTAAGGATCAGAAGCAGGTTGGGTGTTGCCGCCAGAAAAGGCAGCAGGGGGAATACGCAGTTCTGCACAGTAAAAGCCAGGAGGATCAAAAGTATATTTAAGAGGATCTGTTTGATTTTTCCGTTATTCACTATTCTACCGCCTCATCACTGTTTTTAAGATCTGTTAAGATCAGAACTTCCTGAAGATTGTCAAAATCCGCAGCCGGGATCAGATAACCGGACTGGGTCAGATGATCCGGATCAATGGATACATCCACTGCATAGCCGATCAGGATACCCGGAAGATATTTGGTACTGATATTGGAAGTAATGATCTGGTCTCCGTTTCTAAGCACTGCGTCCCTGGAAAAATCTGTAAGTTTTAATCTTCCCTGTTCATAAAGGGTCAGGTCACCAGCAACAATACAGTTATAGGAAGAGTCCAGTGACATAGCGCCTACACGGCTGGAATCATCGATAATGGAACGGACCGTAGCATAATTGGCACCTACGTCTGTTACGATACCTACCAGACCACCGTCTGCTACTACGTTCATATCCACAGCAACCCCGTCAGAGGATCCTTTATTGATACGGAACACCTGGAACCATTTTTCAGAGTCTCTGGCGATCACTCTTGCGCCGATCTTGTTGTACTGCATGTACTCCTGGTCTAACTTGTACAGCTGGCGCAGGCGGTTTAACTCAAACTGCTCTGCCTGAAGCCTGTTATTGTCTTCTGTAAGCTGGGCAACCTGGGTTTTCAGGTTTTCATTTTCTGCCAGGGCAGCTTTTAATTTTCCATAATCGGTAAGTTCATTGTAAAGACCGGTACCTACTTTATTGACACCGGACTGTATAGGGATCAGAAAGTATCCCACGCCAGTACGGAGCGGTTCCATAATACCATCTTTTAAAGAAGTGATACCAATAAGCAGGATACAGAAGGCTGTAAGACCTGCCAGTATATATTTGCTGCGATTTGATTCCATGGATATCTGTTTTCCTTTACATGTATAACTAAATGATCTGCTGCTGACGAAAGCTTAAAAAACGCTTATCCCCGATAATAATATGGTCCAAAAGAGAAATACCTATTACATTGCCTGCCTCCTGTACCCTGCGGGTAAGAAGGATATCTGACTCACTGGGAGAAGGATCCCCGCTGGGATGATTATGGACCAGGATCATGCTCACTGCCAGGCAGCGGAGCCCCTCGATCAAAATCTCCCTGGGCGTAACCACAGAAGCATTGACTGTGCCTTTTGAGACCAGAAGGTCCCGTATCAGATTCTGCTTTGTATTTAAGAACATGACCCGGATCTCCTCCTGCTCTAAATGGCGCATATCTTCCATATAATAGTCTGCAATCTGCTCCGGATGAGTAAAGGAAACCGGTGTTTCCCTGGCTTTGCAGTTCCAGATCCGCCTGGAAAGTTCACCGATGCACATAAGCTGGGCACCTTTTACCTTTCCACGCCTTTGATGCGGCAGTAATCTTCCAGGGAATGATGCAAAAGCCCCAGCAGCCGGTTTTCCTGCCCTTCCAAAGACAGGATCTGTCTGGCAAGCTCCAGGGAAGTTTCCTCTCTGCTTCCGGTGCGTATGATAACAGCTAAAAGTTCTGCGTCTGTCAGGGAAGCGGCACCTGACTCAAGGCATTTCTCATAAGGCCTGTCTTCTTTTGGAAGTTGTTTCATTGTTAATTTCTGCATATGCTCTCCTCCTGTAAAAGGCACCTCTCCAAGTACGCAAAGCAGAAGGATTTCACTTATCGTAAACTCACGAATCCCGCACTTACGTGCTCTATTGCCTGCTTACGCAGGCGATTCGTTCGTTAATGGTTTGCGAAAAGCAAATGTCTGCTTACGCAGCCGCTTGTTTTTCGCTGCACACATTAAATCATACGATAAATGATCAGGGCAATGGCAATGCCGATAATACTTGCCATAGTGATCTTGATGGTAAGTCCCAGAGTAATGACCAGTATGCCAAAGTTAATGACTAAAGGTGAATCAAGACCAAATGACTGCCAAAATTCAACCAGCTCAGCCATGAAATGCCGTTGGCAAGCTGTCCCATAAAGCCTCCTAATACAATGCCTGCAAGTAACATGATCAGAAGGATCCAGAAATTCTTACGTACCATAAACACTCTCCTTAAGTTATCAGTTTACCATAAGTTGTTTTTCATGTCATCTTAAGTTTTTCAAAACTCCATCGTCTAAAAGCTGTTGTAAAGACTTAAGAATTCCCAGTTTTGCATGGTACCAGGTAAGTCCGCCCTGGAAGTAAACGGCATATGGAGGCTTAATAGGACCATCAGCACTTAATTCAATGGAAGATCCCTGGACAAATGCACCCGCAGCCATAATGACCTGACTGTCATAACCTGGCATATCCCATGGCTCTGGTGTTACAAAGCTGTCTACAGGAGCAGCTGCCTGAATTCCTTTGCAGAAAGAGATCACACCCTGGGCAGAACCGAAGGTGATCGCCTGGATAATATCGTGACGGGATTCACTGCCATTTGGAACAACGCCGTATCCCAGTCTTTCGTATACATTAGCTGCAAAGATCGCACCCTTTAAGGCACCTGCAACTACAGTCGGGGATAAGAAAAATCCCTGATACAGCTGCTGGTTTAAACCAAGGCTTGCGCCTACTTCTTTTCCAAGGCCTGGAGCGCTTAAACGGTAAGATGCACGGTCTACGCACTCTTTCTTTCCTGCAATATAGCCGCCGATAGGAGCAAGGCCGCCTCCCGGGTTTTTGATCAGGGAACCTACGATCATATCAGCTCCAACATCGGTAGGTTCAATGGTCTCTACAAATTCACCATAGCAGTTATCTACCATACAGATAACTTCCGGTTTAATCTTCTTTACAAAAGCGATCAGCTCGCCGATCTGTTTTACAGAAAAGTAGGACGAGGATCATAACCTTTGGAACGCTGGATGGTCACTAATTTTGTCTTTTCATTAATGGCTTTTGCGATATTTTCATAATCAAAGGTGCCATCCGGCAGAAGATCTACCTGGCGGTAGCTTACGCCGTATTCTTTTAAAGAACCTACGGAGTCGCGGATACCGATGACTTCTTCCAAAGTATCATATGGCTTGCCAACAGGGGAAAGCAGTTCATCTCCCGGACGTAAGTTTCCGGATAATGCAATGTGAAGGGCATGGGTTCCGGAGATCAGCTGAGGACGTACCAGGGCGCTTTCAGCATGGAAAACACTGGCATAAACATCCTCTAATGTATCACGGCCAAGGTCATTGTAACCATAACCGGTGGTTGCAGCGAAATGGATATCGCTGACTTTATTATCCTGCATTCCTTTTAAGACCTTTAACTGGTTGTATTCTGCAGTCTGGTCGATCCGCTCAAAACGCTCCTTCAGACTTTTTTCTATATCTGCGGCATAATCAAGAACTTCTTTGCTGATACCCAGCTGTTCATACATACCGTCTAAAACATTCTGTTCCATTATGTGATAACTCCTATCTTTATTAAATTGCTCTTTTTTCGGTTTGCTATTTTAGCACGATTTCTGCCTGTTCGCAATCCTTTAATATATCTGCAAGGATAAGGTCTGTATTTCCCTGATACTGGTCTAAGTCCAGCCAGCGCACATCCTTTTCCCTGCGAAACCATGTAAGCTGCCGCTTGGCAAAATGTCTGGTATCCCGTTTCAGGATATATACGGCTTCTTCTAACGTGCAGCCACCATCCAGATAATCAAGGATCTCCTTATATCCAAGCCCCTGCATGGAAGTCTGTCCCCTGTGACAGCCCATATCTTTTAATTTCTTTACTTCATCTACCAGACCGTTTTCCATCATAATATCCACACGCCGGTCAATGCGCTCGTATAAAACTTTGCGGTCCCTGGTGAGAACATAGTATAAGAAATTATAGGGAGAGTCTTTCTGGTGCATTTCTTCGTTGTGCTGTGAGATTTTTTCTCCTGTCTGTTTGAAATATTCAATTGCACGGATCACACGCTTTATATTGTTTGCATGGATCTGTGCAGCAGCTTCCGGATCCACTTCCTGCAGTTTTTGATGAAGGACCTGAGGCGCATTCTCACCCAGTTTTTCTGCCAGCTGTTCTAACTCTTCACGAACAGGATTTTTCTCATCATTTTCTTTAAAATCAATATCATAAAGCAGAGCCTGGATATAAAATCCTGTGCCTCCGGTAATGATCGGGACTTTGTTGTGAGAATAAATCTCATTCATTGCCTGTTTGGCCATTGTCTGGAATGTTACTACATTAAAATCGTCCTGAGGATCTAAAACGTCGATGAGATAATGAGGAATTCCCTCCATTTCTTCTTTCGTTACCTTTGCAGAACCAATATCCATATGGCGGTATACCTGCATGGAGTCTGCGCTGATGATCTCTCCTCCTACTGCTTTTGCAAGTTCAATCGAAAGAGCGGTTTTTCCTACAGCCGTAGGTCCTGTAAGGATGATAAGAGGCTGTTTTACTGATGTCATGGTCTCTCCTTTATACAATGCGCTTAAATTTCTTTTCCAGTTCGTAACGGCTCATGGAGATGATGGTGGGGCGTCCATGAGGGCAGGCATAGGGATTGTCCAGCTTTAACAGCTGATCGATCAGTTCATTTGCTTCCATGGCGGATAAGTGGTTGCCGCCTTTTACAGCTGCTTTGCAGGACATGGAAGCAATCTTTTCATAAATACTGTCCGGGTTGTGAGCTGCGATCTCATCGGAAAGACCATCGATCATTTCCAGAAGAAGTTCTTTCTTTGCAATGGAAAACAGGTTGGCAGGTACTGCACGGACTGCAAATTCACGACCGCCAAATGGCTCGATTTCAAAACCGATCCTTGTAAAATATTCCATATACTTATTTAAAAGAAGTTCCTCATTTGGATTTAAAGTCAGGATGATCGGCGGCTCCACCATCTGGGAGCCGTAGTCCCTGTCTTTTAAGCTTTTTACTGTCTTTTCATAGAGAACTTTTTCATGGGCCGCATGCTGGTCGATGATATATAAATGATCGTTGTATTCGATCAGCCAGTAAGTGTCAAATAATTGACCGATCAGCTTGTGTTTCAGACGGGACGCCGGATCCAAGAGTTTTTCTCCGAAAAAGTCCAGCTGCTTGGGAGCTGTAACTGGTCTGGTATCAGAAACCGGTTTTGAACTGTCAGGGACAGTATTGCTATCTTTTTCTTTCTCTGTTTCAGATGCAGAAACCGGGATCTTGCTGCCGTTTGCAGGCTGCAAAAAAGCCTTCCGGTTCTCTTCTTCTGCTTTTTTCCTCTCCTTTAACCAGTCTGGCATCATATCCGAAATATCCGGTTCTTTTACCAAAGACGGTTTAGGCGGTGCGATCTGGCGGTAGCTGACAGTATTTAAAGCTGCCGCACTTTTTTCACCAGGGCGCTCTCCCTGATGCTCCAAAACATCCTTCCTCTTTGTCTCAAAAGGTTCCGGCCTTGGAGCTTTTTTCTCCTCAAAGCGCTTAACATCCCGCTCTTCTTTTTCGTTTAAGTTCACATCCGGGATCAGTTCCTTATGAGCTAAGGCATTCGCCACTGCATTCATAGCCTGGTTGTAAATAAACTCCCCATCGCTGAAACGAAGTTCCATTTTCGTAGGATGTACATTTACATCCAGTGTCTGGGGATCGATCTGGAAATGCAGCATGGTAAAAGGATATTTGTGCTGCATCATAAATGGCTTGTAGGCCTCTTCAATGGCTTTTGAAAGGATATTGCTGCGCACATACCGGCCATTGACAAAATAATTTTCATAATTCCGGTTAGAACGGGCAATTACCGGCTTTCCAATATATCCGGTGATCGTAACACCCGGGCAGCTGGCGGAAACCTCTAACAGATTGGCTGTGATCTCACGGCCAAATACTGTATAGATCAGATCTTTCAGGTTATTATTTCCGGACGTATACAGCTTGTTCTGGTTGTTCTGGATAAAACGGATGGAGATATCCGGATGAGATAAGGCAATCTTTTCCACAACCGATGCCACATGAGTTCCTTCTGTAACAGGTGTCTTTAAAAACTTCTTTCTGGCTGGTGTATTAAAAAACAGATTTCTTGCAATGATGGTCGTTCCTTCCGGAGCTCCGATCTCTTCCAGGCTCTTTTCTCTTCCACCTTCGATCTGATATCTGGTACCTGTAAGGGTCTGGGCTGTTTTTGAGATCAGTTCCACCTGGGATACAGCTGCAATACTTGCAAGAGCCTCTCCGCGAAAGCCTAAAGATCCAATGGTCATCAGGTCATCTACTGTATGGATCTTGCTGGTTGCATGCCTTAAAAACGCAGTGGCAACCTGATCTTTTGGAATACCACAGCCATTGTCTGTAATACGGATCAGGCTGCACCCGCCGTCACGGATCTCCACGGTTACAGCTGTTGCCTGGGCATCAATGGCATTTTCCAGAAGCTCTTTTACAACAGAAGCCGGGCGTTCGATCACTTCCCCGGCAGCGATCTTGTTGATCGTAGTCTCATCTAAAACAGAGATGGTAGGCATGATTTCCATCCTTTCTGTGGAATATTTTCCCTGGATCTTTCCATTACAGATCTTTCTGCTACAGATCCATCAGACCATCCAGTATATGTACGGTCATTTCACCAGCTTCTATATCCACATTTAAAATACAGTCTTTGATCGCAGGCAAAAGAAGCTCCTTGCCATTTGGCAGAGCCACTACATATACGTCATTGGCGCCTGTTTCCAGTACATCTTTTACAGTTCCTACTTCTGCTCCTGTATCATCCTTTACCAGAAGGCCGATCAGGTCTGTGATAAAGTACTCATCCGGCTGTAAGGTAACAGCCTGTTCTCTGGTGATCAGAAGATCTTTCTGTCGCCAGGTCTCTACGTCATTGATATTGTCATATCCTTTAAATTTCAGGATGACCATATTTTTGAAGAATTTTACCTGTTCGATCTCTAACGTAGTCTGTCCCTTTCCTGTGTCCAGGATCACTGTCTTCAGCTTTTTAAAGCGCTTTGCATCGTCCGTGGTAGGAAAAACCTTTACTTCGCCTCTTACACCGTGGGTAGAGGTGATCACACCTACACGCAGCATGTTTTCCATAAATAAAATTCCTTTCTATGAACATATGAAAACTATGAAAAAAAGGCTGCCGCAAAATGGCTAAGCCTATTCTGCGACAACCCTCCTCTTTTTACTGAATTTCTACGATTACTTTCTTATCTTCCTTAGAGGCAGCGGCCTTGACTACGGAACGGATTGCTTTTGCGATCCTGCCTTGCTTGCCAATGACCTTGCCCATATCGGCAGGAGCTACCTTAAGTTCGATCAGTGTGTCGTCACCCTTTAGTGATTCACTGACTACTACCTCTTCAGGGTTATCGACTAATGCTTTCGCAATCACTTCGACTAATTCCTTCATCTCTCCACCTCTTTTGATTAAAGATTACTGGATGCCAGCGATCTTTAACAGCTTTCCTACAGTTTCGGTTGGCTGAGCGCCGTTAGCTAACCACTTCTTGGTAGCTTCTTCGTCAAACTTGATTACGCTAGGATCCTTGGTGGAATCATAGTATCCAACTTCTTCGATAAATCTTCCGTCTCTTGGGGATCTGGAATCTGAAACTACGATTCTATAAAAAGGAGCCTTCTTCTGTCCCATTCTTCTTAATCTGATCTTTACTGCCATTGTTACATACCTCCGTAAAATAATCTTTTCTATTTGTTTTCGTTTTTTATATTAGACATACAGGAGCACCTGTCTGACTATCAATGTTTGCCAGAAGCTTAAAATGGAAGCTTCATCTTGCCGCCCATAAGGCCGCCTAAACCGCCCAGGCCTTTCATGCCTTTGCGCTTGCCGCCGCCCATAAGGCCCGGCATCTGTTTCATCATTTTCTTCATCTGGTCAAACTGTTTTACCAGACGGTTTACTTCGCCAATGTCCACACCAGCGCCTTTTGCAATACGCTGCTTGCGGGAAGGATTCATAAGTCCCGGATTGGCCCGCTCTTCTTTTGTCATGGAAAGGATAATAGACTCTACACGGTGCATGGAACGCTCGCCTTCATCCATATCTACACCAGCTAACTGGCTTCCCACACCAGGCATCATGGAAAGGATACTTCCCATACCACCCATTTTCTTGATCTGCTGCATCTGGGAAAGGAAATCGTTGTAATCGAATTCCGCCTTGCGCAGCTTCTGGGATAACTCTTTGGCCTGTTCTTCATCTACCTGGGCAGCAGCCTTCTCGATCAGAGACTGGATATCGCCCATTCCAAGAATTCTTGAAGCCATGCGGTCCGGATAAAACTGCTCCAGATCAGAGAGCTTCTCACCCATACCAATGTATAAAATAGGTTTTCCGGTGACTGAACGAATGGAGAGGGCTGCACCGCCTCGGGTATCGCCATCCAACTTCGTAAGAATAACACCGTCAATACCGATCTTATCGTTAAATGTTCCGGAAACATTGACTGCATCCTGACCAGTCATGGCATCAACTACCAGAATGGTCTGATATACATTTACCGTTTCCTTGATCTGCTCCAGCTCTTCCATCATGCCTTCGTCAATATGAAGACGACCGGCTGTATCCAGGATCACTACATTGAAGCCATTTTTAGAAGCATGTTCTACAGCGGCTTTTGCAATGTCCACCGGGCTGATCTTATCGCCCATGGAAAATACAGGAACATCTACCTTTTCACCATTGATCTGCAGCTGTTTGATCGCAGCCGGACGATATACGTCACAAGCAACTAAAAGAGGCTTCTTTCCTTTGCTTTTAACTTAGCAGCGATCTTTGCTGTAGTTGTGGTTTTACCGGCGCCCTGAAGACCTGCCATCATAATGACTGTGACCTCATTTCCCGGTTTTAAGGCTATTTCTGTGGTTTCAGAGCCCATCAGCTTTACCAGTTCTTCGGTTACGATCTTGATAACCGTCTGTCCTGGTGTCAGGCTTCCGAATACCTCTTCCCCTACGGCTCTTTCCTGAATGGAACTGATGAACTGCTTCACTACTTTGAAGCTTACATCTGCTTCCAGGAGTGCCATTTTAACTTCCTTTAAGGCAGCTTTTACATCTGCTTCAGAAAGTCGGCCTTTGCCCCGCAGGTTTTTGAAAATATTCTGCAATTTGTCGGATAAGCTTTCAAAAGCCATTCATAACCTCCTAAAGTGTGGCTGTAATCTCACCGGATAATTTCCGGATCTGGTCGATCAGAGCCATATCTCTGGTTTTTGCACAGGTATCTGCCAGATCATCTAACTCCCGGATCATCTCCCGGATCTTCATGAACTTGGCTACCAGCTGCAGTTTTGTTTCATATTCTTCCAGTATCTTGTCACACCGCTTTTTCAGATCGTGAACGCTCTGACGGCTGATCCCCTGCTCCTTTGCGATCTCGCTGGGAGAAAGATCATTTAACACCATGTCTTCATAGATACGGCGCTGATGTTCCGTCAGCAGTTCACCATAGAAATCGTACAACAGACCCTGTTCAACGATCTTTTCCATTTCAACCACCTGTGCTATCATACACGATGGCAGAAAGAATGTCAAGTATTTTTACTTGACGTTTTTATAAATATTAATGATCTCTTTTATATCTTCTCTGTCAAGGACCAGATTTTCAGCCAGAGGGTTGATAACGATGTTATCACCACCGGTTGCGCGGATGGCATCAGCCATGGAAAATACAACACAGCCCCAGTCATTGCGCTTATAAGCCTTTTCAAATTCCATCCAGTCAGTAAACAGCGGAAGGAAGGCTTTTTTCTGCTTGTTTGTAATTCTTGGAAGGATCAGTCCCTGTCCCTGCTCTGCACTTAAGCTGTTCTGTCCAACATTTAAGTCACCGTTGTATTTAACAGGAACCAGTAATTTGCTCTTTACCAGTTCATTTAATACAGCGTTCTTCTTTGCAGCGATCTTCTCCTCCCGTTCCGGATAAGATACAGGCCATCTTACTTCTCCTAACAGGTCTGCCATTTCAAAGCGCAGAGCCGGATTGGATACAGGAACCGGAAGCTCTGCTCCTTTTTCCTCAGATGGATCCTCTAAGAAGTCAGAACGGTTCATCAACAGCTGATAGGAGCCGTTATTAATAAGAAGTTTTTCCATTCCAAGGTAGTAAAGCCATGCAAACAGGCTGATCCGTCCTGGAAGTCCGGAATTCTTCTTTGGAACTTCTTTTAAGATCAGGGACTTGTGGTACTGGTTCTCATAGAAATGAAGGGCATGCTTTGCCAGGATCTCCTCAGAGTAAACATCAACGGTTCCTTCAATGATATAAGGAAGTCCGGTACCCTTATCTAAGAGAATATAAAGAGAAGAAGACATCTTTAACTTCTCAACAACCGCATCATAAAGCAGCTGTCCTTTTTCATTGTAATCCGGCATTTCTGACTGCTCATTCATCTGCTGTAAACGGCAGATCATGAAGATGCATTCTTTTACAGAAAGCGGAACCAATAATGCCTCGGAAAGAGTTCCTTCTCCTGCAACCAGGGCAGAAAGTTCATCCTCTCTCTTTTTTGGCAGAAGGGCAGCCAGGTTTTCATCTCTCTCTCCTGCTTTTTTTACAGCCTCCAGGTCATTTTCATTTTCCTCTGGTACGCCCTGAAGATCCTCCATGGTAAGGCCGGAGATCCTGTTAAAATCGATCACCTTTGGTGCAGGTGTTGCCTTAAAAGCAGGCTCTTCTGTCTCACTGACAACCTCTAACAGCTCATCTGTAACAGGTACTAACACAGCTCCCTTCGGAACGTCCTCTTTTACAGCACCGTCTAATTTAAAGCCGTAATGAGGGCCATAGGTTCCCTTCATATCAGCAGAAGCCATTTTCATTAACTGGGTTCCCTGTTCGATTCCCTTGATCACGCAGTGGAAAGCAGGCTTTCCTTCGCTGTCCAAGCAGATGGCTGCAGTACCGGGAGTCACCTTTCCTTCTGTCATCTTACCTGTGACAACTACGCTTTTTCCTTCTTTTAATGCATAAACTTCGTCTACAGCAAATGAAAATCCATCTGCCTGTGTTTTTTTATTTGAAAATAATCCCATTGTTTCCTCCTAAAATCGGGCATGATATGAAGATTATACAACAGCCCGGCTTAAATGAAAAGCCTTTTATACCAGGAAAGAAGCTGCAATGGCCTTGATGCCTTCCGGATTTTTTGCAAACCATGTGTCAAAATCCATTCCGCTGTCGCTTACAGCATGTCCTAAGGCACATAAGAAATCCGGGATCTGCTCTTCCAATAAAGTTCCCACTTCTTCTCCCATGCGCTCCTGGCCCTGGATATCGCTGCCGTTGATATAAAGGTTAAAAGCAGGTTTTAATACTTTATCAATGGTCTTTGCACCGCCTCTGAAGCCGATCACACCGATCTGGTGGGTACCGCAGGAAGACGGGCAGCCGGAAATATGGATCTTTGGCAGGATACCGTCAGCAAACTGCTCGTTTCTTTCCATTCCTACTAATTTCTGTAAAAGTCCCTGGGAGTCACGGATACCCTGCTGGCATACATGGGCACCGATACAGGCTACTGACTCCTCAAAAATTGTCTTCGCACTGTCTTCTGTTACATGTAAAACAGCTTCTAAGTCTTCTTCCCGGCAGTTGATCACATAGAAGGACTCATCCGGACAGAGACGAAGTTCTGCACCTGGGATCTCACAGATAGCCTTGTATAAGTTTACAAATAAAGATGGATCTGGTGTTCCGCCTACCGGATGGCAGTGTACACTGTAAAGCCCTGGCTGTTTCTGGGTATATACCCGGTTTCTTCCAGAATTTGTAAATACAGCCGTTGAAGCATCACAGCCAGCCTCACAGCCAGCCTCTGCCTCACAGCCCATTTCAGCCTCAGGAAGCGTTAAAGTCAGGTCCTTTCCTATTTCCCGCACTTCTTTTAACTTCTCTAAAAATGCCTCTTTATATTTTTCAGCCCCACCTAAAGTCTGCTGCATATACCGGCTTCTTGCCTTTGCACGGTTCTCATAATTGCCGTAGGCTAAAAACATCTGGTGCATAGCTTCAATGTAATAAAGGATCTGGTCCTTTTCCACTTTTTCAGCTACCTTTACACCAAAAGCCGGGTTGTTTCCAAGACCACCTGCACTGTAAACATCAAAAGTACCGTCTTCTCTTGCAGCAAAGCCCAGATCACGGAAGGTTGCGTGGGTTAGGTTAGCAGGCGTATTAGAAAAACCTACTTTTAACTTTCTTGGAAGCTTCGGTCCTTTAATATAAGTCATCAGATAATCGGCTGCAGCCAGAGCCCATGGAAGCACATTAAAATATTCCCCTTTTTCAATGCCTGACAACGGAGAAACCGTCACATTTCTCGGGAAATCTCCGCCACCGCCTCTGGTAACAATGCCGCATTTTAAAGCTTCCACAGCAAGAGTCTTTACAGTCGCCTCATCCAGATCATGAAACTGTAAGGTCTGGCAGGTCGTTAAATGCACTCTCTTAATATGATAGGTTTCAATGGCATCTGCAATAAACTTAAGCTTTGCCAGGTCCATTACACCGCCGGACATACGAAGACGCAGCATACTTGCATTTCCGCCACGCTGCGCATAGCTTCCAAAACCGCCGGAAATCCCCTTGTAGGTTTTGGCATCCATTTCCCCTTTGTAAAACTTTTCTGTAGCCTCGTCAAATTCTTTGTAGTCCTCTTTCCAGTCTTCTGGCTGGATCTTCATCTGTTCCATAAGTATCTCTCCTTTTATGCCTCTTCATCCATTTCTGACGCCAGATCTTTCATGCGGTCCTTTTCAAACGCCTGGATGGAAATAGATTTTTTACTTGGATTTGCAAATACAAAGGTTTTATCTACATTCTCCACATAATTCTGAATCTTGTCATTGGTAGCACTGATAATGGCCTGAAAGCCCAGTCCACGGATCAGCTCAATACAGCTTGCAACCTTTTCCGCATCCATCTTGGAAAATGCCTCGTCTAAAATAACCAGGCGGATGGACGGCCTCTGCCTTACAGCTGATGACAGGTTAATATGATAGGCCTGTGCAAAACTTGCAAGGAGCGCCACATATAACGGGTTCTGTCCCTCACCGCCGGAATTTTTGCGGATCATACGGCTTAAGCCGATCCGGATCACCTCATCCTCATTTTTGATCAGCTGCTGCATGTCAAAAGAAAGATACGTGCGATAGTCTGCATATTTTTCCATATTTTTCCGTGCTTCTTCTAACTGGGCTGCTGTAGCATTTTCCGGCGGGATGAAAATGCTGATCAGTTCGTTGATCAGATCCCCATACCGGTTTTCATGTTCCATGGAAAAAAGGTCCATCTGGTTTTCCACCCCGGTCTTTAAACTGACGGGATTGATCTCCAATGACTCATCCATGAACATATCATAAAACCGTCCGTCTGCCCCTTTACACCGACCGATCACAAACTGGTATTTATCCTTTCCAAAGTCCAGACGGCTGATGATCCGGTTTAACTCATCCTTGCGCAAAGAGCGTCCTTGATGGCACTGCGGATCTTGTACATAAAATCGTCCTTAAAATGCTCCACTGCCGCTTTTGCCTGCTTACCTGCCTGTTCCCTGTAAACTTCCAGGTCATCACAGGAAAGCCGGTTTAAGATCTTGTCATACGCTGCATTGTCATTGCTGCTTACAGGAACATTCCTTCCCGGATACCGGCGGATGTATTCACTTCTAAGGCCCATTACATGTTCCTTTGCCTGAACTGCCTTCTGCTCTAAGATCTGGCACTTGGACGCATAAGCCTCTTTTTCCTGGTCAAAGCGTGGATGATCCTTATCTGCCAGATAAGCATTCAGTTCCCGTTCATGTTCCTCGTTTACAGGTACTTCCTTACCCTGACCTGCAGCCTCTGTTTCCAGCTTTAAGATAGTCTGTGAGAAACGTTCCAGTTCATTTTTCTTGTTTAGGATCTGCTCCTGTAACAGATCTCTCTCCCGTTTCTTTCCGTCACTGAGCTCTAAAACAGCTTGACGGTCGGCTTCTAACTGCTTTACATCCTTCTGGCGAAGCTTTTCCAGCCGTTCAGACAGTTTTTGCTTTTCCTTTAACTGTTCTTTGCGGGTGTCTATATCCTTTAACCACTGGAAATACTCCTCTGTATCCTCTTTTAAGGTTTCCAAAGCAAGGATCCGCTTGCAGTCCTTTAACGTTTCCTCTAACGGATTTCTCTTTTCTGAAACCTCCTCCAGTTCCTTTTCAAGAAGACGGACCCTCTTGCGCATACTGTCTTTTCCAATATAGGCAAGACGGGTATAATTTTCCGGATTGATATACTGGAGACGGAAAGTATGATATAAAAGACAGTCCGGGGTAATACCAATGGCATTGGCCTGTAATTCCTCAATGGTATTACATTTGATCACCTTGCCAAGAAGCAGGTTCATATAAGGCTTTAAATAAGCCTCCCGTACACTTACTTCCTCTGCCAGGGATCCGTTCAAGGCATCATTGTCATATTCGGCTGCTTTCTCCGTATCCAGCACAGCAATATTCCAGAATTTCTTCTTATCCAGTTCCCTGTAAATAGAAAGGGCTGTTTTCGCGTATTTGGGAGCAACCACCAGGTTTAACTTATTTCCCCCAAGATAACCTTCAATGGCATTGCGCCACTGGTCGTTTTTCACTTCCAGAAGGTCTGCCAGGATATACACATCTACGCCTTTGCCTGTTTCCTCTAAAAGACGTCTTTGCAGATAAGACCTTGCCTCTTCCAGATAAGAAGGATAGGCTTTATTACCTGCCTTTAACTGTTCCAGTTCCAATTTTTTCAGCTTCTCAGACTTCTTTAATTCATTGATCTGGCTTACTGTCTCCTGACGCAGCTTTTCCGTATCAGCAGCCATGGATGCCAGGGAAGCTTTTAAACGTTCCAAAACCGGTCTGGTAATCGTCCGTGTTTCAAATTCTTCCAGATCCCATAATGTCTGATTAGAAACGATCTCTTCCTCTTCCCACTTCTTTAAAGCCAGCAGCGTCTTCTGCCACTTGGCTTCACTGTGGCCTAACTGCTCGCAAAGGGCATTTAAAGAGGTAAGCTGCTGCTTTAATTCCTCATATCCGGTAGAAGCGATCCTTTTAAGAAGTTCATCACTATTTGCAGTCAGCTCCCCGATCTGCTGTTCCACTGACTTTTTGGCCTCATCTAACTGGAGCAGATCTTCTTTGCCGTGTTCTGTCTTTTCGTGGAGCATACGGATCTTGGACCTGGTATCCAGAAGATCCAGTTTCTTTACAAACCAGTGATATTTCTCTAACTTGTCATGGATCAGGCGATATTCCCCATATGCATCATGGATCGCAGTCAGCTTATCGATCTCCTGGCAGGTATCATCGATCTTTCGCTGCATCCGTCCATACTGCATAACACTTTCCTGCATGTCCTCAATATGGATGTTCTGTTCTGTACAGATATATTCCTTTACAAAATCTTCCAGGCGGATGTTCATACGGAAAGGAATGGCCCGCTTAAAAAGCAATGGGAACTTTTCGCTGTCAAGACCTCCTAAATAGCTGTCATAAAGGATCCTGCGAAATCTCTCATTATGGGAAGTGGAAAATAATCTTCCTTGCTGTAATGTTCCCTTAAATACTGTTCTACTTCGCTGATGGACATAGGCCTTGAAGGTGTCCTGTATTCATTTTCCCATAAAGGACCTTTGTGCCAGAAGAAACGTCTGGAAACTTCATTGGAAGCTGTGTTTACATCAAAGACAACACCGATACACTGATATTCTTCTGTGCAGGTCTGCTGCATTTCCAGTACAATGGTAGAACTGAAATTCTGGTTGCGCAGATAGGAAAATTCATTATTTTCCCCGATATTTACCATACCGCGCAGATATTCGATCAGGCTACGGTCCGAGTCATCAGCAGCAGCCTTGTTAAAGAAGCCGCGGCCGTCTGTATTGGCATAAAGGACCAGCTGCAATGCGTCAATAACCGTAGACTTTCCGCTTCCTGAGTGACCGGTAAAGAAATTGATCTCCTTATTCAGGGAAAGGATCTTTCTGGAAATATAATGCCAGTTGTTTAAACAGATCCTGGTAAATGCCAGAAAAGGAGCATTATTCTTCTGTTCCATCTTCGTTTCCTCCTTCCTCTGCCAGATCAGGTTCTATACGCTCTGTATCCCCATTATCAAAATCCTGTAAAAGGGCCCGTACATCATCCCCTAAAAGGACTACGTTAATACAGGGATAAATCATAAAAGGACTGGAGCTGTTCAGATCATCTAACAGTTCCAAAGGCTCTATGATCTGATATTTTCTTAACAATGCTATGGTGCGCCGGATATCCGTAGGTGCAGGCTGACGTTTAAACAGACGGTAACCTCCTAACTTCTCCTGGATTTCTCCCAGAGTCGTATAAACATTTACACTGGTGGAAACATTTTCCATCTGTTCGTCATAGATCAGCTTTAATGCCAGAAGATAAAGAGTGGCCAGTTTTGGAAGTTTTTCTCCAAGCAGATCCTCTCCCTGTACATAAATAATCCCTAAATGGCTGTTTTCTGTCAGCTCGATCCCGGCAACAGCCAGATAATGGCGGATAAAAGGAAAATGTTTACTGATGGTGCGGTAAGCTGCCGTATACTGAAGCCGCTCTGTCTTTTTATCGTATTTGCGCTCCAATACAAAAGTCTGGCGCAAAAGCAGACGGATGGAGTCGGTGATCTCCTTTTGCTGTTCTTCTGTCAGGTTGTCAAAATAGGGGATCTGCCAGTCATTCTGCCAGTTAGTTTCATTCTCCGGGATCAGATCAGATGTATCATTCACGGGTATTCCTCCTTACAAATTGGAATTCAGGATAAGTATAAGGACCATTCTTTATGGGCTTTGCATCACTTTCCACTGCTTTATAACGGCTTTTGGTCCGTGTGGAATAGTCATAGGCAAGGATCAGTTTTTCAAAATCTTCGTCCGAAGATACGGTATTCTGATCTACTTTCATGGTGCCATTTTCCATATGATCCTGGATGAAATCTTCAATCTCCCGCCTGCTGTAACGGTTCTTTACTTTGTTGTAATTTAAGATCTCTTCTTCCGAAAGTTCCGGCAGTTCCTTTTCATCCGGCAGCTGTTTTGCAAAGTCCGTTCTTGGGCGGCGCTGCTTATAAAGAGCTTCTTCTGACAACAGGCCTGTCTGGGAAAGGTTCATACGGCTGCCTACCGCCTGGATCATATCCTCATCTCCGTTATTGGCGGACAGACGGTTTAAGAGCTGGATCACCAGCCCTTTCATATCGTCTTCCTGATTTAATAAATAGCCCAGTCTTGTTACCGTAGCTTTTACATAACGGGAATGTTCCCTGTCAATGTTGGTGATCCTGTGCTCAATGTCATCAAAGCCCCGTTCTAACTGATCCAGTTTTTGAAGGATCATAGAAGGGGCCATTCCCTCTGCCATACGTTTCTGCCACTGTTCATCTTCCCGCATGGAGCGGATCCAGGTCTTAATATCCGTCTTATAAAGATAAAAATTGTCAGAAGTCTTTAAGATGTGGTACTTTTTATTCACTACTTCCTGTACATATCCCTCTAAATGGTCTTTTAAAAGCTGGGAATAATCCTTCTGCTCCAGAAGGCTTCCAAAAAAGGTATCCATATTGTGGAGCAGATCCTGAAGGGATTTGTTTAATTTCCGCGTATTGATGATCGCTGTATCCAAAAGGCCGATCCCGGCGCGGCTGTCATTTTTCAGGGAAAACAGGATGGCATATACGTTCTGGATATAGATCTGGGTCTCATCTTCCTGTTCATTGGAAAGACGGTGAAAGGCCTCGATCATCACAGCCGCGTAGTCCGGAATGACAATGTTCACAGTCATAGTAGAATAATCATCTACTTTCCGCAGCCACCCTGTTTTTAACAGCCAGTTTAACACACGGGTTGCCGGAGGTTCTAACTGGTCCTCCTCTTCCTCCAGTTCATCCTGCCAGATCACATACCGCTTCTGGGCAAAGTAACTGCTTAAAAGCTGGATGCACATTTCTCGGCTGAGAAAGTAATTGCTGTATTCATATTCCTCATTGATCTTTAAAAGTGCTTCTATGTAGGTGGCGCGGTTGACGGAACGGAACAGGCTCCAGAAACGTTCCGGTATCTCATGCATTAAATTTGTTTTCAATCTGTATTACTTCCCTTCCAGCTGGTTTTTCAGATAAAGAAGCGCATTGGTAACGATGCAGCCATGGTCAACGGCAATGCCCTTTGACTCTAATAAGTGATAGGTCTCTTCCTTGATCAGAGGATGACCGGAATAAGTGATCTCCACCTTTGCAGAAACATCAATGCCCTGCTCCTTATTGGTTAAAGACAGCTCCCACACCTCTACAGATGACTGGTCTTCCTTTTCCTCTGTGCTTAAACGTTTCAGATCCACATCCAGCCACTGGGCATCTTTTGCGTCATCTGCAGCCTGTACTTTCAGATCTCCTTCTACCAAAGCCAGATAGGAGGTAGTAATGATACGCCATCTTGGATCACGCTGCCATTCTCCCCAGGTACGCATCTGGCGCAGTGGCAGTCCCTTTACACAGGTCTCTTCTTCCAGTTCTCTGGCAGCACCTTCACTGATGTCCTCTTTCAACTCTACAAAGCCTCCTGGAGTCGCCCAGAAACCGATACTTGGATGATTGCTGCGCTTTACCATAAGAACCTTTAATGGCTGTCCCCAGTGGGTCAGTTTTTCTTCACATCTGACTACTACAATATCAGCTGTGTTGCACAGGCTTTCATACTTGGCCGGATTATAATGCTCTAAAAACTCCTCTAAAGACTGTCCAGCCGGGTTTTTCTCACCTGTACCATAAAATCTCCTTAAATCACTTAAAATGCCATAAAATGCCCTCCTTCTTGTACTGCTGTACATTTATCGCGTTTTTTCTTCGGTCAGCCCCTTTAATATGCCAGGGATATCATAAGAATTTCCGGTCATATACGGGATCACTCCGGCTTCACGTAAGGCTTTGCCGGTTACCGGGCCAATGGCGATCAATTTGACACCTGCAGGTATCTGGAAATGCTTTAAAAATGCTTTCGCGCCTGAGGCACTGCCAAAGACCAGGTGGCTGCACTGTGAAAGGAGTGTTCCGTCAGCAAGAGGCTTCCCTTTTACATGATACAACGCCAGGTCTTTATAAAAAATATCTTGTTTTTCCAATTCTTTGCTCAAATTTACACTGCCGTCTTTGGAACGTGCCAAAAGCACATGATCTGAAGGAGTCAGAACATTAATAAGAGCTTCTGCCAGGCTTTGGCTGCAGTACTCTTTTGGCATCAGATCCGCCTGAAAGCCATGGGCTTTTAAAGCCTGTCTGGTGGCTTCTCCGATCACGGCAAAATGAAGACTGCATAAAAGCCGCAGATCCCCGTTTTCCTGGTTTAAAAACCGGTCAAAGAAAATTTCCACTCCGTTTACACTGGTAAAGACCAGCCAGGTGAAGTTTTGTTTTAAAATAGCTGTAAGTGAAGAGTTCGGATTTGAAGAGTCTGGATCTTCTGAAAACTCTTCTGAAAATGCCTCCGGCACCACTTCCATTTTCATTACAGGAAGTGTTTTGGCGCCCTGGGATTTTAAAGCAGTTTCTAAACGGGCTGTAAAAGAAGGGGTACCGGTGATCCCGATTGTAAGCCCAGATAATGGCTTGTCATCAATCTTATCACCGGTCATTTCTTCTGATCGCAGGTCAAAAGCTGCGGTCTCCCCTACAACAATGATCGCAGGTGTTTTAAGACCTGCCTTAAGGCTTTTCTCATAAATGGTTTCCAGTGTACCTCTGACTGTGCGCTGACTGGCAAGAGAGCCATCTTCGATCACAGCTGCCGGTGTATCCGGGCTTTTTCCCCTTTATAAGACCTTTTGCAATATGCTCCAGATTGGAAAGTCCCATAAGAAAGACCAAAGTTCCCTCACAGGCACCATATAAAGCCAGCTCTGCCTCTGACTGGGCCCCCTTTAAGGTGTGTCCGGTGATCACATGAAAGCTGCGGCTTACATTTCTGTGTGTGACCGGTATACCAGCCAGTTCCGGAACAGATACGCAGGAAGTAACACCCGGCACCAGCCCCCCGGGGATCTCTTTTTCTTTTAAAGCCAGGATCTCTTCTGAACCACGGCCGAAAACAAAGGAGTCCCCGCCTTTTAAGCGAACTACTTTATTTCCTTCTAAAGCCAGCTGTACCAGAAGTTCATTGATCTGATCCTGTTTCATAGAGTGGCAGCCTGCCTGTTTTCCTACATAAAAAGTTTTACAACGGGAAGGAACCCAGGAGAGAAATTCTTTTGATGCCAGATGATCATAAACCAGGGCGTCACAGCTCTCTAAGATTTCCTTCCCCTTTAAGGTAATAAGACCCGGATCTCCAGGACCTGCTCCTATAAGATAGACAACTCCTTTTTTCATATCCTTTTAAGTCCTTTCCCTGTTTCTTCGATCATTTTTTCAAGGCTTTCTCTGTCTGTATTTCCTGTGACACACACATGACGGACCTTTTTATCTTTTAATTCGCCCGGACAGCCTGCAGCCTGTATGATCAGTTTTCCCTCTTCCATTCTGGCATAGACACCAACCGGTTCGTGGCAGCCTGCATTCAAGTATGCAAGTACCCCTCTTTCTGCATCTAAACAGATATGAGCGTCCGGGCAATCAATAACTGAGGCAAGTTTTGCGGCAGGACTGCCTGTTTTTGCCTCTACGGCAAGAATGCCCTGTCCTCCGGCAGGAATAAAATGTTTCGGATCTAAAGGATAAAAATGGAATTCTTCCCCTTCACAGATCCCCAGTCTTGCAAGACCTGCCTGAGCCAGTACAATGCCGTCATAAAGCCCTTCTTTTAATTTATTAAGACGGGTGTGTACATTTCCTCGAAGAGTCTGGAAAACAGGTTCTGGTATGTTTGCATTTACAGGCCATACTTCTTTCCAACATTCTTCTAAGAAGCACTGTCTTCTTGGACTGGAAGTCCCTACAATAAAGCGTGGACAGACGAAAGAAGAAAAATCTGTATCTGCCCTTGTGACCAGCACATCTCCCGGATAGGCTCTTTCTGATACAGCTGCAATGCACAGGCCTTCTTCTAAGCAGGCAGGCATATCCTTGGCACTGTGTACAGCCAGGTCGATCTCTCCGCTTAAAAGGGCATCTTCCAGCTCTGATACAAATACGCCTTTTCCTCCAAATGCCTGTAAGGGGCTGATCAGGTTTTTATCTCCTAATGTATCTGATGTAACGATCTCTGTTTCAAGTCCCGGATATGCCTTTTTTAAAAGATCTTCAATAATATAAGTCTGTTTTAAAGCCAGTTCGCTTTTCCGGCTTCCGATCCGTAATTTAAGTTCTGTCATATGGTTCCTCATCTGCTATGATCTCATCGATCTGTTCTCTTGTTAAAGGCTGGTCCTGCTCTGCAGCAAGAGTGGCCATTTTCTTAAAAACTTCTTTTCTCTTTTGGGAAGACTCAGGAAAAAGAGACAGAATCTCCGGACGCAGGCTGCCTAACTGCTCTGCGATTTCTCCTGTATGTTCCGGTATCACCTGACGGATCCGTTCTTTTATGATCTGGGTAAGAACAGGGCTTGCACCGCCGCTGGATATGGCAATATTTACAGGACCCTCCTGAAGCATGGACGGAAAGATAAAACTGCATTCATCCTTTACATCTACTACATTGACCGGGATCTTCTTCTGTCTGCAATAATCGGAGATCTTTGCATTTAAAACCTCGTCAGAAGAGGCAGCGATCACAAAATCAGCATCTGCCAGATCATCCTCTACAGAAAAAAGCCGTCTGTACAGTTTCAGACGGCTCCCAAAGGACGGTTCCTCTGCCAGAGCGAATAACCCGGCATTCCATTCCGGTGAAACGACCTTGATAGTTGCACCAAAAGGAAGCAGGTCACATACCTTACGGTATGCAACCTTTCCTCCTCCTGCAATGACACAAAGTTTTCCCTCAATATCCATATAGAAAGGAAAATATCCCATTATCTGTCCTCCCCAGGTACATCCTCTTTTTCATCCGGATCATCCAGGTCATCCTCATGTTCATCTTCCCATGAGTCATATTCATCATCTGGATATTCTTCCGGAAGATCTTCTGAATGATCAGAAACTTCATCCCCGGATCCATCATTTTCATCCGGTTCTGACATTGTGCGCTCTCTTAAAGCATTCTTGCGCTCATTTACAAGACGTTCAAATTCTTCCTCACTGCAGCCCATATCAGCCAGTCTCTTGCGGCGTTTCTCACGAAGAACACGCATCCGTTCTTCTTCCTGCTTTCTCTGGATCATAAACCAGATCACAGCAGCTGCGATCAGGAGAACCACTACACCAGCTCCTGCAGCAATATAAGTTGCTTTTGTAAGTTTCAGAGGTTTTTTCTCTTTGTCTGCTGTGGAAGAGGTTCCTGTTTTTGCTGCATCGGTAGTATTCTCACTGCCTGCAGTTTCGTTATCTGTACCATCTTCTGCAGATACCGGTGCAGAGGCTGCCTTTGTACTGTAGACCCAGGCAACACCGATCTGACGGTCATTGTATGTATAAATAATACGGGCAACTGCGCCTTCCGGATGGCTTGCAGGGATCTCTGTCTGAAGATATTTGTCTGCATCTGAAAACTGGGCATCATTTGGCAGGGTTACAACTGCCTTTTCATCCAGATAAAGATCGGAAGGAGAATAAGTCTCATCTCCAATGGTCACAGGTTCTTCCCCTGTTACATAGTCTGTTTCATTTTCTGCAACAGATACATTTTTAAAGCGGGCAAAACCAAAATCCAGAATGGTCTTTGTGTCAGAATAATGGGTCCGCTGGGTACTCTTTAAGGTAACAGCCACCTGACGGCGTCCGTCCTGCTCTGCATAAGTAACAAGGGTCTGACCTGCCAGGGAAGTATAACCCGTTTTTCCTGCAACTGCGCTTGGATAATAATTTTCGTCACTGGAGTCCCCGGTTACTACTAACTTATGCTCCATGGAATAAGTACGGCCATTTGGATTGTTGATGGTCGGAGGCAGTGTAGCGCTGGTGGTAGAACAAATCTCCAGTAAAGTAGGATTGCCAAAAACAGCTGCACCGATCTGGGCCATATCATAGGCAGATGTAAGCTGTTCCGGATCATTTAAACCGGACGGGTTTACAAAATGGCTTTCACGGCAGCCTAAAGAAGCCGCTTTTTCATTCATCATATCCGCAAAAGCTTCCCTGCTTCCGCCTACATGTTCTGCCAGAGCGTTGGCTGCCTGATTGGAAGACTGAAGAAGCATGACATAAAGGCAGTCTTTTACAGAGAGCACATCTCCCTCTTCTAACTGCAGTTTGTTGCCGCTTCCGGACTCCACGTTATAAACAGCATCATGTGAAAAGGTAACCTGCTCATCCATAGAGGCATTTTCCACTACTACCAAAGCAGTCAAAAGCTTGGTAATGCTGGCAGGATATTCCTGAACATGGATATTCTGAGGAAAAAGAACGGCTCCGGAGTCCAGATCCATAACAATACCTGCTTCTGACTGGCAGACGGTATCAAGTGGCCAGTCCGGTTTTGCAAACGCACACACAGACATGGAAAAGATACTGATAACACAGGCAAGTGCCAGTATACCTTTTCGTTTCAGCTGTTTTAACATTATTTTCTTCCTCCATCCTGCTTTTCAAGGCGTGTTTTTAAAAGTTCCAGTCCTGCTAAGATCACAGCACCCAGGATAAAAAATCCAATATGGAACGTAGAAAACTCATAGGTTGCTGAGGCACATCCAGAGTTGTGGGTCCCTGGGTGATGGCATATAGGGAACCGATCATTAAACCAAGGATCATATAAATAGTCTGGGAACGGTGCTTTGCCAGGCAGATCTTAATGATCTTGATAATGCTGACAATACCCGTAAGAACTCCCAGTCCGAAAATAACAAGTACCGGAAGATAAGACAGGTTTAAATGCATAAATTCGTGGATCGCATTGATCACCGGCACATAAAGTCCGAAGATCAAAAGCAGTGTGGAACCGGAAATTCCCGGAAGTACCATCGCTGTAATGGCGATCATGGCAGCAAAAAACAGATACAGGCCCAGGCCCACTGTCATATGCTCAAAGTTTACAGAAATACCATTTCCATTTGTAGGGTTAAAATAAGAGATGCAGAATACCAGTGCCATACCGATCAGGGTAAAAACAAGGCAGCCAGCCTTTCCTTTTATACTGGCCCACTCTTCTTTTACTACCAATGGGATAGCAAACAGGGTAAGGCCTAAAAAGACAGAACTGATCTCATAGATGTGTACCTGAAACAGAGAAGAAAGGACCATAACAGAAGCACCAAAACCAATGACCCATCCAATTCCCAGTTTAATAAGGAAAACAAGGGCTGCTTTGCGCTTTGCATTGTCCTTTCCGATCATATCATTTAAAGAATTGATAAATTCATCATAAAAACCAAGTAAAAAAGCGATGGTGCCGCCGGAAACACCGGGAACACTGTCCGCTAATGCCATGCAGAAACCTCGTACTGCGTTTAAAAACATATAATTATTTCCTCCTGAAATCACTCTGGTTAAAAAAGCTTAGTATACCGTCTTAAGGATAGCTTTCTGTGAACCATTATACATGAAACAGGAGGAAATTCAAGTAAAATGTACTTTATGGAATTTTATCAGTCTCCCTGAAGGGCGTCATATCCTTCTTCACCGGTGCGGACTTTTACTACATTTTCTACATCATAGACAAAGATCTTTCCATCGCCGATGTGACCGGTATAAAGAACTTTTTTCGCAAGGGCGATCACATCTGCCACAGGGACTTTGCTTACTACAACTTCTAACTTGATCTTTGGAAGGAGGGCTGCTTCTTCTACTTTAATACCTCTGTAATAATTGGTATGGCCCTTCTGGGTTCCACAGCCCATAACCTGTGTGATCGTCATACCTGTTACCCCAAGTTCTGTCAGGGCTTCTTTTAAGGCTACAAAACGGCTCTGGTTGAAGATCATAACTACCTTTGTAAGTTTTGCGCCGGAGCCATTTCCGGAAATCGTTGTTTCAGACTGTGGGAAATGTTCTACAGGAACAGATTTTTCTACAGATACAGGTGCAGCCGAAACAGCTGGCGCATCTTCTCTTCCTGTAAATACAACCGGCATAAAGTCTGCATAAGAACTTGCCAGGTTATGTTCTGTTACGTCAAGACCCTTTGTTTCCTCTTCTACACTTGCGCGAAGTCCAATGGTATGCTTTAACAGATTAAATACGATCACCATGGTGATGGTTACCCAGAGGATCACAGATACAACACCTAAAAGCTGGATACCAAGCATATGGAAGCCGCCGCCGTAAAATACACCGTTTTCTTTGTCGAAAAGACCGGTTAAAAGGGTTCCTACAGCACCGCAGAAGCAATGAACACCAACAGCACCGACAGGATCATCGATCTTTAATACCTGATCTACAAATTCAATACCAAAAACTACTACAAAAGCTGCGATCAGGCCGATAAAGAAAGCACCTGTTGGAGTTACTACGTCACAGCCAGCTGTAACTGCTACCAGACCGGCTAAGGAACCGTTTAATGTCATGGAGATATCCGGCTTTTTATAGCGGATCCAGGTAATGATCATCACTGCTACAGTTGCTACTGCTGCTGCCAGGTTGGTTGTTACGAAAATGTTTCCTGCGGAATAGATGGCTTCATCACTGTCCATAGCTACCGTAGAACAGCCGTTAAAACCAAACCAGCAGAACCAGAGGATAAATACACCTAAAGCGCCAAGTGTTAAGCTGTGACCAAGGATTGCTTTCGGCTTTCCGTCTTTGTCATACTTTCCAATTCTCGGTCCTAAGATCTTTGCTCCAATGAGGGCTGCTACACCGCCGCACATATGAACCGCTGTGGAACCTGCAAAATCATGGAAACCTAACTGAGCCAGCCAGCCGCCGCCCCAGATCCAGTGACCGGAAATAGGATATACGATTGCGCTGATCACTGCACTGTAGATACAGTAAGAAATAAATTTGGTACGCTCTGCCATGGCACCGGAAACAATGGTGGCTGCTGTGGCACAGAATACAGTCTGGAAGATCAGATAGGCAGGAAGAGGAACACCTGCCGGAAGGATGGCACTGTAGTCGCCTCTTACAAAAGGATCAAAGCCGCCGATGAAAGCACCGCTGCCGGCAAACATAATACCAAAACCAGTCAGCCAGTAAAGGGGAGTTCCAATGGCAAAGTCCATAAGGTTCTTCATAATGATGTTGCCTGCGTTTTTCGCCCTTGTAAAACCGGTTTCAACCATGGCAAAACCTGCCTGCATGAAAAATACCAGTGCCGCGCCTACAAGGACCCATATTGTGTTCACTGCTGAAAATTCCATAATAGTTTCCTCCTCATACTTTTACATAGAATGCAAAAAGGCGCATTGCCCGCCGGTACCTGACGTTGGCAATGCACCTCTTTGTGCTGACTGTTCTTACGTAAAAACAGAAAAAGCACCGGGTATTAAGCACCGGCGCTTTCTATGTGGCTCATTATAGTGGCCTAAAAAGAGAATGTCAACAGAAAATTAAATTTTTGTTAATAAGGCAGAAATTTTCCAAAAACTTTCCCTTGCCTTTGTTGTTTTTACAAACGGCTGACTTTCTTCCATCTGGGAAGTTCCGCCTCATACCGTTCATTGATCCAGTCTGCCCCTTTTGCAATGCCATCCGCATCAAAGGTACACTCTAAAAACTGCTTTTCTTCCTCTGGCGTGCAGTCAAAACTGTACGGTTCCGGCCAGACGCTGACTCTGAGGACAGGAGTTTCCTCTCCTTCTTTTTCAAACTTTTCCATGCGAAAACGCATGCCTTTGCAGCTGCCGGTATATTTTTCTTTTTTCAAAAAATTTACCGGCATAAAATCTTTAAGCTGAAGCATAAAACACTCTCCTGCAGATCTGTTTTTATCCCAGATCCATTATTCGTGATAACTTAATTCCATTAAATTGGTAACCACCTGGGTACACTCTTCGTCGGAAATGGCAGAGGCAGTGTATACGGTATAACGTGTGCTGCCCCAGGACCATGAAGCCAGTCTTCCGCCGCTTTCTGTGGTCTTTACCTGGGCCTGTCCTGCTATTTTGCCAGACTCCCAGTTTACAGCCAGTTCCTGGTCTGTAAACCGCTCAAAAATACCTGCAAAATCTTCCGCTGTATTGGAAGCGCGGTAACAGTAGGAAACGCCGTTTTCATCAAATGTGATCTCCGCCACTTCCCCGCTTATGGTATAAAACTTAGTATTTTCCCCATCTGCAGGTGCTACCATATGGATCCCCATGGACTCAAAGGACTGCTCATTTTCCACTTCTTCCATTGGATTGGGAATAGATGCAGTCTCTGCCTCAGAAGGAGCCTGCGTACTTTCTGCTGCTGTGGTTTCTTCCGGTCCTGAAGAAGCACAGCCAGTAAGCTGGCTAAGAGCCAGACCTGCTGCAAGACTTAAGGAAATCAGATACGTTCTTTTTTTCACCTGGATCATCTCCTGTTATTATTGTCGTTCATTTCTGAACTGTAACTTGTTATTTATTAGATTTACGGTTGATAAACTCTGTTTTTGTCTTAGAATAAACAAATTTCTGGCTGGCATACAGGCCATAATAGCCGGATAAAGCAAAAGCTACTGCAATGGCAATGGAGAAATATTCCATTCCCTCATAACCAAACAGCTCCAAAGCGATCACCAGAGAAGAAATCGGGCAGTTGGTCACTCCCGCAAATAAGGCAGCCATAGAGCAGGCAGCACATAAAGAAGGGCAAAACCGGTGATCTGTCCAAAAGCACAGCCAAAAGCTGCACCTACACATAAAGTAGGAACGATCTCACCGCCCTTAAAGCCTGCACCAAGGGCAATCGCTGTAAACAGCATTTTTAAGAAGAAAGCCTCATAACCGATCTCCCCTTCCATACTGCGCTCAATAAGAGGCATACTGCTTCCGCAGTAGTCCCTAGTACCGATCAGCAGGGTAAGAAGGATAAAAATAGCACTGGCTGCCAGGATACGCACATAGGGATTTGGAAATATTTTCCTGTAAGTGTGCTCTGCACCATGGAGCATCAGGCAGAATACAATGCTGACACCTGCGCAGAGGGCACTTAAAAAAATGATCCAACCAACACTGGAAACGCTGATAGCCGGAATAGAAAGCACGGTAAAATGCTCTCCTGCAATGCCTAAATATCTGGCGATCCCCACTCCGATAAAAGAAGAAAAAATACAGGGAACCAGGGCTGCATAATACAGTACACCGATACTGATTACTTCCAGCGGGAAGATAGCTGCTGCTACCGGTGTTCCAAAAAGTGCAGAGAACACAGCGCTCATACCGCACATAATGGCGATCTTTTTATCTTTTTCGTCTAAATGGATGGCATTTCCAAACAGGTTTCCAAGGCTTCCGCCTAACTGGAGGGCAGCTCCCTCGCGGCCGGAAGAACCGCCTGCAATGTGGGTCAGCACCGTAGAGACAAAGATCAGCGGTCCTGTAGCCAGTGTTACTTTTTCCGTGGAAGAAATGGCATCAATGACCATGTTGGTGCCTCTGTTGCCCTCTTCATGAAAGGTATGGTAAAGCCATACAATGAGAATACCGGAAACAGGAAGGAAAAATAACATATTTGGGTGGTTCATGCGAAAAGAAGTGGCAAAACTGACACCCATAGAAAAGAGGCTGCCGATCAGTCCGCCTGTACCGCCGATCAGCAGTGCGATCAGGCTCCATTTTATAAAATAACGCAGATTATTGGCAAGGGAAGCCCTTGTTTCATCAGCTGAATGATTCATTTGTATGTATCCCCCTAATTATTCTTACATGCCATCTGATCATGGCATCACTATAAATGACATAAGCGTGCCTGACTTCTTTTTCGTCCATCAGACACGCTTTTTATGCACACGAAGGCTTACATTTCGCTGTAAGTACCTTTAAATTTTACAAGTTTTGGACGATAGCCTGCGTCTGTAAGAGCAGAAACGATCTGGTTCTTGTGGTCGGTACCAAATGCCTCCATAGTGATACGCAGCTCAACAGCAGCATTACGGTTGATGCTGATAAACTGGTTGTGTTCCAGCTTGATGATATTGCCGTGTTCTTTTGCAAGAAGCTCTGCTACCTTTGCAAGTTCACCTGGTTTGTCAGGAAGGAGAACAGATACAGTGAAGACTCTGTCTCTGGATCAGACCGTGCTGAACGATAGAGGACATGGTGATCACATCCATATTTCCGCCGCTTAAGATAGAAACGATCTTCTTCTTTTCAACATTTAAGTGCTTTAAGGCAGCTACTGTAAGAAGGCCTGAGTTTTCAACGATCATCTTGTGGTTCTCTACCATATCCAGGAAAGCAACGATCAGTTCGCTGTCTTCAATAGTGATGATGTCATCTACATTCTGCTGGATGTATGGGAACAGCTTTTCGCCAGGACGCTTTACAGCAGTACCGTCTGCAATGGTATTTACCTGAGGAAGAGTTAATACATGTCCCTCTTTTAAAGACTCCTGCATGCAGTTAGCGCCAGCAGGCTCTACACCGATGACTTTGATCTTTGGATTTAACAGTTTTGCCAGAGTGGAAACACCGGTACAAAGACCGCCGCCGCCGATTGGAACTAAAATATAATCTACCGTAGGAAGTTCCTTGATGATCTCCATAGCAATAGAGCCCTGTCCGGTAGCTACTGCCAGGTCATCAAATGGATGTACGAAAGTATAGCCATGTTCATCTGCCAGCTTGTATGCATATGCACAGGCTTCATCAAATACATCACCAGCCAGAACAACTTCTGCTCCGTATCCCTTGGTGCGGTTTACCTTGATCAGAGGAGTTGTAGTAGGCATAACAACGGTTGCCTTAACACCAGACAGCTTTGCTGCATAGGCAACGCCCTGTGCATGGTTTCCTGCAGAAGCAGTGATCAGGCCCTTTGCTTTTTCTTCTTCAGTCAGAGTGCTGATCTTGTAATAAGCACCTCTTACCTTGTAAGCGCCGGTATACTGCATGTTCTCCGGCTTGAAATATACCTTATTTCCGGTCTGTGCGGAAAAATATTCGCTGTAGATCAGCTTTGTCTCCAGAGTGACCTCTTTTACGATCTCAGAGGCCTCTTCAAATTTCTCTAATGTGAGTTCTTCCATGGTAGTCTTTCTCCTAAAATTGATTATCATGTATAACTATAACACTTTATCTCATTAAATTCAAGTTACAGTTCAGCCATGATATTTAAGATTGTACATGAAACAGGGCGTTGACGAAATCATTTGCGTCAAATTTCTGCAGGTCATCGATCTTTTCACCGATACCGATATATTTTACAGGAATTCCCAGTTCAGACTGGATGGCAACTGCAATACCGCCCTTTGCAGTACCGTCAAGCTTGGTAAGGATGATACCTGTAATATCAGCTACTTCCATAAACTGTTTTGCCTGTGCCAGCGCATTCTGTCCTGTTGTTCCGTCTAAAACAACTAAAGTCTCCCGGTATGCATCCGGATATTCCTTATCAATGATGCGGTTGATCTTCTTTAACTCCTCCATCAGGTTCTTCTTGTTGTGAAGACGGCCTGCTGTATCACAGATCAGTACATCCGCCTTTCTGGATTTGGCTGCTGCTACAGCATCATAGATCACAGCTGCCGGGTCAGAACCTTCCTGCTGCGCGATAATATCAACTCCTGCTCTGGCAGACCATTCTGTCAGCTGCTCAATTGCTGCTGCACGGAAGGTATCTGCTGCTGCTAAAATCACTTTCTTGCCCTGGTCCTTTAACTGGCCTGCCAGTTTTCCTACAGAAGTAGTCTTTCCAACGCCATTGACACCGATCACCAGGACAACGGACTTTCTGTTTTCAAATTCGTAAGCATTTTCACCCAGATCCATCTGTTCTTTGATGCTGCCTATCAGGATCTCCTTGCACTGCTCCGGATCCTTGATATGCTGCTCTTTTACTTTATTTCGCAGATCTTCTACAATCGCCATGGTCGTCTGGATACCCAGATCGCCCATGATCAGGGTTTCTTCGATCTCTTCATAGAAATCGTCATCAATAGCGGAAAAACCGCTGAAAATAGAGTCAATTCCAGATACAATATTGTTTCGGGTCTTTGTAAGCCCTTCTACCAGTCGGCCAAAAAAGCCTTTCTTTCCTTCTGCCATAAGGCCCCTCCTTTATATTTGCCTATTTTGTCAGGCTGTCTTCTATAAGATTAACAGAAACAAGGGTGGATACGCCCTTCTCCTGCATGGTAATTCCGTAAAGCCGGTCAGCAGCCATCATGGTGCCGCGGCGGTGGGTGATCACAATAAACTGGGTATTTTTCGTCAGTTTGTGAAGATAATTTGCAAAGCGGTCTACGTTGGAGTCATCTTATGCCGCCTCGATCTCATCTAAAAGACAGAACGGGGACGGTTTTAAATTCTGGATGGCAAACAACAGGGAAATAGCAGTCAGCGCTTTTTCACCACCGGAAAGCTGCATCATGTTCTGAAGCTTCTTGCCCGGAGGCTGGGCGATGATCTGAATTCCTGCTTCCAGGAGATCTTCCCCTTCCATTAATTCCAGGGTACCCCGGCCGCCACCGAAAAGTTCTTTAAATACTTTGTCAAATTCTGCACGTATCTCCCGGAATTTTTCTTCAAACTGACGGCGCATGCCAATATCCAGCTCTTCAATGATCTTTACCAGTTCTGCCTGTGCGTTTACCAGATCCTCATGCTGGGCCCTCATAAACTCATAGCGTTCTGACACTTCCCTGTAATCTTCAATAGCATTTACATTGATATTTCCAAGAGATTTGATCTGCTCTTTTAAAGCATCGATCTGTCTGCGGATCTCCGGAAGGGAGGATAATTCCTCTTTTTTCAGTTCTTTTGCCTGATTTAAAGTCATTTCATACTCAGACCACATATAGGCAGCCAGACTTTCCAAATGTTCTTCCAGCTTTTCCGCCTGGCTCTGTACACGGAACAGGTCCTTATCCAGGTCAGAAAGACGCTTTGAAATATCTTCCCTTGTCTGGAACAGATTTTTCTGCTGTTTAGAGACTTCTTCTTTTTCCAGGGCAGTTTTCTGGATCTCTTCCTCTAGCTGATGGTCATCTTCTTTGCTGCTTTCAATTTCCTTCTGGATCGCTATAATAGCAGCTTCTTTTTCTTCAATGGCCTTTCTGGAGTCATTTTTACCTGCTTCCAGAGAAGCATCTTCGTCTTTTAATTTCCTGATCTCACCGATCACACGGTTTTCATTTTCACTGATAAATGAAAGCTGCTGTTCCAAAGCTGAAGACTCTAATTGTATTTTTGAAAGTTCCAGAGAACAGTTTTCCCGCAGTAACTTTTCCTGGTTCAACAACAATGATTTTTCGTCGATCTGCTTCTGGGAATTTGTATTTCTCTCTTCCAGTCTGCCTTCTTCTGCCTTTAAAGAAGCACGGCCTTCTGTAATCTCACGGACCTGCTCTTCCAGAAGCGCATGTTCACGGACCAGATCTGCAGAGGAGTCTGCAATCTCGTTTTTCTTGTCCTCTAAAGTAGAGATATTGATACGGATGGTATTTTCACTTAAAGCCAGTTTCTGGATCTCATTTCTTAACTGTTCAGAAATTTCCTTCTTTTCAGCAGCCGTTGCTTCCTGAAGGCTTAATTCCTGCTGAATGGAGTCTGTCTGTTTTAAATAGCCGTTGCAGGCAGTTTCCAGTTCTTCGATCTCACGGCGTCTGCCTAAAAGATTACTGGTATTTTTAAAAGCACCACCTGTCATGGAACCGCCGGCATTTAAAAGTTCTCCTCTAAGGTAACGATACGCAGGCTGTAGTGATACTTTCTTGCAATGGTAATGGCATGATCAATGGTATCCGCCACTACCACCCGGCCTAAAAGATACCGGATCAGCCCCTCATACTCTTTGTCTGCCTGGACTAAACTGCTTGCAAGCCCCAGTACCCCCGGTTCCTTTAAAGCCTCCGGCTTTGGGAACGGAGACTGATTCTTTCCCACACTGGTAAGAGGCAGAAAAGTAGCACGGCCGTATTTATTCTTTTTTAAATGTTCAATCAGCCGTTTGGCAGTTTCTTCAGAGTCAGTAACAATATTCTGGATACTGCCGCCTAAGGCTGTTTCAATAGCTGTTTCGTACTTTTTCTCTGTGCTGATAATATCAGCCACAACACCGCGGATCCCATGGATCCGGTCTCTTACTTCCATTACCCGCCGGATACTGTTTCCATAGCCATCATAGCGCTCTGCCAGGTTTCGCAAAGACTCTAATTTTGTATGGGCCATGTGGTATTCCTGCTGGGTGTTATTTAAGTTTTTATTTAAACGCTGAACCTCTTTTAAGGCGGCGTTCATTCCCTCTTCTGCTTCTTCTGCTGAAAACTGGGCCTTTTCTAACTGTTCCTGTACCTGGTCTAAAGCAGCCTTTTCCTGAAGGATCTTTTCATCCTGTACAGATTCATCACTTTTAAAGCGGAGAAGTTTCTGGGAGACTTCGCTGCGGCGCAGATTTACCTGCTCTAACATAGTCTCATAATGCTGCTGTCTTGCAGTCAGATCCGCCTTGTCATTCAACGCCTGGATGATCTCACTTTTCGCCTGTTCGATCTCATTTTCCAACTGATAGATCTGGTCATCTTTTTCCTGAAGCTGTGTTTTGGCAGCTTCCAACCGTTCTCCTGCGTCTTTTACCTGTATCTGGGCATCTTCACGTTCTTTTACATAGGAAGCCAGCTGTTTTCCATAATTTTCCAGATCCTGGGAGATCACATTTTACGGCTTTATAATGTTCTTCATTGGCCTCTTCTGTATGGATCTGTTCCCTTAAGACATTGATCTGGCCTTCTCTGGAACTTTTTTCCATAGCTGCTTCGCTTAAAGCCGCCCGGTTCTTTGTAAGGACTTCATCTAAAGCTGTCAGTTTTTCTTCCAGGGTATCATATTCTTTTCTCAGATCATCTGCCTTTTCTGGGTCTCTTCCACATCCCCGGCAAGAAGACGTCTGCGGTTTTCTACCTCTTTTAACTGGGAATGGGTATTTTCTGTATCCAGAAGAAACTGATTGGCGTCACATACCTTTAATTCTTCTTTTAACTGAAGATATTCCCTGGCAGTTTTTGACTGACGTTCCAAAGGTCCTACCTGTTTTTCCAGTTCTGATAAAATATCGCTGACACGGACCAGATTTGCCTGTTCATCCTCTAATTTCTTCTGGGCAATGGATTTACGCCGTTTGTATTTAACAATACCGGCCGCTTCGTCAAACAGCTCTCGTCTGTCCTCCGGCTTTCCACTTAAGATCTTATCGATCTGTCCCTGTCCGATAATGGAATAGCCCTCTTTTCCGATTCCCGTATCATAAAAGTTCATTAATATCCTTTAAACGGCAGGTGCTGCCATTGATCATATATTCACTTTCACCAGAGCGGTACAGACGTCTGGAAACTGTAACCTGATCATAATCAATAGCCAGCTGGTGATCGGAATTGTCCAGTGTAATGGCAACATAGGCAAAGCCCTGAGGCTTTCTAAGCTCTGTACCGGAAAAGATAACGTCCTGCATACTGGCGCCTCGCAGCTGCTTAATACGCTGTTCACCAAGCACCCAGCGGACTGCATCTGCCACATTGCTCTTTCCACTTCCGTTTGGGCCTACGATACCGGTAATACCATTATGAAATTCAAAAAGCAGTTTGTTGGCAAAGGACTTAAATCCCTGGATCTCAATGCTTTTTAGATACATGTTTCACCCGCCTTCAGTTTTAAGATGCCGTTGTAGGCAGCTAACTGTTCAGCAGCCTTCTTGGTACGGCCCTTTCCACGGCCGATCTCCTGATCACCTACCAGAGCGCGGACTTCAAAGGATTTGTTGTGATCCGGTCCTTCTTCTTTCAGGATCTCGTAGCTTAATTCGCCGTCCTGGCGGCTCTGTATGATCTCCTGTAAGATAGTCTTGCTATCATAAAAGAGCTGCTTGTGTTCAATATCATTTAAAATGAACCTGTGAATATACTCTTTTGCACTAGCAAAACCACCGTCCAGATAAATAGCTCCGATCACTGCTTCCATAGCATCTGATACAACAGAATTTCTGTTTCTTCCGCCGGTTGCGTCTTCGCCTTTGCCTAAAAACAGATAGCTTCCAAGGTTGATAGCTTCTGCACAGTACGCCAGGGTCGGCTCGCAGACAATGCTGGCTCTGATCTTTGTCAGATCACCTTCCGGCTTTTCTGTATATTTGTGATAGAGAAAATCACTGGTAACGATCTCAAGGACTGCATCTCCTAAAAATTCCAGACGTTCATTGCAGTGATTGTGGTCTAAACGGTGTTCATTGGCATAGGAACTGTGAGTCAGCGCCTGGGCTAATAAATGTTTATCCTGGAAATGATAGGAGATCTTCTCTTCCAGTTCTTTTAATTGCTCATTCATACGTAGTATCCTCCTTACGGATATAATAACACAAAAGGGCTGTTTGATAACAGCCCTGGATTCCTGTTATTTAGTTCAGTGCATTTTTAATCTGTTCAACTGCGTCCCCAACGGTAACGATCTGTTCTGCAGCTTCATTTGGAATCTCAATGTCGAACTCCTCTTCAATTCCCATGATGATCTGGAAGATATCCAGAGAGTCAGCACCCAGGTCATCTACAAATGTAGCTGCCATTGTCACATCCTCCGGTTCAATGTTCAACACTTCTGCAATAATTCCCTGCAATTTTTCAAATTCCATTTCTTAGCTCCTCTTTCTTAGATCTTTATTCTTTCATTTCTTCTGTTTTTCCGTTTCCAACCGTTAAGGACTCTTTGATCTTTTCATTGATTTCCTGTTCCTTAAAAGTAACGCATTGGATGATGGAGTTGCGTACCTCTGTACGCTTTGAACTTCCGTGGGTCTTGACTACCAGACCTTTTAAGCCTAACAATGGCGCTCCGCCGTACTGGCTGGCATCAAATGCCTTTAATGTGGTCTTCAAAGCTGGTTTTACTAATAGAGCACCGATCTTGCTTCTTAAGGTGGCCATCATGCCCTGCTTCACCATATGGATCAGCGTAGCACCCACACCCTCGTAAAGCTTAAGGATCACATTGCCTGTAAACGCTTCACAGACGATGACATCTGCTCCGCCATGCGGAATTTCCCTTGCTTCAATACTGCCAATAAAGTTAATATCAGGACAGGCTTTTAAAAGCGGGAATGTTTCTTTTACAAGGGCATTTCCCTTTTCTTCTTCTGCTCCGATATTTACAATAGCGACTCTTGGGTTCTTAATTCCCACAACGTGTTCCATATAAATGGAACCCATCTGCGCAAACTGTACCAGATGAGATGGTCTGGCATCTACGTTGGCGCCACAGTCGATCAGCAGTGACACGCCTTTTTCAGTAGGGATAAGCGGTGCCAGCGGAGGACGTTCTACGCCCTGATCCTGCCTACGATCACCTGTCCGCCTACTAAAATAGCTCCGGAACTTCCAGCGGATACAAAAGCATCTGCTTCTTTATTCTTTACAAGATTCATGCCTACCACAATAGATGAGTCCTTCTTCTTACGGATCGCATTCACCGGCGGTTCTTCTGTGGCAATGACTTCTGTGGCATTCACCACCTGGATCTGCTCTTTGTTGTAAGTATATTTGGAAAGCTCTTTATTTACTACTGCTTCCTGACCTACTAAAAGCACCTGGATCCCTGGTTTTGCGTTTACCGCTTCTACGGCTCCGCAACCATCTCAACTGGTGCCAGATCACCGCCCATAGCATCTACAGCTACTTTAATCATAAAAGACTCTCCTTTCGGTTTCGCAATACAGTTATTAATATACTAGATGTCGTATCATAAATCAATACGTTTTTATGTGAATTTCGCCCCGCCTGATAAAGGCAGCGATCATGTTTTCTTTTCACCGCAAAAGAGGACCCTGAGATTACTCCCAGGATCCTCTGATCTTCGTTTTTCTACAGATTATTCAGCTGTATTAACGATTTCGCGCTTATTGTAGCTTCCGCAAGCCTTGCATACTCTGTGAGGCATCATAAGGGCTCCGCACTTGCTGCACTTAACCAGGTTTGGTGCGCTCATCTTCCAGTTTGCTCTACGGCTGTCTCTTCTAGCTTTAGAAGATTTATTCTTTGGACAAATAGACATGGTTTACACCTCCTTCAACTGTTTAAAAATATCCTGGATAACTGACATTCTTGGGTCCAGTGACCTGTTGTCGCAGTCACAAGTCCCTCGGTTGAGATTTGTGCCACATCTATTGCAAATCCCCTTGCAGTTATCACTGCAGAGAACTCTCATAGGCAGGTTCAGGGTTAACTCATTACCAACCAGCTGGTCGACATCCAGATTATAACCATTAATATAGAACTGCTCATCCAAAGCTTCTATGCGGTCTTCCTTCGTCTGATTCATATCCAGCTCCTGGTCGATCTCCAGTTCAAAAGGAACTAAAACAGGCTCTAAGCATCTGGCACATGGCATTTCAAGGCTTAAAACAGCCTTTCCTGTCATAGTCAGTACCCGTTCTCCCTGGTTAGTGATAACCAGAGTCACCGGTTCTTTTCCACAACTTTATAAGAACCATCAGGTCCTTTAAAATGTGTCATTTCCAGTGGAACTGTATAGGTTTTGGATTTCCCTTCAACAGGGAACAGCTCTGATAAATTAATCAGCATATCGTACTCCTTGATATGCACCTATGCTATTATACATAGGCGCACCGGGTTTGTCAACAAAATTTTCCAAAAAAATTACTTAACCAGTCTTAAAGTCTCTCTTGCGATTGCCAGCTCTTCGTTGGTTGGGATCAGCATAACTTTTACCTTGGAATCTGGAGCAGAAATAATTCTTCTCTCTCCTCTTACATTGTTAGCTTCGTCATCGATCTTAACGCCTAAGTAGCCTAAGTATTCGCAAACGTTCTTTCTGGTAACCTTATCGTTTTCACCAACACCAGCAGTGAATGCGATAGCATCTACACCGTTCATAGCTGCTGTGTAAGCACCTACGTACTTAGCAACACGGTATACGAATGCATCCAGAGCTACTGCTGCCAGATGGTTTCCTTCTTCCTTTGCCTTCTCGATATCACGGAAGTCGCTGGAGATGCCGCCGCTCATGCCTAAAACACCGGACTTCTTATTTAAGATGTTCAGAACTTCGTTTACGTCTTTTCCTTCCTTGTTGCAGATGAACTGAACAACTGCAGGATCAACGTCACCACTTCTGGTACCCATGATCAGGCCCTCAAGAGGTGTAAGTCCCATACTGGTATCTACGCACTTGCCGCCGATGGAAGCAGATACGCTGGCACCATTTCCTAAGTGGCAAACGATAACTTTTGCCTTTTCTGGATCTAAGTTGCCGAACTTGATCGCTTCGCCGGATACGAACATATGGCTGGTTCCGTGGAAGCCATAACGACGGATGCTGTATTTCTCATAATACTCATGGGGAATTGCATACAGATATGCTTTCTCCGGCATAGCCATACCAAATGCGGTATCCCATACTGCTACGTTTGGCTTACCAGGCATAGCCTGTTCACAAGCCTCGATACCCATTAAGTTAGCTGGGTTGTGCAGAGGTCCTAAGTCGAAGCATTCACGGATAACTCTCTTAACATCCTCGTTTACTACTACAGACTCGCTGTAAACAACGCCTGCGTGCAGTACGCGGTGTCCGATCGCGGAGATCTCATCGGTGCTTGCGATCACGCCGTGATCTTTGTCCTGTAAAGCTTCCATAACCATGTTGATAGCTACGGTGTGGTTTGGCATTGGGCTTTCAACAACATATTTGTCCTTGCCTGCTGGCTGATGGGTCAGCTTGGAACCTTCGATACCGATTCTCTCGCAAAGGCCCTTAGCAACAACGCTTTCGTTGTCCATATCGATCAGCTGGTACTTTAAGGAAGAGCTTCCGCAGTTGATAACTAAAATCTTCATAATAGGTAATTCTCCTGTATATTTATTTTACTATGAAAAGTTCCGGGCGTCATATACGCATAAGCGCAGGCACCCGGTAACTTTTTATTTATCGCTTCTAAATTAGTTGTTCTGGCACTGTACAGCTGTGATAGCTACAACACCTACGATATCGTCAGCAGAGCATCCTCTGGACAGATCGTTTACTGGCTTAGCAATACCCTGGCACATTGGGCCGTAAGCAGCTGCTTTACCAAGTCTCTGAACCAGCTTATAACCAATATTACCAGCATCCAGGTCTGGGAATACCAGTACATTAGCATGTCCAGCAACCTTGGAATCTGGAGCCTTGGAAGCACCGATCTCAGGAACGATTGCAGCGTCTAACTGCAGTTCGCCGTCTAATGCTAATTCTGGAGCCATTTCCTTAGCTAACTTGGTAGCTTCTACTACTTTGTCTACGTCAGCATGCTTTGCGCTTCCCTTGGAAGAATGGGACAGCATAGCAACCTTTGGCTCATGTCCTACTAACATCTTGAAGCTCTCAGCGGAAGAAACAGCGATTGCTGCTAATTCTTCTGGAGTTGGGTTCTGGTTCAGACCGCAGTCAGCGAATACGAATGTACCGTTGTCGCCAAGATCGCAATCCGGAACTTCCATTAAGAAGAATGCGGAAACTAACTTGGTTCCTGGTTTGGTCTTAATAACCTGTAAGCAAGGTCTTAAGGTGTTTGCTGTAGAATGGCAAGCGCCGGATACCATACCGTCAGCATCGCCGTTCTTGATCATTAAACAGCCATAGTAAGCGTAGTCGCCTAAGATGGTCTCTTTTGCCTTCTCAGGAGTCATGCCTTTTGCTTTTCTTAGCTCAACGAAGAGATCGATATATTCCTGGGTCTTCTCGTAGGTCTGTGGATTGATGATGGTTGCGCCGGAAACATCTAAGCCCTTGCTGTGCTCGCCGATATCCTCTGGTGTACCGATAATGATCAGGTTAGCAAGTCCTTCCTTTTAAAATTTTCTCAGCAGCTTCCCATGTTCTGCGGTCCATGGACTCTGGAAGAACGATAGTTTTTTTGTCTGCTTTTGCTTTTTCTTTGATAATGTCGATTACTGCCATAATCTTTTTTACCCCTTTCCTTATGTTGAAGCATATAACATTATTATATACGTAGCCCCCAGCGGAAACAAGCTGAATTTAACGAAATTTTGCATTTTTTTTCATACTTTTCGTTATTTTGGATAAGATGCAGACATGTTTCCCAAAATCCCCGGGTCAGATCTTTTCGTAATGATCTACATTGATCACAAAGATAGTAGCTCCGCCTACCTCTACAGTCATAGGCATGGTAGCATAGTTTACCATGGCAGTACCGGAAATATACGGCATGTTCACAGTCAGTTTCTGGTGCTGTCCGCATTCCTGCTTGATCAGATTGATCACTTCTTCTACTTTTTCATCCTCTACACCGATCATCAAAGTGGTATTTCCTTTTTTCAAGAAGCCACCGGTGGTAGACAGTCTGGTCACACTGTAATGGTTCTGGTTTAAAAGGCTTACTACATCATCTTCATTATCATTTCGTACAATGGCGTATACTAATTTCATGGTTTTAGTCCTCCTTGCTTTGTTCTGGTATAGACTTATGAGCCCTGCACTTGCGTGCTCTGTTGCCTGCTGTCCCAGGCGGCTTGTTATAAGTATAGCATATTTATATAAAAACAGGCACCGAAATTTAGCTCCGGTGCCTGTTTCTTAATATTTTTAACATTATTTCAACATTTCTGCCTCGTCCGGGGATAAATGTTTCTGTTTATGAATAAATGTCTCTTTCTATGGAACGTCTCTTTCTATGAACAAATGTCTCTTTCTATGAAATTATGAATTAGATGCCGGTTTGGTTCCAAGAGTGATCTGTACTTCATGTTCTACATAAGAACCATTTACAAGGGACTGTACTGTCAAAGAAACCGTAGAACCGCCTTCGTAGTAAGTAAGCATCTGCTTTAATTCTTCCATATTGGTAACAGACTGTCCGTCAAACTTGGTGATGATGTCCTTTTCTTTCAGGTCAGAATTTGCTGCTGCACCGCCTTCAACGATCTTGTATACATAGATACCAACCGGCATACCGTATTCCTTGGAAGCATTGGCATCAATATTGGTTCCCTGAATTCCAAGGTATCCCTGTGCGCTTTCGTCAACTGCTTCTCTTGTCTTCTTTGTCATCAGGTTATTTAAGATTTCCTGTGCCTTTGAGATAGGGATCGCAAAGCCCATGCCTTCTACTTCTGTAGATGCGTTCTTTGCAGCGTTGATACCGATTACATTGCCATTTAAGTCAAGAAGGGCACCACCACTGTTACCAGGGTTGATGGCTGCATCTGTCTGGATGTAAGTATGCTGGATACCATTTTCATCTGTGATCTCACGGTCTAAAGCACTGATATAACCAACTGTCAGTGACTGTCCATAACCAAGTGCATTACCAATGGCAATTACCTGCTGTCCTACCTTTACATTATCAGAATTGCCCAGGGTTGCTACTTTGATCTTGCTCATAGTATCAGATGGGATATCAGAAAGCTTTACAGCAATGATCGCCAGGTCTGTTGCTGAGTCTGTACCCTTTACAGCAGCTGCTACCTGAGTGCTGTCTGTAAAGGTAACCTTCATATCTGTCGCACCGGATACAACGTGGTTGTTGGTAGCGATCAGAAGTTCTGTATCATTCTGTCCAACAATGATACCAGAACCGCTGCTCTGTGCCTGATAAGTCTGAGGCATACCAAAGAAATTGTTCTGTTCCACAGTCATGGTATCGTTGATGGCTACCAGAGAAGGCATTGCCTTTTCAGCGATGGAAGAAACATCGGTTACTGTAGATACAGCGGTCGTACTTCCGTTATTGGATGCAGCGCTTGTTTCCGGTACCTGTGCAGTGGTGGTTCCTTCTGTTTCTGCCGGTGCAGTAGCTGTTATATCAGCAAGTCCTGTAAGACGGGCGCCTACATAATTAACACCTGTCATCACACCGCCTGCTACTGTGCCAAACAGCACAGCTGCTGCAGTAATACCTGCTGCCTTTCTTGCCCAGCTGTTTTCTTTCTTGGTGCCTGAACGGTTTCACGGTATTCATTTCTGTAACCATGTTCCGGTCTGTTATTCTGCTGTTTGCTCTCCTGCCACTGAGTTTTTCTCTCAGAGGAAGTTCTTTCAGAAGAACGGTTTGGGGTAGTCCAGTTTACATTCTGTGAAGAACCGGACTTTCTGTTTTCCTGTGACCGGGATGAACTGGTTTGAGTTTCCTGCTCATCTACATCATCCATAATTTCTGTTCTTTCGATCTCCAGATCTCTATCTTCTCTGTTTTCTATCTTCTTCGTACATAAAAACGCTCCTTTCAGATGCCTTTGTATATTTCAAATGGATTTTTATTTTCTTTTTAATTTCTTTCTCTTTCCTTTTGATGACTACAATATACCCTCTGTTTTTGATGCAATTGTGATGCAATTGTGTATATTTTGTGTCCTGATCTTAAGGCATGCTGGACGAACCTTCTGTCCGTGGGTATAATAGTACCATGAATACGCCATTCTGTATACACAGACTTAGGACAGGAGACGAAAATAAGATGAAGATAACCGGTATTGTAGCTGAATATAATCCATTCCATAACGGACACGCCTATCAGATCAAAAAAGCCCGTGAAGTAACCGGCTGTGATTACTGCATCGCCGTTATAAGCGGAGATTTTGTACAGCGGGGAGAAGTGGCTGTTTTCAGTAAATACCTGCGTACAAAGATGGCACTTCTGTGCGGCGCAGACCTGGTCCTTGAGATCCCTTCCATCTTTGCAGTAAGCAGTGCAGAGGACTTTGCAGCCGGTGCAGTTGCCCTTCTTGATCAGCTGGGAGTTGTGACCCATCTTTGTTTTGGCAGTGAAATGGGAGAAAGTGAACGTTTTATGGAAACAGCGGCTATTCTTGCAGATGAGCCGGACTCATTTTCCGCAAAATTAAAAGAAGGACTTTCAGAGGGGCTTTCCTGGCCTCAGGCAAGAGTCTGGGCTTTAGAAGCAGAAGGAATATCGGATCTTGGAAACTTCCTGGAAACGCCTAACAATCTGCTGGGTGTAGAATACTGCAAAGCCCTGATCCGGCAGAAAAGTCCCATCCAGCCGATTACTATTTTACGAAAGGGAAACGGATACCACAGCCAGGATCTTACAGGAGAACTTGCCTCCGCTTCCGCTATCCGCAGAGAAATCTTTAAAGAAGAACCGGATTTTTCCATTCTTTTATCGCAGGTGCCTGATGAAATACGTTCTCTCTTTAAGGCAGAAGTCCCTCTGCAGCCGGAAGATCTGTCTGATCTGCTAAATTACAGACTCCTGACTTTAAAGCGGGACGGGATCCCTTTTTCTGTTTTCGCAGATGTATCAAACGACCTTTCAGACCGCTTGGAAAGCAAACTCTATGAGCAGGCAGACTGGGAAGAACGGATCCGGCAGTTAAAATCCAGGCAATATACCTATACCCGGATCAGCCGGTGTCTTCTGCATATTCTTTTAGGCATTACAGATGAACTGGTCCTTGCAGGAAAAGAGGCCGGTTTTTCCCCCTATGCCCGGATCCTAGGTTTTCGCAAAAGCAAAGCAGGGGTTTTAAGCGAAATAAAAAAGCATACCCGGATCCCGCTGGTCGCAAAGACCGCGGATGCATCCAGGATGCTTTCTGGTACAGCAAAAATGTTATTTGAACAGGATCTGTATGCATCTCATGTGCGTCAGAGCCTGCTTTTAGAAAAAACAGGACAGCCGGTGCGTAATGAGTTTACACAGCCCATCTGTATTATATGATGATACCAGGATCAAAAGGTCGGAAATCCGATGCAAGCTTGCACACAGCAATTCAGTATCAGAGTTCCGGAGCCAGGAGACGGACAATGGCGGGATCTGCATTCAGGAAATGGATCAGTTCCCGTATCTGCTCTCCTGTTTCTTTTTTCTTCTCTCCCTCTGCATCCCCTTCTTTTCTTAACACAGCACGCAGCAGAATATTTTTCGGTGTGTGCTCCATGTCAATAAATTCCAAAATCTGGGTATTGTAACCTCTGTATTCTAAAACCTTTGCCCGGATGCCATCTGTATACAAAGCTGCCATCCGTTCCTTAAGCAGGCCATATTCCAAAACAGGCTGCAGAACCGGATTGTGGATCTGACGGTTTAATTCATGCTGGCAGCATGGAACAGAAAGGATCACCTTCGCTCCCCAGCCAACTGCCTTTTCCAGGGCATAATCCGTTGCCAGGTCACAGGCATGAAGGGTAACTACCATATCTACATGATCCACCCCTTCATAAGAAGCAATATCCCCACAGGTAAAGCTCAGCTTCTCATATCCGTACCGTACTGCCAGGTCAGAACAATGGCGGATCACATCTTCTTTCAGGTCCAGACCGATGATCCGTACCGGATATCCCTTTACCTCTTTCAGATAATAATACATGGCAAAGGTAAGATAGGACTTACCGCAGCCAAAATCAATGATCACATTTTCTTTGTTTTTATTTAACTGAGGAAGAATATCTTCTATAAATTCAAGGAAACGGTTGATCTGACGGTACTTATCATAGCGGCTGTGGACAATGGCACCTTCTTTTGTCATAACCCCAAGATCTACCAGAAACGGAACCGCTGTTCCTTCCGGTAAAAGATACTGCTTTTTACGGTTATGCTCCAAAGCAGCCTGGTTGATCATACGGGCCTGCTTCTTAAATTTTACAGTCATTTTTCCTTTTTTACTTACAAGTACTGTTGCCTTGCCTCTGGCACAGGTGATCTCAGCCTGACGGAAAGGACCATTTAAGCAGTTTTCTACATAAATAACAGCTTCGTCTCTGCTTAAATTTTTATGAAAAGCCTGTTTGCCTTTCTGCTCCTCTGCCTGGAAGATCAGATTTCCCTTCAGGAGCAAAGGACGGATCTTTGACTTTGAAAAATGATCCGGGTCCGAAGGATTGCTTAAAGAATCCTCTCTAAATCCTTTTCAAGGCAAAATTCCAAAGCTTCCCTTAACTGTGCATGTTCATTGGATCCTACCATTGTTGTCCTTTTCTCCTTTCAGTCTTCACCTAAAAGCTTTTTGGAAAGCTGTAAAAGTTCCCCAAACTCCCGGATCACTGCCTCTGCCCCGTTTACCTGTCCAAAACCATAGGCAGCATGGACAAAGGGGATTCCGGCACCTGCAGCTGCCTCTGCGTCCATGGCAGTATCGCCTACATAATAAACTTTGATCTAAGTGGTTTCTCTGGATCACCATGGAAATATTATCTGCCTTGGAAAGACCGGTATTTCCATAACATTCAATATCTGTAATATATTCTTCCAGATTACAGGAACGCATTAAAACCTCAATATAGCCCTTCTGGCAGTTGCTTACAATAAACAGTTTATATTTCCAGCTTAACTGCTGAAGAACTTCTGCTACCTGAGGGTAAAGAATTCCCGGATGATCCTCCAGATACTGGTTTTCATATTCCATACAGGCTTCCATTACCTCTAAGCGTTTTGCAGGAGGCAGATCCGGAAATAATGCGTCTCCGAAATCTTTCATGTTCTTGCCCATATTCCGGCTGATCATATCCGGAGTGATGGGTCTTGGTCCATTTAACAGCTTTTCTGCCGCTACCTGCCAGGACTGGGCCACCTGAACAGAAGAATCCCATAAGGTTCCGTCTACATCAAAAATAATTCCCTTTTTCATCCTTTATTCTCCCCTTTTGTTATCCTTTCCAGCCGCTTCTTAAAAGTTCCGGATACTTGTCTAAATGTGCATGGTCATTAAAACATTCCAGTGTAAAGCGTTCATTCTTTTCATCCCATTGAAGTTCTGTAATACTGCAGTTTTCCAGATCTTTTCCAAGAATACGGAAACGGCTTAACGGAATTCCCGTATAATAAGCAGCCATAACCCGGATCAGCCCGCCGTGTGTTACCACTGCGATCCGTTCATATCCTGTTTTTACAAGGCCTTTTAAAACAGGATCCGCCCGTTTTACCACATCGGCAGCACACTCACCGCCCGGATAAGCAAGATCTGTTTCCATTTTTGCCTGTTCCTTCTTAAAATCTGCAAACTTTACAGCAATCTCTTCATCAGAAAGACCTTCCATCTCCCCGAAATCAATTTCACGAAGTTCCGGACAGATGGTGTGTTCCACATTCCAGTATAAATTAGCCGCCTGGGCTGTCTCTACGGCTCTTAACAGGTCACTGGAATAAACCGCCTGGATCTTTTTAGGAAAAAGCCGCTCACCTAAAAGGGCTGCCTGACGGTAGCCCTCTTCACAAAGATCAACATTAACATTGCACAGGCGGCTGTTCTGCCGCCCATGACGGATGAGATATAATTTCATACGTATCGAGTCCTAGTTCTTAAAGCTGTGGATCGGAGCCGGGATCCGTCCTCCTCTTGTAACAAATTTCTCACAGGAGAATGTATTAACAGGAATGATCGGTGCATAACCTAAAAGGCCGCCAAATTCTGCTGTATCTCCTACTTTCTTTCCAATCACTGGGATCAGGCGGACTGCGGTAGTCTTCTGGTTGACCATACCAATGGCTGCCTCATCAGCAATGATACCTGCAATGGTAGTAGAAGGTGTATCTCCCGGGATAGCGATCATATCAAGACCTACAGAGCATACACAGGTCATAGCTTCCAGTTTTTCAATGGTAAGAGCGCCAAGGCTTACAGCATCGATCATTCCCTGGTCTTCACTGACAGGAATAAAGGCACCGCTTAAACCGCCTACATAAGAGGATGCCATAACGCCGCCCTTCTTTACCTGATCGTTTAACATGGCAAGGGCTGCAGTAGTTCCAGGAGCGCCTACACGCTCTAAGCCGATCTCTTCCAGGATCTCGGCCACACTGTCGCCTACAGCAGGGGTCGGTGCTAAAGAAAGGTCAATGATACCAAATGGGATGCCCAGACGCTTGGATGCTTCCTGGGCTACCAGCTGTCCTACACGGGTGATCTTAAAGGCAGTCTTTTTAATGGTCTCGCAGAGAACTTCAAAGTTTTCGCCTCTTACTTTTTCAAGAGCCACTTTTACAACACCAGGGCCGCTGACACCTACGTTAATGATGGCATCTGCTTCTGTTACACCATGGAAAGCACCTGCCATAAATGGGTTATCATCTGGTGCATTGCAGAATACAACCAGCTTTGCGCAGCCTAAGGAGTCGTTATCCTTTGTAGCCTGGGCAGTTTCTGTTACAATGCGGCCCATTAATTCTACAGCGTCCATGTTAAGACCTGTTTTGGTAGAACCTACGTTAATAGAGCTGCATACACGGTCTGTAGTTGCCAAAGCTTCCGGGATAGAAAGGATCAGGTTTTTATCAGCTGTAGTCATTCCCTTGCTTACAAGAGCAGAATAACCGCCAATAAAGTTGACGCCTACTTCCTTTGCTGCCTTGTCCAGAGTCTTAGCAATGGTAACAAAATCTTCCGGCTTTTTGCAGGCAGAACCACCTACTAATGCAATAGGAGTAACAGAAATTCTTTTATTTACAATGGGAATACCAAAATCCCTTTCAATATCTTTTCCGGTGGAAACCAGATTTTTTGCCAGAGTGGTGATCTTTTTGTAGATCTTTTCGTTGACAGTATCCAGATCACTGTCTGCGCAGTCAAGAAGACTGATACCCATGGTAATGGTACGCACATCCAGCTTTTCGTGTTCGATCATATTGTTGGTTTCATTTACTTCGTAGATATTAATCATGACCTGTTTTTCCTTTCAGATGTTTATCGGCTTTATTCGTATGGGGATATCACCACCTGGTGACGTATATATTTAAATTCTGTGCATCTTTGTAAAGATCTCTTCTCTCTGGATCTTTACGGTTACACCGATCTCTTCTCCCACTTTTTCCAGCTCATCTGCAACCTCTCCGAAGGTCTTTTCGATAGCAGACACATCTACGATCATCATCATGTTAAAATAATCCTGTACAATGGTCTGGGAGATATCCAGGATGTTTACATGGTTCTCTGCCAGATAAGTACATACCTTTGCGATAATTCCCACTGTGTCTTTTCCTACTACTGTGATGATTGCCTTACTCATTTTTCATTCTCCTCTTCTTTTTTTATACTCACGAACCCGCGCTTTCGCGCTTTACCGCCTGCTTACGCAGACAGTTCGTTCGTTACAAGCAAACTACTTCACTCATTTTATCTCTGGAGGCAACGGAAATGGAGAAATCCGATGCTCCATACGGGCAGCTCCCCCTCGTCAATTTCCAGACGGACTGTCTCATAAGCCAATTCCGCGTAATTATTTTCCTTGCTTAAATGGCCTAAGAAGATTTTTTTCAGATTATCATGAAGGATATTATTTAACAATCTCCCTGCATTTTCATTGGACAAATGACCGTGATCCCCAAGGATACGGCGTTTTAAATAGTACGGATAAGGGCCGGTCTCCAGCATGCGCACATCATGGTTGGACTCCAATAAAATGGCATCCAGTTTCTGAAGGTGGTCGATCACATACTGATCAAAATGTCCCATATCCGTAGCTACAGCCACAGCTTTGGAACCATTTTCCACCCGGTAAGCTACAGGATTTACTGCGTCATGATCGATCTTAAAGGGCTTTACAGTCAGATCCCCTATCTGAAAATCCACATCCGGCTCTATAGGGGACAATAAACCGGTATCAAAGGTTCCCAATGTCTTGCAGGCTGCGATCTCGTCTAAAGTCTCTTTTGTCCCGTAAATAGGAAGATGATATTTTCTTGAAAGGACTCCCAACCCTTTAATATGGTCGGAATGTTCATGTGTCACCAGAATACCTGTTACATCAGAACCGGTCAGTCCGATGTCATTTAACCCTTCCTGGATCCGCTTGTTGCTGATACCTGCATCTACTAACAGATGGGTGTTGTCAGAACCTATGTAAATGCAATTGCCGCTGCTGCCGCTTGCTATGCTTACCATTCTCATGCTGTTTCGTTATCCTTCCCGCAAAGAAGTTTCTGTATCTGTAAAGAAGTTTCTTCTTCCGTTCCGCTGTTGTTGATCTCACAGTCTGTAAAGTTTCTGAATTCTTCTTCCGATGCCTGATTTGCCATGATCCCTGCGATCTTTTCGTCAGAATATCCCCGGCTTTCTTTCAGGCGTCTGATACGTTCTTCTCTTGATGTATAAAGATACCACATTTCGTCGCAGATGTCACGAAATTCTTTTGAAGGAATAGCAGCTTCTATGACCACCGACTGTCTGTTATATTCCTCTGCCTCTTTTTTCACTGCCTTCCACACAAGGGGATGGGTCAGACTGTCTACCTTTGCTCTTTTGGAAGGATCTTTAAAAATGATCTCTGCCATGGCGCTGCGGTTGATCTGTCCGTCCTCTAACAGGATCTTCGGGCCTAAAAAGGCGCATACCGCCTCATAAGCCTCTTTTCCCGGTTCCATAAGAGCTCTTGCAACAAGATCTGCCTGGATCACATGAAAACCATATTTTTCCTGAAGAATGGACAACACCGTACTTTTCCGGCTCCTACGCCCCCGGTGAGACCGATCACCGGGTATTTTTTTCCTTTACATGTAAAATGTGTCTCTAACATATCATCTGTTCTGTCCTGGCACATAGTTCTGATCTGCTCCTTAATCGTATCCTATACGCTTATGATCTATTTTGCGTCAAACCAGGATGCTCCTGTTTTCGCGTCAACTTCCAGTGAAACCTTTAAATTTGCAGCATGTTTCATCTTGTCTGTAAGGATCTCTTTTACCTCTTCCACTTCATTTTCTGCAGTCTCGATCAGAAGTTCATCGTGGATCTGTAAAACAATGCGGGAGGAAAGCCCTCTCTTTCGCAGTTCCCTGTCTACTGCGATCATGGCGATCTTCATAATATCAGCTGCTGTTCCCTGGATCGGGGAATTCATTGCCACACGTTCCCCAAACTGGCGCTGCATAAAATTAGAGGACTTAAATTCCGGGATCGGACGGCGTCTGCCATAAAGAGTCGTCACATATCCCTGCTCTTTTCCCTGCTTTACCAAACTGTCCAGAAATTCCTTTACTTTCGGATAAGTCTCAAAATACCGTTCAATATATTCCTTTGCCTCTTTTCTGGAAATACTCAGATCCTCACTGAGGCCGAAAGCACTGATGCCGTATACAATACCAAAGTTTACTGCCTTTGCATTTCTTCTCTGAAGAGGGTTACTTCCTCTAAAGGCACATGGAATACCTGGGATGCTGTAGTGGCATGGATATCCCTGGACTCCCTGTAAGCCTCGATCAGGCGCTCATCCCCGGACATATGGGCCAAAATACGCAGTTCGATCTGGGAATAATCGGCATCTGTAAAAATATAGCCCTCTTTCGGGACAAATACCTTTCGTATCTGACGTCCCAGTTCCATACGCACCGGAATGTTCTGCAGGTTTGGCTCTGTACTGCTGATACGGCCCGTAGCTGTTATAGTTTGGTTAAATTTTCCATGGATACGGCCGTCTTCGCTGATATAAGCTGCAAGGCCTTCTGCATAGGTAGAATTTAACTTGGTCAGCTGGCGGTAATCCAGGATCTTCTGTACCACCGGATGCTCCGGAGCCAGTTTTTCCAGAACTTCCGCTGCTGTAGAATAACCTGTCTTGGTCTTCTTTCCACCTGGAAGCTGCATTTCACCAAACAGGATCTCTCCCAGCTGTTTCGGGGAATTGATATTAAATTCTTTTCCTGTTTCAGCATAGATCTCTGTTTCCAGTTTTTTGATCCCTACTTTTAGGGTATCTCCATATTCTTTTAACTTGTCCCTTTTTACAAGGACACCTTCCTGTTCCATATGCCACAAGCTGTAGATCAGAGGCATCTCGATCTCTGTATACAGCTTATACATTTCTTCCTGCTCCAAGCGGCTCTTTAAAGGCTCTGCAGCTTTCCAGGCAATATAGCCCATATAGCAGGCACAGGTTACCGCCTTTTCATCCCCTGTTTCTAACAGATCGCCCAGGTTTTCTTTTCCGATCAGGTCGCTTTTAGAAGGAATGGTCATGGAAAGATAATCTCTTGCCAGATCATCATAACCATAGGTATCTTTTAAAGGATTTAAAAGATAACCGGCAACGCCTGCGTCATAAACCGGTGCTTCGTCTGTAAGATTTAACAGAGGCAGCATGGATTTAAGATCCAGGACCCAGACAGAATGAACGGTGTCATTTTTACAGAGGTTTTGTACTTTTTCTGTCAGCCAGCTGTCTGTGATCTGAGACTCAGACACACGGATACAGTAGATTTCTTCCGGACCTGTGCAGATCGCAAGGGCTGTTACAGGAAGAAAGGCAGATTTTGCCTTTTGCCGGAATGGACTGTTCCATCCGTATCAAAGAGAAGGTCAGCTGTTCTGCTTCCTCCGAAACCTTTGCCCTGCTTCCGGTGATCAGCTGCAGACCTGTAACAGCGGCTTTTTCCGCTGCCTTAAAGATCTTTTCCGCCTCTTTTTTATCTGTAACTTCCTTAAATGACTTCTGTGGACCATTTTCCTTATCTTCCATGGAAGCAGAGTCAAAACGGTTTAAGATGGACTTAAATTCCATCCGTTTCATAAACTTAAAAGCTTCCGGTGTATAAAGATTGCCGATCAGAGCCTCTTCATAGGAAAATGGGATGGGACAGGTGATGCAGATCGTTGCCAGTTCCTTGCTCATCTGGGCCATGTCATAATACTCAGAAAGGGCTTTCTGGGCTCTTGGAGGCTTGATCTCATCTACATGGGCATAGGCATTTTCAATAGAACCATAGGATACGATCAGATTAGTCGCTGTCTTCTCGCCAATAGAAGGCACACCTGGGATATTATCAGAAGTATCTCCCATAAGAGCTTTTACATCAATAAATTCCGTTGGTGTTACCTGGTATTGTTCTTTTACATCTTCCGGATAATAATCATAGATCTGTGTGCTGCCTTTGCTGGTCTTGGGGATACGGATCTTAATGTGGGTATCCGCTAACTGCAAAAGATCCCGGTCGCCGGAAACAACAGATACTTCGATTCCTTCCGCCTGACATCTTTTTGCCACAGTTCCCAGGATATCGTCCGCTTCATATCCCTCCATTGTAAGGATAGGGATATTCATGGTCTGCAGTGCCTCCTTCATCAGAGGTACCTGTTCCCGCAGTTCTTCCGGCATCGGTTTTCTGGTGCCTTTGTATGCATCATACATCTTATGGCGGAACGTAGGCGCAGACAGGTCAAAGGCTACCGCCAGATGGTCTGCATTTTCTTCTTCCAATATCTTAAACATGATATTTAAAAAGCCATAGACTGCATTGGTATGAAGCCCTTCTGCATTGGTCAGATCCGGAACCCCATAAAAAGCCCGGTTTAAAATACTGTGTCCATCGATCAGTACCAGTTTATTGTCCATAATATAAAATCCTTTTCAATAATTTATTCTTAAAATCCAGTCTGGCTCCAGATACGGATCTGGACGATCAGTATCACAAATACAGACCAGAAACAAAGGGTATTTACTGCATAAATCGCATTTTGCAGAAGTTTCAGCGTGTGGATCCGCTGGCGGGAAAGCTCCAGTGCAGTTTCCAACGCACCTTTGATGTTGTAGCTTCCGGTACCTTCATCCAGCTGCCTGATACCCACATCTACTGTAAAGTATATCTCAAGTTCCTCCCGGCAATCCGGGCAATGATCAATATGTTCTACAAATGCTTTCAGTTCCTCATCTGTTATACTGCCATTGATATAAGGCATAACCAGACGCTCTGCCTCTCTGCAGGTCATGGCAGTCACCTCCTTTTGCAGCAAAACTGCTGTACGAAATAAAACATAATTCAGATATCATCATACACTAAAACGGGGCGGTTTTCAATGTATAGAAAAATGCTTAAATATTTTTTAAAATATTTTCTAAAAAGAAAAAAACCTTAGGAACAACGTATTCACGCTATTTCTAAGGTTTCTCCCTGCCAAGGGTGTAATGCCGGCGGCGGGACTTGAACCCGCACGCGGTTACCCGCAACAGATTTTGAGTCTGCATCGTCTGCCATTCCGACACGCCGGCATTTCTTCACAACGGAAATTATTTTACCATATAGTTCTTGTTTTGGCAAGTGGTTTTGCAAGTGGTTTTGGAATACCCGTCTTTAGGATTTAGCACTTTATTTTTTGAGAGTTAATGAAATATATTTTATCCTCAAGTCAGCATATTTGCTGGCTTTTTTCTTTGTTTTAAAAACTTGACAAATTTTCTTTTTTATACTTGCTTTTATGGTGCTATGGTGCTATACTATAAAAGGGTGACTTTTATGGCATATTTTCTTAAAAAAACTAACAACAAAAAAGGTACTTATCTTCAGATTTATTCAAGCTTTTACGATCCTGAACGCAGGCATACTGCCCACAAGGCTTATAAACCTATTGGTTATGTTCATGAGCTTCAGGCAAAGGGCATTGACGATCCTATCTCCTTCTACAAAGAAGAAGTTATCAGACTGAACCAGGAAGCAAATGCTGCAAAGCCGCAAAAAGCGAAGCAGATTTCAGATGATTCGCCGGAAAACTCATTGGCTATTTCCCGATGAAAACATTAACGACAAGCTTTCTGTCAAAAAGTATATTGATCTCATGCAGACCGCTACTGACTTCCGCTTTAATGTTTTTGACATGATCTCTGCCCTTGTTTACGCAAGACTTGTCCAGCCATGTTCAAAATCAAAGACTTATGACGAAGTGATTCCAAAGCTTTTTGAATCCTACGATTTTTCTTTAAACCAGCTCTATGACGGGCTGGAGTATATCGGTTGCGAATACGAAAAGATCATTGAAATCTACAATCATCAGATCCAACAGATGTATCAGTTTGATACCTCTCATACTTACTTTGACTGCACTAACTTTTACTTTGAGATCGACAGGGAAGATGATTTCCGGAAAAAAGGACCTTCCAAGGAAAACAGAAAAGAACCGATTGTTGGTCTGGGACTCCTGCTTGATGCAAATCAGATTCCCATCGGCATGAAGCTGTTTCCGGGCAATCAGAGTGAAAAGCCGGTGATCAGAAATATCATTGATGATTTGAAAAGAGAACTCTGTGTCCGGCAGAACCATACAGATCGCCGACAAAGGGTTGAATTGTGCTGAAAATATCTTCCATGCGCTCAAAATGGGGATGGATATATTTTCTCTAAGTCCGTAAAGATGCTTCCGGAAACGGAAAAGACCTGGGTACTGCTCCCTAATAATTACAGGGATGTAAAAAATGCTGCCGGGGAGACTTTGTATCGCATTAAGGAATGTGTAGATGAATTTGAATATAAATTTACCGAGTCTGAAACAGGCTCTTTAAAAAAGTTCCGGATCACAGAAAAAAGGATTGTTACTTTCAATCCAAAACTTGCCAAAAAACAGATCTACGAAATTAATAAAGAAGTTGAAAAAGCAAGGCTTCTGAAAGCTTCGCAGGCTAAAAAATCCGAGTATGGTGATTCTGCAAAATATGTCATTTTTACTGCTGCAGATAAAAAGGGCAACGACACAGATGGTAAAGTAAAAGTCACCATGAATGAGGAACTCATTCAAAAATCCCTGGAGCTTGCCGGATACAACATGCTGGTCACTTCCGAGATTTCCATGAAAGATAAGGATGTCTACAATGCATACCACAATCTCTGGAGAATAGAAGAATCCTTCCGGATCATGAAGTCACAGCTGGATGCCAGACCGGTATACTTGCAAAAACAGGATACCATTGTTGGACATTTTTTAATCTGCTATCTGGCCGTATTACTGACAAGATTACTGCAGTTCAAGATATTAAAAAATGGTTATAGTTCCGAAGAGCTGTTTGAATTCGTACGTGACTTCAGAGTTGCCAAAATATCAGACAGAAAATATATAAATCTATCGCATGGTACATCATTTATCAGGGAATTGTCAGAGCTGTGCAGCTTACCACTGACATCGTATTTTTTGAACGAAGGAGACATCAAAAAAATGCTAAGCCACAGGTTTTAATCCTGGCTTAGCACCATGTTTTATACTTCAACTCCGAAAGTCAGGTACCATATAGTTCTTGTTTTGGCAAGTGGTTTTGCAAGTGGTTTTGGAATAAGTTCTGAATAAGAATGTTACAGTTCAGTCATGACATAAAAATAGCGGCTGCCTCAAATTATCTGGCAACCGCTGTTTTTATTATTATGCATCTTTTCTCCTGCGTTTTGCAATGAGCAATACCAGGAGTGCCGCACTCATTACGGTGATCCCTGACATGATCTCGATGGAAGTAGAATTATCACCGGTTTTGGGAGAATTCTAATGGAACCAGTACATCCTCAATTGCTTTCACGATCGGATTTTCAGCTTTTGGAACATCATTGTCCGATACGTCTACAGACTCATTTGTCTGGGCTGCGTGACGTCCTGTGGTACTGGAACCACCGCCGCCTCCGCCACCACCACTGTGGCCACCGCCTCCAGTGGAGTCTGCTTCATACTTCGGAAGGGATCTCACATCATATACCCAGGTATTCGTTTCTTCGTTTAATACCGGGAGTGTAGTCAGATACGGGCTTACAGTTACATTATCACCGGAAGCCTTGAACTGGCATACCAGATACAAACCGGATGAAAGTCCTGTAAACTGGATCTTTCCGGAAGCAGTTGCCTGTGTAGACAACGCTCCGATCTGATTATTTTTTATGAATTGTTCCAGAGTTTGTGCAGCTGACAGCACGCCGGTAGCAGTATGATCTCCTATATCAGCTCCGGAACCGGTAAATTCCTGAGACAGAGCATATGCTCCTTCTGCACCATTCCATTCACCTACTTTGTAAATGGAAATAGTTGCTTTTTTACTTTCCGCTTCCAGATCAATGGTCAGAGATACCTGTCTGGCCGTGTCGATACCTGCTGTTTCGCCTGCGAATGCACCCTGGCATACGCTCATGGTCATCAATATCACTGCCGCCAGAAAAGCTGCCATTTTATTTTTCTTCTTCATTCTTTTCATGGCTTCCTTCTTTCTTCTCTGCTTTGCTGTTCTGAGAGAGTTCCTTGTTTCTTTGGTCAGCGGTTTCTTCCGTTTTGCTGCTGGCTTTTCCCTTCTTCTTTCCGGAAGGTGCCAGGATTCCAAGTAAGATTGCCACTCCAAATGCAGCTATGGCAAATAGAATCCATTGTCTTGTACCCAGTTTGCGTCCCTGCTCTTCCGCCGGTCTGTCACTGACTGCCGGTGCCGGTTTTAACGGAACCTTTTCTGCATATTTTTCATCATATGGGATCCGTGTTCCCCGGATCAGAAGCCGGTGACTGTTGATACCATAAGGAGTACAGGTGACCAGTGTCACATAATCTTTTCCCGGTTCAATGGAAAGTCCGTCTACCTCGGAAGGAAGTACAGTAACGATCTGATCGATCTGATATTCCAGGATCTCTCCTAATGTTTTCAGATAGAACACATCTCCTGTTTCCAGGCGGTCCAGATCCGTAAACAGCTTTGCTGAAGGAAGTCCTCTGTGTCCGGTGATGATCGCATGAGTGCTTTCACCGCCTACAGGAAGGGAAGAACCTTCGTAATGTCCTGCTGCTACCTGTAAGACGCCTTCGCTAGTACCATGATATACAGGAAGTTCTACTGCAATTCCCGGTATATTAATGATACTCATGATCCCCGAACCACCTGTGTTTAAAAGGTCTTCATAAGGACTGTCTTCCCGGTCTTTTTCTGTACTGGCTGCTTCACTGAGATTGCCAAACTGAGCAAGATATTCGTTGTAAGCCTGTGCGTCCTGCAGTTCTTTGGAATAATCCGCCTCCGGAAGTTCCTCTACTAACTTGTCGTAAGAAGCTATCGCCCGTGAGGAATGTCTCTCATTCACATACTCACTGACCGCAGGATAAAGGAGAATGGAAAGACCGATCAGGAAAATGATCACAAATATGATAGTTGAAATTCGTTTTCTCATCCGGTCTTTCCGCACCTCCTGGGTTTATGGTTACTTCATAAAACTTTTTTCACAATGTCTTTTATAAATCCATTATACGTGAATAGGATTTACGTGTCAATTAGTCATGCTTTCTGCTGCGTACTACGAAGAATACAGCGCCTGCCATTACTACGATACCTGCTGCGTAGAAGATTGTTGTACCGATGCCACCGGTGGATGGAAGGATTGTACCGGTAGAGTTGATAACCTGTACACCACCGCTTACATACTCTGTTCCATCAGTATTCAAGGTTGCATTGTTATCTGCATCTGCAACTACAACTTCTGTTGGAGTAGTTAATAAATTATAACCCTGTGGAGCTACTGTTTCCACTAAATAGTAAGTTCCATTTCCAAGACCTTTGATTTCAGTAACACCAGCTTCAATTTCTACACCAGTTTCGCCTTCTACAGCAAGACGGTATGTACCATCTGTTAATTTAACTACTGGAATTTCTTTGTTTTTTGCTGCATCTTCATATAATCTAAATTTAGCAAATTTATCGCCAGAAATTACTTTATTATTGGTATCTGTTTTTACAAGACCAAATTTATATGCATATACACTTACTTCATTTCCAGGAATATAGCTCTCAGAATAAGTAATATGGGCGCTATTCTGATTGCCTTCTGATCCGACAACTGTATCCGCACTTAATGTTGCATCATAAATAATTTCAACTTCGTCATTCTGATCTAACGCTTTTACAAAATCAGCAGATAACTTAACTTCAAATGTGCAACCTGTCTCTAAACCTGAGGTTGAAATTGTATACTTACTGCTATCAACAGCGTTTCCATTCTGCTCTACTTTAATAGAAGCGGCATCCAGAGTTAACTGAGCATCCATGGTATCATGTACTGTAATTTCTTTATCAGTACCTTTTCCATCAGTCACTTTAATCTTATAAGTAACTTTATCTCCAATAGATGCTGTTGTTGCATCAACTAAAGTTTCAACCCCCTCTGCTGTTGTAACAATCTTTTTAACAATGGAAGGAAGATCGTTCTTCTCACGTAATGTCTGTGATGAGTCTTTATTTACCAAAGAGCAAACAGATCCTGTTGTAGTATTTACAAAATAATATCCTGCACCTAAACTATCAAAAGATGCTACAACTTCACCGTTAACTTTAGAAGCAGTTACTGTCTCATCTGCGCTCTTGCCAGTGCTGTTTTCTGATAAGTAGGCTGCAAAATCTCCAGCCATTACCTCTGTCATGGTTGTTGTAGTTGTTACAACTAATACATTTGCATCATTAGCACTTGGAGTCAAAGTGAATAATTTCTGTCCAGATGCATATTCATATCCTTCAACAACAGATTTCCATGCACTGTCGGCAGACATTGTATACGCATAAGAGTCACCACTTGAAGTATAATCAAAAATCTTATACGCTTTGTAAGTTTCATTTTCAAATGCACCATTTACAGTGATACTTGCTGCCATTGCTGACATAGGCATTGCCATTGCTACTGTTGCTGCCATTAACATTCCCGCTACTTTTCTCATCTTTTTCATAATCATCTTTCCTTTCTTTTTAGAAAAATTCCCCTTTTGGATAATTAATTTTTTATTATTTTTTATACGCTGCGGAGCGGGGTGCCCCGCAGTGTTTATTACTATTGTTTTTACTGTGAAGTATTATTCTTCACGCTTGCGTTTCAATGTCAGACTTAACTGTATGCCTGCATATAACACGGATGTGATAATTACAGACCATCCAACGCGGCGGATATGATCAAGTCCGGAACCACCGGTATCTGGTAAGATAACTCCTGCATAGTTGACTATTACATATGGATTTGTTACACTATACGGAACTAAACTTGTTTCAATCGTATATTTTAACTGTGAGTTATCCTTATCATATACAATCGTTATTTTATTGGTTCAGATTTTAAGGTAAATCCTGTACTGGTTGCGGTTTCTACAAGGTAATATGTCTTTCCGTCTTGTAAATTCTTTAAAGAAATAAGACCATCTATACCAGGTGTGATATTTTCAGATATACGAGCGTTTAAATCAATTTCACCACTTGCAGTTGCTTGATATAATGAAAACTTAACCTTTAACATATTACCACTTGCGTTTTCACCGTTAGTCTTTTAAATACTTTCTTTAAAACAATATTTCCTGACTCCGGTATATACCGTCCATAATACCAGGTTGGATTTTCTGTAACTGTTCCTGCAAAAGTTGTTTTAATTGTACACGCTTCGTCTTCATACCATCCATCAAACTTATATTTAATATCATTATAAGTTTTATCACCAACAATATCCGCTGATGTAGGTTTTAACTTTTCAATTTCTGACTCTTTTATTCCCTGATCAACTGTCCATGTATAACCTTCTAATGCGTTAAACGTTGTCGAGTCCGGATACTTGACCTTATAACCTACCGTTATTTTATTGGTGGTATTAAGCACTATGATATAATCTCTATGAAACGTATTGGTTCCTGCGTCAACTTTTGAATTGTAATCGTTATAGCCTGCGTTCGCACCATTTGATACGATATTACGCATTAACTCTAATGTATAATATCCTTTTTCTCCTACATGTTCACTGCCAGGTGCTGCATACTTATATGTGGTACTTCCCTGTACTCCTGCTTTCGGATATGTAATATCCGGAAATTCTGGAGTCTGATTTGGATAAGCTATTGTAACAGTGCTATTATCAATTCGCGTATCCGCAGTATATTGGCTAGGTGCCACTAAGTACTCACCATCAATACCACCTACACCCAAACCAAACCAGCGTGTATTAGGATCTGTTTTATCATCCGCATTTTTTCCTGGGATCAATGCGTAAAAATATAATTTGTATCCTGATACTGTTACATTGAATGTTTCTGTATAATACCACCCATTATTATAATAACCATGGGTAACGGTTGCAGTACCTTTTGATACTCCTGTAATACTTGCGGAAGAACCATTGCCCTTTACAGTTACAACACCAGTGTTATTAGAGCGCCAAGAAGTATAATCAGAACTTTCGTCACCTGCTGTACCTGTAATTGTCTTAGTTTCTCCAGCAATCAAGCTTACATTCTGCGTTGCCTGAACAGCTATTCCGTTTTCAGCTAATAATGCAATAACGGTAAAATGTCTCGCCTCAAACTCCACTGCCTCCACAGAAGCTTCGCCTGCAACATCAATACTCTCTCTGCCTTCTGCATTGATCTGGATATTGTCTGGGGTAATGTTGTCTACCACCGGCATTTCTTCGGTTCCGCCTAAGGCAGCTTCTACGGTTTCTGTTGGTGTTTCCAGAGTTGCTACCTGGAGGGTATCGGCTTCTTTACTGAGCTGTTCAATGCGTTCGCCGGAGAATTTCACATTTACGTGATGGCTCTGGCCCCAGTCATTGTTCAGCTTTTTGCCGTCCAGCATAAGATTGATATCGTATGCGATCACAGCTGTTACATTTGTATCAGCTTCTTCGTCACTGGCTGTTTTCTCGATCACAGCTTCCTGAACCTGATCCGTTACTTCTGTACCTGTAAGTTCGGTTCCTTCCGGAATGATACCTTCTTCTGCTGTAACCGTTACGGTCACGCCGTTTACTGTTTTAGCCTGGTTGAATGCCGGATGTGTACCCGGTACGATCTCCTCTAAGAAGATCTCTACTTCCTGATCCTCTAAAACTTCCGGGATCGTATAGTAGACAGCTTCGTCAGCTCTTTCTGCATTGGACGGGCTGGCGATGTTTTCCGGATCGGTCTCTTCCAGTTCCACACCGTTTGCAGTGACTTCTGTTATCTTATAACCTGTCTGCGGGATCACACCAAAGGTTACTTCTGCGCCGTCTCTTGTAAGTTTTGGTGCTTTTACAAGTTCTGCGCTGCCTACAGGATCGATCATGTAATTGATGATGTGTCCCTGGCTTTCCAGTTCATCTTTGTCAAATCCCATATCAGAAAGCTTTGCGGTGAAAGCTCTTGCTGTTATTGTCTGATCTAATGCTACCAGGTTGTAAGTCTCACCTTTTAATACTCCGACACGTTCAAATCCAGGTTCTGTTTCTGTCTCTTCTACTGCCCCCGGCAGATCAGAAAGTTTTGTACCATCTGCAGCTGTTGTTTCTTCTGTTTCAGGCTGTGCAGCTGCTCCTGTTTCTGTTCTGTATTATCTTTGCTTTCTGCTGCTGTTGTCTCTTCTGGTGTTTCCTGCGGAAGAGTTTCATCAGCAGTGGTTTCTTTAGGTGTTGTTTCCTCTGGTACAGGATCGGTCTCCGGTTCCGTTTCCTTTTCAGTTTCTTCTTCTGTTGGTGCCTCTGTTTCCTCTTCCGTCTCTTCCTGCATTGTATCTGTCAGGAAAATTCTGGAATGGATAGAAATGGAAGCAACTGTATCAGATGAACTGCTGTTGTCTGTATCGTCTGCTGTATCACCGGCATCCTCGGAAGAGTCACCGTTGTCGGATGCTTCTTCTCCCTGGTCCTCATTATCGGAACCAGTATCTTCTGAATTTTCATTATCAGAAGTATTTTCTTCCTGGTTCTCGTCCGGAGTGTTTTCAGAGGCATCATTCTCATCTTCTGTATCCGGATTTTCCTCATTGTCAGATCCGTTGTTTTCTGTGTTGGAATTATCTGCGCCAGAACCATCTTCGTGAGATTTATCCTCATCATCATTTTTCCTGCATCAGAAGCTTCCGGCTCTTTTACTTCTTCTGTTTCGGAGTCAACCTGTGAGTTTTTTTCTCCATCATCAGTTGGTTCCTGATCTGTTCCTGGAACTTCTTCTGCTGTCTCAGTTTCTGAAGGATCAATTCCCGGTTCTGTTTTTGTTCCGGAGCTGGTGCTGTTACCGCTGTTATGGCTGCCGCTGTTTTCTTTCTTTTCAAATGCAGTCATATAAGATTTCAGGCTGCAGATACCGGAAATGTATGTATACGTCAATATTTACCCTGCCTGCTACTGTTTCTTCTCCTCCGTTTGTATAAAGGAAGATCAGTGTTTCTTCTCCGGTCAGTGCGTAGGAGTCTGGATCTGCATCAGGACTGATCCGAAGGAAGATCCGAAGTTCGATATCGTCCAGATAATATTCTCTCTCATAATCCGGAAAGATCTCATAGAGAGTACCGTCTGCTGCGAACAGTTCTTCGTATTCTTTTAATAACGAAGAGTCTTTCGTATAGAAGTCTAATGGTTCCTCGACGATGTTTCCTTCCTCCAGGGCTTCTTCTGCTGCCCGTTGGAGTTCATCCGCATGAATTCGGAATTCTTCTTTTTTCTGCCCTGCAAATACATTGAGTAGTGGGTTGCTCATATTGCTGAATACAATGGCAAATAACAGTACATATGTAACAACCACCTTTATATACTTACGAGGCAACACAGCGTGTCTTCTGCTTTTCGCTTTGCGTAGCTGATTCATACAACTCCCTCCTCAATAATATATGTTCAACTGTCTGACAATTACCTCTTCTCTTGTTGTATTTATGGTATCATTTTCCTTATCACGGTTTTTATCACAAGTTACAAAAAAAGTGCCATTTTTGAAGAAATATTTTAATTTTAAAAAATAGGCTTCGCCTATTCAACTCCCCTGCCCCTCAATCTTGAGGGGTTAGGGGTTTCTTTTTTCTAAAATCTATCTCATAATAGTCTTATGAATATCTTGCAGAAAATTTTTACAGACCATTATGAAGAAATAAAATATACTCTCCATCCCAGAGACACCGAAATGGAAAATATCGAAAAGATGATCCATTGTGGGGATCCTTCCTTTGGCGGTGCCATGTATCATTGCCCCCATTGTGGCAACTTTAAATATGTCCCTTTCCACTGTCACAGTCGGTTTTGCCCTTCTTGTGGAAACAAATACAGCATGGAACGCACCACTTCTATGACTTTCAAACTCATCAACGTTAAGCATCGCCATTGCGTCTTTACCATTGATGAAAATCTCAGGGATTTTTTCCTAAAAGAACGCTCCCTTTTGGATTGCCTGTTCCATTCCGTTGCCAGTGTCATTTCCCGCATGTTTTTTGAACTTAACAAATCAAAAAATTTTACGCCTGGTTTTATCATGGTCTTACATACCTTCGGACGGGATCTGAAATGGAATCCTCATATCCACTGCCTTATTTCTGAAGGCGGTCTCAGTGATGACGGCCTTTGGCGAAATATCCATCACTTCAATTACTCTTTTTTACGTTCTGCTTTCCGTACCGCTCTCCTTAATGAGATGCACCAACGGCTGGGCGATCCTTTCAAACAGATCAAATCCTCTGTTATTCTTCTCATAAGAAGGGATTTTACGTTTATGCCAAGCCTTCCTCTTGTGGTCCTGAGACTGCCATCAAATATATCGGACGCTATCTGGGGCGTCCTGTGATCGCCACTTCCAGGATCGACAAATATGATGGTTCTATGGTCACTTTTCATTACAATCGACACGAAGATGATAAATATATACAGGAAACGATCCCGGTTATGGACTTCATCAAACGTCTGATCCGGCATATCCCTGAGAAACATTTTAAAATGATCCGCTATGGCGGCTTGTATGCACGCCACCGCAAAACAGACCAGCAGCTCCATAAAGTCATTTCCAAACAGAAACGTCCCATTCTACGCAACTTTAACCATTGGCGGAATGCTATTCTTTCTTCTTTTGGTTATGATCCCCTGGAATGTCCCATCTGCAGGCATAAAATGGAGTTTTTGGAACTTTATTTTAACCATCAGCGTCTTTCCCTCGAAGAATTATATGAGAGATCTATGTCCCGATCTCGCGGAAAGCGTTCTTCTGCATAACTTTCTCTGTTTTTATGGTATAATTCCCTCATAGGAGGGCATTGCAATGAAAACAGATGTTGAGGCGCTGCGTAAAAAATACATGGATAATCCTCCAGAAGGACTTACTTCCACGGACATTCGCCATATGAGCGAGGAAGACCTACTGGATATGGATTATTTTCTAAATGATGACGATCTTGATGAAGAATTTGGTGAGGAAGGTTTTTATCTTTTTTAATCCCTAGATCGTCTATTTGTGTTGCCCGCCTACCGGCATTTTAATTCAAAGAGCCGGCGGCGGTCTTTCCTATAAAGTAAAAATAGGCTTCGCCTATTCAACTCCCTGCCCCTCAATCTTGAGGGGTTAGGGGTTTCTTTCTAAAATCTATCTCATAATAGTCTTATGAATATCTTGCAGAAAATTTTTACAGACCATTATGAAGAAATAAAATATACTCTCCATCCCAGAGACACCGAAATGGAAAATATCGAAAAGATGATCCATTGTGGGGATCCTTCCTTTGGCGGTGCCATGTATCATTGCCCCATTGTGGCAACTTTAAATATGTCCCTTTCCACTGTCACAGTCGGTTTTGCCCTTCTTGTGGAAACAAATACAGCATGGAACGCACCACTTCTATGACTTTCAAACTCATCAACGTTAAGCATCGCCATTGCGTCTTTACCATTGATGAAAATCTCAGGGATTTTTTCCTAAAAGAACGCTCCCTTTTGGATTGCCTGTTCCATTCCGTTGCCAGTGTCATTTCCCGCATGTTTTTTGAACTTAACAAATCAAAAATTTTACGCCTGGTTTTATCATGGTCTTACATACCTTCGGACGGGATCTGAAATGGAATCCTCATATCCACTGCCTTATTTCTGAAGGCGGTCTCAGTGATGACGGCCTTTGGCGAAATATCCATCACTTCAATTACTCTTTTACGTTCTGCTTTCCGTACCGCTCTCCTTAATGAGATGCACCAACGGCTGGGCGATCCTTTCAAACAGATCAAATCCCTCTGTTATTCTTCTCATAAGAAGGGATTTTACGTTTATGCCAAGCCTTCCTCTTGTGGTCCTGAGACTGCCATCAAATATATCGGACGCTATCTGGGGCGTCCTGTGATCGCCACTTCCAGGATCGACAAATATGATGGTTCTATGGTCACTTTTCATTACAATCGACACGAAGATGATAAATATATACAGGAAACGATCCCGGTTATGGACTTCATCAAACGTCTGATCCGGCATATCCCTGAGAAACATTTTAAAATGATCCGCTATGGCGGCTTGTATGCACGCCACCGCAAAACAGACCAGCAGCTCCATAAAGTCATTTCCAAACAGAAACGTCCCATTCTACGCAACTTTAACCATTGGCGGAATGCTATTCTTTCTTCTTTTGGTTATGATCCCTGGAATGTCCAATCTGCAGGCATAAAATGGAGTTTTTGGAACTTTATTTTAACCATCAGCGTCTTTCCCTCGAAGAATTATATGAGAGATCTATGTCCCGATCTCGCGGAAAGCGTTCTTCTGCATAACTTTCTCTGTTTTTATGGTATAATTCCCTCATAGGAGGGCATTGCAATGAAAACAGATGTTGAGGCGCTGCGTAAAAAATACATGGATAATCCTCCAGAAGGACTTACTTCCACGGACATTCGCCATATGAGCGAGGAAGACCTGCTGGATATGGATTATTTTCTAAATGATGACGATCTTGATGAAGAATTTGGTGAGGAAGGTTTTTATCTTTTTTAATCCCTAGATCGTCTATTTGTGTTGCCCGCCTACCGGCGGGCATTTTTAATTCAAAAGAGCGCCGGCGGCGGTCTTTCCTATAAAGTAAAAAATATCCCAGGCAGAGTTTAATCTGTCTGAGATATCTGTTGGACAATATGAACAATTATATTATTCCTGATACATAGGAGTGATCTGATAGTCAATATCCCTGCGATTTCCGCCAAGTTCTTCGTAAACTTTGGCGATCCGGTTAAAGACGATCTTTCCATTTTCCTTTTTAGTATGATTTAGTATGATCAGAAATCTTGATGTATTATACTGCGTAAATATATCACCATAACGCAGCGTCTGTTTGATCGCCTGTAAAAGAAGGGCGCTTTTTTTCGCTGCAACTGCCTTTTGTACCGGCAGTTTCTTCCTATTTACAATGGTACACTGCATCAGGCAGGAAACAACCTCTATACGGGCACCAAGTCTTAAGATGGAACAGTACACATCCATAAAGTTTGGATATGGGCACTCATATACCTGTTCTTCACTTTTCTTGGCTACTTCCAGAAAGCTTACCTGGATATCGTCAAGATCCTCATAACCACCTTTTAAGTACTGGCTGATCTTGCGGGAACGCTTTAACATCTCTTCGGAAACAGGCAGATCCGAAACTTCTGTATAGATCCGGACCGCTTTTTCATATGTTTTATATGCTTTCTCATACTCTCCTAAAGCGATCAGCGCATCCAGCTGCCCTAACTGCCATTCCTCGTAAGTCTCTATTCCCAATGCAGTTGTATACAGGGTATACAGATCTTCCCAGCGTTCTTTTTCTTTTAATATATCCGCGATCTGGTTGGTACAGTCACGATACAGTTCTTTATAATGAAGATTCTCAGGAATAGCCCATTCTTCAATGGAATTGCTGGCAAGCAGCGGTCCTCTGTAGAGAAGCCAGGCTTCCTGAAGTATATGAAGTTTATCATCATCTTCTGCATCCCGGCTTTCTTCTAACAGCCGTTTGAATTCCATAGTATCTACCTGAACAGGTATATCTTCTTTCCACACACAGTTTCCATTTTCAATGGCGATATATTCGTCACCTGGAACCCCCGCATCCGTGAGCATTTTTCTCAGACGATAGATCGCATTGTTGACACTGTTGTTCCGGTTATTGAACTCTCCTGATTTATAAATGTCCGCCATTAATTTTTCCTTGGATATCTGAAATCCCGGACTGATCATCAGAAGCTGGAACAGCTGTGCCTGGCGGCCGGTAGATGTACGTCCCATGTACACCTTTTTGTCTCCGTACCACACAGAAAACTCTCCTAATAAATTAACATATAACTTCTTCTCTCCCACATCAACAGCCCCTTTGCTTTTGTTCACACCCAATTATAAATGTAGCACAAGGGGTATTTATTTTCAATATTCATTTATGGATTTGATTATTTTGATCATTTCTATTTTGCAGATAAAAACATTCCACCAGACCGGCCTTTTTCCAACCGATCACATTTTTCATTTCCTGTTCTGTCAGCCTGCCGTTAAAGTACATACAGGCAATATCCATAGGTACGCTGCCTACTGCTGCAACCAGTTCTAAATATGTCATTTTACAGTCCCTCCCGTTTTCATCCTGCGTGACATAACCTTTTTGACACGCTCTTATACTATATGAAAGGAAATGAAAATATATTCCTGTTATCCTTCATGAATTTGTAAGTATTTCTTTATACAGAGTCCATAAAAGCAGAGTAATATATAATAAGGAAGAAATACTATACGAGGAGGAAATAATTATGGATACAACCAAAAAGATCATTATCGGTGCCATAGGTGCTGCTGTTGTGGTCGGCGCAGTTTCCATCGGTCTTATCTTTGGTCTCGCTCCGGCGGATACGGATCTGTCTACCATACATACCCAGGAAGCTACCAGTGTCCCGGAAGCAACAGAACCTGCAACTGTGGAGGAAAGTTCTTCTGTTCAGGAAAGTGAGACTGTTAAAGAAGGAACTACAGGTATCAGCGTACAGCTTGAGACTTATTCTTCCGGAAATATTTCCATTCAATATCCGGTGGTAAGCCAGATGAACGACAGCGCAAAACAGGACAATGTAAATGAACTTTTAAAGACCAATGCCCTTTCCATTATTCAGGCAAACGATCTGGATGAAACCGCAGATACTCTTACTGTAAAATGCGAAGTCATATCTGCAGACCGGAAGCGTCTCACTGCTGTTTACAAAGGAGACCGCATGAGTAATGGAGCTGCTTATCCTGTCAGTGTTTTTTATACCAACACAGTGGATCTGAACCAGGTAAGAAATCTTGGGCTTTCTGATTACACAGATGGCTACACTATGGCCGGTTATGTTTTAAGTGATGATGTGGAATTTGTAGGTATAACCCAGGATCAGAAGGAAGCTTTTTTAGAGTATCGTGACAGTTTGGATCTGGATATCCTTACAGAGGTATTTAACGGAGCCGACTTTCCGCTGGCATCTGATACTGTATGGCCGGAATCCTTCAGCTATGAAAACCACGGAACTATCTGCTTTTCCGTTCCGGTCCCCCACGCTTTGGGAGATTATGTGATCGTTGCATTTGATCCTTCTACCAAGTAATTAACGTTGCCATTATCCACGCTATCAGTTATAATAGGAAACAGAAAAGACAGACAAGTATCTGTGTCTTATACAACACGAATAAGGAGCAGCAAAAAACTATGGAAAATGTAATTGTTTTTGATCACCCATTGATCCAGCACAAGATCTCTATTTTAAGAAAGAAAAGCACCGGTACAAATGAATTCCGCGCTTTGATCGAAGAGATCGCCATGCTGATGGGATACGAAGCTTTAAGAGATCTTCCTCTGGAAGATGTAGAAGTTGAGACACCAATCGAGACCTGTATGACACCTATGATCGCAGGCCGTAAGCTGGCAGTTGTGCCGATCTTAAGAGCAGGTCTTGGTATGGTAAACGGTATCCTGGCACTGGTTCCAAGTGCTAAGGTCGGACATATCGGTCTTTACAGAGATGAGGAGACACATGAGCCTCATGAATATTACTGCAAACTTCCGGATCCGATCGAGGAACGTACCATTGTTGTTACTGACCCAATGCTGGCAACCGGTGGATCTGCTGTTGCAGCTGTTAATTTCATCAAGCAGCACGGTGGAAAGAAGATCAAATTTATGGCCATCATCGCAGCACCGGAAGGTCTTAAGAAACTGCAGGAAGCACATCCGGACATTCAGATTTATGTTGGACATTTAGACAGATGTTTAAATGAAAATGCGTATATCTGCCCAGGTCTCGGAGATGCGGGAGATCGTATCTTCGGAACAAAATAGGACGTAAAAAATTAACCCCCGCTGGTTAGCGGGGGTTTTATTATATATTCTTCACTCACGAACCACGCGCTTACGCGCCTGCCCGCTTTCGCGGGCGGTTCGTTCGTTAATGGCTTGCAAAAAACAAATGTCTGCTACCGCAGCCGCTTGTTTTTTGCTGCGCACATTACGTTATTTCACAACCTTTGGCTTTCTGGTTGCTCTCTTCTTTGGTGCCGGAGCTTCTTCACGGTTTTCCTTTGCTACGATATTGTCCTGGCTCTTGTAGATGGAGTGAGCAGCAACACAGCCTCTTACGCTGGATAATGGGTAGATGTTGCTTTCCTTACCTACAACAGTTCCTGGATTAAGAACACTGTTGCAGCCTACTTCTACGCCATCACCAAGGATCGCGCCAAATTTCTTAAATCCGGTAGCTACGTCCTTATCTTCTGCGTGTACTACAACTAAAGACTTGTCAGACTTTACATTGGAAGTAACTGCGCCTGCGCCCATATGAGCCTTATATCCAAGTACGGAGTCACCAACATAGTTAAAGTGTGGGATCTGTGCTTCGTCAAAGATCAGAGCATTCTTTAATTCACAGGAGTTGCCTACAACAGCGCCAGCGCCGATGATAACATTTCCTCTTAAGAATGCGCTGTGACGTACATTTGCGCCTTCACAGATGATCATAGGACCAGCCATCATAATGGTAGGTGCTACTTTTGCGCTCTTGTGTACCCAGATATCAGTGCCGATCTTGCGGTATTCATTTTCCGGAAGAAGAGGTCCTAAAGAACGGATGAAATCACCGATCTCCGGAAGTACTTCCCAGGCATAAGTATGATTATCAAAAATTCTCTCAGCAATTGTATGGCTTGTATCAAACAGCTCTTTAATTTTCATTTCCTTCAGTTTCATTGTAATCAGTTCTCCTTTTTTGTTTTGTAAAAGGCGGCAGCCGCGTCAAAAAGTCCCCGCATATCATACTGGTTATTCAATCTGGTCACGTTTACAGTGCGCATTGCAACAAAACGTTCCAGTTTTTCCATGTATTCATCCGATGTAATGGAACCTTCCGCCACATAAGTCAGACCTTTTTCCCAGCTAGCAGTCAGCTCAGGATTTAATAACTGCCTGATGGAGTGGTCCACCACTTCATAAACCATCTCTCCCAACAGAGACGGGGTTATCACCTGGGTCTTCTGATTTAAACTCAGATATTTGATACTGACCAGTTTTTTCAGTATCTCCGCTCTGGTGGCACTGGTGCCGATGCCGCTGCCCTTGATCTGGGCCCGCAGCTCCTCATCTTCGATCAGCTGGCCGGCATTTTCCATAGCCAGGATCATGGAACCGGAGGTATATCTTTTTGGTGGAGAAGTCTCTCCTTCCTTCACCTTCAGATCCGCTATAGTAAGTATATCATTTTTTTTCAAATCTGCAAGCACCTGTAACAGCAGAGTTCGGTCAACTTTCGGAATTTCCGCGTTTTTTTCATCTGTTTGTGCAGAATTTCCCTCTTTCTCATCAGAAAAGGTCTCCTGGATGCTGCTTTTCTTTGCCAGGTTCACATCTGCCACCTTTAAATAACCAGGTTCTGACAGCACTTTAAAGCTTGCAAAAAACTGTTCTTTTTTCCGTTCCAGTACCAGACTGTATTTCTGGTAAATGGCAGCCGGATAAAAAATGCTTAAAAACCGGCGGCAGACTACCTGATAGACCTTTTCAGATAACGGGGACAGTCCGCGCAAGTTTCCCATTCCCTGTCCTGTCGGAATGATGGCATAATGGTCGGTGATCTGCTTGTCATTGACATAACGGGTCTTTGCGATCCCTTTAAAACTTCCAAGATTCATTGCTTCTTTTGCAAAACCTGCCATTGGTTCATAGCGCATGAGACCGTTAATATTTTTATAGATCTCCTTTGCAACAGCTGTTGAAAGGACTCTGGCATCAGTTCTCGGATATGTGACCAGCTTTTTCTCATACAGTTCCTGGACCACTTTCAAAGTCTCATCCGGGCTTATTTTAAACATTTTGGAACAGTCATTCTGAAGTTCCGCAAGGTTATAAAGAAGAGGCGGATTTTTCGTTTCTTTCTTCTTTTCTTTGGAAAGGACTTTTGCCTCTAAAGGCGGCTCTTCTTTTAAATAGGCGATCAGCTCTTCTGCTTTCTCCCTTTCTTTAAAACCATTTTCTTTATAAAGATAGGGCGTTCCAAAATATTTAGAGCCTTCTACCGCCTTCCACTCTGCGTCTAACAGCACAGGTGTACCGTCTTTTGCAGTTGCCTGAAAGCTTCCAAGAACACGGTAGAACGGGGTTTTTACAAAGTTTCGTATTTCCCGCTCCCTGCGGACTACCATTCCCAGGACACAGGTCATAACACGGCCTACGGAAAGGACTGTAAATTTTGTTCCCAGATACTGAGACATAGACGGCCCGTAGCGCAGGGTCAGTACTCTGGAAAAATTGATACCCATAAGGTAATCTTCTTTGGCTCTTAAGTAAGCAGAGGCAGAAAGGTTGTCATATTCAGACTCATCTTTTGCTTCCCGGATCCCGCGAAGGATCTCCTCTTCGGTCTGGGAGTCGATCCACACACGCTTCTGGTGCTTGTCCTTTACACCAGCCATCTGGGCTACCAGACGGTAAATATACTCTCCTTCCCGTCCGGAGTCGGTGCAGACATAAATAGTATCTACATCCGGCCTTGTAAGAAGTCCTTTTACAATGGAAAACTGCTTTTCCACACTTGGTATTACTTCATATTTGAATTCTTTTGGCAGAAAAGGAAGTGTATTCAGACTCCAGCGCTTGTATTTCATATCGTAGGCTTCCGGGTAACTCATGGTCACCAGATGTCCCACGCACCAGGTGACGATCGCCTCATCTGACTCGATATAGCCGTCTCCGCGACGTCCCCGTATTTTCAATGCATCTGCAAACTGCTGGGCTACACTGGGCTTTTCCGCAATGTATAATGATTTTGACATTTGATTCCTCATTATTTAAAGACATATTTTATAAGTATACCATTTTTTCAGGGCTCTTGCAAGAAGTTATAAAGGACAGTCCAAAGCCATTTTCCAGCAATAGACTGTCCTTTTTGTACTGTATATTTTTGAAGATCTGCCTGCCGGCAGTATCCGTCTGACCCTATTCTGCGTAGAACTTATAAATGGTAGTTGTCTTATAAGTATCTCCTGCTTTTAAGATCGGTGACGGGAAGTTTGGCTTATGGCAGGCATCTGGATAGTACCGTGTCTCAAAGCAGAACGCATGGCGTCTGTCATAGTGGGCACCGCCTTTCCAAGGCGCTCATCTTTTAAGAAGTTTGCAGTATAAAACTGCATTCCGGGAAGATCTGTGTATGCTTCCATCACACGGCCGCTTGCTGGATCTTTTGCCTTACCTGCAATGCCAAGAACGCCTGCTTCATGGTTTAATACCCAGTTGTGGTCATAGCCATGTCCAAGGATCAGAGCCTCAAAATCAGCTTCAATGTCCTGTCCGATCGGTTTCATCTTTGTAAAATCCATAGGAGTTCCTGCTACCGGAAGAATCTCTCCTGTTGGGATGGAAACCGCGTCTGCAGGTGTGTATGTATCAGCTGCAAGCCATACCTGCTGATCCATTACAGGACCGCTGTTATGTCCGGCCAGGTTGAAATAGCAATGGTTGGTAAAGTTAGCTACTGTGTCTGCATCTGCAACCATGTTGTAATCGATTTTTAAGCAGCTGTCCTCTGTTAAGGTATAGCTGATGCGGATCTTTGCATTTCCAGGGTATCCCTGATCTCCGTCCGGGCTGTTTAAGAAGAAGTCCAGGCGGCTGCCTTCTGCTGTCTCATATGCCCAGCTTTCCCATAAACGGCTGTGATACAGATCCGGACCACTGTGCAGGTTGTTAGGACCATTGTTTGCCTCTAATTTATAATCTTTTCCGTCAATGGTGATCACTGCGTTTCCAATACGGTTTGCATTTCTGCCGATGGGGGCGCCAAAATGAGGTGTATTTGCCTGATAGCTTGCAAGATCGTCATAGCCTAAGATCACATCTGCCATGTTGCCATCACGGTCCGGAACCAGCATTTTGGTCCAGGTTGCCCCAAGTTCAATAAACGACGCGCTGACACCGCTTTTGTTGGTCAGTGTGTACTCGTATACCTTTTCCCCGGAAGGCATAACACCAAATTCTTTTTTCTGAATAGCCATAAGAAAACCTCCTTATAATTAATCTGTAACTAATCCAATGTCCCCCCGGCAAAATACCAGGAGGACAAAACATACTTCTTATACTTATTATTTAGCTGCGATATATCCCTTAGCTGTAAGAAGTTCTGCACACAGAACTGCACCGCCTGCTGCACCTCTTACGGTGTTGTGGGAAAGTCCTACAAATTTGTAGTCATATACGGTATCTTCTCTTAAACGGCCTACAGAGATGCCCATACCATGTTCAAAATCTACATCCAGGCTTACCTGTGGACGGTTGTCTTCTTCCAGATACTGGATGAACTGCTTTGGAGCACTTGGAAGTTCCAGTTCCTGAGGAATGCCCTTGAAGTTTACTAACTTCTCGATCAGCTGTTCCTTGGTTGGTTTCTTTTTAAACTTAACAAATACAGCTGCTGTATGTCCGTTTAATACAGGAACACGGATGCACTGGCAGGTGATCACAGGGCTTTCTGCCTTTACGATCACACCGTTTTCAATGTGGCCCCAGATACGCAGTGGCTCCTGCTCGCTCTTTTCTTCTTCTCCGCCGATGTATGGGATGATGTTTCCTTCCATTTCAGGCCAGTCCTTAAAGGTCTTTCCCGCGCCGGAGATTGCCTGGTAGGTAGTTGCAACTACTTCATATGGCTCATATTCCATCCATGCAGTTAAAACAGGTGCGTAGCTCTGAATGGAGCAGTTCGGCTTTACTGCAATGAAGCCTCTGGTAGTTCCCAGACGCTTTTTCTGGAACTCGATCACATCAAAATGTTCTGGGTTTACCTCCGGAACTACCATCGGAACGTCCGGAGTCCAACGATGTGCGCTGTTGTTGGAAACAACCGGTGTTTCTGTCTTTGCGTATTCCTCTTCAATGGCACGGATCTCTTCCTTTGTCATATCCACTGCACTGAATACGAAATCTACGCTGGCAGCTACTTTCTCTACTTCGTTTACGTTCATAACAACCAGCTTCTTTACAGCTTCCGGCATAGGAGTGGTCATTTTCCAGCGGTCACCTACTGCTTCTTCGTAGGTCTTTCCTGCTGATCTTGGGCTGGCAGCTACTGTAACTACCTCATACCATGGGTGATTTTCCAGCAGAGATAAATCTCTGTCCTACCATTCCTGTTGCACCTAAGATACCAACTCTTAATTTCTTTTCCATAGTTCCTCTCCTCATCTTCCGCAGGGCTTTGGGGCAGCCGCTGCTTTCGTTTTTGCCCCGTATCGGGGAGTCTTTCCTTATACTATAACAAAGTCGGGAAAAATGCAACTAAAAATTCGTGTTTTGCGCACATTTGTATTTATATCGCGGACATGGCTTTATTTTTGTTTGTCAGAAGTTTAGTTCAAACGGACTTTACTGCCTTTTCCATCTCTTTTTGCCAGTTTCAACCTGTTTAAATGAACTTCTTTGCCTTTATAGTCGATGATCGGATTTTCACCGATGAGATATACTGTTTCCAGTTCTTCATTCTTTGCTAAGCGGATACCACGGACACCTCTGGAGGCTTTCTTAAGAACAGAGATCTCCTCTAACGGGAACCGCAGGAACGTTCCATTTGTAGTCTGAAGCACTACATCTGTTTCCCCGTTTATCATTGTTACAGAAACCACACTGTCCTCTTCCTGAAGCTTGGTAGCTGCTACCATACGGTTGTTGGTCTCAAATTCTTCTCCAGGCACCTGTTTTACCATGGCAAGACGGGTTGCAAATAAAAGGATGCGGCCTTTCAGTTCACGGGCTGTAGTGAAAAGGCAGATGGTCTCATTTCTGCCATCGTATTTACTTAAGTTCTCAATAGGAACGCCTTTGTCACGCAGCTTGCCGGATGGAATATCCAAAGCCTTGATCTGGTGAAGGACACCGGCAGAGGTGAACAGACAGATCTTATCTGTATTTAAGCAGCGGAGCACATGAACCTGTTCTGTATCTACGGTCTCCTGGTTGCGTTCGTAGGTAGATTTATCAAGAAGCTTGCAATAGCCGAAGCGGTCCATAACGAAAACAACTTCCTGAACGGAAATTTCATTTTCCACATAAACAGCCTCTGCCCCGTCTTCAATACGGGTCCGTCTTGGAATAGCAAATTCTGCTTTGATGGCAGCCAGATCATCTTTGATCACCTGGTTCATAACCGCTCTGCTGCCAAGGATCTTCTTGTATTCGGCGATCTTCTTTAAAGTCTCTCTGTGTTCTTTTTCAAGGGCTAATATTACCAATCCGATCAGCTTATACAGACGCATTTCCAGGATCGCAGATGCCTGACGCCCTGTAAAATGAAGCTTCTTTGCATCTTCTTCAAAACCGGCTACTTTAAAATGAATATTGGAAATGTCGCCGTTTACCAGACATGCCTTGGCATCTTTTAAATTCTTAGAACCACGTAAAATGGCAATGATCAGGTCAATACAGTCACAGGCTGCGATCAGACCTTCCTGGATTTCTTTCTTATCCAGTTCTTTTTCCAGAAGCACATTGTATTTGCGCTCGGTATTCTGATACTGGAATTCCATGAAATTACGCAGGATGCCTTTTAAGTTTAATGTTTCCGGCCTGCCGTCTGCAATGGCAAGCATGTTGACACCAAAAGTATCTTCTAACTTGGTCTTCTTATAAAGAATATTTTTAATACGGTCAATATCTGCGTCCTTGCGAAGTTCTAACACAATGCGGATACCGTCCTTATTGGACTGGTTGGAAATGTCCACTACATCGGTCAGCTTCTTGGACTCTACCAGATCTGCCACATCTACCAGGAATTTATTAATACCTGCACCGATCATGGTATAAGGAATCTCTGTGATGATCAGTTTGTCCTTATCAACTTTCCGCTTGCCCAGTTCTACCTCAAAACGGCCTCTTAATTTGATCTTGCCAACACCTGTTTCATAGATCTGTGGCAGCTCGCTTTTATTTGCAATAATGCCTCCGGTTGGGAAGTCAGGTCCCGGCAGATATTCCATCAGTTCTTCTGTAGGAGCTGCCGGATCATCAATATATGCCTGGACTACATCCACTACTTCCCCTAAATTGTGGGTAGGAATGCTGGTACTCATACCAACGGCAATTCCCTCTGCGCCGTTTACTAAAAGGTTTGGCACACGTACAGGAAGGACTTCCGGCTCTTTTTCTGTTTCATCGTAGTTTGGCACGAAATTAACGGTCTTGTCCAGGTCTTTTAAATAAACTTCCTGGGCAAATTTCTCCAGTCTTGCCTCTGTATATCGCATAGCCGCAGCCCCGTCCCCTTCAATGGAGCCGAAGTTTCCGTGTCCGTCTACCAATGCCATTCCTTTTTTGAATTCCTGGCTCATGACAACTAAGGTATCATAAATGGAGCTGTCGCCGTGTGGATGGTATTTACCCATGGTATCGCCTACGATACGGGCTGATTTTCTGTGTGGTTTATCATGGTCCAGATGAAGCTGGCTCATGTCATAGAGAACACGGCGCTGAACTGGCTTTAACCCGTCTCTTGCATCCGGGATCGCTCTTGCAGTGATAACGCTCATGGAATAATTCATGTAGCTTTTCTGCATTTCCTCGCTGTATTCGGTTCTTAATATCTTCTCCGCCATATCTGTCTGTCCTCTCTGTTATGCGTCGATCTCTGCTTCATCTGCATGTTCATAAATAAACTGGCGGCGGGGTCCTACCTCACTGCCCATAAGCATTTCTGTTACTTCTGACGCCATTCTCGCATCTTCGATCTCTACCCGTTTTAATACACGCCGCTCCGGGTCCAGTGTAGTCTCCCAAAGCTGCTCTGCATCCATTTCTCCAAGACCTTTGTAGCGCTGTAAGGTAAAATCACCGGTGTGGTTTCTGCGGTAGCGTTCCAGATCTTTTTCATCATAGAGATACTGTTCTTCTCCCTTTTCGGGATCACTTTAAATAACGGCGGCATGGTAATGTATACATGTCCGTCGTAGATCAGCTCCGGCATGAAACGGTAAAGGAAAGTCAATAATAAGGTATCAATATGGCTTCCGTCTACGTCCGCATCTGCCATAATGATGATCTTGTCATAGCGAAGCTTTGTAATGTCAAAATCATTGCCGTATCCTTCGGAAAATCCACATCCAAATGCATTGATCATGGTCTTGATCTCTGCGTTGGCAGAACCTTATCCATAGATGCTTTTTTTTTTTTTAAGATCTTTCCACGAATGGGAAGGATGGCCTGGTACTGACGATTTCTGGCTGTTTTTGCGGAACCGCCCGCGGAGTCTCCCTCTACGATGAAGATCTCACACTTAGAAGCGTCACGGCTTTCGCAGTTTGCCAGTTTTCCGTTGCTGTCAAAGGAAAACTTGGACTTGGTGAGCATGTTGGTCTTTGCTTTTTCTTCGGCCCTGCGGATCTTTGCAGATTTCTCTGCGCAGCCAATCACGCCTTTTAATACTTCTACATTCCGGTCAAAGTAAAGCTGCAGCTGGTCACCGGTTACAGTAAATACAGCCTTGGTAGCATCTGCGCTGGCAAGCTTTGTCTTGGTCTGTCCTTCAAAAATAGGATCCGGGTGCTTTACAGCGATCACGGCTGTCATACCGTTTCTGGTATCGGCACCTGTAAAGTTGGAGTCTTTGTCCTTTAAAATGCCAAGCTCTCTGGCATAAGAGTTGATCAGAGCTGTAAATTTGGTCTTAAATCCAGCTAAATGGGTACCGCCTTCCTGGGTGAAAATGTTGTTGCAGAAGCCAAGGATATTTTCCTCAAAGGTATCTACGAACTGAACGCAGGCTTCTACCTCGATCTTGTCTACTACACCCTTAAAATAGATGGGGTCATGGATCGGTGTTTTTCCTGTATTTAACTCTTTTACGTAGGCGATAATGCCTTCCGGTTCGTGGTAAGTTACCTTCTCTTCTTCCCCACTTCTGCGGTTTTCATAGTGGATCATCAGGTTTGGGTTTAAATAAGCAGTTTCATGTAAACGGCTCTTTAACCAGTCTGCCTTAAAACGGGTCTTTTCAAAGATCTCCCCATCTGGAAGGAAGTTTATCTCGGTTCCTGTCTCACGGCTTTTTCCTATAACTGGAAGGAGACCATTTTCCAGCTCTGTAGTAGGATGTCCCTGATGATAAGTATCCTGGTAGATACAGCCGTCCCTGTAAATCTTTACAGTCATATGCTCAGAAAGAGCATTTACAACAGAAGAACCTACACCGTGAAGACCGCCGCTGGTCTTATATGCGTTATTGTCAAATTTTCCGCCTGCGTGAAGGGTGGAAAGTACCACTCTGGCTGCAGACACTCCTTTTTTATGCATTTCCACCGGAATACCACGTCCGTTATCCCGCACGGTACAGGAGCCGTCTTTTTCCAGGCGGACAGTGATCTGGGTACAGAAACCAGCCAGATGCTCGTCCACTGCATTGTCCACGATCTCATAGATCAGGTGGTTCAGCCCCTTAGACCCAACTCCTCCAATATACATACCCGGCCTTTTCCGGACTGCCTCCAGTCCTTCCAGGACGGTTATACTGTCTGCATTGTATTGTTCCTTTGCCATTTTTCCCTCCATATTGCATTATGTTCTCTTGCAATCTTTCTTCACTGCTATTTGATGACAAAAAAAAACCTTATAGAAACAAGGCTTTTGAGTGTTTCGCAACTATATTCTAAATCTTTCTAAATCGGCATTATTATAACAATAATTTGCAAAGTTGGCAAGAAGTTTTGAAAAAGCCCTGCAAATGCTATTTATACATCTACAGGGCTTCTCATTCCTTAAATAGTTTAAGCAGATAACGGGAATCGAACCCGCCTCCTCAGCTTGGGAAGCTGATGTTCTACCGATGAACTATATCTGCAACACAAGAATTATTATAACAAAAACTGCCGGAATTGACAAGTGATTTTCCAGTTCTTGTCATCGACAGTTTTTGCGGTTCAGGTATGGTTTTAATTTTGTTTCCCGGCTTATGCCGGATCATTTTTACTTTTCTATATTTTCCGTTTTCTCTTCCAGTTCTTTTCCCGCGGCCATATCCAGGTCATTCATCCCTTTATTTCCCGCTTCCGGCCACTGATCCATATCAATAAAATCTCCGCTCCGGGGATCTATATGGTGGAGACGGCAGTAATCAGGTGTGTTCTCCGAATAATTCTTCTTTTTAAGAGCACTGTTAATATATAAGGACATGGCCCTGTAGATAACTGCAAAAGTAGGCACTGCTATGATCATTCCCACAAACCCGAAAAGACCGCCAAATAACAGGATGGAAAACAATACCCAGAAACTTGGAAGGCCGGTAGAGTCTCCTAAGATCTTCGGTCCAAGAATATTTCCATCAAACTGCTGAAGCACCAGAATGAAGATCAAAAAATACAGGCACTTCATGGGATCCACTAAAAGGATCAGAAATGCACTTGGCACCGCTCCGATAAATGGTCCGAAGAACGGGATCACATTGGTAACACCTACGATCACACTGATCAGGAGCACATATGGCATCTTTAAAATTTTAAAGAAAAGAAACACATAATGCCTATGATCAGAGAGTCTAAAAGCTTTCCTGTAATAAAGCCGCCAAATATCTTATGGGCAAAACGGACTTCACCGATCAGTCGGTTAGCTGCTCTTACATTTAAAAATCCATAAACCATTTTTGACTGGGCGCACAGTGTATCTTTTATGTTTAAAAAGTACACCATAACAATAAGGCCGATCAGCAGATTTTTTAAAACAGTGACCAGACTGATCACACCGCTGGAAACGCGGTCAAAGATCAGGGAAATATTTGGCACCAGATCCGTAGCGATCCAGTTCTGGAAACGCATGACCGCCTCATTGTAATACGGCATAATGCTTTCCTGAAGATGTTCATTATCCTGAAGAAGTTTGCTGATCCAGACGGTCAGGTTGTTGATATACTCTGTCAGGCTGTCCTGGAAACCAATGATACTTTCGTAGATCTGTGGGATCAACATGGAAACCAGTCCGCTGACGATCGCAAACAATACTGCGAGACTCACCAGCGTTGCTATACTTTTGCAATACGGGTGCGGCCCTCATCATTTTTGATCACCTTTGACAGAAGATCCCGGACACAGACTTCTGTCCTGTTGTAAACCGGCAGCATCAGATATGCCAGTACACCTCCGTATATAATAGGCATAAGGATCGTTATGATCTTTTTTATGATCGCTGCGATCACGGAAAATTTCAGTAATGCAAAACATAAAAGAACACAACTGGCGATCACCGCTAATGCCGTAAGACCCCAGTCCATAAAAAATCGAAATTTGGAATTTTTCATATTTTAGTTCAGGCTCCTATTTTACTTTCGTCATTTGTATGAGTATACCATACTATACCCGATTTTAAAAGCAGACCGGATGTTAAAAAAATGTTTTTAATTTCAGGATCGTTCTGTTAAAACAGATGGTTCTGTGTTAAAATACTATGCACATGCATTTATATCATTTTACAGAAAGAAGGCGATCTTTTGTCTTATATCATAAAAATGGCTCTGGATATCAAAGCCCGTTTTAACCCACCAGCCCATATGTCCTCTCCCATTGAAGCATACTGCGCCATTGGAACAGTTGCAAAAGCCCTTGGTCTTTCCTGTCCACAGCGTAAAGATACGTTATTTGAAATGCGCCAGGAACTTTCTGACGCAGAAGCAGGAAAAAGCTTTCCATCCGAACGGATCGAAAAGATCAGTCAGATCCTTATGAGTTTTATCCGTGATGAAGAAACAACCGATGCCATGATGGCTTATGTTACATATGGTTATGAAAATGAAAACGGAATGCCTCAACATAAGCACTCCCGTTTTTATTATAAGATGATCCGCACTAACAGCCACACCGCTGCAATTCCCAAAAGGATCATGGAAAAAGCTGCCGAAAGCCCAAACAGCAATACTCCTACTGCCAGTGAAATGATAAATCCCAGCATGCTGAATACAGCGCCCATTACCTTCCGCACATCATCAGCAGAATACCAACAAATTTAAACACACAGATCAGAAATAAAAAGCAAATAAAATTCCTAACATTTTATCTAATATCCTTTGACCTTTCTAATAAAACATCTGCTACAAACCGATCGATCACCCAGGAAGCTGCTACAGACAACAGGGCGCACCAGAAAATCGGTAAACCTACCTGCAGATACTAACTTAGAACGTATCTCCTATGCGATATATTCCAAATTCCTTATGTCCAAGGACTTCTGCCTTGGTCAGTTCGCCGTTTGCCACAGCAACCATCTTATCAAAAATTTCAGCACCTATATCTTGTGGTGTCTTTCCTTCTGTGATGACCCTGCCCGCATTTATATCGATATTATCTGTCATCCTTGCATAGGTTTCAGGATTTCCTGTAACTTTGATAACGGCGCAACCGGACTACCTGTAGGAGTTCCTCTACCTGTAGTAAAAGAATAATCTGTGCTCCGCCTGCAACCATACCGGTGATGGAGTCAATGTCTTCCCCGGTGTATCCATGAAATAAAGACCATGTTTTTCCGGGTCAACCGCTTCTGAGTATTCCAAAACACCGATCACAGGACTCTGACCTGCTTTATGAATACAGCCCAGGGATTTTTCTTCAATCGTTGTAAGTCCGCCTGCATATTACCTGGCGTAGGCTGTGTCCCCGAAGGTCTACTCCAAAGTTTTGATTTATCTTCAATACGCTTGACCATAGCTGCTTATCACCCATTTCTTTTGTCACGCAACGGGCAGAATCAGTATTGTTAGAGCCATTCTACGCATTTTCACTTGAGGTAAGAGAGATTATGTCGGCGGTGGCAATGACCGACTTCGAGAATGGGTGCAGCATTTAACATGCAGAGGCTGATGGTGATAATGTTGTTATCACAGGTGAAGCGTCCGGTTTCAGTGATTGGCAACTATCAGGCAGAGGTCAATGCCTATACAAAAGGAACAGCGTGCTTGTACTTAAGATGGCAACACAGACCATGCCATAATACAGAAGAGGTTATTGAAAATTCGGCTATGAGCCTGAGCGTGATACAAGAAACCCGGTAGATTCAGTATTCTGTGCGTGCGGTTCGGGATATGTTGTGCCGTGGAATGAAGTAAG